>Ga0160490_100009_pt1 | contig 499068 bp, 493 predicted proteins | sample DIDnMG_7_FD_108210 | JGI IMG/M metagenome (GOLD analysis project Ga0160490, IMG submission 108210) | Enriched soil microbial communities from UW Madison campus, WI, USA - DID2934_E24_Lignin MG | ecosystem: Environmental > Terrestrial > Soil > Unclassified | place: USA: Madison, Wisconsin... | reverse complement strand
TACATGATGCGGGTGATGGAGAACATGCAGGTCTATCGCGCGCGCCTGAACGGCGGCTCGGCCCCGCTGACACCCTCGGCTGACCTGGCGCGCGGCACGCCGCCGAACGCCGGACCGCGCCCCTATCAGCCGTGATGTGACAGACGACGGGCCGCCAGCCACGGCCCGTCCAACGCCTCCAGCCAAACGGCGTCCAGGTTGAAGACGGTCTTCAGAATGCGCGGCGACAGGGCATCGGTCGGCGCGCCTTCAGCCGCCGTGCGCCCTTGATCCAGCACCACGACCCGGTCGGCGAAACGCGCCGCCAGACTGAGGTCGTGCAGGCTGACCAGAACGCCGCGCCCTGCATCGGCGCGCGCGCGCAAAAGCTCCAACACCAGAAGCTGGGCGTCCGGGTCCAGACCGGCGATCGGCTCATCAGCCGCCAGCAAAGGCGCGGGAACCATCAGGGCGCGCGCCAAAAGCACGCGCGCCCGCTCGCCGCCCGACATCTCGGCCACGCCGCGATCGGCCAGATGGCCGACGCCGACCTCGTCTAGCGCGGCGCGGGCGCCCTCCAGCGCGGCCTCTCCTGTCAGGAAGGGCGCGCCCAACGCGGCCACCTCCACCGCGGGCAGATTCCAGGCGATAGAGCGGTCCTGCGGCAGATAGGCCGCGCGCTCGCCCCGCTGGCGTTCCGACAGGCGCCGAGCCTCATCGCCGCCCAAACGAGCGGTCCCTTGCGTCAACGGCGTCAGCCCGAGGGCGGCGCGCAGGGCCGTCGACTTGCCCGCCCCGTTCGGCCCGCACAGGGCCACAACCTCCCCCGGCCGCACGGACAAGGACGCGCCGTTCAGCACCTGGGCGCCGCCGATGCGGGCGTGGGCGTTTTCAAGCTCAAGCAAGACAGTCACAGCCGCCACTCCCGCGCCGCGCGCCAGGCGATCAGGGCGAACAGCGGCGCGCCCACAAGAGCGGTGAAGACCCCCAGCTTCAGTTCCTGATCCGTCGGCAGCATCCGCGCCATGAGATCGGCCGCCACCAGCATCAGGCCGCCCGCCAGGGCCGAGGGCGCCAGCAGCCGCCCCGGATCGCCGCGCACCGCGGCTCGCACCAGATGGGGCGCGGCCAGTCCGACAAAGCCGATGACGCCCGCCACAGCAACGGCAGCCCCCGCCGCCAGCGCCGACGCCGCCAGAGCCAGCACCCGCATCCGCCCCATCGACAGGCCGGACGCCCGCGCCGCCTCCTCGCCGAGCGTCAGCATCCGCAGTCCCGGCGACGCCCCGCGCCCCAGAAGCGCTGCGATCAGAAGCGCAGGCGCCACCCAGGCGACATCGTTCCAACTGCGGTTCTCGACCGATCCCAGCAGCCAGTTCATCACCTCGGCCGAGGCGATCGGCGACGGCGACAGGTTGAAGATCAAGGCCGTAAGGGCGCCTGCGAAACTGGACAGGGCCACGCCGAACAGGATCAGCGCCTCGGGCGCCCGCACCCGCGCAGCCAGGACGATCAGCAGGCCGCCCCCGACCGCCGCGCCGAACAGTGCCGCGCTTTCAACGGCGCCGGGGATGGCCGCCAGCCCCAGCACGATGGCGGTCGCGGCGGCCAGGGCCGAGGTCGCAGAAACCCCCAGCACCCCCGGCTCGGCCAGAGGATTGCGCAACAGTCCCTGCATCACCGCCCCGGCCAGGCCCAGCGCCGCACCGACCAGCAGGGCGCAGACCGCGCGCGGGGCGCGCACCAGCCACAGCACCTCGCCGGGACCGGACGCGAGGTCAGACAGCGCCTGGGCATACTGCTCCGCGCTGAAGGCTGTTTCTCCCAGGGTCGTCGCCAACCCGAGCGCTGCCGCAAGGGCCAGCCCCAGAGCGATATTCAGTCTCGTCGCGCCCGTCATTTCGCCTGCTCCCCCAGCAGAACCGCCGCATCCGCCGCGAACCAGGCGGGACAGGTCAGGGCCGCGCCGGGCAGGCTGGCCGCCGTGCGTTGCGCTGTCGCCCGGCGCATGACCGGATGGCGACCTGCGCCGCGCCAGTCCGACCGCGCCAAGTCGAAGAACCCCTTCACATAGAGCGCAGGCGGCGTCAGCAACACCCGCTCAAGCCCCAGCGGCTGATAGCCGGGCTGTATCACTCCGTTGCGGAACCCGGCCGCGCGCAGGATGGCGTCCATCAATGAGCCGGGCCCGCTGGTGAAGCCGCTGGCCGTCACATAGACAGCCGACCGCCCTCGCCCGGCGCCCGACGCCTGTTCCAGCCGCGCCTCCATTTGGCGGATCAGGGCCTCGCCGCGCGCGCGGCGATCCAAGGCCGCCGCCACCTTGCGGATATTGGCCTTGACCCCCTCCATGTCCGACGCATCGTCGATGCCGACCGTGCGGACCCCGCGCCGGTCCAGCGCGTTCAACAACCGGGCATCGCCGCCCCAATAACGAACCGCCACGTCCGGCTGGAAGCCTGTAGCCGCCTCCAGCGTCGGGCGAACCATGCGCCGCCCTTTCGCCGCCTGCCGCATCCATGCGTCGGGATCGTCGGCGCGCGGCGACAGGGCGAGCTCTGCGTCAGGCGCGAGGGCCAGGACGAACTGATCGGCGCATTGGTCCAGCGCCATCACCCGCAGCGGCCGCGCCTGTACGGCGGTAGACAAGGTGGCTGTGATCAGGAGGACCAGCCCGCACAGACGCCGCCTCACAGGGCGGTCAATCCGTTGAACAGCACGTCCAACTGGGTGCGGATCAACACGTCGCGCTCGGCCCAGTCGAAATAAGGCTTGGTGATCATCAGGGAGACCAGTCCGTGAACGCAGGCCCAGATCACCTGGGCCAGGACCCGCGCGTCCCCGCGAAGGACGCCCTGCGCCACCGCATCCTCTACGACCGCCACCACTGCCGCGAACAGTTCGCCCCCCGCCTTCTGCGCGATGGTCTCGACGCCGTGGCGCGTCTCAATCGTCGGGGTCAGATAGGCCAGTCGATAGGCGTTGGGGTGTTCAAAGCCGAAGTCCACATAGCCTTCCGCAATACGCCGCAGACGCGTCAGCGCCGGGGCCGTATCCGCCAGAATGCCTCGATTGCGTTCCGCCAACCTCTCAAAGGTGTTGCGGCAGATCTCGTTGAGGATTTCGCCCTTGTCGGAGAAATGCATGTAAAGCGCGGTCGACGACAGCCCGACCTCATCGGCGATCTTGCGGATGGTGGCGCCGTCATAACCGCTTTCGACAAAAATGCGCTCGGCCGCCGTCAGGATCTCGGCGCGACGCTCGTGCCCGTCTCCCTTGGCCTTGCGGTTCGATCGCGACGCGGAAGTCGTAGAAACCGACAATCAACTGGCTCCTTGAACGAGGGACTGAGTCCCGATGCGAGGTTAACTCGACCAGCCCCTCTAGCCAAACCCAAGCTTTGGGATATCAATGATATTAACATTGCGTTAAATCGGCGGAGGCGTGGTGGATTACCAACAGGCTGGGACGGGGTCGGCGCGCATCACCCTGACGCGCGTGCAGGCGATTTCGATAGGCTTCGCCCTTACCTTCGGCGTCGTCGTCGCCGCCGCCGTGCCGCGGTTCGCCGGATGGCTTCTGATATCGACGCAAGTGGGGTTTCTAACGCTTGCAGCGTGGCGGCTGGGACTGATCGCGGTCCAGGCCAGCGCGCCGAAGGCCTCGTCCGCTGGTTGGCGCCACGAGGATTGGCCCCGTTACACCATAGTTGCGGCGCTCTATCACGAGGCGCAGATACTGCCCCATCTTGTCGAGCGGCTGGATGCGATCGATTATCCCAGAGACCGCCTGCAAGGCTTCCTGGCGCTGGAAGCTGACGATCACGCGACAATCGCTGCAGCTTCACAGCTGAAGCTGCCCGACTGGTTGAGCGTGCTGGTGGTTCCGCCCGGCACGCCGAAGACCAAGCCACGCGCGCTGAACTACGCCCTGGCGCGCGCGACAGGCGACTTTCTGACCATCTACGACGCCGAAGACGACCCCGATCCGCTGCAACTGAAGGAAGCGGCGATGAAGTTTCGCGACGAGGGCGACGCGCTGGCCTGCGTTCAGGCCCCCTTACGCATCCGCAGCCGCCAGAAGAACAGCCCTCACCCCCTGCTCGATCGCCAGTTCGCCGCCGAATACGCCGCTCTGTTCGAGATCACCCTGCCCGCCATGACTCGGCTCGGCCTGCCCTTTCCGCTGGGCGGGACCAGCAATCATTTCCGCGTTTCGGTGCTGAGGGCGTTGGGCGGCTGGGATTCGTGGAACGTGACGGAGGACGCCGATCTTGGGTTCAGAATTTGGCGTTCAGGGTTCCGTCTGGGCGTCATCAGCCGCCCCACCTATGAGACGCCTCCCGGTCCGGTGCGTCTGTGGCTGCCGCAACGGACGCGCTGGTTGAAGGGCTATCTGCAGACGCTGGCGGTGCATACGCGCTGGACCGAGGGCATGGGATGGCGCGGCTGGGCGGCGCTGATCCTGACCATCGGCGCGGGCCTGGGGTCGGCGGCGGTTCACGCCGGCTGCATGGCATGGGTGGCCGTGGTCTGCCTGATGTCGGCGATGGACCGGCAACTGCCGTCCCTTTCGGTTCTGGGATGGGCGGTGTTGATCGTCGGCGTGGCCGCCGCCTGGATCACCAAACACCGCGGCGCGCGGATCGCCGGGACGCCCTATGGCCTGCTCGATATGGCGGCCTCGCTTCCCTACTGGTTCCTGCTGAGCCTCGCCTTCATGCACGCCGCCGTCCGGTTGGCGCTGGAACCGCACCGCTGGGACAAGACCCCGCATCAGGACCACGTCGAGCCGATCATCGTTGCTGACGCCTATCCCGACGCTGGACGAGCAGCGGCCTGAGCGCCTATCAGCGCGCATGGCTCCGGTTCTTTCCTCCTCGCCCGAAACCCTCGTCACGCACGGGTGGTCGGACTACGCCCTTCTGGACAGCGGCGACGGCCGCAAGCTGGAGCGTTACGGCCGCTATACCGTCGTGCGTCCGGAACCCCAGTGCTTCTGGAAAGCTCATGACGAGGCCGCCTTCGAGCGCGCCAACGCCATGTTCGCCCCCCAGCAGGAGGAAGAGGATTCCGGCCGCTGGCGCTTCGACGCCCATGGACCGATCGACGCCTTTCCGTTGAAGTGGCGCGACGTGCGTTTCATGGGGCGGTTCACCCCGTTCCGGCACCTGGCCTTCTTCCCCGAACAGGCGGCCAACTGGGAGTGGCTGGACGCGCGGGTCCGCACCCTGCAGCAGCCGAAAATCCTGAACCTGTTCGGCTATACCGGCGTAGCCAGTCTGGCCTGTTCGGCGGCGGGCGCGCACGTCACCCACGTCGACGCCTCCAAGAAGTCCGTGACCTACGCCCGCGAGAACGCGGAATTGTCGGGCCTGGCCGACCGCCCCATCCGCTGGATCGTCGAGGACGCCCGCAAGTTCGTAGCGCGCGAAGTCCGGCGCGGCAGCAAATATGACGGCATCATCCTGGACCCGCCGAAGTACGGTCGCGGCGCCAACGGCGAGGTCTGGCGTCTGTTCGAGGATATGCCGGAGTTGCTGAAGGACTGCGCCGCCCTGCTGTCCGACGACGCTTCCTTCCTGCTGCTGAACGCCTATGCGGCGCGAATTTCCGGCCTGTCTCTGGCCCATATGATGGCTGAGGCGACCCATGATCGCGGCGGGCGCATCGACTGGGGCGAACTGGCCCTGTCCGAAGACGGCGAGAGCGCCCGCGCCATCGGCCTGTCCTTCTTCGCCAGATGGAGCGCCTGATGTCCGAACGCCTCATCACGTCCCTGACCAACGACACCATCAAGGCCGTCCGCGCCCTGCACATGCGCAAGGAGCGCGAGGCTACGGGCCGGTTCCTGGCCGAGGGGCTGAAATTCATCGGCGAGGCGCTGGATCAGGGCCGCGCCCCGGTCATGCTGCTGGTCGGCCAGGACGCGCGGCCCCACCCACTGCTGGATCGCGCCAAGGCCGAGACGCTGAAAGGCGGCGGCCAGATCATTGTCGTCACCCACGCCATCCTCGAAAAGATCAGCCGCCGCGACAATCCGCAGACGGTGTTGGGCGTGTTCGAGCAGGTCTATACGCCGCTGGACGCCATCCAACCCGACGCCAAGCCCTGCTGCGTGGCGCTGGAGCAGGTGCGCGATCCCGGCAACCTGGGCACCATCATCCGCACGGCCGACTCGGCCGGATGCGGCGGCGTCATCCTGATCGGCGACTGCGTCGATCCCTTCTCGGTCGAGGCCGTGCGCGCGACCATGGGCTCGGTCTTCGCCGTCAGCATCAGCAAGGCGACGCGCGAAGAGTTCCTGTCCTGGCGCGCCTCTTGGCCCGGCAGCGTCATCGGCACCCGTCTGGACGCCACGCACGGCTATCGCGACAGCCCGGTGCGCCACCCGGCCCTGATCATGATGGGTAATGAACAGGCGGGTCTGACGGACGAACTGGCCGCCGCCTGCGACCTGAACGTCAAGATCCCCATGCGCGGCCGTGCCGACAGCCTGAACCTGGCCATCGCCACCGGCATCATGGCCTATGCAGTGACGGATGCGGCCTACGGCTCCGGTCTCTAGGCCTCGCCTTCGGTCCTGATCCGGCCCATGCCGATCAGGGCCAGGACCGTCAGCAGGGCTGCGACCGTCAGATAGGCGCCGACGGCCTGAAGCCCGTAATGGCTCGCTAGCCAGGTTGCGGCATAGGGCGCCAACGACGCGCCCAGGATGCCCGCCAGATTGAAGGTCATGGACGCGCCCGTATAACGCACCGTCGTCGGGAACGGTCGCGCCAGGGCCGCGCCCAGCGGGCCGTAGGTACAGCCCATCAGGCTGAAGCCGATGATGAAGAAGGCGACAACGCCGACCATGCCGCCGCTGCCGAACAGCGGCGCCAGGATCGGGCCGAACAGGGCGATGGCGACTGAAGTGACCAGCAGCGTCCGCCCCTGCCCCCATCGGTCCGCCGCCAGAGCCGCCAGCGGGATGAACAGGCCGAAGAAGCAGACGCCCAGCAACTGAATCGGCAGGAACTGCTCGCGCGTATAGCCCATGCTGGTCGTGCCCCAGCCCAGGACGAAGACGGTCATCAGATAGAAGAGAACGAAGGTCGCCAGCCCGGCCAGCGTCCCGGTCAACAAGGCGAACTTGTGGTGCGCGACGAGGGTCAGCGCCGGGGCCTGAACCCGCTCGGCGCGGTCGATGGCGCGCTTGAACTCGGGCGTCTCGGTGATCTTCAACCGCATCCACAGGCCGACGATGACCAGCAGGGCGCTGGCGATGAAGGGAATGCGCCAGCCCCAGGCCATGAACTGGCCCTCGCTCATTACCTGGCCCAGAACGATGAAGCTCAGGGTCGACAGGATGAAGCCGATCGGCGCGCCCAGCTGCGGGAACATGCCGAACCAGGCCTTCTTGCCCGGCGGAGCGTTCTCGGTCGCCAGCAGCACCGCCCCGCCCCACTCGCCGCCGAGACCCAGCCCCTGACCGAACCGGCACAGCGCCAGCAGCAGGGGCGCGATCACGCCGACGGAATGCCAGGTCGGCAACAGGCCGATGGCGATGGTCGACAGGCCCATGGTCATCAGGGCCGCCACCAGCGTCGCCTTGCGCCCCACTCGGTCGCCGAAATGCCCGAAAACGACCGCGCCGATCGGTCGGGCGAAGAAGGCGATGGAGAAAGTGGCGAACGAGGCCAGCATGGCGGTCATTCGGTCGCCGCCGGGAAAGAACAGGTCCGGGAACACCAGCACCGCCGCCGTGGCGTAGATGTAGAAGTCGTAGAACTCGATCGTCGTGCCGATCAGGCTGGCGAACAGAACGCGCCGCTTGGAGGCGGGAGGTGGTGAATCAGCGGCGTCGGTCACGCGAAATCCTTAGATTGACGCACGATCTTTGCGGCGCGCCGCCATCTGACGTCAAGCGACGCGATCAGGTCCCGCGCGGCTTGGCGCGGGTGGTCGCGGTCGCATTGGCCGGGTCTTCAGGCCAGGGATGGCGTGGATATCGACCCCGCATCTCGCTGCGCACCGCCGCCCACGATCCGGCCCAGAAGCCCGGCAGGTCCTTGGTCACCTGCACCGGCCGCCGCGCGGGCGACAGCAGGCTGAGCGTCAGGGGAACGCGCCCCCCGCCGACGCTCGGATGGGTTTTCACCCCGAACAGCTCCTGCACACGAATTTCGACGCGCGGCCCGCCCTCGGCGGCGTAATCGATGCCTGCGCTGCCCAGCGGCGTGGTCAGGCGCGTCGGCGCCAGTTCATCCAGCTTTCGCTGCAGATCCCAGGGGATCAGGACGCGCAGGGCTTCAGCCAGTTTGCCGTCGCCGATGTCGGCCAGCGATCGCGCCCCGTCCAGCAACGGCCACAGCCAGTCCTCGCGCGCCGCCAGCAGACCTTCATCCGATACGTCGGGCCAGGCTTCATCCAGTCCGCGCATGAAGGCGAGCCGCGCCCGCAACGCGCCCGCCTGCTCGCCCCACTTCAAGGCGCCGAGGCCGCCGACCTCAATCTCGGACTTCAGCGCCGCCGTCATGGTCGCACGGTCGGGCGCCCCGACCACCTTTTCGTCCAGCACGAGCGTCCCGATGCGACGGACACGGCGGATCACTGGTTTGCCGGAAGGCTCGCGCGCCAGCCGGTCCTCAACCTCAATCAGGTGCGCCAGATCGGCTTCCAGCGTCGCGGCGTCCAGCGCCGCCGCCAGACGGATGCGGTCGCGGGCGTCTCCGCCGCCCAGTTCCGCCACGGCCAGCCACGGCTCGCGCGCCAGATGATCGGTCGGCTCGATGAAGGCGCCGCGTCCTGAAGCCAGAAGCACCTCGCCCGGCTTGCCCTTGGCGCGTGCGATGCGTTCGGGGAAGGCCTCCGCCAGCAGCAGGCCCGCGTCCGCCTCGCCGTCCCGGCCGCCACCCGCAGCCCGCGCCCAGCGTTCCGCCAACTTGATGGCGTCGCGACCGCGTGGCGAACGATCCCGCGCCAGCCCCTTCAGCCGGTCGTGCAGGTCGACGCCGTTTCCGCCGAGGCCCGGCTCGCTGAGCACCGCCGCGATCTTCGCCCCGCCGAGCGCGTCGCCCTGATCCGAGGCGACAGCGAGCATCTGGGCCAGGCGCGGCGCCAGGGGGATGCGGGTCAGCCGCCGCCCATGCGGCGTGAGGTCGCCCTTGGCGTCCAGCGCGCCCAGACGCGTCAGCACTCTGCGCGCCTCGGCCATCGCCCCGGCTGGCGGCGGGTCGAGCAAGGCCAGCCCGCCGACCGACTTCGCCCCCCAGCGCGCCAGATCGAGGGCGAAGGCCGTCAGGTCCGCCTCCTGGATCTCGGGCCGCTGATGGGCGACCAGACCGCGTGTCTGTTCTTCGTCCCACAGGCGATAGCAGACGCCGGGTTCGACCCGGCCCGCCCGGCCCCGGCGCTGTTCGGCTGAAGACCTGCTGACCTTGACCGTCGCCAGCCGGGTCAGGCCGCTGGACGGCTCGAAACGCGGCACGCGCGACAAGCCGCCGTCGATGACCACGCGCACGCCTTCGATGGTCAGGCTGGTCTCGGCCACGGAGGTCGCCAGCACCACCTTGCGGCGACCCGGCGCTGCGGGCTCGATGGCCCGGTCCTGCTCGCCTTTGTCCAGCGCGCCGTAGAGGGCGACCACGTCGACCGACGGATCACGCAGCCGCTCGTTCAGACGCTGAACGGTGCGGTGAATCTCGCCCTGCCCCGGCAGGAAGGCGAGCACGGAGCCGGTCTCGTCGTGCAGAGCCTGAACCACGGCCTTGGCCATGGCGTCCTCGAACCGCTCGACCGGGTTGCGGCCCAGATAGCGGGTCTCGACGGGGAACATCCGCCCCTCGGCCTCGATCACCGGCGCGCCGTCGAGCAGGCGCGACACGCCCGCGATGTCGAGCGTCGCCGACATGACCAAAAGGCGCAGATCGTCGCGCAGCACCGCCTGACTGTCGCGCGCCAGCGCCAGGCCTAGATCGGCGTCCAGACTGCGTTCGTGGAATTCGTCGAACAGGACGGCGCCGACGCCTTCCAGTCCCGGGTCGTCGAGAATCATCCGGGTGAAGACGCCCTCGGTCACCACCTCGATTCGGGTGTCCGAGCCGATCCGGCTCTGCAGGCGCGTGCGATAACCGACGGTTTCTCCGGCCTTTTGGCCCAGACTGGCGGCCATCCGATCGGCGGCGGCCCGCGCGGCCAGTCGTCGCGGCTCCAGCACCAGAATCCTGCCGCCCGCCAGCCACGGCTGGTCCAGCAGGGCCAAGGGCACGACCGTGGTCTTGCCCGCGCCCGGCGGGGCCGCCAGGACAACCGCAGAGGTCTGAGCCAGGGCGGCCTTCAGCGGCTCCAGAACGGCGTGAATCGGCAACATAAAGCGGCTGTAGCGCCTTCGAAGGGGTTCACGAAAGCGTCGTCGGCGCGTCATCCCTCGTAAACCGCGTTGCGCGCGCGGCCTCAGATGGCTAGCGTCCCCGCCCAAGAAGGCGACCCGGGAGGGGTCGTCGCATATGTTGGGGGCGCAACTGCATGTCTGCAGACGGCGTAAAGCCTGCCGGTAATCGGCTATTTCTCAAAAAATCCATCGCCCAAATTCAGAAGGAAGCCGCCAAGAGCGAGCTGAAGCGGACGCTTGGCCCGCTGAACCTGATGAGTCTGGGCATCGGCGCCATCATCGGCGCGGGCATCTTCGTGCTGACCGGTCAGGTGGCTTCGGCCCACGCCGGCCCGGCCATCATGTTCTCCTTCGTCATCGCCGGCATCGCCTGCGGCCTGGCGGGCCTGTGTTACGCCGAACTGGCGTCGACCATGCCGGTGTCGGGCTCGGCCTACACCTATGCCTATGGAACTCTGGGCGAGGTTTTCGCCTGGGTCATGGGCTGGCTGCTGGTGCTGGAATACGGCGTCGCGGCCTCGACCGTGGCGGTCGGCTGGTCCGGCTATGTGGTGTCGATTCTGAACGACTTCGGGATCAGCGCCAGTCTGTTCCCGACAATAAGTTACCCCGGCGGCGAAGGGCCCCAGTGGGCCACCCCGCTGATCCAGTATGTCGCCTCGGGCGCCGATGCGGGCTTCCCGCTGACGGGCACCTTCAACCTGGTCGCGGCTGTCGGCATCGCCGCCGTCTGCGGCCTGCTGGTGCTGGGCGTGTCGGAATCGGCGAACATCAACAACGCCATCGTGGTCATCAAGATCGTCGTCCTGCTGACCTTCATCGCCGTCGGCCTGCAGTACATCAACCCGGCCAACTGGGATCCCTTCGTCCCCCCGCAGGGCGACAGCTGGGACCAGTTCGGCGTGGGCGGCATCTTCCGCGGCGCCTCGATCATCTTCTTCGCCTATGTCGGCTTTGAAGCGGTTTCGACCGCAGCCGCCGAGGCCAAGAACCCGTCCAAGGACGTGCCGATCGGCATTCTGGGCGCCCTGTTCGTCTGCACCCTGATCTATATGGTCGTGGCCGCCGTCATGACCGGCGTCGTTCCCTACCTGGAGCTGGCCTCGCCTGCCCCGATCGCGGTCGCCATCGACCGCATGGGTCTGGAATGGGCCAATGTGCCGCTGGCCGGCGCGCCGGCCGGACAGCTGAACCTGATCGCCTTCCTGATCAAGATCGGCGCCATCACCGGCCTGTCTTCGGTCATGCTGGTGCTGTGCTACGGCCAGACGCGCATCTTCTACACCATGGCGCGCGACGGCCTGCTGCCCAAGGCGTTCGCCGTGGTGCACCCGAAGTTCCGCACCCCGTGGATCGGCACCATCCTGCTGGGCATCGTCATCGCCATCGCCGCGTCCTTCCTGCCCATCTCGATCCTGGGCGATCTGGTGTCGCTGGGCACGGCGACGGCCTTCGCCATCGTCTGCCTGTCGGTCATCGTCCTGCGCATCAAGCACCCGGAGATGGAGCGTCCGTTCCGCGTTCCGGGCGGCATGGTCACGGCCGTGCTGGGCATCCTGGCCTGTCTGACGCTGGCGTCGTTCAACTTCGTGCCGATGGTTCAGCATGCGCTGAACGACAACCCGCTGCCGCTGACGATCCTGGGCGTCTACGCCCTGGTCGGCGCCCTGATCTACGGCCTGTACGGCTTCGCCCACTCGAAGCTGGCCAAGGGCATCGACATCACCGAGGACGTGAAGCTGGAATCGGCGGTCGACGCCTTCGGCCACGGCGTCGACAACAAGAAGGACGACTGATCCCGATCAGTCGCACCACCTACTGCGTTCACAACCTGTGGCGGCCAAACGGCCTCAAGCAGCGCGAAGCGCGGTAGGCCAGAAAAACAGAAAGGCCCCGGAGCGATCTGGGGCCTTTTTCATGTCCGGACGGGATTGCCGAAACGGCCGCCCTCGCCTACAGCCTCGGGCGAACCTATGCGGATGTGGCGGAACTGGTAGACGCACCAGATTTAGGTTCTGGCGCCGCGAGGCGTGGAGGTTCGAGTCCTCTCATCCGCACCAGGCTTTCAGCCGTTCAGCAAATCAGCCAGCACCGCCGGCAGCTGCTGTGGCAGATCCTCTGAGATCAGGCCCGGTCCGAACCGCCGCGCGACTTCAGAATGCATCCACACCGCCGCGCACGCTGCATCGAAGCTGTCCATGTATTGGGCGACCAGACCCCCGATCATGCCAGCCAGAACGTCGCCGCTGCCCGCCGTGGCCAGCCAGGGCGAACCGTCGCCGTTGACGGCCAGGCGCCCGTCCGGCGCCGCTATGACCGTCGCAGCGCCCTTGAGCACCACGATGGTCCCGGCGAGCCGCGCGGCCTCCTGCGCCGCGCCCTCTCGGCCCTGCGCCTCCAGCAGACCTGGAAACAGCCGCTCGAACTCGCCTTCGTGCGGGGTCAGGACATCGTCACGGTCCAGCCAGGCGAACAACTGTTCAGGTCGATCGCGAAACAGGGTCAGCGCGTCCGCATCGACCACCAGCGCCGCGCCCGTACGGGCCAGAGCCGCCAGGTTCAGGGCCGTGCTTTCAATCAGGCCCGCGGCGGGACCGATCACGACGGCGTCCATCGGATCGGCCAGGGTCTGGAGCTGCTCGGGCGTCGCGAAGCTGGCCAGCATCACCGCCTCCAGCGAAGGCGCCAGAACCGGCGCCGCGTCAGGCGGGCAGAAGACCTTGACCAGACCCGCGCCGACCCTGAGGCCCGCCCTGGCGGACAACCGCGCCGCCCCGGTGGACAAGGCCCCGCCCGACACGACGCCCAGTCTTCCGCGAATGTGTTTGTGGCTGTCAGCGCCCGGTCGGGGCAGCAGATGACGCCACTCAGAGGGACTGTTACCGAACTTCATGTGGATTTCCGTTCACGGACGGCCTCTGGGCGCGAAAATCGCTTGCCAATTTGTGCGATGCAATGTCCCTTTACCGCCCGAGCGTCGGACCAAACAAGGAGCCGGCTCGGGACTTGCCATGAAGAAGATCGAAGCCGTCATCAAGCCATTCAAGCTGGATGAAGTGAAGGATGCGCTCCAGGACATCGGGGTGCAGGGCATGACTGTGTTGGAGGCCAAGGGATATGGTCGCCAGAAGGGTCATTCGGAACTCTATCGCGGCGCCGAGTACGTCATCGACTTCCTGCCCAAGATCAAGATCGAGGTGGTGGTGGCCGATGACCTGGCGCCGGCCGTGGTCGAGACGATTCAGAACGCGGCCCGCACCGGCAAGATCGGCGACGGCAAAATCTTCATCACCAACCTCGAAGACGTAATCCGTATCCGCACGGGCGAAACCGGCGCCCAGGCCATCTAGACCAACGGCCGCCTCTCGGGGCGGCCGATTTCAATTCCCAGTAAAGGACCTCCTCCCCCATGAGCGCCGCCGAAAAGATCCTGCAGGAGATCAAAGATAAGGACGTCCAGTACGTCGATCTCCGTTTCACCGACACGCGCGGTCGGGTCCATCACGTCACCTTCGACATCGGCATGGTCGATGAGGAATTCCTCGAAGACGGCACCATGTTCGACGGCTCCTCGATCGCCGGATGGAAGACGATCAACGAGTCCGACATGCTGCTGAAGCCGGACCTGTCGAGCGCCTTCGTCGACCCCTTCTACCAACAGACCACCCTGTTCATGTTCTGCGACGTGCTGAACCCGGACACGGCCGAGCCCTACAACCGCGACAGCCGCTCGATGGCCAAGAAGGCGCTGGCCTATGTCCAGTCGTCGGGCGTGGGCGATACCGTCTTCTTCGGCCCGGAAGCCGAGTTCTTCGTGTTCGACGACGTGCGCTGGAACACGGCGCCCCACGACACCCGCTACAGCTTCGACTCCACCGAACTGCCCGCCAACACCGGCGCCGAATACGCCGAGGGCAACCTGGGTCACCGTCCGGGGCCCAAGGGCGGCTACTTCCCGGTCAACCCCGTCGACTCGGGCCAGGACCTGCGTGGCGAGATGCTGGCGGTCATGAAGGATTTGGGTCTCAACCCTGAGAAGCATCACCACGAAGTGGCCCCCGCGCAGCATGAGCTGGGCCTGAAGTTCAGCGACCTGCTGACCATGGCCGACCGGATGCAGCTGTATAAGTACGTGATCCACAACGTGGCCCACGCCTATGGCAAGTCGGCGACCTTCATGGCCAAGCCGATGTTCCGCGACAACGGCTCTGGCATGCACGTCCACATGTCGATCTGGAAGGACGGCAAGCCTCAGTTCGCGGGCGACAAATACGCCGGCCTGTCGCAGGAATGTCTTTGGTACATCGGCGGGATCATCAAGCACGCCAAGGCCATCAACGCCTTCGCCAACTCGACCACCAACTCCTACAAGCGTCTGGTGCCCGGCTATGAGGCGCCGGTGAAGCTGGCTTACTCGGCCAGCAACCGCTCGGCCTCGATCCGCATCCCGCACGTGACCTCGGCCAAGGCCAAGCGTCTGGAAGCGCGCTTCCCCGACCCGATGGGCAACCCCTATCTGACCTTCGTGGCCCTGCTGATGGCGGGCCTGGATGGCATCGAGAACCGCATCGATCCGGGCGCGGCCGCCGACAAGAATCTGTACGACCTGCCCCCCGAGGAGCGTCACTCGATCCCCGAGGTCGCCGGCTCGCTACGCGAGGCCCTGGACGCTCTCGACGCCGACCGCGCCTTCCTCAAGAAGGGCGGCGTCATGGATGACGACTTCATCGACAGCTACATCACCCTGAAACAGGAAGAAGTCGCCCGGCTGCAACTGCACCCGCACCCGGTCGAGTTCGACATGTACTACAGCTGCTGATCGCCGGTCACAGGTGAAGCTCCCAAAGGCGTCGGGTCATGCACCCGGCGCCTTTTTCAGGCTTGCAGCCGTCCACATTGATGAACAACGTTCTTTATGATCATGATGCTCCATCGACAGGAGGATCTGATGGTACGGCTGACCAAAATCGCTCTTATCGGAAGTTTGTCTCTGCTCGCATCCAGCGCCTGGTCCCAGACCAACGTCGGGGCTGACCACTATGGCGGTCTTCCATGGTCAGTCGCCGCGCCTCAAGGTGCGGAATGGACGCTGAGCTGCGGCTTCACACCCGTTACGCTTGAGATGAGCATCTATGATCGCAAGCACTGGGCCAACCGCCTCAACCGCACGGGTCGCGGTCCGCAACGCGGTCGCCTTCCCGGCGACAACGGCAGTTGCACGCTGACGAAAACCAACGGCTCAGGCGCGGTCGCCATCGCCCTGGTCAAAGACGGCGTGGCCAAAAGCGCAGCCACACTTCACCGGGAAAAGCCGGTCACCGTCAACGTCTTCTAAGGTCAAGCTCAGGCCGTGGCCGCATCGTCCTTCTTGCGGCGCAGTTCGATGATGCGGACGCACCAGATGGAGACCTCGTAGAGAAGGACCATCGGGATGGCGAGCATCAACTGGCTGATCGGGTCGGGCGGCGTCACAACGGCCGCCACAACAACCACAGCCACAATGGCGTAGCGGCGCCCCTTGGCCATCAGTTCGCTGCTGATCAATCCCGCGAGGCCCAGCAAGGTCATGACGACCGGCAACTGGAAGCATAGACCGAAAGCGAGGATCAGCGCCGTCACCAGATTGAGGTAATCCGACACCTTGGGCAGCAGTTCCGCCGCCACATTCTCGCCGATGATCTGCTGGCTCAGCGAGAACCACATCACGAAGGGCAGCATGACGTAATAGACCAGCGCCGCCCCCAGCAGGAACAACACCGGCGCCGCGATCAGGAACGGCAGGAAGGCGCCCTTCTCATTGCGATACAGCCCCGGCGCGACGAAGCGGTACAGCTGCCACGCCAGCACCGGGAAGGCGACGATGATCGCGCCCAGCCCCGCCAGCTTCATCTTGGTGAACAGGATTTCCAGCGGCGCCGTATAGATCAGGCGCACGCTGTGCTGATCGACTTCCGGCACCGGGATCAGCCCCGCGGTGCCCATGATCAGGTTGAACGGCGACACATGGCCATGCGCGCCCACCGCCTGGTGGAAGGCGGCCGAGACCACATAGGGCTTCACCAGAAACAGATACAGCGTCTCTGAAAAGGCGAAACAGCCGATGAAGGCGATGACGAAGGCGACCACGCAGATCATCAGCCGCGAACGCAGCTCGATCAGGTGATCCATCAGGGGCGCGCGCGAAGCCTCGATGTCGGCTTCGTCGCGGTCGTCGCGGCTCATAGATCGACCTTTTTGGTGCGCTTGACCTTGGGACGCGAAGCCGGCGGTTTCAGCGACGATGACGGAGCGTCGGGCTTCGACGCCGGTTTGCGGGCCTTGGCCTTGGGCGTGGCGGCCGTGTCAGACACGGCCTTCTTCGCTCTGGGCTTCGCTGCCGCCTTGGCTACAGGCTTCGGCGCCGCGACAGTCGTGGCGCTATCAGGCCATTCGTCAACGCCCGTAGCTTCAATCCGAGCCTCATCCTGCACGACAGGTTCAGCGGCCGCCGCGGTCTCAAGCGGCGCTTCAAGCTCCTTGCGGATATCCTTGAAGGCTTCGTCCGCCTCGGCGCCCAGGGCGTACATCCCCTGCCCCGTACGCAGCGCCTCTACTTCCTTACGGAGTTCATCCAGTTCGGACTGGCGCGCCATCTCGTCGAAGCTGGCGCGGAATTCGTTGGCCATGCCGCGCGCCTTGCCGACGAATTGCCCGACCTTGCGCATAAGCACAGGCAGGTCCTTGGGCCCCACCACCAGCAGGGCCACAATACCGATGACAAGGATTTCGAACCCGCCGATTCCGGGGCCAAGACCACCCATGGTTCAGCGTCTTCCGGCGAAAATCAGCGGTTCAGTTCTTCTTTTTCGGCCTCGGTGCGCGGCAGGGCGCCCGGGGCTTCCTTGCCCTTGGCGTCCGTGTCGTCCTTCAGACCGTCCTTGAAGGCGCGGATGCCCTTGGCCGCGTCGCCCATGATGCCCGACAACTTTCCGCGGCCGCCGAAAAGGACCAGCACGACAACGACGACAATGGCCCAGTGCCAGATGCTCATGGAGCCCATGGCGATACCTCCTCAAGGGGCGGCCGCGCCCATACGCGCCCCACCGACTGATTGTTGTGCGTCATATAGGCTGAGTGATGGCGATGCGCCAAGGGAGGCTGTAGGCATCGCGACCATGAATCCTAACGATCACGTCATCATCCACACCGACGGCGCCTGCAAGGGCAACCCCGGCCCCGGCGGCTGGGGCGCCATCCTGCAAACCGGCGGCGGCCATGAGAAGGAACTCTGGGGCGGCGAGGCTCTGACCACCAACAACCGCATGGAATTGATGGCGGCCATCATGGCGCTGGAGGCGTTGAAACGGCCCTGCCGCGTCGATCTGCACACCGACAGCAAATACGTCATGCAGGGCGTGACTGAATGGATTCGCGGTTGGAAGGCCCGGGGCTGGAAGACCGCCGACAAGAAGCCGGTCAAGAATGAAGACCTGTGGCGGCGCCTCGACGAGGCCCGGAGCCGCCACGAGGTGAAATGGCACTGGGTTAAGGGCCACGCCGGCCACGCCCTGAACGAGCGGGCCGACGGACTGGCCAATCGCGGCGTGGACGAGTTGCGGGGGCGTTAGGCCGCCCGCACCTTCAAACGCGGACCGGACACCGATTCGACGATGACGCTCTCGCCTGCCAGAGGCGCCGCGCCCTCGATCTCAGCCGGCCATTCCGACCCCGAGACGAAAACGCGCCCGCGTCCATCGACAAAGGCTTCCACGACCCGAGCGCGCTCGCCGATCAGACGGACGTCGCGGTCGTTGATGTCGGGCTGATCCTTGGGGTTCACGCGCTTGACCAATCGGCGCGACATCACCGTCGACGCTACCGTCAGCGCCGCAAAGACGCCGATTTCGATCGGGAGTCCCAACTGGGGCGCCACGGCGGTCAGCAAGGCGGTCAGCCCCGCCGAGACCGCCGGCCACAACAGCCACTCGGTCGAGGCCGTCGCCTCGATCCCCAGCAGGACGACGCCGATCGCCAGCCACAGCCAGAACGGCTGCGACGCATGAAGCGAAACGATCCAGTCCATGACCTACTCCGTCGTCGGCACGGCGCCGCCTGAGCGACGCGGTGCGGCGCGCGGCGCAGCCTGGCGGGCCTCGGTGCGGACCTGCTGCTGCTCCTTGGCCAGACCGACCAACTCGCCGACGCCGGCGATGGTGCCGACCAGGGCGCCCATTTCCGACGGTACGATGACCGTCTTCTGCTGCGGGCTGCGGGCCAGTTCGGCGAAGGCCTCGACGTACTTCTGGGCCACGAAGTAGTTGATGGCGTTGACGTCGCCGCGGGCGATCGCCTCGGACACCATGGCGGTGGCCTTGGCCTCGGCCTCCGCCTCGCGCTCGCGGGCCTCGGCGTCGCGGAACGCGGCTTCGCGGCGCCCCTCGGCCTCAAGGATCGCAGCCTGTTTGGCGCCCTCGGCGCGGGCGATAGCGGCCTGCTTCTCGCCGTCCGCCTCGGTGATGACGGCGCGACGCTCGCGCTCGGCCTTCATCTGACGCGCCATGGCGTTGGTGATGTCCACAGGCGGCGTCAGATCCTTGATCTCGATGCGGTTGGCCTTGATGCCCCACGGCTCGGTCGCGGCGTCAATGACGTGCAGCAGGCGGGTGTTGATGCTGTCGCGCTGGCTCAGCACCTCGTCCAGTTCCATCGAGCCGACAACGGTGCGCAGATTGGTCATGCACAGCTGGGCGATGGCGTAGGTCAGGTCGTCGACGCGATAGGCCGCCTTGGCGGCGTCCATCACCTGAATGAAGACGATGCCGTCGACCTTCACCATGGCGTTGTCGCGGGTGATGACCTCTTGAGTCGGGACGTCCAGCACCTGCTCCATCATGTTCATACGGCGACCGATGCGCTCGACGAACGGGGTCAGGATGTGGATGCCCGGCGTCAGAGTCTTGGTGTACTTGCCGAACCGCTCCACCGTGAACTCACGGCCCTGCGGCACGATCTTGATCACGCTGAACAGGAAGATGAGCGCGAAGACCGCGAACATCACAAAGAAAATCAGCGAAAAATTCATTAGGCCCTCCGATGTGGAGACCAGCTTATCCGCCGCACGCCTGCTGCGCCATCGAATCCGGTTCCCTCAACATGACATCGCCGTCAGCGATCCGGCGCGCCATGCGGATGATCCGCCGCGTTTCCTCCCAATCCACCTTGGCGAGCGCGGTCTCGAACGGGAAAAAGGCCGCATCAGCCGCGTCATCGGCCGCCACGGGCTCGCCCGCGACCCAGCGCGCGGCGTAGTCGATCAGGACATAATGACGCCCTGCCTCTGGAAACAGGCCGTCCACCACGTCGACCAGACCGATCAATTCCGCCTCGACGCCGGTTTCCTCACGCAGTTCCCGCACGGCGGCGTCGGCCAGACGCTCGCCCGGCTCCAGCCGTCCGCCCGGCAGGCTCCACTCGCCCACGCGCGGCGGCGTGCCGCGCCGGATCAGCAGGACTTCGTCGCCTTTCAGGCACACCACGCCCACGGCCGGCGTCGGAATCATGTTTTGCCCTCGAATTGACCGCCAGAAGGCAGGGTTTTGCGCTTCCACCACGTCGTCCCTTTTGCCACAAGGCCGATATGACCCTCCCCACGCCAGAATCCCTCGCTGAACTCAAGGCCGCCCTACCCGGCGCCTGGACGCAAGACGCCGTAGAAATGGCGCCGTGGCTGACCGAATGGCGTGGTCGCTGGACCGGCGAAACGCCCCTGCTGCTGCAGCCCCGCACGACCGAAGAGGTCGCTCGCGCCATCGAGATCTGCGCCCGTCACGGCGTGGCCGTGGTGACGCAGGGCGGCGGCACCGGCCTGGTCGGCGGCCAGATCCCTTACGGCGAGGTTCTGCTGTCCACGCGCAAGCTGCGGACGGTGCGCGACGTGACGCCGCTGGACGACGCCATGACGGTCGAAGCGGGCGTGACCCTGCTGGAGGCGCAGGAATTGGCCAAGGAGAAGGACCGCTTCTTCCCCCTCAGCCTCGCGGCCGAGGGTTCGGCCACCATCGGCGGCGTGATCTCGACCAACGCAGGCGGCACCGCGGTCCTGCGCTACGGCATGATGCGCGATCTGGTGCTGGGCATCGAGGCGGTCATGCCCGACGGTCAGGTGTTCAACGGCCTGAAGCGCCTGCGCAAGGACAACACCGGCTATGACCTGAAGCAGATGTTCATCGGCGCCGAGGGTACCCTCGGCGTCATCACGGCGGCCACGCTGAAGCTGTTCCCCATCATGCGCAGCCGCGCCACGGCCATTGTCGGGCTGGAGAGCCACCACGACGCTGTTGAACTGCTGGCCCGCGCCAAGGCCGAGACCGGCGGCGGAGTCGAGGCGTTCGAGTTGATGAAACGGCTGGGCATGAGCCTGGTGCTGAAGAACATCCCCGACACCCGCGAACCGCTGGAGTCGACGCCGCCCTGGTATGTGCTGATTGAGCTGGCCTCAGGCGAGCCGAACGGCGCCGAGGCGGCGATGGAGCGCCTGCTGACGGCCGCCTTCGAGGAAGGCCTTATCGTCGACGCCGCCATCGCCCAGAACGACGCTCAGAAAGCCGAGTTCTGGCGTCTGCGCGAAGAGCATTCGGCCGCCCTCAAGCCCGAAGGCGGCGGCTGGAAACACGACGTCTCGGTTCCCGTTTCCCGGATCGCAGATTTCATCGACGAGGCCACCGCGGCGGTCGAGCAGTTCCATCCGGGCTGCCGGGTCTCGGTCTTCGGCCACGTCGGCGACGGCAATCTTCACTATGATGTGATCCCCGGCGTGGGCGAGGACGTCGCTGCCTTCATCGCTCGCTGGATGGAGGGATCGCAGGTCGTGCACGATGTCGTGGCCCGTTACGACGGCTCCATTTCGGCTGAACACGGCCTGGGGCGGCTGAAAACCGACGAGGCGCGACGTTACAAATCGCCGCTCGAAATAACGACCATGCAGGCGATCCGTCAGGCCATCGACCCCCAGCGGATCATGAACCCGGCGGTCCTCTTTTGATGACTTGCGACCGTATGTGACGTTTCAGGCGGTTCAAAACGTCATGGAAGCGGCCTATGAGGCCCGCTCTTGAGACGCATACGGAGTCGATCGTCTTGTTGATCGTCCTGTCCCCGGCCAAAAAGCTGGACTTCAACCCGCCCGCCATCGACGCCCCCGTGACGCCAAGGCGATGCGCCGATGAGACGGCCGAACTGGCCAAAGTGACGCGTGAACTCAGCCGCGCGGACCTGCGCCGTCTGATGTCGATTTCCGACGCCCTGGCCGAGTTGAACTACCAACGCTTTCAGGCCTTCGACAATGAGACGTCGGAAGGCGCGCTTCAGGCCGTCTTCGCCTTTGCGGGCGATGTCTATGAGGGGCTGTCGGCCCGTACCCTGTCGGTGGACGATCTGAAGTGGGCGCAGGATCACCTGCGTATCCTGTCCGGGTTCTACGGCCTGCTGCGTCCGCTGGATGCGATCCAGCCCTATCGGCTGGAGATGGGCATCCGGCTGAAGACCAAGCGCGGCGCCACCCTGTATGATTTCTGGGGCGAACGGATTTCCCTGCGCCTGAACGAAGACGCCGAAAAACTGCCCGAGCAGACGCTGGTGAACCTGGCCAGCCACGAATATTTCGGCGCCGTCGATGCACGGGCGCTGAAGCTGCCTGTCGTGACCCCACACTTCAAGGAGAAGAAGGACGGCGAGGCCCGCATCATCTCCTTCTACGCCAAGAAGGCCCGCGGCGGAATGGCCCGCTTCGCCATCGAGAACCGGCTGGAGAAGGTCGAGGACCTGAAGGCCTTCGACCGCGACGGCTATCGCTTCGACAAGACGCTATCGACGGACACCGACTGGATATTCATCAGGGAAGGAAATTCCTGATCGCCAGATTGAACGACTGCGGTTAGGTTGCGTTGCAGCATCATCTTCCACGGGTTCTTTCTGTCATGTTCGCGATGAACGATCTCAAAGGCCGCGTCGCGGTCGTCACCGGCTCGACCTCGGGCATCGGGCTGGCGTTTGCGCGGGCTGTCGCCGTGTGCGGCGGCGATGTGGTGCTGAATGGGCTGGGCGACGCCGAAGTCATCGAGAAGACGCGTGCCGATCTAGCCGCTGAAACGGGCGTCCGCGTCCTCTATCACCCCGCCGACATGACCCAGCCGGCTCAGATCGAGGACATGATCGCCACGGCCCATCGCGAACTGGGCCGCCTCGACATCCTGGTCAACAACGCCGGCATTCAGCACGTCGAAGCCGTCGAGAACTTCCCCGCCGATGCATGGGAGAAGATCATCGCCATCAACCTGTCCTCAGCCTTCTACGCCACCAAGGCGGCGATCCCGATCATGAAGGCGCAAGGTCGCGGCCGGATCATCAACGTCGCCTCGGCCCACGGCCTGGTCGCCAGCCCGTTCAAGTCCGCCTACGTCGCCGCCAAGCACGGCGTGATCGGCTTCACCAAGACAGTGGCGCTGGAGCTGGCGCAGGACAACATCACCTGCAACGCCATCTGCCCCGGCTTCGTCGAGACGCCGATCGTCGCCAAGCAGATCCAGGATCAGGCCCGCACACGCAACATGAGCGAGGAAGACGTGATGAAAAACGTCATCCTGGGCTCGCAGCCGACCAAGCGCTTCGTCACGACCGACGAACTGGCGGGTATCTTCCTGTATCTGGCGTCGGACCTCGGCGCCTCGGCCAATGGCGCTCACTTCTCCGTCGACGGCGGCTGGACGGCCCAATAGCCTTCACAGCGGCCGCTAGGGCTGAAAGACGGAGAGGCTGATGGCGAAACGCAAACCTGTCTGTCTGGCCCTGCAGGGCGGCGGCGCCCACGGCGCCTTTCAATGGGGCGTGCTGGACCGGCTGCTGGAAGCGGATGTGCTGGACGTGCGGGCTGTCACCGCCGCCTCGGCCGGGGCGATGAACGCCGCCGCCCTGATCACTGGACTGGAGCGCGGCGGCGCCGAGGGCGGGCGCGCGGCGCTGGACCTCCTGTGGCGCGAGGTGAACCAGTCCGGCGGCCGCAACGTCTTCGGCGACAGCTCCGTCTGGTCCAAGGCCCTGACGCCCGACTGGCTGAAGGGCACGCCGATGTGGCAGGCGGGACAGACGCTGGCCCTGTCGATGAGCCCCTACGCTTTCAACCCCTTCAACCTGAACCCGCTGCGCCGGGTGCTGGAGACGGCGGTGGATTTCGAAGCCCTGCGCGCCTCCTCCATCCAGATGTTCGTCTCGACGACAGCCGTCCGCGCGGGCCGCTCGCGCATCTTCAAGTCCGACGAAATGGCGCCTGAGGTGCTGCTGGCCTCGGCCTGCCTGCCCCAGTTGTTTCAGGCGGTCGAGATCGAAGGAGAACCCTATTGGGACGGCGGCTATCTGGCCAATCCGGCGCTGTGGCCGCTGTTCTACACCGACACGCCGGATGACATCCTGCTGCTGCCGCTCAATCCGTTCCAGCGCGACGAGGCGCCGCGCGAGGCGGGCGAGATCAACGACCGGCTGAACGAGATCGTCTTCAACGCCCCGCTGGTCGCCGAACTGCGCGCCGTCGCCTTCGTTCAGGACCTGATCGCCGAGGGCAAGCTGAAGCCCGGCGAAGACCGTCGGCGCGGCATTCGCATCCACGTCATCGAGGCGGACGAATGGCTGGGCGGCGAATCCCTGCACTCCAAATTCGATACGGAGTGGAGCTATCTGAACAAGCTGAAACAGCACGGCCGGACAGCGGCCGAAGCCTGGCTTGACAACTGCCTGCCCAAGGTCGGCAAGGCGTCCAGCGTGGATGTGAAGGCGCGCTTCCTCTAGCCGACGAAACCCGCCGCGCGGCGCAGACGGTCGTTGATCGCCTCGCCCAGCCCCTTGGCCGGAATGGGCGACACCGCGATCCCGGAAGGCTTCATGCGATCCGCCTCCCGCAACAGGCGAAACAGATTGGCCGCAGCCTCGCGCAGGTCGCCGGTCGGGCTGAGGCTCCAGCGCGGATCGCCGACGCCCGGGCCGAATCCCAGCAAAATCTCGCCGTCACGGGCGCCTTCCGCCTCAATCCGCACCGGGGCGTCGGGCGCGTAATGCAGGGCCAGCCGACCGGGCGAGCGATGCCCCTGCCCGCCTTCATCCAGAGGCCCGACCACGGCCTGAAGTTCTTCTCGGGTGACAGAGCCCGGACGCAACAGGGACACCTTGCCGTCCAGCACCGAGACGACGGTGCTTTCCACGCCCACGGCGCATGCCCCCCCATCGACAGCGGCGCCCACGGCCTGCCCCGTTTCTTCCAGCGCGTCAGCGAAGGTCGTCGGGCTGGGCCGTCCGGAACGATTGGCCGAGGGGGCGACGACCGGCCCGCCGAAGGCGCCGATGACCGCCCGCGCGCGCGGATGAGCCGGTACGCGCACCGCCACGCTGTCCAGCCCGGCCCGCGCCAGATCGCACACCCGGTCACGGTCTCGCACGGGCGCCACGATCGTCAGCGGTCCCGGCCAGAAGGCCTCGGCCAGCGCCCGCGCCTTTGCGTCGAACACGGCGATGTCTTCGGCGTCCACGGCGTTGGCGACATGGGCGATCAGGGGATTAAAGCGCGGCCGCCCCTTGGCCTCGAAGATGCGGGCCACCGCCTGAGGATTGGAGGCGTCGGCCGCCAGTCCGTAGACCGTCTCGGTCGGCAGGATGACCAGACGTCCCGTCTTCAGCGCCTCGGCGGCGATTTCTGGGCTGTCGCCCCTGGCGGGTCGGTCGGCGGGCACGGTCGCTCTTTCCTTACGCGGCGTCAGCCATTCAAACAGGCGCGTACAGTGCGCGGAAACTCGACCAAAGTCCAAGCAGGCTTGCGCCCAACAGCGCAGGGGCCGACAGAAGCGCTACGTCTTTCTGAGGATAACCGATGAGCTACCGCGCCCCCGTCCGTGACATCGCCTTCGCCCTCGACGCCGTGGCCGGGATCGGCCAGGTGGCGGCGACCGGCGCCTTTCCCGATTACGACGCCGATGTCGCCTCGGCCGTTCTGGACGCCGCCGGTCAGTTTTCGGAAGAGGTTCTGGCCCCGCTGAACCGCTCCGGCGATCTGGCAGGCGCCAAATACGCCAACGGCGCCGTGACGGCCGCCCCCGGTTTCGCCGACGCCTATCAGCAGTTCGCCGCCGGCGGCTGGACCAGCCTGACCGCCTCGGTCGAGGCCGGCGGACAGGCCCTGCCGAAAGCGCTGGAACTGGCGGCCTATGAGACCGTGCACGCCGCCAACATGGCGTTCGGCCTGTGCCCCATGCTGTCGCTGGCCTCCATCGAGGCGCTGGAGCAGGTGGGCAATGAGCATCAAAAAGCGACCTATCTGCCCAAGCTGGTCTCGGGCGAATGGACCGGCGCCATGGTGCTGACCGAACCGCACGCCGGGTCCGACCTGGGCGCCCTGACGGCGACGGCGGTTCCCAACGGCGACGGCACCTACGCCCTGACCGGCCAGAAGATCTTCATCACCTGGGGCGACCACGACGCCACGGACAACATCGTCCATCTGGTGCTGGCCCGCCTGCCCGACGCGCCTGCGGGGCCCAAGGGCATCAGCCTGTTCCTGACGCCCAAGTTTGCGGTCAACGCCGACGGTTCGCTGGGCGAGCGCAACGCCTTCCGCCCGGTCGGCGTCGAGCACAAGCTGGGCATCCACGCCTCCCCCACCTGCGTCATGAGCTATGAAGGCGCCCGCGCCGAGCTGGTCGGCCAGCCGAACCAGGGCCTGGCCCATATGTTCGTCATGATGAACGCCGCCCGCTTGGCCGTCGGCGTCGAAGGCGTGGGCGTCGCCGAGCGCGCCTATCAGCACGCCCTGGCCTATGCGCTTGAGCGCCGTCAGGGCCGCAGCATCTGGACGGGCGAGAAGGACGCGCCGATCTTCGACCACCCCGACGTGCGCCGGATGCTGTCGGTGATGAAGGCCAAGGTCGCCGCCGCCCGCGCCATCTGCCTGTCGACCGGCATCGCCGCAGACCTGGCCCGTCATGCCGCGACCGAGGAAGAGCGCAAGGCGTGGAAGGGTCGCGAAGACCTGTTCACCCCGATCGCCAAGGCCTGGTCCACCGACGTCGGCTGCGAGGTCGCTTCTCTGGGCGTTCAGGTCCACGGCGGCATGGGCTTCATCGAGGAGACCGGCGCGGCCCAATACTACCGCGACGCCCGCATCACCCCGATCTACGAAGGGACAAACGGCATTCAGGCCATGGATCTGGTCGGCCGCAAGCTGTCGATGGACAACGGCGAGTCGGCCAAGGCCCTGATTGCCGAGATGAAGGCGACCCTGGCCCAGATCGACCGCCTCTACACCGGCAAGCCAGTCGAGCGCTTCGCCGCCGCCATCGAGGCGGTCGAGGACGCCACCCTGTGGCTGCTGGACGCCAAGTCGGACGCGGCCCGCGCCGCCGATGTTCTGGCAGGCGCCGACGCCTATCTGAAGCTGATGGGCGATGTGGTCGGCGGCTGGATGCTGGCCAAGGGCGCACTTGCCGCCAAGGCGAAACTGGACGCCAATGACGGCGACGCCGCCTGGCTGCAGGGCAAGCTGGACCTCTACGAAGTCTATGCAGCCAACGTCCTGGGCCACGTTTCCAGCCGTCTGGCCGCCGTCGGTCAGGGCGGGGAACTGCTGCAACGGATGACTGTGGACGCGCTTGCGGGCTGATCCCGTCGTCGAAGACTGTTCAAACGGCAAAGCCTCCTGCATCGTGCGGCGCAGGAGGCTTTTTTACAGATGATCTTGCCAACTATAGCACTCGCGTCCGGCCTTGCTCTTGCTCAGTCTCCCGACAAAGCAGAGCAGCAGCCCGAAACGCCCCGTGTGGCCTGGTCTATTCCTCCGGCGCCGACCGAAGAGGACTTCCCCGAAGCTCTGCTGGCCCTCGATCTGGCAGGAAAAGCGGTGGTGATGTGCGTAGCTGATGCCGAAGGCTATGCGCGCGAATGCGTTGCGAACGCCCGCCCGGCCGGCCTTGGTCTGGAGCAACACGCTGTCGAGGTCGTCAAGCGCGGTCGCATCAAAGCCAATTGGCCCGGTGATACGCCTGAGAACCTGAGCTTTTCGGTAAGGCTGCCTTTCACTTCTTACATGCCGCCGCCTCTACCTCCGACAGATCGCTGGACAGGACCTTCCCCAACCTCGGAACAAATCGAACTGGCGACCCGAACCTCCGACGAGATTCGCGCGATACATAATGAGCCGTTGAGCGACGACATCATTCCCTTAGCGCTGGACGAGGCGCTCAGAACGGAAGTGGCGCCCGAACAGGCCGCCTTCATCCGCAGCCTCTATCTACGTTATGGCCTCTCCTCGCGAGAAGCCCACGCCCTGAACATCCGCATGTTGGCCCGGATGATCGCCCTGACCGAAACGCCAAGACCTATCGAGTTTGCTTATTATTCTGACGAGCCGGAGATACAGGAAATGATGCGCGATGCCGAAGCGGGCGAAGGCGTCCTCGCATCGACCTGGCGCATCCGGACGGCATACTGCGAACGTTTCGACTGCTCTGTGGAATACCCCGAAGAACCTGCAGCCCCCGAACATTGGCGGCTACGCGACGACGAGCCGTTCACGCCGCCTCAATCCCCCGACTGATCCAGCAGGGCGATCGTCTCGCGCACATAGTCGGCATGGACCACGACGCCCAGGTCGATGCCCTGGCCGCCGCTCTGGACCTCCTGCACCAGCACTCCGGCGATGAAGGGGTAGTCGGGAACCGGCGCGCCCGGCACGCGCCGCGCCGCCGGGGTCCAGAAGACCGGGCCGCCGGAATTGCCCTGCGCCACCACGAAATCGAGCAGGAAGGTCGGGAAATGTCGGATCGGCGTCAGCGGCCATGAACTGATCCGCCCCAGCCGCAGGATCGGGAAACCGGCCCGATTGGCCGACAAGCCGTGCGGATAGCCCAGCGCCATCAGCTCATCCCCCGGCCCCATCCGCCAGCGGTCGAACGCTCCCTGATCGGCCAGCCAGCCGGCCGGGATCGCCGCCTGAGCGAACGCGGGCGGCGCCGAGATCTGCATCACCGCCACGTCCCGCTCGGGGTGGGAGGTCCAGATCGGTTCGCCCGCCGCATCGCGGATGGTCAGGGTTTCCGGCGTGAACTTCCAGACGCCGTCCGCCTCGGCCGTGCGCCAGCCGATCCGCGCCTCACGCCCCGGCATGACGTCCAGCACATGACGCGCGGTGACCAACAGGACGCGCGGCGCTCCATCCGGACTGGGCGCCGAAATCAGGAAGCCGGTACCGACCTTCCTCTGCCCGCCGTCGATGGCCTGATCCAGTTGCACGGTGGCGTTGATGACCCCGACGGTCAGATCCCATTCGGGCGGCGCAGCGGCGACGACAGCGGGTTGTTCGGGCGGAAGATCCTGAATGACCATGACGCCATTTGACGCCGAGCGTCGCCGGGCACAAGGTCCGGCTCGATTGATATTAGGGGGAAGCCCACGCCATGAACCGTCGCGAATTGATCGTTTCTACCGCCGCTGTCGGCGTGATCGCCGCCTCCCCCGCCCTTGCCCGCCAGAGCACCGGAGCCTCAATGCCCAAGCCCACGCCGCCCGTCGCCAAAAAGGTCCCTGTCCGCATCGAGCAGTTGGGCCGCGTCCGCGTCGACGACTATCAGTGGATGAAGGACGACAACTGGCAGGCCGTGCTGCGCGACCCGTCGCTGATCAAGGCCGACGTCAAGGAGCACCTGACGGCCGAGAACGCCTATCGCGAGGCCATGATGGCCTCGACCCTGCCGCTGCAGGCCCAGATGTTCGAGGAGATGAAGGGCCGCATCAAGGAGGACGACAGCTCCGTCCCCGCCGCCGACGGCCCGTGGGAATATTACGTCCGCTACAACACCGGCGACCAGCACCCGCTCTACTGCCGCCGCCCGCGCGGACGCAGCGACGGCGAGGTCATCCTGCTGGACTGCAACAAGCTGGCCGAGGGCAAGGCCTATTCGGAAGTCTCGGCGACCGAACACAGCCCCGACCACGCCCTGTTCGGCTATGCCGAGGACGCGCAAGGGTCCGAAGTCTACAAGATCTATGTGAAAGATCTGGCGACCGGCGAAGTGCTGCCCGACCCGATCGAATCGGCCAGCGCCAACTTCACCTTCTCGCCCGACAGCCAGTGGATCTTCTGGACCAACCGCGACGATAACGGCCGCCCCGACAAGATCTTCCGTCGCCCGGCGCGGGGCGGCGAGACCGCCCTGGTCAACGAAGAAACCGACGAAGGCATGTTCCAGGGCATCGGCCGCACCGCCGATGACGCCTTCCTGGTCATCAACATCGCCAATCAGGAAACCTCAGAAAGCCGTATCATCCCGGCCGCAAACCCCACGGCGACGCCCGTGGTGGTCGAGCCGCGCCACGTTGGCCGCCTTTATGACCTGGACCACTGGGGCGACCGCTGGGTCATCCGCACCAACGCCGACGACGCCATCGACTTCAAGGTCGTGGAGGCCCCGACCGCCTCCCCCGGCAAAGCCAACTGGAAGGATTTGATCCCGCACACGCCCGGCCGCTTCATCGAGGGCGTGGCCCTGGTGAAGGACTATCTGGGCCGTCAGGAACGCGCAGACGCCAATACCAAGATCGTCATCCGCGACCGCGCGGGCGCCGAGCATGAGATCGCCGTGGACGAGCCCGCATACGCCCTGTCGCTGGGCGGCGCGTCGGAGTTCGACACCACGGTCATGCGCTATGGCTACAACTCGCCGTCGACGCCGACCTCAACCTATGACTACGACCTGAAGACGCGCGAGCGCACCCTGCGCAAGGTTCAGGAGATCCCCTCGGGCCACAACCCCGCGGACTATGTGGTCGAACGGCTGAACGCCCCTGCTTCGGACGGTGAACTGGTGCCGGTGACGGTGCTGCGCCGCAAGGACACGCCGGTCGACGGGTCGGCGCCGCTGCTGCTCTATGGCTACGGCTCCTATGGCATTCCGATGGCGGCGAGTTTCTCGACCAACCGCCTGTCGCTGGTTGATCGCGGTTTCATCTACGCCATCGCTCACATTCGGGGCGGCTCGGACAAGGGCTGGAACTGGTTCCTGACCGCACGACGCTTCACCAAGAAGAACACCTTCACCGACTTCATCGCCGCCGCAGACCATCTGATTGCGCGCAACTACACCAAGGCCGGGAACATCGTCGCCGAGGGCCGCTCGGCCGGAGGCCTGCTGATGGGCGCCATCACCAATATGCGGCCCGAACTGTGGGCTGGCGTGATCGGCGGCGTGCCCTTCGTCGACGTCATCAACACCATGAGCGACACCAGCCTGCCTCTGACGCCGCCGGAATGGCCCGAGTGGGGCAACCCGCTGGAGGACGCCGCCGCCTACGACTACATCCACTCCTACAGCCCCTACGATCAGATCGAAGCCAAGCCCTACCCCGCCCTGCTGGCGACCGGCGGCCTTTCCGACCCGCGCGTCACCTATTGGGAGCCTGAGAAGTGGGTGGCTAAACTGCGTCCCGCCTCGACCTCCGGCAAACCTGTCCTTCTGAAGATCAACATGGAGGCGGGCCACTTCGCTTCGTCGGGCCGGTTCGACTATCTGAAGGACATCGCCCACGACTACGCCTTCGCCGTCTGGGCCATCGAGAAGGGCTGGGAGAAGGCCTGAGCCAGACGGGCGCGCTGCATCAATCCGGGGGATGTCGGCGCGCACGACACCCCCGCTTCCACCAGAGCTCTGAGCCCCGCAAAAACGTCGCTAACATCTGAATTCGCAGATTTTTATCAAAAATCGCGACAATGCGCTTGACCGAAGCGGCGACGCCCCGTATCCGCTCCTTCCTCTCCTCCTCGCGGGGAGAGCAACGCGGGTGTAGCTCAGTTGGTTAGAGTGCCGGCCTGTCACGCCGGAGGTCGCGGGTTCGAGCCCCGTCACTCGCGCCACTCCTTCTCAAGCTTTTGAAGGAGTGGCGCACCGCCTCTCCCTTTCGATAGTGATACGACGCCATTCGGTGATGATCAGAAGGTCATCGCCCTGTTTCGCGTGTGCGCTGCACAACGGCGCTTGAAGTCTGTGATCCAGTCGATAGCGACAAAAAAAGCGGCGGGCCGTTAGACCCGCCGCCCTCGATGCAAGGCTATATGCTTCTTAGAAGCGGGCCCGAGCGCCGATGTAGAAGTAACGGCCGATGACGTCATAGGTCGACGGATCGGTCTGATACTGGAAGCCGCTCGCGTAACGCGGCGGACCCTTGTCGAACAGGTTATCGATACCGCCGAACAGCTCGATCGTATCGTTCACGGCCCAGGAGCCGTTCAGATAGAAGTAGTTGTAAGCGTCGATCTTGCCGATGTCGCCCGAAGCCACGTCGGCCGCATCGTCGACAACGCTGCTGATGTAGGTCCAGCGCAGCGACGCCGAGAAGTTCTCATACGCCCACGAGAAGCGGGTGTTGAACTTCCACTCCGGCAGGGTGGTCTCACCCGGCGTACCGTCGCCGATCCCGCCAACGAAACTGTCGCTGATCGGGCTGGCGGCGTCAGACTGGAATTGCTGGTTCTCATACCAGGCGCCCTGGGTCGAGAAGCCGATCGAGCTGATGACGTCGATCTTGATGTTGAAGTAGTCGATCGTCGCAACTGCCGGACGGGAGCGAATGGCGACAGGTGGACAATGAGCCGGCGCACATTCGCCCTCAAAGCGGTAACGAAGTAAGAGTTCGACGCGCCGCCTTCGGCAGCTATTTCCTTAATGTGGGCGACGCCCGCGCTATCCGAGTGAAACGACAATGAACAACAGGCCCTCCTGTCCCGTATACCCTGCCTCGCGGTTCTGACCTCGACCCATGATCCCTTACGTTCGCCAGTTCGACTTCGCCTATGGACGGCGTGATCAGGTCTCGCCGCTGATCCAGCGCGTCATTGCGGACAATCCGGGACCATTCACCTTCACGGGAACGGGGACCTACATCATCGGCCGGGACAGGCCTGGCGCGGGCGTGGCGGTCATTGATCCGGGCCCGCTGGACGACGCCCATCTGGACGCCCTGTTGCGCGCCGTGGCCGGACGCGCCGTCAGCCATGTGCTGGTCACCCATACGCACCGCGATCACGCCCCCCTCGCCCGCCCGTTCGCCGAAGCGGTCGGCGGCGCGCCGATCCTGGCCATGCAGCCGCCCGCGCGCACGGTGCACGCCTCGGACAGCAGCCTGGACGAAGATGAGGACGAGGGTTTCCGTCCCGATATCGTCCTGACCGACGGAGAACGGATCGAGGGAGACGGTTGGACCCTTGAGGCGATGGCGACGCCCGGCCATGCCTCCAACCACATGGCCTTCGTCCTGAGAGAGGAGAACGCCCTGTTCAGCGGCGACCATATCATGGGGTGGTCGACCACCGTCGTGGCGCCGCCTGACGGCGACATGGCGGCCTATATGCAAAGCCTCGACGCCGTGTTGGCGCGCGGCTTTTCGACCATCTGGCCTACGCATGGCCCCGCGATCACCCAGGTCGCGCCCTTCCTGAAGGCCTATCGCGCGCACCGATTGGAGCGGGAAGCCCAGATCATGGCCCGACTGGCGTCAGGCGACCGGACCATCGCGCAGATGGTGCCGGTCCTGTACGCCGCCGTGGATGCACGCCTTTGGCCCGCCGCCAGCCTTTCGGTGCTGAGCCACCTGATCAAACTGGTGAAAGAAGGACGCGTTCAGGCCGAGCCTGAGGCACAGCTCGGCGCCGACTGGCGGCTGACCGAGGGCCTTTAAGGCGTCAGTTCAGCCACCACCGCCTTGGCGAGGCGGCAGGCTTCGTCACCAAGTTTCAGGCTGTCTCGCCCAGCGACGCGCACATCGGTCCGACCAGGGCGGATGCGGACGGTGACGTCATGGGTGACGCCGAACCAGGCGCTTTGCTTACGCCCATCAACCCGGAAGGGCGACGTGCCGAACACGGTGAAGCCCGCCTTTTCAAGCGCCCAGGCGGCCGTCTCCGGCGCAACCTGCGTTGATGCAGGCTCGAGCCCCGCGCAGGCCTGTGAATGGCTGTCGTCCGTGCCCGCGAGGCGCCTTTCAGCCGCAAGGCCCCGGGCGAACGCGGGCGGCTCATTCACATCCGTGGTCACGTCGCGCGGCGCGTCGGTGAAGCGACGCTCCTGAATCATATAGCCGGCGATCGTCGCGCCCGCGATCAGCAGGGCGGCGCCGGCGATGCCCATGAGACGGCGCTCGCGAAACGCCAGCAGGCAGGCGACCAGAGCCGCCGCCAGACCGAGGTAGGCCAGAATACGGCCGATCGTGAGCGCCAGGACCCCCATGCCGAAGTCCGTGCTCCACAGCTCGCCTCGGGTTCCTGCAGACGCGAACAACAGCAGGCCCGGCGCCAGCAGCGCCGTGACAAGAAGCAGCTTGGCGAGCGCGCCTCCCTGGGGGCGGGGGTTCGACATGGGGTCCTCCGTCGCAGTCAGCCAGCGGCGGGCAACTGATAGTCCTTCATCCGCTCTCTCAGGGTCTTCTTATCAATCTTGCCCGTGGCGCCCAGCGGAATGTCGTCCACGAAGACGACATCGTCAGGCATCCACCATTTGGCGATCTTGCCCTGCAGGAAGTCCAGATGCTCCTGCTTGTCCTCGGCCTCCCCATCCTTGAGCTTGACCAGCAGCACCGGCCGCTCGTCCCACTTCGGGTGCGCCGCGCCGATGACGGCGGCCAGGGCGACCTTCGGATGCCCCACGGCGATGTTCTCGATATCGATGGAGCTGATCCATTCGCCGCCGGACTTGATCACGTCCTTGGCGCGGTCGGTGATCTGCATGAAGCCGTAGGCGTCCACGCTGGCGATGTCGCCCGTGTCGAAGAAGCCCTCGTGGTCCAGGATATCCCCGCCCTCGCCCTTGAAATAGGCGCCCGCGACGGTCGGTCCCTTGACCATGACCCGGCCGAAGGTCTTGCCGTCATGCGGCATTTCCTGGCCGCCGTAATTCTTGATCTTCAGCTCGACGCCCAGCGGCGGCGTACCCTGCTTCAGGCGCCAGGCCATCTGCTCGTCATAGGGCTTGGCCTTCAGCTCAGGAGTCAGATTGGCGATGGTGCCGATCGGCGATGTCTCGGTCATGCCCCAGGCGTGGACCACCTCGACGCCGAACTGGTCCTGGAAGCCTCGGATCAGGGCTTCGGGACAGGCGGATCCGCCGATCAGAACCTTGCGCAGGGTCGAGAACTTCAGCCCGTTTTCGACCATGTGGCCATACAGCCCCTGCCAGACGGTCGGCACGGCGGCAGAGAAGGTCACGCCTTCGGTCTCGATCAGTTCATAGACGGAGGCGCCGTCCATCCTGGCGCCCGGCATGACCAGCTTGGATCCGGCCGCCGGCCCGCCGAAGGCTATGCCCCAGGCATTGGCGTGGAACATCGGCACGATGGGCAGGATCACTTCGCTGGGCGTGGCGCCCATGACCGTCGATTGCAGGCCCAGCAGGGTATGGATGAAGTTCGACCGGTGCGAATACAGCACGCCCTTGGGATTGCCGGTCGTGCCAGAGGTGTAGCAGAGACCGCAGGCTGTCTGCTCGTCAAAGCCGCCCCAGACGACGTCGCTGCTAACCTGTTCCAGAACGGCCTCATAGGCCTCGGCTTTCGGCAACTTGGCCTGAGGCATATGGGCGGCGTCGGTCATCACGATGACCCGCTCGACCGTCGGACAGTGCGGCAGGACCGCTTCGAGCAGCGGCACAAAGGTCAGGTCGGTGAAGATGACCCGGTCTTCGGCATGGTTGATGATGTAGGCCAGTTGCTCGGGAAACAGACGGGGGTTCAGGGTGTGGCAGATCGCGCCGATCCCCATGATCCCGTACCAGGTCTCCATGTGGTTGCCGGTATTCCAGGCCAGGGTGGCCACACGGTCTCCCGGCTTGATCCCCCAGGCCAGCAAGGCGTTCGAGACGCGGCGCGCGCGATCATGAATGGCGGCGTAGTTGGTGCGGACGATCGGCCCTTCGACCGAACGGGTCACGACCTCGCGTTCTCCGTGCCAGTTCTTCGCGTGGTCCAGGATCTTGTCGACCGTCAGCGGCCAGTCCTGCATCATACCCAGCATTCGCGTTCCCTCGTATGTGCGCCTGATTGAAAACAGCGCTTGGCGCCACGCTAAGACAGGTGAACCGCCACAGGCAACGTGACGCAAGGGAAGCCTTCCCGCGACAGATCGCCTTAGAACCCCCACGCCGGGCTTGCCTTACGACGCGCCCGGAGGAAGTAGAGCGCCCATGACCATCTTGATCGCAATCACCGGCGGTTCGGGCTCGGGCAAGAGCACCCTGGCCGAAGCCCTTGTTTCTTCCCTGCCCGACGGCGTAGCCACGCTGTTGCGCGAAGATTCCTACTATCTGGACGCCGCGTCCGTTCCCGACTTCGACGCCGCAACGCATGATTTCGACGACGTGGCGGCGCGCGATCACAATCTGCTGATCGCCGACCTGGCTGCGCTCAAGGACGGACGGGCCATAACAGCGCCTGTCTATTCCTTCATCCATCACGGGCGGGAGGCGCAGGGCGAACCGGTCAGCGCCACCGACGTGATCGTGGTCGAAGGCACGCACCTGCTCTGCACGCCCGCTCTGGCGGCGCTGTTCGACATCAAGGTGTTCGTCGATACGCCTGCGGACATCCGCTTCATCCGACGCCTGCTGCGCGATCAGACTGAACGCGGCCGCACGGCGGAATCAGTCATCCAACAGTACCTCGGCACCGTCCGGCCCGGCCATGAACGGCTGACCGAGCCGTCGCGAGTCCACGCCGACTTCATCGTCGCGGACGCCACGGCGGCCGTGCGTCTGGAAGACCCCCAGGCCGTCGTGCGGCTGGCCGCGCCCGTCCTGGCTCACCCCCTGCTGAAGGCCTGGCTGGCGTAACGACAGCCAGGCGACGTTTTTACAATCCCGTTGCAAATGCGGCGACTTAAAGGCAATCTCCGGCGAAAGGCTGGTGAACGCCATGACGGCCCCTATAAACGCTATCGACGACCCTCGGCGCACGGCGCTGGTCCGACAGGCGCGGCAGCATTTTATCACCGAAGGCTATGTCGGCACGCGGATGGAGCCGATCGCACGAGAGGCCGGCGTCTCGACCGCCACCCTTTATGCGATGTTCGAGAACAAGGCCGCTCTGTTTGCGGCGGTGATCGAGGAAGCGGCGGTCGACTTCACGGTCAGAATGTCAGTCGTCCGGAACTGCGCCGGGTCGCCGCAAGAGCGTCTGCTGGGCTTCCTCACCACCTATGCCGACTTCATGAGCGACGCCTTCGTCCAAGCCATTTTCCGCCTGGTCATCTCGGAGCGGTCGCGATTTGAAGCCTTGGCCATCGCCTTTTTCGACAAGGCGAAGAAGGATTTCGGCGGACCGCTGATCGCCGCGCTGAACGAGATGGAGGCCAGCGGCGAGTTGAAGCTGGAAAAGGCCTCCTGGGCGGCCGGACAATTGATGGGAATGATCGAGCATCCCATCTTTTTCGTGCCCATGGTCACGGGCGGCCAGGTCCGCGCCCAGCGCACGACTGCCGAAATCGCCGCCGACGCGGTGCAGACCTTCCTGTCACGCTATCAGGCCTGAACGGCCGTTTTCACGGCCACAGGCGGCTGGTCGACCAGGTCTCCGCCACGCGATCGAACCGCAGCCGATCATGCAGGCGGAACGGACGGTCCCGCCAGAACTCGATCTGTTGGGGAATAACACGCCAGCCGGTCCACCGGTCCGGACGCGGCACCTCCTCGCCTTCGAACCTCGCCGTCTCTTCGGCCACCCTGGCCTCCAGCGCCTCGCGGCTGCTGAGAGGGCGAGACTGGTCCGAGGCCCAGGCGCCGATGCGGCTTTCCCGCGCACGGCTGGCGAAATAGGCGCTGGCCTCCTCGGCGCTGACGCGCTCGACCGCGCCGCGCACGCGGACCTGGCGTCGCAGGCTCTTCCAGTGAAAGAGCAGGGCGGCCGCCGGATGGGCCCAAAGCTGCTCTCCCTTGGCGCTCTCCTGGTTGGAGAAGAAGGTGAAGCCCCGCGCATCGACGTCCTTCAACAGCACCATGCGGACGTCCGGCATGCCTTCCGCATCGACGGTAGCCAGCGCCATGGCGTTGGCGTCGTTCGGCTCGCTGCGCTTCGCCTCTTCCAGCCATTCCACGAACAGGCTGATCGGCTCATCACGATCAAAGATCGTGGCATCGGCGTTGGCCGCCAACTGGGCGGCGTAATCGTCTGCGGATGGGCTGGGCGGGATAACCGACATATTCACGAACACGACTTCCTGAGGGCGCACCGAGGCATCAGTCATCAACTGCTGACACGGCCCCTGTGTCAATAAACCAAAGCGTCGCCGCATAGGAAGACGGTTAACCTCGTCTTGACCATAAGTCCCGCACGGTGTCGCCATGAACGCGCAGCCGTTTCTTTCCATGGCCGAGGCACGGCTTCTGTTGGGGCTGCGCGGCGCTGCGGACGCCGACGGGCTGACAGCCGCCTTTCGGGCCGCCGTGAAGGCCGCTCACCCCGACCACCCCGATGGCGACGCCGAACGGTTCAGAAGAACAGTCGCCGCCTACCGCCTGCTGCAGGCGCAACTCCCCGCCCTGCCCGCCCCGGCTCGCGTTGAAAGCCGAGCCGCGACGCCCCCTGCGGCGCGCCAGGTCGTCCCGCCTCTGATCGTGCTGACTCCCATGCAGGCGCTGAGCGGCGGAACCGTCTGCGTCAGGGCGTCAGGGCGCCGGTTGCTGGTCCATGTCCCGCCCGGCGTGCGAACAGCGGATCGTATTCGCCTGAAGGGCGTCAATGGACTGATCCCGGTCCTGATCCGCCCTGCCGATGGCCTGTCGGTGCTGGGCGCCGACCTGTTCATGGACTGGCCGATCGCCTCGCGGCTGATGCGGGACGGCGGACGGATCGAGATCGACACCCACGCCGGGCCCCAGCCGGCATGGCTGGTGCCGGACATGACTGCGCCGGTTCGTCTGCGCCTGCCCGGCCTGGGCCTGCCCGCGCGCGGCAAACGTCCCGCAGGCGACCTGTTCGTGAAGCTGATCCCGTCTGAGGAACTGCCCTCAGCGGCCGAGGATATGCTGCTTCGTTTCACTCGGGTCTGGACGCCGCAACGCATGGCGGCTTAAGCCTCGCCGTCATGTCGCACAACACCTTCGGCCACCTGTTCCGCATCACCACCTGGGGCGAAAGCCACGGCCCGGCCATCGGCTGCGTCGTCGACGGCTGCCCGCCGCTGATCCCGCTGACCGAAGCCGACATTCAGCCCTGGCTCGACCTGAGAAAGCCCGGCGGCAGCCGCTTCGTCACCCAGAGGCAGGAGGCCGACCAGGTCCGCATCCTGTCCGGCGTCTTTGACGATGGAAACGGCCCGGTCACGACCGGCACGCCGATCAGCCTGATGATCGAGAACACCGACCAGCGGTCCAAGGACTATGGCGAGATCGCCCGCGCCTTCCGCCCCGGCCACGCCGACTACGTCTATCAAAGCAAATACGGCGTGCGCGACCATCGCGGCGGCGGGCGATCCTCGGCGCGCGAAACGGCCAGCCGCGTCGCAGCGGGCGCCGTGGCCCGCAAGGTGCTGGGCGAGGCCATCCGCATCCGCGCGGGCGTGGTCCAGCTCGGCCCGCATCGCATCGCCGACGACGCCATCGACTTCGACGCCGTCTACGACAACCCCCTGTTCGCCGCCTCGGCCGAGGTCGCGCCCGCCTGGGAAGAGTATCTGGACGGCGTGCGCAAGGCGGGCTCGTCCATCGGCGCCGTCGTCGCGCTGGAGGTCACGGGCGTGCCTGCCGGATGGGGCGCGCCCCTCTACGGCAAGCTGGACGCCGAACTGGCAGCAGGCCTGATGTCCATCAACGCGGTCAAGGGCGTCGAAATCGGCGCCGGTTTCAGCGCCGCCCAGCTGTCGGGCGAGGACAACGCCGACGAAATGCGCCTGGGCGAGAACGGCCGGCCGGTTTTCCTGTCGAACAAGGCCGGCGGCGTACTGGGCGGCGTTTCTTCAGGCCAGCCCCTTACCGCGCAGGTGGCGTTCAAGCCGACCTCCTCGATCCTGACCCTTCGCCAGTCGATCAACCGCGACGGCGCCGAAGTGGACCTGCGCACCAAGGGCCGTCACGACCCGTGCGTCGCGTTGCGCGGCGTGCCGGTGGTCGAGGCGATGGCCGCCATCGTCCTGGCCGACGCCATGCTGCGGCACCGGGCGCAGGTAGGCTGAACGTAGAAGCGGGCTAACCGGCCCGCGCCGCCTTCACCTTGATCTCGACGCCGATGGCCTTGGAGACCCAGTCGCCGCCCGCGTCGGACATCATGCCCATGTTCAGCGCCGTGCGGTCCAGTTCCAGCTTGCCCGCAACCGTGGCCGTTCCGTTCGCTTCGTCGAAGGTGAAGGGCAGGACGACCGGGACCGTCGTCGTCTTGATGCGCAGGGTTCCGGTCGCCTCAAAGCGGTTGCCGCCCAGCGCCTTGAACGCCGCAGCCTCGAAGCGGGCGGTCGGATAGGTCGCCGTGTCGAACCATTCGGCGCCCGGCAGGCTGCCTTCCTGCGTGGCGTCGCCGGTTTTGGCCGTGCCGGTCTGAACCGTCACGACGGCTTTCGAGCCCGCCAGATCGGCCGGATCGAACCACACTTGCGCATCCCACTGCTCGAACCGGCCGGTGAAAGCCTTGCCGGTATGGGTTCCGGTGAACTGGATCGTCGAGGCGGCCTTGTCCACGGTCCATGCAGCAGCCGTGCCTGGCGCCACAGCGGCGTCGGCCGCAGGCGCGGCGGCAGGGGCCGAGGCGACCGCCTGCCCTTCCGCCTTGGGCGCAGGCTTGGCGGCCAGACCGAAGGCGACGCCGATCATGACCACGAACGCCACGCCCGCCAGCCGCTCGGCCCACCGGACGGCCAGCGTCGGCTCGGGCGCGACGCCGTGCGCGTCATCGCCATGCGGCAGGACCGGAATCATCTGCGACAGCACGCCGTCACGATCCAAAAACTGGTGCTTCAGCGCCGCCCCGACGTGCAGGGCGACCAGCACGATCACGCCCCACGCCAGCTTGCTGTGCGCGCCCATGGCCATCCAGGCCGTAGCGCGGCGGGCGGCTTCGGAAGCGTGCTCGATGAAGGGCAGGTACGGAATGGTGAACAGGCCGAACCAACTGGTCGCCACGGCCAGCGGCGTGTCCGTGACCACGGCCCAGCCGGTCGAGACATAGATCCACCCCGTCAGCGGCAGGGCCAGCATCAGGGCGTAAAAGGCCGCGTGCGTCGCCCGCGCGGCGAATTGCTCCCACCCCTTCATGGCGCCCGGCAGGGCCGGGACCGGATGCGTCAACCGCCACACGATCCGCAGCACCGTCAGCGCCAGGATCAGGAAGCCGATCGACTTGTGAATCTGGAAGACGCGATAGGCCAGCGCCTGAGTGTCCGGCTCGACGATGGCGTCGCTCATCCACCAGCCCATCGGGATCATCGACAGGATGGCGACCGCGATCAGCCAGTGCAGGGCGATGGCGACGGCGCTGTATCGGCTGGGGCGGCGGGTCATGAGAAGTCTCGCGTCAGTCGGAACATGAAGAGGGCGGGACCGAACGGCCCCGCCCCCTCGTCGTGCTTTCGCCTATCAGGCGGCCGGAGCAGCCGGCGCGGCTTCCTGAATGAATTCGGCGTCGAAGCGGATCGTCACCTCGTCGCCGACCGGGCCCAGCGGCATGCCGAAGTCGGTGCGCTTGAACTTGCCCTCAGCCGCGAAGCCGATGGCCGGAGCGGGCACGAAGGGGTGCTTCTCCAGATCGCCGTTGAAGGTGGCGTCCAGCGTTACCGGCTTGGTGACGCCCAGGAAGGTCAGATCGCCCGTCACCTTGGCCGTGCGTGCGCCGGTCAGCTCGACCTTGGTCGACTTGAAGGTGATCTGCGGGAAGGCCGTGGCGTTCAGGAAGTTCTTGTTCTTGGCGATGTCCTCGCTCCAGCTCTTGAAGCCGGTGGCGGCGTGGGTGCCGGCGTAGTCGCCCTGATAGTTGGCGTCGACCGAGGTCGGGTCGATGGTGGCCTCGACCGTGCTGTTGGCCAGGTTGGCGGTGTCCAGCGTGATCTTGGCGTCGAACTTGTTGAAGCGCGCCGTGTAGTTCGAGATCGAGTTGTGCGGCAGCGACCACTGCAGCGAGGCGTGGGTCGGATCCATCACATAGACGCCCGAGGTCGCCTTCAGCGCGACCGGAGCGGTCGAGGCTGCATCGGTCGTCGGAGCGCCGGCGGTGTCGGCGGGCTGGCTGCAGGCGGCCAGCAGGGCGGCGGCCGAAACGGCGATCAGGGCGGCTTTGATCTTCATGGAGAGAAAACCTCAATCAGGCGGTTGAAACGATAAGTGGACAGAAGGTCCATAAACAGGTCGTGTGTCACTTCGGCCTCGCCGATCGACTGCAACAGTATATGTTGCCATTGACGGGCCGCAAGCCCCTGCATCACGAAAATCGTCATCCGGCTCACGAAAAAAGGATTGAGGTGCGCCGGGTGGCGACGGCGCCTATCCTTGCGACTCAGATGACCATTCGCCGCCTCCCCCCCGAAACCGTCAACCGCATCGCCGCCGGCGAGGTGGTCGAACGCCCGGCCAGCGCCATCAAGGAACTGGTCGAGAACGCCATCGACGCGGGCGCCCGCAGCATCGAGATCCAGGCGGACGGCGGCGGCCTGACCCGCATCCTGATCGCCGACGACGGCAAGGGCATCCCCCGCGACGAACTGCCCGTCGCCATCGAGCGCCACGCCACATCGAAGCTGGAGCCGGACGACGCGGGCGACGTCGACCTGCTGCGCATCTTCACACTCGGCTTCCGAGGCGAAGCCCTGCCCTCCATCGGCTCGGTCGCCCGGCTGAACATCACCACCCGCGCCAGGGCTGAAGCGGGCCTGCCCCAGAACGACGCCTGGGCCGTTTCCGTCGAGGGCGGCGCCCAGCGGCCCCTGTCGCCCGCCGCCTTCCCCGGCCCGCACGGCGCGCGGGTCGAGGTGCGCGACCTGTTCTACGCCACCCCCGCCCGGCTGAAGTTCATGAAGTCCGAGCGGGCCGAGGCCATGGCCATCTCCGAAGAGATCAAGCGTCAGGCCATGGCGCACGAGGCCGTCGCCTTCACCCTGACGCTGGACGGCAAGACGACGCTGCGCCTGCCCGCCGAACATCCCGGCGACGAAGGGCGGCTGAAACGCCTCGGCGCCCTGCTGGGCCGCGACTTCGAGGCCAACGCCCTGCTGATCGATCAGGAGCGCGACGGCGTGCGTCTGTCCGGCTATGCGGGTCTGCCGACCTATTCGCGCGGCAATGCGGCGCACCAGTTCCTGTTCGTCAACGGCCGCCCCGTGCGCGACCGGCTGCTGCAGGGCGCTCTGCGCGGCGCCTATGCCGACTTTCTGGCGCGCGACCGGCACCCGGCGGCGGCCCTCTTCATCGACATCGACCCCCTGTATGTCGATGTGAACGTCCACCCGGCCAAGGCGGAGGTCCGCTTCCGCGACCCGGCCCTGGTGCGCGGCCTGATCGTCGGCGCCCTGCGCCACGCCCTGCACGCGGCGGGGCACCGCGCTTCGACCACGGTCGCCGCCGACGCCCTGTCCGGGTTCCGGCCGCATACGGGCGAAGCCCTCTACAACCCGGCCGCGCCGCAATCGTTCAGCAACGCCGCGCCGGGCTGGAGCGGCTGGCAGGGCTGGTCGCAACCGGCCGCCGCCGCACAGAACCTGCCCGGCCTGAACGAACGCTCCGCCCGCGTTGAGCATACGTGGAGCGGCGAAGCCGCCGCTCCCAGCTTCCGCACCCTGGGCGAGATTCAGGCCGAACACGCGGGTCAGATCGCGCCCGGCGCCTCGGCCCCCGTCGACCTGATCGACTATCCGCTGGGCGCAGCGCGAGCCCAGCTTCACGCCAACTACATCGTCGCCCAGACCCGCGACGGCCTCGTCATCGTCGACCAGCACGCCGCCCACGAACGGCTGGTTTATGAGCGGATGAAGGCCCAGATGGCCGACGGCGCCGTCACCCGTCAGGCCCTGCTAACGCCCGAAGTCGTCGAACTGGACCCCGCCGAAGCCGAGCGCGTTGCGGCCAAGGCCGATGAACTGGCCGAGATGGGCCTGATCGTCGAAGCGTTCGGCGCAGGCGCGGTTCTGGTGCGCGAGACGCCCGCCCTGCTGGGCGACACCGACGTTCAGGGCCTGATCCGCGACATCGCCGACGACCTGTCCGAACACGGCGCCGCCCTGTCGCTGAAGGAGCGCATGGCCGAGGTCTGCGGCACCATGGCCTGCCACGGCTCGGTGCGCTCGGGCCGCGTCCTGTCGGCGCCTGAGATGAACGCCCTGCTGCGCCAGATGGAGGCCACGCCTCACTCCGGCCAATGCAACCACGGCCGTCCGACCTATGTGGAGCTGAAGCTGCACGACCTCGAAAAGCTGTTTGGGAGGCGATAAAACATGCGCACAGACAGCCGCTTGTCGAGAATGCTTCATGTCTTGCTTCATATGGCGGCCAGCGACACGCCCATGACCTCCGAAAAGGTCGCAGAAATGCTGGGCACCAACTCCGCCGTCGTGCGCCGCACCATGGCGGGCCTGCGAAAGGCCGGCTACGTCCGCTCGGAAAAGGGGCATGGCGGCGGCTGGCGACTGGACTGCGATCTGGAAAAGGTCACCCTTCTCGACATCCTGCGAGCGGTCGGCACCGAACGCCTCTTCACCATCGGCTTCGACAACGATTCCCCGGATTGCGCCGTCGAGCGAGCCGTCAACGCCTCGGTCGCCACGGCCATGAACCAAGCGGAACAGGTTCTGATTGAAGGGCTGCAGGCCGTCACCCTGGCGGACCTGACCCGACGTTTCCGCGTCGAAGCCGGCAAGTCCGCTCACGGCTGATCCCCCGCAACACGGCGCTTTCACATTTGCATTGCCCTTCACGTCGAATTACGTATCTTTTAAAGATACATGATTCACCTGGAACACCAATGACTGAGATACTGACCTCCCCCGCCGCACAGGGACTATGGACCTGCCTGGTCCTGGCCATCGCTTCCGCCAGCGTGTCGATCACCCTCACCCAGACAGAACTGTTCGCGCCGCTACGGGCCGCCGCCCACAAGGCCGGTCACATGATCGGCCACCTGTTCCATTGCTTTTACTGCATCAGCCACTGGGTCGTGATCGCCGGCGTCGCCGTCTATCGCCCGGTCATCATTTCCAGCGGCGCGCCGATCATCGACTGGACCGTTTCAGCCTTCTTCACCATCGCCCTGAGCGCCCTTTTCAGCGGCGTGATCTTCAAGGTCTTTCTCACCGCCATGAGCAAGAAGGCCACGGAACTGCAACTCAAGAAGAGCCTGGCCCAGAACTAGTCCCGGCGACGAAGGGATGGTGGCGCGCCGAACCACGCCTTGATAGGCAGGGTCCATGGTTCCCTCCATCCTCTTCGTCTGTCTCGGCAACATCTGTCGCTCGCCGCTGGCCGAAGCGGCGTTCCGAGAGGAGGCGCGTCGTCTGAAACTGGACGCCATCACGGATTCTGCAGGGACAGGAAACTGGCACATCGGCTCGCCGCCCGACCCGCGCGCGCAGGCGGTCGCCCTGAAAAACGGCGTCGACATTTCAGGCCTGCGCGGTCGCCAGGTGAAACCCGCCGACTTCCGCCGCTTCACCCATCTGGTGGCGATGGATCATGACAATCTGGCGAACCTGCGCCGCATCGCTCCGCCCGACGCGACGGCGAAGCTGTCCCTGCTGCTGGATCACGTCGAGGGCCGCGCCGGCCAGGCCGTGGCCGATCCCTATTATGGCGAGGACGACGGTTTCGACGTCACCTGGGCCGATGTCACCGACGGCGCCCGCGCCCTGGCTGTAAAGCTGCTGCGCCACAAGATCTGACGTGTAGCTGAGATCGCGCCTTTATGGTAAAGGCTCCGTCCTTCCCCCAATGGGATCGAACCATGTTTGAGAATGTAGCCACGGCATAGGCCCTGGACGCTGATCGTCCCGAGGCCTCCTGAGCCCGCCCCGCGCCACGTTGCGCCGGGCGTGTGTCTTCTCATGCCTTGGAAATCTCAATCCCATGAACCTGTCACGTGCGGAGCAACGCACGCTCCACGCCCTCGCCCAGGGCGGTCGCATCCAGTTGGAACGCGACGAACAGGGGCGCATCCTGGCCGCCCTCTGCTTCACCCGCGAAGGCTGGGTGTTGGACGGCTGCAACCTTGATCAATGGCGCAGCCTGAAGCGCAAGGGCGTCATCAAGTCGCGCAACGGCGGCCCCTATGTCGTCAACCGCGAAGGCCTCAGCCGCCTGCGCAGCCGGACCGACAACCGAACCTCAGGCCGAAGCTTCTGACGCCCTGAGGAACAGGACGCGCGCGGCGCCATAGTCGCGCGCGTCCAACCGCTCATAGCCGGGCGTGTCGATCTCGGGCTCGTCCGATCCGCGCTCGAACACCACGATGGCGCCCGGCGCCAGCCAGCCGCCCTCCAGCAAGCGCGCCAGCGTCTGCTCGCCCAGACCCTTCGCGTAGGGCGGATCCAGAAACGCCAGGGTGAAGGCCTCGCCCGCCGAGCCGGGACGCGGCCCCAGATCGGTCGCGCTGCGCCGATGCACCCGGCACCGGCCGAACAGGCCATAGGCGTCCATGTTTTCGCGGATCGCGCCGCGCGCGCCGTCGTCCGTGTCCACGAACAGGCAGAACGCCGCCCCACGCGACAACGCCTCGAACCCCAGCGCGCCCGAACCGGCATAGAGGTCGATCACCCGCGCGTCGTGCAGACCTTCAGCCCAGGAGGCGTGCTCCAGCACATTGAAGATCGCCTGACGCGCCCGATCCGACGTCGGCCGCGTGTTCTGCCCCTCGGGCGTGACGATGGCGCGGCCCTTCAGGCTGCCCGCTACGATGCGCATGGATCAGCCGCGCCCGCGCGGGCCGCCGCGACCACCGCCCGAAGGCTTGCCGCCGAAGGGTTTGCCCCCAAACGGCTTGCCGCCGCCACGGGGGCCGCCGGGACGCTCTCCCGGACGAGAATCGGAACGCTCGCCGAAGCGCGTGTCAGAACGGCCGCCTGCACCGCCGGGACGGCCGAACGGCTTGCCGCCAGGCTTCGCGCCCGGGCGACCGCCCTTGGGCGGACCACGGCGGTCGTCGATGAATTGGTCAGCACGCGGTTCGCGCGGCTTGAACGGACGACGCGGACGCTCGCCATCGGCTGTCGCCTCGCCTTCACCCGGGCGGGCGCGAGGCTTGAAGGTCTTGGCGTGTTCGAACTTGGGCTTGGCCTTCGCCCAGCCTTCCTTCTTGGCGGGCTTGCCGAACTCAGCGCCTTCTTCGGCAGCCGTCTCGGCGGCGCGAACGCGGCTGGGCTTGCGCGAGGGGTCCGACATGGCCGAGCCGGACTTGCCGCGCACGATCGGCGTGCCGGTGCGGCGGCCGGGAACGGGCGCGGGCGTCTCGACCGTATTGCCGGTCGGCAGGTTCTCGGGGCGGATATGCTCGGCCAGCATTTCGCGGATCACGCGTGGGCCGACTTCCTCGACCGCGCCGACCGGCAGGGTGCCGAGCTGGAACGGACCGTAGGCCAGGCGGATCAGGCGATTGACCGTCAGGCCGACGCTTTCCAGCACCTTGCGGACCTCGCGGTTCTTGCCCTCGGTGATAGAGACGCTGAGCCACAGATTGGCCGAGGACTTCTCGCCGTCGGCCTTTTCCTTGGCCTTGTCGATGGTGGCTTCGACCGGGCCGTAGCGGACGCCGTCGACGACCACGCCGTCTTTCAGCTTGTCCAGCTGTTCCTGAGTGATGCGGCCGCGCGCACGGGCGCGGTACTGACGCACCAGAGCCGTGTCCGGCAGCTCCAGCGCCCGGCTCAGTTCGCCGTCGTTGGTCAGCAGCAGCAGGCCCTCGGTCGCCAGATCCAGACGGCCGACCGAAATCACGCGCGGCAGGCTGCTGGGCAGGGCGTCGAACACATTGGGGCGACCCGCCGGGTCGTTGTGGCTGGTGATCAGGCCAGCGGGCTTGTGATAGCGCCAGACGCGCGTCGCCTGCGTGGCGCCGATCGGCTTGCCGTCGACGGTGATCTTGTCGTCTCGCTTCACCAGCACGGCGGGCGTGGCCAGGATGCGGCCGTTCACGGCCACCTTGCCCAGACCGATCAGCCGTTCGACCTCGCGACGCGAGGCGATGCCGGCACGCGCCATGACCTTGGCGATTCGTTCGGTGCGTTCGGGCGCCTTGGCTTCGGGCGCAGGCTTGCCGCCCGATCGGCCCTCGGCGCGGTCGCGGGGCTTGCCGCCCGGCTTTCCGTCCTTGTCGAAGGGCTTTCGCGGGCCCTTATCGGCGAAATTGCGGGGACCGCGCGCGCCGTCGTCTTGACGGGAGCGGGGCTTCTTGTCGTTGTCTTTGGGATGGCGATCCATGATGAGCGGTTCATGAGCATGGCGCTCGATCTGGCGCAAGCGGCGGCTGAGGCTGGCGAGGTGCCGGTCGGGGCCGTGATCGTGGATGAAAACACCGGCGAAGTGCTTGGGCGCGGGCAAAACGGGCCCATCACGGCCCATGATCCGACCGCCCATGCCGAGATCGTCGCCCTGCGCGATGCGGCGGCGACGTTGCAGAATTATCGCCTTACGGACCTGACTCTCTATGTCACGCTGGAGCCATGCGCCATGTGCGCGGGCGCCATCAGCCACGCCCGCATCGGGAGGGTGGTCTGGGGCGCCGACGATCCCAAGGGCGGCGCCGTGCTTCACGGCGGTCGTTTCTTCGACCAGCCGACCTGCCACTGGCGGCCGGAGACAGAGGGCGGGGTCATGGCGGATCCCGCAGCCGAGATGCTGCGCGGCTTCTTCCGTTCTCGGCGGAAACCCCGGGCAGGAACGACCGGCGAAGCGGAGCGTTGAGCCTCCAAGCTTGACCTTGAGAGAGGCTCCATTGCCGACCCGCACCCTATGGCCGACCGCCGCCGTTTCCGCCCTCGTCCTGTTGTCGGCCTGCGGACAGGAGCCGCGCGAGGCGCCGACCGACAGCGATGCAGTACGCCAGCGCGCAATCGACGCCCAAACGGCTCGTCGCCGCACAGGCGCCGAGCTTCAGGACCGTGCCCTGAACCGCGTCATTCACGCCGTTTACCTGTGCAACAACTCCGAACGGCTGTCGGTCGATTTCGACAATCCGCGCCAGATGGCGACCGTGCGCAACTCCAGCGGCGAAGCGGTCGATCTGTATCAGGAGCGCGCCGCCGACGGCATCTGGTATCGCGCCTCCGGCTATGAATTGCGCGGCAAGGGCGTCATGGCGACATGGAGCGCCGCCGACCGCGAACCGACCGAGTGCCGGGCGGTGGATTAGACGAAGGCCGTCAACCGCTCTTCCAGCCGACGCCGCACCTCGGGCCAGTCGTCGTCCAGGATGGCGAACTGCGCGGTATCGCGCGCCCGGCCGGTCCAGGTCGTCTTGTGCTTGCGCAGCACGCCTTCAAAGGTTGCGCCCAGCTTGCGTATGGCCGCCTGGCTGGCGGCGTTCAGGGCGTCAGTGATGATCTCGACCCGGATCGCGCCGTTTGAAAAGGCGTGGTCCAGCAGCAGCCGCTTGCAGGCCGGATTGATCGCGCCGCCGCGCGCCTCTGGCCGGTAGAAGGTCGAGCCGATCTCGCAGCGCCGATGATCGGGCCTGATCTCATAGAGGCTGGTTGTGCCGACGACCGCGCCGTCGCTGCGCCGCCGCACGGCGTAGGCGATGCGCGAACCCGCCGCCATCGCCTTTTTCGCCGCGTCCCACCACCCCTCGAAATGCTGTCCATAGGCGGCGCTGACCATGCCGTTCCAGGCGTCGGGATCGCAGTCCAGCGCCGCCCTCACATCGTCCTTCAGAGCCTCGGTAAACGGCTCCAGCCGCACGAAAGCGTCCTCAAGGACGACGGGGGGCAGGTTCACGCCGCGCCCTCCCCGATCAGGAAGGCGCGCACCGCCTCGGCGTCCACATTCTTGTCGGTGAAGACGTCGCCCACCGCCCGCGCCAGGATCAAGGTCAGACGCCCGCCCTCGGCCTTCTTGTCCCCTGCCATGCGCGCGATCAGGGCGTCGGCGGCGAAGGTGTGTTCCACGTCCGACAGCCGCGTCGGCAGGCCCGCCGCGCGGATGCCCGCCTCGGCGCGCTCGGCCTCGGACGCCGCACACAGTCCCTGCTGCGCCGAGTAACGGAAGGCCATGGCGCAGCCCAGCGCCACCGCCTCGCCGTGCGTCAATGTCTCGCCGAAGGCCAGTTCCGCCTCCAGCGCGTGGCCGAAGGTGTGGCCAAGGTTCAGCAGAGCGCGGCGGCCCGCCTCCTTCTCGTCCTCGCCGACGATCTGGGCCTTGATCTCGACCGAACGGATCACCGCCCGTTCAAGCGCGTCAGGGTCGCCCTTGGCGCCCGCCGCCCCTTCTGCGCCCAGCCAGTCGAAGAAGGCCGCGTCGCAGATCAGGCCGTGCTTCAGCACCTCGGCCCAGCCCGAGCGCACCTGGCGCACCGGCAGGGTGGCCAGCGCCTCGATGTCGGCCAGCACCCTGCGCGGCTGGTGGAAGGCGCCGATCAGGTTCTTGCCGCGCGGGGTATCGATCGCCGTCTTGCCGCCGACCGAGGAATCCACCTGAGCCAGCAGGGTCGTCGGAACCTGCACGAAATCGATGCCGCGCATGAACAGGGCCGCCGCCAGACCAGCCAGGTCGCCCACCACGCCGCCGCCCAGGGCGACGACCATGCTCTTGCGGTCCAGCCCCTCGGCCAGCAGTCGATCCAGCACGGCCTCAAGCTGTTCAAACGACTTGGACGCCTCCCCCGCCGGGACGGTCGCCAGCCCCGTCTCCAGACCCGCCGCCGCCAGAGACGCGCGCACCGTTTCACCGTGGATGGCCGCCACCGTCTCGTCGCTGACGATGAAGGCGCGCGTGGGCTTCAGCGCGGCAACCTCGGCGCCCGCCGCCTTCAGCAGGCCCCGCCCGACGACGACCTCATAGGGGGCGAAGGCGCCGCCCGCGACCGGGATCGTCGTCGTCATCGCTTGGTCTCCTGCCGCCCGAACCGGCGCAATTGTTTCAGAATGGCGTCCACGGCCTGACCGTGCGAGCCGCCGCCCACATCGACCGTCACATCGGCCTGTCCGTAGATGGGGTAGCGCGCCCGCGCCAACTCGTTCAGCGCCACCAGCGGGTCGCGTCCGCGCAACAGGGGCCGCGTGTCGCGCCGCCCCACCCGCTCGGCGATCACCTTCAGGTCGGCGCGCATCCAGACGCTGACGGCGTGTTGCTTCATCAAGGCGCGCGTGTCGGGGTTGAGCACCGCGCCGCCCCCGGTCGCCAGCACGATCGGCGGCCCTTCCAGCAGGCGGCGCATCACCCGCGCCTCGCCCGCCCGGAACTCGGCCTCGCCGCGTGAGGCGAAGATTTCGCTGACGGTCATGCCCGCCGCTTCCTCGATCACCTGATCCCCATCGGCGAACGGCAGGCCCAGCCTTTGCGCCAGCCGCCGCCCCACCGTCGATTTCCCGACGCCCATCAGCCCCACCAGGGCTATGGTGCGGACCGAAGACAGCGGGAAGGAATCAGGCGAGGCGTCGGAAGGCATGGTCCGTATACCCTCTACACGAGACGCCGCCCGGCTCCACACCTCAGAAGAGACGACCTGACACGGCATGACACCGCAGATCGAAGCGTTCCTTGAGATGATGGCGGTCGAGCGCGACGCCTCGCCCCATACGCTGGCCGCCTATGGCCGGGACCTGGCCGATGCGGAAAACTGGCTGGGCGACGCCGGCGGCTTGATGGCTGCGCCGCAGGAGGCGCTGGAGGCGTGGTTCGCCGATCTGTCGCGGCGCGGGCTGTCGGCCGCCACCGCCGCACGCCGCCGCGCCTCGGTGAGGCAGTTCTATCGCTTCGCCCTGGGCGAAGGCTGGCGGACCGACGATCCGTCCCGCCGCCTCGACGCGCCCAAACAGGGCCGCAGCCTGCCCAAGACGCTGAGCCGCGACGAGATCGAGGCCCTGCTGGCCGCCGCCGGCGCCGCAGACAGCGCGGCGGGCCTCCGCCTGATCGCCCTGGTCGAGATGGCCTACGCCTCCGGCCTGCGCGTCTCCGAACTGCTGGCGCTCAGGGTCGAGGCCGTGCGGCGCGATCCGGCCTATCTGATCGTGCGCGGCAAGGGCGGCAAGGAGCGTCTGGCGCCTCTCAACACCGCAGCGCGCGAGGCGATCAAGGCCTGGCTCGACACCCGCGACACCGCGCGCAAACCCGGCGCGCCCGACAGCGCCTGGCTGTTTCCCTCCCACGGCAAAAGCGGCCATCTGACCCCGCGCCGTTTCGCCCAACTGCTGGATCAGGCGGCCATCACCGCGGGGATCGACCCCGCTCGCGTCAGTCCTCACGTCCTGCGCCACGCCTTCGCCACCCACCTGCTGGAGGGCGGCGCCGACCTGCGCGTGGTGCAGACCCTGCTGGGCCACGCCGACATCTCGACCACCCAGATCTACACCCACGTCGCCACCGACCGCCTGTCCCAGGTGGTCCACGCCAACCATCCTCTGGCGAAGGACGACTGAACCCGCGCTTGCTCCGAAGCGTTCGGCGCTCTAGGTTCCGCCGCCTTCCGTAGCGCAATGCGCGCTTCCTCCTCACGGACGCCTAATGGCCACGCACTATCTCGAATTCGAAAAGCCGATCGCCGAACTGGACGCCAAGATCGCCGAGTTGTCGCTGCTGGCGCCGACCAGCGGATCGTTCGAGACCGAGATCGCCGCCCTGCGCAAAAAGGCCGACGCCATGCGCACCAAGGCCTACGCCAACCTTGACCCCTGGATGCGCACCCAGGTCGCGCGCCACCCGCAGCGTCCGCACTTCATCGACTACGTCGACGGCCTGTTCACCGATTTCGTGGAGTTGCACGGCGACCGTCAATTCGGCGACGACCAGGCGATCCTGGGCGGCTTGGCGCGTTTCCGTGGCCAGCCGGTCGTGATCATGGGCCATGAAAAGGGCCACGACACCCAGACCCGCATCACCCACAACTTCGGCATGGCCCGCCCCGAGGGGTATCGCAAGGCCGTCCGCCTGATGGACATGGCCGAGCAGTTCGGCCTGCCCGTCCTGACGTTTGTCGACACCGCTGGGGCCTATCCGGGTCTGGGCGCCGAGGAGCGTGGACAGGCCGAGGCCATCGCCCGCTCAACCGAGCGCGGCCTGACGCTGGGCGTGCCCTCCATCGCCACGGTGACGGGCGAAGGCGGTTCGGGCGGCGCCATCGCCATCGCCGCCGCCAGCCGGGTGCTGATGCTGGAACACTCCATCTATTCGGTCATCTCGCCGGAAGGCGCAGCGGGCATTCTGTGGCGCGACGGATCGCGGGCCAAGGACGCGGCCAACGCCATGAAGATCACGGCGCCGGACCTGATCGAGCTGAAGATCGTCGATCGCGTGATCCCCGAGCCGTTGGGCGGCGCCCACGCCGACCGCGAAAAGGCCATTCAGAACGTCGGTCAGGTTCTGGAAGAAGAACTGAAGGCTATGTCCGGCCTGTCGGCTGAACAGCTGAAGAAGCAGCGCGCCGACCGTTTCTACGCCATCGGCCGTCTCGGCTGATCGACCGCAGCAAGCCGTTGCATGGCGCCTCGTCGGCGTCGAAGCTGCGCCGATGCGATTCGTCCAAGCTTCCATAAGGCGTGATTCGAGGCTCCCATGCGCGGCATGAACGGGGTCGGCGAAACCCTGCGCGAAAGCGCGGTCTTCAACTTCGATGGGGCGATGACCATGGTCGTCGACGATTCCCCATTCGCGATGGAGTTGACGGCGCAGGCGCTGCTGGGTTTCGGCATCAAGGTGCGCCACACCTGCGCCGACGCCGCCGAAGCCATTAAGATTCTGCAGACGCATCCGGTCGACCTGATCCTGGTCGACTGCGAAATGCCGGGCATGAGCGGCTATGAGTTCGTGCGCTGGCTGCGTCGCTCGGGGCTGGAGCCGAACGCCTATGCGCCCGTTATCATGACCGCCGCCCACGTCCGCCGCTCCAAGGTGTCTGAGGCGCGCGACTGCGGGGCCAACTTCCTGATCACCAAGCCGTTCAGCGCTGGCGTCCTGCTGGAACGCATCGTTTGGGTGGCCAAGGACAATCGCCCCTTTCTTGAAGTCGGCGACTATTTCGGCCCTGACCGTCGCTTCAAAGAGGAACCCTGGCCCGGTCCCGAGCGTCGTTCCGAGGAGATCCGCAAGGCGCAATTCGAGGCCCAGCGCAGAGGCTCGATCAATCTATGACGGTCATCACGCACAATCGTCGTCGCTCGCGCCTGTCGACCCTGATCGACCAGCCCGGCGGGGTCAGCGTCGGAACCGCGCTGAAGCAGGCGCGCGCCAATCTGGCGGAATATGAGACCCGCAGCCGAGAGGTCATCGAGGAACAGGTGTCCGCCCTGGCGGGCATGAAGCCTCCCCCCAGCCCGGACGAAGCCCCCGCCGCGCTGGATCAAGCCTATGCTCGCGCCAGCGCCGTGATCGACGCGGCCGGGCCGTTCGAGATGAAGGACGTCTGCACCGCCGCCGCCAATCTGTGCGACCTGATCGACGCGGCCCCGCAAGATCAAAGCTTCGACTGGCGCATCGTCACCGTCCACGCCCAGGCGCTGCGCCTGCTGCTGACGCTGCCGGCCGAGGCCGGCGACGCCCGCGCCCAGGTGCTGGGAAGCCTCAAGGACGTGCTGAAGGCCAAGGCGCCCGGCGGCGCCAAGGACTAAAAGCCGGATCAGGTCTGGGGCGCCTGCGTCTTGGCGCCGCGCGTCTGCTTGCGCCACAGGGCCGCATATTCCCCGCCCTGACGCGCCACCAGCTCATGGTGGGCGCCGCGCTCGACGATGCGTCCGGCCTTCAGCACCAGGATCTGATCGGCGTCGGCCACGGTGGACAGTCGGTGCGCCACCACCAGGGTCGTGCGCCCTGCCCTCGCCTTGCGCAGCGTCTTCTGAATGGCGGCTTCGGTGCGGCTGTCGAGCGCGCTGGTCGCCTCGTCTAGGATGAGGATGCAGGGATCCGCCAACAGGGCGCGCGCGATGCCGACGCGCTGACGCTCGCCGCCGGACAGCTTCAGCCCCCGCTCCCCGACGCGGGTCTCCATGCCCTCGGGCAGGTTGCGGATGAAGTCGGCCAGTTCGGCCCCTTCGGCGGCGGCCCAGATCGCCGCCTCGTCGGCATCAGGACGGGCGAAGGCGATGTTGGCGGCGATGGTGTCGTTGAACAGGGCCACGTCCTGCGGCACCAGGGCCACGGCGGAACGCAAGGAGGCCTGGGTCAGGCCACGCGCATCCCGACCGTCGATCAGCACGGCGCCTTCCTGCGGGTCCAGCAGGCGCAGGGCCAGTTTGACGATCGTCGACTTGCCGGCCCCGGACGGCCCCACCAGGGCGGTCGTCGTGCCTGCGGGCGTGACGAAGCTGACGTCGTCCAGCCCCGCCGCCCGCGCGTCGTGCCGGAAGCCCACATGATCAAAGACGATCTCGGCGCCGCAGCCGCTCTCAGGCCGGGTCAGGGCCACGGCGTCAGGCGCATCCGCAACCTGCGGCGCTTGTCGCGTAACCTTAAGCATCTCCTCCATGTCGATGAAGGACTGTCGGATTTCTCGATAGGCGAAGCCCAAAATATTCAGCGGCGCATAGAGGGAGATCATGATCAGCACGGCGGCCGTCACATCGCCCGGCCCCATGCGCCCGGCCGCCGCCTCGAACCCGGCCATGACCGCCATGACGCCCAGGCCGACGTTCATAATCAGGCCCTGAATCAGGTTCAGCGCCGCCAGCGAGGTGTTCGCTTTCAGCGAGGCCTGAACATAGGTCGACAGGGATCGGTCATAGGCCTCGGCCGCGCGGCTTTCGGCGCCGAACGACTTGACCGTCTCATAGTTCAGCAGGGCGTCCACAGACAGACCCGCCGCCTCGCTGTCGGCGGCGTTCATGGCGCGCCGGTGCTCCAGCCGCCAGTTCGCCATGGCGAAGGTCGTGACCGCATAGACAAGCACGACCGCCACCGCGACCGCGCCGAAACGCCAGTCGTATTTGCCGCCCAGCACCGCCGCCGCCAGCACCAGCTCCAGCACCGTCGGCCCCAGATTGAACATCAGGATGCGCAGCAGGAAGTCGACGGCGCGCGATCCGCGATCCATCACCCGCGACAGTGCGCCGGACCGCTTGGTCTGGTGGAAATCCAGCGACAGGCTGAGGGCGTGGGCGAAGGTCTCGGCCGCCGTCTTGCGCTGGGCCGCCGCCCGCACCGGCGCGAACACGACATCGGACAGTTGCGGCGTCGCAGCCGACAGGAAGCGCACCAGGGCCCAGCCCACAGCGAAGGCCGCGAAGCCCAGCCCCACAGCCGTTGCAGGCCCATGATCCGCCGCCAGATGGTTGACCGCCGCGCCCAGCACCAGCGGCGCCAGAACGCCGAGCCCCTTGCCCGCCAGCGTCAGCAGGATCGCGCCAGTCACACGCCACGGCAGTTGAGGCGCGTCGGATCGCGCCACCACCCCGATCAGGTTCTTCAGCGCCTCGAGTGTCGGCGGCGCTTCCTGCTGAGACGGATCGGCGCCGGCGTTCATGGCCTTGGTCGCGACATCGCCGCGCCGTCCCGAGCGTTCACCCCGCATCGCCGCGCTCCGCCGTCGTCATGCCATCGAGGCGGAACCGGACCGCCACCTCAGTTCAGGCTCGCCACGGCGTCGATGAGGGCGTCCACCGCCGCCTCTTCGGTCGCCCAGGAACAGACGAACCGCACCGAACCATCGTCGAACTGATAGCAGGCCCAGCCGGCCGCATTCAGCGCCTGATGCGCCTCGTCCGGCATCCGCACGAAAACCGCATTGGACTCTACCGGATGGGCGAGCACGAAAGACGTCCTGGCCTCGATGCCGTCGGCCAGGCGCTGGGCCATCAGATTGGCGTGGGCGGCGCCCGACAGCCAGTCGCCGCTTTCCAGCAGACCCAACAGCGGCGCCGCAAGCAGCCGCCCCTTGGACGCCGTCTGACCTGCCTGTTTCAGCCGGTTGTCGATCCGCCGCGTCAGGCTTTTGTCGAAGATGACCAGCGCCTCGACGCAATGGGCGCCGGCCTTGGCGCCGCCGAACGACAGAATATCCACGCCCAGCCGCGCGATATCCTTCGGGTCGAAGCCCGCCGCCACCGCGTTGGCCAGCCGCGCCCCGTCCATATGGACGCCCAACCCCGCCTGTTTCGACGGTTCAATCAGGTGGCGAAGCTCTTCTTCGGAATAGACGGCGCCGTATTCCGTCGCCTGCGTCAGACTGAGCGCCGCGGCAGGCTGGCGGTGGCCGACGACAGGTTCTTCCAGAGCGGCGTGCAGCGCCGCGACATCGACCTTGCCCGAATAGCCGGGCAGACCGATCAGGCCGACGCCTTGACCAAAGAAGCCGGGCGCACCGGTCTCGTCGGTGCAGATATGGGCTGCGTGGTGCGCCAGCACCGCCTCATACGGGCGCGCCAGCATCGACAGGCCGATGGCGTTGGCGGCCGTGCCGCTGAACAGGAAACGCACCTCGGCGTCGGCGTCCAGCGTCTGTCGGATCAGATCAGCGGCCCGCGCCGAAGTCTCATCGGCCCCATAGGCCCGCGTGAATCCCGTATTGGCCGCGATCAGGCTCTGCAGCGCCGAAGGCGCCATGCCCGCCGTATTGTCCGAGCCGAAATCAAAACGCACGGATCACTCTCCCCCCCGGCCCGACAGTCCGTCCTGAGCCGCATCCTTCTGTAGCGGGGCCATGACGACCCGCGCAAACTTGGCGTCCTTCGCCGGCACCTCGACCTGGTGCGGGAAGGGAATCTCGATACCGGCCTCGTCCAGGGCCTCCTTGCCCGCCTGCATCAGGTCGGACTGGGTCTGCCACCAGTCGGCGTTGTTGACCCAGGCGTGCAGGGTGATCTGGACCGCGCTGTCCAACAGGGCCGTGACGCCGGTCCACGGCGCCGGATCTTTCAGGATCCTGTCGTTCACCTTGGCGACCGAGGCCAGAACGGCGCAGGCGTCCTTCAGGTTTTCGCCATAGCCCACGGTGAATTTGATCTCGATGCGGCGCGTCCGCTGGCCCGTTACATTGACGATGACGTCGCTCAGCACCTTGGAGTTCGGAATGACGATCTTGTGGTTGTTCGCGTTGGTCAGCTGGGTGGTGAACAGGTCGAGCTTCTGCACCGTGCCGGAGGCGCCGCCCACGTCGATGGACTCGCCCACGCGATAGGGACGCAGGATCAACAGCATCACCCCCGCCGCCACGTTCGACAGCGTCCCTTGCAGGGCCAGGCCGACCGCCAGAGAGGCGGCGCCCAGAACGGCGATGATGGAGGTCGTCTGCACGCCCAGGCGCTGCAGCACGGCGATCATGCCGATGATGATGACCACCACACGCACGATCTGCACCATGAAGGCCAGCACCGTGGGATCGCGCCGCACAAGCCGCGTCCGGCCAAGGATTTTCCGCGCCGCGCCCGAAGCCCAGCGGGCGGCGAGCAGGGTCAGGACGAAGATGATCGCCGCAATAGCCAGGTTGACGGCGAAATCGCCCAGCAGATCCAAGGCCTTGGCCAGGATGGCGGCGTCCATGCTCAGCCTCTGCTCGCCCGCGGCCATCGCCTGAGCCAGAGGCTCGGCCAGCACGACAGGACTATGCAGGAAATTCATCAGCATGAACCGGGTCTAACGCACGTGGAGCCGATTGGAAGCCCCGATGCTCAAGCTTTTTCACCTGCGCTGACCCGACCGCCGCCGCGCTCGATGGCGTCCAGCAGGTCGAGTACCGTGGCGAGCGTATCCGCCTCGCGCGCGGGCTTGTCCCAGCGGATGCGGCTGACCCGTGGAAAGCGCATGGCGACGCCCGATTTGTGCCGCGTCGAGCGCTGAAGCCCCTCGAAGGCGATCTCCAGCACCAGGCCGAAATCGCGCTCAGCCCGCACCGAGCGCACAGGGCCGAACCGCTCGACCGTGTGGTCGCGGACGAACTTGTCGATCTGTTTCAGCTCCTCGTCGGTGAAACCGAAATAGGCCTTGCCGACCGGGGTCAGCGCGCCCTCGTCGGTCCAGACGCCGAAGGTGTAGTCGGAGTAGAAGCCGGACCGCTTTCCGTGACCGCGCTGGGCGTACATCAGCACCGCGTCGATGACGTGGGGGTCGCGCTTCCATTTGAACCAGGGCCCCTTCGGACGGCCGGCGACGTAGGCGCTGTCGCGGCGTTTCAGCATCAGACCTTCCGCAGCGGCGCCGACCGGCGGATCGGCCCGCAAGGCCGCAAGATCTTCCCACGTCGTGTGCGTCAGCAGCGGCGACAGCGCCAGCCGATCGCCCGTATGCCCCGCCACCAGTCGTTCCAGCCGCTCTCGACGCTCGGTCAGTGGGAGAGCCCGCACATCCTGCTCGCCCTCGGCAAGCAGGTCGTAGGCCAGGATGGCCGCCGGATAGTCCTGCACCAATCGCGCGCTGGCCGTCTTGCGGTTCAGCCGCTGTTGCAGGTCGCCGAACGGAGCGACAGCGCCGTCCCGCACGACCAGCAGTTCGCCATCGACAGCGCCCTCAAAGGCCAAGGCCTGAACCACATCAGGAAACGCCGCCGAAATGTCGTCGCCGGTGCGGGAATACAGCCGCGTCACCCCGCCTTCGCGCACAGCCTGAACCCGCACGCCGTCCCATTTCCACTCGGCCAGGAAGTCTGTCGGATCCAGACGGGGCATATCCATCGCCTCATCCAGAGCGGTCGCCAGCATGACTGGGCGAAAGCGGCCGGGGGCCTCGGCGCTGGGGCGCTCGCCCCGCCCTTCCAGCCAGGCGAACAGGTCGCCATAGGGCGCCATGAGGCCGTGCCAGACTTCTTCGATTTCGGCCACGTCGACCGGCGGCAGAACGGCGGCCTGTTCGCCGCCTTCAGGCGCCGGCGGCTCGCTGACGGCGCCCGGCCGCATCATGGCGGCGGCGGTGCGGGCCAGGCGCGCCGACACCCCGACGCGCAGACCGCCTGTGACCAGCTTCAGCAGGGCCCAGCGCGCCTTGGGCTCCAGCGCGTTCAGCCAGCCTTCGATCAGACGGGGCGCGTCCTGTCGTCCTGCACCCTGAAGCGCGTCCACCACCTCGCCCAACGACGGCTCGCGGTTGGGGCGATGATCGGGATCGGACGGCCAGATCAGGGCGACCGTCTCGGCCAGGTCGCCGACATAGTCGTAAGACCAGCCGAACAGCACGGGATCGACCCGCGCCTCCGCCGCCTTGCGGATCATGGCCGGCTTGGCAGCAGAGAACGCCAGGTCGCCGGTCAGCGCCGCCAGCGCCCAGCCGCGATCCGGGTCGGGCGTGGTGCGGAGGTAGTCGCGCAGGAGAACCAGCTTCGCCTTGCGCGAGGCGGTCAGCGACAGTCGATCCAGCAGTTCGGCGAAACGGCGCAACTCGGCTCCTGAGATACGGGCGTAGCCTTATGAAACGCCGAACCTCGCAAGCGTTCCCGTAACCGTCAGGCGGCCTCGTTCTCGATCAGCAGTTGCAGCGCAGGCCGCCCGCCCCTGGCCTGGGTCATCAGGCTGGCCAGACTGCGGAAATCAATCGGCTTGTTCAGATAGGCGTCGGCGCCGGCCGCCATGCCCGCCTCGTGGTCTTCGTTGCGGGCTGAGGCCGACAGCACGACGATGGGCGTCTCGGCGTTGACGCCCCCCTCGCGGATCAGGCGGGTCGCTGTCAGGCCGTCCATGACCGGCATGTTCACGTCCATGATGATCAGGTCAAAGGCTTGATGTTGAGCGATATCGACCGCCTCTTGGCCGTTTTCAGCCGTCGTGGTGCGGCGTCCGGTCGAGCCCATCCACGCTTCAAGGATCATGCGGTTGACCGGGTGATCCTCCACGACCAGCACCTTCATGCCGTCCGGTTCGACCCTATCGGCGTCCGCGTCAGCCTGAGCGGCCTCGTCTTCCCAGCAGACGACCTCGCCCTCGACAGCGAAGGTGAAGACCGACCCCGAGCCGACCTGAGACTGCACGGTGATGTCGCCGCCCATGATGTTGGCCAGGCGCCGCGAAATCGTCAGGCCCAGGCCCGTGCCGCCGAAGCGTCGGGTCGACGAAGCGTCGATCTGCGTGAAGGGTTGGAACAGCTGATCCATGTCGCCTTCGGAAATCCCCGCGCCGCTGTCATGGACGGCGAACTCGAACGCCACGCGGCGCTCTGAGATACGGCGGCTTCGCGTCACAAAGCGGATTTCGCCGCTCTCGGTGAACTTCACCGCGTTGGACAACAGATTCTGCACCACCTGACAGACGCGCAGAGGGTCGCCGCGCACGACGGCAGGCGGATCGCCGTCAAACTCGGACACGAACCTCAGCCCCTTGGCCTCGGCCTGAGCCTCGAAGGGACCGACGATGCGGCGGTGAAGGTCATCCAGCTGGATGTCGATGGACTCGAAGTTCATCCGCCCGGCCTCGATCTTGGTCATGTCGAGGATGTCGTTGAGCAGGCTGAGCAGATTGTCGCCCGAGTTGCGGATGATGGCCAGATATTCGCGTTGGGCGCCGTCCAGGCGCGTCGCGCTCAACAACTGGGCCGCGCCGAGCACCCCGTTCATCGGCGTGCGCAGCTCGTGAGAAATGACGCCCAGGAAGTTCGACTTGGCTTCATTGGCCGCGTTGGCCTTGTCGCGAGCCGCCTCCAACTCCTCGATCAGATGCGCCTGATGCTCCTGGAAGGCGCGGATGCGTTCCTCGCGCAGCATCGTCATGGTGACGAGGACGAACAGGGAGGCCGCCGTGAACGGCGCCAGCATGACGAAAGGCCAGAAGGCCGGATCACCGATCAGGGTCACAGCAATGATGGCCGCCGCGGCACCATAGGGCGATGAAATCACAATGGCCTGCCTGGGCGAACTGCGCAGCTGGGCGAACACGAGCACATAGCCCGAAATCAACAGGGCGATGGCCAGCTCTCGACCGAAAAGCGAAGCCGAGAACCACGCCATAAGCGGCGCCGCCGCCCAGGCCGCCGTGGTAACGGCGCCGACGATGGGGAACACCTTGCCCCAGCCCGCCTCGGCGTTCTCACTGCGGCTGATACGCTTTTCCACGACGCCGCGCAGGGCCCCGGCGGCGAGAGTCCCGGCAAACCAAAGCAGGCCATGCAGCAGGCCCACGGTGGCGATCAGCCCCACGGCCCAGCTGGTGATGATCAGATAGCGCAGATAGTGGGTCTGCAGGATGGCGGACAGAGACTGGGCGGCGCTGCCGGCCTCCTGGCTCTCAAGCCCTTTTCCTATGCCTTCTGAACCCACCATGGCGACGCCCCCGATCGCTGCAATATGCTTCGGGGCGGACGCTATGGCCAAATGTTCTAAGAGGATGTGAATGCGGAGAACTACGTAATCTCAAATCGGTGAATATCAGGTCCCGGCCTCGCCCGGCGTCTGAGCGCGGATCGACAGGGCATGGACCGGGCCGCTGAGCTCTGCTTTCAGCGCCGTGTTGACCGCCCGCTGCCGCGCGACACGATTCAGGCCTTCGAACGCCGTCGAAACGATCCGCAGCTGGAAGTGGCTTTCCCCGCCGTCCTGGGCATCGATTCCCCCTTCGTGGTGGTGACCGGCGTGTTTCCAGCTGTCGTCCTCCAGCTCAATCACGCTCGGAGCGAAGGCCGCGGTCAGTTTTTCACGGATAATCGTCGCTACAGGGCCGTTCGACATGGGTCATTCCTTGAAGCCGTCCAAATCAGCCCTACACTTCGGAGGATGTCTGCGTCTTTTCAATACAAGCCTCGCTTTACCGATATCCGCGTGAAGCCGCCCCGGCCCGAGGAGGAACAGGCCGAGGCCGATGTCCTGCACCTGAAGCCCGGCGAGAAACGCTGCGAGTGGCCTGACTGCTCGCGCCCGGCGACGGCCAAGGCGCCCAAGTCGCGCGAGCAGATCAATGAGTTCTACGACTTCTGCCAGGGCCACGCCGGGCAGTACAACAAAGGCTGGAACTTCTACGCCGGCATGAACGAGGGCCAGATTCGCGCGGCGCAGGAAAACGAGGCCATGACCGGCGGGCGGCCGACCTGGCAGATGAAGGCCGGGCCCCAGACGCGCGAGGCCGCCGCTTTCGCCGCCAAGTTCGGCACGAACAACAACTCAGGCGCCGGTTCATGGCGCGACAGCTTCGGCCTGTTCGGACGCAGAACCCAGGAAGCGCCGGTCGCCGACGCCCCCGAGCAGCGCATGGGGCGGCTGGAACGCGCCGCCCTCGCCGACCTGAACCTGGAGCCAGGGGCCGACAAGGCCGCCGTAAAGGCCCGCTATCATGAGTTGCTGAAACGCTTTCACCCTGACACCAACGGCGGCGACCGTGGGGCGGAGATGAAGCTTCAGAGCGTCATCAAGGCCTGGAAGACCTTGAAAAAGGCCGGTTACGCCTGATCGACCGAAGCAGGCCCGCGCCGCCGGGCGGCGCGTCGATACGGGTGACCTGGCCACCCTGCTGGGACGAGTCCCAGATTTCCGCGAAGACGTCGGCGCCGCTTTCGCCGCGCATCACCCGACGGGTCTCGCGGATCGCCTCAAGGAAGGTGTCGGCCTCGAGCGCAAGCAGTTGAGGCGTCCGGCCGGGCGCGTCGTAAACATAGCAGAAGAACTGCGGAAGCGTGGTCATCTCAGCCCCTCCCCAATGGGAGCGATGGGGCAATTGTTAACACCGAGCTGTGGATATTTCGAATCACAGAACCGTTGTTTCTGAGGCGCGTTGAAACAGCTTCAGCCCCTTCAAAACCCACGGAGTCTGTTTCATGGAAATCCTGTACCGCGCCCACGCCACGGCTTCCGGCGGAGGACGCGACGAGGGCCGCTCAGCCACCGACGACGGCAAGATCGACGTGCGCCTGTCCGTTCCGACCGAAATGGGCGGCAAGGGCGGCGACGGAACCAACCCCGAGCAGTTGTTCGCGACCGGCTACGCCGCCTGTTACCTAGGCGCCCTGCGTCTGGTCTCGGGCAAGGCGGGTACGCCCGTGGGCCCGGACACCAAGGTCGAGGCGGGCGTCGGTTTCGGCAAGAACACCCGGGGCGAGGGCTTCAACCTGGATGTGACGCTGAAGGTCACGGACCACGGGCTGGACGAGGCGGTTATCAACGACCTTATCCACAAGGCGCATCAGGTCTGCCCCTACTCCAACGCCACGCGCGGCAACGTCGAGGTCGCCCTTTCGGCGGAATAATCCGACCGGCCCAGCGCGAATAATCAATCCGGCCCCTCGCGCGTGTTGAGCCGCGCGCGCGAGGGCGCTAGGTGGATGGCCATGACCTCTCCGCTCGACGCCTCCCCCGATCCGCTCGTCACGCTGGAACCGCACCGCAAGGTCACGCTGAAGGAAGCGTTCGGCATCGATTCCGACATGGTCGTGCCCGCCTTCGAGACGCGCGACAGCCATGTGCCCGAGATCGACGAGTCCTATCGGTTCGATCCGCAGACGACGCTCGCCATCTGCGCGGGCTTCGCCTACGACCGCCGCGTGATGGTCCAGGGCTATCACGGCACCGGCAAGTCGACCCACATCGAGCAGGTCGCCGCCCGGCTGAACTGGCCGATGGTGCGCGTGAACCTGGACGCCCATGTCAGCCGGATCGACCTGATCGGCAAGGACGCCATCGTCCTGAAGGACGGTAAGCAGATCACCGAGTTCCGCGAGGGCATCCTGCCGTGGTCGCTGCAACGCCCGGTCGCCCTTGTGTTCGACGAATATGACGCGGGCCGTCCCGACGTGATGTTCGTCATCCAGCGCGTGCTGGAGGCGCAGGGACGCCTGACCCTGCTGGACCAGAACCGGGTCATCCGCCCGAACAAGTGGTTCCGCCTGTTCGCCACCTCGAACACGGTCGGTCTGGGCGACACGACGGGCCTGTATCACGGCGCCCAGCAGATCAATCAGGCGCAGCTGGACCGCTGGAACATCGTCACCACGCTGAACTATCTCGATCACGACGTGGAAGCCGAGATCGTCGCTGCCAAGGCGCCGGAATACGACACGGCCGACGGTCGCCGTCAGATCGCCGCCATGGTCCGCGTCGCCGACATGACCCGCAACGCATTCATGAACGGCGACATCTCGACCGTGATGTCGCCCCGTACGGTCATCACCTGGGCCCAGAACGCCATCATCTTCGGCGGCGACCTCGCCCTGAGCTTCCGCCTGACCTTCCTGAACAAGTGCGACGAGCTGGAGCGGCCGACCATCGCCGAATTCTATCAGCGCGCCTTCGGCGAGGACCTGCCGGAATCCGCAACGCGGGTTAAGATCGGCTGACGCCCCCGCGGATCGCTCAATGAAAAGGCCGCCCTCCGATCCGGAAGGCGGCCTTTTTTGTTCAGCCGTGCTGACGGCTCAGCGCAGGGTGGACGCGAACATCCGCGGCCGCGAACGTCGCACCAGCCACAGGTTCACGGTCGCCGCCCCCAGCACCAGCGCCGCCACGGCCTGGTGCAGCACGCCCAGCGTCACCGGCACGGCGTGGATCAGGGTCATGACGCCCAGGCCCGCCTGGAACCACAGCCCCCCAGCAAAGACGACAGCGGCGACGCCCAGCCCGCCGTCCAGACGCCCGCGCAGGGCCTGAACCGCATAGAAGGTGCCGGCGAACAGCAGCACATAGGCGCCGATACGGTGATTCAGCTGCACCAGTCCCTGATCATGCAGGAAGGCCAGCGCCCCCTGCCCCCACGCGATCGGCGGGAAGAAGGCTCCGTTCATCAGCGGCCAGTCGGTGTAGATCAGGCCCGCCTTGGCGCCGGCCACCAGGCCGCCCAGCAGGCACTGGATGAAGACGCCGCCCAGCAGCAGGCCCGCGCCCCAGGTCCAGGCCCGCGACGGGCGGTTGGCGTCCACGCCCGCCCAGGCTTCCAGCCCCGTCCAGATCAGACCGGCGAAAATCAGGAAGGCCAGGCCCAGATGGGTCGCCAGCCGCTCCGGCGCCACGTCGACGCGCTCGGCCAGGCCGCTGGAGACCATCCACCAACCGATCAGCCCCTGCAGGCCGCCCAGAGCCAGCAGCACGGCGCAGCGGCCGATCAGGCGGCGCGGGATCACCCGGAAGGCCAGGAAGGCGATGAAGGGCAAGGCGAAGACGGCGCCGATCAGACGCCCCAGCAGCCGGTGCGCCCACTCCCACCAGAAGATGTACTGGAACTGCGCCATGCTCATGCCGGCGTTCACTTCGGTGTACTGGGGGATGGCCTTGTACTTGTCGAACGCCTCGACCCAGTCGGCGTGGTTCATCGGCGGCAGGGCGCCCATGATGGGCTTCCATTCCGTGATCGACAGACCCGATCCGGTCAGCCGCGTCGCGCCCCCGACCACGACCATGGCGAACACCAAGGTCGCGCAGAAAAACAGCCACAGCGCCACAGCGCGGCTGCGATCCAAATCCCCAATACGCTTCATTCGACGCCTGCCGTTCGCCCCGATATGCTTGCCGCCTCTTCACAGGCGGCGGAACCGAGGGATATGCCCCTCCCGCGTGGTAAGATCGAGTCGCTTTCTTCGCCAAAGCGTCGCACAGCAGTCAGGGAGCGCCGGTCGGTGCAATATATCGAGATCGCCATCGTCATTATCGGCGCCGTGGCCCTGGCGTGGATCGCCGACCTTCTGACGGGACGCCGAGGCATGGGGGCCGTCATACTGGTCGCCCTGGTCAGCGCGGCCTGCGGCGCCTTTCTGGCCATTCGCGTCTTTGCGGTCGCCACCCTGACGGACTGGGAGTGGCTGGTGTGGTCGCTGGTGACTACGGTCGTCGGCCTGGCGGCCTTCTTCCTGTTCAGGAACAAGCGCTGATGGCGCCCCGCGCACGCCGGTTCGTCGCCACCGTGGCGGTGGTGTTCTTCCTGATCTTCTGGATCTGGGGCGCCGTGACTGTCCACGACCTGCTGCCCAAGGCCTGGTGGATCGACCTGATCTTCTTCGCCGTGGCGGGCGTCGGCTGGGGCGTGCCGCTCATTCCCCTGCTGCGTTGGGCCGACCGGGAATAGAAGTTCGGCCGGGCCGCCCCGATGTCAGGGGCGGCCCGGCCTTCGCATCAGAAGCGGACGCGCACGCCGCCGAAGACGCCGCGACCGGCCGTGCCGTAGCCCAGCACGGTCTGGTACTCTTCGTCGAAGGCGTTCTCGATCCGGCCGTAGACTTCCAGATTCTCGTCGATCGGATAGGAAGCCCGCAGGTCGACCAGAGTGAAGGCGTCGACCTTCACCGCATTCGCCAGATCATTGAACGACTCGCCGACGTAGCGGACGGACAGGCCGGTTTTCAGACCGAACGCCCAGTCATAGTCCGCCGCCAGATTGCCCATGTGTTCGGGGCGGCGGCGCAGGCGCTTGCCTTCGTGCTCGCCGACGGCGTTCTTGGCGTCCGTCCAGGTGTAGTTGGCGTTCAGGTGCAGACGCTCGGTCACGTCGAAGCGGCCGATCAGCTCGACGCCCTTGGCCTCGGCCTTCTGGATGTTCTGATAGTAGCCGCCATAGAGCTGGCCGCACATCGGGTGAGCGTCGCCGGGCAGGCAGTAGCCGTAGTCGATCTCATTGTCGCTATCGCGCTGGAAGTAGGTCGCCGAGACGACGGCGCGGTCGAACAGGCGCTGTTCGACGCCGATCTCCCAGCTGTCGGACTCTTCCGGCTGCAGGTCCAGATTCCCGTATTCGCTGTAGAGCTCGTACAGACCCGGCGCGCGGAAGCCCTGGCCCCAGCTGGCGCGCAGCACAGTCGCGCCGTCGTTCAGCGACCAGGCGGCCGCGACCTGCCCCAGCAGATTGTCGCCATACTGGGCGTGATCGTCATAACGCAGCCCGCCGGTCAGGGTCAGACCGTCCAGCACGGTCCATTGAACCTGGCCATAGACGCTGTTCAGTTCAGCCTCGCCGCGCCCGTAGGCGGGGTTGGGATTCGAGTCGCCCAGCGAGCGGGACTTCATTTCGGACTTTTCGTGCTCGACGCCGAACGTCGCGTTCAGCGCCTCGGTGACGGCGAAGACGCCCTGATATTCCCAGCGCCGGTTCTGGCCTTCGGCGTCGAAGGTCAGGGTCTGGATCTTGTTGTCCGGGTTGAAGTTGCGACGATCCGTGTCGGTGTGGGCATAGCCGATGCGGTTACGGAAACGGCCATCCAGCAGGTCGAAGTTCAGACCGGCGTAGGCGACCAGTTCCTGGGTCTTGCTGTAATCGCGGCTGTCGCCGTTCCACGCGTCCAGATCCACGCGTCCGCTGGACCACACCGAGCGCAGATCCACAGAAACGGCGTCGGTGATCTTCAGGTTCAACCGACCTGACAGGCCGGTGTTGTCATAGCCGTCTTTCTCGGTTCCCGCGGCGTAGGCCGAATAGCCGTCAGTCGAATAACGGCTGGCGGCCAGGCGCCAGCTCAGGCGCTCATTGGCGCCGCCCACGCCGCCGCGGAAATAAGTCGTGCCGCGCGCGCCAGCTTCGGCGTCCAGGCTGCCCTGGAAGGCTTCCGTGGGCTCGGTCGTGACGATGTTCACCACGCCGCCGATGGCCTGGCTGCCCCACAGAGTCGACTGAGCGCCGCGCAGGACCTCGATACGCGAGGCGTCGCCGATCAGCAGGTTGCCGAAGTCGAAGCCGCCCTGGGTCGAAGACGGGTCGTTCAGCTTGACCCCGTCGATCAGCACGACGGTGTGATGGCCTTCAGCGCCGCGAATCCGCAGGCTGGTCGCGGTGCCCGGCCCGCCGTTGCGGCTGTAATTGACGCTGGGCGTCTGCGCCAGGAGCTCGGCCACGGCCGTCGTCTGGCGCGCTTCGATGGCGGCCTGCGTCAGGACGGTGACGGAAGCGCCGACCCGCTCGATCGGCTGGGCCGAACGGTTGGCGGTGACGACCACGTCCTCGACGGCGGTCGCGCCGGCGCGGCCCGCCACGTCCGGGGCGGCGGCCCGTTGATCAGCGACGTCCGCTGCATAGGAAGGGGCGGCGGCCAGAAGGCTGGCGGCGGCCAGGGCGGCGAATGCGGTCCGGTTCAATCCGGTTCTCCATATGACGACGCCGCGCCCGACCGACCGCGCCCGAACGAGCGAAGGCGGCCGCTGACGCGGCTGGTTTCAAGACTGTCGTCACACGAGTTGCCTCGACCGCCCGGCACATCCCGACCGCACGGAGAACGACGGCGACAGGCAGGTCTCCTGGCTCGCGGATCAAGGCCGGTGCGCGTCGCCTTCCCAATGGTCGATCAGGTCGAAACCCTTCGAGCCGCCAGTGGCGTTTGACGCGCGGGCTAGCCGCTTACAGTTGCGGGAACAGCCGGAGTTTCACACTCCGTTCCCTTTTACCCCCCCGTTCGGAGGGACCTGACGCGGTCGCCGCAGTAAGGCCGCTTGCCGCTGAGGTCAACCGGGCCGCCCTTGCGCACAAGGCAGAGCGAAGGGGCCGCGCCCATGAAAAAGGGGCGCGGAGATGATCTCTCCACGCCCCTGATCCCTGTCGAACTGAACCGACGTCAGACGGCCGCTGGTTGCGCCTGTCCGTCCGGGTTGTCCGTTTCGGAAATGTCGTCCAGCTCGCCTTCCCACTTGGCGACCACGGCGGCGGCGACGGAGTTGCCGACGACGTTGGTGGCCGAACGGCCCATGTCCAGCAGGTGATCGACGCCCAGCACGATGGCGATCCACGCCTCAGGCAAACCGAAGTAGGTCAGGGTCGCCATGATCACCACCAGCGAGGCGCGCGGAATGCCCGCAATGCCCTTTGACGTCACCATCAGCAGCAGCAGCATGAAGATCTGCTGCGACACGCTCAGGTGCACGCCGTGGGCCTGCATGATGAACATGGTGCCGAAGGTACAGTACAGCATCGACCCGTCCAGATTGAACGAATAGCCCAGCGGCAAGACGAAGCTGACGATGCGGCGGCGCACGCCGACCTTGGGCAGGGCCTCAAGGATACGGGGATAGGCGGCTTCCGAGCTGGCGGTCGAGAAGGCCAGCAGCGTCGGGGTGCGGATGGCCTGGAACAGCGGGATCACCCGCTTGCCCAGCACCACGGCGCCGGCCACGAACAGCAGGCCCCACAGCACGCCCATCGAGCCATAGAAGCCCAGCACGAACTTGGCGTAGGTGCCCAGCATCTCCAGCCCCTGCGTGGCGATGGTCGAGGCCAGGGCGGCGAAGATGGCGAAGGGCGCCAGCTTCATCACGAACTCAGTCACTTTCAGCATGATGCTGGCGGCCTGTTCGACCAGGTGCAGCACCGCCGGCGCCTTGTCGTCCAGGGCGGCTACCGCCGTGCCGACGAAGACCGAGAAGACCACGATCTGCAGAATCTCGTTCCGGGCCATCGCATCGAAGATCGAGGTCGGCACCAGGTGGGCGATGAAGCCGTGCAGCGAGAAGGCGTCGGTCGAGGCCGCCGGGGCCGTCGCCGCCACCGCCTCGGGCAGGTGCATGTTCGCGCCCGGCTGCAGCAGTTGCACCATCACCAGCCCCAGCACCAGCGAGACGACCGAAGCGCCGATGAACCAGGTCATGGTCTTGACGCCGATCCGCCCCACCGAGGCCGCGTCCTCCATATGGGCGATGCCCGCCACCAGGGTGGTGAACACCAGCGGCGCGATGATCATCTTGATCAGGCGCAGGAAGATGTCGGTGATGAGATTGAGGTTCGACGCCGCGGCCGAGGCCTGATCCGCCGTCAGAAAATGATTCAGGCCCCAGCCTGTCACAACGCCGAGGACCATCGCCCCGACGATGAGGTAAGCGAACATACGTTTCATACAGTTGTCCAGGTTCGCGGCGCAGAAACCCCCAACGCCGCCGTTACACCAATGGAGGGCCCCACCGCCCGCAGCTCAGCCGCAGCGAATAGCCGATAAAACTCCTGTGGCACATCACATATTCTTGCATGGACAGCCGTGCGTCACACCGCAGCCAGCGCCTCATCCAGCAAGAGTCGGTCACGCCAACCATCATAAGCGACATCGACATTGGCCGGAAGCTCTCGCTTCAATCGCTGATAGTCTAGGTCGATATGGAGATTGGTCAGCACGGCTCGTTTCACCTGCGCCCGGGCGATCCAGTCCAGCGCCTTGTCGACATGGGCGTGGGTCGGGTGCGGCGTGTAGCGAAGGGCGTCCAATATCCACAGGTCAGCCCCGCGCACCGCTTCCAGCGCCTCGTCATCAAGGTCGGACACGTCGCTGGAATAGACCACGCCGCCGATCCTGTAGCCGACCGAGCGAATCGGACCGTGCGCCTGGTCGAACGTGACGACAGGCAGGTCGCCGCCCTGGCCAGCCACGCTCCATCGACGGCCGTGCGGCGGAAGCAGACGCGCCTCGACGATGGCGGGATAGCCGTGCTGGCTCTCGAAGATGTAATCGAATCGCCGGGTCAGGGCCACATGGGTCGGCTCATCCATCCAGGCGGGAATGCGTCCTCGCGCATGGGCGGCGAAGACCCTCAGATCATCGATGCCGTGGGTCTGGTCCGCATGGTCGTGGGTATAGAGGACGCCGTCGATGTGGCTGACGTCCGCCATCAGCATCTGCTGGCGAAAGTCCGGAGAAGTGTCGACGACCACGCTGGTCACGCCACCGGGACCATGAAGACGGGCCAGCATGGAACAGCGGGTGCGCCGGTTGCGCGGTTCGGCCGGATCGCAATCGCCCCAGTCGCCATCGCCGCGCGGCACCCCGCCCGACGAACCGCACCCCAGGATGACGACCTCCAGTTCGCTCATTCGGCAGGCCGGGGGATGCGGTCGAACAGGTTGAAGAAGGCGTCGGTCGTCAGGCGATCGGCCTGTTCCGGCGTCCATCCCCGAATCTCGGCCAGCTTGGCCAGCACCAGGCCGACATAGGCCGGTTCGTTGCGGCGGCCCCGATGCGGGATCGGCGCCAGATAGGGGCAGTCCGTCTCGACGATGATACGGTCCTCGGGCATCCGCCGGATCACCGCCCTCACCTCTTCGGCCGCCTTGAAGCTAGCGATGCCGGAGACAGAGAACCAACCGCCCAATTCCATAGCCAGTTCAGCCAGCTCCATGCCGCTGGTGTAGCAGTGCATGAGAAATTTGAACGGCGCCCGCCCATGCTCTTCGCGCAGGATGTCGGCCATGACCTCGTCCGCCTCGCGGGTGTGGATGACCAGCGGCAGGCCGGTGCGGCGCGCCGCCTCGATATGCTGACGGAACACCGCCGCCTGCACGTCACGCGGGCTGAGGTCGTAATGGAAGTCCAACCCGCACTCGCCGATGCCGATGACTCGCGGACGCTGGGCCAACTCCACCAAATGATCGGCGGTCAGGTCGGCATAGTCCTTGGCTTCATGGGGATGCACCCCGACCGTGCACCAGATGTCGGCGTTGTTCATCGCCAGCGCATGGGTCGCGTCAAAGGTCGACAGCTTGTCCGAAATCTCGACCATCAGCCGCACGCCCGCCTCGCGCGCCCGCGCGATCACGGCGTCGCGGTCGTCGTCGAACTGGGGGGCGTGAAGATTGACGTGACTGTCGATGATCATTTCAGGTAAACGCCCTTATACCGATGCCTTGACGCGCGCGATGTCGGCCAGGGCTCCGGCCAGCACATCCCCCTTGTCCATATTCAGGCCCGCCGCGCGGTCCGGCAGTTCCGCCAGCCGCCCCCACAGCTCAGCCCACAGGGCGCCCTCGCGGCCGCCGGTCTCGACCGCGCGCCGCTTCACCGCCGCGATCAGCCGATCCATCAGGGCGTCGAACCGCGCCTGCCCTTCGGCGCCGCGAAAGCCGTCAGCCACGGCCAGTTGCTCGGCGCGGTCCACGGCGCCGCCCTCTACCCAACTGCGCGCCAGACGATCCGTCTCGGACATGGCGCCCGACGCCAGATCCAGCGCGGCGCCCGGCGAGCCGCCGGCCATACGCGCCGCCTCGTCCGCCTCGGACGGCGATACGCCGGTGCGGCGCTGAACCAATTCCGCCAGACGATGTTCGGGCCAGGCCGGGAAGCTGAGACGGCGACACCGCGACCGGATGGTCGCCAGCAGGCGGCCCGGCGCGTGCGTCACCAGGAACAGGACGCCGCTTTCAGGCGGCTCCTCAAGAATCTTCAGCAAGGCGTTGGCGGCATTGACGTTCAGGTCGTCGGCGGCGTCGATAATGGCCACCCGATGCCGCGCCTGAGACGGGCTTTTTGCGAAGAACTCCGGCAGGTCGCGCGCCTGTTCGACCGAAATCGACTTCTTCTGTTTTCCGCCCTCGATCAGACGCTCAAGCACCAGCAGATCAGGGTGCGACTGAGCCGAAACCAGACGACTGACGGGATCATGCGGCGCGGCGCCCAGCGGCCCGCGCGAAGCATCCGGCGCCGCGCCCAGCAGACGCCGCGCAGCGCGGTAGGCGAAGCTGGCCTTGCCCGATCCCTCGACCCCGCACAGAAGCCAGGCGTGGTGCAGACGGCCGCGATCCAGCGCGTCCAGAAAAGCCTCTTCGGCCTTGAGGTCCGCGATCAGATCGAACCGGTCGCGCGGGTGCTCGCTCAAAGCAGCCGCGCCTCCACCACCGTCCAGAGGCGTTCGGACACCTCATCAACCCCGCCCGTCGCGTCGATGACGACACAGCGGTCGGGGTGGCGCTGGGCCACCTCCAGAAAGCCTTCGCGGAGCTTCTGATGGAACGTCATGCCCTTGGATTCAAAGCGCGTCTCGAACAGGCCGCGACCGAAGGCGCGCTCCAGCCCCACATCCACCGGCAGGTCGAACACCAGGGTCAGGTCCGGTTGGTCGCCATCGACCACGGCCGCGTCCAGCGCCTCGATCAGGCTTTCAGGCGCGCCGCCGCCCGCGCCCTGATAGACGCGGCTCGAATCGGCGAAGCGGTCACATACCACCCAGCGCCCGGCTTCCAGCGCGGGGCGGATCGTGCGCTCCAGATGGTCGGACCGGGCGGCGTACATCAGCAGGGTCTCAGTGCGCGCTGACCAGCGGTCAGCCTCGCCCGACACGGCGATATTGCGGATTTCCTCAGCCCCCGGCGAGCCTCCCGGCTCCCGCGTCTGGACCACGTCCAGCCCAGCGGCGCGCAGCCGCTCGACCAACAGGCGCGCCTGTGTGGTCTTGCCGGCGCCTTCGCCGCCTTCGAACGTGATGAATCTGCCTCGCTGCACCCGCGCACAATGGCGACCCGCGCGGCGGACGCAAGACCCGTCAGCCGCCTATCAACAGGGCGTCGCTGAAACCGCGCGCAATCACGGCCTGACGCGCGCGTTCAGCAGCCGTCGCATCAGGCCAGGGGCCGACAACGACGCGAAACAGGGTGCGACCGTCGCGGTCGAGGTTCTGGATAGAGGCGCGGTCGCCGAGGCGGCGGGCCACTCGATCCGCGCCACGCCGATCCGAATAGGCCCCGGCCTGCACCCAATAGGCGGCGGCAGGAGCCGCGTAAGACGGCACAGGCTGAGGCGCAGGCGCCTGAGCCGGCGCGGGCGCCGGCGCCGGCGCCGTCGCAACTTCATAGTACGGGCGCGGTCCCGCGTCTCGGCTCGGCGCAGCATCGTTGCGGGCAGGTGCCGCCTGTGCACGCTGCATCGGCGTCCCGCCGCCCTGACGCGGGGCCCGGCCGACATAGCGGACCCGCACTTCGCCCACGCCCTGATTCAGCAGGCCCAGCTCCTCAGCCGCCCCGCGCGACAGGTCGATGATCCGTCCGTCGACGAAGGGTCCGCGATCATTGACGCGCAGGATCACCCGACGCCCGTTCGCCCGGTTGGTGACCTCGACCAGACTGGGCAGCGGCAGGGTCTTGTGGGCCGCCGTCAGGCCGTTCATATCGAAACGCTCGCCCGTCGAGGTCGAGCGGCCATGGTGATAGGAGCCGTACCACGAGGCCTGCCCCACCTCGTCATAGTTGGGCTGTTCCTTCGGGTGATACCAGCGCCCGCGGATCTGATAGGGCCGCATGGTTCCTGAAACGATGGGCGCAGGGTCGGTCACCATCGGCGGCTTCAGCGGCGCCTCGCGCCCTCCGCCCAAGCTGGCGCACGCCGCCAGGGTCGAAAAGGCGGCGGCGACCATCGCCGCTCTCAGGATCCGGGCCCACATGGTTTCGACGCACTCCGAGCAACTGACAGACCCTCCTTATGCGGCCCAACGGTTTCCGGTTTGGTTAACGTCGCGTTTGCGCCTATGAGCGCGACTGAACGTCGCGCGTCTTCTTCCCTCCCCTCCCCGAAGCAGATCTTGACCCCATCGCTGTATCAGACCCGTTCCGGGGTCTTTGTTCTCGCCACCCTGTGCTGCGCCCTGTGGGGCAGCGCCTTCCCTGGGGTGAAGAGCGGCTACGCCCTGCTGCACATCGCCCGGGAAGACATCGCCAGTCAGCTGGTTTTCGCCGGATGGCGGTTCGCCCTGGCGGGACTGATCCTGTTGTTCGTCGCTGCCGCGCTGAAGAAGCCAGTGCTTAGACTTGAGCGACGCCAGACGGCGCAGGTCGCCCTGCTGGGCCTGACGCAGACGGCGATCCAGTACGTCTTCTTCTATATCGGCCTGGCGCATGCGACCGGCGTGAAATCGTCGATCATGAACTCCACCAGCGTCTTCTTCAGCGTGGTGCTGGCCCACTATCTGTATGCCAACGACCGCCTCAACGGGCGAAAGGCGCTCGGCTGCCTGATCGGTTTTCTGGGCGTCGTCGTCGTCAATCTCGGCGGGTCAGGCCTGGGGTTCGACTTCAGCATGCTGGGCGAGGGCTTCATCGTCATCGCCGCCTTCGTGCTGGCGGCGGCCTCCATCTACGGCAAGCGCATCTCGCGCCAGTTGGACCCCATGATCATGACCGGCTGGCAGCTGTTCATCGGCGGTGCCGCCCTGACCGGCGCCGGGTGGGCGGCCGGCGGCCATCTGGAGGCGCTGAACGCCGCATCGGGCGCGCTGTTGCTCTATCTAGCTCTGTTGTCCTCGATCGCCTTCGCTGTCTGGAGCGTGCTGTTGAAACACCATCCAGTCGGCCTGATTGCGGCCTTCAACTTCCTGATCCCCGTCTTCGGCGTGACTCTGTCCGCCGCCTTCCTGGGCGAGTCGATGTTCAAATGGAGCTATCTGATCGCCTTGATCCTGGTCTGCGGCGGCATCTGGCTGGTCACTCGCTCCTCGCGGGCGGCGACCTCGGCCTGACCCGCGCTTTCCGCTTGGATCACGCGCCGCTTTACGGCTATGCACGCGAGCGCGCCGAGTCGCGCTGGACAGGTGGCCGAGTGGTTTAAGGCAGCGGTCTTGAAAACCGCCGTAGGTGGAAGCCTACCGTGGGTTCGAATCCCACCCTGTCCGCCATCCGAGCCGATGCACCGACAGCGATTACGGCCTTTCCGGCGCCGTCTTCGCTGCTGATCTGGCCCCGGACCGCCTGCAACCGCAGACCTGGAGCCCTGAACGCATGAGCCATCCCCTGATTGTCCGTCGCGACCTGGATTTCATGCTGCACGACTGGCTGAAGATGGAGACGCTGTTCCAGGCGCCCGCCTTCGCCGACCACAGCCGCGAGAGCATCGACGCAGTGCTGGATCTGTCGGAAAACCTCGCCGTCGATCTGTTCCTGCCTCATTACAAGGCGGCCGATGCGGCCGAGCCTCGGCTGGAAAACGGGCGAGTGATCACCCTGCCCGCGATCAGGACCGCCCTGGAACAGTACGCCGAACTTGGCCTGTTCTCAGCGGGCTTCGGCGAGGAACTAGGCGGGCTGGGCTTGCCCTATCTGGCCTGCTCGGCGTCGTTCGCCTTCTTCGGCGCGGCCAACATCGCCACGGCGGCCTATCCGATGCTGACGACGGCCAATGCCCGTCTGATCGCTGAGTTCGGCACGCCGGCTCAGGTCGAGGCCTTCGCCCGTCTCCAGATCGCGGGCCGGTGGTTCGGCACCATGTGCCTGTCGGAGCCGCAGGCCGGCTCTAACCTGGCGGACGTGCGCACGCGCGCCGTGGCTGACGGCGAAGACGAACTGGGCGCCCGCTATCGCCTGTCGGGCAACAAGATGTGGATTTCGGGCGGCGATCAGGACATCAGCGAAAACATCGTCCATCTGGTGCTGGCCAAGATCCCGCTGGACGACGGCGCCCTGCCGGACGGCACCAGGGGGCTGTCGCTGTTCATCGTGCCCAAGTTTCTGCCGGACGGTCGGCGCAACGACATCAGCGTCGCGGGCCTCAATCACAAGATGGGCTATCGCGGCACGGCCAATTGCCTGCTCAACTTCGGCGAAGGTGAAGGCGCGATCGGCTGGCGCATCGGCGAGCCGGGGCGCGGCCTGCAACAGATGTTCCTGATGATGAACGAGGCGCGCATCGGCGTGGGGCTGGGCGCCGCCGCTCTGGGCTATCGCGGCTATCGTCATGCGCTGGCCTATGCGCAGGAGCGGGTGCAGGGACAGCGCCCGGGTCACGCCGGTTCGGTCGCCATCATCGAACACCCCGACGTTCGCCACATGCTGCTGACGCAGAAGGCCTATGTCGAGGGCGCGTTGGCGCTGTGCCTCTATTGCGCGAAGCTGGTCGACCAGCCCGACGACCCTGACGCCGCCGCCCTGCTGGGCCTGCTGACCCCGGTGGCCAAGACCTGGCCGTCGGAATACGGCCTGGCCGCCAACGACATCGCCATCCAGATTCACGGCGGCTATGGCTACACGCGCGATTTCGATGTGGAGCAGCTTTATCGCGACAACCGGCTGAACCCGATCCACGAGGGCACGACCGGCATTCAGGGGCTGGACCTGCTGGGCCGCAAGCTGTTGCGGGCCGATGGCGCCGGGCTTGCGGTGCTGGAACGCCGTCTGGGCGAGACCTGCGATCAGGCGGCCCAGAGCGCCGATCTGGCCGACGCCGCCGACACCCTGCGCGCCGCCTGGCAGGACATCCTGCGCGCGCTGCAGGCGATCCAGAACCTGCCCGAGGCGACCCGCATGGACAATGCGACCGCCTTCCTGCGCGCCTTCGGCCATGTCGTCATGGCCTGGCTGTGGCTGGATCAGGCCAGGGCGGCCAGCCAGGCGCCCGCCGACGCCTTCCACGCGGGCAAGTTGACCGCCTGCCGCTATTTCTTCGAGTTCGAGCTTCCGAAGGTGGGGCCCTGGCTGGCCGCCGCCGTTTCAGACAGCGACCTGATCGGCGCCCTGAGCCACGACAGCTTCTAGTTCTCCTTCACGAGGTCACCGGCTCTTCCACGCCCGCCGAGGTCATTTCCTGGGCCGCCTGCTGGAAGCCGAAGTCAGGAACCGCCTCGCCGGTGCGGTCGGCCGCCTCGGCCCACCGCGCGATCAGCTGTTCGCCAGAGTCCTCAGCCCCGCCGATGCCGACACCCTGCGTCAGGGTGATGTTGGCCGTGGCGAAGTGGCCAGCGCCCGCGCACAGGATGGCGCGCGTCGGGGCGTCCTCGCTGACCAGAGCCAGCAGGCCGGGGCTGACGAGGGCCGGATCCAGCGCCTTCAGCACCTCTTCAGGCAGGATGCCGGCGGTCATCTGCGTCGCCGCGGTGGGGGCCAGGGCATTGACCTTGATGTCGTGTTTGGCGCCCTCGATAGCCAGGGTCTGCATCAACCCGACCTGGGCCAGCTTGGCCGCGCCGTAGTTGGCCTGGCCGAAGTTGCCGTACAGGCCCGACGACGAGGTGGTCATGACGATGCGGCCGTAGTTCTGGGCGCGCATGATCTCCCACACCGCCTTGGAGCAGATGGCGGCGCCCATCAGGTGCACGTCCACCACCAGTCGGAAATCGTCCATCGTCATCTTGGCGAAGCTCTTGTCGCGCAGGATGCCGGCGTTGTTGATCAGAATGTCGATCCGGCCCCACGCCTGCATCGCCGCATCGACCATCGCCTGCACCGCGTCCACATCGGTCACCGACCCGACCGCCGCCATCGCCTGGCCGCCCGCCGCGACGATCTCATCGACCACGCCCTGCGCCGCCGCCTCGGCCAAGTCATTGACCACGACCTTGGCGCCTTTCGAGGCCAGATACAGGGCGTGAGAGCGGCCCAGACCACCGCCCGAACCCGTCACGATCGCCACCCGATCCTTCAGCAACATCCCTGCAAACTCCTGTCTCGAAATCAATGGAACCGATCGAGGCGCGCCGTGCAGCGCGCAGACTCAGCTTGTGATCTTGCCGATGACCGCCGCGAGCGCCACCCCCGGCAAGGCGCCAAGGATGGTTTCATAGCTCACGTACAGCGCTGGTATCGGAAAGCCTCCCCGACACGACCCTGTTTCGCAACCCATCATGGAGTTGACGGGTTCACTGAGCATGACTGGATTTGGCGGATATATGCTTTCGGCGCTCGACGACCTATTCAAGAAGATCATCGGACACCGGCGCCTGCTATGACCTCTGGGGCCGGGAGATAGCGACAAGACTGATCATGTCGCGGCCCACGAAGTAGGCCCGGACCGCGCTGTCCTGAGCCGTCAAGGCGCGTCTTTAGACCCCGGCGATCAGACGCAGCATCGTGCGCGCAACGGCGAAGGCCAGCACGACGCCCAACGTCACGCTGATCGCGAACACCGCACGAAAGTGGCGGTGCAGGAAGTAGAGAATGTTTCCGGCCATCGACGTCGTTCCAAATCGTTAACGACAGGTTGACATGAAAACCGGATAACGCTGCTACAATCGTCTGTGATCAGACCAGCCGGCTCTGCACCAGTGCCGCCGCGATGAAGCTGGCGAATAGCGGGTGCGGAGCGAAGGGGCGGCTGCGATACTCGGGGTGGTACTGCACGCCGATGAACCAGGGGTGATCCCGACGCTCGACCGTTTCAGGCAGAACGCCGTCAGGCGACATGCCCGCGAAGAACAGGCCGCCCTTCTCTTCCACCGCCTCGCGATAGTTGATGTTCACCTCATAACGGTGACGGTGGCGTTCATTGATGTCGGTCTGGCCGTAGATCTCGGCGATCTTGGAGTCCGCCGCCAGGGTCGAGGCGTAGGCGCCCAGGCGCATGGTGCCGCCCAGATCGCCGCCATGCTCACGCTTGACGCGCTCATTGCCCTGGACCCATTCGGTCATCAGGCCGACCACGGGTTCATCCGCCGGGCCGAACTCGGTCGAGGTCGCCTTGGGGAAGCCCGCCAGGTTCCGCGCCGCCTCGATCACCGCCATCTGCATGCCGAAGCAGATGCCGAAATAGGGAATCTTGCGCTCGCGAGCGTAGCGCGCCGCCTCAATCTTGCCCTCCGCCCCACGCTCGCCGAACCCGCCGGGCACCAGGATGGCGTGTGCGCCTTCCAGACGTTCGGCGCAGGCCTGCGGATCGCCTTCGAAGGTGTCGGCCTCGACCCAGTCGATATTGACCTTGGCGTTGTTGGCGACCCCGCCGTGCTGCAGCGCCTCGATCAGCGACTTATAGGCGTCCTTCAGGACGGTATATTTGCCGACCACGGCGATGGTGACCTCGCCGTCGGGGTGCAGGCGGCGGCGCACGATCTCGTTCCAGCCGGACAGTTCCGGCGCCGGGGCGTCGTCCAGGCCGAAGTGGGCCAGCACCTGGGTGTCCAGACCCTCGCGGTGATAGTCCAGCGGCACGGCGTAGATGTCGGCCGAGTCCATCGCCTGAATGACGCTGTCGGGACGGACGTTGCAGAACTGGGCGATCTTGCGCTTCTCGTCGGCCGGGATCGGCGCCTCGCACCGGCACAGCAGGATGTCGGGCTGGATACCGATGGAGCGCAGCTCCTTGACCGAGTGCTGCGTCGGCTTGGTCTTCATCTCGCCGGCGGTCTTGATGAAGGGCAGCAGGGTCAGGTGCACGAAGCACGACTGGCCGCGCGGTAGATCCTGCTCCAGCTGGCGGATCGCCTCGAAGAAGGGCAGGCCCTCGATATCGCCGACCGTGCCGCCGATCTCGACCAGAACGAAATCCACGTCCTCGCCCGCGTCGGTCTTGGCGGGGTTCAGGCAGAACTGCTTGATCTGGTCGGTGACGTGCGGAATCACCTGCACGGTCGCGCCCAGATAGTCGCCGCGGCGCTCTTTCTCGATGATCGTCTGATAGATGCGGCCGGTCGTGATGTTGTCCGACTTGGCCGCCGAGACGCCGGTGAAGCGCTCATAGTGGCCCAGGTCGAGGTCCGTCTCGGCGCCGTCGTCGGTCACGAAGACCTCGCCGTGCTGATAGGGGCTCATCGTGCCCGGATCGACGTTGAGATAAGGGTCCAGCTTACGCAGGCGGACCTTATAGCCACGCGCCTGCAGAAGAGCGCCGAGAGCGGCGGAAGCGAGGCCTTTTCCAAGAGAGGAAACCACGCCGCCGGTGATGAACACATAGCGAGCCATGGGCGGACACCTTACTCCATGATTCGTCCTGAGCGGAGAGGCTCTGAACAAATCCAACTGTTGATCAAAAGAAGAAAGCGCGCCTCGCGGCGCGCTTCCTCGAACTCGATGGCGACGTCGCCCTTACTGGGCGGGCGCGCCTTGGCCGGCGGGCAGGCTGGCTTCCAGATCGTCCAGCGACGGCGCAGCCGGAGCGGCCGGGGTCGCCGGAGCGGCTTCAGGTGCCGGGGCCGTCTGCTCAGGTTGATCCAGGGCGATGGAGCCGACGGCGTCGGCGTCGATCACGGACCGCGACCCACGCGCATAGTTGCCCGCGATCGTCAGGCCGATGGCGCAGACGAAGAAGGCCACGGCCAGAATCGACGTCACCCGGGTCAGAAGATTGCCCGCGCCCCGCGCCGTCATGAAGCCCGACGGCCCGCCGCCCATGCCCAGGGCGCCGCCCTCGGAACGTTGCAGCAGGATCACGGCCGACAGAGAGACCGAGATGATGATCATCGCGACGAGCAGAATGGTCTGGAGCATGGCGTCATTCATGTGGGCGCAGAAACGCGCCGATCAAGCGGCGGCCTCTAACACCGTTGAGGGTTTCGAGCAAACAGTCCGCGCGTTCAGGCCGCGCGGATGATGCCCAGGAAGTCTTCGGCCTTCAGCGAGGCGCCGCCGACCAGGGCGCCGCCGACCTCGGCCACGGTCAGGATTTCCTTGGCGTTCGACGGCTTGACCGAGCCGCCGTACAGGATCGGCGCGGCGCGGCCGCCCTCCCCCAGCCTGGCGACCATGGCGGCGCGCACGGCGGCGTGGACCTCTTCAATCTGCTCCAGCGTCGGCGTCAGGCCGGTGCCGATGGCCCAGACCGGCTCATAGGCCACGGCAAAGGCCTTGCCCGCCAGCGAGTCCGGCAGTGAGCCGGCGACCTGACGGCTGACGACCTCGACCGCCTGCCCGGCTTCGCGCTCCTGAAGCGTCTCGCCGATGCAGATGATGGGCTCCAGACCGGCGGCCAGGGCGGCCTCGACCTTGGCTGCGACATCGGCGTCCGTCTCGCCGAAACCGGCGCGGCGCTCCGAGTGGCCGAGAATCACCAGACCAGCGCCCGCATCACGAACCATCTCGGCCGAGATCGAGCCGGTATAGGCGCCCGAGCTTTCAGCGTGGCAGTCCTGCCCGCCGATTTCGACGACGCCGCCCTTCAGCGACTGCGCCATCCTATCGATCAGGGTGGCGGGCGGGCACAGGGCCACGCGGCACGCCGCAGCCTGTTCCTGCAGCGCCTTTTCGAGGGTTTCAGCCTCGGCCAGGCTCGCGCCCAGACCGTTCATTTTCCAGTTGCCGGCGACCAGCTTCACAGATTGTTTCATGCGGCCTGTCTAGTGGCGAGCGCGACAGAAGCCAAGATGTCGTCAGGCCTCACTTGCGGCGGCGGCCTCGCACCCCCTATACGCGACCCTTGGCGCCCTTTCGACGCCGGCCCTCGTCAGGTTCTTTTCGATGATCACGTACTTCCGAAACTTCGCCAAGTCGAAATGGGCCGCAGGCCTGTTCGCCCTGATCATCCTCAGCTTCCTGATCGTCGGGGCGCAATCCGACATCTTCGCCAACCTGGGGCCGCGCCACATCATCAGCGCCGGGGACCGCAGCGTCGATTCCAACCAGTTCCGCGCCGACTTCGAGCGCGTCCGCGCCAATCTGCAGGAACAGGCCGGTCGTCCCGTCAGCTATGACGACATGGTCAAGGAGAACCTGCACCAGCAGTATCTCGACAGCCAGACCCAGCGACTGGGCTTCCTGGACTGGGCCTATAAGGCCGGCATCCGTCCGGGCAAGGAACTGATCCTGGCGCAGATCCGCAAGATTCCCGCCTTCTTCAACCAGATCACGGGCCAGTTCGACAAAGACCTGTACGCCCAGGCCCTGGCTCAGCAGAACCTGACGTCCGAAATGCTGGAAGACGACCTGCGCGACCAGTATGTCACCGCCCACGTCGGATCGGCCGTGTTCGCCGGCCTGCAGGCGCCGCGCGTCTACGCCGCCCTGCTGGCGGGTCAGGCGCTGGAGACGCGCGACGGCCGCTGGTTTTCGGTCACTCAGGCCATGGCGGGCCGCGCCGGCGCGCCGACGGACGCCCAGCTGACCGCCTTCATGAAGGAAAACGAGGCGCGCCTGCGCAGCCCCGAGTTCCGCATGATCTCGCTGGTCCTGTTCTCGCCCGGCCCGAACGACGCCCGCCCGGCGATCACCGAGGAGCAGATTCAGGAGCGCTATGAGTTCCGCAAGGCCGCCCTGGCCGAACCGGAGAAGCGCACCTTCGTCACCCTGACGGTCCCGACCAAGGACGCCGCCGACAAGATCGCCGCCGACCTGCGCGCGGGCAAGAACCCCGCCGAGGTGGCCAAGGCCAACAACATTCAACTGGGCGACTACAAGGCCACGCCGCAGGCCGCCGTGGGCGACCCCGCCGTCGGCTCCGCCGTCTTCGCCCTGGCCGCCGATCAGGTTTCGGCGCCGATCCAGGGCCGTCTGGGCTTCACGGTCGCCAAGGTCGCCGCGATTCAGGCCGGCCAGGCCGTGTCGCTAGAAACCGCCCGCGCCGCCGTGGTCCAGGAGCTTCAGGCCGAAGCGGTGAAGGCCGCGACCTACGCCAAGGTCGAACAGTTCGAGAAGGCGCGTCAGGAAGGCAAGAACCTGGCCGACGCCGCGAACGCCGCCAAGGCCCGCGTGATCCAGCTGCCGCCCTTCACCGAACAGGGCCAACTGCCGGACGGTCAGCCGATGAACGCCCCGCGTCAGGTTCTGGAAAGCGCCTACGCCCTGTCCAAGGGCGGCGAGAGCGACGTCATCGACGCCGGCGACGGCCAGTATTTCGCCGTCCGTCTGGACGAAATCCGCCCCTCGGCCCTGCCGACGCTTGACGAAGTGCGCGCGCCTCTGGGCCAGCAATGGACGATGCGTGAAAACGCCCGCCTGCTGTCGGCCAAGGCCGAAGAGCTGGCCGGTCGCATCCGCGCCGGCGAAGACATCGCCAAGGTCGCCGCCGACGCCGGCGCCCAGCTGACCGTCCGCACCGCCGTCCAGCAAAGCCGCGAGTCGCAGGCCCAGGTCGGCGACGGCGTGCTGCGCGGTCTGTTCGGTCAGGCCAAGGGTCAGGTCTTCTCGGGCCAGCAGGCCCAGGACAGCTTCGTCGTCGGCCGTGTCGACGCCATCCACGCCGCTGATCCGGCGCTGGCGGCGCCGCTGGCCGAGCAGGCCCGCCCGCGCCTGACCGAGGAACTGGCCAACACGATGGCTGACCGCACCATCGCCGCCGCCGCCGCGCGCACCAAGTCGCGCAACGATCCGGCCCTGGCCCTTCAGGCCCTGGGCGTCGAGGCTCCTGCCGCTCCCGCCAAGAAGTAATGCAGCAAGAACGCGACGCCTTCATCGCCGGCCTGACGGCGGGCCGCCCCCAGGTTCTGGTCCGCCGCCTGATTGATGATCTGGAGACCCCCGTCTCGGCCTTCCTGAAGGTCGGGCACGGGCGGCGCTACGCCAGCCTGTTCGAGTCGGTCGAAGGCGGCGCCGTCAACGGCCGCTATTCCTTCGTCACCCTGTCGCCGGACGTGGTCTGGCGTTGCCGGGACGGCAAGGCCGAGATCGCGCGCGGCGCCGATGTCCTGTCGGAAACCTTCACGCCGGAAGACCGGCCCGCACTGGACTCCCTGCGCGCCCTGATCGCGGCGACGAAGTTCGAGCTGCCCGCCGACCTGCCCCCCATGGCCGCCGGTCTGTTCGGCGTGTTCGGCTACGACATGGTGCGGCTGCTGGAGCCGCTTGGCCCGGCCAACCCCGACCCGCTGGACCTGTCCGACGCGGTCATGGCGCGTCCGGCGCTGGTCGCCATCTTCGATTCGGTGAAGCACGAGATCGTCCTGATCGCCGCCGCCTATCCAGACACTGTGACGGACCCTGCTCAGGCCCACGCCGCCGCCGAGGCTCGGCTGGAGGATTTCGAAGACCGCCTGCGCGGCCCGCTACCCATCCAGCGCGAGGTTGAGCCGGTTCTCGCGCCCGACTTCCACTCCGATGTGGACGAGGCCGCCTTCGGCCGCATGGTGGCGCGGGCCAAGGACTACATCGCGGCGGGCGACATCTTCCAGGTCGTGCTGGCGCACCGATTCTCGGCGCCGTGGGGCCAGGACCCGTTCGCCTTCTACCGCTCGCTGCGTCGCGGCAACCCCTCGCCCTATCTGTTCTTCCTGGACTACGTCGATTTCCAGCTGGCGGGCTCCAGCCCGGAAATCCTGGTCCGGCTGAAGGACGGCCGCGTCACCATTCGCCCGCTGGCGGGGACCCGTCCGCGCGGCGCCACGCCCGAACTGGATCAGGCGCTGGAGGCCGAACTTCTGGCTGACCCCAAAGAACGGGCCGAGCATCTGATGCTGCTGGACCTGGGCCGCAACGACGTGGGCCGCGTCTCGACGCCTGGCTCGGTCGAAGTGACCGAAAGCTTCGTGGTCGAGCGCTACAGCCAGGTCATGCACATCGTCTCGAACGTCAACGGCGCAGCCGATCCCAAGCTGGACGCGGTGGACACCCTGTTGGCCGCCCTGCCCGCCGGCACCCTGTCGGGCGCGCCCAAGGTGCGGGCGATGGAGGTCATCGACGAGCTTGAGACCGAAAAGCGCGGCGTCGGCTATGGCGGCGGCGTCGGCTATATCTCGGCCAATGGCGAGGCCGACATCTGCATCGTCCTGCGCACCGCCATGTTCGCCAAGGGCCAGATCTTCGTTCAGGCAGGCGCAGGCGTCGTCGCCGACAGCGACCCGGCCGCCGAATATGCTGAAACCCTGGCCAAGGCCCGCGCGCCGATGAAAGCCGCCGCCGAGGCGTGGCGTTTCACCGCGACCACGCGCGGCCAGAACGCTGCGGCCCTGGGCTCCGACGGCTAAGGATTGGAAACCGTGGCAGCCTGGTCAAACACTACGCCGGGACCCACGACCATGGTCCCGGCCAACAGAACCGCCGTCGTCGCGGCGAAGGCGGCCGCCGCCAGCAGGCGCAGCGGCTTGGGTTGTTCGCTCGGCGCTTCGTTCAACAGGGCGCGGGCGTCACGGATGCATTCTACAGGGGTCAAGACGGATTTCTTCCGATGGCGATGCCCCTCTATCGCCCGGACAGCTTAACGTCCGCTTTCAATCGGCCCTCTTGCCTTCCATGTTTGGGCCGCCCTGCCTTGCCGTTCTCAAGAAGCCCTCGCCATGATCCTCGTCGTCGATAACTACGACAGCTTCACCTACAACCTCGTCCACTACCTCGCAGAGCTGGGCGCCCAGACGCACGTCGTCCGCAACGACGACCTGACTGTCGAGGAAGCTTGGGCCCTGCAGCCCGAGGCCGTCCTGCTGTCTCCCGGCCCCTGCGCGCCGGATCAGGCGGGCATCTGCCTGTCGCTGATCGAGACGGCCGCTGAGACCATGCCCATCCTCGGCGTCTGCCTGGGACACCAGTCGATCGGCCAGGCCTTCGGCGGCGAAGTGGTGCGCGCCAAGACCCTGATGCACGGCAAGACCTCGCCCATCCTGCATGAAGGGCGCGGCGTGTTCGGCGGCCTGCCCTCGCCCTTCACGGCGACGCGCTATCACTCGCTGGCCGTGCGCCGCGAGACTCTGCCCGACGCGCTGGAGGTCACCGCCTGGACCGAGGACGGCGAGATCATGGGCCTGTCGCACCGCACGCGGCCGATCCACGGGGTCCAGTTCCACCCGGAATCCATCGCCACCCAGCACGGCCACGAGATGATCGCCAACTTCCTCGATCTCGCGGGCGTCAAGAGATCGGCGAGCGTCTGATGGACAGCATCAAGCCCCTGCTGGCCAAGCTGGTCGACGGCCAGGTGCTGACCCTGGACGAGGCCAAGAACTTCTTCGCTGCCTGCCTGCGCGGCGAGCCGACGCCGTCACAGGTCGCCGCCGCCGTCACCGCCCTGCGTATCCGTGGCGAGACGGTGGACGAGATCGTCGCCTTCGCCAGCGCCATGCGCGACGCCGCCCTGTCGCTGAACCACCCGTTCGATCAGGTGATCGACACCTGCGGCACCGGCGGCGACGGCCAGCACACCTACAACGTCTCGACGGCGGCCTCTTTCGTTCTGGCCGGCGCAGGCCTGAAGGTCGCCAAGCACGGCAACCGCGCCATCAGTTCCAAGTCCGGCTCATCCGACGTTCTGGCCGCCCTGGGCGTCAATCTGGACGCCACGCCTGCCCAGCAGGCGCGGGCGCTGGACCGGGCGGGCGTCGCCTTCCTGTTCGCCCCGACCTATCACGGGGCCATGCGCCACGTCGGGCCGGTGCGCGGCGAGATCGGCTTCCGCACCGTGTTCAACCTGCTGGGACCGCTGTGCAATCCGGCGGGCGCCACGCATCAGGTCATGGGCGTCTATGACCCCGCCCTGCTGGAGCCGCTGGCCGAGGTTCTGGGCCGACTGGGCGCCCGGCGCGCCTGGACCGTCAACGGTCAGGGTCTGGACGAACTGACCACCACAGGCCCGACCGATGTGGCCGAATGGAAGGACGGCGCGGTGCGCCGCTTCACCGTCACGCCCGCCGACGCCGGGCTGCCGCTGGCCACGCTGGCTGACCTGCACGGCGGCGACGCCGAGCATAACGCCGCCGCCCTGACGGCCCTGCTGGCGGGCGAGCGCGGCCCCTATCGCGACATCGTCCTGCTGAACGCCGCCGCCGCCCTCGTGGTGGCCGGGCGGGTTGAAGACCTGAAATCGGGCGCCGAACTGGCCGCCGCCGTCATCGACGACGGTCGCGCCGCCGCCGCCCTGGCTGAACTGGTGCGCGTCTCCCACGCGCCGATCGAAGACGAGGACGCCTGATGAGCGACGTTCTAGACCGCATCGCCGCCTACAAGCGCGAGGACGTCGCCGCCCGCAAGGCCGCCGTGTCGCAGGACGCCGTCGAGGCGCGCGCGAAGGAGGCCACGGCCCCGCGCGGTTTCCGCGCCGCCCTGGCCAGCCGTTTCGCCGAAACTGGCCGCCCGGCCCTGATCGCCGAGATCAAGAAGGCCAGCCCGTCCAAGGGCCTGATCCGCGCCGACTTCGATCCGCCCATCCTGGCCCAGGCCTATGAGCGGGGCGGCGCGTCCTGCCTGTCTGTACTGACCGACGGGCCGAGCTTTCAGGGCGACGACGCCTATCTGCGCGCCGCGCGCGCGGCGGTCGCCCTGCCCTGCCTTCGCAAGGACTTTCTGATCGATGCATGGCAGGTCGCCGAGAGCCGGGCGCTGGGCGCCGACTGCATCCTGATCATCATGGACATGGTAGACGACGCCCTGGCCGCAGACCTGCTGGCTGAGGCGACCCTCTGGGGCATGGACGCCCTGATCGAGACGCACGATGCGGACGAGATGGCGCGCGCCGCCAAACTGGTTCAGGGCCGCGACGACGCATTGATCGGCGTCAACAACCGCTCGTTGCGGACCTTTGAGGTCGATCTGGCGACGACGGAGCAACTGGCGGCGATGAGCCCCGACGGCGCGCTTTTGGTCGCCGAAAGCGGCCTGTTCACGCCGCAGGACGTGGCGCGCGTCACCAAGGCCGGAGCCCCCGCCCTGCTGGTCGGCGAAAGCCTAATGCGTCAGGCGGACGTGGAAGCCGCGACGCGGGCGCTGCTGGCCTGATCCGTTAGAAAACCCGCTCATCCCGGCGGACGCCGGGACCCAGTGCTTTGGCCACAGTCACAGCATTGGCCAATGCTATTTCCGGTCCAATGGGCCAAGAACTGCGCGTGGCTCTTACTGGGTCCCGGCGTCCGCCGGGATGAGCGGGGTGTGGTGGGGATCACCCCGCCTTCGCCGCAATCACCCGCAGCACGGCGTCCGCCGCCAGTTCCGACGGGTCCGGTCCGCCGCGTCCCATCAGGTCCAGCGCCTCGGTCTGACGGCGCGCCTGCTCGGCCGCCGCCTCAGGGTCGGTCAACAGCCGCTCGACAGCCTTGGCCAGCGCCTGCGGCGTCGCCTCATGCTGAATGAACTCCGGCGCGATGGCCTCGTCGGCGGCGATGTTGAACAGGGTGATGTGCTTGGCCGTCACCAGCCGCTTCATCAGGACGTAGCTCAGCCCGTCGATCTTATAGGCGATGACCATCGGCGCGCCCGCCAGCGCGAGTTCGGTGGAGACCGTGCCGCTGGTGGCCAGGGCGGCGTTGGCGGCCTTCATCGCGTCGTACTTGTCGGCTTCCTGCACCACATGGGCGCGGAACGGCCAGGCGGCGACGCGACCCGCCACGTCAGCGGCGACAGTGCCCGCCGCAACGACCGCGAGCTCCAGCCCCGGAATCTGGGCCTTCAGCTGTTTGACCGCCTGCTCATAGACGGGCGTCATGCGCGTGATCTCGCTGGGGCGGCTGCCCGGCAGGACCAGCAGCAGCGGCGCATCCGCCGCAATGCCTCGCGCCGCGCGGAAGCGGGCGCCGTCGGCCCCCGCCATATCGACGTGCAGCGCCTGCGAACCCACGACCGTCGTCGGCAGACCCGCCTTCTCGAACCACGGCGCATCCAGCGCATAGAGGGCCAGCAGGTGATCCACTGCCCCCGCCAGCGTCTTCGCCCGGCCCGGCCGCGAGGCCCAGACCTGCGGCCCGACGTATTTGATCAGCGGCGTCTTCGGCGAGGCCGCGCGGATCGCCTGCGCCACGCGGATGGTGAAACCCCAGCTGTCGATCAGCACCACGGCGTCCGGCTTTTCCGCCGCCGCCAGCGCCGCCGTCTCGGCCACGCGCTTCTTGACTCGACCGTAGGCCTTCAGCCCCTCGATCCAGCCCAGGATCGACAGTTCGGCGATGTCGAAGGGGCTCTCGACGCCCTCGGCCGCCATCTTGAGGCCGCCCACGCCAACGAAGACCACGTCCTTGCCCAGTCGCGCCTTCAGCGCCCGCGCCAGCCCGGCGCCCAGCGCATCGCCCGAGGCCTCGGCCGCCACCAGCATGACCTTCAACGGACGGCTCATCGCGGTTCTCCCCAGACGAACAGGCCCAGACGGTCGGCCGCCTCGACCAGACCTTCATGGTCGATGACGATCAGCCGCCCCTCGAACCCGCCGATCCCGGCAAGGCCCGCAGCGGCGGCCAGTTCGACCGTCGTCGGGCCGATAACGGGCATGTCGACGCGCAGATCCTGAATCGGCTTGGGCGCCTTGCCCAGAGCCCCGCGCGCAAAGCCGGGTGAGCCGCGCAGGTCTGCAGGCAGACGCGCCACGCGGCGCAGCATCTCGTCCGTGCCTTCCTGGGCCTCGACCGCCAGCACCAGTCCGTCGCAGACGACCGCGCCCTGACCGATATCCAGTTCGCCTGATTTTTCAGCGACGTGCAGCGCCTTCTTCAGGTCCGCCAGTTGCTCCGCCTTCGGGGCCACGCGGCCCAGCGCGCCCGCCGCCAGCATCTCGCCGCCCAGAATGTCGTCCGCGCCTTCTACGGCGAAGCCTTCATCCTCGAACACCGACAGGATCTTGCGCAGCAATGCGTCATCCCCCTTGGACGCCGCCGCGATGATGCTGGGCAGCAGGGACGCGCCCTTCAGATCGGGCTTCAACGTCTTGAAGTCCGGGCGGTTGACGTAGCCAGCCAGACAGACCGCGCGGCAGCCTTCGGCGCGCATGGCTTTCACGATCCTGCCGATCTCGGCCATGCCGAAATCCTGCCCCGGCCAGCGGTGCAGGTGGGCGTCGGCGAAGCCTTTCAGGCGGATGATGAAGACCTCGCGCCCCTCGGCCTCGCAGCGCTGGGCGACGCGGATGGGCAGGTCGCCCGAACCCGCGATCAGGGCCAGCTTGGGCGCGGTCGTCATTCCGCGCCCGGCAGGCACAGCGGGCGCTTGCCGCCGTCACGGATGAAGGACGTGATCTCCATGATCTCGGGTAGGTCGGCATAGGCCTGCTCGACCCGGTCCAGACGCTCGGCGAAAACGCCGTCGCCCTCGAACAAATCGCGATAGGCGGCCAGCAGGCGGCGCACCGCGTCCTTGCCGTAGCCCTTGCGCTTCAGCCCGATCAGGTTGAGGCCGTGCAGGCTGGCGTGATTGCCCCAGACCGACCCGTAGGGGATGACGTCGCGCGTAACGGCGGCCAGACCGCCGACGATGGCGCCCTGCCCCACGCGGCCGTTCTGGTGGATGGCGCAAAGGCCGCCCAGAAACACCTTGTCGCCAACATGGACGTGGCCGCCCAGGGTGGCGTTGTTGGCCATTGTGACATTGTCCCCGACCACGCAGTCGTGGCCCACGTGGGCGCCGGTCATGAACAGGTTGTTCGAACCTATACGGGTGACGCCCGATCCCTGCGGCGTGCCCCGGTTGAAGGTGCAGTGCTCGCGGATCAGGTTGTTCTCGCCGATCTCCAGCCGCACCGGCTCGCCCTTGTATCCGCCGTGCTGCGGATCGCCGCCGATGACGGTGAAGGGGTGGATCGTTGTGTTCGCGCCGACGCTGACGTCCTGCTGGATCACCACATGACTGACCAGACGCACGCCGGGGGCCAGCGCCACGCCCGGCCCCACGGTGCAGAACGGGCCGATTTCGACCCCGTCCGCCAGGGTCGCCGAGGCGTCCACCACGGCGGTCGGGTGGATGCTCACTGGGCGGGCTCCGCCACGGTCACGACCATGGCCATGAACTCGGCTTCGGCCGCCAGCTTGCCGTCGATGAAGGTCTCGCCGCGGAACTTATAGGCGTCGCCGCGCGCCTTGATCACCTTGACCTCCATGCGCAGCTGGTCGCCCGGGCGCGCGGGCTTGCGGAAGCGCACGCCGTCGATCGACATGAACATGATGACCTTGTCGGCCACCGCCACGTCCAGCGACTTGGACATCAGCAGGGCGCCCGTCTGGGCCATCGCCTCGACGATCAGCACGCCCGGCATGACCGGATCAATCGGGAAGTGGCCGGGGAAGAAGGGCTCGTTATGGGTGACGTTCTTGATGCCGACGATCGAGGTCGCCGCCACGAAGTCCTGCGCCTTGTCGACCAGCAGGAAGGGATAGCGGTGCGGCAGGCGACGCATCACCTCGGCGTAGTCGATGGTGTTGTCTTCGCTCATTCTTTCGATTCCTTCGCGCCCTTCTTCTGGGACGCCTGTTTGGACAGCCAGACCGTCTCGCGCAAGAACTGGCGGATGGGTTTGGCGGGATAGCCGGACCAGGTCTCGCCCGGCGGAATGTCGGCCAGGACGCCGCCGCCGGCCGCGACGCGCGCGCCCTCGCCGATGGTGATGTGGTCGCCCACGCCCGCCCGGCCGCCGAAGATGCAGTTGTCGCCGCTGGTGACCGAACCCGAGATGCCGGTGTGCGCCGCCATCAGGTTGTTGCGGCCGATGACGCAGTTGTGGCCGATCATGACCAGGTTATCGATCTTGGTGTTCTCGCCGATGACGGTGTCGTCATAGGCGCCGCGATCGATGCAGGAGTTGGCGCCGATGGTCACCCCATCCTGCAGGATGACGCGGCCCAGTTGTGGAATATCCACCGGACCGGCCTTGGATCCGGCGGCGCCGAAGCCCGCCTCACCGATGCGCGCGCCTGCCAGCAGTTTCACCCCGTCGCCCAGCAGGGCGAAGCCGACGGTGACGCCAGGGCTGATCAGGCAGTCGCGGCCGATCTGGACTCCCGGCCCGATGACGGTGTTGGCGCCGATGCGGCTGCCGCGTCCGATGCGGACGCCCTCGCCCAGAATGGCGCCCGGCTCGACCACGACTGTGTCGTCCTCGGCAGCCTCGGCGGCGGTGATGGCGCGGTCCAGACGGATCGGCCGATGCAGCAGGGCCGACGCCCTCGCCCAGGCGGCCTGAGCCTCGCTCGACACGATGAGGGCGGCGTCAGCGGGCGCTGAATCCACGGCCGACGGCGGCACGATCACGCAACCCGCCTTGGTCTCAGCCAAGGCGGCGGCGAACTTGCGGTCGCCCAGAAACGCAATCGCGCCCCGGTCCGCACTGGACAGGGGCGCAACGGCCGAGATGACGACCTCGCCGCCCCGGAGCACCTCCCCGCCGATATGCTCGGCGAGGGCGGCGACCGTCAGGGGCGACAGGGTCTGGAAGAACCTCGGATCGGGCATGGCCCGTCTTACGACTGCGGCTGGGCCGGAACCGGCATGCGGTTGAAGCTCAGGGTCGGCAGCTGGGCGTTCAGGCGCTGAATGACGGTGTCGGTGACGTCCATGGCGGGGTTCAGGATGAAGACGCTCTCGCGGTCGATCATGATGCCGCAGCCCTTTTCCTGATAGACGGCGACCAGCAGGGGCTCGATGGCTTCCGAGATCTTGCGGCGCTGTTCAGCCAGGGTGTAGCGCAGTTCATTCTCGCGCGTGGCTTCCAGTTGCTGGGCTTCCTGGATGCGCTGCTGCAGTTGCTGGCGGCGCTGGTTCATCTGGTCAGCCGGGATGGTCGCCTGACCCTGCTGCAGGGCCTGAGCTTCGGTCTGGATGGTGGTGGCGTAGGGCTGGATCTCGCCCTGAACTTCCTGCGCCAGCTGTTCCATGCGGGTCTGAACGGCCTGGCCGACAGTCGACTGGGCCAGAACGCGCTGGTTGAAATAGACGCAGACGCCAGGGATGACCGGGCCGGGGTTGGACGGGCCCTGCGACTGGGCCAGGGCGGCGGAGGCGGTCAGCGAAGCGAGGGCGAAGGCGCCGATAGCGATGAGTTTCATAATCTAAGCCTTAGTGACGGCGGTCAGGCCGCAGTTAGAATTGGGTGGAGGTCGAGAAGCGGAACGTCTCGGTCTTGTCGTAGTCTTCGCGAGCCAGAACCTTGGAGAGGTCGAAACGGATCGGCCCCATCGGCGAACGCCAGTGGATGCTGATGCCCGCCGCCGCGCGCAAGGCCAGGTCGTCGACGATGTTGGGGTTACGCATACCGGTTGCGGGATCGATCAGATAGCGATCATCCAGCTTGCCGATCGTACCGACATCGGCGAACAGCGAGGTCTTGATGCCGTATTCATCGGGCAGCATGTTGGGCACGGTCAGCTCGATCGTGCCAATGGCGTAGAAGTTGCCGCCCAGGGCGTCAGTCGTCCTGAGATCGCGAGAGCCCATGCCCGCCGTCTCGAAGCCGCGGAAGGTGTTGCCGCCCTTGAAGAAGCGGTCGTTGATCCGGATCGGATCGCCGTTCCAGCCGCTGACATAGCCCGTCTGCCCCTGCAGGCTGACGACCCAGTTCGGACGGATGCCATAATACCAGGAGGTGTCGGCCTCGGTGCGGATGTAGTTCACGTCCCCGCCGATGCCCGCAAAGTCCTGACGCAAGGAAGCTGTCCAGCCGCGCGTCGGACGCACAGGATCGTTCAGCCGGTTCACCAGCAGGGTATAGCCCGCCGATGAGTTCAGGTACGACCCCGCCTGATCGCACAAGGCCGACGACCCGGCGCCCACGCCGCCGCAATAGCCGTACGGAATGACGACCTCGTCGCTCTTCAGGAAGTAGCGTGCGCTGAAGCTGGCGTAGCCGTTCAGCGGATAGGTGACACGCACCCCGCCGCCCGTCGACCGGTAGTCATAGGACGAATATTTGCTGAGGTCGTAGCGGGTGTGGAACAGGTCGAAGCCTGCGCGCACGTCGCGTCCCAGGAACTTGGGCTCGGTGAAGCGGAAGTCGATCTGCTGGCGCAGCGAACCCCACTCGGCGCGCGCCACGACGTTCTGGCCGCGACCGCGGAAGTTGCGCTCGGTGATGCCCAGGTTCAGCACGAAGGAGTCGACCGAGCTGAAGCCCGCCCCGACCGACAGCTCGCCGGTGGGCTGTTCCTCGACGGTCACATTGACGACCGAGCGGTCCGGCGCGCTGCCGCGCGTTTCTTCGATCTTGACGTCCTTGAAGAAGCCCAGGGCGCGCAGGTTGTTGCGCGAACGCTCGACCAGCGAGCGGTTGAAGGCGTCGCCTTCACCCACCATCAGTTCGCGGCGGATGACGGTGTCCAGGGTGCGGGTGTTGCCGACCACATTGATGCGGTCGATGTAGACGCGCTGGCCTTCGCGGACGTTGAAGGTGACGTTGACGGTGTCGGTTTCAGGATCCGCGCGATAGGTCGGATTGATCTCAACGAAGGCGTAACCGGCCGAACCGGCGGCGAAGGTCAGGGTGTCGACCGCCGCCTGAATGCGATCGCTTTCATACAGATCGCCCTTGCGGATCGGCAGCAGCAACTGCAGGAAGTCGCCGTTCAGCCGGTCATTCTCGGTAACGACCTTGATCTCGCCGAAGTTATAGCGGTCGCCCTCGTCCACGGTGACGGTGACGCCGAAGGCGCTGTTATCGGGCTTCAGCTCAGCCACGGACGACAGGATGCGGAAGTCGTAATAGCCGCGGTTCGTATAGAATTTGCGCAGCTGTTCCCGGTCGTAATCCAGCCGGTTCGGATCGTAGTTGTCGTTGGAGCTGAACAGCCGCCACCACTTGGACGTCTTCGTCACCATGACCCCAGCCAGGTCGCTGTCCGAGAACGCCCGATTGCCCAGGAAGGTGATCGCGGAGATGCCCGTCTCCGGGCCCTCGTCGATCTCGAACACGACGTCCACGCGGTTCTGATCCAGCTGAACCAATTTGGGCGTCACCGTCGCCGAGATGCGGCCCGACAGGCGGTAAAGTTCGACGATCTTGCCGACGTCTTCCTGAACCCGGGCGCGGGTATAGATGCCGCGCGGGCGGATCGTGACCTCGTCGCGCAGCTTCTTCTCGGCCAGCGCCTTGTTACCCTCGAACGTCACCTGGTTGATGATCGGGTTTTCGGCGATCTCGACGATCAGATCGCCGTTCGCCTGCAGGCCCAGTTGAACATCGGCGAACAGGCCCGTGCGCGACAAGGTGCGGACCGCCACGTCGATGGTCACGGCGTCGATGGTGTCGCCGGGCTGGATCGGCAGATAGGACAGGACCGTCGTCTGGTCGATCCGCTCGTTGCCGCGCACGACGATGCGGTTCACCACGGCGCGATCCGCCTGCGGCGGCGCTTCCTGAACCACGACGTTGGGCGTCTGTTGGGCCAGCGCAGGGCTCGCAAGGCCGGCGGCGAAGGTCAGGGCCAGGGCGCTGACCCCGAGAATACGGCCACGGGTCTGGGTCATGAGGCGACTGTCGTTTTGATTCATGCGGGTACCATCGGGGGCTGGCGTCGGCTCACGAGACGAGCCCGCCGAGGAATTTGAAGAGATTGAGCTTCTGCAGATCGTTCCAGGTCGCGAACAACATCAAACCCGCCAGCAAAGCAAGACCGACCCGATATCCCGCCTCCTGAACTCTGGCCGCCATCGGACGGCGCGCCACGGCTTCATAAGCGTAGAACAGCAGGTGCCCCCCATCCAGAACGGGAATGGGCATCAGATTTAAAAAGCCGATTCCGACCGAAAGTATGGCCGCGAAGCTCGTCAGCGTCAGCAACAGATTGCGAACAATGGCCCAGGGCTCGGGATTGGCCGTCACGGCGGCGTTGGTCAGGGCGCCCGAAGCCTTGGCGATGCCCAGCGGCCCGCTGAACTGATCGCCCGACTCGCGGCCCGTAAAGATGCGGCCGATATAGGTCAGGGTCGTATTCAGGATGGCGCCCGTCTCGCGCACGCCCTGCCCCACGGCCGCGATCGGGCCGTAACGGACATGACGAATCTCGTCGCGGGTCGAACCCAGGCCCAGACCGATGCGGCCGACGGTGACGCGACCCGCGATGCGATCCGTCTCTACCCGGCGCTCAGGCGTAGCGGTCAGTTGCACCGCCTGACCGTCGCGCTCGACGGTGAAACGCACCGGATCTCCGCTGCTCAGGGCCACAACGCGCGTCACCTCGCCGCCGTCAGCAATCAGCTTGCCGTTGACGTGGGTGATCAGGTCGCCCTGCTGGAAGCCCGCAGCGGCGGCGGGCGATCCGGCCTGCACCTGCATCACCCGCGCCGGGCGAAGCTCTACGCCCACCAGGCTGAACAGCAGGGTGAAGATGAAGATGGCCAGGACGAAGTTGGCGAACGGGCCGCCCGCCACGACCAGGGCGCGCTGCCACAGCGGCTTGAAATACAGATAGTCGCGCTCGGCGCCCGGCCCGTGCTTGGCCGTCAACGCCTGGCGCATGGCCTCAAGACCGGCGCGATCCGGCACGCCCGTCGCATCCAGGTCGCCGGAAAACTTGACGTAGCCGCCCAGCGGCAGCCAGCCGACGCGCCATTCGACGCCGTGTCTGTCGGTGCGTTTGAAGATGGCGCGGCCGAAGCCGATGGCGAAACGATCCATCTTCACGCCAAAGGCGCGCGCGGTCAGGAAATGCCCCAGTTCGTGCACCGTCACGACCAGCGTCAGGACGAGCAGAAACGGCACGACATAGGTCAGAATCTGGCTGATCACGCCTATCATGCCGCTCGTCTCTCCTGCGCCCTCAGGCCGCCATGTTCAGCGAAGCGATGACGTCGCCCGCAATCCGCCGCGCCTGCGCATCGACAGCCAGAGCCGCGTCGCAGGCGTCGTCCGAACCGCAAGACACGCCCGCGCTGGTCGCCTTCTCAAGGGTGTCGGCGACGACTGCGGCAATATTGAGAAAGCCCAGCCTCCGGTCAAGAAACGCCAGAGCCGCCACTTCATTGGCTGCGTTGAAGACGATCGGCGCCGCGCCTCCGGCGGCCAGCGCCTCGCGCGCCAACCTCAGGGCCGGAAAGCGCGCCTCGTCCGGCGCCTCGAAGGTCAGCCGCCCCAGCGACGCCAGGTCCAGCCTGGGCGCGGGCCAGGCCAGCCGATCGGGCCAGGACAGGGCGCACGCGATCGGCGTCCTCATGTCCGGCGGCCCCATCTGCGCCAGGGTCGAACCGTCCACATATTCCACAAGGCTGTGGATTATCGATTCCGGATGGACGACCACGTCGACCCGCTCGCCCGGCATGTCGAACAGATAGGCGGCCTCGATCAGTTCCAGCCCCTTGTTGGCCATGGTGGCGCTGTCGACCGAGATCTTGGCGCCCATGCTCCAGTTCGGATGGGCCACGGCCTGTTCCGGCGTGATCCGCGTCATGGCGGCGCGCGGCAGGGTGCGGAACGGTCCGCCCGAGGCCGTCAGCACCAGCTTGGACACCCGCTCGGGCGCCTCAAGCGGGAAGACCTGAAAGATGGCGGAATGCTCGGAATCGACCGGGATCAGCCGGCCGCCGCTGCGCCGGACCCGCTCGATCAGCGCCGGCCCGCAGCAGACCAGGCTCTCCTTATTGGCCAGGGCCAGGGTCGCCCCCGTCCCCGCCGCCGCCCAGGCCGACCGCAGGCCCGCCGCCCCGACGATGGAGGCCATGATCCAGTCGGCGGGCCGCGTGGCTGCTTCTACGATGGCCTCTGGCCCTGCCGCCGTCTCGACCCCTGTTCCCGTCAGAGCTTCGCGCAGTTCATTCAGCCGCGCAGGATCGGCTGTCACAGCGATGCGCGGCCGCCAACGGCGCGCCTGCTCGGCCAGACGGGCGATATTGGCGCCGCCGGTCAGAGCTTCGACCTCGAACCGCGCAGAGCCCGCGACTCGCGCCTGCTCCATCAGGTCCAGCGTCGACGACCCGACCGACCCGGTGGAGCCCAGAACCGTGACGCGCCGCGCGATCACGCCGCCCGCTCCAGCATAAGGACGATCAGGCGACCAGCGGCGACCACGACCACGGCGAACATCAGGCCGTCGACGCGGTCAAGCAGGCCGCCGTGGCCCGGAATCAGATTGCCCGCGTCCTTGACCCCGAAACGCCGCTTCAGCGCCGACTCCCACAGATCGCCGCCCATGGTGGCCAGAGCCGCGGCCAGGCCCAGCACCCCGCCCCAGACGGCGGTCAGCATCCCCATGTCCAGCCAGCCCGCCATGGCGGCGCCGGCGATCATCCCGGCGGTCAGACCGCCGATGAAGCCGGACCAGGTCTTGTTCGGCGAAAAGCGCGGCCACAGCTTGGGACCGCCGACAAAGCTGCCGACCAGATAGGCCAGAATGTCCGCTGACCAGGCGACAGCGAAGACCAGCACGGTCCAGTACAGCCCCTGCACCTCATGCAGGTCGCGCAGCCAGATCAACAGGATGCACGGCCAGCCGAGGTAGAGCACCCCATAGGCCGTATCGAGCGCCGACTCGCCGCGCGTTCGGGCGAACAGACCCGCCGCCAGCGCGCCGAACACCATCAACACCAGCGCCAGGGAAATCTGCCCGACATGGGCCGCGATCACCGCCACGACCAGTGCCAGGGCCACGCCGATACCGATCGGCCGCCAAAGCCTGGGCGCGCACATCCGCGCCCATTCGAAGGCCAGCAGCACCGCGCCCGCCACCACCAGGGCGCAGAACCAGTCGCCGCCGGCCCAGGTCGCCAGAACCGCCGCCGGAGCCAGTACGACCGCAGAGGCGGCGCGCAGAGCGATGTCGCGAGGCTTCAGCGCCATATCAGACCGCCGCCTCGCCATAAGCCGTGTCCATGACCTCGCGTCCGCCATAGCGGCGCTGGCGACAGGCGAACTGGGCGATGGCCTCGGCCAGGGCTTCAGCGCCGTAGTCCGGCCAGAGGATGTCCTGAAAAACCATCTCGGCGTACGCCGCCTCCCACAACAGGAAGTTGGACAGACGCTGCTCGCCCGAGGTTCGCACGATCAGATCGACCGGCGGCGCGCCCGCCGTCGACAGTCCGGCGCCCAGCGCCTCTTCGTCGACGACAATGTCCTCGCCCGCGCGGGCGCGATCGACCAGCCGCTGTGCCGCATCGGCCAGATCCGCGCGACCGCCGTAGTTGAAGGCCACCTGCAGCAAGAACTTGTCGTTGTGGGCCGTCTGGGCCTCGGCCCGCGCCACGATGGCGGCGATGTCCTCGGGCAGGCCCTTGCGGCGCCCCAGGACCTTGACCCGCACGCCCGCCGCCTCCAGCCGCTTAAGGTCGCTGCCGACGAAGGCGCGCACCAGGCCCATGAGGTCGGACACCTCGTCGGCCGGACGGCTCCAGTTCTCGGTCGAGAAGCCGAACACCGTCAGGCATCGCACGCCCAGTTCCGGCGCGGCCTGGATCGTCCGACGCAGGGCCTGGACCCCCTCGCGGTGGCCCACGGCGCGCGGAAGGCCCCGTCGCTGCGCCCAGCGGCCGTTGCCGTCCATGATCAGGGCGACGTGACGAGGCCCCTTTGCAGGCGCCGTGGCGACGGGCTCGGCCGACATATGAGACCTTCCTTGAACAGACTGACGCGGGCGTCAGACCTGCATGATCTCGACTTCCTTGGCCTTCAAGGTCTCGTCGATGCGCTTGATGGCGGCGTCGGTGTCCTTCTGGACCTCGGCTTCCATCTTCTTCTGTTCATCCTGGCTGATATCGCCGGCCTTTTCAGCCTTCTTCAGCTCGTCGTTGGCGTCGCGACGCACGTTGCGCACAGCGATCTTCTTGTCCTCGGCGTATTTGGCGGCCAGCTTGGCCAGATCCCTGCGGCGCTCTTCGGTCAGCGGCGGGATCGGAATACGCAGGGTCTGGCCGTCAACGATGGGATTCAGGCCCAAACCGGCGGAGCGGATCGCCTTCTCGACCGAGACCACCATGCCCTTGTCCCAGACGCTGACCGAGATCATGCGCGGCTCAGGCACGCTGATGGCGGCGACGGCGGTCAGCGGCGAGGTCGAGCCATAGGCTTCGACGACGACGGGCTCCAGAAGACCCGAATTGGCGCGGCCCGTGCGCAGGCCCGCATAGTCGTCCTTCAGCGAGGAGACCGACTTTTCCATCCGGTCACGAAAGGTTTTGAGATCGGGTTTGGCCATGACGAATGTCCTTGGTCGTGTCGTTGAATAGCGAAGCCGCTCAGGCGGGCTTGTTGGTGATGACGGTATAGGTCCCCTGCCCCGTCAAGGTCTTGTGCAGCGAACCTTCCTCGCGAATCGAGAAGACCACGATCGGAATGCCGCTGTCGCGCATCAGGGCGATGGCCGAGGCGTCCATGACCCGCAGGTCCTTGGCCAGGACGTCCTGATAGGTCAGCGTCTCGTAGCGGGTCGCGGTCGCATCCTTCTTGGGGTCGGCCGTGTAGACGCCGTCGACGCTGGTGCCCTTCAACAGGGCGTCGCAGCCCATCTCGGCCGCCCGCAGCGCGGCGCCGGAGTCCGTGGTGAAGAAGGGCGCGCCCACGCCTGCGGCGAAGATCACCACCCGGCCCTTTTCCAGGTGACGCAGGGCGCGGCGACGGATGTAGGGCTCGGCGATGGCGGCCATCGGGATGGCGCTCTGGACCCGCGTGTCGACGCCGATCTTCTCCAGCGCGCCCTGCATGGCCAGGGCGTTCATGATGGTGGCCAGCATGCCCATGTAGTCGGCGTTGGCGCGGTCCATGCCCTCGGCCGCCTTGGACAGGCCACGGAAGATATTGCCCCCGCCGATGACCAGGCAGATCTCAACGCCCTGACGCGCCACGGCGGCGACGGCGGCGGCGACCACGTCCACCGTCTTCATGTCGATGCCGTAGGGCTGATCGCCCATCAGGACCTCGCCCGAGACCTTCAGCAGGACGCGCTTGTAACGAAACTCAGAGGGGGCGTCGGGCATGATCAGGGGTCCGTGGATACAGGGGTTAGCATCCGCGCGAAGTGAATCGGCGGCTCATCATAGACGAAGGGCGCGTCAGCCTTCAAAGCCGAACGCGCCCAAACGCATAATTCTCCCTCCCCTTCGCGGGGAGGGAGAGGTCTTCTTAGTTGCCGCCAGTCATCGAGGCGACTTCCGACGCGAAGTCGGGAGCGTCGGATTTCTCGACGCCTTCGCCCAGAGCCATACGGACGAAACCGGCCAGCTTCAGCTCAGAGCCCAGCTCCTTGCCGGTGTTGGCGACCAGTTGTTCGATGGTCACGTCCGGGTCCATGACGAACGGCTGCTTGGTCAGCACCACGTCCTTCTGGAACTTGGCGATCTGGCCCGAGACGATCTTCTCGATCATGTTTTCCGGACGGCCTTCTTCCTTGGCCTTTTCGATCAGAACAGCGCGTTCCTTTTCGATGGCGGCCGGGTCCAGGTCCGAGGTGTCCAGCGCCAGCGGAGCCGTGGCGGCCACGTGCATGGCGATCTTGCGGCCCACTTCGCGCAGGACTTCCTTGTCGCCGGCGCCTTCCAGGGCGACCAGCACGCCGATGCGGCCGACGCCCGGCGACACAGCGTTGTGGACGTAGGTCGAAACCACGCCTTCGCCAACCGACAGGCGAGCCGCGCGACGCAGCTGCATGTTTTCACCGATGGTGGCGATCAGGTTGGTGACTTCGGCCTCAACGGTCTTGCCGTTTTCCAGGGTCGCGCCGTGGATGGCTTCCACGCCGTCGTGGTGCAGGCCCAGTTGAGCGAATTCCTTGGCGGCCGACTGGAACAGGTCGTTGCGGGCCACGAAGTCGGTTTCGGCGTTGAACTCGATGGCCGAGGCCACTTCGCCCTTGCCGTCTTCGCGCACGGCGACGGCCACCAGGCCCTCAGCGGCGACGCGGTCGGCCTTCTTGGCGGCCTTGGACAGACCCTTGGCGCGCAGCCAGTCGATGGCCGCTTCGATGTCGCCGTTGTTCTCAACCAGCGCCTTCTTGCAGTCCATCATGCCGACGCCCGAACGCTCGCGAAGCTCCTTCACGAGGGCGGCAGTGATCTCGGCCATGTCTTTCTCCTGAAATTCAAAATGGGCGGCCGGACTGTTTAGCCCGGCCGCATGTCAAGTTGACGTCGGTCCGGCGCGCGGCGGCGCCGGAACGTCAGTCCTTAGCCTTCGACCTTCTCGGCCTCGGCGGCGACCAGCTCTTCAGCCGCGCCTTCAGCACCGGCCGGAGCGGCCTCGGCTTCGACCACGACGGCTTCACGCAGAGCCGGCTCGACCGGAGCTTCCGAAGCGCCCAGGTCGATGCCCTGAGCGGCGGCGCCGGCGGCCAGGCCGTCCAGAACGGCGTCGGCGATCAGGTCGCAGTAGGTCTGGATGGCGCGGGCGGCGTCATCGTTGCCCGGCACCGGATAGGTGATGCCGTCCGGGTCCGAGTTGGTGTCCAGGATGGCGATGATCGGGATGTTCAGCTTGCGGGCTTCCTGGATCGCGATCGATTCCTTGTTGGTGTCGATCACGAACATGATGTCCGGCACCGAACCCATGTCCTTGATGCCGCCCAGCGACAGTTCCAGACGGTCCTTCTCGCGCTGCAGGGTCAGCAGCTCCTTCTTGTTCCGGCCTTCGCCAGTCTGAAGGATGGTTTCCAGTTCGCGCAGGCGCTGGATCGAGTTCGAGACGGTGCGCCAGTTGGTCAGGGTGCCGCCCAGCCAGCGGTTGTTCATGTAGTACTGGGCGCAGCGCGTGGCGGCCTGAGCGACCGGGTCGGCGGCCTGACGCTTGGTGCCGACGAACAGCACGCGACCGCCCTTGGCGGCCACGTCGCGGACGGCGACCAGAGCCTGGTGCAGCAGCGGCATCGTCTGCGACAGATCGATGATGTGGATGTTCGAGCGCGAGCCGAAGATGTAGCGGTCCATCTTCGGGTTCCAGCGGTGCGTCTGGTGGCCGAAGTGAGCGCCGGCTTCCAGCAGCGTGCGCATCGAGAATTCAGGCAGAGCCATGATCGTGTTTTCCTTTTTCCGATCAAACCTAGCGCGGGCGGTTAAAAGGATCGGCTGATCCCTCGGAATGGTGCAGGCCAGGATGTCTCCCCGGACCGCGCCACGCCCACGTGCGAAGTGCGCCGCGCATGTAGGCGAAACGGCCGAAAAAGGCAAGGCGCCGAAGATGATGGGCTTTTAACTTGTCGGCGTCAGTCGGTCTCGGACAAATGACGTCATGCGCCCCTCCCCTCGCCTGTTGTCCGCCTTGGCGTTCGCTTCGCTCGCCGCCGCCCCACTGACCGCCGTCGCCCAGGCGCCGACCCCAGCGCCGGCTTCCGCAGAAGCGTATCGTCAGGACGCCCTGGCCCTGCCCGCTCTGATCGAGGCGAAGTACGCCTATCTGGAGCGTTTGCCCGACGGCCGATTTCCAATGTCGTCCGAACTGACCGCCCAGGCCGAAGCGGTTCACGACGCCGCCTCCCTGCTGAGATACGCCGAAAGCGCCTTGACGGTCCTTGCGGACCACCACGCCATCACCGGATCGTCCTTCTCCGACAGTTGGGCCGTGGTTCCCAGCTACGCCGATCTGTGGATCGAGCCGGTTGGTCGGAATTGGGTCATCACCGACGTTCGCGACGGCTCGCCCGCAGCCGAGGCAGGCGTCCGTTCAGGCGATCGCCTGCTCGCGATAGACGATCAAGCCGTTGACGACGCCGTCGCCCTGTTCTGGAGCAAGGTCGGTCTGGCGTCTCAGGGCGAGCGCGCCGCCTTCGCCGCCCGCGTCCTGGCGGCCGGACGGCGGGACCGCCCACGCAACCTGATGATCGAGAGCGCCGACGGCGTTCAGCGTCGCCTGGCCCTGCCCAACCTCTACACGACGCAGCGCGACCGTCCGCCGGTACGCAGCCGACAGGCCGGCGACGCCCTGGAGATCCGCCTCAACGACGCGCTCGGCGATCAGGCGACTATCGCCGCCTTCGACGCAGCCATGGCGACGGCTCGCCCCGGCCAGACCATCATCCTCGACCTGTCGGAGACGCCCAGCGGCGGCAACACCGTGGTGGCCCGCGCCATCATGGGCTGGTTCGTCGATACGCCGGCCGCCTATCAGATCCACAGCCTGCCCGCCGAGGCGCGCGAAACCGGGATCGAGCGACGCTGGATCGAGCAGGTGCTGCCGCGCCCCGGCAAGCATCACGACGGCCCTGTCGTCGTCCGCGTCGGACGTTGGACCGGCAGCATGGGCGAAGGCCTGGCCATCGGCCTCCACGCCCAGGGCGCGCGCGTCATCGGCCGGCCCATGGCGGGCCTGCTCGGCGCCATCTACGACCTGCGCCTGCCGAACAGCGGGCTGGTCATCAAAATCCCCGTCGAACGGCTCTACGCTGTCGACGGAACTCCGCGTGAACAGTTCCGACCGCAAGAGGATTGATCAGAAGCTGCGGCCATCCACTCGCTGGGCGGTCCAGTCCCACGGTTCGACGTCGGTCAGGGTGCGGATGTTGATCGCCGCGACCTCGCTTCCATCGGGCCCCACGCCGTAACCGTACGGCTGCACGCCGCAGGTCTTGCAGAAGCGATGGTCGATCTTGTGCTGATTGAAGAAGTAGGACGTCGTTTCACCGTCCCCCTTCGTCAGTCGAAAAGCCGAGCGCGGCGCAAAGGCCAGGACAAACCCCTTGCGGTAGCAGTGGGAGCAGTTGCACTCGATCAGCCCATCCAGACCGACATCGACCTCAAACGCGACCGCACCGCAGTGGCACGACCCGGCATGGGTCTTCACGCTCGTCTCGCTCATCAGGCGTCCTCCAGCATCACCACCCCCGGCGCCGATTTCAACGCGCCGCGCAGGGCTGCGTCCAGCCGGTATCGTCCAGGCAGCTTGATCTCGACCTCGGTGCGGCCGCCCAGCGTCGCCTGCAGCCAGACCTCGCCGCCCTTGCCCTGCGCCCGCGCCCGATCCAGCCGCGCCTTCAGCGCCTCGGCGTCCGCCGACTGCGCCGACAGTATGACGCGCAACCCGATCTGGGCGTCGTCCAGCAGCACATCCATGCGGCTGGCGTCGTCGCCGAAGAAGCGCACCTCGCCGTCCGCCGCCTTGGCCCGCACCCTGACCAGAACCGACGTCCCGACCTCCAGGACTTCGCGGCATCGCCGAAGCTGTTCGGGCGGGAACAGGCATTCGAACTCGCCCGTCGGATCCGAGAAGGTGACGAAGGCGAACTTCTCGCCGGTGCGGGCGCTGGCCCGCTCCTGACGACGACGCACGACGCCCGCCATCTGAAAGGCTTCATGCCCCGCCTCGGCCAACCCTTGCGCCTCGGCCACGAAGGTCACCCGCTTGCGTTTCAACGCCGGCGTCAGCTCCTCCAGCGGGTGGCCTGACAGATAGAAGCCGACGGCGTAGAGTTCCTGGTCCAGCTTGTCCGGCCCGGCCCATTGCTCGACGCTCTTCAGGCGCGGACGCGCGGCCCCCGCCTGATCGGCGCCGAACAGGCTCACCTGAGCCGAGGCGCGTTCAGCCGCAACGCTCTGGCAATAGGCGATCAGGACGTCAGCCTGTTCAAACAGCTGGCGGCGGTTGGGATGAATGCTGTCGAAGGCGCCCGCTCGCGCCAGACCTTCCAGCGCGCGCTTGTTGACCGCCTTGGGATCGACCCGCTCCAGAAAGTCGAAGATGTCGGCGAACGGCCCGCCGGTCTCGCGCACCTCCACGACGTGGCGCATCGCCTCAAGGCCCACGTTGCGGATGGCGCCGAGCGCATAGAGCACGCTGCCCTGCCCGTCCTTCCACGCCACATCAAAGTCGGCGGATGAGCGGTTGATGTCCGGCGCCAGCACCGGCACCTCGAACCGTCGGCAGTCCTGATAGAAGACCGCCAGCTTGTCCGTGTTCGAAAGGTCCAGGCTCATCGAGGCGGCGAAGAACTCGACCGGATGATTGGCTTTCAGCCAGCCCGTCTGAAATGAGATCAGCGCATAAGCCGCCGCGTGCGACTTGTTGAAGCCATAGCCCGCGAACTTGGCCACCAGGTCGAAGATGGAGCCGGACTGGCTCTCCGGCACCCCCTTCTCGGACGCGCCCTTGACGAAGCGGAGGCGCTGGAAGTCCATCTCCTCCTTCTTCTTCTTGCCCATCGCGCGACGCAGCAGGTCGGCCTCGCCCAGGCTGTAGCCCGCCAGGATCTGGGCGATCTTCATCACCTGTTCCTGATAGATGATGACGCCGTAGGTTTCGGTCAGCACCTCCTTCAGGCTGGGGTGCAGATAGTCGACCTCGGCCCGGCCGAACTTCCGGTCGATATAGGTGTCGATCATCTCCATCGGCCCCGGCCGGTAGAGGGAGATCAGGGCGGTGATTTCCTCGATCGATCCGCAGCGCATCTTGCGCAGGGTGTCGCGCATGCCCTGGGATTCCAGCTGGAACACCCCGACCGTCTGGCCCGAGGCCATCAGTTCATAGGTCTTGGGATCGTCCAACGGCAGCAGGCCCCAGTCCTGAGCCGCGCCCCGCCGCTCCAGATAGCCCTTGGCGCGGTCCAGAACCGTCAGGGTCTTCAGGCCCAGGAAGTCGAACTTCACCAGGCCCGCAGGCTCGACCCACTTCATGTTGAACTGGCTGGCCGGGATGGTGGAGCGCGGGTCCTGATACAGAGGCACCAGTTCCGTCAGCGGCCGGTCGCCGATGACGATGCCCGCCGCGTGGGTCGAGGCGTTGCGGTAAAGCCCCTCAAGCTCCAGCGCCGTCTCCAGCAGCGCCTTGACCGAAGCTTCGGCGTCACGCGCCTCGCGCAGGCGCGGCTCCAGATCAATCGCTTGAGCCAGGGTCACAGGGTTGGCGGGGTTGGCCGGCACCATCTTGGCCAGACGATCCACCTGGCCCAGCGGCATCTGCAGCACACGACCCACATCGCGAAGCACGGCCCGCGCCTGCAGGGTGCCGAAGGTGATGATCTGGGCCACCCGATCCTTGCCGTAATGGTCTTGAACGTAATCGATGACCTCTTCGCGCCGCTCCTGACAGAAATCGATATCGAAGTCGGGCATCGACACGCGTTCCGGGTTCAGGAAGCGTTCGAACAGCAGGCCGAACCGCAGGGGATCCAGATCCGTGATGGTCAGCGACCAGGCCACCAGCGAGCCCGCACCCGACCCTCGCCCCGGCCCGACGGGGATATCATGCAGCTTGGCCCATTTGATGAAGTCCGACACGATCAGGAAGTAGCCCGGGAAGCCCATCTGCTGGATGATCCCGACCTCCCACTCGAGGCGGTCCCAGTAGTCCTGCTCGGGCGCATAGGCCTTATTCTTCTCCAGCCGCGCCTTCAGCCCCTCGCGCGCCTGGTGGGCCAGTTCGTCGGCCTCGGAACGGCCGGCCCCAGTGTCGAAGCGCGGCAGGATCGGCTTGTGCGTCTTGACCAGGAAGGCGCAGCGGCGGGCGATCTGAATGGTGTTGTCGCAGGCCTCGGGCAGGTCGGCGAACAGCTCGCGCATCGCCTCGGCCGACTTGAACCAGTGTTCGCCGGTAACGCGGCGGCGATCTTCCTGGCCCGTGAAGGCGCCATCGGAGATGCAGAGCAAGGCGTCGTGCGACTTCGCCTGCGCCGCCTTGGCGTAATAGACGTCATTGGTCGCAACCAGCGGGACATCGTGAGCGTAGGCCCACTCCACCAGCCCTCCTTCGGCCACCGTCTCGCTGGACAGGCCATGGCGCTGAAGCTCAACATAAAAGCGATCGCCGAAGACCCGCTTCATTTCACCAAGCGCGGCGGCGGCCTCAGCCGGTTTCTTCTGCACAAACAAAGGATCAACGGGTCCGTCAGGCCCGCCGGACAGCAGGATCAGTCCCTCGGACTTATCCACAACCTGTCCCCAGGGCACCCCCGGCTCGGCCATCTCGCCCGCATCGAGGTAGGCGGCCGAAGACAGGGCGCACAGATTGAGCCAGCCCTGCTCGTTCTGAGCGATCAGAACAACCGTCGGCGTCTTGGCCCAGCGCTGGGCGACCTGCCCGCCGATGTCGAGCACAGGCAAGGCGCAGGCGACGATGGGCTGAACGCCTGCATCCTTGGTCGTCTGGCTGAACTCAAGCGCCCCGAACAGGTTGGCGCGGTCGGCTACGCCTACCGCCGGCATTCCCGCGTCAGCCGCCATCTTGCCGATCTTGCTGGCCTTGATCGCCCCTTCCAGCAACGAATAGGCGCTGCGGACCCGCAGGTGGACAAAGCCCTGACTGTTCACCGCATCCGCCAATCGAAAACTCCGCATCATAGCGCCGCCAAGAACGACGCATCGTCATCATGCAGGGAGTCGCCCCTCAGCGGGGCGCAGTCATGTCACCAGAAAGGCCGCCTGCCAGACCATCCAGACGAAGCCGCCGCAGGACGCAAGCGACAGCAGATCCCTCACCCAACGCGCCATTGATTTTATCCCCAGATCAAATGTTGCCCATTTGTTCTATGTTGCCGCTTTGTTCTCGTCAACCTCAATTCGCGAGGAAGCCGAGACGGGTCAGCGCCGAGGCCAGGGCGGCCGAGTTGGGGGACTGGGTCTTGCGCAGCAGGCTGGCGCGGAAAAATTCCACCGTGCGCGGGCTGAGCTCCAGGTTCTGGGCGATCTGCTTGGTCGTCAGGCCCTCGACCAGCATTTCGGCGACCTGTCGTTCGCGACGGGTGAAGGTCAGTTCCTCGCGCGGCGGGGTTGCAGCCAGCGCCGTCATGCCCCGTCGAAGGGCGCGCACCAACTCATCGATCGTCGCGGGCTTGGGCAGGACGTCGTCAACGCCCAACCGCATGGCGTCGACGGTCGTTCGCACGTCCACGAAAGCGCTGACGATAATGACAGCGTGTCGGTTCAACGCGCAGAAGGCCGCCACGAGATCCAGCCCCTCGACCCCCGGCATCTTCAGGTCGGCGATGATGCAGGTCGGCTCCGCGTCAGAGGCCCACATCAGGGCGTCGAGCGGTTCGTGAAAACCAACAACGGAAAAGCCCGCCTCACGCACCGCCAGAAGCGTCAGTTCCAGCAGCGCTCGATCGTCGTCGATGATGGCGACTTCGGTGATGGGGCGCCCTGCTTTGTTCGTGATCTGATCATTTCGATTATCGACGGCGCCATCAAGCATCATACGGTTGAAAATACGCAAGCTTTCTCGCGAGAAAACCTCGTAGTCCCACGCAGTTGATCCGCTCTCGGCTATGCCGAACGATAATGAAGTTATCCGATGGGGAACAGGGAGGCTCGACGTGCTGCAAAGCGCCGTTTTTCTGGCTCGCCCTCCCTCCGGCTTCATGAGCAGCTCGCGCTGGCCCGCCCTGACCGACATGCGTCGTGATCAAGCGCGCAGCCTTGGTCTGGCCGGGGTCATGGTCGGGATCGACGAAGAGATCATCTATGCGGTGGAAGGCTGCCCATCGGCTGTAGACGACTTCGTGCGCCTGCTGGGCGTCAGCCCGTGCCAGGCCGTGACCCGTGAGGTCTGGCGCGAGACAGTCCGTTTCCGCGTCCAGCGGGTGCTGGCCCTGTCGCAGCCGGTTCTGACGCCTGGCGAAACCCTGGCCCTGCGCCGCGCGCTTCGCCTCGACCGACAGGCCTATGATGACGTTGCGCCTTTGCTCGGCGCCGCCGCCATGCGCTGCGCGATGCTGGCCTATCGTCTGCCGCCCGAGGCGGAGACACGCCTTATCGCGTCCTAATAGGCCTGACTTTCGGCGGCGCGCTGCTCCAGATGGCCGTCCTTGAGGGCGAAGACGCGGTCCATGTGGCCGGCCAGTTCCATGTTGTGCGTGGCGATCAGGGCGGCGACGCCTGTCGTCTTGGCCAGTTCGCGCAGGGCCTCGAACACAGCCTGGCTGGTGACAGGATCCAGGTTGCCGGTCGGCTCGTCCGCCAGCAGCAGGCGCGGGCTGTTGGCCAGGGCGCGGGCGATGGCCACGCGCTGCTGTTCGCCGCCCGACAGTTGCGCCGGCTGGTGCGTGACACGCTGGCCGAGGCCGAGCGCGGTCAGTTGCTCGGTCGCGCGGCGACGCGCCTCCGCTTCCCGCACGCCTGCAATCCGCATGGGCAGGGCCACGTTGTCCAGAGCATCAAACTCCGGCAGCAGGTGGTGGAACTGATAGACAAAGCCGATGCGGCGCAGGCGCAGACGGGTGCGCGCGCGCTCGTCCAGCCCGCCGACGTCCTCGCCGTCAATCAGCACCTGGCCGCTGGTCGGCCGCTCCAGCAGGCCCGCCGCGTGCAGCAGGCTGGACTTGCCCGAGCCGGACGGGCCGATCAGGCCGACGACCTCGCCCGGCATGACCTCCAGGTCGACGCCCTTGAGCACCGTCAACCCGCCTTGAGCCGTCGGATAGGTGCGCGTCACCCCGCGCAGCGACAGGATGGCGCCGTTGGTTTCCGTCGCCACAGTCGACTTCTTCTTCAGCAGCCTATTCAAAACGGAGTGCCTCCACCGGATCGATGCGCGACGCGGTCCACGACGGCGGCAGGCTGGCCAGGCAGCTCATGAAGAAGGAGAAGACGGTCACCCCAACCACGTCCCACAGATCGACCTTGGCCGGGACGGAATCGAGCATATAGACCTCGGCGTTGAACAGCTGGACGCCCAGCAGCCCTTCAAGGAAATGCTGGATCGCGCCGATGTTCCAGCAGAACAGCAGACCCAGAACCAACCCGGCGATGGTGCCGCCGATGCCGATGGCCGCGCCCGACATGAAGAAGATGCGCAGGATGGACGACTGGCTCGCCCCCACGGTCCGCAGGATGGCGATGTCGCGCGTCTTGTTCTTCACCAGCATGACGATGCCGCTGATGATGTTCATGGCGGCGATGGCGACCACCATGCCCAGAATGATGCTCATGGCCGTGCGCTCGACCTGAAGCGCGCCCCAGATCGCGGCCTGACGGTTACGCCAGTCGGTGACCGCGTTGCCCGCCCCGGCAGCGTGCTGAACCGGCGTCAGCAGGGTCTCGACCTTGTCCGGCTCGGCCACCTTCATCTCGATGATGTCCCAGACCCCGTCCTTGCCGAAGAAGAGCTGAGCCTGCTCCAACGGCATGAAGATGAAGGCCCGGTCGTAATCGGCCGCACCAGAGGTATAGATTCCGCCGACGATATAGGTCTTCTCCAGCCCGCCCAGATTGCCGAAGGCGCTGTCGGCGCCGGTGGGGGTGTAGAGCGAAATCGGATCGCCTTCGCGCAGCCCCGCTTCCTCGGCCAGCGTCTTGCCGATCAGGATGTGATCGCCGCCGTATTCGCCCTTGCCGAACTGCTCACGCGCCTCGGGGCTCAGGCTTTCAAAGACGAACTTCATCGAGGACAGGTCCTGAGGCCTTACGCCGCGCACCATGCCGCCGGTCGCCAGATTTCCGGCGCGGAACATGGCGGGGCTTTCGGTCAAAGGCGTCACTGACACGACGCCCGGCACGTCGCCGATCCGCTTCAGCGCCGCGTCGCGGTCAGGCGCATAGAGCACCGGTCCCTGCACATACATATGGCCGTTGAACGACAGGATGCGGTCCATCAGGGTGCCGCGAAAGCCCGCCATGATGCTCATGACGCTGATCAGCACGGCTACGGCCAGCATGATGCCGATGAAGCTGATCATGGCGATCAGCGCCACCCCGCCCTGTTTGCGCTTGGCGCGCAGATAGCGGAGCGCCAGCCCAATCTCCCAGCTGGAGAACGGGCCGGACCCTTTCGATGCGGGCGGCGCAGCGGCGGCCGTCGCGGCGTCGGTCATTTCGTGAGCAGCTCCAGGGCGGCGTCCAGCGACAGGCTCTGCTTCTCGCCCGTGGCGCGGCGCTTCAGTTCAACCACGCCCTCGGCCAGGCCCTTGGGCCCGATGGTCAGCTGCCACGGCACGCCGATCAGGTCGGCGGTGGCGAACTTGCCGCCCGGACGTTCGTCGGTGTCGTCGTAGAGGACGTCCTTGCCCGCCGCTTCCAGCCGGGTCACGGCCTCTTCACAGGCGGTCGACACAGCCTCGTCGCTGGCGCGCAGGTTGATCACCACCACGTCGAACGGGGCGACCGCGTCCGGCCAGATGATGCCGCCGGAGTCGTGGCTGGCCTCGATGATGGCGCCCAGCAGGCGCGAGACGCCGACGCCGTAGCTGCCCATGTGGACCGGCGCGTCCTTGCCGTCCGGCCCTTGGACGTTGGCCTTCATCGCCGCCGAATATTTGGTGCCGAAATAGAAGATGTGGCCGACTTCGATGCCGCGCGCCGACAGGCGGTCGCCCTCGGCGGTCTGGGCCTCGAACTGGGCCGCGTCGTGCATTTCCTCGGTCGCGGCGTAGAGAGCCGTGCGCTCGTTGAACACGCCTTCCAGTTGCTCGACGCTGAGATCGTGGCCCGGCGGGGCCATCTCGACCAGCTTGCGGTCGCAGAAAACCTCGCTCTCGCCCGTATCGGCCAGGACGATGAACTCGTGGCTCAAGTCGCCGCCGATCGGGCCGGTATCGGCGCGCATCGGCACCGCCTTCAGGCCCAGGCGGGCGAAGGTGTTCAGATAGGCCGCGAACATCCGCTTATAGGCGATGCGAGCCGACGCCTCGTCGATGTCGAAGGAATAGGCGTCCTTCATCAGGAACTCGCGGCCGCGCATGACGCCGAAGCGCGGGCGGCGCTCGTCGCGGAACTTCCACTGGATGTGGAAGAGGTTCAGCGGCAGGGATTTGTACGACTTCACAAAGCCGCGGAAGATGTCGGTGACCATCTCCTCATTGGTCGGCCCATACAGCAGCTCGCGCTCGTGGCGGTCGGTGATGCGCAGCATCTCCGGGCCATAGGCGTCGTAGCGGCCGCTCTCGCGCCACAGGTCCGCCAGTTGCAGCGTGGGCATCAGCAGCTCGACGGCGCCGGCCTTGACCTGTTCCTCGCGCACGATGTTCTCGATCTTGCGCAGCACCCGCAGGCCCAGCGGCAGCCAGGCGTAGATGCCGGCGGCCTCCTGCTTGATCATGCCCGCGCGCAGCATCAGCTGATGCGACACGATCTGAGCGTCGGAGGGGGCTTCTTTCAGGATCGGCAGGAAGTAGCGCGACAGGCGCATGGGGCGTTTCTCGGCAAATTCAGTCAGGCCCGAGGTTTAACCGGGCGAAGGGGGCGAAAGCTAGAGCGCGTTCGCGTGGGTGATGTCGGGGATAGGGGTCCAGCCGACCCAGACGAAGGCGACAATCACCAGCCAGACGATGACCGACACCCAGGTCGTGGTGATGAACTTTTTCTTGAGGTTCGGATTCTTCGGCGCCCCCCACTGGGTGCCGTCCGTGGGCGGATCCTTGACCTGATCAGACAGCCCCAGCGGCAGAATGGCGAACAGGACGATCCACCACACCGTCAGGAAAGTGGCGATCAGGGTGAAGGGGCCAAGGGGCATCGTCTCAAAAGTCCGTTCATCGCAATCATCGTCGCGGGGCGATAAGGAGGGGCTCCGCAACAAGGACGCCCTGAATGCCACAGATTACGCTGGAACACTCCACCCATTTCGACGCGACCGACTGGCGCGCCCTGGCGCTGGAGATTCATCGCCTCTGTGTCGACACGGTCGGCGCGACCCTGCCCGCCTGCAAGACCCGCATCGTCCGCTGCGAAAACCTGATCATCGCCGACGGCGATCCGGCGCAGGCCATGGTCCACTGCGACCTGCGCATACTCAGCGGCCGCACCCAGGAGCAGAAGACCGCCCTGGGCGAAGTCGTCCAGGCCGCCCTGCTGGCCGGGGTCGCGCCTTATGACGGCCCGCGCCAGATCTCGGTCGAAATCGGCAATCTGGACCGCGACAACTACCGCAAGGTCACGCTCTAACGCGCAAACTTCCCCTCCCCATCACATGGGGAGGGGAAGGCCTCAGGGATGCGGCCGCCCGATGCCGTAGCGCGCGGCCCAGTAGGGTAGAATGTCGTCATCCTGCAGGAAGCGCGCGCCCGTTTCCTCGCTGACCTGAGCGTCGGGCCAGTCGAACTCGCCGTCCAGCACCAGAAGAGGGCAGCTCTGGTTCGCCTCCCCCACCTCGGCGATCACGACCGGGCGCGGACGCGGGTGATCCAGATAGGTCACGGTCAGGTGCTCGCGCAGACGCGGATACAGCCCCAGCACGCCTTCGATCCGCGCGCCAGGCGGGCAGAACCACGGCCCGCCCTGATCGTCGAACCAGTCCGCGTTCAGAAGATAAAGACGATCCGCCATCAGAGCCTCAGCACCACGGTTTCGACGATCGGACGGCGATCCCAGATCTGCTGGCTGGCCTTCTTCAGGGTCCGGCTGACGGCCTGCTCGATGACGACTTCGTCTTCCAGAGCCTCGCCCTTCAGGCCGCGCACCGTGTTCTCGACGCGCTCGGCCATGTCGTCCAGCACATCGCCCAGCGGACGGTCCGCGTCGCCGGGCAGGCCGATGCCGCGCACGTCGATGTCGCTGGCGATGCGGCCGCGCTTGTCCAGGGCGAAGCTGACGATCAGGATGCCGTTGCTGGCGGCGTGTCTGCGCTCGCGCAGGGCCTCGCCGCCCTCTTCCACCAGCATGCCGCCGTCGACGAACAGGCGGCCCGAGGGCACTTCGTCGATAATGGCCGCCGGTCCGGGGGCCAGGCGCACCATGTCGCCGTTTCGCGGCGTCACGGTCTCGGGGACCTGCATGTCCTTGGCCAGATTGCCGTGCTCGATCAGGTGACGGCGCATGCCGTGGGTCGGCACGGCGATCTGCGGCCGGGCCCACTGATACATCTGACGCAGCTCGTCACGGCACGGGTGGCCCGAGACGTGGATGCCGGGGTGATCCTTCTCGGTGTAGATGCGCACCCCGCGCTCGGCCATCTTGTCCTGAAGGCGGCCGATGGCCAGTTCGTTGCCGGGGATGACGCGCGACGAGAAGATGCAGTGATCCCCCTGCCCCAGCTTGATGAAGGGATGCGTTCCTTCGGCCACGCGCGAGAGGGCGGCGCGGGCCTCGCCCTGGCTGCCGGTGCACAGATAAAGGATCTCGTCCGCCGGCCAGATCTTGGCCTCCTGCTCCGACAGGAAGGGCTTCAGGTCGTTCAACATGCCGACCGACTTGGCGGCGGCGGTGATGCGGTGCATCGAGCGACCGGCCAGGGCCACACGGCGCCCAGCCGCCTCGGCGGCGCGGATCACGCTGTCCATGCGCGCGACGTTGGAGGCGAAGCAGCCGACGGCGACCCGACCCTTCAGACCGCTGATCAGCTCGGCCAGCTTGACCTTGACCTCGCCCTCGGACCCGGCGACGCCGTCCACGAAGACGTTGGTGGAGTCGCACACCATGGCCAGGACGCCCTCGTCGCCCAGCTTCTGGATGAAGTCGACGTCGGTGCGTTCGCCCACGACCGGATCATTATCGATCTTCCAGTCGCCGGTGTGCAGCACCGTGCCCAGCGGCGTCTTGATGGCCAGACCGTTCGGCTCGGCGATCGAGTGGGTGATGGTGACGTATGTCACCTCAAACGGCCCAAGGTTCACCGTCGAGCCCAGCGGCGCCTCGATCAGTTCGACATCTTCATAGATGCCGGCGTCGCGCAGCTTCTCGCGGATCAGGAAGGCGGTGAACGGCGTGGCGTACAGCGGCGCCTGAATGCGCGGCCACAGCCAGCCCAGGGCGCCGATGTGGTCCTCGTGCGCGTGCGTCAGCACGATGCCCAGGATGTTCTCGCCTTCCAGGAAGGTCGGATCGGGCACGATCACGTCCACGCCCGGCGTGGACTGGTCGCCGAAGGTCACCCCCACATCGACGATGATCCATTTGCGATCATGCGCCGGGCCGAAGCCATAGGCGTTCAGGTTCATTCCGACCTCGTTCGAGCCGCCCAGCGGCAGGAAGACGAGTTCGTCGTTTTGATTTTTCTTAGTCATACGGCCTTACAGATGGGAGTTCCGCCGCCAGATTTCGAGTAGGCCGCGGATGGTCAGGTCCGGATCAAACCGGTCGATAGAGTCAGTGGCGCCCTCGAACAGTGAGGCGACGCCGCCGGTGCCGATGACCGTCATGGGCTTGCCCCACTCGGCCTTGATGCGGTCCACCAGCCCTTCGATCAGGGCGATATAGCCCCAGAAGACGCCCGATTGCATGGACGTCACTGTGTCGCGCCCGATGACGGTCTCGGGGCGCTGAATGGCGATGCGCGGCAGCTTGGCCGCCGCCTCGTGCAGGGCCTGCAGCGACAGGTTGATGCCCGGTGCGATCAGACCGCCCTCAAAGGCGCCGCCGCCCTGCCCGTTCGCGCCGGACACGATGTCGAACGTCGTCGCCGTGCCGCTGTCGATCAGCAGCAGGTCGCCTTCATAGGCCTGCAAGGCGCCGATGGCGTTGACCAGACGGTCGGCCCCGGCCTCGCTGGGCTTATGGATCCGCACCTCGATGCCCAGCTCGACGTTCTCGCCGATCACCAGGGGTTCAACACTCAGATAGCGCCGCGCCAGATTGCGCAGGTTGAAGATCGACTGCGGCACCACGCTGGAGATGATGCAGCCGTCCATGTCGGCCATCGTCAACCCATGCCCGCGCATCTCGAACAGCTGATGCAGCCAGACGGCGTATTCATCGGCCGTACGCATGGGATCGGTGGCGGTGCGCCACTGAAATATCCACTCCTGACCGTCATGGACGGCGAACAGGGTGTTGGTGTTGCCTTGCTCGATCGCCAGCAGCATCAGGCGGCCTCTCCGAAGAAGACATCGCCTGCGGAGATGACCCGCAGACTTCCGTCCGGCAGTTTCAGACGCAGGGCGCCGTCGGCTTCGACGCCGTCGGCGATCCCGCTCAGGGTTTCGTGGCTCAGCCGGGCGGTGCACGGCCCGAACAGACCCGGCGTCCGGGCGACCCAGGCGTCCAGCACCGGCTGAAAGCCCAGACGCGTCCAGCGTTCCAGCCAGGCGTCGAAGGTTTCGGCCAGCGCCCTCGCCCCCTCCTCCATCGATGGAGCGGCGGCCACGTCGTGACGCAGATGCTCGGCGATGCAGGTGGTCGGGCGCTCGGTCCCTTCGGGCGCATGGGACAGGTTTACGCCGATGCCCACGGCCAGCCACAGGCCGCCGGACGGCGCCGGGCCGGATTCAATCAGGATGCCGGACGACTTACGCCCGTCCAGCAGGACGTCATTGGGCCATTTAATGCTGACCAACGCGGGCGGGACGTAGCGGTCCAGCAGATCGGCCACCGCCAGGGCGGCGGCGAAGGTCAGTTGCGCCGCCTCGGCCGGCGTGCGGTTCAGCGTCAGCAGCAGGGTCGCGGCCAGATTGCCATCCCGGCTGTCCCAGGCGCGGCCGCGACGGCCCCGCCCGGCGGTTTGACGCCGGGCCGCGATCCACAGCGGCCCGGCCTCGCCCGCCTCGGCGCGACGACGCGCCTCGGCGTTGGTGGAGTCGGTCTCTTCGAGGATCAGGACCGGAGCCGCCAAGGCCCCTTATCCGATCCCGACGCCCGCGGCCGCCGCGCGCGTCAGCGGCTCCAGCCAGGTCAGGGCGATCAGCAGCACCGGGAAGCTGAAGGCCGCAGCCGCCCAGCCGATCCACTGGGCGCTGACCGGCGCCTTGTCCGTCGTCACGTCGAACTCCGGCGTGTCGAACCACATCACCTTGATGATGCGCAGATAGTAGAAGGCTGCGACGACCGAGGCCACCAGACCCGCAGCGCCCGCCATCCAGTAACCGGCGTCGGCGGCCGCGCCGAAGACGTAGAACTTGCCCCAGAAGCCGGACATCGGCGGAATGCCGACGGCCGACAGCGACAGGATCGTCAGGGCGACGGCCGTCAGCGGGCGGTCCTTCTTGAGCCCCGCCAGGTCGGCGATCTTGCGGATCGGACGGCCATTGCGGCTCAGCGATAGCAGGATGGCGAAGAAGCCGATCTGGTCCACGACATACAGGGTCATGAACATCAGGGTCGCCTGAACGCCGACCTGCGTGCCCGCCGCCACGCCCAGCAGGGCGTAGCCGATGTTGATGATGGACGAATAGGCCAGCAGGCGCTGGATGTCCTTCTGCATCAGGCCGCCGAAGGCGCCGACAGCGAAGCTGATCAGCGAGATCAGGATCAGCACCTGCGCCCACTGGGCATGGGCCAGGCCGAAACCTTCGACCAGCACGCGGATGATCAGCACCATGGCCGCCACCTTGGGCGCGGTCGAGAACAGGGCCACGACCGGGGTGGGGGCGCCTTCGTAAACGTCGGGCGTCCACATGTGGAACGGCGCGGCCGAAACCTTGAACGCCAGACCGCAGATCAGGAAGACCAGACCGAAGATCAGGCCCGGGCCGGGGTTGGCGCTGGCGAAGGCGGCGATGTCCTCGAACCGCATCGAACCGGCGAAACCGTAGATCAGGCTGGCGCCGTACAGCAGCAGACCCGACGACAGGGCGCCCAGGACGAAATACTTCAGACCCGCTTCCGAGGCCTTCAGATCGTCGCGGCGATAGGCGGCCAGGACGTAGAGCGCCAGCGAGTGCATCTCGATGCCGATGTAGAGCGAGATCAGGTCGCCCGACGAGGCCATCATCCCCATGCCGACCGAGGCCAGCACGATCAGGATCGGGTACTCGAACTTGGCGATGTTGTTGCGGTACATCCAGCTGTCGCCCAGCACCACGGCCACGGCGGCGGACAGGAAGATCACGGCCTTGCCGTAAACGGCCAGCGGATCGGCCACATAGGCCCCGTTGAAGGCCGAACCCAGCGGGCCGACGACAGCCAACGCCGTCGCCGCCAGCAGCAGCAGAACCGACAGGCCCGAAACCAGGCGCGTCGACTTCTCGCCGGAGAAGGCGCCGACCATGAGCAACGCCAGACCGCCGACCGCAAGGGTCAGTTCCGGGGCCGAGAGATGAAGGGCGGAAGACAGATCAGTCATTATGCTCTCACCCGCCGATGGCTGCGCGATAGGCGGTCGTCAGGGCCTCAACCGTCGGCCCGGTGTAGTCCAGAACGGCGTTGGGATAGAGGCCCAGCCAGATGGTGCCGACGATCAGGGGCACGAAGATCAGCAGTTCGCGCTTGTCGATGTCGGTGATGTTTTCCAGCGCCGGATTGGTGATCGGGCCGTACATGACGTTGCGGAACAGCGTCAGCGCATAGACCGCCGAGAGGATCACGCCCGAGGCGGCGATCAGAGCCGTCCAGGTCGAGACCTGATAGGCGCCCGTCATCGTCAGAACTTCGCCGATGAAGCCCGAGGTGCCCGGCAGGCCCACGTTGGCCATGGTGAACATCAGGAAGATGGCTGCATACCACGGCATCCGCGCCGTCAGGCCGCCGTAGAAGGCGATCTCACGCGTGTGCATCCGGTCATAGACCACGCCGACGCACAGGAAGAGCGCGCCCGAGATCAGGCCGTGGCTCAGCATCTGGAAGACGGCGCCCTGAATGCCGGTCTCGTTGCCGGCGAAAATCCCCATGGTCACGAAGCCCATGTGAGCGACCGACGAATAGGCGATCAGCTTCTTGATGTCCGTCTGACGGAAGGCGACCAGCGAGGTGTAGACGATGGCGATCACCGACAGCGTCAGCACCAGAGGCGTGAACATCTGCGACGCCTGCGGGAACATCGGAATGTTGAACAGGATGAAGCCGTAGCCGCCCAGCTTCAGCAGGATGCCGGCCAGGATGACCGAACCGGCCGTCGGCGCCTGAACGTGGGCGTCGGGCAGCCAGGTGTGCACCGGCCACATCGGCATCTTCACCGCGAAAGAGGCGAAGAAGGCCAGCCACAGCAGCGGCTGCACCGAGGCGTCGAACGCGTACTGCTTCAGCTCGGGAATGCTGGTGGTGCCGGTCGTGTGGGCCATCCACAGCATGGCCAGCAGCATCAGCACCGACCCGAGCAGGGTGTACAGGAAGAACTTGTACGCCGCGTAGATCCGGTTGGCGCCGCCCCAGATGCCGATGATCAGGTACATCGGGACCAGGGTGCCTTCGAAGAAGATGTAGAAGAGGAACAGGTCCAGCGAGGTGAACACCCCGATGACCAGCGTCTCAAGGATCAGGAAGGCGATCATGTACTCGACGACGCGCGTCTGGATCGACTTCCAGCTGGCCACGACACAGATCGGCAGCAGGAAGGCCGTCAGCAGGACGAACAGGATCGAAACCCCGTCCACGCCCAGGTGATAGCTCGCGCCCGCAAACCAGGCGTAGTTCTCGACGAACTGATAGGCCGGGTTCGACGGATCGAACTGGGCGGCCAGCAGGACGGACACCGCCAGCACCACCAGGGTGGTGACCAGGGCGATCCAGCGGGCGGCCGGGGCCGCAGCATCCTGACCGCCCTTATTCAGCAGGCGCGCGACCAGGATCGCGGCCGCACCGAGAAGCGGCAGGAAGGTGACGATGCTCAGAATGTGAGGCACGAGGCTCAGGCTCCCCACGTGAAGATGGCGAAGGCAAGGAACGCAGCCACGCCGATCAGCATCACGAATGCATAGAAGTAGACGAAACCGGACTGGAACCGGGACAGCCAGCCGCCCGACTTCAGCGAAGCCCAGGCCGCGCCGTTCGGGCCGAGGCCGTCGATGATCCTCACGTCGCCGATCTTCCAGAAGAAGTCGCCGATCGCCTTGGCGCCCTTCACGAAGACGGCGTCATACAGCTCATCGAAGAACCACTTGTTGTAGAGGAAGGTCCACAGCGGGCCCTTGCGTTCGGCCATTTCCTTGGCCGCGCCTTCCTTCACGACATACAGCCAATAGGCGATGGCCGTGCCCAGCAGCGTCACGATCAGCGGCGCCCACTTCACCCACGTCGGGACGTTGTGGCTCTCGTGCAGGACGTGGTTGTCGCCGCCGACGAAGATGGCGCCGCGCCAGAACTCGGCTTCATGATGGCCGATGAAGTGCGGTGCGAAGATCATGCCCGCGAACACCGCGCCGACCGACAGCGCCAGCAGCGGCAGCACCATGACCCAGGGGCTTTCATGCGGCTTCAGCGGACCATGGTGATGGTCGTCATGCGCGTGATCGTCGCCGTCCAGAGGCTCGGAATGGGTCTCGATCTGCGCGTGCGAGGCGTGATCGTCCGCGTGATGGGCGTGCGCGCCCTCCTCTTCCTTCCACACCGGTTTGTTGTGGAAGGTCATGAACACCAGACGCCACGAATAATAGGCCGTCAGCAGGGCGGCCGAGATGCCGATGACGAAGGCGAACATACCCGCAGCCGAATGGCCGGTCGTCGCCGCCGCATAGGCGCTCTCGAGGATGGAGTCCTTGGAGTAGAAGCCGGCGAAGCCGCCGACGCCGGGCATGCCAAGGCCGGTGATGGCGATGGTGCCGATCATCATGGTCGCATAGGTGACGGGCAGCAGCTTCCACAGGCCGCCCATCTTCCGCATGTCCTGCTCGTGGTGCATGCCATGGATCACCGAACCGGCGCCCAGGAACAGCAGGGCCTTGAAGAAGGCGTGCGTGAACAGGTGGAACATTGCGGGCTGATAGGCGCCGACGCCCGCCGCAAAGAACATGTAGCCCAGCTGCGAACAGGTCGAATAGGCGATCACCCGCTTGATGTCGTTCTGCATCATGCCGACGGTCGCGGCGAAGATGGCCGTGATCCCGCCGATGATGGCGATGAACTGCGACGCGACGGGCGCGTGCTCATACAGCGGCGACAGCAGGCAGACCATGAAGACCCCGGCCGTAACCATGGTGGCCGCGTGGATCAGGGCCGACACAGGCGTCGGGCCTTCCATGGCGTCCGGCAGCCAGGTGTGCAGGAAGAACTGCGCCGACTTACCCATGGCGCCGACGAACAGCAGCAGACCAGCCAGGTCCAGCGCCGACCAGGTGTAGCCCAGGAACTCCCAGCCCGTGCCGACCTTGCCCGCGATCAGCGGGAACAGCTTGGCGAACTCAATCGTGCCGAACATCCAGAACACGGTCATCATGCCGAGCAGGAAGCCGAAGTCGCCGACGCGGTTGACGACGAACGCCTTGATCGAGGCGGCGGTGGCCGAGGGCTTCTTGTACCAGAAGCCGATCAGCAGATAGGACGCCAGGCCCACGCCTTCCCAGCCGAAGAACATCTGCAGGAAGTCGGCGGCCGTCACCAGCGCCAGCATCATGAAGGTGAACAGCGACAGATAGGCGAAGAAGCGGGGACGGCTGTCGTCCTCCTTCATGTAGCCCCAGGAATAGAGGTGAACCAGCGAGGAAACGCTGGTCACGACGATCAGCATGACCGCCGACATGGCGTCGATGCGGATCGACCAGTTCGACTGGAAGTCGCCGACATGGATGAACGGCGCGATCTTGACGGTGAAGGCTTCCAGCCCGCCCCAGGTCCACTGGCCGAACACGATCCACGAGACCGCGCACGAGAAGAACAGCAGGCCCGTGGTCACGGCCTGGGACGGAATGTCGCCGATCCGGCGACCGAAGAAGCCGGCGATCATGGCCCCTAGCAGGGGGGCGAAGACGCCGAGAGTGACGAGAGTCTGGATAGTCACGGTTCCGATCAGCCCTTCATCACGGAGGCGTCGTCGACCGCGATGTCGCCGCGGTTACGGAAGAAGGTCACGAGAATGGCCAGGCCGACGGCGGCTTCGGCCGCGGCCACGGTCAGGACGAACATGGCCATCAGCTGACCCGACACGTCGTTCAGGTGGGTCGAGAAGGCCACGAAGTTGATGTTCACCGCGAGCAGGATCATCTCGACCGACATCAGGATGACGATGACGTTCTTGCGGTTCACGAAGATGCCGAAGACGCCGATGGTGAACAGCATGGCGGCGACCGCCAGATAGTGCTGGAGCGAGATATCCATCACAGAAGCTCCTCGGGGGTGACGCCCTGGCCCGTGGTCACGGACTTGACCTCGACGGCCTTGGCGCGTTCGCGGTTGGCCTGAGCCGCCAGATCCTGGCGATGCACGCCCGGGCGGTGACGCAGGGTCAGGACGATGGCGCCGATCATGGCGATCAGCAGCACCACGCCCGCCGCCTGGAAGAAGTAGACGTAGTCCGTGTAGAGCACGCGGCCGATCGTCTCGATGTTGGTGACGTCAGGCCCGGCGGGAACCGGAGCTGCGGCGTCGCGGGCGGCCCCGCCCTGCACGACGCTGATCGACACCATGATCATCTCGGCCAGCAGCACGCCCGCCACGATGCCCGCCAGCGGCAGGTAGCGCGCGTAACCCTCGCGCAGCTTCACGAAGTCGACGTCCAGCATCATGACGACGAACAGGAACAGCACCGCCACGGCGCCGACGTAGACGACGACCAGCAGCATCGCCAGGAACTCGGCGCTCAGCAGCACGAACAGACCGGCCGCCGAGAAGAAGGTCAGGATCAGCCAGAGAACGGAGTGCACGGGGTTGCGCGCGGTCACCACCAGAAGGGCGGAAACCACGGCGACCGTCGCCAGAAGATAGAAGGCCAGGCCTTGCAACATGTGCGGGACGACGCCCCTCTTCAAAACCAATGGCCCAAGGGGAACCCCCGGACCCTTCCAAAATCGGCCCCGGCCCGAAGGTCAGGGTCAGCGTGGCGGAATCGCCGCTCCGTTTAGCGATACGGAGCGTCGAGTTCCAGATTCTTCGCGATCAGACGCTCCCAGCGGTCGCCGTTGTCCAGCAGGCGCGCCTTGTCATAGAGCAGTTCTTCGCGGGTCTCGGTGGCGAACTCGCTGTTCGGTCCCTCGACGATGGCGTCCACCGGGCAGGCCTCCTGGCACAGGCCGCAGTAGATGCATTTGACCATGTCGATGTCGTAGCGCGTCGTGCGGCGGCTGCCGTCCGCGCGCGGTTCGGCCTCGATGGTGATGGCCTGCGCGGGGCAGATCGCCTCGCACAGCTTGCAGGCGATGCAGCGCTCTTCGCCGTTCGGATAGCGGCGCAGCGCGTGTTCGCCACGGAAACGCGGCGACTGCGGGTTGCGCTCGAACGGATAGTTCACCGTGGCCTTGGGCTTGGCCATGTACTTCAGCGACAGGCCGACAGCGCCGAACACGTCGGTCAGCATCGCGCCCTTGGCCGCCTGAACGATACGGATCAGCATTACGATTTCACTCCGGCGCACTCGCGTTCATAGCGGGCGCTTTCCTTGTCGAGGGTCTGGCACAGGCGCTGGCGTTCCGCCTCGCGCCGTTCAACTTCCTGCACCTTGCGTTCCCACTGATAGACCGAGACGGGCTCGGCCTCATAGGGCGCGCAGGCGCCGACCGTCGCGGCGACGGCCAGGCCGATCAGCACTGTGGCGCGAAGCCTCATCAGCCGCCCACCGCGAAGACGCGCCACGCCGCCACGAAGACCACAGCCACCAGCGAGGCCGGCAGGAAGATCTTCCAGCCCAGACGCATCAGTTGGTCGTAGCGGTAGCGAGGCACGAAAGCCTTCACCAGGGCGATCATGAAGAACCAGAACACCACCTTCACGGCGAAGACCGCCAGGTAGAACAGGTTGGCGACGAAGGCCGGGACGCTGTTCAGGAAGTCGGTCGGGAAGCCCGGATTCCACCCGCCGCAGAACAGCAGGGTGATCATGGCGCACATGAAGACGATGTTGGCGTACTCGCCGATCATGAACAGCAGGTAGGGGGTCGAGGAATATTCGACCTGATAACCGGCCACCAGCTCCGACTCCGCTTCCGGAAGGTCGAACGGCGGGCGGTTGGTCTCGGCCAAGGCAGAGATGAAGAAGACGATCGTCATCGGCAGCATGACGATGATGGTCGGCAGGGTCTCGAGCCCGCCGCCGAAGGCGTTCCAGTTCCAGATCCAACCCTGTTGCTGGGTCACGATCTCGGTCAGGTTCATCGTCCCGGCCAGCAGGATGACGTTGATGATGATGAGGCCCATCGAGACCTCGTACGACACCATCTGCGCCGCCGAACGCAGCGAGCCCAGGAACGGATACTTCGAGTTCGAAGCCCAGCCGCCCATGATGATGCCGTAGACGCCCAACGAGCTGATCGCGAGGATGTACAGGATGCCGACATTCAGGTCCGACACCACCCAGCCCGGCGCGAAGGGGATCACCGCCCAGGCGATGAAGGCCAGCACGAAGCTGATCAGCGGGGCCAGGATGAAGACCACCTTGTCCGACCCGGCCGGAATGACGATCTCCTTCAGCACGAACTTGAAGAAGTCGGCGAAGGACTGCAGCAGGCCGAAGGGGCCGACCACGTTCGGACCCTTGCGCAGTTGAACGCCCGCCCAGATCTTGCGGTCGGCCAGCAGCAGGAAGGCCAGGGAGATCAGGATGCCGACCACGACCAGCAGGATCCCGCCCAGAGTGGCGAGGGTCCAGCCGACGGGGGTGGCCCAGAAGGAAGTCGCAGCGTCCATGTCTTACTCCGCCGCCAGGGCGACCGGCGCCGTCCGCTCAGCGGACAGTTGGGCCATGGTTTCACTGGCGCGCGCGATCGGGTTGGTCAGGTAGGGATCGGCGATGACGGAGACGAAGGCGACGTCGCCCAGGTCCCCCTTGGCGCCCAGCTTGGCGACGTCGAACGTCGCGGCGGGGGCCAGATAGTCGATGCGGCCGAAGGTCGGATGGTCGCCCATCAGCTTGGCGCGCAGTTGCTCCAGCGTGTCGAACGGCAGCTTGTGGCCGACGCGTTCGGACAGGGCGCGGATGATGGCCCAGTCGTCCTTGGCCTCGCCCTTCGGGAAGACCACGCGTTCGGCCATCTGCACCCGGCCCTCGGTGTTGACGTACAGGCCCGACTTCTCGGTGTAGGCCGCGCCCGGCAGGATCACGTCCGCGCCGTGCGCCCCGCGATCGCCGTGCGAACCCAGATAGACGCGGAAGGCGCCCGATGCGTCTGCGTTCACCTCATCGGCGCCCAGCAGGAACAGCACGTCCAGCGCGCCCGGCTTCAGCATACCGGCCACGTCCAGACCGCCCTCGCCCGGCAGGAAGCCCATGTCCAGACCGGCGACGCGGCTCGCGGCGGTGTGCAGGACGTTGAAGCCGTTCCAGCCGCCCTTGACCACGCCGACCTTCTTGGCCAGCGCGCCCAGGGCGTTCAGCACCGCCGGACCGGTCTCGCCGGTCAGGGCGCCCGCGCCGACGATGATGACGGGACGCTCGGCCTTGGTCAGGAAGTCGGTCGCGGCCTTGGGCAGCTTGCCCAGGGTCTTCGAACCGGCGCCCAGCCAGGCGTAGTCGTAGGTCAGGTCGGCCTGCGGGCCGATGACGCCGACTTCGACGCCGCCCTTCAGCCAGGTCTTGCGGATGCGCGCGTTCAGCAGCGGCGCTTCGGTGCGCGGATTGGCGCCGACGATCAGGATGGCGTCAGCGTTTTCAATACCTTGCAGGCCGGAGTTAAACAGCCAGCCCTCACGCGCCTCGCCGCCCAGCGCCGCGCCGTCCTGACGGCAGTCCGTGTTGGCCGAGCCCAGCGCGCGGAACAGATCCAGCGTCGCCTTCATCGACTCGGCGTCCTGCAGATCGCCGGCGATGACGCCGATGCGATCAGCCGATGCGGCCTTGATCTTGTCGGCCACGACCGACAGAGCCTCGTCCCAAGACGCCGGACGCAGCTTGCCGTTTTCGCGAACCCAAGGACGGTCCAGACGACGCGCCTGCAGGCCGTCGACGGCGTAGCGGCTCTTGTCCGACAGCCATTCCTCGTTGATGCCCTCGTTCACGCGCGGCAGCACGCGCATGACTTCGGCGCCGCGCGAGTCGGCGCGGATGTTGGAGCCGAGGGCGTCCATCACGTCGATGGTCTCGGTCTTCTTCAGCTCCCACGGGCGGTAATGATACTGCCACGGACGGTGCGTCAGCGCGCCCACCGGGCACAGGTCGTTGACGTTGCCCGACAGCTCGCTGTCGATGTTCTTTTCCAGATAGGTCGTGATCTCGGCGCTTTCGCCGCGCGAGATCATGCCGATGTCCGGGACGCCGGCCACTTCGGTGATGAAGCGAACGCATCGCGTGCACTGGATGCAGCGCGTCATGAACGTCTTGACCGTGGGGCCCATGTTCTTTTCTTCGACCGCGCGCTTGTTCTCGCCGTAGCGCGAACCGTCGCGGCCATAGCCCACGGCCTGATCCTGCAGGTCGCACTCGCCGCCCTGGTCGCAGATCGGGCAGTCCAGCGGGTGGTTGATGAGCAGGAACTCCATCACCCCTTCACGGGCCTTCTTCACCATCGGCGTGTCGGTGAAGATTTCCTGGCCGTCGGCGGCCGGAAGCGCGCACGAAGCCTGCGGCTTCGGCGGTCCGGGCTTCACCTCGACCAGGCACATGCGGCAGTTGCCGGCGATGGACAGGCGCTCGTGGTAGCAGAAGCGCGGGATTTCCTGCCCGGCGCGCTCGGCGACCTGCAGCACGGTCATGCCCGGTTCGAACTCGACTTCAACGCCGTTGACCTTGGCGATAGGCATTACGATTACTCCGCCGCGATCGCGTGGCCGGCGAAGTTCGCGCGGCGGCTGCGGTAGGTGTGGATGCGCTCTTCGATCTCGTGACGGAAGTGCCGGATCAGGCCCTGAACGGGCCAGGCGGCGGCGTCGCCGAGGGCGCAGATGGTGTGGCCTTCGACCTGACCGGCCACGTCGAGCAGCAGGTCGATCTCGGACGGGTCGGCGTCGCCGATGGCCATGCGCTCCAGCACGCGCCACATCCAGCCGGTGCCTTCACGGCACGGCGTGCACTGGCCGCAGCTCTCGTGCTTGAAGAAGTAGCTGATGCGGGCGATCGCCTTCACGATGTCGGTCGACTGATCCATGACCGTCACGCCGGCGGTGCCCAGCGACGAGCGATGCTCGCGCATGGAGTCGAAGTCCATCAGGGCGACTTCGGCCTGTTCGCGCGTGATGACGGGGCAGGACGCGCCGCCCGGAATGATGGCCTTCAGGTTTTCCCAGCCGCCGCGCACGCCGCCGCCGTGATCCTCGATCAACTGGCGCAGCGGGATCGACATGGCCTCTTCGACCACGCAGGGCGTGTTCACGTGGCCCGACAGGGACATCAGCTTGGTGCCCGCGTTGTTCGGGCGGCCGAAGCTGGCGAACCAGTCAGCCCCGCGACGCAGGATGGTGCCGACCACGGCGATCGACTCGACGTTGTTCACGGTCGTCGGGCAGCCATAGAGGCCTGCGCCCGCCGGGAATGGCGGCTTCAGACGCGGCTGGCCCTTCTTGCCTTCCAGCGACTCCAGCAGCGCCGTCTCTTCGCCGCAGATATAAGCGCCCGCGCCGTGGTGGATGTAGACGTGGAAGTCCCAGCCGTGGATGTTGTCGTCGCCAATCAGCCTGGCCTCATAGGCCTGCTTGACGGCGGCTTCCATGCGCTCGCGCTCCAGGATGTATTCGCCGCGCAGGTAGATGTAGCAGGCGTGGGCCTTCATCGCGAAGGAGGCGATCAGCGCGCCTTCGATCAGCAGGTGCGGATCATGACGCATGATCTCGCGGTCCTTGCAGGTCGCGGGCTCGGACTCATCGGCGTTGATGACCAGGTAGTGAGGGCGATCCTTCACTTCCTTGGGCATGAAGGACCACTTCAGCCCGGTCGAGAAGCCGGCGCCGCCGCGTCCGCGCAGGCCCGAGTTCTTGACGTTGTTGATGATCCAGTCGCCGCCAAGGTCCAGCATGTCCTTGGTGGCGTTCCACGCGCCGCGCGTCTTCGCTCCCTCAAGGCCCCAGTCGTGGAAGCCATAGAGGTTGGTGAAGATCCGATCCTTGTCTTGGAGGATGCCGACCATGATCCCTTAAAGTCCTTCCGCCATGCGGCGTTTATGGTGGCGGGTGCGCTGGAAGACGGCGTAGATCACCAGCACCCATCCGATGGCCAGAAGGCCATAGGCCGCCATCACCGCGTTGTCAGTCAGGCCGAAACGGCCCTCGCGCGCGAACAAAACCAGAGCGGCCGCGACCACGATACAGGCCAGGCCCGCCCAACGGGGGCGCCAGCCGACGCGACGCAGCTCGGCCCGATAGGCCGCCCTGCCCGCTTCTGTCTCGAGGTCCGGCCGCGCCATCAGACCGGCGCCTTTTCAGCGACGGGCTCCGAGTTCGGCAGCTTCGTGATCTTCTTGGCGGCAGAGCCGTCATACAGCGCCGGGTCCGTCAGCACGCGCGCGCCGCCCACCGGCTCGGACGTGTGACGACCGACATAGCTGCCCGCCTTCGGCGTCTTGCCCGCAGCGAAGTCGTCGATGATCTGGGCCATGTTTTCCGGCGTCAGGTCTTCGTAATAGAGGTCGTTGATCTGGGCCATCGGCGCGTTCGAGCAGGCGCCCAGGCACTCGACTTCCTGCCAGGTGAAGCGGCCGTCGGCAGACAGTTCGTCCTTGGGACCGATCTTCTCGCGGCACACGCGCATCAGCTCATTGGAGCCGCGCAGCATGCACTGCGTGGTGCCGCAGACCTGGATCAGCGCGGCCGTGCCGACCGGCGTCAACTGGAACATGGTGTAGAAGGTCGCGACCTCCAGCACCCGGATATAGGCCATGCCCAGCAGGTCGCCGATGGCGCGCAGGGCGGGTTCCGAGACCCAGCCTTCCTGCTTCTGGACCAGCCACAGGATCGGGATCACCGCCGACTGGCGACGCGATTCCGGGTATTTCTTGATCCACCACTGAGCCTTTTCCATCGTCTCCTTCGAAAACTCGAAAGAGGACGGTTGCTCCTTGGCCAGACGACGAACGCTCATCGGTCCACTTCTCCGAACACCATGTCGAGCGAGCCGAGGATGGCGGACACGTCCGCCAGCATGTGGCCGCGGTTCATCCAGTCCATCGCCTGCAGGTGACGGAAGCCGGGGGCCGACAGCTTGACGCGGTAGGGTTTGTTGGTGCCGTCCGACACCAGATAGACGCCGAACTCGCCCTTCGGCGCCTCGACGGCCGCATAGACCTCGCCTTCCGGCGTCTTGAAGCCCTCGGTGTAGAGCTTGAAGTGGTGGATCAGCGCTTCCATCGAACGCTTCATCTCACCGCGACGCGGCGGCGCGACCTTGTGGTCTTCGGTCAGGACAGGCTCGCCGGGGCAGTTGCGCAGCTTGTGGATGCACTGCTCCATGATGCGCACCGACTGGCGCATCTCTTCGACGCGGCACAGGTAGCGGTCCCAGCAGTCGCCGTTCTTGCCGACGGCGATGTCGAATTCCATGTCGGCGTAGCAGTCGTACGGCTGGGCCTTGCGCAGGTCCCAGGCGATGTCCGAACCGCGCAGCATGACGCCCGAGAAGCCCCACGCCAGGGCGTTCTCCTTGGACACCACGCCGATGTCGACGTTGCGCTGCTTGAAGATGCGGTTCTCGGTGACCAGGCTTTCGATGTCGTTCAGCGCGGCCGGGAACTCGGCGCACCAGCGGCCGATGTCGTCGATCAGCTCGGGCGTCAGGTCCTGATGGACTCCGCCCGGACGGAAGTAGTTGGCGTGCAGGCGCGCGCCGCAGGCCCGCTCATAGAAGACCATCAACTTCTCGCGCTCTTCGTGGCCCCACAGCGGCGGGGTCAGGGCGCCCACGTCCATGGCCTGCATGGTCGCGTTCAGAAGGTGGTTCAGGATGCGGCCCATCTCCGAGTACAGGACCCGGATCAGCTGGCCGCGATACGGCACGTCGATCTCCAGCAGGCGCTCGATGGCCAGGCAGAAGGCGTGCTCCTGGTTCATCGGCGAGACGTAGTCCAGCCGGTCCAGGTAGGGGATGTTCTGGAGGTAGGTGCGCGCCTCCATCAGCTTCTCGGTGCCGCGGTGCAGCAGACCGATGTGCGGATCGACGCGCGTGACCAGCTCGCCGTCCAGCTCCAGCACCAGACGCAGCACGCCGTGCGCGGCCGGGTGTTGCGGGCCGAAGTTGATGGTGAACTTGCGGTCGTCCATCGCCCGCGCGTGCGGGGTCAGGCCGTCTTCATAATCCTCGAACGGGTCGACGGCGGCGCCCAGCGGCGCGGGCATGTTCTTGACGTCGGCCATTACTGCGCTCCCGCCTTTTCATCGCCCGGCAGGACCGATGTCGGATAGTCGGCGCCTTCCCACGGAGACAGGAAGTCGAAGTTGCGGAATTCCTGCGTCAGCTTCACCGGCTCATAGACGATGCGCTTCTGCTCTTCGTCGTAGCGGACCTCGACATAGCCCGTCATCGGGAAGTCCTTGCGCAGCGGGTGCCCCTGGAAGCCGTAGTCGGTCAGGATGCGGCGCATGTCCGGGTGGTCCGAGAAGATCATGCCGTACATGTCGAAGGCTTCACGTTCGAACCAGCCCGCCGACGGATAGACCGACGTCACGCTGGGGACCGGCTGCACTTCGTCGGTCGACACCTTGACGCGAACCCGCGCGGCGCGGGTCAGCGACAGCAGGTGATAGACGACTTCGAACCGCTCGGCGCGATCGGGATAGTCGGCGCCGCAGACATCCATGCACTGCTGGAAACCGAACTGATCGCGCAGAGCCGTCATGATCTCGACGATCTTCTCGCGCGGGGCGATCAGGGTCAGTTCGCCATAGGCCACCACAGCCTCGACGCCGAGCGCCGCGACCATTTCCGTGCCCAGAGGCGTAAGAGCGGATTCACGTTCCGCAACGCGCACCAGTTCGCTCATCGCTCGATGGTCCCCGTGCGGCGGATCTTCTTCTGCAGTTGCAGGATGCCGTACAGCAGGGCCTCGGCGGTCGGCGGGCAGCCCGGAACATAGACGTCCACCGGCACCACGCGGTCGCAGCCGCGCACGACGCTGTAGCTGTAGTGATAGTAGCCGCCGCCGTTGGCGCAGCTGCCCATCGAGATGACGTAGCGCGGGTCCGGCATCTGGTCGTAGACCTTGCGCAGGGCCGGAGCCATCTTGTTGGTCAGCGTCCCGGCGACGATCATCAGGTCCGACTGGCGCGGCGAACCGCGCGGCGCGGTGCCGAAGCGCTCCAGGTCGAAACGCGGCATCGACAGGTGGATCATCTCCACGGCGCAGCAGGCCAGACCGAACGACATCCACATCAGCGAACCCGTGCGGGCCCAGGTGATGACGTCGTCCAGGGAGGTCGTCAGGAAGCCGCGCTCGCCCAGTTCCGTATTGACGGACTCGAAGAACTTGTCGTGGATCTTGGGATCATAGCCCTCGACGGTCGAACGCGCAGCCGAACCTGCGGGGACCAGAGGACTGGAGGGGGCGATCACTGCCATTCCAGGGCTCCCTTCTTCCATTCGTAGATGAAGCCGACCGTCAGGACGCCCAGGAAGACCATCATCGACCAGAAGGCGAACACCATGCCGCCATGCGACAGGTCGAACATCGACACCGCCCACGGGAACAGGAAGGCGATTTCCAGGTCGAAGATGATGAAGAGGATCGACACCAGATAGAAGCGCACGTCGAACTTCATGCGCGCGTCGTCAAAGGCGTTGAAGCCGCACTCATAAGCCGAGAGCTTCTCGGTATCGGGGTTCTTGGGGGCCAGCACCCAGGCCGCCAGCATGAAGCCGGCGCCGAGCACGATGGCGATGCCCAGGAAAACGACGATCGGAAGATATTCTAGAAGAAATTCGTTCATTCGAGCTGCCTCGCCCGCCGGGAGGTAGGGGGCGGATTCGGGGCTTCTTAGACCCAACATCGCCAGGGTTCAAACCCATGTCGGCAAAGGTTTTTTGTTGCGAATGGTTCGCAGTTTTTTGCGCGATTTGCCGCAGGCCTCCCGATTGCTTCCTATGCCGGTGATCCGCGAAATGCGCTGTCGCCCATAGATAGCCCAGAGCCTGCGCATGAACCTGGCCGCCCGCCTGCTGAACTCCGTCGAACGCATCGGCAACCGGCTGCCAGATCCTGTCTTTCTATTCCTGTGGCTGATCCTGGGATTGGTGGTCCTGAGCCTGGTCGGGGCGGGCCTTGGCTGGTCTGCGGTCAATCCGGTGACCGGCGAGGTGCTGCAGGCGCAAAGCCTGTTGTCGCCCGCCAATCTGGAGCGGCTGTTCATCGGCATGCCGCGCACCCTGGCCGACTTTCCGCCGCTGGGGATTGTCATCACCATCATCTACGGCGCCTCGGTGGCCGAGCGTACAGGTCTGTTCTCGACGGCGATCCGCGGCGCGCTGCTGAATGCGCCCCGCTCCATCCTGACGCCGATCGTGGTGATCACCGGCATGGTGTCGCACCATGCGTCGGACGCCTCCTATGTCGTGGTGATTCCTCTGGCGGCCGTCATCTTCGCCGCTGCGGGCCGCCATCCGCTGGCAGGCCTGGCCGCTGGCTTCGCCGCCGTGTCGGGCGGCTATGCGGGCAATCTGTTCCCCGGCGCCAGCGACGCCTTGATCCTGGGCATCACCGAACCGGCGGCCCATCTGATCGATCCGTCCTACGCCGTCAGCATCGCGGGCAACTGGTTCTTCATCGTCGGGGTGGTGATCGTCTTCACCCCCATCGTCTGGTTCCTGACCGACCGGGTGATCGAGCCGCGCCTGGGCGCCTGGATTCCGCACGACGCCGCCCCGGTCGCCGCCGAGGAGAAGACGCCCCTCACCCCCGCCGAGAAGCGCGGACTGGGCTGGGCGGGCCTGACCATACTGGCCATGATCGCCGTCTGGGCCGCCGTGACCTTCCTTCCCGGCTCGCCCTTCATGGACGCCGACGCCGAGCCGGAGCAGCGTTTCAATCCCCTGTATCGCTCGCTGGTGGCCTTCTTCGCCCTGACCTTCTTCATGGCGGGCGCGGCTTTCGGCGCGGGCTCCGGCTCGATCAAGAGCCACCACGACCTGGTGCGGATGATGCGCGAGGGGATCAGCCAACTGGCGCCCTATATCGTCCTGGCCTTCTTCGCCGCCCACTTCGTCGCCATGTTCAACTGGTCCGGTCTGGGGCCGATCCTGGCGGTCAATGCGGCCGCCTCCCTGCGCGAACTGGCCCTGCCGACGCCGGTGCTGCTGATCATGGTGGTGCTGGTGTCCTGCATCTTCGACCTGTTCATCGGCTCGGCTTCGGCGAAGTGGTCGGCTCTGGCGCCCATCGTGGTGCCCATGTTCATGCTGCTGGGCATCAGCCCCGAGATGACGACCGCCGCCTATCGCATGGGCGATTCCGTCACCAACATCGCCACCCCGCTGATGAGCTACTTCCCGCTGATCCTGACCTTCGCCCAGCGCTGGGATCCCAGATTCGGCCTGGGTTCGCTGATGGCGACCATGCTGCCCTACGCCGGGGCCTTCCTGATCGCCGGGCTGATCATGGTGGCGGGCTGGGTGGCGCTGGACCTGCCGCTGGGGCCGGGCGTCGGCGTGCACTACGAACCGCCCCCGCCGGCGACGGCCTCTCAGCTTCCGGCCGACGGCGGAATCGCCGGTCCCGTCGCCCCGCCCCAGGCCGCCGCAGCCCCTCCGACGCGATGATTTGATTTATCCACAACCAGGTCGCTTGACCTTCGGCGCAGCCCCGCCTAAACGACGCCCCTCGCCGGGGCGCACAGTCGCTTCGGATGGGAACGCGGGTGTAGCTCAGTTGGTTAGAGTGCCGGCCTGTCACGCCGGAGGTCGCGGGTTCGAGCCCCGTCACTCGCGCCACTCCTCTCAAGGTTTTGAGGGAGTGGCGCGCCGCCCTTCCCTCTTCTCCTGAAAATCGAAACCGACTGCAGGCGCGGTTTTCGCACGCCCGCAGTTCGTCGCGCCTGAGCCTAGTTGAGCGGCAGCCTCTCTCGCGGCGTGACGAACGCGGCCTTCCCGGTCAGTTCGCCGTACAGCATCGTCAGATCCTCGAACACGCGGTTCCAGGCGAACTGCTCGACCGCCTTGACCCGCGCCGCCGCGCCCAGCGCCTCTACGTCGCGCGCGAACAACGCCTCGATGGCCTCGGCGTAATCGACCGGATCAGCCGAGGCGGCCAATTGGCCCACACTCTCGTCCACTGTCTCCGCCACGCCGCCGGCGTTGACGCCGACCACGGCCCGGCCGCAGGCCATCGCCTCCAGCACGATCAGGCCGAAGGGCTCTTTGTCATTGGCGTGCACGAAGGCGTCGCAGCTGGCGATGATCCGGGCCACGGCTCGCGGGTCCTTCTCATACGGCAGGGAGATCACGCGATCTTCGGGCGGCATTCCGGCGCCGGCGCCGACCAGCACCAGATGATAGGGCGCCCCCAGACGCTGGACCGCGTCGATCAGCACGCCGACGTTCTTCTCCTTGGCCGGACGCCCGGCGAAGCACAGCAGACGGGCGTCTGCGCCCAGACCCAGCTTCTTCAACAGCCAGTCGCGATCGCGACGATCCGGATGGAAGGTATCGACCTCCACGCCCAGCGGACGCACGACGATGCCGCCGACCCCGGCCTCTTCCAGCCGTCGGGCGATGAAGCGGCTGGGGGAGACGACGCGATCGAACTGCGAGAACAGCTTGGCCCAGCGTTTCTCGACCGGCTTCTTGGCCCATTCGCCGAAATGCAGCGCCGCCAGACTCGCCGGGTCCGAATGACAGAAACCCACGACCGGGCAGCCGACCCGCTGGCCCGCCTCCAAGGCGCCCTGCCCTGGCGTATAGGGATCGCCCGCCTCGATCAGCGCGGGATTCAGCGACGATACCCATGCGCCCCAACGGCGCACCGAACCGGGCCAGCGATAGCCGTCCCCGAACGGCAGCTTGGGGGCCTGCAGCCGCACCACGCCGTCGCCGCTCGCCTTGTAGCCGGCGCCGGGCACGACGAGGCTGTGCGCCGCATCGGGGCGATTGTCCGCCAGCCAGGCCTTTTTGGACAGCAGGTAGCGCTTCACCCCGCCCGAGCGCGGCGCGTACAGCATTGTGGTGTCCACCAGCCGGGGCCGATCCTCGGCCGCGCAGGCCTTCAACGCCCGAAGGGTCGCCGCAACCTCATCATCCAGGCCAGGAAAGAGGCGCAGTTCGCTTTCCTGGACATCGATCGGGCTGACGCTCATGCCTGGGCCTTTCCGCTGAAATTCTTCACGTTAACGCCAAGGCTCCGACTTTGGATGCGGGATGTCGCCAAATCAGCATCGTGCAGATTTTCCGCCCCATATTTGTCCCCGGCTACGCTGCAGGCCACAAGCTTACAAGGCTGCGCTTGTATCCCGCCTGCGCCATGGCTTTCATCTGCCGTTCAGCTTCATGCCCCTAACGCGAGGTCTTGCAATCGCCTCAAATTCGAGAAACTTGGGGCATGTAGGTGCTGACCCTGTTAGGAGGGGCGCCTCAATCCTTGCGCGTGCGACCACGAGGGGTTTCCTACCGATGCGTATTCTGCTCGCGACCGCTGTAGCGATCGCTCCCCTGATGGTTGCAGCCGGCGCCCAGGCTGAACAGGTCATTTCAAACGGCCGCACTACGCCGATCAGCACCTCGACCGCCAATAACGGCGCGCGGGACGACGTGCGCATCGCCAACGGCGGCTCCATCGCGGTCACGTCCGGCTCGGCCGTGACGCTGGATTCCAGCAACAGCGTCAAGCTCGACGCCGGCTCCAAGATCGACATGCTGAAGGCGGCCGACGGCGCCACCGGGATACTCGCCAACGGCGGCAACACCGGCGACATCACCATCGGCGGCGCCATCACCATCACCGACGCGATCGACGAGTATAAGGACGAAGACAAGGACGGCGACCTGGACGGCCCCTTCGCCGAAGGGACCAACCGCTATGGCGTGCGCGTCACCGGCGCCTCCCCCCTGACAGGCAACATCCGAATCGAGAACTCCGGTTCGATCCGCGTTGAGGGCAACAATTCCGCCGGCCTGTCGGTCGAAGCGCCCCTGACCGGCAACATCTTCAGCATGGGTCAGATCAACGTCATCGGCGACAACGGCTATGGCGTGCGCACGACCGGCGATGTCAGCGGCGACGTCACCCTGCTGGGCGGCATCGGCGTGGTCGGCGAGAACTCGACCGGCGTCGCCATCGACGGCGATGTCGGCGGCCAGGTCAAGATTCAGGGCGCCGTCACCGCTACAGGCTATCGCTACACCACGGCCCCGCCGTCCAAGCCCACCACGGGCGAGCCGTGGCCCGGCCAGACCTATCTCGAAAACCTGGACGAGGACGACCTGCTTCAGGGCGGCCCGGCCGTGCGAATCGCGGGCGACGTAGGCAAGGGCGTCGTGTTCGATGCACCTCCGCCGCCTCTCCCGCCGGACGCCTCCGAGGAAGAGAAGAAAGATCCGGACCGCGATAAGGACGGCATCCCCGACGCCCAGGAAACGACCGCCACGATCCGTTCGTTCGGCGGCGCGCCGGCGGTGCTGGTGGGCTCGACCGAAAAGGCGATCACTCTGGGCCCGGCCGGCGCCGGCGATTCCGCCTATGGCCTGATCAACCGCGGCTCCATCGAAGCGGCCGGCGTCTACAAGGACGTCGACGCCAAGGCCGTGCAGATCGGCGGCACGGGCCAGGCCGTGACGGTCGCCGGGGGCTTCCGTAACGAAGGCACCATCGTCTCATCCGCGGTGTCCGCGAACAGCAGCACCGTCCTGGTCGGCAGCGGCGCTTCGCTGCCTACCATCTTCAACAGCGGCTCCATTCAGAGCTCCATCGCCTCCTCCGACGCCGACACGGCCAGCGGCGTGCTGATTCAGAGCGGCGCGAACGTCGGTTCGATCTCGAACTCGGGCAACATCGCCGTGGCGGTGAACGGGTCCAAGGGTTCCGCCGTGGCCATCCGCGACGAATCCGGCACGCTTTCCACAATCGACAACACCGGTCGCATCATCGCCGTCGTCACGCCCGAAAAGGACGTCGCGAAGACGGGCTCCGCCATCGCCGTGGACGTCAGCACCAATACGACAGGGGTGACGCTCATTCAGGACGGCGTCGTCATTCCGGACCACAAGTTGCCTGACGCTGACGGCGACGGAGTGCCGGACGCCAACGAACCCATGATCGTCGGCGACATCCGCTTCGGCTCAGGCGCTGACGTGCTGGATGTCCGCAACGGCACGGTGAACGGCGACATCTCGTTCGGGACCGGGGCCGACCGCCTGTCGATCAGCGGCGGCGCCGTGGTGACGGGCAAGCTGTCGAACGACGACGGCCAGCTCGACATCAACATTTCCAAGGGCGTCCTGGACGCTCAGCAGACCACCAGCCTGGATATCTCCAGCCTGAACGTCGGCGAAGACGGCAAGCTGATCGTGACCCTGGACGAGGCCACGGCCGACGAGTTCCGATACAATGTGTCCGGCTCGGCCGACCTGGCCGGCGCCGGCAGCCTGGGCGTGCGTTTCAACTCCCTGATCGCAGCCGAAGGCACGACCAGCTTCAAGGTCATCAAGGCCGGCGACCTGAACGCTGGCGGCCTGACGTCCGAGCAGTTGCAGTCCAATTCTCCGTACGCCTTTGTCGTCGAGATCGGCGACGTGACGGCGAACGAACTGTCGATCGACGCCCGCAGGATCACGGCCGAAGAAGCCAAGATGATCAACTCGGAAGCCGCCGCCTATGACGTGCTCTACGCCGGGCTGGCCGATAATGAGGTCATTCGCGCAGCTCTGCTGAACCAGACGGATCGCGAAGGCTTCTTCCACATCTATCAGCAACTGCTGCCCGAGCACTCGGGCGGGCCGCTGCTGTCGCTGGCCAGCGGCGTCGACGCCGTGACCCGCGCCCTGACCGGCCGCAACGCCGCTGCCGCTCCGGGCGAAACCAGCGCCTGGGTGCAGGAGATCAACTTCTACGCCGACAAGGACAAGACCGACACCTACGGCTTCCGCTCGGAAGGCTTCGGCCTGGCGGGCGGCGTCGAGCGCGGGACCTCTATGGGCGCCTTCGGTATTACAGCCGCCTTCACCTCGTCGGATCTGGAAGACCCGGAATCGGCCGCTGAAGAAGTGCTGTCGGCCAACCTGCTGGAACTGGGCCTCTACTGGCGCGCCCAAGGCCAGTACTGGACGACCTGGGCGCGTGCGGCGGGCGGTTACGCCTCCTTCAGCGCGACGCGCAAGGTGGTCGCCGAGGGCGTCAACCTGAAGAACGAATCCGACTGGCACGGCTTCACCCTGGCCGCAGCGGGCGGGGCTTCGTACGAGCGTCACTTCGGCCGCGTTAACGTCCGCCCTGAAGCCTACGTCGAATACTTCTCGCTGAGCGAGGACGCCCGTTCCGAACGCGGCGGCGGCGACGGCTTCGATCTGGATATCGACAAGCGCGACGGCCACCTGTTCTCGGGCGTGGCGGCCGTCAACATCGGCTACGGCTTCGGCAAGGACGGGTGGATCCGCCCGGAGCTCCGCCTGGGCTGGCGTCAGAACTTCTCGGTAGACGCCGGGTCGACAACCGCGCGCTTCGCCTCGGGCGGAGACGCCTTCACGCTCTCGCCCGCCAGCATCGAAGGCGGCGGTCCGATCCTGGGCTTCCGTCTGAATGTGGGCAACGATCTGGGGATGCTGGCCATCACCGGCGACGCCGAACTGCTGGAAGACTACGTCCGCTACACCCTGCTGCTGCGGGCCAGCTTCAAGTTCTGAACCTTCTTCGGGTTTCGGATCAAAACAGGCCGCCGGATTCGTTCCGGCGGCCTTTTCCATATCTTGTCGTCGCCCCGCGTCTTCCTATGATCCCAGTCAGTTCAGAGGGGGATTCATATGAACAAGTTCGCCTGGGCCGCCTGCGCCCTGATTCTTAGCGCCCATGCGCCAGCGCTGGCGCAAACTGCGCCTGCTGTCGCTCAGGCCGCCCTGCCCTCCGCCGACCGCGGCCTGTTCACCGCCCAGGACCTGTTCGGCATGGAGGTCGCCTCCGACGCCCAGATCAGCCCCGACGGCAGCCGGATCGCCTATGTCCGCCAGACGGCCGACATCATGACCGATCAGATGCGCCCTACCATCTGGCTGATCGACGTGAAGACGGGCCAGCACTCGCCGCTGGTCGCCTCGGCCGGATCGCACCGCCAGCCGCGCTGGTCGCCGGACGGCACGCGCCTGTCCTACATCTCGAACGCCGAGGGCGGCGCGCCACAGCTGTTCGTGCGCTGGATGGCGTCGGGTGAAGCGGTCCGCGTCACCAACCTGCCCAACACTCCGTCCAGCATCAGTTGGTCGCCCAACGGCGAACAGCTGGCCTATTCGGTCCTGGTTCCCGGCGACAAGCCCAAGATCGGCTCGCCCCTGCCGAAGCCCGAAGGCGCCAAATGGGCCCCGCCGCTGGAGATTATCGACACCGTCTCGTACCGCTCGGACGGTCAGGGCTATCTCAAGCCCGGCTTCCGGCACGTCTTCGTGGTCGGCGCCCAGGGCGGCGGAGCGCGCCAGCTGACCCACGGCGACTTCCACCACGGCGGCGGCCTGTCCTGGTCGGCTGATTCCCGCACCCTCTATCTCAGCGCCAACCGTCGCCCCGACTGGCAGCGCGAAGCCGCCGACAGCGAAGTCTTCGCCCTGGACGTGCAGACCGGCGGCCTGACCGCCCTGACCAGCCGCGCCGGTCCCGACAACTCGCCGGTCGCCTCGCCCGACGGCCGCCGCATCGCCTATCTCGGCTATGACGACAAGGGGATGGGCTATCACAACACCCGCCTCTATGTGATGGACGCCGACGGTTCGAACAGCCGCGTGCTGACGCCGAACCTGGACCGGTCGGTCAAGTCGCCGGTGTGGAGCCGCGACGGCCGCTCGGTCTACGTCGCCTATGATGATCAGGGCCGCACCAAGGTCGCCCGCGTCTCGCTGGACGGCGCCGTCACCACCCTGATCGAAGACCTGACGGGGGACGATTTCGGCCGCCCCTACACCGGCGGCGATTTCACCGTGGCCGACGACGGCGCCATCGCCTTCACGCGCGGCACGCCGACGCGCCCGGCCGACGTCCATGTGCTGAAGGGCGGCCGCAGCACCCAGCTGACCCGACTGAACGCCGACTTCCTCAGCGCCCGCCGTCTGGGCGAGGTGCGCCGCATCCAGGTCGCCTCGTCTCACGACCAGCGCGCGGTCGAAAGCTGGCTGACCCTGCCGGCCGACTATGTCGAGGGGCAACGCTATCCGCTGGTGCTGGAAATCCACGGCGGGCCGTTCGCCGCCTATGGCCCGCACTTCGCCACCGACAACCAGCTGTTCGCTGCCGCCGGATACGCCGTGCTGTCGGTGAACCCGCGCGGTTCGACCTCCTACGGGGACGAGTTCGCCAACCTGATCCACCACAACTATCCGTCGAACGACTATGACGACCTTATCAGCAGCGTCGACGCCATTATCGCCCAGGGGATCGCCGATCCGAACCGCCTGTTCGTCACCGGCGGCTCGGGCGGCGGCGTGCTGACCAGCTGGATCGTCGGCAAGACCGACCGCTTCAAGGCCGCCGTGGTTCAGAAGCCCGTCATCGACTGGGCCAGCTTCGTACTGACGGCCGACAACCCGGCCTTCTTCGCCCGCTACTGGTTCGGGGAATATCCGTGGGAGAACCCGGAGGCCTACTGGCGCCGGTCGCCGCTGTCGCTGGTCGGCAACGTCAAGACCCCGACCATGGTCGTCGTCGGCGACGAGGACTATCGCACTCCGGTCAGCGAGTCGGAGCAGTACTACACCGCCCTGCAACTGCGCGGCGTGCCCACGGCCCTGGTGAAGATTCCCGGCGTCGGCCACAGCCTGGCCGTGCGTCCGTCCCAGAATGCGGCCCGCATGAACGCCATGATCGAGTGGTTCGAGCGCTATAAGGACGGCGCCCCGACCGCCCGCTAAGGTCAGCTCAGCACGGCCTGAACCCGCGCCCGCCGTCGTACGGCAGGCGCGGGTTTTTGCTTCGGGAACCTTAAGCGTGGCGTTAGTTGACTTTTAACCAGAACACTTACAGAACATCACCAACGGTTCACGCCTTGTTCTGGATTCGCCGCCATGCTCACGAAGAAACAGCACGAACTCCTGATGTTCATTCATGAGCGCATCCGCGAGACGGGCGTCTCCCCCTCCTTCGACGAGATGAAGGAGGCGCTGGACCTGGCGTCCAAGTCGGGCATCCACCGCCTGATCACGGCGCTGGAAGAACGCGGCTTCATCCGCCGCCTGGCCCACCGCGCTCGCGCGCTGGAGGTCGTGAAGCTGCCGGAACAGGCGACGACCGCCGCGCCGGCCAAGGGCCGCGCCCCCTTCAGGCCCGACGTGATCCAGGGCGGCGGCCTCAATCCGCGCCCGACCGTCGCCGAGGCCGCCAACGATGTCCGCGACCTGCCCCTGCTGGGCAAGATCGCCGCCGGCACCCCCATCGCCGCCATCCAGCACGAACGCGAGCGCCTGCCCGTCCCCGAGGCCATGCTGGGCGCAGGCGAACACTACCTGCTGGAAATCGAAGGCGATTCCATGATCGAGGCCGGCATCCTCGACGGCGACACCGTCATCATCAAGCGGGTCGAAAACGCCTCTTCCGGCGAAATCGTCGTCGCCCTGGTCGAGGGCGAGGAAGCCACGCTCAAACGCCTGCGCAAGAAGGGCCAGTCCATCGCGCTGGAACCCGCCAACAGCGCCTATGAGACCCGCATCTTCGGCCCCGATCAGGTCGAGGTTCAGGGCAAGCTGGTCGGCCTGCTGCGCCGGTATCACTGAGGACGAGGCAAAGACGCCACGCGCGCCTTCTTTCCGCTCCTCCCGGCGGACGCCGGGACCCAGTGCTTTGGCTGCAAGCGGGACCGTTTGATTGTCCGCCGGCCTCCCCCGGCCAGCGACAGCACATTTGGCTCTTACTGGATCCCGGCCTCCGCCGGGATGAGCGGGTTAGGAGTGAGCACCGCTCCACGGCCGCCTGCCCCGCACCTCAGCCGCCCACAAGGCGCGCCATCCGCCTGCCTCGCCCCGCCACAGCTCCACCGAACCTCCGCGCGCATAGTCGGCGCCGTCCAGGACCAATCGCCCTTCGCATGACGACGGCAGAGTTGTGATCACGGCGCGCACGCTGACGACCTGAGCGCTACGACACATCTGATCCAGTTGCTCGGCCGTCGGCGCCGCCTTGCCCCACCACAGCGCCAGCGGCCCCATTCCGCCGTCCGGCGTACAGAATGAACGCTTGCAGGTCCAACCCTCGGGCGACCGCGCGACTGGCTCCAGCCCTCGCCTCCGCGACCACAGATCGCTGGCGAACCTGCGAACCGCAGGCCGCACCACGACCGCCTCGCTTTCCAGTCGATAGGCCGCATTCGCTCCGCCATCGCCGATCCAGATGTCCGGCGGCGCCGGGCGCGGCCAGATCAGCACAGCCGCCGCAAACGGCAGACCCAGCAGCCGCCAGCGTCCCCGCCACAGGCACATGAACAGTATGCCGATGAAGGCGATCGGCAGGGCCGCGGCCGGGGCGCTGGAGATCGACTTCACGGCGCCAGGCAGGTTCGCCGCCCAGTGTCCGATCGCCAGCATGGCGTCCACCGACTGACCCGCCGCCCATAGGAAGGGCGCGCCCAGCCCCAGCGGCTCCAGCGCCGCGCCCAGAGCCAGCATCGGCATCATGATGAAATCCGCCAGCGGCGCGGTCGCCATATTGGCGATCAGCCCATAAACGGCGGTGCGGTTGAAATGCTGCATGGAGAACGGCCCGGTCGCCATGCCCGCCACCAGACTGGCGGCGCAGGCGGCCATCAGCCAGCTTGCAAACCTTTGAACGGCGGCGATCGGCCAGGGAACAGCCAGCTCGCGGATACGACGCGGCCAGACCTCGACCAGCGCCACCAGCGCCGCCGTCGCCGCAAACGACATCTGGAACCCCGGCGTCACGACGGCCTCGGGCCTTAGCAACAGGACGACGAAAGCCGCCGCCGACAGCGCCCGCATGGTCACCGCCTGCCGATCCGTCAGTATCGCCAGAAAGGCGATCGACGCTGTGATCGCGGCGCGCTCTGCCGGCGGCGGCGCCCCCGAGATGACCAGATAGGTCCCGACCGCGACCAACCCCGCAACCGCCGCCGCCTTCTTGCCCGAGACACGCAGAGCCAGCCAAGGCCAGGCCGCAACCAGAAGGCGGGCCGCAAAGAAGACAAATCCACCCACGACCGCCATATGCAGGCCCGAGATCGACAGGATGTGCGCCAGCCCCGAATCCCGCATGGCGTCCAGATCCGGATCCTGAATCCATGTCTCGTGACCAGTCGTCATGGCCGCCGCCACCCCGCCGGTCCGCTCGCCCAGACGCGCCACGATCCGCTCAGCCAGGGCGTAGCGGACGGCGTTGACCTTCATCGCCGCCCTGACCCGCCACGGCGGAGGAGCGAGCGCCGTCGGCCGCGTCGGCCCGAGCGCGAACAGGGTCCCGCCCATCCCCTTGAAATAGGCGTTGCGGCCGAAATCGTAGGCTCCGGGACTGGCGGGCGGCGCCGGCGGGTTCAGGATGCCGAACACCCGGATCGGCGCGCCCGGCGGCGGGGGCGTCCCCTTCACCGTCACGCGCAGCCGCTCAGGCGTCTGCTCAGGCGCCAGGCCGCGCACGCGCACCGGCGCCACCACCACGCGCGCGCCGTTCTGACCGGATGAGTCCACGTCGATGACCCAGCCCTCGACCTGGGTCGGCGCCATGTCCGCAGGCGCGATCGGCGCGGCCACAGCGTCTGTTCTCAGCTTGGCCACCGCCATGCCGCCGGCGAAACAGGCCAGCATCAGCAGGATCAAGGTCGCCCAGCGCGGCAGGCCTCTGGCCCGACCGAATATCCAGGCGCCGAGCAGGACGGCGGCGCCCAGCACCACGGGCCAGGTCGCCGGCTCCGCCTTCAGGGTGAAATACGCCCCGCACCCAGCGCCAAAGCAGACAGACGACCACAGCGGCCAGCGTTCGGCCTGCGCCCGCGCGTCTGTAACCAGACTGGCAAATAACCGGGCCATAAGGGTTCGCTTCCCCACGGGCGGGCGTATAAGACCCTGCCCTATGGATGCTGCCTCTATGACCTCTCCCCCGTCGACCGTCGTCACCCGCTTCGCCCCCTCGCCCACAGGCTACCTGCATATCGGCGGGGCGAGAACCGCGTTATTCAATTGGCTGTACGCCAAGGGACGCGGCGGCAAATTCCTGATCCGCATCGAGGACACCGACCGCGAGCGTTCGACGGATGAGGCGGTGAAGGCCATCTTCGACGGCCTGTCATGGCTGGAGCTGTTCGGCGACGAAGAGCCTGTCTTCCAGTTTGCCCGCGCCGACCGCCACCGCGAGGTGATCAATGAACTTCTGGCGTCAGGCCACGCCTATCGCGACTTCCTGACGGCGGACGAAACAACGGCCCTGCGCGACCAGGCCAAGGCCGAGGGTCGCGACTTCGTCTCGCCCTGGCGCGACCGCGAGCCCAGCGTTGACGATCTGGCCAAGCCGCACACGGTGCGCTTCCGTCGTCCGCTGGATCAGGCCGTCCTGGTCGAGGACGCCGTGCAGGGGAACGTCCGCTGGGAATCGGCGTCGCTGGACGATCTGGTCATCCTGCGCTCCGACGGGGCGCCGACCTATAATCTGGCCGTGGTGGTGGACGACCACGATATGGGCGTGACCCACGTCATCCGCGGCGACGACCACCTGAACAACGCCGCCCGCCAGAGTCTGATCTACGACGCGCTCGGCTGGACGCGGCCGACCTTCGCCCACATCCCCCTGATCCACGGCCCGGACGGCGCCAAGCTGTCCAAGCGCCACGGCGCTCAGGCCGTGCACGAATACGCCGACATGGGCTATCTGCCCGAGGCCATGCGCAACTATCTGGCCCGTCTGGGCTGGGCGCACGGCGACGATGAGCTGTTCAGCGACGAACAGGCGCTGGAATGGTTCGACCTGAGCGGCGTCAACAAGGCGCCGGCCCGGCTGGACTTCGACAAACTGGCCCACGTCAACGCTCACTGGCTGCGGCTGGCGGACGACGACCGCCTGGCCAAACTGACGCTCGACGCCCACCTGGCGCGCGGCCGTGCGCTCGAGCCGGACGACGAAGAACGGCTTCTGCGGGCCATGCCTTTCGTCAAGGATCGCGCCAAGACCATCCCCGAGTTGGCGGATCAAACGGCATTCGTGTTGCGGGCGCGTCCGCTCGCGCTCAACGAGAAATCGGCCGGTTTGCTGCAGGGCGAAAGCGGCCAGAGAATCTCACGACTGCGTGAACGTCTGAGTCTCTTCCAGAGCTGGGACGTCTTCGCCCTTGAGGCCGAACTTAAAGTCTTTGCCGAAGAAGAAGGCGTAGGTTTCGGAAAAATTGGACCTTCCATGCGCGCTGCCTTGACGGGCGGTTCGACCTCGCCCGATATCGCGCGTACTCTTTGCGCTCTTGGGCGTAACGAAAGTCTCGGACGCTTGGATGATGCGCTGCAACAGACTAAGTGATCACCCATAACCAACTCAGGCCGACCGCCTCCCCGCGCCGGTCCAAGGAAGAACAAGGGGCCTAGATGACTGAACAAGCGAAACCCGCCGGCTCGGCGACCCTGTCTTATCAGGACAAGACCGTAGAGCTTCCCGTCCTTTCCGGCTCGACCGGCCCGGACGTCATCGATATCCGCAAGCTGTACGGCGGCACCGGCGCCTTCACCTTCGACCCCGGCTTCACTTCCACCGCGGCCTGCGAATCGGCCCTGACCTACATCGACGGCGACGCCGGCGTTCTGCTGCACCGCGGCTATCCGATCGACCAACTGGCCTCGAAGTCCAACTTCCTGGAAGTCTGCCACCTGCTGCTGCACGGCGAACTGCCGAACGCCGCCGAATACGAAGAGTTCGAGCAATGCGTCACGCGGCACACCATGCTGCACGCCCAGTTCGACCGCTTCTTCGAGGGCTTCCGCCGCGACGCCCATCCGATGGCGATCATGGTCGGCACCGTCGGCGCCCTGTCGGCCTTCTATCACGACAGCCTGGACATCCATGATCCGGTGCAGCGCAATATCTCGGCCATCCGCCTGATCGCCAAGATGCCGACGATCGCCGCCCGTGCGTACAAGTACCACATCGGCCAGCCCTTCATCTCGCCGCGCAACGACCTGTCGTACGCCGAGAACTTCCTGCGCATGTGCTTCGCCGTTCCGGCCGAGGACTATCAGGTCGATCCGGCCCTGGTGCGCGCGATGGACCGCATCTTCATCCTGCACGCCGATCACGAGCAGAACGCCTCGACCTCGACCGTCCGCCTGGCCGGTTCGTCGGGCGCCAATCCCTTCGCCTGTATCGCCGCAGGCATCGCCTGCCTTTGGGGCCCGTCGCATGGCGGCGCCAACGAAGAAGCGCTGAACATGCTGAAGGAAATCGGCACGCCGGACCGTATTCCTGAGTTTATCCAGGGCGTTAAGGACAAGAAGTACAAGCTGATGGGCTTCGGCCACCGCGTGTACAAGAACTATGACCCCCGCGCGAAGGTCATGCAGCAGTCGGCCTATGAAGTGCTGGCCGCCACGGGTCGCGAGAACGACCCGCTGTTCCTGGTCGCCAAGGAGCTGGAGAAGGTCGCCCTGTCGGACGAGTACTTCACCTCGCGCAAGCTGTTCCCTAACGTCGACTTCTATTCGGGCATCACCCTGTCGGCCATGGGCTTCCCGACCACCATGTTCACCGTGCTGTTCGCCCTGGCGCGCACCGTGGGCTGGATCGCCCAGTGGCAGGAAATGATGGCCGATCCGTCGCAGAAGATCGGCCGCCCGCGTCAGCTGTACACCGGCCCGACCGAACGCGACTACGTCCCGCTGGCTCAGCGCGGCTAAGCCGTAAAAAGAGTACGACTGCACGAACGCCGGGGCGAAAGCTCCGGCGTTTTTTCTTGGTTTTGCGAAAGATCAAGACCCGGCCGCTTCGGGCGCGTTATGAGTCGAACTCTCCCAGTTCTTCATAAGGATCCGCCATGCAAGGCTATCTCGACGACATCGAACGGGCCACGCTCGACAACGACGACTACCGCCGCGTTCTCTACACCGGCCGTCACCTGCAACTGGTGCTGATGACGCTTCAGCCGGGCGAAGAGATCGGCGAAGAGGTCCATGAGGGCCACGACCAGTTCTTCCGCATCGAACAGGGCGAAGGGCAGATCGTGATCGACGGCCAGTCACGCCCCGCCCAGGCCGAGTCCGGCATCATCGTTCCCGCCGGCGCCCGCCACAACCTGATCAACACCGGCTCGGAGCCGCTGAAGCTCTACACCCTTTATGGCCCGCCGGAGCATCGCCGCGACGTGGTCCACCCGACCAAGGCCGACGAGTCCGAAGAACATTTCGACGGCAAGACGTCGGAATAGGTTCAGGCGACCGGCGCGCTCCCCCATGCCAGGCGGGCGCGCGCCTTCGAACCCCGCCAGCGATTTCAAATGACGAACGGTCTGGCATGGTGAAGCCTGTCGAGTCTCTTCGACCGGCTGAAAAGCCGACGCGGCGTCACGGCCAAACTCAATGGAGCTAAGCGATGGATTTCACCCTGACGGAACGCGAGCGTTCGTTTCAGGCGCGCGTCCGGGCCTTCATGGCCGAAAAGGTGCGTCCGCGCGTGGCCGCCGTCCACGCCGAGATCGCTGAAGGCGACCGCTGGGCCGCCCCCCTGCCCTCGATCGAGGCGCTGAAGGTCGAGGCGCGCGCCGCCGGGCTGTGGAACCTGTTCATGCCGCCCGCGCCCGAAGGCATGGCCGAACCGGACGATTTCGAGTTCACCGGCGAGCGCCTGACCAACCTCGAATACGCCCTGTGCGCCGAGGAGATGGGCCGAATCGAATGGGCCAGCGAGGTGTTCAACTGCTCGGCGCCCGACACCGGCAATATGGAGGTGCTGCACCGCTACGGCACGCCGGCGCAGAAGGCGAAATGGCTGACGCCGCTGATGAACGGCGAGATCCGCTCGGCCTTCCTGATGACCGAACCGGCCGTCGCCTCGTCCGACGCCACCAACATCCAGACGCAGATCCGCCGCGACGGCGACCATTACGTCATCAACGGCCGAAAATGGTGGTCGTCGGGCGCGGGCGACCCGCGCTGCCGCATCGCCATCGTCATGGGCAAGACCGACCCGGACGCCAAGACCTATCGCCAACAGTCGATGATCCTGGTGCCGATGGATGCGCCCGGCGTGAAGATCGAGCGGCCGCTGAGCGTCTACGGCTATGACCACGCCCCGCACGGCCACATGGAGGTCAGCCTGACCGACGTGCGCGTGCCGGTCGAGAACATCCTGCTGGGCGAAGGGCGCGGCTTCGAGATCGCGCAGGGGCGCCTGGGGCCCGGCCGCATCCACCACTGCATGCGCACCATCGGCGCGGCCGAAGAGGCGCTGGAGGCCATGACGCGTCGCCTCATGTCGCGCGTCGCCTTCGGCAAGCGGATCGGCGAGCATTCGGTCTGGGAAGAGCGAGTCGCCCGCGCCCGCATCGACATCGAGATGACGCGCCTGCTGTGCCTCAAGGCCGCCGACATGATGGACCGCGCGGGCAACAAGGCGGCCAAGGACGAGATCGCCATGATCAAGGTCCAGGCGCCGATGATGGCCCTGCGCATCATCGACGACGCCATTCAGGCCCACGGCGGCGGCGGCGTGTCCCAGGACTTTGAGCTGGCGGCGGCCTGGGCGGGCATCCGCACCCTGCGCTTCGCCGACGGCCCGGACGAGGTCCACGCCCGCGCCATCGCCCGCTCCGAGTTCGCCCGCCACACCGAGGCCGCGCGATGAGCGATCTGGACGTCGCGCGTCTGGGCCAGTGGCTGGCGAGCGTCCTGCCCGCCGCGCCCGCCGACATCCGTCTGGAGAAATTTCCCGGCGGTCAGTCGAACCCGACCTATCGAATGACCGTCGACGGCCGGGACTATGTCCTGCGCCGTCGGCCCTTCGGCTCCCTGCTGCCCTCGGCCCATGCGGTCGAGCGCGAATACAGGCTGATCAGCGCCCTGCATCCGACCGGCTTTCCCGTGCCTGCGCCGCTGGCCCTGTGTCAGGACGAGGACGTCATCGGCTCGGCCTTCTATGTGATGGAGCTGGTCGAGGGGCGCACCTTCTGGAACGGCGCCCTGCCGGACCTGTCGCCGCCTGAGCGCCGCGCCGCCTATGAGGCCATGGTCGACACGCTGGCCCGGCTGCACAGCGTCGATCCGGTCGCCGTGGGACTGGAGGACTTCGGCCGCCCCGGCAACTATTTCGAGCGTCAGGTCGCCCGCTGGACCAAACAGTATCGCGCCGCCCAGACCGACGACCTGCCCGAGGTCGAGCGCCTGATCGACTTCCTGCCGCGCACCGCGCCGGAACAGACGCGCACCGCCATCATCCACGGCGACTATCGCATCGACAATCTGATCTATGCGCCCGACTCCATGACCGTCCGCGCCGTGCTGGACTGGGAGCTGGCGACGCTGGGCGATCCGCTGGCCGACTTCGCCTATCTGGCCATGAACTGGATCCTGCCCGCCGACGGCCGCGCCGGTCTGAACGGTCTGGACCTTGAGACGGCAGGCATTCCGTCGCTGGACGACATGGCCCGGCGGTATTGCGCCGCCACCGGCCGCGACGCCCTGCCGGACCTGCACTGGCACTTCGCCTTCAACCTGTTCCGCCTGATCGGCATCATCCAGGGCGTGAAGAAGCGGATGCTGTCGGGCAACGCCTCCAGCGCCAAGGCCGCCGACGCCGTGGCTATGCTGCCTGCCCTCACCGCCGCCGCCTGGCGCGAAGCCCTCCTCGCGGGCGCCGCGACCGAAGGACAACCCGCCCGCTAAGGCTCGGACCAACCCAGCACGCGCAGACGCGGCTCTGGCTTCTGCCCGCCCGAGAAGACCAGGCTGGCCTTCTTCTCTCCGCGGCCCGGCACATAGTCCAGCGAAACGCCGGACCGCTCGTCGCCAAACCGGCCCTCGATATCCACCGCGGCGGCGGCCAGATCGCCATGGTTGGCGACAACGATGTCGACCACCCATCCACCCGCCGAGGGCCGAATATCATCGCGCGTGATCGTCAGGTCCGGCGGCGACGGTTTGGAAAAGGCCGCAGAAGCGAGAACGGCCACCGCCCCGAGCAGAACCACAAGCCCCGCAACGGCGCAGCAGGCCTGCAGCCGCGACACGGACTTCTTATCCTTTTGCTCTTTGCCTCGGCGCGTCATCGTCACACCAGCAGTCGGGCCGCAGCCGCGCCGATAGACGCCGGAAAGGCCAGGATGACCGCATTGGCGGCCAGGGACTGAACGCCGTGGCCCTCCGCTCCGCCGAAGACCCAAAGCATGGCCAGGCTGGATAGCAGGCACAGGGCGTAGCCCGGCAGGGTGAAGTCGAGGAAGGCCCGCAGCGGCGTCTCCGCCTCTTCTTGCCCGGCGAATCCGGCCTCAAACACGATGAGGTGCAGCAGGACAACCGACACCGCCAACACCCCCAGCGCGCCCAAAGGCGTGGTGAGATAGGCGATCAACCGCATCTCCTCCGTCGGAGCCAGGTTCAGGGCGAAATAGAGCGCCCCGGCCAGCATGAGAAACAGTTCGCCCGGATAGGAGGCTTGGTCCTCATTCCCCTCGTTCGGATCGCTGGACAGCTGACGTCGCGCCGCCAGGGCGCCAAGCGCGGCCGGCACCGCCTGCAAGGAGACCTGGCCTACCGCGGATGCCGGCGAACTCGCATCCAGAACATTGAAGATCAGCAGAAGCGCGGTGGCGGTGATGAAGCCCACGGCCAGAGCCGTCAGGGTGTCCAACGCATTGTTCAGCAGGCCTCGTCGCGCCGAGAACCCGGCATAATGCGCCAACCCGAACAGCACTGGCAGCGCCGCCAACAGAAAGAGCAGACGCCGCACCGGCTCCGCAGCAAAGCCGAGGGCCCACATCTCCATGGTCATCAGCAGGGGCAGGCTGAACAGCAGCGCGCCGCCGAACGCCCGGCCGAGGTCCCGTAAATAGGCGCCGTCTTCCGCCCTCACGATATCCTGCAGCGAGTTCATGTCCATCCAACGCCGGCGCCTGACTTCCGCTCCCGCGTCACTGGGCGCCTCTGTCTCGAAAGCGCCACTTCATGATCAGAACGGCCGACGCCATGATCAGAGCGCAGGCGTTGGCGAAGGTCACAGGCCACGCCTGGGTCATGACGCCATAGATCGTCCAGAGGATGAAGCAGCTGACGGTCAAGGAATAGGTCTTGAGGCTGACCGCCGACGCATCGCGCTCCTTCCAGATCTTGTATGCCTGCGGCGCAAAGCTGGTGATGGAGCAGATCGCCGCCGCCGTGCCTATGATGTTCGCTAGCTGGTCATCCATGACCGGCCAACGCCACGCCTGCGCCGCCGTTCCGAAAGCACGCTTCCGGGATCAGCCGACGATCAAGCGAAGGCGGCGGCCGGGGCGAGGTGATCGCAGGGTCGGCCGGGCGAGCGGCGGAACCGGGTTTCGACCTGCGCCGTTTTCCTGCCCTGCTCAGGAACCCCGACACCATGTCCGATACGGTCGCCGAACCCGCCTTTGAACCGCCTCCCGAGGCCCAGGCCTTCTATGAGGAGGCGTTGGGCCTGCTGAAGGAATCGGGCGTGCCCTTCCTGCTGTCGGGGACCTACGCCGTCACGGCCTATACGGGCATCCGACGCCCAACCAAGGACCTGGACGTCTTCTGCAAGCCCGGCGACTACCCCCGTATCCTGTCCTTCTTCCAGGCGCGCGGCTATCGCACCGACGTGGAGGACGAGCGCTGGATCGCCAAGGTCTGGAAAGACGACAAGCACTTCTTCGACGTCATCTTCGCCATGTCGAACGGCACCATCGCCGTGTCCGACAGCTGGTTCGGCCCCGACCGCATCACCGTCTACGGGCATGAGGTGACGATCACCCCGCCGACAGCCCTGATCCTGTCGAAGGTTTTCATCCAGGACCGCTATCGCTACGACGGCGCCGACGTGAACCACGTCATCCTGAAACAGGCGGACGCCATCGACTGGAAGTCGCTTCTGGATCAGATGGATCTCTATTGGGAGGTGCTGATGGCGCACCTGCTCAACTTCCGGTTCGCCTATCCGACCGAGCGCGGCCTGGTGCCCGGCTGGTTGATGACCGAGTTGATCGGCCGCCTGCAAGCTCAGATCGATCTTCCGCCGCCGCGCGTGAAGGTCTGTCGCGGCCGCCTGTTCAGCCCGCGCGACTATATCGCCGACATCTCCGAGTGGGGCTTCGGCGACGTGGTGGGCAAGGGCCTGGAGGAACGCCATGACCCCGTCGCCTGAAGCCGCCCCCTCCCCCGCTGAAGGCCAGACGCCTCAGCCTGGCATGGAGGCCGGACCGAAGAAGAAGCTGCGCGTCGCCGCCGTTGGCGACCTGCATGTCGGCGAGACCTCGCATCGCGCCTACCGCGACCTGTTCGATCGGGTGCATGAAGACGCGGACGTGCTGTGCCTGTGCGGCGACCTCGTCAACTTCGGCAAGACGGTCGAGGTGGAGAACCTGCTGGAAGACCTGCGCGCCTGCCGCATTCCCATGGTCGGCGTCCTGGGCAATCACGAGCACGAGTGCGGCCAACCGCAGGAAGTGACCCGCATGCTGACGGAGGCCGGAGTCAGAATGCTGAGCGGCGAAGCCTATGAGATCGACGGAGTCGGTTTCGCCGGGGGCAAGGGCTTCGTCGGCGGCTTCGGCCGATACATGCTCAGCTCCTTCGGCGAGGCCTCTATCAAGACCTTCGTCAATGAGGCGGTGGAAGACGCCAACATCATCGAGAATTCGATACGAACCCTGCGCACCGAGCGAAGCGTGGTTCTGCTCCACTACGCCCCCGTCGTGGACACGGTGATCGGCGAGCCGCCTGAGATTCACGCCTTCCTCGGCTCGTCACGCCTGGCCGAGGTCGTCGATCGCTATGAGAACGTGAAGCTGGTGCTGCACGGTCATGCCCATCGCGGAGCGCCGGAAGGCCGCACGGCGCGCGGCGTTCCGGTCTACAACGTCGCCCTGCCCGTGCTGCGGACGCTGGGCGACACCCCCTATCGCGTATTCGAGGTCTGAAAGCTCAGGCGATCCCGGCGCCGCCAGTGACGCCCCAGACCTCGCCCGTGACGAAGCTGGCCTCCTGCGAGGCCAGCAGCACATAGACCGGCGCGATCTCGACCGGCTGGCCCGGGCGGCCGAAGGCGCTGTGGGCGCCGAACTGTTCGACCTTTTCCTGAGGCTGGCCGCCGCTGGGCTGCAGCACTGTCCAGAAAGGGCCCGGCGCCACGGCGTTCACGCGAACGCCCTTTTCGATCAACTGCTCGGCCAGGGCCTTAGTGTAGGTGACGATCCCGCCCTTGGTGGTGGCGTAGTCCAGCAGAATGTCCGACGGCTCATAGGCCTGGATCGAAGCCGTGGTGATGACCGCCGCGCCCGGCGGCAGGTGGGGCGTCGCCGCCTGACACAGCCAGTGCAGGGCATAGAGGTTGGTTTTCAGCGTGGCGTCGAAATCATCGGTCGAAACCTCGCCCACATCCTCGCGGAACTGCTGGCGCCCGGCGTTGACGACCAGGATGTCCAGCCCGCCGAAGGCCTCCAGCGTGCGCTCCACCATGGTCGCGTTCCACGCCTCATCGCGCACGTCGCCGGGCAGGGCCAGCGCCTTGACGCCCTCGGCCTCGATCAGGGCGATCACCTCGCGCGCGTCGGCCTCTTCTGAAGGAAGATATGAGATCGCGACGTCGGCGCCCTCGCGGGCGTAAGCGATCGCGACCGCACGGCCGATGCCGGAATCGGCGCCGGTGATCAGGGCGCGTCGCCCCTTCAGCCGCCCGTGGCCGCGATAGGTCTCTTCCCCATGATCAGGCTGCGGCTCCATCTTGGCGACCAGGCCCGGGGCCGACTGGGGCTGGCGCGGAAAGGGAGGCCGCGGATACTGATTTCGGGGGTCTTGCATGGTGATGCGGTCGGGCATGACGGCTCCTGTGAACGACTGAAGGTCGCAATTCTAAGTCGTGCCCGCCGTGGGCGTTCCCGGCGCGCTTTCGCCGGACAGGAGACGGCCGCCGCCCTGTGAAACCCTCTGGCCGCCCGCCGCCCAGAAATAGGCGAACCACCGGCGCCGTATGGAACGGGCCGCGCACCTTGCGCTTCTCCTCACAACGAAAGGAAGCGCCTTGCCCCTCGCCAACAAGCCAAAGCCCCCCATTCTGCAGCGCCCGCGGCGGTTGCTGATGGTCGTCGGCGCTATCCTGGCGCTGCTGCTGATCGTTTATCTGGCGACCGCCGCGACCGGCTTTCTGCGCACCCAAAGCAAGGTTCCTGACCCGCAGATGACCGGAGGCGAAGCGCCGCTGGAGCGCGCCATTTAACGCCCGCCGAGCTTGACCGTTTGGAACAGGCTCGCGCTTTCGCTGCTTAACCTCCTGTCACAGGGAGGAAATAATGACCGAGCATCGCTCACGACCACGCCGTCCCTTCCAGGGAGCCCGCCATGCGCTTCTATGAAGTGGTGGTCGGCAGCGACAGTGGACCGCAGCGGCGTTTGCGCGTGGCTTCGCCCACCGACGCCCAGGCCGCCGACGCCGCCGCCCCCTTGATGCGCGCGCATGAGGCCATTCTGTCCATTCGAGAAAGCCCTGACGACGGGTTGCAGCAGGCCGACGCGCCGCCGCCCAAAACTCAGGCTGAAGAGATGGCCCCCGACACGCCGGGCATGGCCGCCAAGTCCTGAAAATTATCCAAGGAGAAATCGATGATGATCAAGCAAACCGTCGCCGTTCTGGCTGTATCCACCGCGGCCCTGACCCTGGCCGCCTGCAATCAGCAGCAAGCCTCTGAAACGATCGACAAGGCCCAGGACGCCGTCTCCGAGCCCGTGGGTCAGACCTCGGCCGCAACCATGGGGTCCAATATGGTCAGCGCCTACGTCCCCAACGCGGCGATGGGCGACATTTATGAGATTCAAGCGGCCGACATCGCCCTCGAACGCTCGCAGAACGCTCAGGTCAAGGAACTGGCCCAGATGATCAAGACCGACCACACCGCCGCCTCCGCCGCGCTGAAAACGGCGGCGGGACAGGCGGCGCCGGACACGACCCTGCCGACCGAACTGGACCAGCGCCGCAAGGGCCTGATCGATAACCTCCGCTCGGCCTCGGCGGCGAACTTCGACAAGACCTACGTCGACCAACAAGTCGCCGCCCATGAAGAAGCCGTTACTCTGCATCGCGGGTTCTCGAACAATACGGACGTGCCCGCCCTGGCTGAACACGCACGCACGGTATTGCCCAAGATCGAGGCTCACCTGGCGCGCGCCAAGCAGTTGCAATCAAGCCTCGGCTGACGCGGCCCGCGAGGTTTCCCAAGAGAGGGGCGGTCGAGAGATCGCCCCCAAAGGACCAGAGGCGCTGGATGCCGTTCTAGCGATGGGAAGGGATGGTAGGCGGCGACGGGTTCGAACCGCCGACCCTCTCGGTGTAAACGAGATGCTCTGACCAGCTGAGCTAGCCGCCCACATCAAATCGACTCAACGTCGGGAACAGGCTTCATGCCCTGTGGCGGTCAGCCGTTCAAGGCGCTTTTCAAACCCTCGCCGGGACGAAAGCGCGCGGTGCGCGAGGCGGGACGAGCGATCTCCTGGCCGGTCTGGGGGTTGCGCGCCACGCCTGCCTTGCGCTCGGCCGCGACGAAGCTGCCGAAGCCGACCAGACGCACCACGCGCCCCTCGACAAGCGAGGCCGTCACCTGATCGGTGAAAGCTTCCAGCGCCAGTTTGGCCTGGTCGCGGCTGATGCCGGCCGCCTGAGCCATGCGGCCGATCAGTTCGGTCTTGGTCATATGGAAAGCTCCCCCTCCGCGAACGAAGGCGGAACATAAGCGGCTGTCGGGGGGCAGGTCAAAAAAGAGGCGGCCCAGGTCGCCCCGAGCCGCCTCTCTTCACTGCATCAGACCAAGACCCGCATCAGTGGCTGATGCTGGCTCCGTCACCGGCCATCGGCGCGGGCGGGGTCGGGGTCATGGGTTCGGCCGCCTCGTCCCATTCGACGGGGGTCGGCGTGCCGGTCAGGGCCCACTTCAGCGCCTCGTCGGCGGTGGAGATCGGGACGATCTCGAGGGCGGCCTTCACGTTTTCGGGCACCTCCTCGAGGTCCTTCTCATTCTCCTGCGGGATCAGCACCGTCTTCACGCCCGAGCGCAGAGCCGCCAGCAGCTTCTCCTTCAGGCCGCCGATGGCCGTGACCCGGCCGCGCAGGGTGATCTCGCCGGTCATGGCGATGTCCTTGCGGATCGGGATGCCGGTCAAAACCGAGACCATGGCCACCGTCATGGCCACGCCCGCCGAGGGGCCGTCCTTGGGCGTAGCGCCGTCGGGAACGTGGACGTGGATGTCGGTCTTCTCGAACACCGGCGGCTTGACGCCGATGCTGAGCGCGCGGCTGCGGACGTAAGACGCCGCCGCCGAGATCGACTCCTTCATGACGTCTTTCAGGTTGCCGGTCACGGTCATGCGGCCGCGGCCCGGCATCTTCAGGGCCTCGATGGTCAGGATGTCGCCGCCGAACTCGGTCCAGGCCAGGCCGGTGACGATGCCGACCTGATCTTCCGCGTCCGTCTCGCCATAGCGGAACTTCTTCACGCCCGCATATTCGGCCAGCTTGGCCGCATCCACGGTGATCGAGGCGGCGTTGGTCTTGGCCATCTCGCGCACCGCCTTGCGGGCCAGACCGCCCAGAGCGCGTTCAAGCGAACGGACGCCCGCTTCACGCGTGTAGTAGCGGATCAGGTCGCGGATCGTCTCGTCGGGGACGATCAGCTCGCCCTCCTTCAGGCCGTGGTCCTTGAGCTGTTTGGGCAGGACGTGGCGGCGGGCGATCTCGACCTTCTCATCCTCGGTGTAGCCAGAGACGCGGATGATCTCCATGCGGTCCAGCAGGGGCTGGGGCATGTTCAGGCTGTTGGCCGTAGTGACGAACATCACCGGCGACAGGTCGTAGTCGACCTCCAGATAGTGGTCGCCGAAGGTCGAGTTCTGGGCCGGGTCCAGCACTTCCAGCAGGGCGGAGGACGGATCGCCGCGCCAGTCGGCGCCCAGCTTGTCGATCTCGTCCAGCAGGACGAAGGCGTTGGTGGTCTTCGCCTTCTTCATCGACTGGATGATCTTGCCGGGCATGGAGCCGATGTAGGTCCGGCGGTGGCCGCGGATCTCGGCCTCGTCGCGCACGCCGCCCAGCGACATGCGGACGTATTCACGCCCCGTCGCCTTGGCGATGGACTGGGCCAGCGAGGTCTTGCCGACGCCGGGAGGTCCGACCAGGCACAGGATCGGCCCTTTCAGGCTGCCGGTGCGCGCCTGAACGGCCAGATACTCGATGATCCGTTCCTTGACCTTCTCCAGACCGTAGTGATCCTCTTCGAGGATGTCCTCGGCCTTCTGCAGGTCGATGGGCTTGGGCTTGGTCTTGGACCACGGAATCGACAGCAGCCAGTCGAGATAGTTGCGCACCACGGTCGATTCCGCCGACATCGGCGACATGTTGCGCAGCTTCTTCAGCTCCGCCTCGGCCTTGATGCGGGCCTCCTTGGACAGGCGCGTCTTCTTGATGCGCTTTTCCAGCTCCAGCAGTTCGTCGCGAGCATCGTCGGTCTCGCCCAGCTCGCGCTGGATCGCCTTCATCTGCTCGTTCAGATAATACTCGCGCTGGGTCTTCTCCATCTGCCGCTTCACGCGGCTGCGGATCTTCTTCTCGACCTGAAGGACGCTGATCTCGCCTTCCATCATGCCGTAGACCTTCTCCAGCCGCGCCGGGATGACGACGGTTTCGAGCAGAGCCTGCTTGTCGGCGATCTTGACCGACAGATGGGCGGCGACCGAGTCCGCCAGCTTGGACGGGTCGGTGATCTGAGGAATGGCGCTGAGGGCCTCGGGCGGGACCTTCTTGTTCAGCTTCACATAGTTTTCGAACTGCTCGATCACGGCGCGCAGCAGGGCTTCGCTCTGCGACGGATCGCCGGCGTCGTCCTCGATCTCGACGGCTTCGGCTTCGTAGTAGTCCTCACGATCGGTGAAGCGGGTCAGGCGCGCGCGCGACTTGCCCTCGACCAGCACCTTCACGGTGCCGTCGGGCAGCTTCAGCAGTTGCAGCACCGTCGCCAGCACGCCGGTCGAATAGATGGCGTCAGCCGCCGGGTCGTCGTCGACCGAGTTCATCTGGGTGGCGAGCAGGATCTGCTTCTCGCCCTTCATGATCTCGTCGAGGGCGCGCACGGACTTTTCGCGGCCGACAAACAGCGGCACGACCATGTGCGGAAAGACGACGATGTCTCTCAGCGGCAGGACAGGGAGGATTTTGCTCTCGGTCATGATGCGTACTTTCCGGGGCCTTCGTGAATCTCCGGCCCGTCGCTCCGGTCTGATTTGGCGCTACTGCCTCTTCGTCCCGACTCGACCCGCTGTTTTCAGCGGCTTTCGTGTGAGTATGTGGTTCTGTCTGAACGCGGTTCAAGCGTGGCGGGCCCGCGACCCACAGAAGCGTGAGAAAAGCGCGTGATTTCAGACGGCCGGCTGGACCATCTCTGAAACGATCAAGGGGCGGCCCATGGCGAGCCGCCCCTTTTCGCTTGGATCAGACCGTGGCGTCAGGCGGCGCCGTCGGCCGTCTTCTTCTTGGTTTCCGAATAGATCAGCAGCGGCTGGGCCTTGCCGTCGATCACCTCGGCGTTGACTACGACCTCTTCGACGCCCTCGAAGGTGGGCAGTTCGAACATGGTCTCCAGCAGCACGCCTTCCAGAATGGAGCGCAGGCCGCGGGCGCCGGTCTTGCGGGTGATCGCCTTCTTGGCCACCGCCGACAGAGCGTCGTCGGTGAAGGTCAGCGCGACATTCTCCATCTCGAACAGTCGCTTGTACTGCTTGACCAGAGCGTTCTTAGGCTCGGTCAGGATGGTGATCAGCGCCGCCTCGTCCAGGTCTTCCAACGTCGCCAGGACCGGCAGACGGCCGATGAACTCGGGGATCAGGCCGAAGCGCATCAGGTCGTCCGGCTCGACGCCCTTCAGGATTTCGCCGGTGCGACGCTCGTCGATCTCCTTGACCTTGGCGCCGAAGCCGATCGAGACCCCTGCCCCGCGCGCCGAGATCACCTTTTCAAGGCCGGCGAAGGCGCCGCCGACGATGAACAGGATATTGGCGGTGTCGACCTGCAGGAACTCCTGCTGCGGATGCTTGCGGCCGCCCTGCGGAGGCACGGAGGCGACGGTGCCTTCCATGATCTTCAGCAGAGCCTGCTGCACGCCCTCGCCCGACACGTCGCGGGTGATCGACGGGTTGTCCGACTTGCGCGAGATCTTGTCGATTTCGTCGATGTAGACGATGCCGCGCTGGGCCCGCTCGACGTTGTAGTCCGACGCCTGAAGCAGCTTCAGGATGATGTTCTCGACATCCTCGCCCACATAACCGGCTTCGGTCAGCGTCGTGGCGTCGGCCATGGTGAACGGCACGTCGATGATGCGCGCCAGCGTCTGGGCCAGCAGCGTCTTGCCCGAGCCGGTCGGCCCGATCAGCATGATGTTCGACTTGGCCAGTTCGACGTCGTTGTTCTTCGTCGCGTGGTTCAGGCGCTTGTAGTGGTTGTGGACGGCGACGCTCAGCACCTTCTTGGCGTGGGCCTGGCCGATCACATAATCGTCGAGGACGTCGCGAATCTCCTTGGGCGTGGGCACGCCGTCCTTGGAGGTCTTGAACGCGATCTTGTGCTCTTCGCGGATGATGTCCATGCACAGTTCGACGCATTCATCACAGATGAAGACGGTCGGTCCGGCGATCAGTTTGCGGACTTCGTGCTGGCTCTTGCCGCAGAACGAGCAGTAGAGCGTGCTTTTGGCGTCTGTGCCGGCGGCTTTGGTCATAGACCCTTCTCACTATCCGCAATCCGCCCCGACATTGGGACGAAAGGCGCTTCCTTCACGATCGATCCGAGGAATCTATCATCGAAGGTCTTCAAAAAATGACAATCACCCATCACACGTTCCGCCACAACCCCGTTGCGGCGCTGCAACGCGCTTCGGGGAACGGACAGGACAGATAATATGGGGATCACGGCTAATGTCTGACATGGGAAGCCAAAAAGCCTTTCACCAGTCCCCCGCCCCCGGTCAGGCCATCGTCGCCTTTGATTTCGACGGCACGCTGACGATTCGCGACAGCTTCACCAGTTTCCTGAAATGGCGGGCCGGGCCTGTGCGCTGGCTGACCGGGCTCGCGCAGATGGTCCCGGCGGTCTTCGCCTATCTGGGCGACCGCGACCGGGGCCGGATCAAGGTCGCCTCGGTGCGCGAGTTCCTGATGGACGCCGACCGCAAGGCGCTGGAGGCCGAGGCCGAACGCTTCGCCGCCGAGATCTGGCCGCGCTTCATGCGTCCAGACGCCCTGGCGACGTGGGAAGACTGGGGCCGTCGCGGCGCCCACCGCGTCATCGTCACCGCCTCGCCGGAAACGACCGTCGCCCCCTTCGCCCGCAGACTGGGCGCCGAGAACCTGATCGGCACCCGGCTGGCGTTCGATGATCAGGATCGCGTGGCGGGCAGCTTCGTCGGCGGCAACTGCCGGGGCGAGGAGAAGATGAGCCGCCTTCGCGCCGTCTACGGCCCGGATATGAAGCTGGCCGCCGCCTATGGCGACACTTCGGGCGACGCCGAGATGATCGCGGCGGCCGAGGAAAAAGGCTACCGCGTGTTCACCGGCCGCCCCTGATCGACACTTCCCTCTAGCCGATCATCCGCCGGGTCGTTCCATCCTTCCAGATGAAGCGATGGACCAGCACCATCAGGATGTGGCCGGCAATCGCGGCCAGCAGCACCCAGGCCAAAAGGCCATGCACGGCGTTGGCCGGGGCGGTCATCCACGGCGCCTCGGCCCAACCGCCGTTGATCAGGCGCACGCCGAACACATCCAGCGGCTTGCCCGATCCATACTGCCGCAGCAGCGCCAGAGCAGGGACGATCAGCATCAAGAGGTAGAGCGCCAGATGCCCGCCCCTGGCGGCCAGTCCCCAGAATCCGCCGCCGTGGGCCGGGCGCGTCTTCATATTGTAGAGGCCCCAAAGGGCGCGCAGCACGATCAAGGCCAGCAGAATGACGCCGATTCCCCTGTGCGTGCCGACCCAGAAGGCGGTGATCGGCGCCTTGCCGACGGTCAGCTTGATCGCCATGCCCGTGAACTGCCACGCCAGCAGCAGGGCCATCGCCCAGTGCAGGGCGCGCGTCACGACGCCGTATCGAAAACCGTCATCTCTCAACTGCATCGTCATGAAGCGCCCCCGTCGCTGATAACGAATCTCAAACACGATTCGAGGCGGAATCCGTCGCCGGATCCCGCCTCGCAAATTGTCGCAGCCGAAGCGCGTCTAAGGCTTAGGGAGCCTTCACGCCGTCGTCGTCGGCCTGGGTGCGCTTGTCATAGACGTGGTCGACGATGCCCCAGGCCTTGGCTTCTTCCGCCGTCATGAAGTGGTCGCGGTCCAGCGTGCGCTCGACCTCTTCATAGGTGCGGCCGGTGTGCTGGACATAGATTTCGTTCAGGCGGCGCTTGGTGGCGATGATGTCCTCGGCGTGGCGCTCGATGTCCGAAGCCGTGCCGCGGAAGCCGCCCGAGGGCTGGTGCACCATGACGCGCGCGTTCGGCAGGGCGATGCGCTGGCCCGCCTCGCCCGCCGTCAGGATCAGCGACCCGGCCGAGGCGGCCATGCCCATGACCACGGTCGAGACCGGCGACTTGATGTATTGCATGGTGTCGTAGATCGCGAGCGCTGAGGTCACCTGACCGCCGGGGCTGTTGATGTACATGCTGATCTCCTTCTTCGGGTTCTCCGATTCCAGGAACAGCAGCTGGGCGCAGATCAGCGAGGCCATGCCGTCCTCGAAAGGACCGGTCAGGAAGATGATCCGCTCGCGCAGCAGGCGCGAAAAGATGTCGAACGACCGTTCGCCGCGGCTGGATTGCTCCACCACCATCGGCACCAGGTTGTTGGAGATGTAGTCGATCGGATCGCGCATGAAGGCCTTCTCGAATTCAGGGGGGTCGCACGACTCATACGGCGCGCGCCTGTTACCTACGATATCGCGTTCATGAGGCTTCGGCGCAAGGCGGCGCCGGAAAGCAAAAATCCCCGCCCCGGAAATCCGGGACGGGGATTGCAAGGCACATGACCTGAAGAAGAAGGGCTTACGCCTCGTCTTCTTCCTTCATCAGCTCTTCCTTGGTGATGGCCTCGTCCTTCACCTCGGCGACCGAGACGATCAGGTCGACGACCTTCTCCTCATAAATCGGCGCGCGCAGTTGGGCGGCGGCGTTCGGGTTCTGGCGGTAGAAGTCCAGCACCATCTTTTCCTGACCCGGGTAGTTGCGGGCTTCGGCCATGATGGCGTTCGACAGTTCCTGATCCGAGACGCCGACGTTGTTGGCGCGACCGATCTCGGCCAGGACCAGACCCAGGCGCACGCGGCGCTCGGCGATCTTCTTGTACTCCGCCTTCAGTTCGTCTTCCGACTTCTTGGCGTCTTCTTCCGGCAGCTGGCCGGCGTCCTTGTCGGCCGAAACCTGGGCCCAGATGCCTTCGAACTCGGCGTCCACCATCTTCGGCGGCAGGGCGAAGTCGTGGCCCTCGTCCAGGATGTCCAGCAGGGCGCGCTTCAGCTTGAAGCGCGTCGCGCCGGCGTACTGCTGGTTCAGGTTGGACTTCAGCAGTTCCTTCAGCTGGTCCAGCGATTCCAGGCCGATGCGCTTGGCGAACTCGTCGTCGATCGTGGATTCGACCTCGGCCTTGATGGCCTTGACGGTGACGTCGAAGGTCGCGGCCTTACCGGCCAGGTGCTTGGCCTGGTACTCTTCCGGGAAGGTCACTTCGATGGTCTTTTCTTCACCGACCTTGGCGCCCTTCAGCTGCTCTTCGAAGCCGGGGATGAAGCGGCCCGAGCCGATCACCAGGTCGGCGTCGGTGGCGGCGCCGCCGTCGAAGGCCTCGCCGTCGATCTTGCCCAGGAAGTCGATGGTCAGCTGGTCGCCCTCGGCGGCCTTGACCGTCTTGCCCTTCTTGTCCTCGTAGGACTTGGCCTGCGAAGCCAGTTCCTTCAGCGCCTCGTCCAGGTCCTCTTCCGAGGCCTCATAGGTCGGGCGGGTCAGCTTCAGGGTCTTGGGGTCGACCGGGGTGAATTCCGGCATGACTTCCAGCGACATTTCATAGGCCAGGTCTTCCTGACCGGCGATGACCTTGTCCATGTCGGAGGTCAGGTTCATCTCGGCCGGCGCGGCCGGACGCAGCTTCAGCTCTTCCAGAGCGCCCTGGCTGGTCTCGTTCAGCGAGGCGTTGATGATTTCGCCCATGAAGTCGCGGCCGAAGGTCTTCTTGACGTACGAGGCCGGCACCTTGCCCGGACGGAAGCCTTTCAGCTTCATCTGGGGGGCCACTTCCTTGATGCGGGCTTCGAGCTTTTCATTCAGCTCGGCGACGGGAATGGTCACCGCAATCACGCGGCTGAGGCCTTCGTTCGACTTTTCGACGACTTGCATGGTCGGATATCTGACGCTCTGTGGCGACGCCGCAAAGGCGCGCGGTGGATAAAGCAACAGGGCCGCCCCTTTCGGGAGCGGCGCCTCGGAGCCCGCCCTTATGTCGAGAAGGGGCTGAAACGTCAACGCAACGCGGTTCCTTTGTGGTCATCGGGCCGCTATCTGAGGGCGTATGAGCCAGTCGTCAGCCTCTTCCGCAGCCCCCATCGGCGTCTTCGTCACGCCCGTGACCCCGCTTCAGCAGAATTGCACCACCGTCTGGTGCACGAAGACCAACAAGGCCGCCGTCATTGATCCGGGCGGTTCTGTCGACGCCATTCTGGGCGAGGTCGCACGGCGCGGTCTGACGCTGGACGCCATCTGGATCACCCACGGCCACCTGGACCACGCCGGCGCCGCCGCCGAGATGCAGGAGAAGACGGGCCTGGACATCGTCGGCCCGCACCTTGAGGACCAGTTCTGGATCGACCTGATTCCGACCCAGGGCCAGAAGTACGGCCTGCCCGAAGCCCGCACCTTCACTCCGACGCGCTGGCTGGACGACGGCGACGTTCTGACGCTGGGCGAGACGACGTGGGAGGTCTTCCACTGCCCCGGCCACACGCCCGGCCACGTCATCTTCTTCAACCGCCAGGCCCGCTTCGCCCAGGTCGGCGACGTGCTGTTCCAGGGTTCGGTCGGCCGCACGGACTTCCCGCGCAGCGACCATCAGGCCTTGTTGAGCGCGATCACCACCAAGCTGTGGCCGCTGGGCGACGACGTGACCTTCGTGCCGGGGCATGGGCCGCATTCGACCTTTGGAGCCGAGCGCCGGACCAATCCCTTCGTGTCTGACCGGGCGATGCAGGCGGCGCCGATCCCTCGCCCGGCCACCGGCCCCGCCTGATCCCTCAGCGCGCGGCCAGCAGGCCGATCAGCACGCCGATCCCAAGGGCATAGAGCGTCATGTGGATCGGCTCGTCGCGAATCGCCTCGCAGGCCTCGGAGCCGCGATGGCGCGCCCAGTCGCGCACCTCGGCCGCATCCTCTCGTACGGCCTGACGCAGAGGGCGCGGCCGCGTCCCTGCGGCGAGAATCTCATCAGCCGCACCTTCCAGACGGTCGCCCAGGGTAGAGCGGTCCTCGGTGATGTCCTCCGGCGACGGCGCGCCGTCAGTATTGGCGAAGGGGTCGTTGGAAACCGACATGAATTGAGCTCCTGAATGCTGCACTCCGAGCTTCGATGAACCCGCCGAAATCCGTGCGGTTCCGTCTTATCCCGGCCTGCCGCCGAACAGGGTTTTAATCCTTTCTCGGAACCTCCGCGCCGGGGCCGGGTTCTCTTGCGCAAGCGCCACCGTCTACGAAAGGAACATCTGAAATGGCCGAAGGTCAGCCCACTCGCGGCTCCGGTGTTTCCAAGCGAGGTTTCGCCTCGATGGACCCGGAACGTCAGCGCGAAATCGCCCGCAAGGGCGGCGCCAGCGTCCCCAGCGAGAAGCGCAGCTTCTCTCAGGATCGCTCCCTGGCAGCCCAGGCCGGGCGCAAGGGCGGCGAAGCCTCCCACGGCGCGCGCAACAAGGCCGCTCAGGATCCGGCGACGCCGAAGCGCTGATCCACAGCGACACAGTTTTAGACTTTAGAGACGGCGCGGGAAACCTCGCCGTTTTTCTTTGCCCGATGTCAGCCGGGGGCTAGCTGGCCAGCAGCGCCAGGGCCACGCGCGGCGCGTCGCTGACCTCGAACGCCTCGACCCGCCAGCCGGACGCCTCGGCCAGGGCGCGCACGCGGGCCTCGTCGAACTTGCGCGAGTTTTCGGTGTGGATCGTCTCCCCCTGTGCAAAACGGAAGACCAGCTTGCCCAGCCGCACCGTCATGGGGCGCAGCGCCTCCAGGTGCATCTCCATGCGCGCCTCAGCCTCGTTCCAGACCGCCCGATGGGCGAAGCCGTCCAGGTCGAAGTCCGTCCCCAGATCGCGGTTGGCCCGCGCCAGCACGTTCAGGTTGAAGCGGGCAGTCACGCCCTGCGCGTCGTCATAGGCGGGGATCAGGATCGACGGTTCCTTGATCAGATCGACGCCCAGAATGAACAGGGCGTCCGGCCCCAGCATGTCGCGCGCACCGCGCAGCAGGGCCTGGGCGACCTCGGGCGTCAGATTGCCGATGGTCGAGCCCGGGAAGAAGCCGACTCGACGCCCCTGCCCCGCTTCAAGAGGCAGCACGCCGAGATGCTCAAAATCGCCGACCAGCGGCATGACCTTCAGCGCCGGATAGGCCTGCCTCAAACGCGCAGCCGCGTCTTCCAGCGCTGTGGGGCTGATGTCGATGGGGACGTAGGCCGCCAGATCGGGCGCGGCGTCCAGCACGATCCGGGTCTTCTCGCTGGCGCCAGAGCCCAGTTCGACCAGGACGGCGTCGGGGCCGAAACGTCCCGCCCACTGCGGCGCGACGCGCCGCAGCAGCGCTGCTTCCTGTCGAGTCGGATAATACTCCGGCACGCGCGTAATGGCCTCGAACAGGTCTGACCCCCGCGCGTCATAGAACCATTTGGGCGGCAGACTCTTGGGCCGCGACGCCAGACCTGCGACCAGGTCGCGACGAAAAGCCTCATGCTCGTCGTCGGCATCGCCCCGTCGCATCGCCTCGTCGGCGTCCGACGCCAACCGCACGCCGGTGAAGGCCCAGCGTTGGTCCGGATAGAAGAAGTTGCGATAGGTCGGCCGCGCATGACCCGGCGCCGTGGCGAAGGCGCCGCCGCGCAGCACCATCTGGTTGGCCATGAACTTGCCGTTGTACTCAGCCGCCGTGCCTTCGGTCGGGCGAAAGCCGGGGTAAGGGCCATAGGCGCTGGAAGTCCATTGCCAAGCCTCGATGTCCAGATTGGAGAAGGCCTCGGGCCGACTACGAGCCGCGTGCTCCCATTCCGCCTCGGTCGGCAGGCGCCGCCCCGACCACCGTGCGAAGGCGTCGGCCTCATAGAAGCTGACATGACGCACGGGCGCCGCCGGATCGACCGGGCGCCGCCCCGCCAGCGTCATCACCGTCCAGCCGCCGTCTTTCTCACGCCTCCAGTAGAGCGGCGCCGTCCAGCCCTGCGCCTGAACCGTCACCCAGCCGTCGCTCAGCCACAGATCGGGCCGCGCGTAGCCGCCGTCGTTCATGAAGGCCAGCCACTCGCTGTTGGCGACCAGGTCGGCGGCCAGCTCGAACGGCTCCAGCCAGACGCGATGGGCGGGCCGCTCATTGTCGAAGGCGAAACTCTCAGCGGCGTCGCCGATCTCGACCAGCCCGCCTTCGAAGGCCTGCCATCCCCCGCGCGGGGGCTGCAGCGGCGCACAGCGCGGCTCCTCATCATAGGCCACCGGATCCAGGGGCGAGCGCGACATCAGATGCAGCATATCCATCAGGAAAAGCTCCTGATGCTGCTGTTCGTGGTTCAGGCCCAACTCGAAGAGATATCGCTCCAGCTCGCTGAACGGCGCCGAGGCGTCGGCGAGGCGCGCCTCCATCCGCCGATCGACCTCCTCCCGATAGGCCATGACCTCAGCCCGCGATGGGCGCGTCATCAGGCCCCGTTCGGCGCGACCGATCCGCTCGCCCAGAGCCTCATAATAGGAGTTGAAAACCCGCCTCAGCCTCGGGTCGATCGGGTGATAGCCCGGCCCTTCAAGCAGCATGGCCTCAAAGAACCAGCTGACATGGCCGAGATGCCATTTGCCGGGACTGGCCTCGAGCATCGACTGAGCCTGCAGGTCTTCATCCGACAGCGATGCAGCCAGCATCGGCAACACGCTGCGCGTCTGCCGATAGCGTTCAAGGTCGCCGCCGGGGGCGGCCGCCCTATGCTGCATGCTGCCCATGAAGCCGCTTCGCCCCCGTTCTGATTTCGTCGGTCGCCACCTTCTCGAAATGCAGGCCGCGCACAGGCGGTTCCGTCAGTCGAGGTCCGGCCCAGCGTGACTGTGGGCCATGGCGCTCCATGATGACGAAATAATAATGGCCACGACAGCGGCGCCGAAGGAACAGCTCCCTTCTGAAAGGGTTTAATTTCCAGCTTCAGGAGAGTCCGTCATGATGGCTCCGCAACACCCCCCGCAAAGCCCCCGCCCGGCCAAGCGCAGCCTCATGGACTGGCTGTTCGGCCGCCCGCCTGCACCGCCTAAAAAATCAAGCACGAACCTTTATCTGGGCGACATCGTGGATGGGGATTTCAGTTCGCCTTCCGTCCATCACCATCATAATGATCCGCCTGATCAGGCGCGATAATCACGTTGCGCGACCCGGTCCCGCACAAATGAAAACGGCGCGGCCCCATCGGAGCCGCGCCGTTGATCATCAGGCCTAAGCCCGCCGTCAGCCCTTGAGCAGCGGCGCCAGCTTCTGGGCGATCATCATGTCGCCGGCGATCTTCAGCTTGCCCTGCATGAAGGCCATCATCGGATCCAGACGCCCCTCGGCCAGGGCGACGAAATCGTCCCACTTGATCGAGACCGTGGCGTCGGCCGGCTTGTCGTCGTTGCTGACGGTGTTCGGAGCCGAGGCGCCGTCGATGAAGATCTTGCCGTCATCGCCGAAGTCCAGCTTCACGGTCTTGCCCAGACCCGAGTTTTCGCCGACGGCGGCGCGGATCTTGTCGGTGGCGAGGGCCAGATCGGCCATGTGCATCTCTCCCGTTGAGAAGTTGAGCCACAGGCCTAACCCGCGCGCCGCGCGGCGCCAAGATCACGCTAGGGAAGCTGGCCCCCGAATGCATTCCGATATGCGGGTTCCATCATATATGGCTCGGGTTACATGAGTTTGCGTTCGCTCCCGGCGGGACGGCCTAAAAGCAGAGAGTCTGCGTAACAAGGACTCCTCAATGACCCGCCTGCTCACTCCCGAGGAAGTTCGCCTCGATCAACTGTGGCGCGAGCGTTTTGGCCAGCCTCTGCCCATGATCGGCGCGCCCGAAGTCGCCCGTCGCATCCTGCGCCAACACGGCGTGGCCGTGCGCCGCCCTTCCGACGCCAAAGCCGCTTCCTCCCAGGAAGGCTGAGGCTGCGTCATCATTTATGAAGGTGAAAGGTTCTGGCGGAGACGGAGGGATTCGAACCCTCGGTACCCCTTACAGGGTACGACGATTTAGCAAACCGTTGCCTTCAGCCACTCGGCCACGTCTCCGGCAGGCCGCGTGGATAGCGAGTCGCGCGACGCTTCGCAATGCGGAACTGACGCCCTTTGTGTTAACCCGGCATAAGAGTGGCATGTGAGAGGGGATTATCGCCCCATTTTGCTCGATTTCGGGAAAGAGGAATTGGCCATCACCCCTGCTGACACCCTGGCATCCGCGACGGACGGCGCGCGCGCATCTCGCGCCCCGACGACCGAATCGCGCGCCGCGGCTCCGACAGGGCCGGCCGGGCGGACACGGCGCGGGCCGCTGCGGCCCGAGGTCTGGCTGAACACCCGTCAGCGCGCGGCGGCGCGGCGGCGCGTCTTCTATTTCCGAGGCGTGGACATCGTCGCCTCGTCCTTCCTGTGCTTCGTGGCCATCGACCGGCTGAACCCCGGCGGTTTGACGAAGGTCACCCTGCTCCAGGCCCTGCCGATCCTGATCGGCGCACTGGTCACTCTGGGCCTGATGCGCTCGCTGGGCCTGTATCGTTTTGACAGCAGCCGGGCGCCGGCACGCCATCTGGCGGGGGTTGCTGTCGTGGCCGCCCTGGGCGGAGCCATCGCCTGCGCGCTGGGCCTGACCCTGCCAGGCGAAACGCCCGTGGCCGAATACGGCTGGTGGGCGATTGCGTCCACGGTAGTGGTGACCGGCCTGCACACCATCTGGCGGATGCTGGTGGCTCAATGGAGAAGCCGCGGCGATCTGACTCCCAATGTCGTCGTGGTCGGCGCCACGCGTCATGCCGAATCCCTGATCCGCGAGGCGCTGGATCGGCGCGACCTCAACATTCTGGGGGTCTTCGACGACCGCCTGGCCCGTACGCCTGACGCCCTGGCGGGAGTGCCGGTTCTGGGCGGGGCCGACGCCCTGCTGGACCATCGGCTGACGCCCTATATCGACCGCGTCATCCTGGCCATCGACCCCAAGGCCGAGGCGCGGGTTCGCGCCCTGACGCACCGGCTGGAAGTCCTACCCATCCCGCTGACGCTTCTGGTCGACCCCAAGGGCGCCGCCCAACGCAATGAGGCGCTGGAGAAGCTGGCCTCGGCCTCCCTACCCCTGCTGGGCGGTGCAGTGGACGGCGAGCGGCGCGCGTTCAACAAGCGCATCCTCGACATCATCCTGTCGGCGCTGGCGCTGGTCGCGCTCAGCCCGGTTCTGTTCCTGATCGGCCTGGCCGTGCGGATGGACAGCAAGGGCCCGGCCCTGTTCCGCCAGCGCCGCCACGGTTTCAACCAGGAAGAGATCGTGGTGTGGAAGTTCCGCACCATGCGTCAGGAAGCCTCCGACGCCACCGCCAGCCGCCAGGTGACCGCCGGCGACGACCGCGTGACGCGCCTGGGCAGGTTTCTGCGCGCCACCAGTCTGGATGAGCTGCCGCAGTTGGTGAATGTGCTGCGCGGCGAGATGTCGCTGGTCGGGCCGCGTCCCCACGCCATCGGCATGAAGACCGGCGACGCCGAGTCGGCGCGTCTGGTCGCCGAATACGCCCACCGCCACCGCATCAAGCCGGGCATGACGGGCTGGGCCGCCATTCAAGGCTCGCGCGGGCCGCTGCACACGGCCGACGAGGTGCGCCGCCGCGTGCAGCTCGATATCGAATACATCGAACGCCAGTCCTTCTGGCTGGATCTGTGGATCATCGCCGTGACCGTTCCCGTTCTGCTGGGCGACCGGATGGCTGTCCGCTGATGTTCTGGCGGGGGGTTTTCGGCTACCTGCCGGCCAATATCGTGCAGGGCGTGGTCGGGTTTCTGACCATCATCATCTTTACGCGCCTGCTGTCGCCCGAGGATTTCGGGCGATATGCGCTGGCCTATTCCGTGCTGACCCTGGCTCATGTGGCGACGTTCAGCTGGCTGGAAGCCTCAATGGCCCGCTTCTGGGCGGCGCAGTCCGATGAAGCGCAGATGGCCGGGCATTTCGCCAGCCTGTATCGCGCCGCCTTCCTGATCACCGCCGTCTTCGTGCCTGTCGTCGGCCTGCTGGTGTGGCTGTGGCCCATGCCGGACAGCTTCCGCCTGCCGCTGGCGGTGGCGCTGGCGGGCGTGCCGGTGCGCTGCTTCCTGAAGCTGGCTCAGGAAAGGTTCCGCGCGGCGGGGAATGTCGGTCCCGCCGCCGCCATCGATATCTGGAGCGCGGTCGCCGGGCTGATTTTCGGGGTCAGTTTGGCTCTGTTGGGTCTGGGGGCTGAGGCCCCGCTGGCGGGCATGCTGCTGGCGCCGCTGGCCGCCCTGCCCTTCATCCTGCCCGCCGAACTGCGCGAAGCGAAACGCGGGCGGCTGGATCGGCAAAGGCTGAAAGCCTACGCCGTCTATGGCTACCCCATCGCGGTCGGTCTGGGGCTGACCGTGGTGCTGGCCTCGACAGACCGATTTCTGCTGGCCCTGTTCATGAACGAGGCGGCGGTCGGCGCCTATCACGCCGCCTACAGCATCGCCAACCGGACGCTGGACGTCATGTTCGTCTGGCTGGGCGCGGCGGGCGCTCCCGCCCTCGTCATGGCGCTGGAGCGCGGCGGGCGCGAAGACCTTCAGGCCGCCGCGAGAGAACAGGCCTCGACCCTGGTGCTGATCGGCCTGCCCGCCGCAGTCGGCGTAGCCCTGGTCGCGCGGCCGCTGGCCGAGTTCATGATCGGCGAAGACCTGCGCACGGTCGCCGCCTCCGTCACGCCGTGGGTGGCGCTGGGCGCCTTCCTGTCGGGCATGACCACCTATTACTTCGGACAGGCGTTTACGCTGGGCCGCCGCACCGGCTGGCTGCTGCTGGCCATGAGCATTCCGGCGGGCAGCAACATCGTCCTGAACATCGTTCTGATCCCGCGCTTCGGCGTCATGGGCGCGGCTTGGGCGACAGCGATCAGCTTTGCACTGGGTCTGGGCGCTTCGATGACCATCGGCCGACGCATCCTGCCCCTGCCCGTGCCTTGGAACGCGCTGGCGCGCTGCGGTCTGGCCGCCGCTGCGATGGCGGGCGTGGTCCTGCTGCTGCCCCCGCTAGGCGGCTTCGCCGAACTGATGATGGATGCCGGCGTGGGGGCAGCCGTCTATGGCGTCGTGGCCTACGCCCTGAACGCCGCCGGCGTGCGCGATCTGCTGCGTCGCCTGCGCGGCTTCCTGCAGGCGCGAAAGGCTGCGGCATGAGCGTCTCCGTTCACGACAACACGGCACGGGCGGCGGCGACTCCCGTCCTGTCGGTGCTGATGCCCTTCCTGCGCGACGATCCGTCAGAGTTGCTGCGGATGCTGGACCGTGAGGCCCAGACCGTCGAGGGCCGCGCTGAGTTGATCATCCTGGACGACGGCACGACTGACCTCGCCCTGACCGCGCGTCTGACCGCCCTGATCGACGGCCTGTCCCTGCCCGCCCGACTGATCACCCTGGGCGCCAACGAGGGGCGCTCCAAAGGCCGCAACCGTCTGGCCGAGGCCGCGCGCGGCGGCTTCCTCCTGTTCCTGGACAGCGACATGCGCCCCGACCATCCGCGCTTCCTCAGCGACTGGGTCGATCTGGCGATAAAGGATGATCCGGCCGTGGCGTTCGGCGGGTTCTCCCTGCTTCAGGCGCCGGGCGACGCGCGCTTCGCCGTCCATCGCCAGATGGCCGCGCGCTCCGACTGCATCCCCGCCGATCAACGCGCGCTCCAGCCTGAAAAATACGTCTTTACCTCCAACCTTCTGGTGCGCCGGGACGTCTTCGACGCCGAGAGCTTCGACGCCGGTTTCAGCGGCTGGGGCTGGGAGGACGTTGAATGGGCCATGCGCGTCTCGCGCCGGTTCACGGTCACGCACATCGACAATCCGGCCACCCACATGGGGCTGGACACGGTCGAAGCACTGGCCGCCAAATATGAGCAGTCGGCGCCCAACTTCGCCCGCGTGGCCGCCCGGCATCCTGACTTCGTCGCCGCCTATCCCAGCTATCGCGTGGCGAAGAAGCTGAAGGCCGTGCCCGGCCTGCGCCTGATCCGGCCCCTGTTCAAACAGGCGGCGCGCGTCGGCCTGCTGCCCCCCGCCGTTCGCGGCCTCAGTCTGCGGCTGTACCGCGCCGCCCTCTACGCAGAGGCGATATGAGCAGCCCCGACGTCGCCGTCGTCATTCCGACCCTGCGTCGCCCGGACGAACTGACCCGCGCCCTGCGCTCGGTCTTCGCTCAACAGGGCGCCGAGAGCCGCCTGCGCGAAATCGTCGTCGCCGACAACGATCCCGAGGCCAGCGCCCGCGCGACGGTCGAGGCGTTGAAGGCTGAATCGCCAGTTCCCCTGATCTGGACCCATGCGCCGCGCCCCGGCGTAGCCACCGCGCGCAACACAGGCCTTTCCGCCACCCAGGCGCCGCTGATCGCCTTTCTCGACGACGATGAGGCCGCCAGCCCCCGCTGGTTGGCCGCCCTGTTGCGCGGTCAGGCGGCGACCGGCGCCGACGCCGTGTTCGGCCCCATTCAGGGACGCGTTCCCGACGGGACGGGTTGGGCGACGGCCTATCTGGAACGCTTCTTCGGCCGCGAAGGACCTGAAGGCGATCAGTTGATCGAAGAGCCCTATGGCTGCGGCAACTCGCTTCTGGTGCGTGCGACCGCCCTGCCCGGCGAGGCGCCCTTCCACGTCGGATCGGATCAGATCGGCGGCGAGGACGATGTTCTGTTCGCCGCCCTGAAGGCGCGCGGCGGCCGGTTCGGCTGGGCGGCCGACGCCTGGGTGGACGAGTTCGCCCCCCCGCACCGCGCCACCCTGCGCTACGCCCTGACCCGCGCCTTCGCCTATGGCCAGGGCCCCAGCCAGACAGCCGCCGAGGCGCGCGACTGGCTGGGCGTCGGCCGCTGGATGGCCATCGGCGCGGTTCAGACTCTGGTCTGGGGCGCAGCGACCTTCGCCATGACCATTTTGGGCCGCGCCAGCCGCGCTCAGATGGCCGACCGCGCCGCGCGCGGCCTGGGCAAGATCATGTGGATGAAGGGCTTCGAGCCGCGCTTCTACGGTCAGAGCGAACTGGACCGCCTGAACCGCCAGCGCGCGTCTAGCTGAAGAACCGCTTCAGCAGCTTCGGCGGGCTCCAGGTCGAGCGGTTCATCACCAGACCCGCGACACGGCCTCCGGCGGCGTCGATCTCTTCGCGCAGGGCGGCAGGCGCAGCCGCGCCGGTGCTGTCCGCCGCCACCACCATCACCGTCGAGTCCGCCAGCGGCGCCAGCGTCAGGGCCATGTCGCTGCGGTCCGCCGCCGGGGCGTCGATCACCACGGTGTCGGCATGCGCCCGCAGCCGGGTCCAATAGCGCGGATCATCGACTGCCTCGACCCGCTGGCCTGCGCGCAGCAGCTCCATATGGAAGCGGGTGACATACAGCCGCCCTCCCAGACAGGCCTTGGCCGTCAGGATGCGTCCCGGCGCGGCGGGCTTGCCGTCACGGCCGCGCAACGGCGGCGACACGGCATAGAAGGCCGATCCGTCCGGCGACGCCCGCACAGACGCCCCCATGCGCCCGAACCGGTCCGGCTCGGCGGCGATCTGCTCCATCTGCCCCTGCTGCGACAGGTCGCCGTCGATCAGCCAGACCGGACGGCGTCCACGCACGGCGGCCATGCGGGCGAACTCTCGCGCCACCGTCGAGACGCCCTCGCCCGAAGTCGCGGCGGCGAACAGGATCACGCGGCCGCGATGCGCCGGGGCCGGCCCCAGCGCAGCCCACAGGCCAGCCATTTCTGTCGTCAGATCGACCATGCGAATCGGTTACGCGCGCGCCATTTGGCGCAACCTAGCACGAGCCGCCCGCCGGTCATCGCCGCGTATCAGCGTCATACGCGCTCAGACGCTCTTGGCCGGCGCCACGGCGAGCACCGGCGCATTGAGGGTGCGGCTCAGGGTCGCGGGCATGGCGAAGCCGGGCCGCAGCAGCACCCGCAGCAGGCCGACGCACAAGGCGGTGAAGCCGGCGAATAGGAAGACGGCGATCATCAGCGGCGCCTTCAGGCTCTTGCCCTTCGACGGCGGCTGGGCCCGCTCGATGACGGTGACGTTGTCGGCGCCCGCCTTGACCAGTTCATTGTCGGCGCGGCTCTGGGTCTCGCGCTGCTGGAACTCGCGGATCGATGCGGTCAGCACCTCGCGGTTGCCCGCCAGGGTCGAGTTGCGCGACTCCAGCTCGGTCAGCCGCGCCTGGCGCGCGCGCAGATCCGTCAGTTGCCGATCCAGCACAGCCAGCCGCGCGGACAACGCATCCCGCTCGGCCTGAGCGTTGATGCGGGTGGTCTCCAGCTCGACCCAGATCGGGTTCGGTCCCGTGCGGACCTCCTTGGCGCCGACCGCGGTGCCGGTGCCGACATAGGTCTGGAGCTGGGCGATCTTGGCGTCGATCTCGCGCACCGGCTGGGCGTCGGCCTGATAGCGGGCCAGCAGGCTCTCGCGCTCGGTACGCAGCTGCAGGATAAGGTCCTGAGCCGAGACGTTCAGATCCTTGTACAGGGCCACCTCTGACGGTGTCCGCGACAACTGGGTGACCAGGGTCGACAGGCGCTGCGACGCCTGTTGCAGTTGGGCCTGAACGCCCATCCGCTCGGTGAAGATCGACTGATAGGTGCTGGCGACCGTGGCCCTGGCCGTGGCGAAATCGCCGATATTATTGGTGCGAAGGAAGTCTTCATAAGCGCGGTCAGCGTCGCCCAACTCATCCTCGAACGTCTGGCGCTGGGTGCGGATGGCCGCCGTCGCACGATCCTGGAAGACCTCGCGGCGATAGGTCAGATACTGGTCGATAACCGTGTTCAGGACCCGCGCCGACTTGGCCGGATCATCGCTCTTATAGCTCAGGCCGATCACGGGGCTCAGAGGCGTCACCTCGACGTCCAGCCCCGTGGCGACCGCGCGAACCGCCGAGGCTTCACGGCGGGCCGGATCGGCGGGCGGGGGCGCATCGGGGCTCTGGAAGCTCTCGACGCCCAGGGCGCGCACCACGCGGCGCTTGACCTCAAGGCTGTTCAGAATGGCGGCTTCGGATTGCGCCACCTCGGCGGCCGAAGGGGGCATCGCCCGCTCGCCCAGACCGACGCGGGGTTGATAGACGTATTCCTGGCCCACGCCGACGAACAGGCTGGCGCCGGCCGTGTAGCTCTTCTTCATCGTCATCACGACGGCGGCCCCGATGCCGAAGATCACTGCGAAGATGATGATCATCAACAGCAGTTCGCGGAACAGCAGGGCCACGACGTCCATGACGCCGTACCGGGGACGGGTTGCTGTGACGTGCGAACGCATACGGGCCGGATCATCCACCAGTGTCAGACCGGGACACCTTGAAGCGTTGGCGTTAACCGCGCGTTACCCATAAGGCGTCAACTTGGGGGAACTTCAGTTTCGCAATCGATCGGACCCGGCCGCTCATGGACGTTGATCGCCGCCTGCTTCTTCTGGCGCTGGGCGCCGGCCTGACCGGCTGCGCGTCCGGCGGTCGCAACGGATCGGCCGCCCTGCCCCGTCCGCAGACGGTGGCGGACCTGCCGCGCGACCTGCCCTTCGCGCCGTGGACCGATATCGAGCCTGAATACCGCCTCTATGCCGGCGACGAGATCGAGGTCGCCCTGCCCACCGCGAGCGAACTGACCCGCCAGCTGAAGATCGGCCCGGACGGACGGGTCTCACTGCCGCTCGTCGGACATGTGACCGCCGCCGAGCGCAGCCTGTCGGAGCTTGAGGGCGACATCTCGGCCGGTTACGCCCCTCACCTGCTGCGACCCGAGGTCGAGGTGACGTTGCGCCAGGCCGGTCCGCTCAAGGTCTGGATCGACGGCGAAGTGCGCAATCCCGGCGTATTTGACATGCCAGGCCAGATCGACGCCTATCAGGCCCTGATCATGGCGGGCGGCGTTCTGCCGACGTCCAACGCCCGCAACTGCGCCCTGATCCGACGCGGCCCGAGCGACCTGCGCATGCTGAAGGTGCTGGACCTGCGCGCGCCGCGCGGCGAAATTCTGCCCTTACGTCGCGGCGACATCATCTTCGTTCCGCGCTCGACGCTGGGCGAACTGGCGGCTTTCTTCACCCAGTTCCGCGCCGCCCTGCCGATCGGCTTCTCCTACGCCATCAACGGCGGCTACGCCTCGACTTAATGTGGGTCAGAGCGATGCGGCGATAAGTGAAGCCGCGTCATCGTCCATATGGATCGCGAAGCCCGTCTTACAGGCCGAAGCGAACTTCGCTTCACGACCCGTTGCGGACATTAGTCGTACGGATCGGCTCCGTAACGTTCTTCGCCTTCACGCCGCAGGTCGTTCAGGGTCTGTCCGTCAGCAGGACTGATATACGGACGTGCAGGAACAGCATCGGCGAGGCATCGTTGAAGGGGCTCGTCCGCGTTACGTTGCACGATGTTGTAGGTGCCCAGCGAGTTCCGCCTCAACCACCAGCGTCGTCCGTTACGAGGCTGGCTGAAATACGTGTGCTGCACCGCCAAGACGGTGACTGGTCCTCTCGAGACGGAACCGGAATATACCCACCTCACGTTGAGATCGATGATCCACGGCCACGCCATAATGATGCAGTCGTTCCCGCAATCCACCATAACGGTCGGCGTTTGACGTATAATTCTTGCGGACACCTCCGCGTCATAGCAGGCCGGTTCGGACGCCAAAGCCGAGCCGCACGCGAGCATGAAAGAGGCGGCCACAACAACGGCAGGAACGGTGCAGGCCCGATTCATACGTCAACCTAACATCGAAATGTCTGCTTTCCACCCATAGCTGAAGTTGAAAGGGTCTGTTTTGGGGAAACCAAAAACCAGCGCCGATCGAGAAAACTGATTGGGAGGCAGCGCTTCCGCGCGCGGACGAGTGCAAAACTCATCCAGCCCAAAAGGGCTCAAACCGTGGTCGGGGCGAGAGGATTCGAACCTCCGACCCTCTGGTCCCAAACCATGACGAAAGTGCCGATTTTCAGTCGCTTGCCTGTAAAACGAGCTTACGTCGGCCTGAAGCGCAGCAAGGCTTTGCACCCGGAGTGTAAAACAATCGGCCATCGCGAGGCCATAGGAAAGCTCTTCGACGTCGGCACTCGGAGTTGCAACCGCCTCCAAAACACTGATATTTCCAATGCAAGCGCTACTTTAAATGCCCTTGAAAGGGGAACGCCGCTTGCAGGTTGGGGGTTAGACAACATATGAGTTGTGCATGATCCCGCCATTTGGATCAGTGACTGGATATCTCCCGCGGGGCATTCACCACGCGACGTGGGAGGAATTGGTGAAGGCTTTGGGATTCAGTGACCGCCGCCGAGAACTTCTCGAGGGGCTGCGCTTGGGTGCCCACGAGTTAAAGAAGGCAGGAGTCAGTGTAGTCTTTCTGGATGGAAGCTTCGCTACGAAAAAGCATAACCCAAGCGATATAGACGGATGCTACAACATTGATGAAGTAGATCCGTCCGTGTTGGACCCCGTCTTTCGAGACTTCAAGAACGACAGAAAAGCAATGAAGGACAAGTATGGAGCCGAATTTTTTCCAGCAACATGGATCGCTGACAATCTGAGCGGAGATCCTTTCCTTACGTTCTTCCAGAAAGATAGAAATGGGCGCGCCAAGGGTATTATTGCCTTGGATTTGAGCACACTGCCATGATCAAAAATAGCAGACAGCTAACGACTGCTAAGAAGCAGGTCGCCTCTTTTGCAGAGAGCATCGCCTCCCTTAAAAGCAAGTTGAATAATGCGTCGGGCATCGAACAAGTTCGCCTTAGCATGGCCTTGGACGCAGCTCAAAGTATGCAGGAATCTATCGCGGCCGAAATCGCGGAATATGAGAACCTTACAAAGGGAAACCTTGGGGTCATTTCCATTCGAGGACTGCACGACCTGCCTCGAGCACTTATCAAGGCGCGCATCGCTCATGGTTGGACGCAGAAGGAACTGGCTGCCAAGCTTGGCGTGAAGCCTCAGCAAGTCCAGCGCTGGGAACACGAAGAATATGAGCGGACAGGTTTTGACCGCCTGGAGCAGGTAGCGGAGGCGCTAGGCATCAGCCGCCAAATTCGCATTCAACCCCGCGTCTACGGCGGCCCGTTCATCATGTCCGCTTTCCCGGCACAGCTTACAAATCCCTCATTCGGGAAATTCGCGGCTTTCAGCGCAAACACGACGGTTTTGCGGGGAACTGCAGAGGTTCGATTCAGCGATAATGACGGTGGCAGCGGATGCCGTATCAGTGTCTTCCAGAACAAGGACGGCTTCTCAATGAGAATGATCGGCGTGTCTCCTGACGCTGACGGCATCTACAAGAAGGAAGCTACTGCGAAATCGTCAACCTCCTCTACGTTCGTTGAAATAACGGAGGACCGCAAACATGCCTAAAGTGTCGGCTGTTATTTTTTGCGATCAATGCAGAGTTGAAGAAAACGGTAAGTATATCCTCATCGGCGCCTACACAGGGAAGCTGGGAGTAAACAACTTCCCGCAACAATTTTCTCTTCAGCCGGTGTTACTGATGGATGAGATCAGCGCGGGAACTCGGGTACGTGTGAGGATATCATCTGAAAGTGGCGCAAAATTTGCTGAGTATGGCGTCGAAGCCGCTATAGATCCTAGTTCAGTTTTCCCTGGAATCTTGGCTTGGCTACCTTCTCCACTGACAACGGTAAGCCTGTCAGAAGCCGATGTTATCGAAGTCTCGGCCGCATTTGACGATGGCGATTTCGCTATCGTTGGAAGATTGCCTGTAGAACTCTTGGAGTTGGAGGACGCCCCGGCCGAATAGTCAGGGCGCAAGGATTCGCAAGCGAAGGAAAGCCTTTGGGAACGCCAAATACGCAGGAGAGGGCTTGGCATTTTTCACGGCGTGAACCGCAAGAATTCCGGCACATAAAGCCCGCGGGCGAGGCGGGGGGAAAAGCGCGGCGCTCGGGGTCGAGGTGGGGTCGGCCGCCCTGGGGGCCTCGGCAGGGCGGCGCGGCCGCCCTACTCCGGCCAGACCCGACGCACGTCCAGGGCGCCGGCGGGGCATGGGGCGAGCAGCATGTCCTGGGCGGCCGACAGGTCCAGCCAATGAACGCCGGCGTCCGGAGGCAGCAGGACGATCTGACGGTCATGATAGGGCGCGACGTCGGGGCCGGGCTGGGTCGTCAGCATGGCGAAGGCGCCATCCTTGACGATGCCCAGGATCCAGAACCACGGGTGGCCTGCCATGGCGAACAGCCACTTCGTCTTCTTGCCCTGGACCTTCGGCTCCGTGAACTCATAGAAGCCGTCGGCCGGGATCAGGCAGCGCGTCGAGCCCGCGAAGGATCGGCCGTCAGATCGGAAGTTGAAGACCGGCCGCCCTGTCGGAGCCTTCCACGCCCAGGGCGTCATCTCCAGCTGCGGCCCGTCCTCGCCCGCCACCACGATCGGCGCGCGATCGCCTATGCGGTAATCGCCCGGCTCGAGGTTCGGCCGGCTCTGCGGCATGGTCAGGATGCGGCCCAGCGCGGCGAACGGCGTCGCCAGCTGGTTCGCCGGCACGTGGAGGCGATAGTTATTGCACACCCTGGCCTACTCCCTGCGGGTCGTGGACTCAGCCCGAGCCCGCGCTTTTTGTTCCCTCTCTAGCTTGGCCTTGTAGCGCGCTTCCGCCCGCTGGAGCGCCCTGGCCTGATCCTCGCGGTGACCGTCATCCCAGGCTCGAGGCCTCAGCGGCACCATCAGGAGCTTCTGGCCGGCCATGCCGTCGCGTCGCGAGATCTCGATCGCGCTCGGATACACGCCGCACGTGGCGCACCGAAAGCGCAGCTCTTGGAGATGATCGTCCGCCAAGCGCGCGCCGATGCGCCAGACGTTCATCTCCCGCGTCACGCGGCACCCTTCGCAAAAGGCAGACACGACGATATCGCGCCAGACGACCAGGTCGCGCGCGGTCACGTTCTCGGCGGTCCATTCCTCGGGCGGGCGCAGATAGTGCGGCAGCTGCGTCGCCATCTCAGCCCCGCGCCGCCAGCCGTTCGAACAGCGCCCTGCCCTTGGCCGCCGCCTCGGGCGAGATCCGCGCCAGTTCGGCCGCGACCCTGGCCTGCATGTTCAGCAGCACCGGATCCGCGCGCGCGGCTTCGCCGTGCTGCCAGATGGCCATCAATGTGCCGAGCGCCCTATCCTCGCGCGTCGGCTTCGTCTTCGGCGGTGCCCGCCGCCCTTCGTTCGTTTGCATGGTGCAGCTCCAGACCAGCTGACCGACCCGACGCCGCTCTAGGGCGCCGGGCCGTCACGGCTCAAGCTATTTGTTCTATATTTGTTCCACACCCCGCGCCGGGCTGTGGAGAAGCGTCAACCGCCCCGTGATCATCATCTCGCGGTGATTGCGAGCAGCGATAGGCCCCCACAAGTTGAAAGTCCTCACGACTCAACAACAGCTAGAAGCTTCTCAAGTTGCAGCGGGCTTGGAGTCGAGCGGAACATCGCTTTGCCGCATCAGGTCGGACGGCCCCAATCGCCCAGAAAACGATTTCGTTCGCCGCGGCTTGCTCGCCACGGCTCGCACATAGGAGCGACATTGCGATGGATCACCCGAATACAGAACTGATCGATCCAGATCCTTTTGTGGCCGCCGGGCTGGCTCTGAACGCTATCGCTGTAATTTTCACGGCGGTACAAGCCTACAAAGCTATTTGGCCCGCGCCCGCCCCTGCAATGAAGCCGAACCACAGGCAGCTGCAGCTTAATGAGCTAGGACACCTAGAAACTCATGCAGAAAGCCTCGGCGCTGCAATCGATAAACTTACGAGAGTTGTAGAACGGAACGCTAAGAATAGCGACGCCGAACTATATGATGCTCCACTACGGGTCGGCACCGCCAACCTAATGCTTCCACCAAGCGCTTTAGATCAATTTGTCGCACAGTATGCAGATGCAGGCCTTCACATCTCATCTATATTCCGATGGCTTCTTAGCATCCAAAAAAACAACCCTGACCTCGCTTATCGCCTAGGCGAACAGCTTGATGAGCCATTATCTGGCGTAGCCGAGCGAATAAATGGAGCTCTTGGCCAAGGAGCCTCAATCCGCGTCGCTCTTACTGAACTCCGCGTAACACTGGAGGCATTGGCGCGGGCTATCGAGACTGAGATCGGGCGCCCTGGCAACTGACTTCGCGTTGGTGCTCGGGCATGGTGCGCCACTTATGCCCCCGCGACTTGTCGATGCCGCATCTTAAGGGCGTCGCTTGTTTCCGGCTCTGCAGCTCAGCGCTTCGGGCGCGCTGCCGTCCGGCCGCGGCGGCTCTACGTCAGCACCCAAGCGCGAGCGATACCTTATACACCGCGTACATGACGGAACCGACTATAGTGATCTGTAAAGCTTGCCCTTGTTAATAACGCATATCCGCGTTAGCGCCGAAAGATGACCAAGAGCGTCGAAATTAACGCCGTAGTGCGTCCCATGCTGGCCGCAATCCTAGTTTGGATCGGCTTGGCGGTAGTTCTCGGGTTGAACCGGTGGGGCTGTCGCTTGCCTTGGTCCACCGATTGCATGGCAACATTCTTCAGTCACGTCGAGACGGTCATCCTGTTTTCCTGGGTAAAGCAGCCAGAGCAGATCATATCGGCATTTCTGGCCGTGGGAGCCGCTACCGTCAGCGTCTTTTTCCTCCGCAGACAGATTCTGCAGACCGAACGGCACCAGCAGCAGAGATATGAAAGCCGCTTACGCGCCGCCTTAGCCACTGCTCCTCTCACGCTGAGTGGAATATGCGCTTACGCCCAAGCCCTAGCCCATGCCTGGAAAGAAAATGCCTTTCCCCCCCAACTGGGCACGCCGGGTATTCTCCACTCGCCAGGCGTTCTCTCGGCACCCTTCCCCGAGCTAGATTCCGCGCTGGTTCACGAGCTCCGCGATCTCATTGAGGCATGCAGCGAAGAAGACGCCGCTCCCTACGTAGCGATTCTGAACTTGCTGCAGGTCATCAGCGCCAAGGCTGGTGGTTTCGAGAGGGACGCGCCCAACATGACCGGCAGGGCGCGGTACTGCTGGGGCGAAACCATCGAAGCGCTTGAACTTTATGCCCGCGCCAGCAATCAGTTCGACACCGTGAGAAAGGAGCACATCGTCAACGCCACGATGCCTTCAATCGACCGGATTCATAATGCTGCGAAGGCGGCCCGAATTTACAATCACCGGGCAATCTACGGGATGATCCAAGGCAGATATCCGCCACCTGCTAGGACTGCGAGCCCTGACGCTCCCTGAAACGCACCGCTTCGACCCCGATCCAGTCATTGATCGCCAGCATGCGCATCTGCAGCGGTACGATCTCGTTCCGATGGAACACCTCGTCGGCCTTCTCGACATCGCCGAAACCTCCGGCGTTGGCTGGGATGACGCCCATCAGCTGCGGGGGAATGCGATGCGCGGCTAGGATGTCGTCGCGCGTCGTGTTCTTGATGCCGAGAAACTCGTCCTTGGCCGCCGCCTCACCAGGGTGGATCAGTTGGACGCCCTTCTCCTTGCCGTTCGGAATGTGCAGAAACAGGTTCCTGAAGTTGCCGATCCCCTTCGACTTCTCCAGGGCCCCCTCGATGGCGTCTGCGTCCTCTTCGCTGAGGCCCGCCTCGGTCACATACATGATGAAACCGGCATGGCTGCCGTTGCGATAGTATCGTCGGCGAAACAGGACCGCGTCCTCGTTCAGCATAGCGGACTGCAGCGCGCTCAGATAATCAGGCACGCCATAGATTTCCTGATCCAGACCGGGGCGCATCAGCTGGAAGACGGATCCCCGCGCAAAGGCGTGTTCAGGCCGGCCTGCTTCGAGGAAGAAGAACTCGCCGTCGACCAGACCGCGTCGCGTGTATTTCGCCAACGACCGCTTCAGCCGCATGGGCTGACCCAGGCGGTTCGGCACGGCCTCGACATATCCGTTGCCCAGCGTGAGGAAGTCCAGCGCCACGCCCTCGAACGTCAGCCGATCGAGCATCGGGTGCGGTTCGAAATCCAGCAGCAGCTTGTTCAGCTTCACCGCGAACGCGCTGGAATGGTGGGGGCTGATATTGGCCGCCCGCGAAAGCGCCGCCAGCGAGATCGGCGGCTCATAATATCGTCCGTTGTGCCAGCACTCGATGTGCTCAAGAAAGTCCCGCCGGCTCATCACCGGTTCCGGATCACCAAGGCTGAAAGCGCGAGCGCGTGCAGGCTTGGCCGCCTCGGCGGCGGTGACGACGTCAGTCATTGGCGAAAACCTTAACTCGCGACCGGCGAACGACGCCGATCGCCGCTTCAAGCGGCTCGTTGTCCAGGGCCTGGAACAGGGCCCAGGCAAGATCCCCGTGGCCGCTCTTCTTGGTCCGGGGAGCTTCATAGGTCAGATGTCGGCCCGAAGACGTCAGCGCGCGACGGATCGACATCAGGGCGCTGGTCATGTCCAGCCAGCTGATCGGGTATTCCAGTCGCTTGCGTGCCACGACGTCCAGTGCCTTGTGAACCATGCGGGTCTTCAGGACCGGGTCGTAACGGTGGCCGCGCGCCTGGGGGAACCACTGCACGACCAGCTGATAGACGGCGTCGCCGATGCCGGTCTTGTCGATGTCGATCTTGGTGACGTTGAACCGGGTCGCCAGCGCCTGGATGCGTTTGGCCTGCTTGGTGAAGTCTGAGCCCTTGAACTGTTCCTTCCAGATCACGCGGAACTTGCCCTTGCCGGGCGTGTCCGGCGGCGCGACCAGCACCAGGCCGGCGTTGTCGGCATTCTCGCCGTCGCCGTTGGGGTCGTAGGACAGCCAGACTTCGCCCTCGTAGGGGCGGCCATAGCCGAGGTGCAGCTTCGTGAAGTCGACGTCGTTCCAGACGTCCCATTCCTCGACCTGGCAGGGCTGCAGCGCCGCCATGGGGAAGACCGACTGGGTGTCGTCCACGAACTGACACATGTAGAGGTTGGCCCACGCGGCAGGCGACTTCCGCATGCGCAGGCTGACCAGGTCGAATAGGGTACAGCCCTTGGCGGCGGCGTCCTCGATCGTGACGATCTGGCGCCAGATGCCGTCCTCGCACAGACGCCCGTCCTTCAGGGCCTGGTGCGTCACCTCGAACTCGCGGCGTTCCGCCTTGGGCCGGTCCGCGTTCCAGGCCGCGCCTGTCCAGAACGGATAGGCCTCGTGGGTGATGGAGCTCGGGGTCGAGAAGTAGGTCAGGCGATATTGCTTGTGCGACGCCATGCCTGAGGCGACGTCTTCAAGCGTCTTGAAGCCGTGCACCCAGAAGAACTCGTCGAAGTAGAGGTCCCCGTTGTTGGACTGGGCTGTCCTGCTGTTCGTGCCCAGGAAATACAGGGTCGGCCGCGGCTTCGGCAGGCCGGTTTCGGGGTCGTCGCCCCGATCGAGCATGATCTCCTCGCCCGTCAGATCGACCCCGACCGTCAGCTTGACGAAGTCGATGATGTATTTGCGGAAGACGTGCGCCTGACGCTTCGACGCCGACAGGAAGATTTGATTGTTCCCCGTCTCCATGGCGTAGAGCAGGGCTTCGCGAGCGAAATAGAAGGTCGCGCCGATCTGGCGCGACTTCAGGATCATCCGATGGCGCTGCTGGCGCTGGACGTGCCACTCGAGCTGATACCCGAACATCTCGTCCAGGTGCCGCTGCAGCAGGACCTCCAGCTGCTCCTCGGTCAGGACATTGCGCCGCGCCTTCGCCTTCTCCTTGGCGTTCCGGTTCGCGACCTTGTCGTTCAGATGGCCGGTGTGCCCGCCCTCGCCCTCGAACTTCCGGACGCGCGCGATGGTGACCATTTGCCGGCCCAGCAGGTCGATTTCCTTGAAATCCCGGCCTTCCTTCAGCCCTTTCCAGATCAAAGTGATGATGCGTGCCTCAAGCACGCCTTCGACGCGCTGAAGGGAGGATGAGGCGTCCCAGCCGTCACGATTCTTCCAGCTGGCGATCGTGCCCTCCGGCACGCCCAGGAACTGGGCGATCGCGCTCGGCCGCCAGGCCGACCAGTAGAGGAACTTGGCGAAGCGCCGGGGATCCAGATTCTCGCTGATCGGAAAGCCGACGGCGTCGTTGCGCGCCAGGATGGCGCCGATGTCGTCGTCGCCACCGTCGGCCGGTCCTTCCTGCTTTTTGGGGCGCTGCCTCATGGCGGCGGACGCTACCCGCGAGACGACGCGCTATCGGATGACGGGCTGTTGTCGCGGCCGCACCGCACAAACGCGCCGCCTTGAGACGACCGGCCTTCCAACGGCGATCTGACCGCTCCCAAAGCCGGCGCGTCCGGCAGTTCGCTCAGACCGCCCCGAGGCCCGCATGTCCCAGACCACCAAGAAGCGCAGCAAATGGTTCCGCGTCGCCGTCGAGGGGGCCACCGCATCGGACGGACGCACCATCGAGCGCTCCTGGATCGAAGACATCGGCAGCAGCTACGACCCGAAGACCTACGGCGCCCGCATCAACGTCGAGCACATCAAGGGCTTCACCGGCGAAAAGCCGTTCAAGGCCATGGGCGACGTCCTGGAGACCAAGGCCGAGGACTTCACCTTCAAACTCAACGGTGAGGACGTTACGCGCCTGGCGCTCTACGCCCTGGTCGATCCGACCGACGACCTCATTGCTCTGACCGGTGACCGGCAGAAGATCTACACCTCGATCGAAGTCGCCCCGAACTTCGCCGGAACCGGCAAGGCCGGCCTGGTCGGGCTGGCCGCCACCGACAATCCCGCCTCGCTGGGTACGGAGATCCTGTCCTTCTCCGCAAGGGCCGACGACCCCGCCGCGGCCATGTTCCGCCAGCGCCTGAACGACCTGAAGATCAACCCTTCCAATGTCTTCTCGGCCGCCTTCGAAACCGAGATCGAGTTCGAGGACATCGCCGCCGAACAGGGCGGCTCCGCATCGGGCGAGAGCCTGTTCGAAAAGTTCATGCGTACGGCGATCGAAGCCTTCACGCCCAGGGCGACGGCGGCTCCCGCCGCTCCTGGTGCTCAGCCGGCGACCCAACCTGTCCAGAACAACGGCGCCCAGCCCGATCTGGCCGCCCTGTTCACTGGCATGGCCGAGAGCTTCGCTGCCGATCGAGCCGCCTCGAACAAGGCGTTCGACGCCCGCTTCAAGACCCTGACCGACGAGCTCGCTGGTCTGCGTCGCGAAATGTCGAACACCCCCGACCCGCAGCACCTGTCCCGACCTCCGGCGACGGGCGGCGACGGCGCCATCCACACCGACTTCTAAGCTCCCTCGCCGCCTCTCCGCGCCCCCCTTTCGCCTCCCACGGATCTCGCCATGCGCAACGAAACCCGCGTCAAGTTCAACGCCTATTGCAACCGCATCGCCCTGCTGAACGGGGTGGCCAGCGCGGCCGTCTCCTTCAACGTGGCCCCAACCGTCCAGCAGAAGCTGGAATCCAAGCTGCTCGAAAGCTCCGCCTTCATGAAGCGGATCAACGTCGTGCCCGTGCGCGACCTGAAGGGCGCCAAGCTGGGCCTGGGCAACACCGGCCCGATCGCCAGCAGAACCAAGACCTCGACCGGCCAGCGCCGGAAGACCCGCGCCACGCACACGCTCGATAAGCGCGGCTATGAGTGCCACAAGACGAACTTCGACACCCATATCCGGTACGAGACGCTGGACAGCTGGTCGGAGTTTCCGGATTTCGAGACCCGCGTCCGCGACCATTGCGTTCAGCAGCAGGGCCTGGATCGACTGATCATCGGGTGGAATGGCACCCACGTCGCTGAAGACACCGACATCGACGCGTTTCCGCTGCTGCAGGACCTCAACATCGGCTGGCTGCAGATCCTACGCGAGGAAGCGCCCGCCCAGGTCATGCAGGGCATCAACACGGCCCCTGAAGGCCAGCCAGCGGTCTATCGCCCCATTCGCGTCGGCCCCGGCGGCGACTACGCCAACATGGACGCCCTGGTCACGGACGCCATCATGCTGATGGAGCCTCAGTATCGCGAGGACACCGGTCTGGAAGCGATCTGCGGCCGCGAACTGCTGCACGACAAATACTTCCCGGTCATCAACCAGGACCACAAGCCGAGCGAGACCCTGGCGGCCCAGACCGTCGTGGCTCAAAAGCGGATGGGCAATCTGCCCGCCACCACCCAGCCCTACTTCCCGGCCGCTTCGACGCTCATCACACGCCCGGACAACCTGTCGATCTACTGGCAGAAGGGTGCGCGTCGCCGACACATGAAGGACGTGCCCGAAGCCGATCAGATCGAGAACTACGAGTCCTCGAACGACGCCTATGTGGTCGAGCGTATCGGCGGCGCCGTGCTGGTTGAGAACATCGAGTTCGGCGACTGGTCGCAGTTGGCCCAACCGGAAGGCCAGGGCTGAGCATGTCCCATCGCCTCAGTCCGGCCCTGCGGCACAAGCAGCGCGTCCTCGCCGCCCTGAAGTCGGGCGCGGGCGCCTCGATCGGCATCCCCCTTTCGAACCATCCTACCGGCGTGAATGACGACGCCCCGGAAGGACCCGCCACGCTCGCCTACCGGCAGATGCAGCTACAGCTGATCGACCATCAGCGCAGTCTCAAGGCCATTATGTCGACCGAAGGTAAGGTCGCGCTAAAGCGCGAGATCCTGCCGCTGTATCAGGACTGGGTTTCCGGGGTGCTGACCGGCTCGCGCGACGGCGCCCGCGGCGCCTATGACGAGGTGCTCGTCACGGTGATGATCTGGCGCATGGACGTCGGCGATTTCGCCGGCGCAATGCCCTTGATCGAATACGTCTTGCACCACGGCATGCTCCTGCCCGAGCGGTTCAAATCTACGCCGGCGGTCTTCATTACCGACACCATCTGCGACGCTGCTCTCAAAGCCTACGCCCTGGGCGATGAAGCAGCTGTCGCCTTCCCATCGGGCATCCTCGGCCACCTTGAGGATCTGGTCGAAGACATCGACATGCACGACGAGGTGCGCGCCAAGCTGCAGAAGGCGATCGGCAAGGCCATCCTGACGGGTGGCGACGAGGCTGAGCGGCGGGCACGAGCCGGCGAAGCGCTTAAGCGCTACCTGCGCGCCCTGGAGCTCGATGAGCGCGTGGGGCTGAAGAAGGACATCGACAGCCTGCAGCGCGAGCTCAAGCGCTCCGAGCCCGGCGAGGTGTCCCCGCTTGAGGATCTGCCGGCCAAGCAATCCGCTCGGAAACCGACCGACCAAAACACCTCCGATACGCCGTCTAACGACGGCTGACCCTCTCGCCCCCCGGCGCTCGGCGGCGGGGCTGGTCCGACGACAGCGGATTCGTCCGCCTGAACGTCCGTCCGGCCCCCCACCGCCGTAGTCCCAACCTGAAAGCGCGCCGGGCTCGTCGGCGGATTGAGAAGGAACTCCGTTCGTGTCCGGCTTCGTCTTCCCCCCTCAGAACACCGACGCCGACGCTCCGCCGGCCGAAGCGGCTGGCCTGGTGAAGGGCGATGGCTTCTGGCCGGACATCAACATCAACGACGTCCGCGACGTGGTCCGCCTGGACACCACCATCACGCCCGCCCGCCTGCGCGACGCAGTTCGCCAGGCCATGCTCGACATCGCGGCCGCCCTGGCCAACTGGCGCGCAAGTCAGGAAGCGGCGGGAGCCAGCACCCTTTCAGATGTGCCTTCCCGAATGAAGGTCGACGGCGTCAGCGACTACGTTCTGCGCTGGTCTCGCGCCGTCTACTCCGTGGTGGGCGCCGACCTGGGCGAACGCCTGGCCAGTCAGTCGGCCACGGCCGCCGGCGTCGATCGGGCGCAGGCCCTCGGCCAGGACGTTCTGGTCCATCAGAGGAACGTGTCGTTCGCCGTCCGCGACTTCCTGGGCCGGCCGCGCATCCGGGCGCGGATGATCTGATGTCCGACCTCACCGCTCCCCTGCCTGTCCAGGCTCTCCCCGGCGAACGTCTCGATCAACTGGTCTTCCGCGCCCTCGGCCGGACCAGCGCCGCGGTCGAGGAAGTGCTCGCCGCCAATCCCAATCTGGCCGACCTCGGCTCGACCCTCCCGACCGGCCACGTCGTCATCATTCCCGTGGCTGCCGCCCGGCCGGCCGACGCGCCTCAGGTCCAGCTCTGGATATGATCATGGCCAAGACGCCCGTCACCGTCACCATCAGCCTCCTGCAGCTGTGCTTCGCCGTCGGGGTGCAGATCATGGTCGTGGCTATCGCCATCGGCGGGCTGTTCTCGCGCGTCGAGGCCATGGAGACGGCTGTCCAGCCGATCCAGCGCGGCGACTTCGCTCGCCTGGACGAGCGCGTCCAGCACATTCAGGGCGACATCGCCTGGATCCGCGCCCAGCTGGAAAAGGAGCGCGATCGATGAGCCGTCCGCTGCCCGAGGCGCAGTGGTTCTACCGCCGCCTGTTCACCTGGGCCGTGACCGGCTGGGCGCTCTTTACCCTGCACAGCCTGATCCAGCGCATGCCCGAAGGCGATCTCCGCGCGATCGCGACGCGCCTGATCCTGCTGCTGGGCTCCCTCGTCGCCTTCTACCTGATCGGCCCGACTGCAGAACACATCATCGCGCTCGTGCGCGCCTGGCGAGGAGAGAATCCGAAATGAGCTTCAGACTGAGCACCCGCTCGCGCGATCGCATGAAGGGCGTTCATCCTGACCTGGTGCGCATTGTGGAACGCGCCATTCAGTTGACGCCCGTCGACTTCATGGTGACCGAAGGGCTGCGCACCGCCCCACGCCAGGCCGAGCTAGTCCGCGCAGGCGCCAGCCGCACCAACAACTCCCGCCACCTCACGGGTCACGCCGTGGACATCGCGGCGCTTGTCGACGGCCAGGTGCGCTGGGATTGGCCGCTTTATCCCCGGATCGCCGCCGCCTTCAAACAGGCTGCACGCGAACTGAACACGCCCATCATTTGGGGCGGCGACTGGCCCAAGCTGCGCGACGGTCCTCACTTCGAGCTCGAGCGGAAGGCCTATCCCTGATGGACGCATTACGCCGCACGTTCAACTTTGCCTCGCCGTTCGGCGTGATCCTGCTGCTGATCGTGGCCGTCGGTCTGGCTGTCCTCGCCCTTGGCGCGGTCGGCTTCCGTTTCGATCCGTTCGACAGCCTCCAGAAGCGCGCGGACAGGGCCGAGGCTTCGGCCGCCGCCGCGAACACCGACGCCGCCGCCCGTCGCATCGAGTCGGCCGGCGCGGCCGACACCGTCCAGCGCATCGACCGCATCACGGTCCAGATCCGCGCGGCCGACGCCATCGCCCATCAATCCGCCCTCTCCGCTCAGGACGCGCCCGATGCGAAACACCCTGTCGATCCTGCCCGCCTCGCTCGCCTTCGCCATGCTGACCAGCAGCTGTGCGACCTCCGTCCCGGCATCTGCGCCGACGCGCCCACCGCAGCGCGCGATGCCGATCCAGGCGACGACGCCCTGCGCCCTTCCCCGCCTTCCTGATCAGGCCACGGCCGCCGAACTGGAAAGCGCCTTCACGGCCCGCGGGGTCGCCCTGCTGGCCTGCGACGCCGCGCGTCAGCTGGCCGTCGACGTCCACGCCGCCGAGAAGGCGGACCAGGACGCCTGGTTGCGATCCCAGGCATCGGTTTCGTCCGGGCGTCGCCTGTTCGGTCCCGGCCGATGAAAAAGCCCGATCATCTGCGCGAGACCCTCGTCGGCGCTCTTGACCCGCGGCACGACCTCCGTCGCAACCCCGACCGCCTGCACATGGTGGCTTCAGACGTTCGCGCCGTCGCCGGCTCTCGGCCGGGCTCAGGCTTCCAGTGGCGATACACCCTGATCCTGTCCTTCCTCGACTTCGCCGGCCGGCCCGAAGAGATCACCATCCCCCTGCTGATCTGGATCTCCCGACACCAGCATGACCTGATCGCCAATGAGGCCAAGTCCGACCAGGGCTTTACCCAGGAGATCGAATTCCTCGACAGCAACAAGGTCGACGTCCTGATCCGCCTGCAGCTGACCGAGGACGTGAACTTCACCCCGCGCCCTGGCGGCGGGCACGACCTCGTCATTGCGGACGAGCCGCCGCCCCTCGCCTTCCAGCTGGACGGCCCGCCGTTGCACGTCGTCTACCTGGACGACCAGGTGCTGGTGCGCTGCTCCGCCCACCCTGACGCCGGCTGATGGCCGAGGACCTGCAGGCGCTTCATAGCCTCGCGGCCTCCATGCTGACCCAGCTGGAGCCCCCGGCCCGCAAGAGGCTGATGCGCGACATGGCGGGCATGATCCGCCGCGCCAACCAACACACCATGGCCGGCCAGCGCGCCCCGGACGGTTCGCCCTGGCCCAAGCGCAAGCCTCGCAAGGAACGGCGCGCCGCCTCCCGCCCCGTCCGCTTCCTCTACAGGTCGGGCGGCCAGCTGCGCCTGGTCGACATGCGCGGCTGGATGAAGCGTGGCAAATATCTCACCGGCTATGATCGCGAGGCCGGAGGAGTCCGAACCTTCCACGAGGATCGCGTGGTAGACTGGCTGCCGCCCAAGGGATCGGTCGAAGGCGGGGCCGTTCGCGGATTAAAAGGCAGCGTCCGCCGCCGATCGCCCCAGATGTTCCGCTCGCTGCGGTCCAGCCGGTACCTGAAGACCGGCCACGACGAAAAGTCGTCCTGGATCGAGTTCACGGAACGAGCCTCGCGCCTGGCCCAGACCCACCACTACGGCCTGCGCGACCGCGTGGCCCCTGGCGGGCCCGAGATCGACTATCCCGAACGCGCCTTGTTGGGTTTCAACCCCCAGATCGAGGCCGACCTCCTCAACCGCTTCATCGATCACGCCGGCGACGCGCTGGGATGGGGTCGCCGGGCCCGCTAATCTCGCCCACCGTTTGTGCGGTGCGGCCGGGACAACAGGCGCCCGTCGCCGCGCCCCGCTCCCCATGGCGACAACCGTGGAATGTCCACCTTCGCCGGCCAAGCCAGCGGCGCGACCGCCGTCAACCTGTCCCGACTGCCTTTTCCAGGCGTCGTGGAGACGATCTCATTCGAGGCGATTGTCGAGGAATCCAAGGCTCGCCTGGTGGCCCTGCTCCGGGACGACGACGCCGCCGCCGCCGACGCCCTGGAGCAGACGCTGCGCCTTAAGAGCGAACCCATCGTCAAGCTGCTCGAGATCTTCGCCTGGCGCGAGGTCTTGCTGCGCCAGCGCGTCAACGACGCGGCCAAGGCGGTGACCATCGCCTATGCCGTGGGCCCGGATCTCGACAACCTGGTCGCCCTGCTCGGCGTAACCCGTCTCGAGCTCGAACCAGCTGACCCGGCGACCAACACGCCGGCGGTGATGGAGCTGGACGAGGATCTGCGCCGCCGCGCCCTGCTGGCGCCGGAAGCCTACTCCGTCGCCGGGCCCGAAGGCGCCTACATCTCCCACGCCCTGGGCGTCAGCGGCGACGTTCTGGACGCCAGCGCCACCAGCCCGTCGCCCGGCGTCGTTCTGGTCACCATTCTGGCGCGTAATGAAACGGGCGTCCCCGACGCCGAACTGCTCGCTCAGGTCGAAGCCGCCGTATCGGCCGAAACCGTCCGCCCACTCACCGACCAGGTTATCGTCGCCCCGGCCGAGATCATCGACTACGTGATCGAGGCGGACGTCTGGACCTTTGCCGGTCCCGATAGCGGCATCGTCATGGCGGAAGCCCGAGGCCGGCTGAACCGCTACGTCGCCGAATGTTTCCGCCTCGGCCGTGACCCTACCCGCGCCGGCATCATCGCCGCCCTGACGGCCGAAGGCGTCCAGGACGTAGACCTGATCCAGCCTGCGGCCAACGTCGTCGTCTCGCGCCTGCAGGCGGCTCGCTGCATCGGCGTCACCGTACGGCACGCAGGCCTGGGCGAATGAGCTACGATCTGAAATCCCTCGCTCCGGACAACTCTACGCCGGTAGAGCGCGCGCTTGAAATCCTGACGCGGCGACTGGACCAGATCGGCGCGCCCCTAAGGCCCCTGTGGAACGCCCGGGACTGCCCCATCGACCTGCTGCCCTGGCTCGCCTACGCCCTGTCGATCGACGCCTGGAATGACGACTGGCCCGAAGCGGTGAAGCGCGCCTTCGTCGCCCAGGCGATCGAGGTCCAGCGCATCAAGGGGACGGCCGCCTCGGTCCGACGCGTGGTCCGCGCCTTCGGCGGCAATATCTCGCTGCGCGAATGGCATCAGATGGACCCGCCCGGCCAACCCTACACCTTCGACCTGGTGTTGACCCTGAACGGCGCCGACGGCGCGCCGGCCACCGGCCGCTTCGTGGAAGAGGTCATGGACGAGGTCGCCCGCACCAAGCCCGCGCGCGCCTGGTTCACCTTCACCCAGGGGATCTCGGCCAGGGGCTCCGTCGCCGTCGTCGGGGCCGCCCGCACCGCCGCCTACCGCCGCCTGGCCCTTTCCGAACTCGCTCGCGCCGCCTGACGACTGACGCCCCACGAACCGCAAAGCCGCCATGACCGCCATCACCCTGACCCTGACCGACGCCGGCCTCGCCGCCCTGACCAATCCGGCCCATACAGGCACAGCCGCGCTTACGATCAGCGATATAGGCCTCAGCCAAAAGCATGCGGGCGATGTCGCCGTTCAGCAGGCGCTGACCGCCCTGCCCGGCGAGTTCAAACGGCTGGCGACTTTCGGCGGCGAGGTCCTCTCCCCGCGCACGATCCATGTCTTCCTTCGCGACGAGTCGGCCGACGCCTATTCCCTGCGCGCGATCGGCCTCTACGCCTCGACGGGCGTCCTGCTGGCGGTCGTCAGCAGCGACATTCCGATGATGGAAAAGGTGCCGGCCACCACCCTGCTGCAGGCCGTCGACCTCACGTTCGCGCGCGACATCGACGCCGAGCTCACCTTCGGCGACACCAACTTCGTCAATCCGCCGGCCACCACGACGCGTCTCGGGGTGGTCGAACTCGCCACCGCGGCCGAAACCGTCGCCGGCGAGCGTCAGGATCTCGCCGTCACGCCCTGGGGCCTGGCGCAAGCCCTGCTCTCCTGGGCCCAGAACTTCGCGGCGAAGGCCCACCGCCACCTCATCAGCGAAATTGACGGCCTTTCCGACGCGCTGGCCGCCAAGGCCAACCGCAACCACACCCATGGCGCGGACGACGTGAACACTGGCGTCTTCCATATCGACCGCATCCCGAAGCTCGCGATCGGTTGGATCACCGGCCTGACGGATCAACTCGCCGGCCTGGCCGCCAAGGTCCACCAGCATCCCGCGTCCGACATCAACAGCGGACAGTTGCACCTCGATCGTGTGCCGCTCCTCCCTCTGAGCAAGGTGAACGGCTTGGTCAGCGCCTTGGCCGAGAAGGCATCGGCCCTGCACAGCCACACCATGGCGCAGGTGTCAGGCCTGATCGACGCGCTGGCGGCCAAGGCGCCGCTGAACGCCCCGATCTTCAGCGGTATTGTCGAGGCGCCTCAATTCCAGATCAATGCGGTCGCCTCGGTGGCCCGCCGTATTGTCCTCCGAACCGCTGGCGTCGCGCGCTGGACGCTTGGTGCAACGGGATCGGGCGAAGCGGGTGGCAACGCCGGGTCGGACTTCACCATCGATCGCTACAGCGATGCGGGCTCCTACATCGGCGCAGCCTTCTCGATTAACCGAGCTACGGGCCAGACCACCTTATCGACCCGGCCGAATTTCGGAAGAGACACGCCCTGGGACACGGCGAACTTCGATCCGGACGCCAAGGCCAATGTGTCCCACACGCCCGTCAGCCTGGGCAATATCCCGGCAGGCGTCGATCTCGATACCTTCATCACTCCCGGCGTCGCCCGGCAGAACGTCTCGGCGAACCCGACCTTGGCCCTGAATTACCCGCTCGCCAATGAACGCGGGACCTTGATCGTTCTCAACGGATTCGGGGCGAACGGGACGATCGGCTCTCAACTCTACATCGGTCGAACATCGGCTCGGACGTGGACTCGGTCTTATGACGGGAGCGTGTTCACGCCTTGGACGGAAACCTGGACGACCAACAACTTCGATCCGGGCAGTAAGGCCAACCTGGCCAGCCCCGCGTTCACCGGGACGCCGACTGCGCCGACACAGGCAGCGGGCAATGACTCCACGCGCATCGCAACGACGGCCTTCGTCCGTCAGGAACTGAACACCGCGATAGCGCCGCTCGCGACGACGGCGGCCATGAACGCGGCCGACGCCCTGAAGGCCCCGCTGGCCAGCCCCGCGCTCACCGGGACGCCAACTGCGCCGACGCAGGCGGCAGGCGACGCCTCCACGCGGATCGCGACGACGGCCTTCGTCCGTCAGGAACTGAGCACCGCAATAGCGCCACTCGCGACGACGGCGGCCATGAACGCGGCCGACGCCCTGAAGGCCCCGCTGGCCAGCCCCGCGCTCACCGGGACGCCGACCGCCCCGACACAGGCAGCGGGCAATGACTCCACGCGCATCGCCACGACGGCCTTCGTCCGCCAGGAAGTGAACAGCGCGATAGAGCCGCTCGCGACCACGGCCGCCATGAACGCGGCCGATGCCCTGAAGGCCCCGCTGGCCAGCCCCGCTCTGACCGGCACGCCGACTGCGCCGACACAAACGCCGGGCAACAACTCCACGCGCCTGGCCACCACGGCTTTCGTCCAGCGGGCAATCTCCGATATCCCCGCCCCGCCCAACGCCTCGACCTCCATCCGAGGCTTGGCGTTGCTGGCGACTGACGCTCAGACCCAGGCCGGAACGGACGACGGCCGTGCAGTCACGCCCGCCGCCCTTTGGTCGTTTGCGAAGTCCATCGGTCTGAACGGCTATGCCCAGGTGCCGGGGACGCCTCTGGTGATCCAGTGGGGCCGCCAGGTCGGGTCCATGACGGAGGGGCAGCGAACGGTGATGCTGCCCATCGCCTTCGGCGGCGGCTGCGTCGCCATGCTCGCCAACCCGTGGAACAGCAGCCCGACCGCCGACTACTACATGCAGATCGTGGGCCGATACCTGGACCGACTGATCTTCATGCTCAACAGCGCCTCAGGGTCATCAGGATCGGCCCAGGGCTTCGACTGGCTCGCGGTCGGTCTCGCGACCGGCACTCCCAATCCGGCCTACAGCACCGGCGGCGGCGGAGGCGGCGGGGGTGGAGGCCTGCCTCCCGGAGGCGGCGGCGAAGAACCCATCATTCGGCCCGAGGTCTGATCATGAGCATCGTCTTCTGCCCCACCGAACGCATCTTCATCGACCCGGATCTCTGGCCTCACGACCTGCCGGACGAAATCATCCCGATCAGCGCCGAGGATCACGCCCGTATCCTGGACGAGCTTTCGACCGGCCGCACCCTGTCGGCCGACGATGCCGGCCGGCCCATCACGGTCGAACCCCCGCCGCCGTCGGCCGAGGCCCTGGCGGCCCTGGCTCGCCGCCGCCGCGACGCGGAGATCGCCCAGGTCCGCTGGCTGATCGAGCGTCACCGCGACGAGCAGGCCCTGCAGATCGCCACCACTCTGACGCCCGAGGACTATCGCCTCGTCCAGGAACACGTGCAGGCCCTGCGCGACGTGCCCGAGCAGGACGGTTTCCCTCAAGCGATCGACTGGCCGGTTCTCGCGTCTGAACTGCTGGCCACCAGCGCCTAGCCGTTTGTGCGGTGCGGCCGGGACAACACCGGCCGCGCGCTCTCGCTCAAGGCCTGCGCCATCGTCCGGCGCGATGACCCGCCCTTCCGCCCGACGCCAATCTTCGGAAACCGATCGCGTGATCGGTGAGATGTCGCGCGTCGGCGTGGTGGAGAGCGTCGACCTGAACGCCGGCACGGTCATCGTCAGGTTTGGCGAGCAGCTTTCGCCCCCCATCGAATGGCTCGGGCCCTCCGGCCGCCTCAAGGTCTGGGCCCCGCCGTCCGAAGGCGAACAGGTCAGCGTCGTCGCGCCCGAAGGCGATCCTGAGCAGGCCGTCATCATCGGCGGCCTCCGGTCCTCGCGTTTCGCGCCTCTCTTCCTGGGCGCCGGTTTCGGCATCGAGATCGATGGCGAACTCCGCATCACCTACGACGCCGACGCCCGCCGTCTGACCTTCGACCTGCCGGCGGACATCCACATTGTCGCCCCGTCCGGCGCTCGCCTGGAAGCCGACGTCGTCATCGACGGCGACGTCCAGGTGAACGGCGACCTGAAGGCGAGCGGCGTCGTCACCGGCGATACCGACGTCGTCTTCGCCGGCAAGAGCGCCAAGGGCCACAGGCACCTCGGCGTGACCGCCGGATCCGCCGTTTCCGGAGGGCCGCAATGACCGGCCTGTCCCGCACCACGGGCCGCGCCATGGACGCGGCCTCCGACGCTCACGTCATCCAGTCGATCGAGGACATCCTCACCACCCCGATCGGCCAGCGCGTGATGCGCCCGACCTACGGTTCCTTCCTCTTCGAGCTGATCGACCAGCCGCTGAACCCGCTGACGCGGATCCGCGTCTTCGCCGCCACCGCGATGGCCCTGATGGCGTGGGAGCCCCGCGTCCGCCTCAAGCGCGTCGCGCTCGACCTCGCCGCCGCCGCCCGCGGCCGCGGCGTCCTGCAGCTGCAGCTGGTCCGCATCGATCTTCCCCGCCCGCGCGCCCTGCAGGCGTCGCTGGTTCTCCCCTTCTCGCCCGCCTGATCCGAAAGGTCGCCCAATGGCCCTGACCCCGCTTCCGCACGGCCCGTCCGTCACCCGCAAGACCCAAGGCGCCATCGCCCTGACCGGGTCAAAGAATACGCCCTGGGGCATCGTCGCCACGGCGCCCGGCGCCGGCTCCGCCTTCCCGATCGGACAGGCCGTTCTGGTCGATGATCTGGACGCCGCCATCGACGCCGCCGGCGCGGATGGAACCCTGCGCCCGAGCCTGGAAGCCATCGCCGCTTTCGGGCGCAGCATCGGCGTTGTCGTCGTCGTGGCTAAAGGCGAAGGCGAAGACGAAGCCGAGGTGGCGGCCGATCAGGACGCCAAGGTCATCGCCGGCCTCGAGGCTCTGCGCCGGGCCGAACAGGCGACGGGCGTCCAGCCTCTGATCCTCGCGGCCCCGGGCCTGGCGACGCAACCTGTCACCGTCGCCCTGGAGACCATACTGAACCTGCAGGACAGCTTCGGTTACGCCCGCGCCATCGGCGAGACGCCGGCGGTGCTCGACGCCTATCGCTCGGGCTTCAGCGGGCGCGGCCTCATGCTGCTGGACGACTTGGACTTCCTGGCCTTCGACGTCGTGGCCAAAGCCGACGCCCCGCGGTTCATCGACGCCGTGGCTGTCGGGATGCGCGCCTGGCTCGATCGCGAGATCGGCTATCACAAGACCATCTCCAACGTGGCCATTCCGGGCGTCACCGGCGTCACCCGCTTCCGCTCTTGGGAACTCGGCAGCGCCGACACCGAGATGGGCCTGATCAACGGCATTCCCGTCACCGGCGTGATCCGCCGCAAGGGCTTCCGTTTCTGGGGCAACCGCACCTGCTCGGACGACCCGCCCTTCGCCTTCGAAAGCACAGTGCGCACCGACCAGCATGTCCGGCGCGTCATCATCGAGGGCGTCTTCCCCTACATCGACCAGCCGCTGACCCCGTCCCTGACGCGCGACATCATCGAGAGCATCAACGCTCTCGGCCGCCGCGAAAAGCAGGAGGGCCGCCTGGCCGGCCTGGAGGCCTACCTCGCCAAGGGCAACGCGCCCGATCAGCTGGCTCTGGGCCGCCTGCGTCTGGGCTACCGCTGGACCGGCTACGCGCCGCTCGAGGATCTCGGCATCGAAAACGTCATGACCGACGAATTCCTGATCGACTTCGCCCAGCTGGCCGAAGCCGCCTGACACGGCGGCTCCGCTTCCCTCGACAACACACGAATTTCGCTAGGAAACCCCGATGCAAATGCCTCGCCAACTCTATGACTGCAACGTCTTCGTCGATGGTCGCTCGACCATGGGCGAGAACAAGAGCGTCACCCTGCCCAAGATCGCCGAGAAGCTCGAGGCGTGGCGCGGATCCGGCATGATCGCCGAGATCGATCTGGCCGTGGGCATCGAGAAGCTGGTCCTGGGCCACAAATACGGCGGCGACATCCCGGCCATCGAGCGCACCTTCGCGGATCCGCGACTGGACGCCGCGCAGATCCGCTTCGCCGGCGCCTACAAGAACGGCGCGGGCTACGACGACGTCCAGGTCACGGTGCGGGGCAAGACCCACTCCATCGACCGCGGCGACCAGGCCACCGGCGAAAAGACCGAGGTCAGCTACGAGACCACCTGCGTCTACTACAAGCAGGAGCGCAACGGCGTGGTCGAGTTCGAAATCGACAAGCTGAACGGCGTCCTGATCGTCCACGGCGTCGACCGCCTGGCCGAAGTCCGCGCCATCATCGGGCGCTGATCGGCGCCCGCACTTCACCTGGAACCTTAAGAGCCGCTCGCCATGACTGACGCCGCCCCCACGCCCGAAACCGCCGCTGTCGCGCAGCCCGATGCGCCTTCCGCCAGGAAGGACCGAGCGACCCACGACGCCGGCGGCCGCCCGATCCGTTGGGTCGATCTCGACAACCCCATCGTGCGCGGCGGAAAGGAGATCCACGAGATCTACCTGCGCAAGCCCTTGGGCGGCGCCCTGCGCGGCACCAACCTCAACGACCTCTACAAGATGGACGTCAACGCCTGCTCCGTCGTGGTGCCCCGGATCTCCGAACCCAAGATCCCGCAGGACGAGTTCCTCGCCATGGAGCCTGAGGACATCGCTTCAATCTGCGGAGAGGTAACGGGTTTTTTGCTGACGAAGCAGCAGAAGGAATCGGCTGGCCTCGAGTCCTAGAGGACGCCTGGGCGGACATCGCCCTCGTCTTCCACTGGCCCGCTTCGGAGCTCGATCACATGAGCATTCGCGACGTGATGGAGTGGCGCGAGCGGGCCGTCGAGCGCTGGAACCGCATCCACGCGCCCCCGCCCTCCTGAGATGACGCCCGCCACCCCCGCCGCGAGACCCTGATCCATGGACAAGAAACTGCGCCTGCAGCTGATCATGGACGCGGCGGGCAACGCCACCAAGTTCATGCGCGGCATGAAAGCCGAAACCGAAGTCGCCGGGGCGGCGGTGAAGGCTACCCGCGACAAGATCTCCGAGCTTCAGCGCACCACGCGCGATGTGCGCGCCTATCGGACCCAGCAACAGTCCATCGTCTCCAATAATCTGGCGCTGACCGAGGCCCGCCGAAAGGTGGAGCAGCTGCAGATCCAATACGGCATGGCTGAAAAGCCGACCCAGGCGCTGACCAACCGGCTGCAGAAGGCCAAGGGCGAAGTCACCCGTCTGACGACCGAGCAGCAGAAGCAGATCACCACCCTCAAGGAAATGGACGGCCGCCTGGCGGCCGCTGGAGTGTCGACCTCCGATCTGACGCGCCATGAAGCCCGCCTGAAGCTCGAGACCGACCAGGCCAACGGCGCCCTTAGGGTCCAGATCAGCCGCGTGACTGAACTGGCCGATCGTCAGAAACGCCTCGATGCTGCGCGCGACCGTTACGACAAGACCCAGGCGCTGGCCTCGACCACCCTGGGCGCGGGGACGTCGGCCGTCGCCGCCGGCGGCGCGATAGGCGCTCCGCTGTTCAAGTCCGGTTCCGCCGCCGTCAACTTCCAGGACGCCATGCTGGACGTGAAGAAGGTGGTCGACTTCGACACGCCCCAGCAGTTCGCCGAGATGAACCGCGACATCCTGAAGCTGTCGAAGGATCTCAACCTTCCGGCCGAGGGCGTCGCGCAGATCATCGCCGCGGCCGGCCAGGCCAAGATCCCCCGCGGCGAGCTTGTCGGCTTTGGGCAAGACGCGGGCGAAATGGCCGTGGCCTTCGACTCCTCGGCCGAGGTCGCCGGCAAGATGATGGCCACCTGGCGCACGGCTTTCGGCATGACCCAGCCTCAGGTGCGCGGCCTGGCCGACCAGATCAACTACCTGGGCGACAACGGCAACGCGACCGCCCTGCAGATCTCGGACGTGGTGACCCGGATCGGCCCGCTCGGCGGCGTCGCCGGCCTCGCCGCCGGCGAGATCGCGGCCCTGGGCTCGACCATCGTGGGCATGGGTGTCGCTGAAGAAGTCGCAGCCACCGGCATCAAGAACACCATGCTTGCCCTGACCAGAGGCGAAGCGGCGACCAAGAAGCAGAAAGACGCCTTCAGCGCCCTGGGCCTTGCCGCCACCGATGTCTCCAAGCGAATGCAGGTCGACGCCGGCGCAACCATCCTGGACGTGCTTGAACGCGTCCGTAAGCTGACGCCCGATCGCCAGGCCTCGATCCTGACCCAGCTGTTCGGTTCCGAATCCGTGGCGGCCATCGCCCCCATGCTGACCCAGCTGAAAGTTCTTGAAGAGAACCTGGACGCCGTCGCCGACGCCCAAAACACCACGGGCTCGATGGCCGCCGAGTTCGCTAACCGCATGAGCGGCGCCAAGACGGCTGTGGGCAAGGCTGACCAGGGATTCAAAGCGCTCGCCATTCAGATCGGCACGAACTTCCTGCCCCAGATCAAGGCCGCCGCCGACTTCGTCAGCCGGATGACCGACCACGTCTCCAAATTCGTCGAGGCGCATCCCAACGCGATCCGCGTTGTCGCAACCCTGCTGGGCGTCATCTCCGCCGCCCTGATCGTCTTCGGCGGCCTGGCCATGGCCATTGCCGCGGTGCTGGGCCCCTTCGCACTGTTGCAGCTGGTGCTGACGCAGGCGGGAATTCTTTTCGGCCCGGTAATCGCAGGCCTGACAGGAACCGGCGCGGCCGCCGGCGGGGCCGCCGTCGGCATGAACGCCCTGCTGTGGCCGGTCCTGCTGGTCGTCGCCGCCGTCGCCGCCCTGGCGGCCGGCGCCTATCTGATCATCCGGAACTGGGCGACTATCGGTCCGTGGTTCGGGCGGCTTTGGAACGGCATCCGCAACGCGGTCTCCAGCGCCTTCAGCGTGATCAGCGGCTGTATGGTAAACTTCACCCCGCTCGGCTTCTTCCTCCGAAACTGGGGGACGATCACCGGTTTCCTGAAGTCCCTCTGGTCCGGTTTCCAAAACCTGACCGCCCTTGGATTCGAAGGCCTGCAGGCGCTGTTCCTAAGCTTCACGCCGCTGGGCCTGATCGTCAGGAATTGGGAACCCATCACCGGCTTCTTCGGCGCACTTTGGGAGGCCGTGAAAGAGACCGCAGGCCTCGGCATCGATCTACTGAAGCTGGCGATCCTGAACTTCACCCCGCTCGGCTTCGTCATGCGCAACTGGACGCCGATCGTCGGCTTCTTCGGCGCGCTCTGGGGTGTCGTGAAAGACATCGTCGCCCGCAGCATCGATCTACTGGAGCTGGCGATCCGGAACTTCACCCCGCTTGGCTTCATCATGCGCAATTGGACGCCCATAGCGGGATTCCTGGGGTCTCTCTGGTCCGGCGTGCAGAACCTGATCGCGCGTGGTTTCGACGGTCTGAAGGCGCTCTTCTTCAACTTCACGCCCCTGGGCCTGTTCATCAGGAATTGGGGGCCGATCACCGGCTTCGTCACCAACGTCTGGAAGGGCCTGGGCATGGCCGTCGACACCGGCGTCGGACAGATCAAGAGCGCGATCGCCAACTTCAAGCCGATCAATGACTTCAAGGCCGCCTTCGCCGAAGTCTGGACCTGGATGCAGGAACTTCCCGGCAAGCTGTTGAACGCCGGCGCTGACGCCATGCGCGGCTTCACCCAGGGCATTCGAGGACAGCGCGCCAAGGTTCAGGCGGCAGCGGCCGAGGCGGCCGGCCAGGCCGAGACGGGCGCGCGTCGACGGCTGGACACACACTCCCCGTCCCGTGTCTTCGCCGCGATCGGCGGCGACGTGATCAACGGCTTCAGCCTGGGCATCGCCCGCGGCGCGTCCGGCCCGCTCGGCCGCATGCGCGATGTTGCGGCAGCCCTGGCCGCGGCCGGCGCCCTGACCGCCGGCGGCGCGGCGATCGCCGGCGACCAGCCGAGCATCACCTTTGACGACGGCCCGCGCATCGGCGCTCTGCCGCCGCCCTCTTCCGGGCCCAGGGGCGGTCCGCCGACGATGTCGATCGGCGAGGTCAACATGACCATCGTCCAGCAGCCGGGCGAAAGCAGCGACGACCTGGTCCGCAAGGTCATCGACGCCCTGCACTCCGCCGGTCGCGGCGGCTACGACGATGATCCCAGAGAGGACGGCTTCTGATGCTTCTCGCCCTCGGCATGTTCGTCTTCGGCATGGACAGCCTGGTCTACAACCAGATCCAGCGCCGGCGCAGCTGGCGCCATCCGACCAATGACCGCGTCGGCGCGCGCCCGGCCGGCCAGTTCGCGGGCCCCGGCGAAGACGTCATCACCCTCCCCGGCGTCCTGGCGCCGGGCCTGACCGGGCGTCGTGAGGCCTTGGACGAACTCGCCTCCATGGCGGCCCTCGGCGAGGCACATACCCTGGTCGACGGCGACGGCGAACACTTCGGCGCCTATGTGATCACCGACCTGGACGAAACCCGCCGGCACATCACGATTGACAGCCAGCCGCGCCTGATCGACTTCACCCTGACGCTCAAGCGGATGGATGACGACGTCGCCGCCCAGGATGCGACAGAGGCGCCGCAATGACCCGGCTGCGGACCGAGGGGCGCTATGTCCATCGTCAGGCCGAATACAGCATCGTGGTCGACGGCCGGGACATATCGAGCGACGTGCGACCACGCCTTATTTCTCTTTCGCTCAGCGAAAAGCGCGGCTCCCACGCGGACGAGCTCGAGCTCGTGCTCGACGACGCCGACGGCAAGCTGGCCATCCCGCCTGCCGGCGCCCGGATCGCGATCAGGCTTGGCTGGCGGGATCTCGGACCGGCCGCCACCGCCCAGCTGATCGACAAGGGCGTGTTCAAGGTCGACCGTCGCCGCCACACCGGCGCGCCCGATCGCATCAGCGTGACGGCGCACTCGGCCGATCTGACGCGCGCATTCAGGCAGCGCCGAACCACGACCTGGACGCAAACCACACTGGGCGATGTCCTGGGCGAGATCGCCGGACGTAACGGCTGGCAGCCTCATATTTCACCCGACAAGGCCGATATCGACCTGCAGCACCTGGATCAGGCTCGCGAAAGCGACGCCGCCTTCCTGAACCGCCTCGGCCGACTCTACGATGCCGTCGCGACCGTGAAGGCTGGACGGCTGATCTTCGCCCAGATCGGCGCGGGCGTGACGGCCAGCGGCGTCGAGATCCCGCCGGCGACGATCACGCGACGCAGCGGCGATCAGCACACGTGGGAAGCGGCCGAGCGTGACGCCTACACCGGCGTCATCGCCGAATGGCAAAATCGGGTCGCCGCCAAGCGCGAGCAGGTCGTCGTCGGCTCCGATGAAAACGCCAAGAAGCTGGCGCGGATATACGCCAGCGCCAGAAGCGCCCGCACGGCGGCCGATACCGAATGGAAGAAGATCCAGCGCGGCGCAGCCGAGTTTTCGCTCTCGCTGGCTGTCGGCCGTCCGGACCTCTTCCCCGAACGCACCCTCGCCGTTTCCGGCTTCAAGCCCGAGATCGACAACGCCGCTTGGCTGATTTCGGAACTCCGCCACACGCTCGATGCGAACGGCCTGCGGACGCAACTGCAGATGGAGCTTGGCGGGAAGGCGGAATGACGGGCGACGTCGTTATTTTTACCCCAATGTCAGGGAGTTTCTGCTATGTCCGTGGACGGGGCGCAGTCGGGATCTGAGATGCTAAATCAGCACTCTTTCAGCGCGTCCAATCAACCGGCCTTCGGCCCCGGAAAACGCCGCCACGGCGGCTCCATGCGGACCCTGTGCCCGCATTGCGACAGCCCCGCCTATATCCGGTCCAGCCGCGTCATCACCCGCACCTTCAAGGAGCTTCGGCTTCAGTGCAGCAACATCGACGGCGAGGACTACTGCGGCTTCGCCTTCGTCGCCTCACTGACGATCGACCACACCCTTGTTCCGTCGATGCGCCCCCGCGCCGGCGTCAACGTGCCGATGAACATGACGAGGGTCGAGCGGCTGCCATCCGGCCAGCCCGCGCCGGCGAATGACTCCGAATAGCGGAAAGCCCGAAATCAACCCCACAGTACTAAGCGATTCTTGCGTGAGGGCCTGTGTCAAACATTGGAAGCTCGCGGAAATGCCCGTTGACAATCAACGGGTTGTTTTGGCCCTGCCAAAATGGAAACGCTTCGAACCGTGACTTTGTGGAGTGGCGGCCGCCGTCGATGTCATATGCGATGATATCGACCGTGAGGATCATCGGTTTGAGTTCGTTTTTCTGCCCCCTCCGAACCCAGTACTGAAGCCCTCTCAGAAATAGACGTGCCAAGAGCCAGGTTGGGAAATCCACTGTTCGGACTTGACCCGGCGCACAATTTGGAATGTCGATTGTCCATCGACGATACATGGGAATTCCGCCCCCGCTTCCGTCCTTGCCTGCAAATTGGAGCGTTGTGTACTTCGGATTACCCTCTGTTGCAGGCTGATTCCAAGTCGACAGCCCTAGCGGCTTAAACAAGTCCGGCACTTCAAGCTCGCCATTGGTGTCGGAGAGATCGAAAACGATTTGGATTTCAAGCGCAGGACTTTCCCCATGATTTGTAAGTGAAAAGGTTGGAACAGAGGGATCTTGGTCTCGCCAATGCCGTCTCGCCAAGTACGCCGCTTGTCCGTCAGATGAGCCGGGATGAGGCCATTGAAGGTGGAAGTCCAGGAAGTTGCGCTCCAGCACAAGCCTAGGCGCTAACTGCGCCTTACGTGCTTTTCGCGCCTCCTCAACGGTGGCTTCCGCAGCACGTGCAGCTCCTCGCGCTATCCACGCACTCCAAGCAGCAAAGCCAGCGGCGATTACTGTACCCGCAGCGGTCAGCGCTTCGAGACTCATCTGTAGTGCTGTGGCTGCGTTCCCGGGGGCGGACAACATCAACTCTCTCTCGAATCGGCCTTGCGTTCATCAAAAAGGGCGGCGTCACTTCGCATGAACGGCCCGCTTCAGCGCCTCATCGATGCGCGTCTGCCAGCCCGGTCCGCCCGACTTGAAGTGCTCGAGCACCTCGGCCGACAGGCGGATGTTCACGGCAACCTTGGTGTGGGCCTTTTGCGGCCCCCGCCCCTTCGCCCGCCCGAACGCAGCCATGACGTCGGCGGGCAGCACCTCCGACGCAGGACGGGCGCGAGCGAAGTCGGCTTCGGTCCATTCGGGGTTCTCTGGATCGTTCAGCTTGGGATCACGGGCCACAGCGTCCTTCGCATGATGAACTATAGATCGACGGGTTCGATATACGGATTCATCGAAATCGCGAACTTCTTGCCGTCGAAATCAACGACAAAGGCAGCCTTGCCATTGTTCAATCGCTCATCAAGATATGAAACATGTACAAGCCATCTAGCGGCTTCACCTTGAACAAACTCTTTTTCAAAAATATGATATTCGCCTGATTTTAGAGAATTTAAATTAATACTACTCTTTCCATCGACAAATGAAATCTCTACCCCCGTGCAAGACTTGCCATGATTTGAGAGATTAAAACTTTGGCGCAGATTACTTCCACTCATCATAGCGCCAGCCGTTGTAAGATTCAAAATGGGTTGAGCATTGCGACGAAGCTCTTCTTTCTCCGCACTAGTTCTGTCGCTTTCGAACTCTAACTGCGCTCTCGTTACCGCCACCAGCTCACGCTGCTGCTCCACAGAATTCTTGAGCTCTTCGCCCTGGAGCCAGAGAGCCTTTCCGCTGTTTCGCAGTTCAGCCCCCTGCTGGAAGAAACCTAGGACAAGCCAGAGGAAGGCGAGCGGAGCGAACGCGCCAGCCAATGCGTCACCAACCTCGTTGGGAGCCAAGTTCAAAATAGCCTGCCATTTCACGCCCACATACACGCCTAACCCGATCAACCAAGCGGCAGATATCCCAAGGCCAATGTCCTGGTAGCGCGCCCCCGTTTCGGGCGCCGGGCTCGCTGGCGGTTTGCTGGGATTGCTCACGCATGGCTCCTCTAGATAAAGCTTAGCTATACCTAGAACTAAACAATGTTCGCGCAACCACTAGGGATCACCGGGGGCATCATCCCGGATCTCGGCCATCCGCTCAGCAAACAGGCGCGCCTCGGCGGCGTCTTCGGCGGCCGCGTCGTCTTCCAGAGCTCCAGCCTCTGCCTTTAGATCGGCGGCACTGTCAGCCATTCCGAGAAGCTCGCTGAGAAGCGCGCGCTGATCCTGAATGAGCATCCCCACCCAAGGATCATACCCGTCCTGGTGCTCAAGAACCGAGACGCTCAAGCGATTGGCCGCCTCATCGATGACCTTGGTCAGCACATAGGCTTGAACCAGACGATTGTTGGCGTCGTAGTTCCAAATGAGGCGGTCCTCGGCCGCTGACGCTGCGGCGGGCCGCCCGCGCGAAAACCTCAACCCCCTCGCCCTTCGCCAAGCCAGCAACGCCGACCACAGCCGCCGCGCCGCCTGCTCGCCTAGCGGCAGCCCGGCACGGCAAAGGGCGCGCGAGAGCGCGCCCGCCCCTCGGCTGACTGATCCCGCTGTCGCTGACCGCGCCTCAAACCTGAATCTGGATCATGTTGTCGCCCGACGAGGGCGACGCCGCATACTTCACCTGTATAGAATTATGATCGCACTACCGTTCCTTCCTAGCTGCTAGAATCGGAACGACCGATGTGCGCGTATTTGGCCAACGCGGCGTAGTGAGGCGGTTCAGACTTCAGCCTCGGCGGACGATTTTGCATGAGCGCCTTGGCCATCTCTTGGGCGTTAGCTTCAGCCCGGACGCGGGCGGCCATCTCGGCCTGGCTCTCCTGCTTCTGCTTCCGGAGGCCCAGCACATACCGCCGCAGCGCCGTGGCCTTGGCCGGCCGCTTCAGGCGATAGATGTTCTTGTCCTGGACGCATTTGCGGTGACCTCTGGGCCCGCGCTCGTTCAGCACGATCTTGCGTCGTTGCTTCTCCAGGAACCCAGCCTGGATCAGAGCTTTCATCGCGTTGACGACGGTCTGGACCGAGCACTTCAACATGGTCGCATAGCCCCGGATGGACATCTCCTTGAGATAGCCGTTCATCCGCCGGGTCTCGCGGATCATGAACTCCAACAGATCGCGGCCCCTGAAGCCGAGAGCGCCGTTGCGGCTGCCTTGGATCCGCGTCCGGTCGTCGTAGATCTTGGCCTCTTCCTCGAGCAGCCGCCCCTCCGCGAACGACCAGACCTTCTGATAGTCGCGCTCCCAACTGCCGCGCTCTGAAACCGGCTGGCTCTCTCGGCTGCTATGCCGCACCGGGTCGCCGCGTCGTTCGTTCTTGTAGCCGCTCCCTGGCTTCGGGACCGCCAGCGCGCTCATGACTGGTCCGTCCCGTGGATGACGGCGCGCAGCTCGGCCGTCTCCCGATCGACGCGCTGAAGCAGGCGCTCGGCTTCCCGCCGCTGGGATTCGGTCAGCGGGCCTTGTTCGGCCGCCCGGCGCAGGAAACGCCACACGTCATTCCCGGCTTCATCGACGTCGGCCGCCTCCTGGACCAGGCAGGCGGTCTGCGGTTCGGCCTTCACCTGGCTGAACAGGAACGATGAATAGACCGGATTCCCGCAGCGGGTTTCCAGAGCGTCGATCACGTCGGCGGGCATGAAGACGCCGGAGTCGAACTGGCGATAGGCGTAGAGCTGCGAGCGCTCCACGCGCGTAACAGGCGAGCAGCAGGCGTCGACGCCGCCATTGGCGTCGATGAGCGCCCGCGCCAGCAAGGTGTGCTGGGTCGCGTTCATGGGGTGGATTCGTCCTTTGCGAATCCGCCTGACGGTCTCGGGTTCAGGGCGCAGACATGCATTCGCTCCGGCGGTTCAGGGCCGGGCGTTGGCAAAAGGCGTCCCGATGACCGTTCGTCAGACGGCCATGGTTGGCTTGAATGGAGGCAAGGGGGCCGCGCGCGCCGTCGCTGGCGTCATCGCTCCGCTCCGCAGAATTCCGTCCCCGGCGTCATGCGGCGGCGGCGCGATCCGGCCGCTGGGCGGGCTCGCGGGCCTCGCCGATGTGGTGGGGGCGCATCTCGCGCTAGGGGGCCCGGCCGCGCTCACGGTCCAGAGCGAGCCGCTTCAGCAGCTGGCGCAGCAGGGCGTTCACGCGCGGCGCAAAGGCGCAACGCGGCAAGGCTTCGTTAAGCCTCGCAACGAATCGGAATCCATCTGGGGAAGGCTCGGCCGTCTGCGCGACCAGGGGGGCGAAGGACCGCGTCAGCACCGCGTCCCTGCGAACTCAGGGGTAAGCCCGTCGGCGCGGCTTAGGGAGGGGGCGTTGAGCGCCGCGCCGACGAGCGCCTCCGCTGCAATACTCGCAGCGGCGACCACGGAGCCGCATCGGATCGAGAAGGCGGCGCCTTCTGACTGCGGCCGATGGGAATGGCCACGTCGGGTCGAGAAGGCGCAGCCTTCTGATCGTGGCCCGACAAAGATGGAACGTCCGGCGCGACACGTGGTCTGGCCGGTGGCGCCGGACGTTCCGGCCTCTCCCCTCATGGCGGGCAGGGGGAGGCGTGGGGAGGGCGCGTCGCTACTCATGGCGGGGCGCCGGATTGGTGGGTCGACCAGGGTGACTGGCCAGCAGCTCCTGCTCGAGCTCGTGCAGCTCCTCGGCGGACAAGCTCCGCACCAGGTCCACGAACTGGCTGAGATCGGCCCGCTGCAGATCTTGCGCGACCTTGCTTGGGTGGATCAGGTCTTGCGGGTCGACGCCCATGGCGTCGCCGCGCGTCTGCAGGCAGTCGCCCTGCGCCAGGCAGGCCTGATAGCCGCAGTCGTCGCAGAAGCTGGAAAGTCCCCCTGGCGCCATGGCTATGCCGCCTCTGGGAAGGCGTTGACCGATCGGCGCAACCCGCCGTCGCGCATCATGGACACAACGGCGGGCGCCTCTACCTTGGCTGTTTCCACACACCCCAAGGAGAGATTCGGATGGTCCCTTTTGAGCTTAGCGACAACGCGCGTCTTGCCGCGCTGGAAGCTGTCACCGTCGAACTTATCGGCGGCTTCTACGCGTTGCTGGATCAGGGTCCGGAACTGCTCAAGCGCGCGCTTCAACACGTTGCCGAAGACGTTATCCCGCCCGCTAGCGTCACCCCTCAGGAGTTTCAGGTGGCGGTCAGTCGCATGCTCGCTCAGATGGAGGAGCGCATCAGCCCTCAATGACCTAGACATCTGCCCGCCCGTCGCGCGTCCAGCCTTCAATCTGCGCAAGCGGCAGATTGAGGCGATCCGCGATTTCAGCTGGGGACCAACCCGCTCGAGCGAGAAACCAAGCCATGCGGTCCGGTCGGGAAATCTCGACGGTTCTCTTCGCAGGCTCAGGCCGCTGCTCCGGCTGGCGCAGCTGTGTTTCGAGGCGTCTCAGCCGAACGACCAAGCGCAGCGACACAATGGCGAGGCCCAGCGACACCACGGCGAGGCACAGCAGGCCAATAACGAGAAGGAGTATGATCGAGATCATGCCTCGGCCTCTGGGCGGGCATTAGCATTCTCAATGCGCTCGAGCGCTTCAATGTCCGCATCTTCGATGTGCGTGAGGGGGCCGAGCTTTTGACCCGTTCCCCTCCAAATCCGGACAGCCAGCGCTCGCGATGGGACACGCCGCCCACTGAGGAGCTGGCTGGCGTAGGGCACAGAAATGCCGACACGATTTGCCATCGCGGTCGGCGTGAGCGTGGGCTGGCGAGTCTCGACCATGGCCCTAGTTTGCAGATTGCAATATTTGAGTCCAGCCCAAACGTTTGCAGTCTGCGTGATGCGGATAAAAAACCCGCCCCGCAGAATGCAGGGGTGAGCAAAGAACTCGAACCCAACGAACTTCGCGCCTGGAGGGACCACCGCGGCCTCACCCAGCAAGCACTTGCAGATGCTGTCGGCACGACGGCGTCGGTAATCAGCTTGCTCGAAAAAGGAGAGCGGCAGCTCACAGCAAAATGGCTGAGACGCCTTTCAAAAGCTCTCAACACGTCGCCCGGCTATCTACTGGACGTCGGTCCAGATGAACTTCCGACCGATTTACTGGATACGTGGACACGCATCCCCCGCCCCAAGCGGGAGCAGGCACTCGCAATCCTGGCTACGTTTGCTGACAGTTCAGGCGGCTAAACGGATGCGACTGCTTAGCTGATATAACAGCTATTCTCGAGAACGGGCCAGCGACGCCGCTCGCGAGAGCTATTTGCAAATTGCAATTATCCGGTTGACCGGAATGTTTGCATAATGCAACTTTCCCCCTGACGTTGAGCAGGGGGAGCAAATGCCCGCAACCGCAACAATGCAGATCGACGGGAGTCGCCATCGGGGCGCCCTCGCCCACTTCGCCGCCAAACCTGGCCGTTCCGGCTGGACCGTCGGCCGCCTGTCGGCCCTTCGCGAACTGGCCCATTCCTTCCGCGGCGATCTGACCGAAGTCGCCGCGGCCCTGGGCCGCGACAAGGCCGACTGCGACATCGCCCTGAACGCCCTCCTCGGCCGCACCCCGACCCAGGCGCTGCAGGCGCTCGAGGCCCGCTCATGAGCGGGGCCCTCTCCATCAAGATGCTGTTGGCGAAGCTTGACGATCTGGCGTCACCCGAGGCCCAGGTCTTCTTCTGCGACGATCTCGGCGAGATCCACGCCATCGCCGGCGGCCTTCTCGACGTGGACAGCGACACGCACCTGCCCGTGCTCCTCCTGTCGACCGAACCGGTCGTGACGGAGGGCGGCTTCTGATGTCCGACCACCACCTTCCGAACGACACCGCGTTCGACGCCCGCCCCGATGTGCTGACCGCCACGGCGCAGGGTCGCTTGCGCGCCATCATCGAGCGCCTGGAGCGCCTCGAGGAAGACAAGCAGGCCGTCATGCTCGACATGAAGGAGGTCTTCGCCGAGGCCAAGGGCGAGGGCTACGACGTGAAAGTCCTCCGAAAGGTCCTGCGCATCCGCAAGCAGGACAAGGCCAAGCGCCAGGAGGAAGAGGCGATCCTCGACCTCTACCTCTCCGCCCTGGGAGAGGCTTGATGTCCGCCCCGCAACGCAGCCCGCTCAGCTGGCCGGCGCACCGCCCGCGGACGCCCGCCTATCGCCGCCAGAACGGCAAGTTCAAACAGGCCGGCGGCGCCATCACCGTCGCCGGGGCCATGGATCGCGTCGAAGCCGAGATCCAGCGCCTCGGCGGCATCAACGCCCTGTTGTCGTCCAACCTGGACCTTCGCCTCGACGGTCGGCCGCGCAGCGGCGGCTCTCGCCCGGCCGACCCCGGCGTCTGCCTCTACTTCACCCTGAAGGCCGAGCCCTTCGCCCTCGCCTGCGACACCTATACCGAGGTCGCCCAGAACATCGCCGCCCTGGCGGCGCACCTGGACGCGACGCGCGCCATCACCCGGCACGGCGTCGCCTCGGCCGCCGAGACGCTGCAGGCGTTCAGCGCCCTGCCTCCGCCCTCGGCCGCGCGCAGCTGCTGGCAGATCCTCGGCCTGACCCGCGACGCCGTCATGGCCCTGCCCGCCAATGTGCGCGCCGCCGCCATCAGCGAGGCATGGCGCAGCCTGTCCCGAGCGACCCACCCCGACGCCGGCGGCGACGAGGCGGCCCAGGCCGAACTGAACGTCGCCCGCGCCGAAGCCCTGAAGGAGATCACGCCTTGAACCGGCCTCACAACATCATCGGCAGCGAGGCCTTCAGCTCGCGCCGGCCCCTCCAGATCGGCGAGCTGCGCCGCCGCAGGCCGCGTCGATCAACGGTGGCCGGCTGGTACGCCGGCGCCGTCCTCATCGGGGGCGGTGCCTCCCTGGTCGACGTCGTGATCGGCGCTCCGGTCTGCCTGGGCGCCGTCCTGATCATCTTCGCGGTGCTGTGGCTGCGCGCATGAAGATCGACCGCCCTGTCCTGTTCCGCGCCGCGCTGATCGCGGCCGTCGCCTACCTCCTCGTTTTCTTGCTGCTGAAAGGTCGCTTCTGATGGCCGGTCGCACCCGCTCCGACATCGACATCGAGATTGGCCGCCGCCTGCGCCAGGCGCGACACCGTCTGGGCCTTACTCAGGAAGAAGTGGGCGACGCCATCGGCGTCTCCCACCAACAGATCCAGAAGTACGAGCGCGGCGACACACGCCTGACCCTGTCCACCCTCGCCCGCCTGCGCGACCTCTTGCGCATTGAGGCGGCCGATCTCCTCCCCCCGCTGCGCGACGACGGCAGCGCCATCCCCGACCCGGTCGCGGCCATGGGCCAGACCATCACCGGCGTTCACCTGGCCGACATCTTCGGCCGCATGACGCCTGCGCATCAGCTGAACCTGTTGAACGTCGCCAAGGCGATCGACACCGCCGCCCAGCTGGCGGCCTGAAGGAGGCCACGCAAATGACCGAACGCCTGAACAAGCGCCAGCGCGCCAAGGCCCTTACTCGCCAGAAGGTTCTGGACGCCGCCCGGAAACTCCGGGCGACGCCGGGCTCCTATGAGCGCGGCACCATCCGCGCCATCGCCCAGGAAGCGGGCATGTCGACCGGCGCCATCTTCGCCAACTTCGAAGACAAGGCCGCCCTATATGCCGCCGCTTTCGACACAGACCACGCAGCAGGCGACAGCGTCCTCTCGCGAGCCGCCCCCGAGCTGTTCCAGGTCCTGCAGGATTTGGTCGATATCCGGCCCGAGGTTTCCAAGGGCGACGACGCCTTCGCAGCGCAGACTTGGCGCATCGCCGCGGCTTTGGTCGAGCGCGTGAAGGACCAACAGCTGGAGGAACAGCGCAAGGCCGAGGATAAAGGCTCCCAGCAAACTGCCGCCACACCTGCAGCCGTCGAACTCGCCGCCGCATGACTGGCCTGAACCCCACACCCGGCCACCACGAGCGCCTGATCGTATGGGCGACCTGGTTCCGCGACGCTGGATATTCGGCGCGCGCGATCGCCGCCTTGTTCAACGTCGAGCTCGGCGCCCTGATCGAGGCTGGGCTAGAGCCATGACGGCGTTTCTGATCGCCCTGGCCCTAGCGGTCGTTCTGGTTCGCACGCGGGCGCGCTCATGAAGCGGATCTCTGACACCTCGCACAAGGTCCGAGCCGGTTGCCGAGCCTGCCATGGCGATCAGCCGCGCTGGCTGGGCCGGAACGCCCTGGCCATGGCCGCCCAGCACCACGACCGGACCGGGCATCAGACCTGGTGCGAGCAGGAGCTGCGCACGGTTTACGGCGCGGCCGGACCAGCACATCCAGATCTGTTTCAGGCGGCGACGACATGATCATCAATCTGCGCCGTGCCATCTTGAATCGGGCCTGCGCCGCTTTGGGCGACCCGCGCGCCGCCGCCATCGGGCAGGCCTTCTATCTTCAGCCGGGCGCCGCTTGGATCCTCGCCCGCTTGGAGGAGGAACCGGCCGGCCTCACCCGATCGGCCATCCAGCGCCGCCCGCGCAGCCGGTTTGCCATCCTGCGCCACGTCCAGGCGACCGGCCCGCTGATCGAGGAGATCGCCCAGGCCCTCGGCCGCGACGCCATCCTGACCGAGTCAGACGGCTACCGCCTCACCCCGCTCGGGCGCATCCGCATCCGTAAAGCCCTCAAGGAGCCGGTGTTGTGAAGAGCACGCCATCCAACCGCCGCAGCCTGACAGCCATTGTTCAGCGCGCGATCGAGAGCGGTCACCACAGGGTCGACATCTCTCCCGACGGCAGAGTCACGATCTTGCCTCTTGCCGTATCCCCTGCGCAGGCTGAAGACGCCGCGCTGGACGCGGAGATTCGCGACCTTCTGAACGATGGCCATGCTCCCCATTAAGGGCGTCCATGTGGTGCGCTCCAAGGGCCGCACCTACACCTACGCCTGGCGGGGCGGGCCTCGCATACATGCTGAGCCGGGAAGTCCTGAGTTCGTGGCGGAACTGGCCAGTCTGACCGTCGGGCGGCAGGCCCTCGATGCTTCTAGGATGGCTTCGCTTTGCGCTGCGTGGCGGGGCAGCGATCACTGGCAGAAGGAAATCTCAGCGAAGACCCGTCAGAATTGGTCGCCTTGGCTGGATCGCATCCAGGAGCACTTCGGCAAGACCAGCATCTCTGCGTTCGATCGTCCGCTGATTCGCGTGGCGATCAGGAAATGGCGGGATCAGTACAAGGCTACGCCCCGCGCGGCCGACGTGGGCCTCGAAACTCTGTCACGGCTGCTCTCTTTCGGCATGGCCGAAGGTCGCCTGATGACCAATGCCGTCGTCGGCATGCCTCGCCTCTACAAGAGCGACAGGTCCATGATCATCTGGACGTCCGAGGACATGACGGCCCTAGAGGCAGTGTCTTCGCCTCAGATGATCGCAGCCTTCAAACTCGCCGCGCTGACGGGGCTGCGCACCAGCGACCTCCTTCGCTTGTCCTGGAGCCACATAGGGCCGCTGGCTATCGAGATGTCGACGGGTAAGAGCCGGCACCGCAAAACGACACTCATCCCGCTCTACGGCGAACTTCGCAAACACCTGGCGACCATTCCCAAGCGATCGACAACCGTGCTGACAAATCAGGACGGGCACAGCTGGAAGACGGGCTTCGCTTCATCCTTCCAGAAGGCCAAGACCCGCGCCGGCATCGACAAACACTTCCACGACTTCCGCGGTACAGCGGCCACGCGCATGTACATGGGCGGCCTGGACGAGCGCGAAATCGCCGAGATCTTCACCTGGTCGGAGGAGCACGTGGCCGACATGATGCGGCGTTACGTGAAGAAGGACGAGCTTCTCCTCGACCGCATCCGGCGGCTGGATAAGCTCAAACCCAGAACATCTGCTGTAAAACCGGCTGTAAAACCGGCCTAGCCAGCAGGCCTTAAACCGTGGTCGGGGCGAGAGGATTCGAACCTCCGACCCTCTGGTCCCAAACCAGATGCGCTACCAGGCTGCGCCACACCCCGGACCGACGGAGCGCTCTCATGGCACGTCGGCGACGACGCCGCAACGGCCTAAGCGGCGCCTTAGTCGGTCAAGGGCGAAAGAAAGGATGTTTCACCGTGTCGCCCGGCTTGGCGCCGATCTCGTCCGCCCGCCCAGCACGCAGTTCCAGCACCCCGTTGGCCGCCCCGTTCGAGGGAATCGGCGCCTCTGAGTTCGGCGTCGTGTGGCTGGCGATGGAGACGATGCGGCCGCGCGGATCGATGTAGATGATGTCCAGCGAACTGGGCGTGTTCTTCATCCAGAAGCTCTGCTCGGACGCCGCCGGAAACTGGAACAGCATTCCGCGATCGTCTTCCAGCGGCGGGCGGAACATCAGGCCGCGCGCGCGCTCAGCGTCGTTATCCGCGATTTCCACCATGAATTTGTGCTCGCCCGTCGATGTAACGATGGACAGGGCTTCGAGCGGTCGCCCCGCGCCATCCATCGGCCCGGTGCGCGCACAGGCCGAAGCCATCACGGCGATCCCCAGGGCCGCGCCCAAAGCCAAACGGCGGGTCAGGTTCATCATCATCGTCCCTTGCGGACGAACTCAGCCGCCCGGTCTGATATCAGCCACCACGAGGCCCTTGGGACCTTCGGCGAAACGCACGCTGACCGGATCGCCCGGCAGCAGGTCGTCCAGGCCGCAGCGTCGCAGCGTCTCGACGTGAACGAAGATATCGCCGTCCTGGCCGTCGCGCACCACGAATCCATAGCCCTTGGTGCGATTGAACCATTTGACCACCGCCGCTTCCAGCGGCGTGTCAGCAGAGAAAGCCTGACCAATGGACGAGGGCCGGATGCTTTCCCGGCGCGTCACAGGCGCCGCCACGGCCGCATCCAGATCGATGACCGTCACGACCTGCCAGCCCTTGGTCCGCTTGGCGCATTCGCAGGTGATGGCCGCGCCCTCGCCCGCCAGTTCGTGCCCGGCCTGGCGCAGGCTGGTGACATGCAGCAGGACATCACGAGATTCAGTCAGAGCCGGATCGTCGGGAACGATGAAGCCGTATCCCTTGCCCGCGTCGAACCATTTGACCGTACCCGCGACCTTAACGGTCTCAAGCGTATCGCTGTCTTCGAAACTCATCACATAACACCCCCGCCCGAACACACCGGGACAGTCACCATAACACGGGTACGCCAAGATTGGCAATCTCGCCGCCCATTTTACGCCACATTATTGTCAAGAACGCAAGGCGGCGCGCAACTGCGCGTTGCAAAGGCGCGCTGAGGGATTTTGACGATGTCGGGGGAGATGAAACTCCGCGTGGCAGTCCCTAGGGGAATCGAACCCCTCTTTTCAGGTTGAAAACCTGACGTCCTAACCGATAGACGAAGGGACCGCTGCGCGGAGGAGCGGCCTGATAGCCGTCCCTTTTCGGCGATGCAATAGGGCTTCGTACGCTTTTTCAAAAAAACGGCCCGTCGACCGGCCGGCGCGGTTTCGCGCACCCGAAACAAGGCCGATGACGCGCGAAATCGCGGCGTCGAAACAGCTTGAATTGTTGGGGGAGATAAAACTCCGCGTGGCAGTCCCTAGGGGAATCGAACCCCTCTTTTCAGGTTGAAAACCTGACGTCCTAACCGATAGACGAAGGGACCGCTGCGCGGAGGACCGTGTAGATAGCCGCCGATTCCGCTTATGGCAAGCTCGACGAAGCGGATTTATGCGACTTTTTCAAAGACCTGCGTCGTTTCACGGCCAAGGCTGACGCTTTCAGACCATGCGCGGATCGGCGACATCCTCGATCTCGAACTGAACGCCGCGACGGCCATTCCAGTCGTCGGCTTTCAGGCGACCCGCCAGGTTCAACCCGCCCTGCCCCGCCAGCAGCGCCTTGCCCGTGGGCAGATCGGCGCAACGCCAGGCGATGGCCCGCACCGAGGCGCCGTCGGGGCCGACCAGACGACACCGCACATGGCCGCCGTTCATGGCGACCGGCTCGCGCGCCTGCACGCCTTCCAGCGCGAACAGGGGTTCGGGGTTGGCGGGACCATAGGGGGCCAACTGCTCGAAAGCATCGAACAGATCGCGGGTGGCGGCGCGCGGGTCGATCAGGGCGTCGACCTCGACCCAGTCCTGGGCCACGGCCTCGACCCGTTCGGTCGAAAGGCGGTCGTTGAGGAAGGCGCGCAGTTCGTCGATGCGCTCCGCCGCCACCGTCAGCCCCGCCGCCATGGCGTGGCCGCCGCCCGCGATCAGGAGGCCCTCATTCCACGCCGACTGCACCGCTCGCCCCAGGTTCATGCCGGGTTGCGACCGGCCCGAGCCCTTGCCCACGCCGTTGATGGCGTCGACGCCGATGACGATGACGGGCTTCCTCCAGCGTTCACGCAGGCGCCCGGCGACGATGCCGACGACGCCGGGGTGCCAGTCTTCGCCCGAAACGACCACGGCGGCGCTGTCGTCGGCATGTGCGCCCGTCGCCTCGACGCGGCGGACGGCCTGTTCCGTGACTTCGGCCTCGACCTCGCGCCGGGCCAGGTTCAGCGCATCCAGTTCCTGCGCCAGCATCCGCGCCTCGTCAGGGTCGTCGGTAGACAGCAGGCGCGCGCCCAGATCCGACTTGCCGATGCGGCCGCCCGCATTGATGCGCGGCCCCAGAATAAAGCCCGCGTGGTTGCTCTTGGCCGGTCCCGGCTCGGCGCCCGCCGCCGCCAGCAGGGCGCGCAACCCCGGATTGCGCCAGTGCGACATCACCCCCAGCCCCAGACTGGTCAGGGCGCGATTGAAGCCGGTCAGGCCCGTCACGTCGCAGATGGCGCCCATGGCCGCCAGATCCAGCCACTGGCGGATGTCGGGCTCGGCCTTGCCCTTGAACAGGCCGCGCCCGCGCGCCTCGCGGTTCAGGGCGGCCAGCAGGACGAAGACCACCCCCGCCGCCGCCAGATTGCCCTGCCCCGAGCCGCAGCCCGGCCGGTTCGGATTGACCACGGCGAGGCAGGCGGGCGGTTCTTCGCGCATCATGTGGTGGTCGATGACCACGACCTTCAGGCCGATGGCCGCCGCATGGGCCACCGCCTCATTGGCCGCCGCGCCGCAATCGACGGTGATGACCAGATCGGCGCCGCGCGCCTTCAGCGTGTCGAAGGCCCGCGCGCTGGGGCCGTAGCCTTCGGTCAGGCGGTCGGGAACATAGATGGGAAGGTCCGCGCCCAGCGCCCGGAACCAGCGCACCAGCAGGGCCGCGCTGGAGGCTCCATCCACGTCGTAGTCGGCGAAGACGTGAACGCTGGCGCCGCTTTGCAAGGCGTCGACGATGGCGGCGGCAGCGGCGTCCATGTCCATGAAGCTGGACGGATCGGGAAACAGCGCCTTCAGCGTCGGCTTCAGGAAGTCAGCGCCCTGGTCCGCCGCCACGCCGCGCGCCGAAAGGGCGCGGGCCATCACCTCGTCCAGCCCCAGCGCCTGCATATGGGCGCGGGTCGTCGCCGCTTCGGCCGGTCGCTGCCGCCACGCGCGCCCCGACAGAGAGCGGCTGACGCCCAGAAAGGCTGATGCGCCGTAACCGTCCGCCATCAGAAGAGCCGTCCGACGAAAGAAGCAGCGATGAAGACAGAACGGGCCATGCGGACCTTTTGCAGCAGATTCGAGCGACGGCCCTGCGGCCTCAGCGTTCAGGATCGCGGGATTCGAGGCTGGACGCGATCTGCGCGCCTCATGCCCCTTATATCGCAGCTGCGACCAAGGCGGTCGTGCGCCTCAGAAACGCGGGCGGTCGATAGGCGGCGGCGGGGTGGCGCGGCGGCGCAGTTCTTCGGCGTAGGCTTCGACTTCCTGAGCGGTCTTGATCGTCTGGGGCGACATCTGGCTGGCGTCGACACGTCTGTTGATCTCGGCGAGGAAGGCGGCCGGGTCGGTGTTCAGCGTCCAGTCAATACGGGCCATCTCGGCCGTCAGGGCGGCGCTGCGGCCTTGCAGGCGCCCCACGTCTGCGGCGATTTCAGTGGGCGCCGGCAAGGGCGTGCTGCTGCGCGGGAAATCGGCCCAGCGCGGATACTGACGATTCTCGTCCACCAGTTGTTGGATGCGGGGCGCCAGCGGCGAGGTCGGATCGGTCTTCGGCTCGAAAGCCCCGACGCAGCCGCCCAAAATCAGGGCCGAACCGAGGGTCGCCCCCCAGGCCGCCGTCCATCCCGTCTTTTTCAGCATAAGCGCGTTCATTTCCGACACTGACATATGCCATCATCGCGTCGGGAGGAAGGCGCGCGCATTCGCTCGTCCCCAACGGAGGTTCGCCATGGCCAAGCGCCCGACCAAGGCCCCGCTCCAGCAGACAGCGCCCGCCGAGGCGCCCGCGCCGCGAAAGGCTGGCCGACCGACCTCAGCCAAGCCGCGCGCCAAGAAGGCCGCCGCACCGCCTGAACAGCCCCAACCCGCGCCTGCCCCGGAACCGACGCCGCAGGACGAAGCCCCCTCCTCCGCGCCCGACATCATGACCTTCAGCGCCGAACAGCGTCAGCAGTTGGAGACCCTGTCGTTGAACCTCGCCAAGGCGGCGATGATGGCTCAGACGGCCGTGGCCGAGGCGGCTCTATCGCAGGCCGACCGTCCCGCCGCCCTGTCGCCCGACCCGTTCAATGTGGCCCCGGCCATGTCCTCGGTCATGACCAGTCTGGCCGCCCGGCCCGAAAAGCTGTTTCAGGCGCAGGCTGATCTGTTCGGCCGCTATATGGAGTTGTGGTCGACCACGACACGCCGGGCGATGGGCGAGGCGGTCGACACCCCCGCCCCGTCCGACAAGCGGTTCCGCGACCCCGCCTGGTCCGAAAACCCCATGTTCGACATGATGCGCCAGTCCTATCTGGCCACCTCGGACTGGATGAACAGCCTGGTCGCCAGCGTCGAGGACGTGGACCCGCGCGTGAAGCGCCGGGCCGAGTTCTTCACCCGCCTGCTGACCGACGCCTTCTCGCCCGCCAACTTCCTGGCGTCCAACCCCGTGGCGCTGAAGGCTCTTGCCGAGACGAGCGGCGAATCCCTCGTGCGCGGGATGCAGAACTTCGCCGCCGATCTGGAGCGCGGCGCCGGGTCGCTGAAAATCAGTCAGGCCGACTACGGCCGCTTCGTCCTGGGCGAGAACGTCGCCACGGCGCCGGGTCAGGTGGTCTGGCGCGACGAGCTGTTCGAGCTGATCCAGTACGACGCCGCGACGGAGCAGCAGCACGCGATCCCGCTGCTGATCTTCCCGCCGTGGATCAACAAATTCTACATCATGGACCTGCAACCGGCGAACTCCCTGATCCGCTGGCTGAGCGCGCAGGGCTTCACCGTCTTCGTCTGCTCATGGGTCAACCCGGACCGCGACAAGGCGGAGTTCGGCCTCGACGACTACATGAAGAAAGGCGTCTATCGCGCCGTCGAGAAGACGCTGGAGCAGACCGGCCAGAAACATCTGAACGCCGTCGGCTACTGCATCGGCGGCACCATGCTGGGCGCCACACTGGCGCACATGGCGGCCAAGGGCGACGACCGCGTCGCCTCGGCCACCTTCTTCGCCGCCCAGCACGACTTCGCCGAGGCGGGCGACCTGCTGCTGTTCACCGACGAGCACTGGCTGGCCGAGATTGAGCGGCTGATGGACGAAGCGGGCGGCGTCCTGCCCGGCGCGACCATGGCCGACACCTTCAACGCCCTGCGCGCCAATGACCTGATCTGGTCCTTTTTCGTGTCCAACTATCTGATGGGCAAGGCGCCGCCCGCCTTCGACCTTCTGGCGTGGAACGCCGACCAGACGCGGATGCCCAAACGGCTGCACCTGCAATACCTGCGCCTGATGTATGGCCGTAACGCCCTGTCCAAGGGCGAACTGGAGATCGACGGCGAACGCATCGACCTGTCCAAGGTCCGCATCCCGCTCTATTTCCAGGCCAGTCGCGAGGACCACATCGCGCCGATGAACTCGGTCTATCGCTCGGCGCGGCTGTTCGGCGGGCCTGTGACCTACACGCTGGCCGGATCGGGCCACATCGCCGGGGTCATCAACCCGCCCGCCGCCAACAAGTATCAGCACTGGGTCAACGCCGCCCTTCCCGAAACGCTTGAGGAATGGCAAGCGGGGGCGCAGCAACACCCCGGCAGCTGGTGGTCGCACTGGGCCGGCTGGCTGGGCGCGAAGTCCGGCGAGAAGATCGCGGCGCGCGATCCCAAAGCCGGACCATTGAAGCCTATCGAACCGGCGCCCGGCGCCTATGTGAAAGTAAAGTCTTGAAGCGTATCGAGCCCAACCTGCTGCTGGCCGTCGCCACGGCCATTCCGCTGATCCTGCTGATCGCGACCGCGACCCTGTTCGGCGCGCCGGGCCAACTGATCAAATATCTGGTGATTGCGGTCATCGTGCCCGCCGCCTTCGTGCCGCTGAACGGCATGATGGCCAGGCGGATGGGAATGCAGCGTCCGCCGATGATCCATCCCCAGGCCGCCTCGACCGCCGTCTGGGCCAGCCTGTTTCCGGCGCTGATCATCCTGGCGGCGGGCGTGCCGCTGGTCTTCCCCGGCCACGACTACGGCCTGCTGATCATCATCGCCGCCGTCTTCTTCGGCGGAACGGTGGAGTCGGCGGTCAAGGCGGCGCGGGCGCGCTGATCGCGCGCCCTGATCGGCCTCACTTGAGGCCGGTCGCCTCGTCCAGACCCAGCATGATGTTGAGGTTCTGAACCGCCGCGCCCGAGGCGCCCTTGCCCAGATTGTCCAGCAGGGCGACCAGACGCGCCTGCTCGCCCCCGCGATCGCCGAACACGTGCAGGCGCATCCGGTTGGTGCCGTTCAGGCCCTCAGGCTCGATGCCGGTCATGGCCTCGGTCTCGTCGATCTCGGCGACCTCGACGAAACGCTGCCCCTCATAGGCCTCGACCAGAGCGCCATGCAGCCGCTCAACCGAAGGCGTTTCCGGCAGGGCCGACAGGTGCAGCGGAACCTCGACCAACATCCCCTGGCGATAGTTCCCCACGGCGGGCGAGAACAACACCGGGCGCGACAGGCCCGCGTGCTTCGTCATTTCCGGCACATGCTTGTGCTTCAGCGTCAGGCCATAGGCGCGGAAGGCGGTAGACGCCCCTTGCGCCTCAAACTCGGCGATCATGGCCTTGCCGCCGCCGGAATAGCCGGACACCGCATTGATGGTGACAGGCCAGTCGGCCGGGACCAGCCCCGCCTTCACCAGCGGCCGCATCAGGCCGATGAAGCCCGTCGGATAGCAGCCGGGGTTCGACACCCGCGTCGAGGCGGCGATGGCCGCGCGCTGAACCGCATCCATCTCGGCGAAGCCATAGGTCCAGCCGTCCGCCACACGATAGGCGGTCGAGGCGTCGATGACCCGCACCTTGGGATTCTCGATCATCGATACGGCTTCCTTCGCCGCATCGTCAGGCAGGCACAGGATGACCGCATCGGCGCTGTTCAGCGCCTCGCGCCGCGCTTCGACATCGCGTCGACGGTCGCCCAGCAGCATCAGTTCCAGATCGCCGCGCGCCTCCAGACGCTCGCGGATCTCCAGCCCCGTGGTCCCGGCCTCGCCGTCGATGAAGATGGAGTGGGTCATCTCGTGCTCCCGAAATGCCCCTTCCGTTGCGGGAAAAGGGCAAAAGAAAAAAGGCGCCTCGGGTTTCCCCGAAGCGCCCTTTGTATTCCCAGTCGCGGGTTCGCGACTTAGCGCTTCGAGAACTGGAAGGACTTGCGCGCCTTGGCGCGGCCGTACTTCTTACGCTCGACGACGCGGCTGTCGCGGGTCAGGAAGCCGTGCGGCTTCAGAACCTTGCGCAGTTCCGGCTCGTAGTGGGTCAGGGCGTGCGACAGGCCGTGGCGGATGGCGCCGGCCTGGCCCGACAGGCCCGAACCTTCGACGGTGCAGATCACGTCGTACTGCGTGGTGCGGTCCGAAACGGTCAGCGGCTGGGCGACCATCATCTGCAGCACGGGACGAGCGAAGTAAGCCGCCACGTCCTTGCCGTTGACGGTGATCTTGCCGGTGCCGCGCTTCACCCACACGCGGGCGATGGCGTTCTTGCGCTTGCCGGTCGAGTACGAGCGGCCCAGGGCGTCGATCTTCGGCTCGCGGACGATTTCCTCGGCGGCGGCGGTGCCCAGGCCCTTCAGGGCGTCAAAGCCGGCGGCGGTGTCTTGAGTCACGTCGGTCATGCTCAGGCGCTCCGGGTGTTCTTGGCCGACATCGACTTGAAGTCGATGGTTTCGGGCTGTTGGGCTTCGTGTTCGTGCGCCGCGCCGGCGAACAGGCGCAGGTGGGTCATCTGCTTGCGAGCCAGCGGGGACTCCTTGGGCAGCATGCGCTCAACGGCCTTTTCGAGCACGCGCTCGGGGAAACGACCGCCCAGAACCTTCTCCGGGGTGGTTTCCTTGATGCCGCCCGGGTGGCCGGTGTGGCGATAGTAAACCTTGTCGGTGTTCTTCTTGCCGGTGAACACCACCTTGTCGACGTTGGTGACGACGACGTAGTCGCCGCAGTCAACGTGCGGGGTGTAGGTCGGCAGGTGCTTGCCGCGCAGGCGGTTGGCGATGAAGGTCGCGAGGCGGCCCACCACGACGCCTTCGGCGTCGATGTGGATCCACTTCTTCTCGACCTCGGCCGGCTTCAGCGAAGCCGTAGTGCTCTTCAGCATGATGAGGGTCCTGGAAGACGAAAAACGCGGCTCGATCCGGACGGATTGAGCGGAGGCCGTGCTGATAGAGGGTCCGCACGCAGAGGTCAACGTCGCTTTCGACACCAACAACATATCATGCCATTGAAAAATAAGCACTATTGGTTGTTGGTATTAAAATACCCGATCCATTTGGCGTAAATCACGCGGGCCAGGGGCGGGAAAACGCCGCGCCGCCCTCTCCCGCGCGACGGTTTTCGTCTTCTCGCACGAATCCAGACGCGGTAATCGCGGGCCATGCCCTCTCGCTCCCTCTTCCCGACCCAGGTGTACGACGCCTCCCTCGCCTCGGCGCGCGGATGGAGCGAACTGCACGAGGAGTTGCTGGACCTGTGCCTGGTCATGGCCGAAGAGGACGAGGCCGGGATCGAATGGTGCCGGGCCAACCACTATCCGGGCTATACCTCCTACGGCTCGATCAACGACCTGCCTCAGCGCTTTCCCGAGTTCGCCGAACTGAAGAAGTTGCTGGACAAGCACGCCGCCGCCTTCGCCCGGAGCCTGCATTTCGACCTGGCGAAGAAGCTGCGGCTCGACAATCTGTGGGTCAACGTCCTGATGCCCGGCGGCGGACATACCGGCCACATCCATCCCCACGCCGTGCTGTCCGGCACCCTTTATATCCATGTGCCCGACGGCGCCTCATCGCTGAAGATCGAAGACCCGCGCCTGGCCATGATGATGGCCCGCCCCGGCCTGACCGCGGAGGCGAGCGAGGCGGAACAGCCCTTCGTCTATCTGAAGCCTGCGCCCGGCACGGTGCTGATGTGGGAAAGCTGGCTGCGTCACGAAGTGCCCGCCAACCGCGCCGAAGAACAGCGCATCTCCATAAGCTTCAACTACGCCTGAACATCGCGGGGCGCCGCCCTTCCCTCGCCGCATTTCGCCGGGAAACCTGCATCAACGGTAAAGCTCCGGAGGGGAGAACAGGATGCGGATTTTCAACGCGACGGCAGCGGCGGCCATGTTCACGACAGGCGCCCTTATGCTGGCAGGGTGCAGCGACAAGGCCGATGCGCAGGCCGCGTCCGCTAACGCCGCCCCTGTCGCCGACGGCGCCCCCTATGTGTTGCAGGGCACCCAGGTCTGGAGCGTGCCGGACCCCGTATCCGGTCGGAACTATCAGGTCTTCGTCAGCCTGCCCGCCGGTTACGACGCCGATCCGGGCCGCCGCTATCCGACCCTATACGTCACCGACGCCGACTATGCCTTTCCCATCATCCGCCAGATTGCCCGTCGGGTGAATCTGGAAGGCCCGGTGGTGCAGGACTTCATTCTGGTCGGCCTGTCCTATGCCCAGGGCGACAGCGGCGCCGACAGCCGACGCCGGGACTACACCCCCACGCCCAACGGCCCGCGCAATTCCGCAGGATCGGTCCACGGCGGCGGCGCAGCCTATCAGGCCTATCTGAAGGCTGAGGTTCTGCCTTTCATCGAGCAGAAGTTCCGCGCCGACCCCGCGCAGCGCGTGTTGCTGGGACATTCCTATGGCGGCCTGCTGGGCGCCCAGATCCTGTTCAGCGATCCGGCGATGTTCAGCGGCTATGTGCTGGGCAGTCCGTCGCTCTGGTACGACAAGCGCCACATGCTGGGGGTCGAAGCCGACTATGCCCGCGCCCATGAAGATCTGAAGGCGCAGCTCTTCATGTATGTCGGCGGCTATGAGGTTCCCGGCCCCGACCGCCGCAACACCAGCAGCGCCGACCTTGTGGCCGATATGAAGACACTGCAAAGCAATCTGCTGTCGCGCCGATACCCTGGCCTGAAGGTCAGTTCGATTGTTCTGGAGGACGAGGATCATCTGACGGTGGCGCCGGTCGGCTTCACGCGCGCCCTGGAAGCGGTTCTGCCCGCGCGCTGAGGTCGCCTTTTAAAAGCCGCGTCGGCGTCCGAAGATTTGCCCAATGCCTTCGGGGTCGCTACATCCTCCGGCAACTTCCCATCCGCACTGAATCAAAGGCGCGACGCGACGCATGGCGCAACAATATATCTTCCAGATGCAGGGCCTGACCAAGGCCTATCCCGGCGGCAAGAAGGTCTTCGAGAACATCTGGCTCAGCTTCTACAACGACGCCAAGATCGGCGTCGTCGGGGTCAACGGCTCGGGTAAGTCGACCCTGCTGAAGATCATGGCCGGCCTGGACCACGAGTTCCAGGGCGAGGCCCGCGCCGCCGACGGCGTCAAGCGCGGCTATCTGGAGCAGGAGCCGCAGCTCGACCCGAACCTGAACGTCCGCCAGAACGTCGAGGCCTGGTGCGAAGAGAAGCAGTGGGTCAACCGCTTCAACGAAGTCGCCAATGAGTTGGGCGAGAACTACACCGACGAACTGATGGAGGAGATGACCGCCCTCCAGGAGAAGATCGACGCCGGCGACGTCTGGGACATCGACAGCCGCATCGATCAGGCGATGGGCGCCCTGCGCTGCCCGCCGGACGACTGGGAAGTCACCAATCTATCGGGCGGTGAAAAGCGCCGCGTGGCTCTGGCCCGCCTGCTGCTGTCGAAGCCCGACATGCTGCTGCTCGACGAACCGACCAACCACCTGGACGCCGAGTCGGTGGCCTGGCTGCAGCACCACCTGGAGAACTTCCCCGGCTGCGTCATCCTGGTGACCCACGACCGCTACTTCCTCGACCTGGTGACCAAGTGGACGCTGGAGCTGGACCGCGGCAAGGGCCACCCGCATGAGGGCAACTATTCCTCGTGGCTGGAAGCCAAGACCAAGCGCGTCGTTCAGGAGCAGTCGGAATCCGAAGCCCGCCAGCGCGCCCTCACCCGCGAACTGGAATGGGTCCGCTCGGGCGCCAAGGCCCGTCAGGCCAAGTCCAAGGCTCGTCTGGCCGCCTATGAGAAGATGGTCGCCGAGCAGGAAAGCTCCGCCAAGGCCCAGACCTTCGCCGCCATCCAGATCCCGCCCGGCCCGCGCCTGGGCAACGTCGTTCTGGAAGTGGCCGGCCTGAAGAAGTCCTATGGCGACAAGGTCCTGTTCGACGACCTGAACTTCAAGCTGCCGCCCAACGGCATCGTCGGCGTCATCGGCCCCAACGGCGCCGGCAAGTCGACCATGTTCAAGCTGATCACCGGCCAGGAACAGCCCGACGGCGGCACGATCAAGGTCGGCGAGACCGTCAAGCTGGCCTATGTCGACCAGTCGCGCGACGACCTGAAGCCGGACGACACCATCTGGCAGGCCATCTCGGGCGGCACCGACGTGATGATGGTCGGCAAGCGCGAGATCAACACCCGCGCCTATGTCGGCAGCTTCAACTTCAAGGGCGGCGACCAGCAGAAGAAGGTCGGCCAACTGTCGGGCGGTGAGCGCAACCGCGTGCACCTGGCCAAGACCCTGGCCACCGGCGGCAACCTGATCCTGCTCGACGAACCGACCAACGACCTGGATATCGAAACCTTGCAGAACCTCGAAGAGGCTCTGGAAGAGTTCGCCGGCTGCGCCGTAGTCATCAGCCACGACCGCTGGTTCCTGGACCGTCTGGCCACCCACATCCTGGCCTTCGAAGGCGACGGCCACGTGGAATGGTTCGAGGGCAACTTCGAAGCCTACGAACAGGACAAGATGCGCCGCCTGGGCGCGGACAGCATCATTCCGAAGCGCATCCAGCACCAGAAGTTCGGTCGCTGATCCGGCAGACAGACTGACAAGCGGCCCTCCGAGCGATCGGGGGGCCGTTCTGCTTTGGGCTGGCGCTCCGGCGAAAGCGGGATAGTCTGCCCCCATGACCCAGCGTCCCGCCGTCCTGATCATGCAGCGGCATCTGGCCCCGCTGAGCGCCTTCCTGGAAGGCGCCTACGATGTCTATCGCTTCTGGGAAGGCCCGCCGATCGAGGCGGCGGGCGACATTCGCGCCCTGATCGTCGCAGGCGAGTTCGAACTCGATAAGGCGCTGATCGAGCGCCTGCCCAATCTGTCGCTGATCGCCTGCTTCACGGCTGGATATGACGGCATCGATGTCGAGTGGTGCCGTGCGCGCGGCCTGCCCGTCACCCATGCGCCCGGCGTGAACCACGAAGACGTGGCCGACCACGCCATCGGCCTGATCCTGGCCGCACGCCGCAAGATCGCCGAGGGCGACCGCACCATCCGCGCGGGCGAATGGAAACTGTCGACGCGCAGCATCACCACATCGCTGGGCGGTCAGCGGCTGGGGATCGTCGGTCTGGGCCACATCGGCGAAGCCGTGGCGCGCCGCGCCGAGGTCATGCGCATGGATATCCGCTGGTGGGCGCCGCGCGCCAAGGAAGCCGCGTGGCCGCGCGCCGACAGCCTGATCGAACTGGCGCGCGGTTCCGACATCCTCGTCGTCGCCTGCCGGGCGGACGAGAGCAACCGGGGCCTGATCTCCGCCGAGGTGATCGAGGCGCTTGGACCGTCGGGTCTGCTGGTCAACGTCGCGCGCGGGCAGTTGGTGGACGAGGACGCTGTCCTCACCGCCCTGAGGGACGGTCGTCTGGGCGGCGCGGCCCTCGATGTCTTCGCCGAGGAGCCGACCGAGGCCGCGCGTTGGTCGGGCGTGCCCAATACCGTCCTGACGCCCCACACCGGCGGCGCCACGACCGAAGCGGTGCAGGGAATGCTGATGCTGCTTCTACAGAATCTCTCAGCTCACTTTGCGGACGAGCCGCTGAAGACGCCTGTCGCAGACTGACAATCTGCTCCACGGGGCGTTCTCGCCCCCTATTTCAGATGCAGAACGAACAATCCGTGCCTGCATTACGCGGATCGAAGACGCGCGCGACCAGATTTTGCTTGCATAAGCGTATAAGGATATCTTTATACGACCTATGACACTGACCGCTGACCAGACTGTAGAAGCCCTGCGCGCCGCCGGCGAACCGACCCGCCTGCGCGTCCTGTCCCTGCTGGCTGCGGAAGAGCTGTCGGTAATGGAGCTGTCGCGCGTTCTGGACCAGAGCCAGCCGCGTGTCTCGCGCCATCTGAAGCTGATGGCCGACGCCGGTCTGATCGAGCGATTCCCTGACGGCGCGCGCGTCTTCTACCGCCTGTCGCACGACGCCCTGTCGCGGCGTCTGATCGACACCGTGCTGGACCTGCTGGACGACGGCGAGGGCGAGGCCGACCATCGCCGTCTGGATGAGGTGCGCAAGGAGCGCGCCATCGACGCCGCCCGCTACTTCGAACAGATCGCCCCGCAGTGGGATCAGATGCGCAGCCTCTATGTCTGCGAAAGCGCCGTCGAGGCGGCGGTCGCGCGCGCAGCCGGGTCCGGCCCGTTCGAGCGCGTGGTCGATCTGGGCACCGGATCGGGCCGGATGCTGACCCTGTTCGGCAAGAATGCGAAGATGTCGGTCGGCCTAGACCTGTCGCAGAACATGCTGAACATCGCCCGCGCCAATGTCTCCAAGGCCGGGCTGGACAAGGTCGAACTGCGCCACGGCGACATCTTCTCGACCCGCCTGCCGCATGAAAGCGCCGATCTGGTGATTGTGCACCAGGTGCTGCACTACTTGGCCGATCCCGCCGCCGCCGTGGCCGAGGCCGCGCGTCTGGTCATGCCGGGCGGCAAGCTGCTGATCGTCGACTTCGCGCCACATAATTTCGAGCACCTGCGCGAGGCGCATCAGCACCGCCGTCTGGGCTTCCCCGACGCCGAAATTCGGGAATGGCTGACCGAGGCGGGCCTGACGCCCTCGGCGCCGATCGCCCTGCCGCCCGACACCGAAGGCCTGACCGTTCATATCTGGACCGGCGAGCGCGCCGCCCAAGCCGCCCGAAAGACCGCCTGATGGCCCCCTCGTCTCTCGCTGAAGCCCGCGCCCTGCTGCTCTCGCCGCTCGGTCCGGTGGCGCGCGCCGGTTCCAACCGCAACGCCGTCAACGTCTCCTTCGAGTTCTTCCCGCCCAAGACGGACGCGGCCGAGGCCAATCTGTGGTCGGCGATCCGGCGGCTGGAGCCTCTGAACCCGGCCTTTGTCTCCGTCACCTACGGCGCGGGCGGCTCGACGCGCGAGCGGACGCACCGCACGGTCCAGCGCATCATCAGCGAAACCACCCTGCGCCCCGCCGCCCACCTGACCTGCGTCGAGGCCAGCCGCGCCGAGGTCGATGAGGTCATCGAGGGCTACAAGGCCATCGGGGTCGATCACATCGTCGCCCTGCGCGGCGACCCGCCCGGCGCCTCTGGCATCGGCGGCGCCTATACGCCCCGCGCCGACGGCTACGCCAACGCGACCGAACTGACCGCCGCCCTCAGCCGCATCGGCGGGTTCGAGGTCACGGTCGGCGCCTATCCGGAAAAGCACCCGGAAAGCCCGTCCATCGACCACGACATCGAGGTGCTGAAGGCCAAGGTGGATGCAGGCGCCACGCGCGCCGTGACGCAGTTCTTCTTCGACATCGAGGCCTTCCTGCGATTCCGCGACCGGGTGCGGGCGGCGGGCGTGTCCATCCCGCTGATCCCCGGCGTCATGCCGGTGTCCAACTTTGCAGGGCTGAAGCGGATGACGGCGGCGTGCGGCGCGGCCCTGCCCGACTGGCTGGCGGGCCATTTCGACGGCCTGGACGACGACCCGGAGACACGCAAGCTGCTGGCCGCCTCCATCGCCGCCGAGACCTGCGCCCGCCTTCAGGAAGAAGGCTTCTCGGACTTCCACTTCTACACCCTGAACCGGGCCGAGCTGGTCTATGCGATCTGTCGGGTGCTGGGCGTGCGCGAAACCAAGGCTGTTGCGTAGATGACTTCTCCCCTGACCCGCGCCGATCGTATCGCCGCCCTGCACGCAGCGGCGAAGGAGCGCATTCTGGTGCTGGATGGCAGCTGGGGCGTGATGATCCAGCGCCGCGAGCTGACGGAAGAGGACTTCCGCGGCGAACGCTTCCGCGACCACAGCCACCCGCAGAAGGGCAACAACGACCTGTTGATCCTGACGCGGCCGGACATCATCGCCGACCTGCACGATGTCTATTACGCCGCCGGGGCCGACATTTCGGAGACGAACACCTTCTCCTCGACCACCATCGCCCAGGCCGATTACGGGCTTGAGGACGCGGTCTATGACCTGAACTATGAAGGCGCCCGCATCGCGCGCGAGGTCGCCGACCGCTGGACGGCGAAAGAGCCGCACAAGCCCCGCTTCGTCGCCGGCGCCATCGGCCCGACCAACCGCACCCTGTCGCTGAGCCCCGACGTCAACGACCCCGGCTATCGCGCCGTCACCTATGACGAGGTGTATGAGGCCTATAAGCAGCAGGCGCGCGCCCTGCACCACGGCGGCGTCGACATCTTCCTGATCGAGACGGTGTTCGACACCCTGAACTGCAAGGCCGCGATCAAGGCGATCAAGGATCTGGAGGACGAAGGACTGGAGCCCCTGCCCCTGTGGATCTCGGGCACCATCACCGACCGTTCAGGCCGCACGCTGAGCGGCCAGACGGCGGAGGCCTTCTGGAACTCGATCCGCCACGCCAAGCCCTTCGCCGTCGGCTTCAACTGCGCCCTGGGCGCGGAGCTGATGCGGCCGCACATCGCCGAGCTGAGCCGCGTCGCCGACACCCTGGTCAGCGCCTATCCCAACGCGGGCCTGCCCAACGCCATGGGCCAGTATGACGAACAGCCGCACGAGACGGCCCACCTCCTCGAGGAATGGGCGCAGTCGGGTCTGGTCAACATCGTCGGCGGCTGCTGCGGCACCACCCCCGACCACATCCGCCACGTTGCCGAGGAAGTCACAGACGTGACCCCGCGCGCCGTGCCGGAGCGCCCGGTGGCCCTGCGTCTGGCCGGGCTGGAACCGTTTGAGCTCGCGTCGTGACGGCATCCCATTTCTTCCTTCTCCCCCCGGGGGAGAAGGTGGGCCGCGCCAGCGGCTCGGATGAGGGGGCGGCCGGATGCGCGCTCACCCTCAGCCGGTCAGCCTACGGACCCCTACCCCTCATCCGTCATGCTGCGCATGACACCTTCTCCCCCAAGGGGAGAAGGACTGCCTGCGGTCAATAAGATGCGTCCTGTCTTCATCAATGTCGGCGAACGCACCAACGTCACCGGCTCGGCCAAGTTCAAGAAACTGATCGTCGATGGCGACTACACGGCCGCCCTGTCGGTCGCCCGCCAGCAGGTCGAGGCGGGCGCCCAGGTCATCGACGTCAACATGGACGAAGGGCTGCTGGACGGCCCAGTCGCCATGCGCACCTTCCTGAACCTGATCGCGGCCGAGCCGGACATCGCCCGCGTGCCGATCATGATCGACTCCTCCAAATGGGAGGTGATCGAGGCGGGCCTGAAGTGCGTCCAGGGCAAGCCGATCGTCAACTCGATCAGCATGAAGGAGGGCGAGGACGCCTTCCGCCACCATGCCGTCCAGTGCCTACGCTACGGCGCCGCCGTGGTGGTCATGGCCTTCGACGAGGTGGGCCAGGCCGACACGGCCGTGCGCAAGATCGAGATCTGCACCCGCGCCTACAATATCCTGGTGAACGAGGTCGGCTTCCCACCCGAGGACATCATCTTCGACCCCAACATCTTCGCCGTAGCGACGGGGATCGAAGAACACGACAACTACGCCGTCGACTTCATCGAGGCGACGCGGGTCATCAAGCAGACCCTGCCCCACGCCCGCGTCTCGGGCGGGGTGTCGAACGTCTCATTCAGCTTCCGCGGCAATGAGCCGGTGCGCCGGGCGATCCACAGCGTCTTCCTGTACCACGCCATCAACGCCGGTCTGGACATGGGCATCGTCAATGCGGGCGACCTGCCCGTCTATGACGACATCGACGCCGAACTACGCGAAGCGGTGGAGGACGTGATCCTGAACCGGCCGCAGCGGACCAATGTGTCCAACACCGAGCGGCTGGTCGACATGGCGCCCCGCTACAAGGGCGAGAAGGGCGCGGCCAAGGTCGTGGACCTGTCCTGGCGTCAGGCGACGGTCGCCAAGCGCATCGAGCACGCCCTGGTCCACGGCATCACAGACTACATCGTCGAGGATACGGAGGAAGCCCGTCAGGCGTCCGAACGCCCGCTGCATGTCATCGAAGGCCCCCTGATGGACGGCATGAACGTGGTCGGCGACCTGTTCGGCTCGGGCCGGATGTTCCTGCCGCAGGTGGTGAAGTCGGCGCGGGTGATGAAGCAGGCCGTGGCCCACCTCGAACCCTTCATGGAAGCCGAAAAGGCCGGTCAGGAGCGTCAGACGGCGGGCAAGATCCTGATGGCCACGGTCAAGGGCGACGTCCACGATATCGGCAAGAACATCGTCGGCGTCGTGCTGCAATGTAACAACTATGAGGTGGTCGATCTGGGCGTCATGGTCCCGGCCGACCGCATCCTGGACGCCGCCATCGAGCACAAGGTCGACATCATCGGCCTGTCGGGTCTGATCACGCCGTCTCTGGACGAAATGACCTTCGTCGCCGCCGAGATGGAGCGGCGCGGCTTCGACATTCCCCTGCTGATCGGCGGAGCCACGACCAGCCGCACCCATACGGCGGTGAAGATCGAACCGGCCTATCGCAAGGGCTCGACCACCTATGTCATCGACGCCAGCCGCGCCGTCGGCGTGGTGTCGGGCCTGCTGTCCCCGACCGACAAGGCCAAGAACGAGGCGGCCACTCGCGAGGAATACGCCCGCATCCGCGAGCAATACGCCCGTGGGCAGGAGGTGAAGGCCCGCGCCACGATCGAACAGGCGCGCGACAACCGCTGGCGGCCCGATGAGGCGCAGACCCCTGCCCCCGCGCCGTCCTTCCTCGGCGTGCGCGCCTATGAAGCGTGGGATCTTCAGGATCTGGCCGACCACATTGACTGGACCCCCTTCTTCGCCAGTTGGGAGCTGATCGGCCGCTATCCGCTGATCCTGGAGGACGAGATCGTCGGCGAGGCGGCGCAGGACCTGTTCCGCGACGCGCAAGGAATGCTGAAGCGGATCGTCGCGGAGAAGTGGTTCACCGCCAAGGGCGTCGTCGGCTTCTGGCCCGCCAATGCGCGCGGCGACGACGTGGTGGTCTGGACCGACGAAACGCGCACGACCGAAGCCGCCCGCTTCCACGGCCTGCGCCAGCAGATCAAGAAGTCCAACGGCAAACCGAACCTGTGCCTGTCCGACTTCGTGGCGGAAGACGGCGCCGACTATCTGGGCGCCTTCGCCGTCACCGCCGGTCACGGCGAGCTGGAAAAGGCCGCCGAGTTCAAGGCGGCGGGCGACGACTATTCCGCCATCATGGCGACAGCCCTGGCCGACCGGTTGGCCGAGGCCTTCGCCGAACGCCTGCACAAGGAAGTGCGCACCCGGCTGTGGGGCTACGTCCCTGACGAACAGACCTCGGTTCAGGACCTGATCGAGGAGAAGTATCAGGGCATCCGCCCCGCGCCCGGCTATCCGGCCCAGCCCGACCACACGGAAAAGGCGACCCTGTTCCGCCTGCTGGACGCCGGGACCAACGCCGGGATGGAGCTGACGGAATCCTTCGCCATGTCGCCCCCGGCCTCGGTCAGCGGCCTGTATTTCGGCCATCTGGGCAGCCACTATTTCGGCGTCGGCAAGATCGACCGCGATCAGATCGAGGACTACGCCGCCCGCAAGGGCTGGGACGTGCAGACGGCCGAGCGTTGGCTGGCGCCGATCCTGAACTATGACCCGGCCACCATCGGGCGAGACGCCGCCGCCTGATCCCGAGACCGGGCGCCGCCATGTCCCCGGCCGCGCGGGGGTGCTAAGGGTCAGGGCGTCGTCGTTTTCGTCGGATGCCTGACCTATGAAGCCCCTGCCCGCCCTCGCCGCCCTCGCCTCGGACATGACCGCCTGGCGTCGGGATTTCCACGCCCACCCCGAGCTTTCGGGCGAGGAAAGCCGCACGGCGAAGATCGTCTTCGACGCCCTTAAGGACATGGGTCTGTCGCCAGAAGGCGGCATCGGCGGCGCGGGCGTCGTGGCGGTGGTTCAGGGACGCGAGCCCGGCCCCTCCATCGGCCTGCGCGCCGACATGGACGCCCTGCCCATGAACGACGACAGCGGCGCCGAGCACGCCTCGACCAAGCCCGGCGTCTCGCACGCCTGCGGCCACGACGGCCACACGGCGACCCTGCTGGGCGTCGCCCGTTACCTGAGCGCCAATCCGCCTGCGCGCGGACGCGTGGTGCTGATCTTCCAGCCCGCCGAGGAGAACGGCCTGGGCGCCAAGGCCATGATCGACGACGGCCTTTTCGATCGCTATCCGTGCGACGAAATCTACGCCTATCACAACATGCCCCTGCTGCCGTTCGGCGAGGCGGCTGTGCGTCCGGGCGCGACCCTGAACGGCTACAAGATCTGGGAAATCGACATTCAGGGCGTCGGCGGCCACGGCGCCGCCCCGCACAAGACCAAGGACCCGCTGCAGGCGGCCGTCCGCGTCGCCTCGGAAATCTCGTCCATCATCGGCCGTCATGTCGATCCCATGGAGCCGGCCCTGTTCACCGTCACTAAGCTGCAGGCCGGCGCCTCGCACAATGTCGTGCCGCACGAAGCCAGCCTGGCGGGCACCCTGCGCGCCACCTCGCCTGAGGTGATTGAAACCATGTGGAGCCAGCTTCAGGCCATCTGCGACGGCGTCGGCCGCATGACTGGCTGCACCCTCACCGTGACTGAAATCGCCGGGGTGCCGCCCTGCATCAACGCCCCGGCCCAGGCCGCCATCGCCGCCGACGCCTGCGCCTCAGTGCTGGGCGCGGACAAGGTGCTGCGCGATCTGAAGCCTTACCCCTTCACCGACGACTTCGCCTATATGCTGCAGCACGCGCCGGGGGCCTATATGTTCTTCGGCCAGGGCGGGCCGATGGTCCACCAGACGGTCTATGACTTCAACGACGCCGTCCTGCCCGTCGCCTCGTCTATCTTCGCCCGCATCGTCGAGGACCGCCTGAGCTGAGGCTAGGGCAGCAACAAGCGCATCAGGCGCGCGGAGGAAGGATCCGGGCGAACCGGGCCGCGTCGCCTGCAGGCCGCGTCGGCTCCGGCGCGTGCGCCTGATGCAGTCTTTCGGCCAGGGCCGCCGGGTCCTGGCAGAAAATCTCGAACAGCATGGCCATCACCCCTTCAGCCCGCTCGTCGGCGAGGGAATAGTAGATGGAGCGGGATTCCCGCCGGGTCTTCACCAGGCCCGACTGGCGCAGTTCGGCCAACTGCTGCGACAGGCCCGGCTGACGCAGGCCCAGCTCCTGCTCCAACTGGCCGACCGAACGCTCTTCCTGCGCGATATGGCACAGGATCAGAAGGCGGTTGGCGTTGGCCAGTTGCCGCAGCAGCTCGGCGGCTTCCGGCGCGGCGGCCTTTAACCGCTCCAGATCGACGTCGCCGCGCGTCATTTCGGCCCCGGCCGATAATACCAGGCGTCATCGCCCGCCAGCACATCGCCGAAGTCCGTCGGCGCCGCCTGAAGCAGGGGCGCGCCCGGCGTCCAGCCTTCGGGCGCCGAGGCCCCTTCCCGATCCGCCGTCTGCAGTGCCGTGATCAGCCGCAGCAGCTCCTCGACCGAACGGCCGACGTTCATCGGATACCAGCTGATAGCCCGCACCACCCCCTTCGGGTCGATGACGAAGGTGGCGCGCACCGAGGCGCTGTCGGGCGCCGCCGGGTCGATCATCCCATAGGCCTGGGCGATGACCATTGAGGGGTCCTCGATGATCGGGAACTCCACCGTCACGCCGAAGCGGTCGCGGATATCCTTCAGCCAGGCCAGGTGGGAATAGAGGCTGTCGACCGACAGGCCCAGCAGTTCGCAGCCGATCGCCGTGAAGTCCGCCTGTCGCCGGGCCAGAGCGATGAACTCACTGGTGCAGACCGGGGTGAAATCCGCCGGATGCGAGAAGAAGGCCAGCCAGCGCCCGCGATAGTCGCTCAGCCGACGCTGGCCGCGCGTTGTGCGGGCGGCGAAATCCGGCGCCGCCTCATTGATCCGCAGAGGCCGCAGCAAGGGCGTGTCCGTCATCGAGTCGGTTTCCATGCCATAGGGCTACGCTTAGCCGAGGCGCAGCGCACCTCGAAAACAATTACTTGCATATAATATGTAAATATCTATTTGCTTGATGCAGATCAATGCGGAGATACGCCGTGACCGACGCTCCCACCGACCCGGCCCGCGACCATGCGAGGGCATTGATCGAGGCCGCCATGACAAACCCGTCCCAACGCCCTGCGGTCAAATCCTTCTTCGACCCCGCCACCTTCACCGTCAGCCATGTGGTGCGCGATCCCGGCTCGAACGCGTGCGCCATCATCGACAGCGTGTTGGACTATGATCAGGCGGCGGGCCGCACCGCGACCGCCTCGGCCGACGCCCTGATCGCCTACGTCGAGGCCGAGGATCTTGAGGTCCAGTGGCTGCTGGAGACGCACGCCCACGCCGACCACCTGTCGGCCGCGCCCTACCTGCAGGAGCGGCTCGGCGGCCGTCTGGCCATCGGCCGCGACATCATCAAGGTGCAGGACGTCTTCGGCAAAGTCTTCAACGAAGGCGCCGAGTTTCGCCGCGACGGCAGCCAGTTCGACCAGTTGTTCGACGACGGCGACCGCTTCGCCATCGGCGGGCTTCAGGCCACGGCCCTGCACGTGCCCGGCCACACTCCGGCCTGCCTGGCTTATGTGATCGGCGACGCCGTCTTCCCCGGCGACACCCTCTTCATGCCCGATTACGGCACGGCGCGCTGCGACTTCCCCGGCGGCGATGCGCGGACGCTGTATCGCTCGATCCAGCGGCTGCTGTCCCTGCCCCCGGCGGCGCGCGTCTTCCTGTGCCACGACTACAAGGCTCCGCCCGCCCGCACCGAAGTCGCGTGGGAAACCACCATCGGCGCCCAGCGCGAGGGCAATATCCACGTCCGCGACGGCGTGACCGAGGATGAGTTCGTCGCCATGCGCACCGCCCGCGACGCCACCCTGTCGATGCCGCGCCTGATCCTGCCTTCGGTTCAGGTCAATATGAACGGCGGCCGCATGCCCGAGCCGGAAGACAACGGCGTCCGCTATCTGAAAGTCCCCATCAACGCGCTCTGATCCCGCGCACCCTTTTTCCCTCAAGCCAGAGAAACCTCATGGACATCCGCACCCTGGAAGACCGCCTGCACGTCTCGCCGCAGATCCTGCCTGAGGAGGTCCCGACGGCGGCCGCCCAGGGCTATCGCGCCATCATCTCCAACCGCCCCGACGCCGAAGAGCCGGGCCAGCCGATGACCGAGGACATCCGCGCCGCCGCCGACGCCGCAGGCCTGCCCTTCGTCCACATCCCCATTCGCGGCGGAGCCATGACGCCCGAAGACATCGCTCGCTTCAAGGCGGCGCTGGCCGAACTGCCCCAGCCCATCCTCGGCTATTGCCGCTCGGGCACCCGCACCACCTTCCTGTGGGCCCTGTCGCAGGCGGGCGAGCGCCCGGCCGAAGAGATTGTCGCCCTGGCCGCCGCCGCCGGCTACGACGTCTCGCCGCTCGGCCCGCGTCTGGAAGGCTGAGGCATGGCCCATGCGCAAGCTTCCGAAACCTGTGACGTCCTGATCGTCGGCGGCGGCGCCGCCGGGATCGCCACGGCGGCCAGCCTGCTGCGCCGCCGCCCCGGCCTTGACGTGGTGATCGTCGAGCCGTCCGAGCGCCACTATTACCAGCCCGGCTGGACTCTGGTCGGCGCGGGCGTCTTCACGCCCGAACGCACCATGCGCGAGACCTGCCGCCTGATCCCCAAGGGCGCCCGCTGGATCAAGGACAGCGTGGTCGACTTCGCGCCCGAAGCCGACCAGGTGCGCCTGTCGGACGGCCGCCGCATCGGCTATCGCGCCCTGGTCGCCGCACCGGGCATCAAGCTGGACTGGGACGCCATCCCCGGCCTGAATGAGACACTGGGCCGCAACGGCGTGACCTCCAACTATCGCTTCGATCTGGCGCCCTATACGTGGAAGCTGGTGCAGGAGATTAAGGGCGGCCGCGCCCTGTTCACCCAGCCGCCCATGCCGATCAAATGCGCGGGCGCCCCGCAGAAGGCCCTCTATCTGTCGGCCGATCACTGGCAACGCACCGGCGTCCTCAACAACGTGGACATCGAATTCCACAACGCCGGGGCCGTGCTGTTCGGGGTCAAGGACTATGTCCCCGCCCTGATGAAATACATCGAGCGTTACGGCGTCGACCTGCGTTTCAACTCGCGCCTGACATCCATCGACGGCGAGGCGCGCAAGGCGACCTTCGCCGTCACCGACGCCGATGGGGCCGTCAGCGAAGTCGTCCGCGACTTCGACATGATCCACGTCTGCCCGCCGCAGACCGCGCCCGATTTCATCCGTAACAGCCCGCTGGCGGCCGACAGCGGCTGGATCGACGTCGATCAGTCGACGCTGCACCACAACCGCCTCGACAACGTCTTCGGTCTGGGCGACGCCTGCTCGGCGCCCAACGCCAAGACCGCCGCCGCCGCCCGCAAACAGGCGCCGGTCGTGGCCGAAAACGTCATCTCCATGCTGGACGGCAAGGCGCTGAAGGCGGTCTACGACGGCTATGGCTCGTGCCCCCTGACGGTCGAGCGCGGCAAGATCGTGCTGGCCGAGTTCGGCTATGGCGGCAAGCTGCTGCCCAGCTTCCCGGCCTGGATGCTGGACGGCCGCCAGCCGACCCGCCGCGCTTGGCACCTAAAGGCGCAGGCCCTGCCTGAAATCTACTGGATCGGGATGCTGAAGGGCCGCGAATGGCTTTGCGCCCCCGACTGCGTCGAGCCGGGCGTCGCCCCCAGCGCACAAAAGAGCGCCGCCTGATGGGCGAGCCGCTCAGCCTGTTGCAATACGGACTGGGCGCCGGGGCGGGGTCGCTGGTCGGCTTCACCCTGGGCCTGGTGGGCGGGGGCGGCTCGATCCTGGCCGTGCCGCTGATCGTCTATCTGGTGGGAGTGAAGAACCCGCACCTGGCCATCGGCACCAGCGCCTTCGCCGTGGCCGCCAACGCCTTCGCTAACCTGCTGAACCACGCCCGGCATGGGGCGGTGAAGTGGAAGATCGCCCTGCTGTTCGCGGCGGCGGGCGTAGTCGGGGCGGCGCTGGGCTCCAGCCTGGGCAAGGCGGTGGATGGGCAGAAGCTGCTGGCCCTGTTCGCGGTGCTGATGCTGGTCGTCGGCGCCCTTATGCTGCGCGGCCGGTCGGCGGCGGGCGACCCGCATGTGACCCTGACCGCGCGCAATGCGCCCAAACTGATCGGCACGGGGACGGCGACGGGGATGCTGTCGGGCTTCTTCGGCATCGGCGGCGGCTTCCTGATCGTGCCCAGCCTGATGGGGTCGACGGGCATGCCCATCTACTACGCCGTCGGCTCGTCTCTGGTCGGCGTCACCGCCTTCGGCCTGACCACCGCCTTCAACTATGCGCTGGCGGGATGGGTGGACTGGGCGCTGGCGGCGGTCTTCATCGGCGGCGGCGTTCTGGGCGGGTTGGCAGGCGCGCGGCTGGCCAAGACCATGTCTGGTCGCAAGGGCCTGCTGAACACCGTCTTCGCGGGCCTGATCTTCGTCGTGGCCCTCTACATGCTGTATCAGAGCGCGCAGGTCCTGATGGCCTAGAGCCCTTCGTCAGACGGACTCCAACCGACGCTCCAGCAGTTCTTCTTCATCCTCATCCCGCGCGCGACATTGCCATCGCGCCGACCGCGTGAGACCTAGCCGTCCATTGGCCCGACCAACCCGGCCATTTTTGATGGATGCAGCGGACCAATGCTCAAGCGCGCCCAGCTGGATTCGGTGCAGACCTTCATGGATCATCCGGCCCAGGCCGGCCTGCCGCTGCACGCCCGGATCCAGCGCGCGGTGCGCCAACTGATCATCGACCGTTCGCTGACGGCGGGACGCCCGCTGCCCTCGTCGCGCACCCTGGCGCGATCGCTGGGCGTCTCGCGCGACACGGTCGAGACCGCCTATGCTCAGTTGCACGCCGAAGGCTTCATCGAGCGGCGGGTCGGCAGCGGCAGTTTCGTCTGCGAACTGACGGAACTGGGTCTGAAACGCGGCGTCCTGCGTCCCTCGGCCCGCCGCACCTCCACAGGCGGCGCGTCTCAGGCGCGTCTCAGCCGACGCGGCGCGGCGATGGCTCAGGCCGGCAGCGCGCGCGAGCCCTTCACCTCCCTGGCCTTCTCGTCCGGGGCGCCCGAGACCCGCCTCTTCCCCTTCGCCCAATGGGAGCGGCTGCATCGGCAGGTGCTGCGCGAAGAAGGCGCAAAGGCCCTGGCCCACGGCGACCCGCAGGGCGACCCGCGCCTTCGTCAGGCCATCGCCGACTATTTGAACCTTGAGCGCGGCGCGCGCGCGACGGCTGACCGGGTTCTGGTGCTGACCAGCACCCAGCAGGCCCTGACCCTGTGCGCCCAGGTGCTGATGGATCCCGGCGACGGCGTCTTCATCGAGGACCCCGCCTATTCCGGCGCCAGCAGGGCCTTTGAAGCGGCGGGCCTGAAGCGCCTGCCCATCCGCGTCGATCATCAGGGCCTGCGCACCAACGACATTCTGGCCGCCCCGAGCTCGGCGCGCGCCGCCTTCGTCACGCCCTCGCACCAGTTCCCGACCGGCCGCACCCTGTCGCTGGAGCGCCGCCTGGCCCTGATCCAATGGGCGGAGCAAGCCGGCGCCTGGATCATCGAGGACGATTACGACAGCGAGTTTCACTATACCGGCCGCCCCACGGCCTGCGTGCAGGGGCTCGATCCGCACGACCGCACCCTCTACCTCGGCACCTTCACCAAATCTCTCTTCCCCGGCCTGAGGCTGGCCTATCTGGTGCTTCCTCAGACGCTGGTGGAGCCGATGGTCGCCGCGCGCAGCCTGATGGACGGCCACACCGCCTCCATCGCCCAGCTCACCCTGGCTCGCTTCATCGAAGACGGCCGGTTCGGCGCCTATGTCCGCACCATGCGCGGCGTCTATGCGGAACGGCTGGAGGCCCTCGACACCGCCATCAAGGCCAACCTTGGCCACGTAGCGGCGCTGGACCGGCCCGCAGGCGGGCTTCAGGCGCCGTGCTTCCTGATCAACGGCCACGCCGAGGCCGAGACCCTGGTTCAGGCCCGGCGCGCAGGCGTTCACCTGACTGGCCTGTCCAGCCTTCACGCCGATGGTCAGGGCCGACCGGGTTGGCTGATGGGTTTCGCCGCCTCCACGCCCAAGGAGATTCAGGCCGCCGTCGGTCGGCTGGCCAGCCTCTTCCCTGCGTGATCGGCGCTTACAAAGCGGTCTGCTTCATGGATCGAATGTGGCGGGCCTGACCTGCCAATCGGGCCTATAGTTTGCGGATGCGGCTCACCGCTCCGGCGCGCCGCCGTTGCCTAAGTATCGGGAGGATGCATCGCCTTGCCCCAACCCTTGACCGTCGCCGCCCCCGCCCTGTCGCCCGCCGATCTTGAGCGTTTCGGACCCGATCCGCGTGAGAGCTTCGCCGCCAATCTGGCGCTGGTTCATCGGCGCATCGCGGTCGCCTGCGAACAGGCGGGCCGATCCCTCGACAGCGTCCGCCTGCTGCCTGTCACCAAGACGGTGCCGGCCGATATTCTGCGTCTGGCGTGGAGCGCCGGCGTCACCGACTTCGCCGAAAACAAGCTGCAGGAGGCCCGCGACAAGGCCGAAGACCTCGCTGATCTGGCTATACGCTGGCACATCGTCGGCCACCTGCAGTCGAACAAGGTGAAATACCTCACCCGATTGGCCGACGAGTTTCACGCCCTGGACAGTCTGAAGCTGGCCGACATCCTGAACCGCCGTCTTGAAACCGACGGCCGGGACATGAACGTCTATGTCCAGGTCAACACCTCGGGCGAGCAGAGCAAGTTCGGCCTGCACCCCGACGACGCGATGGACTTCATCGAACGTCTGGAGGCCTTTCCGCGCTTGAAGCCGCAGGGCCTGATGACGCTGGCCGTGTTCAGCGACGACCCTGATCGGGTGCGCCCCTGTTTCACCCTGCTGCGCCGTCTGCGCGATCAGGCGCAGCGCCTTCATCCCCAGATGACTGGCCTGTCGATGGGCATGTCGGGCGACTACGAATTAGCGGTCCGCGAAGGCGCCACCGTGGTTCGCGTCGGCCAGGCCATTTTCGGCCCCCGCCCTACTCCCAACGCCCATTACTGGCCCGGCCTGGCCGAGTGACACGATCGGATTTCCCGCGTTGACCCTTCCCTTCATCGACCTTCAGTCCCAACGCCTTCGCATCGGCGCCGAGATCGACGCCGCCCTTCTGGAGGTGGCCCGCAGCGGCCAGTACATCATGGGCCCGGCGGTCGCCGCCCTATCCGTCCTTCGTTAAGGCGAACCCTAACTATTTCGGGAGGCGTTCAAGGAGGTCAGGTCACCGACGCCTCACAACCGGCCTTGCAGATACGCCAGCGTCATCATCGCATAGGGTGCGAAACGAGCCAGCGCATGAAAACGAATGGACTCCGGCTCCTTCAAATCAACGGACAAGGGCTGGAAGCTGCCCGATAAAAGGCTACGAGCGACCTCTTCACCCAGCACGACATTCGTGGCTAAACCCCGACCATTGCAAGCTTGGATGGCGTAAAGCCCGTCATCTACTGCATAAACGGTCGGCAGGAATGACGTGTTCAGCCAAGCCGTGCCGACCCAGAGATGCTGAATGCTCGCGCGACCCAGAGACGGGAAATGCCGCATCAACCGCCCCTGAGCCTCGCGCTCATATGCCTGGCGTCCTCGCAGGGCCGCTGACAAAGGAACGGCAGAGATCAATCGCCCCTCTTCGTCGTACCGCGCAGTGAACAGATAGGACTGTTTGTCGGTAAACGAGCCGCCTCTCGGCAAGATGACCGCCCTCTGCGCCATACTCAATGGCGTGGTCGCGAACTCCATCACACGGAGCGGCAAAGTCGTGCGGCTCAGGCACGGATGCAATTGTGAATTGCCTCCGTTCGCCGCCAACACGACTTTCGTCGCCCGTATATTCCCGCGCGCCGTCTTGACGATCCAGTTCGCTCCATCGCGTTCAATACGTTCGACAGGGCTATCGCCAAATACATGCGCGCCCCGCTCAATCGCCCGCTCGATGAGACCGCCGGCCAACGCCAGTGGATTCACCTGGCCGCCGTCGGCAAAGCATAACCCGCCATAATACCGATCTGACCCGAGCGCCTCGCGAGTGTGGTCCGCATCGACAAAGTCGACGGCGAAACCCCGCGCCTGCCACTGCTTCGCCTGAAGCCGCTGCTCTTGCGCCAAAGCCGGGGTATGCGCGGGTGTCCAAAAACCCTCCTGGCGAGCATCGCAAGCAATATCCAGGCTGTGGATCAGATCAAAGAGCTGTGCGGCCGATCCCCCGATCAACTTCGTAAGGCGTGCTCCACGTTCCGGACCGAAAGCCTTATCGGCCCCGTCCGGGGTCATTCCGATAAAGTTTGGCGCCACCAAGCCGCCGCTCTGTCCTGTGGCGCCCGCTCCGGGCTGCTCAGCCTCAAGAACAGCCACCTCCACGCCGGCTGACGCCAGATGAAGCGCGGTCGAGGCTCCCGCCACACCTGCGCCGACTACCACCACATCCGCAGAACGATCCGCAGCCAGGGGCGCATAACGCTCAGGCGCGGAGGCAAGATAAGTCCACAGGGAACGGCGCAGGGAAACCCCGCCTCCGCCTGACGGCTGAGACTGCATGTAGATCACCAGAAACTTGACCGCGTCGGCGCCGCTACAAGCGCCGACATTCGGCCTATTCGATAGGAAGCTTGGACAGATTGCCGATCAGGCGCTTGAGGATGCGAGTCAGCTCATCCAGGTCCGCAGCGCCCAAACCATCGACCGCACGCTGAAGCTGACGACTGCCTAATTTCATAACCTCGGCCGACAAAGCCTTGCCGCCAGACGTCAGATAGACATCCGTGATCCGGTTGTCGTCCGCGTTCAGGAAGGTCTCGACCCATCCCTCACGGCTCATCCGGGTCAAGGCGCGGCTTACTGTGGATCTCTTCAGCAAAGAGAGATGGGCAAGCTCTTTGATATTTATCGGACTCTTTTGCATTAGAACCGTGAGAATACGGTAAGTGGCGCGGTCCAGATCGAATTTCAAAATCGCTTTATCAAGATCCTCATGATACTTAAATTCTGCATGAGCGATTAAGTAGAATGGCGACGAAAAAAGGTCGAAGCTGTCTTTTGCGGGATCATTCTTATCTGGAAGCATCGCTTCTCTTTCGCGCTTCAATTTCATTCCCCTTATGCCCGAGCAATCTGAGGAGACGGCTTCGAAAAATAGCGCCGCGCCAGCGTCATGAAAATAAGCGCTATCGGTAGGGCGACGGGCGTATTCATGATCATGGGCAGCGACATCTCATTACTCCCGATGATCGATACAGCGATATAGATAGCGGTCCCCTCCTGGCGAATGAGGTGCTCGACGCCGATCGCAGTGTTTTCGGGACCAGACAGCTTCATGAAACGGCATAGCATCAGCACCGCGCCCAGGGTCAGAACGTTGATGGCGACCGTTATCCACAATAGCTGCCCAAAATGATCTCGGATCATCGGAATCTGATCGACCAATATAAAGCCGAACGCTGTGAAGAGAACGATGGTCCCGATCAGCTTCACGGCCCCTTTCAACTTCAAAGCAATAGCCGAATTATAATGCCGGAGGATGAAGCCCGCTCCGGCAGGCAGAATGGTTATGGAGAAAATCTGCCAGACAAAAGAGCCGAGAGGCACGGACACCTCGGCCTGAACACCCATGAAATGGGCAAGCGCAAGGTGAGCATAGAAGGGCACCACCAAAATATAGATAAGACTGACGATAATCGTCAGTGACATCGAAAGCGCCAGATCACCCTTAGCCATATCAGTAAAGAGGTTCGACAGCATCCCGCCTGGACACGTCGCCAGCAGCACAAAGCCTACGGCCAGGGCTGCGCTGGGAGCGAACAGCGTGGCCATAGTCACCCCAATAACCGGGGGAATGATCAGCATCGCCGCAACGCCTACGACGAGGGCCTTCCGATTGCGAAAGACCGCCTGAAAGTCACGGACCGTCAACGACAGCCCCATGGCGAACATGATGCAGATGAGGGAGCCGGGCAGGACCCAGTCCCCCAGCAGGCTCATGACATTGATGTCATTCATTGTCGCGGCGTCCCCGATCAGTCCGTGTGAATGGAGAGGCGGCATGCGCCATTGCGCCGAATGGTCTTCATATCGGCCTGCGCCTTCGCTAGGTCCTCCTCCACGATACGCGCGCAGACATTGGCTCTCAGCCAGCCGAACGGCATCAGCAGCCGTCCGCCCTCCCCGTAGAAGAGACCGATGTCGAAGAAAGGCCCCGGCGGCAGACCTTTCAATGTACGTGCGCCCGCATAGGCCAGTACAATCTCGCCAACAGCAGGAAACGACGTCGCGTTCTCTTCCGGTATGACGCGACCTGACAGATCTTCCGGCAGCGTCGCCGCGGGCATGGGAACGGAAATTTCCGGGCCCGTCCATATGGCGTGAATCGCATCGAAACTCAGCCCACGCTGCGCCAGCTCCCAAAGGAAAGCCGCCGACTCGGGGGCTTCGTCCCTCAAGAGGTCGCAACGCGCGGACAGCCCTGAGCGCTCTTCAACAAATCGGATCCGACGCATTTCCTCTCCTACCGCCAGCGGAACGTTCACGACCGCGCCGCCTGCTTATATGACCTTATTCGCATGATTTTGGTTACATTGTACAGAGCGCCCGAGCGCCCTCATCGGGCTAGCGCCGCTGGAAGTATTCAGACTTGAGCAAGCTGATCGGCACATTGCCGTTAAGCCAGAGGAAGTCGTGAAACGCCTTCAGATCAAACGCATCGCCCTCACGCACCCGCGCCTCGGCCAGAAACTCAAGCGTCTGCAGCTTGCCGATCTGATAGCTGATCGCCTGGCCGGGCGCTGCGGCGAAGAAGACGGCTTCTTCCTCGGCGGTCTGCCGATCCATCGGCACCATGGTTTCCAGATAGTCGGCGGCCTGGGCGATGGTGAACTCGCCCAGGGCCAGCTTCACATCCACCTCGACGCGCAAAGCGCGAAGACGCCCGAAGTTATAGATCACCTCGCGACTTTGAGGCGATCCGTCGAAGAGGCCCGCCTGCAGCATCATTTCCTCGGCGTAGAAGCCGGTGCCCTCGTTCGCGCCTGAATCATAATAGTGGCGCCGCAAGGGGTTGGGGTGGAACCAAGAGGTCGCCAACTGGAAATAATGCCCAGGCACTCCCTCATGCACGATGATCGGCTTCGGATCGCGCGTGATCGACAGATTGAAATAGCCCAGATTTGGCGACGGATCAGGCAGATAGACCGTCGCATTTTCGTCCAGACGATGCTGGCTCGTCAGATCAAAGGTTCGACCCAGCCAGCCGATCGGGCGCAGATAGTCTGGAAAGGGCTGAGCGTTGTAATGACCCACGCCGTTGTTCACGGACAGCAGCCCCTCCGCTTCCAAGAAAGTGCGAACGTCTAGCTCTTCGACGTCCAGGCGACTTGTCACCGCGTCGATAGGGGTCCGGATCGGCAGCGGATCAAGCGCCCGGTTGCGGTTGCGTTCCAACTCTTCGAACTGAACCATGCGCGCCCATTCCTGGCGGCCCATGAGTTGAAGCTGCTCGGGCGAATAGGGATAGATGGCGACTTCGCGCAGGAAGAACTCATATCCTTCGCGGCCGACCGCCGTCTGTTGCGGCAGCCCATCCTGACGGCTGACGACGAAATCTCTATAGGCTTCAAAGGCCGTCAATGCGCGATCGACCGCAGCATCCAGCCGCGCCTTGCGACGCCGATCAGCATAGGGCTTCAGACCCTCAGCCATGCCGCGCAGGCTGGCCGGCACGTCTTCCAACTGACCAAGAGCCGCAGCCGCAAAGGGAGAACGCATGTCATCCAGATTGGCCTTGCCGGCCTCCAGCACGGCTGGAGCCGCCTCCAGCAGGCGCAGCACCGTGTCGATTCTGTCCGCCTGAACCGGCGGCGGCGGCAGCAGCGCCTCAAAGATCGGGATCAGGGCCTGCTCGACGTAGAAATGCGGCTGGCGACGCCAGGCCGCGACGTGATCAAGTTCCCAACGCACGCGCGCGAGGGCCGAGCCGACCAGCCGATAATCCGTAGCCGCCACCGGCCCACTGGCGTCGCCTGCCAGCGCCTGCAAACGGGCCTCATAGGCCGCAAGGCGGCGATAGCGCTCCTGGATCGATGTCGCGCTCCAATCCGGCGCCCATACCGCAGGGCGAACAATACGAGGGATATCATCCCCCGAAGCCGGCTGCGTCTGGGCCCGCCAGGCCCAGAAGTCCGCGCCCAATTCGGCGACCGATTCAGCCGATACCGCCGAGCCTGCGCATAGGACCAGAGCAGCAGAAATTCCCGCCAGAACGCGCCTCATTTGACGCCTCCATCTGTGTCAGGCCGCAGTGTGCGATTGAAGAAATCCACCATCTTTTTGAAGGCGTAACGGGTCTGGGCGAGATTGTCGGTCGCCCAGCTGTGGCTGCCGCCCGGAATCGTCAACACCTCATGAGGGATTTCCGCGGCGATCAGCTTTTCCATGACCGCGACCGTGTCGGCATAGAGCACCACCTGATCGCGGGTGCCGTGGATGATCATCACCGGATCCTGAATACCCTGGACCTGATAGAGCGCGGACTGAGCCTCGTACCGCGCGGGCATGTCCTCTCCGTCCGGCGGGCCCATGATCCACATTTGCGAAGGATAGGCGTGCCAGACGTTGGTGGCCGGCGCGCCCGCTATGCCGACGGCATAGACATCCGGTTTCTTCGACAGCGACATCAGGGTCATCAGGCCGCCGTAGCTGGACCCCCATATGCCGACGCGCGCCGGATCGACCATGCCCTGCGCGACCAGGTGGCGGACCCCACTCTCCAGATCGTCAATGTCCATCGTGCCGTAGGAATGATGCATGCGCTTGGCGTGCGCGCGCCCCTGCCCCCAGCTTCCCGCGATATTGACGTTCAGGACAATGTAGCCCTGAGCCGCAAGATGCTGGTCAAGCCCCCATGTCGGGTGGGCCCGACGGCCTCCCCACTGGTTCTTCACGGCGTCAGAATAAACCGATCCGACAATCAGCGGATAACGACGGGACGCATCATAATTCGGCGGCATGGTCAGGCGGCCCAAAAGGCGGGCGCCGTCGACATGGCTGTTGAACGTGACGTAGCGGATGTCCGCCCAGTCAAACTGATCGAAATCCGGCTGAGGCGACCGAGTAACCTGCACGGCCTGCCCGCCGCGCGTGTCGAACACGAAGAGCTCCGGCGGCGTGTTATCGTCAGAAAAGAAGCTCGCGACGCGGCTATGATCCGGCGAGAATACTGGAGCATGCACGCCCGGCCGATCCGGGCTGACACGCTCGACAGGCCCGCCAGCCGCAGGCACCCGATACAACTGCCGCTCCGCAAGGTGCGATTGGTTCGAGATGAAGTAGATTTGGCGGTTATCACGGTCGACCTGGAACTGTTCGATCTCCCACTCGCCGTCGGTCAGGCGCTTCAGCGGCTGCCCCCCTGCCCGCTGGTGATAGAGGTGCAGGTATCCGTCCCGGTCCGTCAGGATGATCAGACCATCGTCACCCGGAGCCCAGGCCGCGCGCCAGTCGGGCCGCGTGTGGCCAAAATCGTACTCGTGATAAAAGACCTCCAGGGCGCCTGTCGTCGTGTCGGCCATGTAGATGGTGTGATCATCGGCCAGTTGGTCCGAACTGTTGATGAACAGCCGGCTTCCGTCCGTGTTTATCCCGATATCCCAGATATGGTGATCGTCGGCCGGACGTTCGAAATACCGGACCCCGCTCGCCGACAGGTCAACAACGCCCGCCGTGAACAAGGTGGTCGGCTCGCCGGGAAATGGCCGAGCCACCCGACTGACCTGCGCCTGGCCGCCGTTGGCGTCGTAGTGAATATCGCGAACCGGCAAAGGACGATTGTCGGCGCGAACGAACGCGATGTGCGAACCGTCGCCCGAATAGGTGAACTGCTCGACATAGACCTTGGGATCCTCGTAGCCGACCACGTGACGTGAGGAGATATCGGCCTGCGCCGACACCGGTCTGATCCACAGACCGCCTCCCGCCAGATAGCGATCCGCGCGGGAATCTACCGCGCCCCCAGAGACATAGGCCAGACTCCGGCCGTCCGGCGAGAGCGTGAGCTGGCGAATGGCGCCCTTGTCGGATTCGATCCGGCGCCCCTCTCCTGAGGCACCAAGATGATGCAACTCGCCCTGCAGAACGTAGAAGATCGAACCATCGTCGTTCATGACGACCTGGCTGACGCCAGCGCCCGCTGCTTCAGCGCCTCCCAGATGCGTCAGACGGGACTTGTCGCCCGTTGCAGGATCAAAAACCCAGACGTCGCGGAACGGATAGCCTTTGTCATTCCAAAGGAAAGCGACGCGAGAACCGTCCGGCGACCAGGCAAAACCTTCTGGCGTCGTACCGACCAGACTCTGCGTCCGATAAAGGTTGTCGATCGACATGTGAGGGGCGGCGGCGCTGGCGACCTGAGACGCCTCAGCCGCCCACGCCGCGCTCGCAGGCGCCGCCATTACAACCGCCATCGCTGCAGCGGCCATCAAACCCTTTATACGCATCATCCCCTCACTCAATCGAAAGTTCTCCCGAGACCAGGCTACGGGATTTCGAGAAAAAGGGGACGGACGCCGCCGCCCCCTTTCCAACACCAGGCGATCAGAACCGCGCGCGGACGCCGATGTTGAAGCGCCGCCCGAGGACGTCATAGGTCTGACGTTCGTGCAGATACGGCGGTTCTTGATCCAACAGATTGTCGATGCCGCCATACAGGGTGACGCGTTCGTTCACTTCCCAGTCGCCGCTCAGGTCCACATAGTGGGTGGCTGGCGCGACAGGCTTGGCCAGCTTGGGCATAGCGGTCCCGGCGGCGATGGCGGCGGCATAACGACCATCCGTCACCTCCCCAATGTAGCGATGACGCAGCGACACGCTGGCCGGGCCATTCGCCCAAGTCAGACGCTGGGTAAAGCGCCACTCCGGGTTGGCGCTGGCGCAACCGCCGTTGGCCACATAGCCCGCGCAATCGATGGGATTGACGACGGGGCTGCCCTGAATCGTGTTCTCAAGCAGGTAGCTGCCGGCGATGAAGTAGGTCAGATCACCCCAGCTATCCAGAGAATGTCGATAGTCGACACGGAAGTCGACGCCCTTCGACGTGATGTCCGCGATGTTCTGGTTGAGCATCGGGAGATCTTGCAGCTGGCCGTCGGGGTTCCGGTTACGCAACGGAACACAGAACGGGTTGTCCAACCGCATGTCAGCCTGACAGGCTGCAATAGTCGTCGGCAGTCCGCCGCCGAAGTTGGCGATCGCATCCTGAATTTGGATATCATAGTAGTCGAGGGTCAGCGTCGCATTGTTCAGGAAATGCGGCTGATAGACGAGACCCAGCGACCAGGTATCCGAGGTTTCGACGCCCAGGTTTGGATTCCCCCCCGTGATGATGCGGATTTGAGTGTTTTCCTGCTGGAAAACATCAATCACCTGGGTCGGAACACCGAGTTGCAAGCAGAAGGCGCGTTCCGCCGCCGTGCGACCCGGACCGGCGTTACAGAAGTCGGTCGCCACGGGCGCGGTGTTGGTCTGCCCAGAATACAGCTCAGTCACGTTCGGAGCGCGAACAGCTCGCTGCGCCAGACCGCGGAACTTCAAGCCCGGCATCGGAGAGTATTCCCCACCGTACTTGTAAGACGTGACGGCCCCGGCGGTGGAATAGTCCGAAAAACGGATACCGCCCTCAAAGGCCAGCATCTCAATGCCTCGCCGATCGGCAATCAACGGCACATAGGCTTCCGCATAGATTTCCGAAACATCATATCCGCCGCCCGTCGGCTGCATCCCAGCCGACCGCGAAATGGCCTTGCCCTGGATATATAAGGCGTCCGGATTGAATTGGGCGCTCTCTTCGCGACGCTCGATGCCGACAGCTATCCCGAGATCCCCGGCAGGCAGGGTGAACAGGGTCCCCGCAATGCTGGCGCCGAACTGCTTCTGCTCAACCTCATTACGGTTGGTCAACGTCACGCCGTAATAGTCGCGCATCTCCTGAGTGAGCGAGTTCAGACCGAACGGGTTTATGACAACACACTTCGGGTCGCCGTTAGCGCACTTATAAGGATCATTCGGATTGGTCAGGAACATTGCGGCGAAGTTATCGATCAGCAAGCCGCCGCCCTGAACTTCCGTCAGCTCATTTCGACCATAGTTATAGAAGACGTCCCAGCTCATGCCGTTGGCCAGTGTGCCTTCAAGGCCAAAGACCGTCCGGTAGAAATTGCGCGTCTGATCGTTGGTGCGCGGTCCGGACTCAACGATGCGGCGATTGATATTCACCGGAACCAGGTTGTCGCCATCCTGGTCGAGATTGGTGCTCAGGAAGTTACGCAGATCGCCGGGGAGGTAGGGATTGCGCAGGTCAAGCTGGAAGCCCGGGATGAAGCCTGAAGACCCCATCGGCAAGGCGCCCAGGGTCGAATTTACGGCCGTGCGCGCGAAGGACACTTCCCCATAAGCACGGACAGCATCCGTCAGATCATATTTGAAATGAGTGTTGGCCTGGAACCGCTCCATCGGCAGTTGAATATTGCCGACCGGACGGTCGTTATAACCGTCTGACGCCTGATAGGCGCGCCACCCTTCCGGGGCAAAGAAAATGCCAGATCCGGTAATCGTGGCGCCGTACGGGTCCTTCAGCCCCACCAGGCCCGGCGCAACAAGCGTGCCTTGCGGCGTAACCGCATTGCCGCCGGGCACGAGGATCGGATTGCCATTGGCGTCCAAGGCGTCAACCAGATACTCCGACGTATAGTCCCGCGCCGCGCCAGTCGTCTGCTCTCGGTCAAAGTAATTTAAATACCCGACAATATTGCCGCGACCGTCGGCGAAATTGGTCCCAACTGTAAAGTCAACGTTGACCCGCGCAGAGTCTCCATGTTGTGTGACGCCATATTGAACACCCAACTCAGCGCCCTCAAAGTCGTCCTTCATGATGAAGTTGACGACCCCGGCCATGGCATCCGAACCATAAACAGCCGAGGCGCCGCCCGTTGCTACCTCGACACGACTGACCAGAGACGGCGGGATGATGTTCAGGTCCACGACCCCGTCATTGCCTGAACCGACCACGCGGCGACCATTCACCAGGACCAGGGTGCGAACTGCGCCCAGATTACGCAGATCGACCGTCGCCGTGCCGTTGCCGGGATTGTTGGACTGAGCGCCGAAGCCGGCCACAACCTGCGGCAAGGTATTGAGCACCTGCTCCACCTCGCCCGTCCGAGAGCGCGCGATCTCTTCGGAAGAAACGACGGACACCGGGCTGTTCGAAACGACATCCGGACGCGGGATACGCGATCCTGTCACGACAATATCGGCGACGCTGGACGCTTCCTCCGTCGATTGCGCGACCGCCGTCGACGCAAACGCCGTCACGGACAACATGGCCGCCCCACACAGCAGCGACGCCCTGAATCCAAACACTCGATTATTCATTAGCTCCACCTCCATTATTGCGCCCGCCCCCTTCGGCGACGGCAACGCTGAATCCGCACTCGGCCTGGATGCGGACATGCCGCCGCCCCTCCATGCCGCCCCTCGTCCCTCACAACGCCCCACATACCCATAAGCGTGTGATTTTGGTTATATTGTCATTCTGTATATGGACAAACTGCTGATCGTCAAGCGACCAGCGCTCGCCAGACAATTTCGAAAACCAACCCAACAAAACCACCCGTATAGCAATTTTAAATCACAAATACCCCAATTGAAGCACAAAACTTTCGATATTAGCGCAGTGAAAATACTTTATCTCTAAAATAATTTTATGCAATCATCACCGAAATCGTATTACTTTGGTTATTCCAAAATGGAGGAGGGAGATTTCATGACCAAAGCGCGCCTATTCGCACTCAGCCTGACAGCCATCGGAGCTTTATCCATTGCGTCCGGAGCAACGGCCAGAATCACTACACCTGACGCGCAGGCCCAGGCTGGAGCGAGTCATTCCCAGTACAGCGCCCTGGTGAACCTGTTCGCCGAGTTTCGCGCCGTGACGGCGGACCAAGGCGTCGGCCCCTGGCCTGACCACAGCCCCGCCGCCAGCCAGCGCCGCCTTGCAGAACTGCAGGCCCTTCAGGCGCGCTTTGCGTCCCTGGAGGCCGGTTCGTGGCGACGCTCCGAAAAGGTCGACTATCTGGCCGTACGCGCCCAGATGGACCAGCGAGACTTTCTGTTGCAGGTCACAAAGCCCTGGGCCCGCGATCCCGGCTATTACATCGATCAACTACAACAGCTCGCCTATACGAGCCTGCCGGTCGCAGACGATGAAAAGGCCGCCTTCCGCGCACGCCTGGAGGCCATCCCGGCCTTTCTGGCTCAGGCTCGGATCAATCTGGACTCAGTCGCGGCCGACTACGCCGATCTAGCCATTCACAACCTGTCGAACGGCGACGGCGTCGGCCACGGCATGCCCTATCGAGCGGTCGAACCCGCCGGGCTGATGGGGTGGTATGCTGACCTGGAGCAACGGGCAGCGACGGACCAGCCGGAACTGCTTCCCGCCATCCAGGCCTCGCGCAGGGCCATAGCTGACTACCAGGACTGGTTGATCAGGAATCGTCCTGCGATGACGGGAAAGGCCGGCGTCGGGCGCAAGGCCTATGACTGGTTCCTGACCAATGTCCGACTGATGCCCTACGACTCCGATCAGATCGTTGATCTCGCCCAGCGAGAACTGGATCGAACCTGGGCCTTCTATGTATTGGAGCGTCATCGCAATCGCGATCTGCCGGAACTCGACCTGCCGACCTCGGCCGAGGCCTACCATGAGCAACTGGCCGACAGCGACGCCCTGATCCGCAAATGGCTGGTCGAGGAAGGGTTCATCACCATTCCCGACTTCGTGCCGCAGACCTGGCAGGAGATGGGCTTCAACGCGCCCTGGGTCGTTCGCCGCGACGGGCCGATGTTCTGGGAGCAGATCATGTACCGGGACGTCTCCCCCGATCATCTGCACGCGACCATTCCCGGACACCGTTTTGACGGCCACATGGCCCGGCGCGTGACCCATCCGATCCGCGCGCACATCAGCGACAGCGGCCGGACCGAAGGCTGGGGCCTTTATGTCGAAGAAGTCCCGTTGCAACTGGGCCTGTTCGATGAACGCCCCCGGACGCGGGAGTTCATCTATGTTTTCGGCCTGTTTCGCGCCGCGCGCACCATCGGCGATGTCCGCATGCAGCGCAATGAAATGACCGTCGAGCAAACCATGGAATACTGGAAGACGTGGACGCCGTTCCTCGACGATAACGTGGCTCGGGTCGATGCCGCCATCTATCTGCGCCGACCGCCCGGCTATGGGATGAGCTATACGGTCGGAATGTTCCAGCTGCAGAAGCTGCTAGTGGATCGCGCTCGACAACTGGGCGATCAATTCGTCTTGAAAGACTTCCACGATTACCTGATGCGCGCAGGCCGCCTCCCCGTGTCTTTGTTGCGTTACGACCTGACGGGTTACGACGACGAAATATCAAAGCTGTGGGATCACACTCCGCTGTCCGAGGTCGACCTGAGTCAGGATTGACCAAAAAGAACGGGCGGGTCTGCAACAGACCCGCCCGTTTTTTACGCTCAGGTTTCAGCCCCGCCTAAGGACGCGGCTGCGGAATAGGCGGCGCCTGACGCATTTCACGCACTTCATCGTCTCGGCCGGTCATCTCCCAACGGATAAGCGAGATAGGCAAGGCGCCTGAAGCACGGAATTCGTCGTGAAAACGGCCCAGGACAAAGTCGTCACGCTGATCCATGAACCGCTCAGAGAGCAGTTTTTCCAACTCGACCTTGCCCATGTAATAGCCGATGCCATAGCCGGGCTGGCGCAGGTAAAGCTCGATATCGAAGGCGGCGATGGCGTCATCAGCCTCCATCCATCGAGGCGTGCCTTTCACCAAAGCGTCCTTCGCCTGAGCATAGGTCCAGCGGTTGGCGTGCATGTTCAGTTCGGGTTCCAACCTGGCCGCACGCTTGGCTGCGAGCACATAATCGATTTCTCGTCCCGTAGGCCGGCCGTCCAGCATGCCCATCTGCAGGATCAGTTCCTCCAGATAGAAGGCCCATCCTTCGGACCGCACGCCGCTGACAAAGAACAGGCGGGGCTTTCCGCGGATCGGACGCTCGTCCCGCATCCATTCCAGATGATCGAAGGCATGACCCGGCAGGTTATGAGCCCGTAACGGTCGCGGATCACGGAACTCGGCCTGAAAAAAGAAGTGCAGATCAAGCGGCGGCTCAAACAGGCCCTTTCGAGCCGGATCGCGTTCCGACGGCAGGATGTAAGGCCCCTCATCGGGGTTGTACCTCAGATAATCCGGCACGGTGACGATCTGATTGTCGCGCAGAAAGGCCAGCAGTTCGTTGTCCGCTTCCTCCCGATTCCGGTCGAACGCCTCACGCGATCCGACGGGTTCAACCTGGGCAAGGTTGCGGTTCCGGTGTGCTTCCATAGCCAGCCAGCCGGTCGTCCGCTGATGCTCTCGCTGACCGATGATGCGGATTTCATCGGCGCTATAAGGAAACAGCAGGACGTACTTCAGATACCAGTCGTAATTGGCGTCGCCGACACCAGCATAAACCGGAAGGTCCGCCTGGATCTCCTTCAGCCAATCCCGGAACTCACGTGACGCCTCAGCCGCCGCTAACGCAGGCTGAACCAGTTCCGGATGATGAAGACGCGCCTGTTCCGCCAGACGCGAAAAGACATTGATCTCCACGTCCTTCTGAATGATGGCCAACATCGTCAGATCACGATGCGGATCGGTCAGATTGCGCCGCGCCTGGTCAAGAATGGCCGGCGCCGCCTCCAGGCTCGCCTTCAGCTGGGCGACCGCTGGAGCAGCGATCGGAAGCTGCGGCACATCAAAGGCGTTATGGAGCTTGGGCCCAAAGCCCAGGTTGGTGACGCTGTAATAGGCGGGATCGCGTTTCCACGGCTGAAGAACGCGATGCTGGAACTCCATTCCCCGCATCTCGGCGAGCACCAGCATGTAATCCGCCCGTTCCGACACCGGCCAGCGCGAATCGTCGATGGCCTCCAGCCGCGCCTGAAGCGCTTCAAGCGCTTCCAACTGACGCTCCATCGCGAGGGGCGTATAGTCCGGCACGCCGCGTTTGATCGCGGGCTGCGTCAGACTGCGGAACTCGTCATAGAGACCTATCAGGACCGCATGATCACTGGCGGCGGCGACGCCGGCGCCTCCCCAGGCCAACACCAGCGCCAAAGCGCCGGCGAGCTGACCTACCCTCATCTTTTTCATCTGGTTTCCCCTCTCCTGCCAAATAGATCGCCCCTGCATCGCCTTTCCCTCCGGGCGATGCAGGGATGCGGGACGGTCAGAGCTTGTTGAAGAAGGCCGTCAGCCTCGCCATGCCTTCGACCAGCCGCTCCTGCGATTCCGACCCGAAGCAGACACGCAGATGGCGATCACCCGCTGGACCGTAGAAACCTCCAGCTTCGGTCACGACATGCACGTCGCGCAAAATCGCACGCGCCAGATCCGCGGACGTCATCCCCGTCGCGCTGATATCCGGGAACGCATAAATGGCGCCCTGAGGCGCTTTGCAGGTGATGCCGGGAATGCGGTTCAACGCCTCGACCACGATGTCGCGTTTGCGTTGATCCGCTGCGACCATGGCCAGCATGGGCTCCTGAGGGCCCGTCACCGCCGCCAGAGCGCCCTCCTGAACAAAGACGTTGACGTGGGTGACATCGTTCATCGTCACCGACAGCAGGGCGGGCATCAACGCCCTGTCCGCCGCCACATAGCCGATCCGCCAGCCATCCATCGAATAGGCCTTGGTGAAGGCGTAGCAGGAAATGGTGCGCTCTCGCATTCCCGGCAGGGCCGCAATGCTCAGGTGCTGTTGGCCGTCATAGGTGATGAACTCATAGACCTCATCCGACAGGATCAGCAGATCGTACTGGATGGCCAGATCGGCGATGATCTGCAGTTCAGCGCGCGTATAGACCCGCCCCGTCGGATTGGACGGGTTCACCAGGACGATCATGCGCGTTCGCGGCGTGATCCGGCTTTCAATGAGTTCGCGCTTGATTGAAAAATTGTCCGAGGCGTCCAGAGGCGCAGACACCACGACGCCGCCCGCCATCTCCACCTTGCCGATGTGCTGCGGATAATAGGGCTCAAGCAGGATGACCTCGTCGCCCGGATCTATAGCGGCCATGAAGGCCGCATAAGAGGCATGAGTCAGACCATTGGTGATCAGGATTTCGTCGGCATCAACGTCAATCCTGTTGAAGCTCTTCAGCTTGGCCGCCAGCGCCTGACGAAGGCTGAGGGTCCCGCGAAAATCTCCATAGTGCACAATGCCCGCATCAAGGGCGGCCTTCGCCGCCTCCTTGATATGCAGCGGCGTGTCGGCCCATGGGCGGCCGACCTCCAGACGGATCAGATCGGCGCCGTTTCGCGCCAGTTCTGACGCCTCCTGATACATGCCGAAACTCTTCTTGGATCCGCTCGCCAGACGTTGCGCAGGCCATCTCATGATCACTTTCCCCTCGATCAAATCGGCCAGCTCATAACGAGACCAGACCAACCAGAATCACGTGAATATGGTTATATAATTTCGTCAGCCGCAATCAAGGACGACCCTGAAAATATCTCTACAATCGCGTGATTTTGGTTATATTAGTTTAAACACGGGAGGAAAGACCATGATGGCGAACACTATCCAACTCGGCGGGCGGCTTTTGTCGCCTCTCATCGTGGCCGGCGTTTTATCGACAACGGGCGCAGCATCGGCGACGTCGTCCGAGCTGCAGACGTTGTTTACGGATTACGAGCGCTTCAGCACCATCCATCCCATCGAAACAGGCCGGTCCGATCAACCTTCGGCGCGCCTGCACTGGCCAATGGAAGCCCCTCAGGACCTGGCGGCGCGTACGGAGGCGCTGAAGGCGCTGAAAGCACGTCTTGGGTCGTCGAACATCCAAGCGCTGACGGGGGAAGATGCGCTCAACCGCGACTATATGGCTCGCCTGATCGACTGGCGGCTCGACGGCCTGGCGATGGACGAACATCGCTTCGCGTTCGTGGCGCATGACGGTTTCTACAATGTGCCTTACTATACGGCGCGCGGCCTTCGAGCCCGCACAGAAGCCGAAGCCCAGGCCTGGATTGAGCGGCTGAAAGCCATTCCCGCCTATTTCGAGCAGCAGCAGGTCAATCTACAGCGCGGCGTCGCAACGGGTTGGACGCATCCCGATATCGTCGTGCGCGTCGCCATGGATGTTCTGGGCGCTCAGACCCGCCGCCCTGTCGAAGACGACGCCTTACTCGCCCCGTTAGAACACCTGGCCTCGACCATTCCGGAGCAACGGCGCCGAGACCTTCGTCTCGAAGCCATAGCGGCTCTGCAAGATCATGTTCGGCCCGCCCAACTCGCGGCCCTGACCTACGTCGAGGGGCCCTATCGGGCAGCCGCCCGCCCCGCACTGGGCATCAACACCGTACCAAACGGCCGAGCCTATTACGATTTCCTGCTCAGCTATTACACAACCACAGACATGACGGCTGAGCAGATCCATGCATTGGGCCTGTCCGAAGTCGCGCGGATTCGCAAGGAGATGGACGCGGTCATCGCCGAAACGGGCTTCCAGGGCGATTTCGCGGCTTGGCTGGAATTTCTCAGAACCGATCCTCAGTTCTACGCCACATCACGACAGGCCCTGCTGGACCAGGCCGCCATCATCGCCAAACGCATTGATGGGGTCCTGCCTGCCTGGTTCTCTCACCTCCCCCGCCAACCTTTCGCTGTTGAAGCCGTACCTCTGGATGTGGAAGAGAACTACACAACCGCCCGCTACGGCAGCGGGGACTTTGCGGCGGGCCAACCCGGCCGGTTTCTGGTCAACACCTCCCACCTGGACCAGCGTCCCCTGTATGAATTGCCCGCTCTAGCCCTTCATGAGGCGGCGCCGGGTCACCACACCCATATGGCGCTGGCGAAAGAAAATCCGGAGCTGCCCAGCTTCCGCCAAGCGCGCGACATGCTGGCCTATCGCGAAGGCTGGGCCTTGTACGCGGAGCGCCTCGGCCACGAGATGGGCGTCTATCGCAGCCCTTACGAACGCTTTGGCAGCCTGTCGACCGAGATGTGGCGCGCCTGCCGGATGGTGGTCGATACGGGAATTCACGCTCTCGGCTGGACCTATGAACAGGCCCGCGCATGTTTCACTGAGAACTCCGCCCTGGCGGACATCAACATCGACACCGAGTTGGCTCGCTACATCGGCGCCCCCGCCGGGGCGGTGGCCTATAAGGTCGGCGAGTTGAAAATCATCGACCTAAGACGCCGCGCCGAAACGGCCCTGGGCGAAGCTTTCGACATTCGCGCCTACCACGACCTCATCCTCCAGCAGGGTCAACTGCCGCTCGACCAGCTTGAAACGGTCGTCAACGATTGGATCGCCCTCAAGAAAGCCCCTTGAGCACCGAAGATGAACGACCCAGGCTTAGAATTCATAGCCAGAGGGGCACGGCCGCGGCGAGGTATCAGGGCGTCGAGCTTTATATTCATGCCGCCTTTGTGCCCGATCAGCCATCCGAGGGCCTTTTCAGCCTTAGGCTGGAAGCCGTGGGGCGTGCCTTGAGATCGGTTGCGTCGATGATGACAGCGTGACGTTCAGCCTGTGCGCCGGAAGAGATGAAGTGAGGCGGGCGTCTTTGTCCAGATGACGGAGGCCCTGCCCGGCCTTTAGGGCCTGCGCTTCCACCATCTGCGCCGTACGGCCGCCCCCCCAACTTCATCCGTGCGGATCTGCCGCTGGATAACGTCGCCACTATCTAGGCTGGGAGCTAAATCGCGTGAAAGACAGCGCGGCTCCAGGAGACCCGGAACAGAAGGTCAACTGTAAAACCCGCTGTGAAAACCTGAACCGCAAAGGGGGCGCTCAACGCGCTCTACCCTTATCGGACGGTGGCTGGGGAACTAGGACTCGAACCTAGAATGACGGTACCAAAAACCGTAGTGTTACCATTACACCATTCCCCAGCGGTCCGGTGTCCCGCCCCGACAGTGCGTCGCGGCGAGGAGCGGTCAGATACGCCAAGGTTTCGGGGGATGCAACACCTGAAAACGAAAGAATTTTCATCGACCCAAGAGTTTTTTCCGGAGGCTCATTTACCCGCTTGCGAGGGCCCGTCGGCATGGCTATAAGCCCCCTCCTCGACGCAAGCGGCGGCCCACGGATCGCCTGATTGCGAAAGTCGGAGTGTGGCTCAGTCTGGTAGAGCACCGCGTTCGGGACGCGGGGGTCGCAGGTTCGAATCCTGCCACTCCGACCATTTCTTCCTTTAACATTGCGAACGCCAGACCACTGCAAGGTCGTGCCTTTTGGCGCGCTGCTGCTAGGCTGGCCGCATGACCCAGCTTCTGACCCCCGCCGAAGTCATCGCCTTCTGGACCGACGCCGGACCCGAAAAATGGTTCGCTAAGGACGCCGCCTTCGATAGCGCCTTCACCGAGCGGTGCAGCGATACCCACTTCGCCGCCGCCGCGCGCCGGCTGGACCATTGGCTTGAGACGCCTGACGCCGCCCTGGCCCTGATCATCCTGCTGGACCAGTTGCCGCGAAACGCCTTTCGCGACACCGCCCATATGTTCGCAACCGATCCCCTGGCCGTCTTCTTCGCCAAGAAGGCGATTGAGCGCGGACATGATCGCCAGGTCGCGCCTGAGCTACGCCCCTTCGTGCTGATGCCGCTGATGCACTCCGAGTCGTTGGAAGATCAGGAACTGCTGCTGACGCTGCTGGACGAGACGACCGAGGCGCAGACCTATAAGTTCGCCGTCATTCATCGCGACATCATCGCCCGCTTCGGACGCTTCCCGCACAGAAACGACTGCCTGGGGCGCGTGACCTTCCCAGAAGAAGCCGCTTTCCTCAACGCAGGCGGCTTTTCGGGCTAACACTGATTGCTTTGCTGAAACGGCAAAGCTAAGGGCTTGCCGGTTCTCCACAATCGGCCGGTTCATAATGTCTCGTTTCGCGCTCGCCCTAATGGCAACCTCGGCCCTGTTCGTCGTCTCGGCCTCTCCGGCGGACGCCCAGATTTTCGGCCGGCGGAACAATGCAGAAACGGCCCAGGTCATCAATGAAGCCCCGCGCTGCAGCCAGAACCTCGGAACCGTAGCGATCGCCGAAACCCAAGGCGTGCTGTTCGACCAGATGGGTCTGGGAGCTCCGACGGAACTGCTGCGCACCGTGATCCGCGATTCCGGCTGCTTCACCCTGATCGAGCGCGGGCCGGGCATGGATCTGGTCGAGCGCGAGCGCAACCTGGGCGGCGCCGCGCGCGTCCGCACGGCTGACTTCGTCCTGGTCGCCGAACTCGCGAACCCCATTGAATCGACCGACGGCGATCGTAGGTCCGGACTGCTTGGCTCGCTGGCGGCGGTCGGCGGGCGCGCTCTGCTCACGGCCGGCCTGGCGGCGGCCACGGGCGGCGATCTGGGCGGAGGCGGCGGTCTGGGCGGCTTGGGCGGCTTGGGCGCCGAGGCCGGGCTGAATCCCTTGCAGATGCAGGCCATGAACGCCGCCATGAACATGGCCGGCGGCGCTCTGAGCGGTCAGTCCGCCCCGGCCCAGGCGCTGAACGCCAATACGGTCGAGCGAATTCGCGACCTGAAAAAGGACATCGGTCGCGGCAAGGAAGACGCCCAGATCGTCTTTTCGCTGGCCAGCGTGCCTCTGGCTGAAACCGTCGGCAGCACGCGCGCCGTGGCCAATAAGGACGATCTGCGCGGCCTTCGCATCCGCGACAACCACTTCGGCGGCCGCGTCGGCGCCGGCTATGAGAACCAGGACGAGGGCAAGGTGATCGCCTTGGCCCTGGTGCGCGGATACGCCGATCTGGTAACCAGCCTTGGCGGCACGGGCGACCAGACCCCGAAAGTCACGCTCGCCAACCGCGAGGCTGTTCGCGCGGCCGCCGCCGAGCGTGACGCCGAAGCCGCCCGCAAAGCCGAGGCGGACCGTCGCGAACAGGAGCGCCTTGACCGCGTGCGCGAAGAGGAACGTCGCCGGCTGCGAGAAGAAATTCGGCGGGAAGACGAGGCCCGTCGCCGCGCCGACTCAGCTCCGAACATGGCCAGCCGTCGACTGGCCCTGCCGACTGTGCTGCGCACGACCCCCAACGGCGACGCCATCCGCCCCCTCGCCCCTGACGCTACCGTGTTCCCGACCGGGAAGTCCGATGGCCAATGGGTCGAGGTGCTGGACGCGGACGACAACATCGGCTGGCTACAGCGGGAACGCCTGACCGCCGATCAGTAAACAAGGGTCCCTTAGCTGGACCGTATTGCTTCGGCGCTTCCGCCCGCCGCGTGTCGGCGACCAAGGGCCGTGAAGCTTGATAGCAAACCAGGAGATCACGTTTTGAAGACCTGTTTCATCGCCCCGGCCCTGGCCGTCCTGATCGCCGCCTCGGCGCTGCCGACCGCATCGGCGGCTCAGGCAGGGCGCAGCAACGCGCAGCGCGCGCAGGACGCCCAGATGGCGCAGATCCCGCGCTGCCGCGCCAGCCTCGGCTCGATCACCATCGCCGACGGACAATCCGACTACTGGCGTGAACTGCAACTGTCGCCGCCGCAAAGCCTGCTGCGCGTGGTGATCCAGCGTTCGGGCTGCTTCACCCTGGTCGATCGCGGCACGGGCATGAGCGTCGCCCAGCGCGAGCGCGAGTTGGCCGCCGGCGGCGATCTGCAACGCGGCTCCAACGTTGGCGGCGGTCAGGTGCGCGCGGCCGACTATGTGCTGGTGGGCGAGATCGCCAGCCAGAATGACAACACCGGCGGCAACGCCCTGGCGGGTCTGGCCGGCGCCGCCCTGGGCGGCCGTGCAGGGGCCATCGTCGGCGGCATGCGCACGCGCAGCATGGAAGCCAACACGGTCCTGTCGCTCACCAACGTCCGCACCTCGGAAACCGAGCTGGTGACCGAAGGCTACGCCTCCAAACGCGACATGACCTGGGGCGCAGGCGCCGCGGGCTTCGGCGCGGGCGCCCTGGGCGGCGGCAGCTATGAAAACACTGAGATCGGCCGCATCGTGGCCCAGTCCTTCATCCAGGCCTACACCGACATGGTGACCCAGATGGGCGGCCTCGGAGGCGCCTCGGCGGCCCAGGCCGCCCCAGTCCAGAGCTATACGGTCCAGACTGCGTCGACGCTTCGCTCGGCCCCGAACGGCGGATCGGTCGTGCGCGCCCTGCCGGTCGGCCTGCGCCTCTACCCCACCGGCAACCGCGACGGCGCCTGGTGGGAAGTCCTGGACGACAACGACAATGTCGGCTGGGTCCAGAACGAACGCCTCGCGCCCGGCAAGTAAGAGCGCGTTGAAACAAGGAGCGCCCGCCGAACGATCGGCGGGCGTTTTCTATTCAAGTCAGTCTCTTGCTCCCGACCGCTCATCCCGGCGGACGCCGGGACCCAGTAAGAGCCGCGCGCAGAACAGCGGCCTGTGAGCCGAGCAGCCAAAGGACTGGATCCCGGCGTCCGCCGGGATGAGCGGGATTGGAAGTCTGACTTTCCTGTGAGCAACCTTTCACCGCAGGTGACGAGGCGATTGATTCGGCCCCATGCTCGCTTCCCATGAACGCCGCTGTCCAGATCGCAGACCTGCAAGCCCGCACGGCGGCCGCCCCCGCCGACCATCCCGAATGGCAGTATCTGAACCTGCTGCGGGATATCCTCGACAACGGCGTGCGGCGCGACGACCGTACCGGCACAGGGACGCTGGGCGTCTTCGGGCGTCAGATGCGCTTTGACCTGTCCAAGGGCTTCCCCCTGTTGACGACGAAGAAGCTGCACACGCGCTCGATCTTCATCGAGCTCCTGTGGTTCCTGCGCGGCGAGACCAACATCGCCTGGCTCAAGGACAACGGCGTCAGCATCTGGGACGAGTGGGCCGACGCCGACGGCGATCTCGGCCCCGTCTATGGCAAGCAGTGGCGCTCCTGGGCCGCCCCGAACGGCCAAAGCATCGACCAGATCGCCAAGCTGGTTCATGGCCTGAAGACCAATCCCAACAGCCGCCGCCACATCGTCAGCGCCTGGAACCCGGCCGACGTGGACGACATGGCCCTGCCGCCCTGTCACTGCCTGTTCCAGTTCTTCGTCGCGGATGGAAAGCTCAGCTGCCAGCTGTATCAGCGGTCGGCCGACGTCTTCCTGGGCGTGCCGTTCAACATCGCCTCCTACGCCCTGCTGACGCATATGCTGGCCAGGGTCGTGGGGCTGGAGCCGGGCGACTTCGTCCACACCTTCGGCGACGCCCACCTGTATCTGAACCATCTGGAGCAGGCCGAGCTGCAGCTGACCCGCGCCCCCCTGCCCCTGCCGACCCTGAGCGTGGCGGACAAGGACGATCTGTTCGGCTTTGAGCTGTCGGACTTCGTGCTGAACGACTACCAATCCTGGCCGCACATCAAGGCCGCCGTCGCCGTCTGATCCCCGCATGAAGCTGACTGACCTGCAAGCGGATGTGCTGCGCATCTCCGACATCTACGCGCGCGAACACGCCATCGACCGCGATCGCGACTGGGCCCTGTTGAAGTTGCAGGAAGAGCTGGGCGAGTTGACCGCCGAGCACCTGCGCCTGACCCAACGGGCGCGCGGCGACGCCGATGCCCAAGCCTTGGCCGATGAGGCGGCGGATGTATTGGGGATGCTGCTGATCTACTGCGACCGCGCCGGCGTCGACCTGAATGCGGCGATGCAGCGCAAATGGTTGAGCTGGCTCAAGACCGAAACGTAAACTCGCGTAACGGCGACTGGTGAAATTGCAGATTTAAGCGCAACCTCCCCCGATCCGCTCTCAGGCGGTGACTGGAAACGGGAGGGTTCCATGATCAAGAAGTTCGCCGCCGAACTGGTCGGCACGCTGGTTCTGGTGCTGTTCGGGTGCGGCGCGGCCGTGCTGGGCGGGTTCGATCACGTCGGGCAGTTGGGCATCGCCCTCGCCTTCGGCTTCGCCATCATCGCCATGGCTTACGGCATCGGGCCGATCTCGGGTTGCCACGTCAATCCGGCCGTCAGCCTGGGCGCCTTCGTCGCCGGGCGCATGGGCGCCAAAGACATGGTCCTCTACTGGATCGCTCAGTTCATCGGCGCGATCATCGGCGCCGCCATCATCGGCATGATCGCCAAGACCGGCTTCGCCAGCCTGGGCCAGAACGGTTTCGACGCCGGATCGCCCGGCGGCTACGGGCTGCAGGCGGCGCTGACGTTCGAGATCGTCGCCACCGCCATCTTCCTGATCGCCATCCTGGGCGTCACCGGCGCCAAGGGCCACGGCGCCTTCGCGGGCGTGGCCATCGGCGTCACCCTTGCGGTCATCCACATCGTCGGCATTCAGGTGACGGGCGTTTCGGTCAACCCGGCGCGCAGCTTCGGCCCGGCGCTGCTGGCTGGCGGCCAGGCCCTGAGCCAGGTCTGGGTCTTCTTCGTCGCACCAGCCATCGGCGCGGTGATCGGCGGTCTGTTCTTCCGCTTGAAACTGCTCGAACCGGACGCCTAACTCCTGCGAACGGGAGCGGCGTCGCGTCGCTCCCGATTCGCTTCGGAGAACCGCCTTGGCCCTGCCCCACATCGCCCTCGTCGTCGCCCGCGCCAGGAATGGCGTCATCGGCCGGGACGGCGACCTGCCCTGGCGGCTGCGCTCGGACCTGCAGCGCTTCAAGGCGGTGACGATGGGCAAGCCCTGCATCATGGGCCGCAAGACCTGGGAGAGCCTGCCCCTACGTCCCCTGCCCGGACGGCTGAACATCGTCCTGACCAAGGACGAGTCCTACGCCGAGGCGGGCCTGGCCAAGGGCGCCGTCGTCTGTTCGACGCTGGACGAAGCCCTGTCCATCGCCCGCGAACAGGCGGCTGACGACGGCGTGGACGAGGTCTGCGTCATCGGCGGCACGGCCATATTCGCCGCCGCCCTGCCGCGCGCCAGACGCCTGTACATCACCGAGGTCGAGGCCGAGCCTGAAGGCGACGCCGTCTTCCCGGCGTTTGACGAAACCGCCTTCGTCCGCACAGCGTTTGAGCCGCACGAGCCGGGCGAAAAGGACGACCACGCCTTCGCCTTCACCGTTCTGGACCGCCGCTGAACCTCAGGAGTTCTCATGATCGTCGCCACCACCAATGACCTGGCCGGTCATCGCATCGTGCGCCAGCTTGGCGTGGTGCGCGGCATCACCGTGCGCTCGCGCAACGTCATTTCCGACGCCATCGGCGGGGTCCAGTCGATGATCGGCGGCAAGGTCGGCGCCTATGTCAAACTGGCCGAGGCCGCGCGTCAGGAAGCCTATGACGACCTGATCGCCCATGCGCGGGAACGAGGCGCCAACGCCATCCTGGCCATGCGTTACGACGCCAATGAGATCATGCCCGGCGTGACCGAAGTCCTGGCCTACGGCACCGCCGTGGTGGTCGAGCCCGCCTGAAGCAAAGCCTTACCGCGCTATGGTCACGCTGACCGGCGCGCGGGCGGCGACGGCCTTGGCGGTGGAGCCCATCAGCCAGTTCACCAGCCCTTTGCGGTCGCCCGTGCCCACCACGATGTGATCCGCGCTCAGGGCGGCGGCCGCCGCGATCAGGGCGTCGGCCACGTCGTGCCCCTCGGTCGTGACCGCTTCAACCGACGAGCAATGACGCCGCGCCTCGGTCATCGACCGCATCAGAATGGCGTCCTGCTCCTCAGCCTTCCAGGCGCGAATGTCCGGGTGGCCGCTGGCGGAGCTGAGCGGATTGACCGCCACCAGCGCCAGTCTGGCGTCCTTCGCCCTGGCGAACTGCGCCGCGATGCGCACGGCGCTTTCAGCGTGCGCGCTGCCGTCAATGCCGCAGACGACCACCGATTGTTCCTGCTCAGCCATTATGCCCTCCTTCTAAAAGACCCAGCGACCTAAAGATCCAGCGAAGCGGCGAGCGTCGCGGCGATCTGCCTGAAACGCTCGGACGCCGGATGCTGCGGGTCAACAGCGACCAATGGACGCCCCGCGTCGCCCGCCCGCCTCAGCGCCCCGTCCAGCGGCAGATCGCCCAGATAGGGCGCGCCCAGACGCGCCGCCTCGGCCTCGGCGCCGCCGGTTCCGAACACCTCGCCGCTCATGTTCTCGACCAGGCCTAGCGTCGGGACGCCGACCTTGTCGAACAGGGTATGCGCCCGGCGCGCGTCGGCCAGGGCCACTTCCTGCGGCGTCGAGACGATGACCGCCCCGTCCAGCGGCGTCTTCTGGATCAGGGTCAGTTGCACGTCCCCGGTGCCGGGCGGCAGGTCGATGACCAGAACATCCAGCGGCTGCTCTTCGGTTCCCCAGCGCGTCTGGGTCAGCATCTGATTGATGGCTTGCGACGCCATCGGCCCGCGCCAGATCATGGCGTCCTCGGCCTTGGTCAGCAGGCCGACCGACATAGCCTTCAGCCCATGCGCCACGTGCGGAACCATCGCCCCGTCCTCATAGGCGGGCTGACCCGAGATCCCCAGCATGGTCGGCAGCGACGGGCCATAGACGTCCGCATCCAGCACCCCGACCGACAGACCGCGCGCCGCCAGCGCCGCCGCCAGATTGACCGAGACCGTCGACTTGCCGACCCCGCCCTTGCCGCTCGCCACGGCCAGAACGCGCTTCACATGGGCCGGGCGCTCGGTCGGAACCGGCGCCTTGGGGCGCCCCTGATCGGTCGCCGCCTTCGACAGTCCGGCCGTGCGGCGCGGCGCGGCGGTCACAGCCTCGGCCGTCAGGACGACCGACACCCGCTCCATGCCCGGCATGGCCTTCAGCGCCGCCTCGGCCGCATCGCGCACCGGGGCGTAAAGCGCCGTCTCCTTGGCAGGCACTTCCATGACGAAGCCCGCGCGCCCGTCGGCCACCACCAGTCCCTGCACCAGCCCGGCGGTCGCCAGCCCCTGCCCCGACCTGGGGTCGGTCACGGCGTCGAGGACAGCGAGAACGGCGGCGCGGTCAGTCACGATGAAGACTCCTTCAAGACCCGACGGACTTGCCGGGCCGATGACAGGCGTTCTATCGCCCTAAGCGTCCGTTCGCGAGTTGATCCTTTGTCCCAACCCCTCATCACCCTGATCGCCGGCCCCACCGCCTCGGGCAAGTCGCGGCGGGCGATGCAGCGCGCGCGCGACACGAGCGCCGTCGTCATCAACGCTGACAGCCAGCAGCTTTACGCCGATCTGCGCGTGCTCAGCGCCCGGCCGTCGGTCGAGGACGAGGCCGAGATTTCGCACCGCCTCTATGGCGTCGCCGACGCCGCCGACGCCTGGTCTGTCGGGCGCTGGAGCCGGGCGGTGATGGACCTGCTGGACGAGCTGGCCGCCGAGGGCCGCCCGGCTCTGTTGGTCGGCGGCACGGGACTCTATTTCAACGCCCTGACCAAGGGGCTGGCCGACATCCCGCCGGTCCCGGTCGACATCCGCGACGCCGTTCAGGCCGAGTTCGACGCCGAGGGCGAGGCCGTCTTCCGCCGCCGGCTGGCCGAGGTCGACCCCGCCGCCGAGGCCGCCATCTTCCCCGCAGACCGCCAGCGGCTGGTCCGCGCGCTCAGCGTGCACCGCGCCAGCGGCCGCGCGCTCAGCGACTGGAAGGCCGACACCCGCCCCCTGCTGGCGCCCGCCAGCTATGACGCCCTTGTCGTAGAGCCAGAACGCGAGCGCCTCTACGCCTCATGCGACGCCCGCGTGGACGTGATGATGGCTCAGGGTGCGCTGGACGAGGTTCGCGCCCTAGTCACCCGCGGTCTGCCCCCCGAACTGCCCGCCATGAAAGCCGTCGGCGTGCGCGAACTGGCGGACCATCTGGCGGGCGACCTGTCACTGGACGACGCCGTCGCCGCCGTGAAGCAATCCACCCGCAACTACGCCAAGCGCCAGCTGACCTGGTTCCGCAACCAGCAGCGGGACTGGCACCGCGACCCCGGTTTCGCCTGATCTTCTGCGCCAGCCTCTTGGAAGCCGAGGCCGCCCATACTATATTGATCCTGCTCGGGTTCGCCCGGGCTATGGCGATAAACGCGCCTGTAATAAGCGGACCGGACCCGGGTGCGAATCCCGGCGGCTCCACCAACTTCTTCCCCGCGTTATCGGCGGAGGCAGCATGGGGCCGACTAGCATCGACGGACGTGTAAAGAGGATTGCTTTCGCTCGTCCTGGCCCACCGTATCGGGCCTTTATCTAACTGCGAACGATAACTTCGCTGGAGAAGTCCGCCTCGCCGCGTAATGCGGTTCGGTTGATTTCGAACTTAAACTCCTAGGGGTTCAGATCCTTAGGCGGGGCCCGGGGGGCGCCTGGCAACAGAAGCCCCCCACTCCTCCGACATTTCGGGAGCCTGGCAACAGAATCCCGGCGCTTCTCGCAAAAATCGAAATTCCTGATCCGGCGGCGACTCTGCGTCTTCCGTCGTCTGCGCTTGGCGGGTAACAGTCACGCGTTCCCCTAATTTGAGGCGCTGATGACGGATCAAACTCCCCCTGTCGACGAGATGCACTATGAGCAACTCGCCCAGGACGCCCTGCGCGGCGTGATCCGCCTGGCGCTGGAGCGGGCGGCCATGCCCGAGGGCATCCCCGGCGCCCATCACTTCTACATCACCTTCAAGACCCACGCGGCGGGCGTCAGCGTTCCCCCCGACGTCCTGGCCAAATATCCGGACGAGATGACGGTGGTGCTGCAGCACCAGTACTGGGATCTGGCGGTCGAGCCTGACCTCTTCTCGGTGATGCTGAAGTTCGGCGGCGCGCCCAAGGTGCTGACCGTGCCGTACAGCGCCGTCGTCCGCTTCTACGATCCCAGCGTGCAGTTCCTGCTGCAGTTCGACGAGCCGGAAATCATCGAGGCCGAGATCGCGCCCCTGTCGCCGCCCGCGCGCGACCCGGAGGCCGTAGCCCCGCCGCCATCCGGCGACGACGGCCCCAAGGTCGTGTCCCTGGATCAATTCCGGAAGAAATAACGTCGCCGCGTTCGAGGGCGCGCAACCTTTGTCGGCAGGCAAGCATTGCCGTGACCTCCCCCATGCACGCGAGGTCATTGATGCGCCTGTCCCTCATCTCCGTCGCCGCCGCGGCCTTGACGCTGGCCGCCTGCAATCAGCCGGAAACAACACCGCCGGCCGAGACGCCCGCCGCCCCGGTTGAAATCGCCCCCGCCCCGACCGACGCGGCCCCCACGGCGACAGCAGACTGGAGCGCCCTGAACGCTCAGGTCGGTCAATATCCGAACGAAACCAAACTGCTCGAAGGCAGCCCCATCACAGCGGACCTCAAGACGCTGCTGGGCGCCAAGTTCGACGTTCTGGCGACCAATATGCAGACCCAGGCCCCGCTCCAGAAGGACGGCGCCGTCCTGTTCACCTCGGGCAACAAGCAGCATGAGGGCGGCGTCAACGCGGCCTATCTGCTGATCGATCCGGCCACCAGGGCGCTGGAAGTCGGCCTTTGGGAAGGCGGCAAGCTGACCACCTACAAGACCCCCGGCTCGAACCTGGCCAAGCCCAAGGACGTGCAGACGATGATCGCCAACGCAGCCGGCTGATGCGCGGCGGCTGATCGCCAGCTATCGGAATAGGGGTCGCGCCCGGCGCGGCCCCTATTTTCGTGGAAACACCCTAATGCTGATCCGTTCCCGCTCGCCTTCGCGGCGTTCGACCAGCAGGCGGGCGACCTGGCTGTCGTCGTGGAACAGATAGCCCTTGATGGCGTCCAGCAGGGCCTTGGCCAGGTTGTCCAGGTCCATCCACGGCGGGTCGCCGACGTGCTCCATCACGATCTCGACGACGTAGTCGCCCCACGATGGCCGCGACGCCCATTCCTTGCGCATGAACTCATAGACCAGCGGCTTGTAGTATTTGGCCTGGGTGGTCAGGCCGTCGATGGTGATCTCGACCGACTCGCCCTGCTCGCGCGCCCTGACCTTTCCGGTTCCGATCCAGCCGTCCACGCGCTGTCCGCCTTTCGTGATCAGCGGCTCGCCTTGCTCCGCCGCGCCTGCGTGCTACACCGCCCGGCATCTTCCCGCCACGCCTGAGAGACGAGTCCCGCGCACATGAGCAAAGTTCGTATCGAAACCGACACCTTCGGCCCTATCGAAGTCGCTGCTGATCGCTATTGGGGCGCGCAAGCCCAGCGCTCGCTCGGCAACTTCAAGATCGGCTGGGAAAAGCAGCCCCTGCCGGTCGTGCGCGCCCTGGGCGTCGTCAAGCGCGCCGCCGCCGAGACCAACCGCGACCTGGGCAAGCTGGACGCCAAGCTGGCCGACGCCATCATCCAGGCCGCCAATGAGGTGATCGAGGGCAAGCTGAACGACCACTTCCCGCTGGTCGTCTGGCAGACGGGTTCGGGCACCCAGTCGAACATGAACGCCAATGAGGTGATCTCGAACCGCGCCATCGAGATTCTGGGCGGCGAGATGGGCTCCAAGAAGCCGGTCCACCCCAACGACCACGTCAACATGAGCCAGTCGTCGAACGACACCTATCCGACGGCCATGCACGTCGCCTGCGCTGAGCAGGTGGTCAACGACCTGATCCCGGCGCTGAAGCACCTGCACGCCGCGCTGAACGCCAAGGCCAAGGCCTGGGCCCACATCATCAAGATCGGCCGCACCCACACCCAGGACGCCACGCCTCTGACGCTGGGCCAGGAGTTCGGCGGCTACGCCCATCAGGTCGCCATGGGCATCGAGCGCATCGAACTGACCCTGCCGCGCCTGATGGAGCTGGCCCAGGGCGGCACCGCCGTCGGCACCGGCCTGAACGCGCCCATCGGCTTCGCCGAGAAGGTCGCCGAGAACATCGGCAAGATCACCGGCCTGCCCTTCACCACGGCGCCGAACAAGTTCGAGGCCCTGGCCGCCCACGACGCCATGGTCTTCACCCACGGCGCCATCAACACGGTCGCCGCCTCGCTGTTCAAGATCGCCAACGACATCCGCTTCCTGGGCTCGGGTCCGCGCGCGGGTCTGGGCGAGCTGTCGCTGCCGGAAAACGAGCCCGGCTCGTCCATCATGCCGGGCAAGGTCAACCCGACCCAGAGCGAAGCCCTGACCCAGGTCTGCGCCCAGGTGTTCGGCAACAACGCCGCCCTGTCGTTCGCCGGCTCGCAAGGCCACTTCGAGCTGAACGTCTACAACCCGGTGATGGCCTACAACTTCCTGCAGTCGGTGCGTCTGGTCGCCGATGCGGCCATCAGCTTCACCGACAACTGCGTCGTCGGCATCGAGCCGCGCGAGGACAACATCAAGCACGGTCTGGAAAACAGCCTGATGCTGGTGACGGCTCTGAACGCCAAGCTGGGCTATGACACCTGCGCCAAGATCGCCAAGACGGCCCACAAGAACGGCACCACCCTGCGCCAGGAAGCCGTCGGCGGCGGCTATCTGACCGACGCCGAGTTCGACGAATACGTCCGTCCCGAGAAGATGATCGCGCCGCAGTAACCAGCGCTCATCGCCAGATATGAAGACGCCGGCCGGGTCGCCCCAGCCGGCGTTTTTCATGGGCCGTGTCGCGTTGAAGCGGCGCTAGCGCTTCTCGGTCCAGCGCGCCTTGGCCTCGTCCTTGCTCAGGTTGAGATGGACATGCTCGTCGACACGGGACACCCAGCTGACCGGGATCATATGGTGTTTCAGGCCCGAACCCAGATCCAGTTTGGCCAGTTCGATCTGATCGCCCTTCACGTGATCCACCCGACCGACGTGGCCGCCGTCGGAACCGACGACTTCCTGATGTTCCTTGATCATCGAGGCGTTTATCATGGTCTACTCCAATGGCTGCGAGGACCGTAAGACAACGGGCCCGCCCGCCATGGGTTCACCGCCAAGCCTGTTGTGGGAGTTCACAATGTCGATGGTCCGTCGCCCTGTGCCGGAGCGCGCCTGATGGGCGAGATCGTCAATCTGAACCGGGCGCGCAAGGCCCGCGTCAAGGCTGACGCCAAACGCACGGCCGAAGCCAACCGCCTGACCTTCGGCCGCACCAAGGCGGAGCGCCTGACCACGCGGGCGGAACGCGAACGCGACGCCGCCCAGTTGGACGGTCACAAGCGGGACAAGCCCGACGCCTAGGCCGCCGATCGTTTCGGCGCGCGGATCAGGAACAACTGCCCCGCCAGCACCAGGGCCAGACCGACCAGAGCCAGGACGCCGAACCGCGCCCCCTCGAACATGACCGACACCAGCATGGCGATCGGAGGCGTCAGGGCCGAGATGTAGCTGGCCACAGCATACCCCCTCGCCCTGGCGATGGTGAAATACAGGCCGAAGGCGATGACCGAGCCGAACACCGCCAGATACAGCAGGGATATGACATACGCCGGGCTCCAGGCGACCGACCAGGACACGCCGGTGATCACGGCATACAGCGCCAGCGTCCCCGTGCCATAGGCCATCGCCCATGCGGTCGACGGCAGCACCTGCGAGCCCGCCTGCTGGCCCCGCCAGGCGAACCAGTTGCCGAAGGCCGAGGCGACGACGGCGATCACGGCGAAGCTGACGCCCGCCACGGCGTGAACCCCCAGCCCGGCTCCCAGCACCTCGCCCGCCGACAGGACGCCCACGCCGACCACGCCCAGTCCCGCGCCCAGCCAGGCGGCAGACGCCGCCTTCTGGCCCGAGGCGACGCGGAACAGGATCAGGTTCAGGAAGGCCAGGGCGGCGAAGATCACCGCCACCACCGCCGAGGCGATCTTCTCTTCCGAGGCGTAGACGAAGGCGTAGCTGATGGCGAAGGAGAACAGCCCCTGCCCCAGCGCCGCCAGATGCTGACCGCGCGTCAGGGCCAGCCGCCCGCCCGTCGCCTTGACGATCAGCGCCAGCAGGGCCGAGGCGATGCCGAAGCGCAGCACCACCGAAATCACTGGATCGACAGCGCCCAACTGGAAGGTGATCGCGTACCAGGTCGTGCCCCAGATCAGGGCGCATACCCCCACTCCGCCGAAGGCCAGCATGGCGGGCGACCAGGCAAACGACGATCCGCCTTCGGGCGATGGAGCTTCAGACTGGGACACGCGGGCGAACTCGACAGGACCAAACCAGACATCGCGATAGCACCGCTTCAGCCTCACGTCTCGCAACCGTTGCAGCCATATGTGAGGCTCAAGCGTTCTGCTAAGCTGCCCCTTCACAACGGAGACTCTGATGCGCTCTTTCCTCGCCCCGCTCGTCATGATTCCGGCCCTGATGACGGCCGCCTGCGCCACCCTGCCGGAGGCCCCTCAACACATGACCGAGGTCAACGTCAGCGCGACCTATCGCGAGCGCATCATGCTGCCGCCGGGCCATACCCTCACGGTCAGGATCGAGGATGTCAGTCGTGCGGACGCTCCGTCGCGCGTGATCGCCGAGGCGCGCCAGCCGCTGGACGGCCGCGCCCCGCCCTACGCCGTCACCCTGTCGGTGCCGAACGACAGGATCGACAGCCGGATGGAATACGCCGCGCGCGCAGAAATCCGCGATGCATCAGGCGCCCTTCGCTTCACGACGGACACGCGCCATTCGGTGCTGACCCGCGGGGCGCCGAACAGCGTCGACATCGTCATGGTGGGCGTGCGGTAAGCCTTGAGCGGTCTCATTAAACGATCCGTCCTGCTGTCAGGCCACGCCACATCGGTGGCGCTTGAGCCTGAGTTCTGGACCGTTCTCGACGCCATCGGGACAGAGCTTTCGCTTAGTCGCGCCAGCCTGATGATCCGCATCGACGCCTGGCGGGGCCGCCGCCCCCTGGCCTCGTCCTGCCGCGTCCTGGCCCTGCAATGGGCGGGCGGCGACCGCAGCTTTGCAGAAGAGAAGACTTCATGAGCGACACTCGCATCAACACCGCTCGCCTGATCCCGGCGGCCGTCTTCGGCGGGCTGGTGGCTGTCGGCCTGATCGGCGGCGGCGCCTTGATCGGACAGGGCGTGGTCAACGCCCGCGCGGGCGACCGCTCCGTCACTGTGCGCGGCCTTGCGGAAAAGGACGTGAAGGCCGACCTGGCCGTCCTGCCCATCCGCTTCACCGCCTCGGGCGACGTCCTGTCCGAGGTTCAGAGCCGCATCGACAGCGATCTGGCCATCGTGCGCCAGTTCCTGAAGGCGCAGGGCTATCCCGACGACGCCGTGGACCTGGGCCAGCTGGGCGTCGCCGACACCCGTTCCCGCGAATATATGAGCCAGACCGCCGGCCCGCGCTTCATCCTGACCCAGACCGTCATTGTGCGCACCACGGACGTGGATCGGGTCCAGACCACCACGCGCAACCTGAATGATCTGGTGCGTCAGGGCGTGGTGCTGCAGGACTTCAACGGCCCGTCCTACATCTTCACCCAGCTGAACGACGTGCGCCCCGCCATGATCGCCGAGGCCACCGCCGCCGCCCGCAGCGGCGCCGAACAGTTCGCCAAGGATTCAGGCGCGCCGCTCGGCCCCATCAAGACGGCCGGCCAGGGGTCCTTCGAAATCCTCTCGCGCGACGGAACGGGCGACGAAGCCAGCTCTCCGAACAAGAAGGTGCGCGTGGTCACGACGATCAGCTATCGCTTGAAGTAGTCGGGCCGCCTGCCGGCCTACGCGAACGGCGCGGCTCAGGGGCCGTCCAGAAAGGCCGCGAGCACGACGGCGTCGTTGTGCTCCTCGTCTTTGGCGCCATAGACCAGAGTCGCTCGACCGCTCGCCAGAGCGGCCTTCAACTCGGAGACCGCCTGGCCGTTCGCCAGCAGCTCGGCGCGGTATCGACGCTGGAACTCAGGCCATTTTTCGGGGTCGTGGTTAAACCACTGGCGCAACCCAGTGGTGGGCGCGACCTCCTTTAGCCAGAGGTCGACCTGCGCCTTGTCCTTGCTCAGCCCCCGGGGCCAAAGCCGGTCGACCAGAATGCGCGTCCCGTCCGCCCGAGACGGAGGTTCATAGACGCGCTTCAGGCCGACCGTCATGGCGTCAGGCCTTGGGTTCCGGCGTCGTCACCTGAGGGGGCTCGCTCGGTCGGGGCAGTTCCGGCGGCGCCGGACGATCCGGAACGTCAGGCAGGCGCGGCGTGGGCACGCTGATGTCGACGTCAAGGTTCGGCGTCTCCGGCGCAGGCGCGCGTCCCCCGGCGAAAAGGAACCAGGCGATCACCGCCACGGCGACCAGCAGCCCCCCAACCAGGAAGGCCATGCCTGCTCCACCGCCTTTGCGCGGCGGCGGAGAGGTGTTGATCGTCGTCTGGTGCACGACGCGCTCGGGCGGAAGGTTCGGGTCCGTCATGGCGCGACCTCAGTTACCGCCCGGCACGGCCGGCGCTGAAACTTCAGGCAGTTTGACGTCGACATCGACGTTCTTCGTCTCCGGCGCGCCGCCTCGGCCCAGCAGGAACCAGGCCAGTATGGCCACCACCACCACCAAACCGCCCACGATAAAGGCGAGACCGGCGTTGCCGCCGCTGCTTGAGTTTTCCGCCATCAGGTATCCCTTCCCTTTGTAATCCCTGTCAGTTGGCCAAACGACGCTCTGGCTGCACGGTTCCGTCCAATGAGGCGGCGAAGGGGACTGACTTTGGCCGCTGTGCTGCTTATGTTCTCCTCTTCAGATTCCGACGGGGCGATCGCCCCGGACGACCAGACGCTGTCCCGAGTATCCGCCCCTGTGACCGACCTGCCCGCTCCCCGCATTTCCGACCTCGCCCGCGCCCAGACTCCGCAAGGGCCGGCGGCCGACTATCTGTCGGGTCTGAACCCCGAACAGCGCGAGGCGGTGGAGACGACCGAGGGGCCGGTGCTGGTGCTGGCGGGCGCCGGCACGGGCAAGACGCGCGTCCTGACCACGCGCCTGGCGCACATACTGGCGACCGGTCGGGCCAAGCCGTGGGAACTGCTGGTCGTCACCTTCACCAACAAGGCTGCGCGCGAGATGCGCGAGCGGATCGGCCACCTGATCGGCCCGTCGTCCGAGGGCCTGCGCTGGCTGGGCACCTTCCACTCGGTCGCGGCGCAGATTCTGCGTCGCCACGCGGAGCTGGTCGGGCTGAAGTCCAGCTTCACCATCCTCGACACCGACGATCAGGAACGGCTGCTGAAGCAGCTTCTGGAAGCCGCCAACATCGACACCAAGCGGTTCACGCCCAAGTCGCTGGCCCACATGATCGACCACTGGAAGAACCGCGGCTGGACGCCCGACAAGCTGCCGCCGGGCGAGGACTTCGCCAACGGAAAAGGCCCGGCGCTGTACGCCGCCTATCAGGCGCGGCTGGCGACGCTGAACGCCTGCGACTTCGGCGACCTGCTGCTGCACAACATCACCATTCTGTCGAAACATGCTGATCTGGCGGAGGAATATCGCCGTCGGTTCCGTTACATCCTGGTGGATGAGTATCAGGACACCAACGTCGCCCAGTATCTGTGGCTGCGGCTCCTGACCTCCTCGACCGGAAATGTCTGCTGCGTCGGCGACGACGATCAGTCGATCTATGGCTGGCGCGGGGCCGAGGTGGACAACATCCTGCGTTTCGAGCGCGACTTCCCCGGCGCCAAGGTTATCCGGCTGGAGCGCAACTACCGCTCGACCAAGCACATCCTGGGGGCGGCCTCGGCCCTGATCGCGGCCAATCAGGACCGGCTGGGCAAGACCCTGTGGACCGAGGACGACAGCGGCGACAAGGTGCGCGTGCGCGGCGTCTGGGACGGCGAGGCCGAGGCACGCCTGATCGCCGACGAGATCGAAACCGCGCGCAAGCAGGGTATGAATTACAAGGACATGGCCGTCCTTGTTCGCGCGTCATTCCAGATGCGGGCGTTTGAAGAACGCTTCCTGATGCTGGCCATTCCCTATGTCGTCATCGGCGGGCCGCGCTTCTTCGAGCGGGCGGAAATCCGCGACGCCCACGCCTATCTGCGACTGATCCAGTCCGAGGACGACGACCTGGCGTTCGAGCGCATCGTCAACACGCCCAAGCGCGGCATCGGCGACACCAGCGTCCAGAAGATCCTGCACATCGCGCGCGAGAACGGCGTCTCGGCCATGCGGGCGGTGCGCCACCTGATCACCACGGACGAGCTTCAGGCCCGCACCCGCACGCCGCTGGCCAACTTCGTGCGCGATCTGGACCGCTGGCGCGACCTGATGGCGATGGGCACGCCGCACTGGCAGGTGACGGAGACCCTGCTGGACGAGAGCGGCTACACCGCCATGCAGAAGGCCGACCGCACCAGCGGCCAGACGCGCTTGGACAACCTGAAGGAACTGACCCAGTCGATGCAGCAGTTCGAGACGCTGCAGGCCTATCTGGAGCACGTCTCGCTGGTCATGGACCTTGAGCGCCGCGACGAGAACGCCGACGGCTCCGGCTCGGTGCAGATCATGACCCTGCACGGCGCCAAGGGGCTGGAGTTCCCTCTGGTCTTCCTGCCGGGCTGGGAGGAAGGCGTCTTCCCCAGTCAGCGCAGCATCGACGAGAAAGGCGTGAAGGGCCTCGAGGAAGAACGCCGCCTCGCCTACGTCGGCGTCACCCGCGCCAAGCAGGACGCGCGCATCAGCTTCGCCGCCAACCGCATGGTCTATGGCCGCTGGACCTCTCAGTTGCCCAGCCGCTTCGTCGATGAACTGCCGATCGCCCACGTCGAGCCTCAGTCGGACACCGGCTATTACGGCGCCTCGACCGGCATGAAGGAGGCCAAGAGCCGCTGGGACGACGCCCCGTCGTTCGGCGGCAGCTATTCCAGCCCCGGCTGGAAGCGCGCCCAGACCTATACCGCGAACCAGACGCCCAAGCCCGCCTACGCCCGCCGCGCCGTGATCGAGGGCGAAGGCCGCCTGATCGCCACGGCCGATCCCAAGGCGGCGTCCGGCTGGTCCCGCGGCGATCGCGTCTTCCACCAGAAGTTCGGCTATGGTCAGGTCCGCGCGGTGGAGGGCAACAAGCTGGTCGTGAGCTTCGATAAGGCGGGCGAGAAGAAGGTCATCGACACCTTCGTGGAGAAGGCGTGACAGGGGCCATCGCCCGTTCACGTCACGACCCCCACGCCCCCACCCTGTGGGAGCAGGCGGCGGCCGGGCTGATCCTGGCTCTGTTGTCCGGCGCCCTGCTGGGCCCGATATTCGCGCCACAGCAACAGGAAACGCCCGTGCTGCGGCTGATCTGGCCGCCGATCTATCTGGTGATCCTGGGGCTGGCCGCGTTTCGCGCGCGGCGCATGGCGCAGGCCTGGCCCGCCTTCATTCCCCTGTTGCTGATGGTGGTTCTGGCCTTGGCGTCCAGCCTGTGGTCCCAGGCGCCTGACGTGACCGAGCGGCGAGTGCTGGCCCTGGCCCTGACCGGAGTGTTCGCCGTCTATCTGGGCGCGGTCTTTCGCGGGATCGCCCTGCCCCGGATGCTGACTGCCGCCTTCCTGGTCCTGGGCGTCGGCAGCCTGATCTCCGTCTTCGCCTTTCCCGGCTTCGGCGTGCACGCCGACGTCAACGCCGGGATGTGGCGCGGCCTGTGGTATGAAAAGAACCAGCTGGGCATGATCATGGCCGTGGGCCTGATCTCGGCGGCCGCCCTGCTGGCCGCTCAGGAGCAGAAGGCCGATCGCAACCTGGCGCTGATCGCGCTGGGCGTCTGCGCCCTGGCGCTGTTGGGGTCGCAATCCAAGACCGCCCTCATCATGGCCATGCTGGGCGCCGGGCTGGCAGCCTTGTGCCTGGCGATCCGCCGGATGGGCCCGGTGTTCGGCGTCATCGCCGTCTGGTGTCTGGGCGTCGCCCTGGTCGGCGGCCTGTGGGTCTGGAGCGAGTTCTCGGTCGAGATTCTGGCCCTGTTCGGCAAGGATCCCAGCCTGACCGGCCGGACCGAAATCTGGGACGCCATCGGCCGTATGACCGAGCGCAAACCCTGGCTCGGCTATGGCTACAGCGCCTTCTGGCTGCCGCACGCCGAGCCGATGGAGTGGATCCGCCATGAGACGGGCTGGCGCGTGCCGTCCGCCCACCAGGGCTGGCTGGACCTGCGCGCCGAACTGGGCTGGGCGGGCGTCGGCCTGGTCGGCGCCGTCGTGGCCGTAACCTCGGCCGCCGTCCTGATCCGCCTGACCGGCCTGGGGCGGCAGGAGGGCTACTGGAGCCTGGCCTATCTGGCCGCCTTCCTGCTGCTCAGCCTGTCTGAGAGCGTGCTGATGCGGCATCAGGACCTGCCCTGGACCCTGTTCGTCGCCCTGATGGCCCGCAACCTGATGGTCAACAGGACTGAATGAGGCGACGCTTGCCCCCGCTCTCTGCGAAGCCTACCAGACCCTGCCCCGAATCGCCGCAAAATGCCCTGATGGACGATCTGTTTTCCAAGCTCGACGACGCCGAACCGGCCAAGCCCGCCGCTCCCGCTGCGGCGCCCGCTCCTGCGGCGGCGCCTCCGGCCGCCCTTCAGGCGACGCCTGCGCCGGTGCATGAGTCCAAGGTCGAGCTGACGTCCCACGCCAGCACGGCGACGGCGGCCGCCACCGGCTACTCCGCCTCCTCGATCGAGGTGCTGGAGGGGCTGGAGCCCGTCCGCAAGCGCCCCGGCATGTATATCGGCGGCACCGACGAGCGCGCCCTGCACCATCTGTTCGCCGAAGTGCTGGACAATGCGATGGACGAAGCCGTCGCCAAGCACGCCAAGCTGATCACCGTCGATCTGGACGCCGAAGGCTATCTGTCGGTCCGCGACGACGGGCGCGGCATCCCGGTCGATCCGCACCCGCGCCATCCGGGCAAGTCGGCGCTGGAAGTCGTCATGACGGTGCTGCACTCGGGCGGCAAATTCTCGGGCAAGGCCTATGAGACTTCGGGCGGCCTGCACGGCGTCGGCGTCTCGGTCGTCAACGCCCTGTCGGAAAGTCTGGACGTCACCGTCTGGCGCGACGGCTTCGAATGGCGCCAGTCCTTCAGCCGCGGCCTGCCTCAAGGTCCGATCCAGCAGGTCGGCCCGTCGAAGAAGAAGGGCACCCTGATCCGGTTCAAGCCGGACGAACAGATCTTCGGCGTCGGCGCGGCCTTCAAGCCCGCCCGCCTGTTCCGCATGACGCGGGCCAAGGCCTATCTGTTCCGCGGCGTCGAGATCCGCTGGACCTGCGCGCCCGAACGCATCACCGACCAGACGCCTGCTCAGGCGACCCTGCACTTCCCCGGCGGTCTGGCCGACGCCCTGGCCGAGCGCGTGGGCGAGCTGGAAACCGTCACCCCCGTCTTCGCCGGGCGCGTCGAGCGCAAGGGCGAGGCCGGCGCGCTGGAATGGGCCGTCACCTGGTCGCCGATCGGCTTCGGCGACGCCGACAGCTTCGTCGCCTCCTACTGCAACACGGTCTCGACGCCCGACGGCGGCACGCACGAGGCGGGTTTTCGCGCCGCTCTGGTCAAGGGCCTGAAGGCCTATGGCGAGCTGATCAACGAAAAGCGCGCCGCCCAGATCGCGGCCGAGGACGTCATCGCCAATGCGGGCGCCCTGATCTCCATCTTCATCCGCAATCCGGAATTCCAGGGCCAGACCAAGGACCGCCTGTCCTCGCCCGAGGGGGCGCGTCTGGCCGAACAGCTGCTGCGCGACCCCTTCGACCACTGGCTGACCGAAAGCCCGAAACAGGCCAACGCCCTGCTCGGCTTCGTCATCGACCGCGCCGAGGACCGTCTGCGCCGCCGCAAGGACAAGGAAGTCCAGCGCGCCGCCGCCACCCGCAAGCTGCGCCTGCCCGGCAAGCTGTCGGACTGCTCACGGCAAGCCGCCGAGGGCACCGAACTGTTCATCGTCGAGGGCGACTCGGCCGGCGGCTCGGCCAAGCAGGCGCGCGACCGCACGACCCAGGCCATCCTGCCCCTGCGCGGCAAGATCCTGAACGTGGCCTCGGCCACCGCCGACAAGCTGCGCGCCAACGTCGAACTGACCGACCTGATGCTGGCGCTGGGCGTGCAGGCGGGCAGCCGCTTCAGCGTCGACGACCTGCGCTATGAGCGCGTGGTCATCATGACCGACGCCGACGTCGACGGCGCCCACATCGCGGCCCTGCTGATCACCTTCTTCTACCGCTCCATGCCGGACCTGATCCGTCAGGGACGGCTGTATATGGCCCTGCCCCCGCTCTACCGGATTTCGGCGGGCCCGCTGTCGGAATACGCGCGCGACGACGACCACCGCGACGAGCTGCTGGCCACAGTCTTCAAGGGCAAGAAGACCGAGATCGGCCGGTTCAAGGGTCTGGGCGAGATGATGGCCTCTCAGTTGAAGGAGACCACCATGGACCCGAAGAAGCGGACCCTGGCCCGCGTCTCCCTGCCTGACAGCGAGGAAGAAATCGAGGATCTGGTCGAGCGCCTGATGGGCCGCAAGGCCGAGGCCCGCTATCAGTTCATCCAGGAAAACGCCCGCTTCGCCGTCGCCGACCTGGACGTCTGAGCCGCCCCCTCCCCGCGACATCTGGGCACGCTTGACCTTCCCCTTGTGGGAAGCCTCACAAACCGCGTCTGATTTCACGGGAAAGACGACGCATGGCCATCATCGGAACCGACCGACGCAGTCTTCTGCGCGGCGCGGCTGGGGGTATGGGCCTGCTGGCGGCGCAGGGGCTGGTTCCGGCCTGGGCGCGCAGCGGCACGGCGGGACTGCGCGCCGACCTGCCGACCCTGCATGGGCCCGACGTGGCCTTGAGCGTCGGGCGATCGCCCTTCACAGTCGGCGGGCGCACGGGCCATGCCGTGACCGTCAACGGCACGCTTCCGGCCCCGCTGATCCGCCTGCGCGAGGGGCAGAACGTCCGCCTGTCGGTGACCAATCATCTGGACGAGGACACCTCGATCCACTGGCACGGCCTGCTGTTGCCGTTCCAGATGGACGGCGTGCCGGGCATCAGCTTCCCCGGCATCAAGCCGCACGAAACCTTCGTCTATGAGTTCCCGGTCAGGCAGTCGGGCACCTACTGGTATCACAGCCATTCGGGCCTGCAGGAAGCCATCGGCCATTTCGGCCCGATGGTCATCGACCCGGCGGGCGCCGACCCGGTCGCCTATGACCGCGAGCACGTGCTGGTCCTGTCGGACTGGAGCTTCCTGCATCCGCACGAAATTCTGACCAAGCTGAAGAAGAGCCCCGGCTACTTCAACCAGCAGAAGACGACCCTGGCCGGACTGTTGAACGGGTCGGACCGCATGAGCCTGTCCGAGCGCCGCATGTGGGCCCAGATGCGGATGGACCCGCGCGACATTCTGGACGTCAACGGCTCGACATACACCTATCTGGTCAACGGCCACGGCCCGGACGAGAACTGGACCGGCCTGTTCCGGCCGGGCGAGCGGGTGCGCCTGCGCATCATCAACGCCTCGGCCATGTCGATCTTCAACGTCCGCATCCCCGGCCTGCCGATGACCGTGGTCAACGCCGACGGCGAGAACGTCCGGCCGATCGAGGTCGACGAGTTCCAGATTTCGGTCGCCGAGACCTATGACGTCATCGTCCGCCCGACTGAAGACCGCGCCTACACCGTCGTCTCCGAGGCCATCGACCGTTCGGGCATGGGCCGCGCCACCCTGGCGCCGCGTCTGGGCATGACGGCCGAGGTCCCGCCCCTGCGCCAGGTTCCGAACCTCACCATGAAGGACATGGGCATGGGCGGCATGAGCGGCATGGATCATGGCTCAATGGCGGGGATGGACCACTCGGCCATGGGACACAGCCCGGCCGCTCCTATGGACCACGGAAGCATGGATCACGGCGGCATGAGCCACAACATGCGCGATCCGAACAACGCCCCGGCCGACATGGCGGTCGGCGTGGGCGTGGACATGATCTCGCCCGCCCCGTCCAACCGCCTGGCCGACCGGCCCCAGGGGCTGGAGGACGTCGACCACCGCGTGCTCGTCTACGCCGACCTGCGCGCCCTGACGCCGAACCGGGACCGCCGCGCGCCCTCGCGCACGATGGAGATCCACCTGACCGGCAATATGGAGCGGTTCATGTGGGGCTTCGACGGCCGCAAATTCTCGGAGGTCGTCGAACCCATCCGCTTCGAGCTGAACGAGCGGGTGCGCGTGACCCTGGTCAACGACACCATGATGGCCCACCCCATTCACCTGCACGGCCACTTCTTCGAACTGGTCAACGGCCACGACGGCCACCAGCCGCTGAAGCACACGGTCAATGTCGCGCCCGGCGGCAAGGTGACCTTCGACCTGACGGCCGACGCGCCTGGCGACTGGGCCTTCCACTGTCACCTGCTGATGCACATGCACGCAGGCATGTTCAACGTCGTCACCGTGCGCCCGCTGGATGGAGCCGCCTCGTGAAGCCGCTATCGCTCTCTCTGGCGCTCGCGCCCCTGATGCTGGCCGCAGGCGGCCCCGCCCTGGCCCAGAGCCATGCCGGTCATGCAGGGCACGCGCCCGCAGCGGCTCCCGCGCCTGCCGCACAGGCGACGCCCCCGGCGGCCGAGCCTGCGCATGACTGCCCCATGATGCGCGCCGGCAAAACCTGCCCCATGCACGGCGCCGCCGCAGGCGCTCAGGCGGACCCGCACGCTGATCACGACATGAACAGCCATGCCGGACACGGCGCCGCGCAGGCCGATCCCCATGCAGGCCACGCCATGGCTCCGGCTCGGGCGGAGCCTGCTGATCCGCACGCCGGTCACGATATGAGCAGCCATGCCGGGCACGGCGTCGCGCAGGCAGATCTCCATGCGGGCCACGCCATGGCTCCGGCTCAGGCGGACCCAACTGATCCGCACGCCGGTCACGATATAAGCAGCCATGCCGGACACGGCGCCGCGCAGGTCGATCCCCATGCCGGTCATGACATGAGCGGCGCGCGCGGCGGGCCGAACATCCCGACCAGCGTGGACGCCGTCGGCGGCCGCCTTGTCGAGACCCCGCCTCCGGCCGCCGCTCGCGCCGCCCCGGCCCACGCCGCCGACCTGCTGTACGACCCCGCCGTCATGGCGGCGGCGCGCAAACAGCTTCTGGCCGAGAACGGCGACATCCGCTCGACGGCCGTCTTTATCGACTCCCTGGAAGCCGGGTTCGGCGACGGCGCCGACACCTACGGCTGGAGCGCTCAGGGCTGGACCGGCGGCGACATCAACCGCTTCTGGTGGAAGACGGAAGGGCAAGGCGAGTTCGACGGCAAGCTGCATGAGGTCGAGGTTCAGGCTCTCTACAGCCGCGCCATCGCCCCCTTCTGGGACGTGCAGGCGGGCGTGCGCCAGGACTTCCGCCCGGACGGTAAAGACACGACCCACCTGACCCTCGGCCTTATCGGCGTGGCGCCCTACTGGTTCGAAATAGGCGCCGCCGCCTTCCTGTCGACCGAGGGCGACCTGACCGCGCGGGTCGAGGCCGAATACGACCAGCGCCTCACCCAGAAATGGATCCTGCAGCCTGCGCTGGAACTGGCCCTGTCCGCCAGCGACATCCCGGAGCTGGAGACCGGCTCGGGCCTGACTTCCGTCACGGCGGGCCTGCGGCTGCGCTATGAGGTCCGCAAGGAGTTCGCGCCCTATGTCGGCGTCGAATGGAGCCGTTCGCTGGGCGACACGGCCGACTACGCCAAAGCCCGAGGCGCCGATCCCGAGGACACGCGTTTCGTCGTCGGCGTCAAGGCCTGGTTCTGAGCCGCCTCCGCAGACGGGTCAGCTCATCTGAAAGCTGAGCCTCAGGGCGCCGTTGATGCCCCTGACGCCCATTCGCATGCAGATCGAGCGCAGGTGCGCCCGCACGGTATGGATCGACATGTCCAGCTTGCGCCCGATGTCCTTGGGCGTGGCGCCGGCGGTCAGGTGCAGCAGCACCGCCGTCTCGGCGCGGGTCAGGCCGAAGACGGCCCCCAGGGCCGTGATCTTGGCCAAGTCCAGCGGCTTGACCGGTTGGGCCGTCGCGAACACCCGGCACGGCGCCTCGGGCGTCGTCATCAGATCCAGGATGCACCATTCGTCGTCGCCGGTGCGGAACAGGATGCGTCCGTTCGTCCGATTTCCATGGGCCAGATCCCGCAACAGCGCGTCCAGCTCCGCCCGGCTGCGATGCGCCGCACAGATGAACAGGCCGCGCGACCCCACCATGCCGCAATCGGCCAGCGCTCGCGCCTTGGCGTTCGTGCGCAGAACCCGGCCTTCCGTGTCCAGAATAAAGCGGGCTGTATCGTCAGCCTCAAACCAGGCGTCGGCCTCCGGAAGATCACGGGACGCCGAAGGGTCGTAGAACGTCCGCATATCGGCAAAAGCCGTCGCGGGTCGGTTTATCAACAACCCGTCCACAGGGCTCGCCGTGTCCGATCCAAGCGTTGCCGTCGTCTGCTCTCCCATCATCGCCCTAACCTCCCGCACGCTCGGCCCTACTGACCCACCAGCTCCGCGAAGCTGAACAGTGCATCCTCAGCAACCTCATTCTTGGACGCATAACAGCGAGTTTCAAGCGTCAAAATGAGAAACCGAGATTTTAATAAGCTCCACCTTAAAGATTCTGCGCAGAGAACATCATCAACTTAGCTCAAGTTAAAATTCGCGATGACTTCAGATCCACAACGAACACAGAACCTGATACCGAGAACAAAGCCTTTGTGGCACGAAATTTATTACGACCATTTAAAGTCCCAAAATGGGTCAATCTACTTTGGAGAGATGTCTATGGTGAGAACATCCGCATATCGGCCCTCCATAGCCCCAGCGACCGGACCCAGAACGAAGGTCATCGGAATGGAGATACCGGCCAGGGTCCGCGGCGGATCAATCTGTTTTGTCCACAGGGCCGACAGATCGACGTCATCGCCGTCCAGTTCGACCGTATAGGGCAAGGTCGGGGCGTTGGGCGCCTCTTCTACCCGATGCATGACCCCGCCATGCTGGGAGGCGATCGACACCGTCGCCAGGGTGTTGGCCCGAACCTGCAGGAATATCCGCCGCGTAACCCCGGCTATCGCCTCGCCGAAATCCACGACCTCGACGCTGGAGCCCGTGCCGAAAGCGCCCGCCGCCCCGGCCAGATTCAGTTGCGCTCTCGGCGTCGCCTGAAGGATCAGCCGCACCGGAATCGGCGCGCCGATCGGTTCTCCGTCCGCCGTCTTCATCACCAGACGCAGGTTCACGCCGTATTCGCCGGCGTCCGCGACCGCTCCCTGCACCACGGCGGCGTCGAACTGCGCCTGCCCCTTGGCGCCTGCGGGAAGCTGATACTGAAACACGGCGGTCTGCACGTCGGCCGTCTGCACGCCCGACGCCTCACGTGGCCGGAACTGCACGCCCACATTGCCCAGGACCACGCTGGTGACTTCAAGGCCGACATCGTCGGTGAACGACATCCGCAAGTCGCAGGCGGCGTCGCCGCGGTTCTCCAGGCCGATGTCCAGCGCGCCAGATGACGGTCCGATGGCGAAGGGATTGTACTCGATCCGCACCGTCTGCGGCCCTTCCCGCACCACCAGATCACACGCCTGAGCCGATACGCTCGACGCCAGGGCCGCCGACGCCAGCAGGCCCGCCGCCCCGATCATCAGCCGCAGCCGCGCCTTATGATGACACAGGGCCGGGGGTTTTGATTTCTCCCACATCGCTTACTCCTTCCGCGTTGTCCGGGATGACGAATTCCCCCACCGTCCGGCCCTTGATCACCAGTCGATAGCGTCCGGGCGCCAGGCCGTCGGCGATGAACCGCCCATTGCGATTGGTGAAGAAGGGTTTGCCCTGCGCTTCGTCCTGAGCCTCTGCCGCCACGATCAGCCCCCCCATCAGGGCGACCGGCCCCTCAGGCGACATCAGATAGCCGCGCGCCGTGTGCGAAGCGTCGCTGCCGACTACGAAACGGTAGCCGTTGCCGAAACCCGGGAAGGCCGAGATCACGCCGGAGCCCAGGTCATAGCCTTCCGGCAGGGGGTCGACCTCCAGTTCATAGCGCCGCACACCATAGCCGCGATCAACACCCGCCAGCGCCGGGCCGAACCAGCCGCTGTTGGCGACGGGATAGCCGCTGGAGTCCGTCAGGCTGACGCGCGCGCCCTTCAACGTCGGGTGGCCAGTGGCGATGACGAAACCTTCGCGCGCCGAGCGTCCGATGCCGAAGGCGCCGTCCGCATAGCCGATCATGGTCGAGACTCGCCACAGCGACTCCTGCCGCGTCTCTCCGTCGGTCAGGTTCGACACCAGCCGGTTGGAGACGATCTCTGCGTCAAAGCGGTTGTTGATGTAGCGCAGGTCGCCCGCGATGGTCTGCTGCGTCCGGTCCTCAGAGAAGCGCAGATCGCCGCTCAGATCGTTCAGCCGACCTGTAGAGGCGCGCGAAATGCCGACCTCGCGCAGGTCGTTCTGGGTGTCGTACCGGGCGACGCCGCTCCACCGTCCCCCGAAACGCGTGGTCAGGTTGATGCCGAACCGCGTGTCGTCGCGGCCGTCCAGGGCGGTCGTGCGCTGCAGCGTCATGTTGACGCCGAACCGACGGAAGGTCCGGCCGAAGTTCAGGTTCAGATCGGTTCGGTCCCGCTCGCCCCGTCCCTTCACATAGGCTGCGCCGAACCCCAGCGTATAGGCGCGGAACCGCAACAGCGCCTGACCGGCCGCACGCCACTGCTCGCGGTTAAAGGCGGTGTTCTCAAAGACATTCTGGAAATAGCGGCTGGTCGCCTGCACCGACGCCACCAGCCGAAGGTCCACCTCTCGCCCGAACGTCGTCTCGCGCAGATAGTCGATCGAGGCGATATAGCCCTGCTGGCCGGTGTCGCCGTTATGACTGACGGCGGCGCTCGCCTGGATCAGGCCCAGACGGCTGCCCCAGACGGCCAGACCACCCGCCTGGCCGCGCCCCTCGGCCAACTGAGCGTTGGCCCCCAGGGTCAGCACGTCGCTGATCCCCTTGCGGACAAAGCCCGACGCGGCCAGGGACGAGCCGTATTCCAGCGACCCGCCCTCCTCCAGCACGCCCGCCGACACGCCGAAGTCCAGCACGCCGGGGTCCAGCAGCCCCGCGCCGCCGAACAGGTCGAATACGGCGATCTCCCTCTGGCCCGTATTGTCCTCGACCAGCAGCCTAACGGTGTTGGCGCCCTGGCCGAACGGAAAGTCGCCCAGCGAATAAGGCCCGGCGTCCAGACGCAGCCGCTCGATGATCACGCCGTTGACCTCGACCACCACCAGGGCGGGGCGATCCAGCACGAACTGCCGCCGCCCGGCCGGACGCACGTTCTGAAAGGGCCGGATGGTCGAATAGGCGCGCGCCGCCGACAGGCCCAGAAACCGTCGCGATCCCTGAAAGCTCTCGACCGGCGGGGCGAACTCGCCCGCGGTCAGCCGCACCGCCGACTGGAACAGGTCCTTGGTCAGTCGGATTTCGCGGCGGCGCCAACGCTCATCGGATGATGCGCCGTCATAGTCGACGCCCGCCGTCAGCGTCACGCCGTCGAAGCCGCCGAAGTTGGCGAACATGTCGATCCCGCCCGAGAGCGGCGCAAACCGGCTTTCGGTGTGGGAATACTGCTGCGCCATCGTGATATTGGCGCCCGCCGCGAAGTTGGAGGGCTGATCAAAGGCCGCCGGATCGACCAGCTCATTCCGGTTGAAGCTGACATCGCGACGCGCCCGCGCCCCGGCCGAAAGTTCGGCCACGAAGGTCAGCGCCAGAGGATCAAAGCTCAGAGAAAAACCTTCGCCTCTCAGGTCCGCCATGTTGACGCGTTTCTGCGAGGCGATGATCGTTTTCAGCCGATCGCGCTGGGCGGGCGCCAGGCTGGGGCCCAGAAGGTCCATCAGCGCCTGCGCATCGACCACGCCCTCGCCCTGCAGATCCACCTCCCCCGCCAGATCGCCCAGATAGCGGCCATCAAGGGTCAACGGCCCCTGGATCGGGCTCAGCACGGGATTGGGTCGGGCGGACGGCGCCTGATCCTGAGGTCCGCCGGCCACCGCGTCGAGCGCGGGGGGAACACTCGACGCGGCGCCGGCGGCGAGCAGGACGTCAGGTGCGCCTCGCTCGACCGGGACTACGGCGGCGGCGCCGTAGGTGACTTCGGAATAGTTGGGGGCCGTGCGGATGACCTCATCCCCCGCGAACGGCGTTTCAGCATTGCTCGCCGACGCGACGCTGCCGCCAAGGCAGGCCGCAGCGCCGAGGCGCCGCCAGATCCGATTGGAGCCGGGCATCTCACAGCAGCACGATCGAGGCGGTCACATCGCCGCTGGCGCCTGCCGCCAACGCCGCAGGAATACGCATATTGCGCGTGGCGCCGCCCGCCATAACGCTGACCTCGCCGACATCGACGTCTGCGGCGGGAATCTCATGCGACTTGCCGTCCGCTGTCCTGAGCGTGAAGCGCGCCTCGCGCAGGTGGGCGAACCCGTCGCCCGTATTGCGCGCCGTCAGCAGGATGTCGCCATTCGCGGCGCGCGAAGCGGAGGTCACCTCGACCGCCGCCTTGGCGCTGGCCGGCGCCACGAAGACATAGGTGTTGATCGTGAAGGCCAGTTTGACGTCAGCGCCCGCTTCGTCCTCGCCGGTGACGGCCTGCATGTCGATCGGCAATTGCGCCGCCCGCACAAGGTACATCCGGCCCTGCGGCGCGCTGTCGCCCAGATAGCGCACCTGCACCACCTGCTCGCGATTGGGCGGAATGACGGACTGCACCGGGAAGACGCCGATATCGTCGTCTTCAGGGACCAGGCTGCGGACGCCGTTTTCATCGACCTGCATCCGATAGACTTCGATCTCCACCGTGGCCGGCGCCGTGGCTGTATTGCGCACGGTCAGTCGATAGCTGGATCCGCTTCCTGAAGGCGTGATCTTGGCCACCATCGGCGAGACGTCCATGGCGCGCGTATCGGACGGCGCCGTCATGGCCATCATCAGGCAGAGCACTGAAGCTGCGACGACTTGAAATCTCATGACTGCATCTCCCCTGCAGTAATGTGAAAAGAAAACGGGGAGCCCTGCGGGCTCCCCGTTCTGGCTCGATCAAGCCGGGTTCAGCGTGAAGGTGAAGACCTCCGTATAGGTGCCGGCCGGGGCCGACGCCGCGCCCGGGCCAGACGGCGCAGCCGCGCAGCCCGACGAACCGGGGTTGGTGGGATCGCCTTGCGTGCCGCCGGCGCCGGGGCCGCCCGGGACATTGTAGCAAAGGTTCAGGAACAGATCGGCGAAGATGCCGTCGGCCAGAGCCTGGCTATAGCCGCCCGAGTTGGTGACCACCGCCGGGCTGCCGGGCCAGGTGTCCTGGGCCGGGAAGCCCAGGCTCGGCACTTGCGGGACCACCAGGTCCCAGTCGTAGTTGATCAGTACGCCGGCGGCCGACTTGAAGTCGCCGTTCTGGGCGCTGGACGTCAGCTTGGCGCCGGTCGGGGCGTTACACGACATCCGCAGGGTGGTGACTTTCTGGCGCGCGCCATTGGCCACGGCGACATTGCCGCCGGCCACATTGGCCAGGCCGATGCCGCAGAAGTTGGTCACGCTGGTGCTGACCGTCACATTGGTCTGAGCACTGGAAACACCAGGCAGAGCCAGCAGGGCTGCTGCGGCGGTGGCGGCCGCAGTCATCATCAAAGTACGCATCTTCGCCTCCGGGAATGGGTTGTTTAACGAGACCCCAGACTGTCGATTCCGATGTCTGGACTTGCGGCGGATCGCCACAATCTCGCCATTTACAACCTGCCCTGAAGGCCAACATCCCCAAGGTTGTTACTCATCTTGGACTAGTCAATTTTAACTAATCATTCACCACTATGACGGTGACGCACTGCTGCGCGCAGGACCGAGCAGCAGCCACAGCGCCCCGAAGATCACCGCCAGCGCAGCGAGCCCGAGCGCCTGCGGAGCGACCTCCCCCGGACTGGCGCCCATCGCGTTCATCGGCACGAAGGCCTGAACGGCGGCGGTCGACGGCGACAGATGGGCCAGCCAGACCAGCAGCTTGGGCATCATGAAATGCGGCCAGGCCGCACCCGTCAGAAAGAACAGAGGCGCCGAGGTTCCGACCAGCACCTGCAGCACCCGCTCGTGACGGTCGAACAATCCGCCCAGCAACAGCCCCAGCGCCGAGACCCCGGCTGCGAACACCGGCGACAGCAGGATGACCCCGCCCAGATCGCCGCCGCGCGGATAGTCCTGCACCCAGAAGACGAAGCCGAAATAGAACAGGCAGGACGCCGTGCCGATCGCCGTCAGCGCCAGCCACAGACCCAGCTTTGCGCTGCGCCGCATGGGGCCCGCGCCGGTCTCGCGGCGCAGGGCGGCGATGACGCCGGCGCCCAGCAGCAGGGTCTGCTGCAGGATGATCAGACTGACCGCCGGCACCGCGTAATCGCCATACCCTTCCGTGGGATTGAACAGGGCCTCCTGCTTCAGCGTCGGCGCCAGCTTTGCCGCGCGGGCGGCCTGAGGCAGGCCCTCCAGCCGCGTCTCGGCGACGTGGGCGGCGGCGGCTGCAACCGCCTTGCCGACCGACGTGACCCGGACCAGATAGCCGCCGTTCAGCCAGACGGCGACGCCGCTGGGGGCTCCGCGCGCCAGATCGCTCTCAAACCGGTCAGGCAGGATAACGACGCCGTCCACCACCCCGCGCCGCATCAGGTCGGACGCTTCGGCGGTCGAGGGGATCACGGCGGCGACCTCGACCGCATGCGAGGCGTTCAGGTCCTCGACCAGGGCGCGGGTCAGGGCGCTCTGCGTCGGCGTCACCACGGCGACCGGCAGACCCGTCGCCGCCTGCCCGGCGTAGGCCGCCGGATAGTAGAAGGCGTAAAGGACGACCGCGAGGATCAGCAGGCTGCTGACCGGCCGGGCGCGCGGCAGATTGCGGAATGTCGCGATGAAGGCGGCGCCCACGCCCCGTTCCGGCAGAGGAAAGGCCAGGGCTTCGGCCTTGGGCGCGCGCCGGGCGCGGAGGCCGATCAGCACGGCGGCCAGGATCAGGGCGAGGACGGCGACAATGCTCAGGACCATCAGGTCGCGCCACGCCCCGCCGGGCGCTGCGCCGGTCACCATCTGGCCGGTCTGCAGCCGAAGATAGTGGGTGTAGGGCAGGATATCGCTCCAGAACCGGGCGAAGCGCGGCCCGTGATCCAGCGGCAGGGTGCCGTTCGAGAAGGCGATGGCCGCGCCCGAATAGATGGCGGTGCCCGAGAAGGCCATGTCGACATCCCCCAGCAGGGCGACCAGCAGGGCCGACAGGGCGACGCTGACCGCCATCAGGGCGACCACGCCCAGCATGAGCAAGGGCAAGGACCCCGCCACGCCCCAGCCCCTGATCCCGCACAGCCAGCCGATCCACGCCAGCCCCCACAGGGTGAAGATGACGAAATGCGGGATCAGCGTCCCGATCAGGGCCGCCGTCGTCCGCCCGCCAGCCTGCGCCTTGAACGCCTTGAACGACCCGCCCTGCATCAGCCGCCCCACCGCCAGCACCGCCGAACAGGCCGCCAACAGATGCAGCACGCCGGGCGCCAGCAGGCCGCCGAGGAACAGTTCGAAGCTCAGCTGCGGGTTGCCGATGATCGACACCTGGACGGCGGGCGGCTCCAGCGCCGTGGCGGGCAGGCCCATCTGGCGCGCCCTCTCCTCCAGCCGAGGCGCGGCCGCCGAGGTGATGGCCGACGACTGCCCCAGGGCCGACAGGGCGCCGACGGTCTGGAAGGCGCCGTTGAACGACACCGTCACCTGCTCCGGACGACGGAAGGCGCCTTCACTGAAGCCCGAGGGAAAGTGAGCGATGCTGTAGACCTCGCCGCGCCGCATCAGGGCCACCGCCTCATCCACCGTCGCCGGGGCGTGGGCCACCCGCACGCCGGGGCTGGCCTCCATGTTGCGGATGGCGGCGCGGCTGAAGGCCGAGTTGTCCTGGTCCACCACGGCGACCGGGGCCTGACGTATCACGCCGGGCGCCAGCATGGCCGCGATCACCGCCAGCAGGATCAGCGGCAGGCCAAAGGCGACGAAGGCGTCCCACGGCCGGGTGGCCAGCCGCCGCGCCTCGTCCTGAACGGCCGCAAGAAAGACGGCCGCCCCGCCCTTCATCGCGCCGACCAGTCGAACAGGACGCTCATGCCCGGCCGCAGACCCTCGATCGGCCGGGCGGGCTTGGCCTTCACCTGAAAGCTGCGGACGTCATAGCCGCTGGACTGACGGGTCGAGCGCCAGGTGGCGAACTCGCCCTGCGGGCTGATGGCGGTGACGCGGAAGGCGGCGTTCTTCACGCCCAGCGCCGGCACGTCGCCGCGCACGGTCGCGCCGATCTTCAGCTCGCGGAACTGGTCCTCGCGCACGCTGAAGGCGACCCACGGATCAGACGTGTCGACGATGGTGAACACAGGCACGCCCGTCAGCACCAGCTCGCCGACATTGGCGAAGCGTTCCGACACCTCGCCGCCATGCGGAGCGGTCAAACGGGTCTCGCCCTGCAGGCTTTCGACCTCGGCGACGGCGGCGCGGGCGCCGCTGACGTTGGCGTCGGCGACCGTCTTCTCCTGCGGACGGGTTCCGGCCAGGGCCTTCAGATACTGCTGGCGCGCGGCCTCGGACTGAGAGGCCGTTGCGGCGCGGGCGGCCACCGCCTCATCGCGGCGCTGGGCCGAGATGACGCCCTCGGCGAACAGGTTCTCAGCCCGGCGCGCGGTCTGATCGGCCAGACGGGCCGTCGCCTGTGACGCGCGCCAGATGGACTCGACCGTCTGCACGTCCTCGACGCGGGCGCCCTCTCGGCTCATGGACTGGATGGCCTGCGTCGACTGCAGCAGGGCGCGGGCCTGAGCGTCCTTGGCCTCGACCTCGGGGCTGCTCATCAGCGCCAGTTCCTGCCCGGCCGTCACCCTATCGCCCTCGGCGGCCATGAAGCGTTCGACGCGGCTGGGCACCTTGGTGGCGACGGTGAAGGTCTCGGCCTCGACCATGCCCTGCACCTGATCCGGCGCCGGACGGGCAGCCAGGAACAGGCCCACGACGATGAAGACCAGCAACAGCGCCACCCCCGCCGCGACGATCAACGGCAGAAGCGGACGGCGCTGTTTCGGCGGCGGCGCCTCGGCGGGTTTGGGCGGCGTATAGGCCGAGGAAGGCGTCTCGCTCATGGGGCGCTGATCCGGTCGTCGCGTTGCAGATAGTCGTTCAGGGTCTGACCAGTGCCAGACGCCGCCAACAGCGCCGCCAGGCTCAGATCGTATTCATAGGCCGCCGCCGCCCGTTGCAGGCGCGCGGTTCCCAGCAGGTTGCGAGCGTCGATCACCGAGGCGGCCGTCGCCTCGCCCTCGCGGAAGCCGACCTCCTGCACGCGCAGGTTCTCGCGCGCGGCCTCAAGACTGCTGTCCATGCTCAGGAACTGCCGCCGGGCCAGATCGACCTGATTATAGGCGCGCGTGACCATCAGCCGGGCGTCCTCGCGGGCCTTGCGCTCCATCTGCGACGCCGCCGAGGCCTGGGCGCGCGCGGCGCCGAGCAGCCGTCGCCGGTCCACCGAAGACATCAGGGTGTAGCGGGCGCCCAGGCCGAAGGCCCAGTCCGGCTCGGTCGGCAGGGAATCGTCAGGATTCAGGTTGTAGGTCCCGAAGGCGAAGACCGACGGTTTCAGCCGCGACGCCGCAAGATCGGCCCCCGCCTCGGCCAGATCGCGCCCCGCCTGCGCCTGAATGACGCGCGCGTTCGACTGCCCCGCGCTGTCCAGAAACAGGTCGGCGGGTCCCGCCGGGCCGCGATTGACGAACAGGGGCGTGGTCGGCGTCGCCCCGTCCTCAAGGTCCGTCACGCGCGCCAGCGAGGCAACGGCGTTGTCATGCTCCAGCTCCGCGCGGTTGACCTGGCGCTGGGCGGCGTCGCGCGCCACCTCGACCTGAAGCGTCTGGGCGCGGCTGAGGAAACCCTCGCTCTCCATACGGCGCGCGTTGTCCAGATGCAGATCGAAGCCGTCGCGCGTGTCGATGGCGATCTTCAGCGCCTCCGCCGCCAGCACCTGGCCGAAATAGGCCTGTGCCAGCCCGACGCCTTCCAGATCGACGGCTTCCCGGCGCTTGGCTTCGGCCAGATCAAGATTGGCCTCCGCCGCCCGACGCAGGGCCGGGATGGCGCCGCCGGTATAGATGGGTTGAAGCGCCGTTACCGTGGGTCGAAACGTCGTATCGTCCACCTGCAGCCGTATGTCGTGCGGCAGGGCGGCGAAAATCTCCGGCAGAGCCGCCTGCAGCCTCTGCTCCACGACGCCCAGAACATCGCCCGGCACGCCGGGCAGACCGGAAATCAGGCCCGGAATGGCCGCGCTGATGTCGGACTGCGCTCGGTCCAGCGGCTCGCCCAGCGACAGGTCGAACGTCTTGCGATAGCGGATCAGCTGAGCGTCCAGCGACACCGTCGGCCGGTTCAGGCCGTCTGCGGCGCGCGCCTGGGCCTCCGCCGCCTCGACGGCATAACCCGCCGCGCGGTTCAGGCTGGACGTCGAACGCAGCCGCGCCTCGGCCTCTGCATAGCTCAACGGGGTGCGGGACGTTTCGCCGGTTCGGGGCGCAGATGCGGTCAGGTGCGCCTGCGGCTGCGCCTCCTGGCTGCTCGCCATCGGCCCCGCAGCCAGCGCGACGCACAGCCCGACCCCACTGATCATCATCGCTTCACCCCGTATCACGTCCGACCCCAACGATCCTGACGCGCCGCCGTTGCGTCAAGCAAGCAATGGAGCGGGCTGCTGCGAGACGAAACAGCCTAGCTGCTGTTGCTCTCGACCCTAGACAATACTAACTTCAATGTCAGTACTACATTCCACCGCCCCTCAACCGAAATGGAGCATTCATGGACGCCGATGTCATCGTCGTAGGCGCTGGTCTCGCCGGCCTGGCGGCCTGTCATGAACTGGTGACAGCGGGCCGGCGCGTCGCCCTGATCGATCAGGAGAATGCGGGCAATCTAGGGGGCCAGGCCTTCTGGTCGTTCGGCGGATTGTTCCTGGTCGACTCGCCCGAACAGCGGCGTCTGGGCGTGCGGGACAGCCTCGACCTGGCCTGGCGCGACTGGCAGGGCAGCGCCGGATGGGACCGACTTGAAGGGCCAGGCGCCGAAGATGAATGGGCTGTGCACTGGGGCCGAGCCTATGTCGAGTTCGCCGCCGGCGAAAAGCGCAGCTGGCTGCGGCAGCTGGGCGTGAAGCTGACGCCGATGGTCGGGTGGGCCGAGCGCGGCGGCGGGACCGCCTTCGGCCACGGCAATTCCGTGCCCCGCTTTCATGTCGCCTGGGGAACCGGCACCGGGGTGTCAGAGCCGTTCGCCGACAGGGCCAGGGATGCGGCGAAGCAAAATCGACTGACGTTCCATCACCGACATCGCGTCGATCAGCTTCTGGTCGAGGGAGGCCGCGTCATCGGCGTCAGCGGCGCGGTTCTGGCCCCGGATGATGCGCCGCGCGGGGCGCCGACCAACCGCACCGTCATCGGCGACTTCACCCTGAAGGCGCCTGCAGTGATCCTGGCGACCGGCGGCATAGGCGGCAATCACGACCTGGTGCGGCGATACTGGCCTGAACGGCTGGGCGCGCCGCCGCGCGAAATGATCACCGGCGTCCCCGCCTATGTCGACGGCCGGATGCTGGACATCGCCGCTGAGGCCGGGGCCCGCCTCGTGAATCGAGACCGCATGTGGCACTATGTCGAAGGGGTGCGGAACTGGGCGCCGATCTGGCCCCGGCACGCCATCCGCATCCTGCCTGGCCCCTCGCCTCTGTGGTTCGACGCCCTGGGTCGACGCCTGCCGCATCCGGCCCTGCCCGGCTATGACACCATGGCGACGCTGAAACACCTTCGCACCACGCCCGATCTGGCGGCGCACGACCACTCCTGGTTCATCGTCACCGAGACGATGTTGGCCAAGGAATTCGCCCTGTCGGGATCGGAACAGAACGCCGACATCACCAACCGCAATCTGCTCGGCGTCCTGCGCTCGCGCCTGGGCAAGGGCGCGCCGAAAGAGGTGGCCGCCTTCCGCGACAAGGGCGCCGACTTCGTCGTCGCTGATGATCTGGAGACGCTGGTGGCGAAGATGAACGACCTGACCGAGCAACCTCTGCTCGACCCGGCCCTGATCCGTCGCCAGATCGAGGATCGCGACGCCCAGATGGACAATCCCTACGCCAAGGACGTTCAGGTTCAGGGCATCCACAACAGCCGCCGCTACAGAGGCGACCGCTGGGCGCGCACCTCGGCGCCGCACAAGGTGCTGGATCCGCAGGCGGGACCGCTGATCGGCGTCAAGCTGCATGTGCTGACGCGAAAGTCGCTGGGCGGACTTCAGACCGACCTTTCCAGCCGTGTCTTGACGCCCGACGGCGATGTGCTGGAAGGTCTCTATGCCGCAGGCGAAGCCGCTGGTTTCGGCGGCGGCGGCCTGCATGGTTATAACGCTCTGGAAGGCACCTTCCTGGGCGGATGCATCTTCTCCGGGCGAGCGGCGGGACGGGCGCTCTCCGGGCGGAACTGACGACAACAGGGGGATAGACTTATGGGCTCGCCGTTGACCCTGATCGGGCTGCCGATCGCGCTGGGCATCATCATGTTCGGCCTGGGCCTGAGCCTGACGCCGTCCGATTTCGTCCGGGTGGGCCGACAGCCGAAGGCGGCGGCGGTGGCCCTAGCCTGTCAGCTGCTTCTGCTGCCCGCGATCTGCTTCGCCCTGGTGCTGGCGTTCCGGCTGCCGCCGATCCTGGCGGTCGGCATGATGCTGCTGGCGGCCTCGCCCGGCGGGACGACGGCCAATCTGTACAGCCACCTGTTCCGGGGCGATGTGGCCCTGAACATCAGCCTGACGGCGATCAACTCCGTCATCGCCGTCGTGACCCTGCCGGTCATCGTCAACCTGGCCGTGGCCTATTTCCAGCCCGGCGACATGAAGGTCGGCCTGCAACTGGCCAAGACCCTTGAGGTCTTCATGATCGTGCTGGTTCCCGTGGCTCTGGGGATGCTGGTGCGCGGCCTGAAACCCGGCTTCGCCCAGGCGATGGACCGGCCGGTGCGGATCGCCTCCATCCTGATCCTGACGCTGGTGATCCTGGGCGCGGCGGCGTCCAGCCTGGATGTGCTGCTCGCCAACTTCCAGGCCCTGGCGGGGATCGTCATCCTGTTCTGCCTGTTCAGCCTGGGCATAGGTTTCGCCGTGCCGCGCCTGCTGAAGATCGAACGCCCCCAGGCCATCGCCAGCGCCTTCGAGGTCGGGCTGCACAACGCCACCCTCGCCATCGTCATCGCCCAATCAGTGCTGCGCAGCCCGGAGATGACCCTGCCCGGCGCCGTCTATGGCGTGCTGATGTTCCCGCTGGCGGCGGCCTTCGGCCTGCTGATCACCCGCAAGCGCACTGCGGCCGTCGCAGGCTGACCGGGATCAGCCGCGCAGTTCGCGACGCAGCACCTTGCCCACCGCCGTCTTGGGCAGGGGCTCGCTGCGGAACTCGACGATGCGCGGCACCTTGTAGCCGGTCAGCTGCGCGCGGCAGTGGGCGATGAGCATCTCCGTCGTCAGCTCAGGCGATCGCGGGACCACTACAATCTTGATCCGCTCGCCCTGGGCGTCATCCGGCACGCCGACGGCGGCGACCTCCTCGACCAGAGGATGGCTGGCGACCACATCCTCGATCTCGCCCGGATAGACGTTGAAGCCGGACACCAGGATCATGTCCTTGATCCGATCCACCAGACGCACGCGCCCATCCGCCTGCATCACCCCGACGTCGCCGGTCGCCAGCCAGCCGTCGTCCGACAGCACCCTGGCCGTCTCGTCGGGCCGCTTCCAATAGCCCAGCATCACCTGCGGACCGCGCACATGCAGTTCGCCTTCTTCGCCGATCCCGGCCCAGCTGCCGTCCTCGCGACGCATGCGAACCTCGGTCGAGGGCACCGGCAGGCCGACCGTTCCGTCGAAGCCCATCCCTTCCGGATGCTCCAGATCGACGCGTCCTATACAGACCACCGGCGACGTCTCCGTCAGGCCATAGCCGTCGATCAGCGGCGCGCCCGTCACCGCCTGCCACTCCTCCGCGACGACCCTCTGCGTCGCCATGCCTCCGGCGATGGTCAGCTTCAAATCAGAGAAATCGCGCTCTCGAAACGCCTGGCTCTTCATCAAGCTGACGAACAGGGTGTTCAGCCCGGTCATGCCGACGAAACGCTCCTTGCGCAGGATCCATTCCACCCGTTTCGCATCGCGCGGATTGGCGATCAGGATGTTGCGCCCGCCCGCCCCGGTGAACATCATCAGGTTCGCGGTCAGCGAGAAGATATGATACAGCGGCAGCATGGTGACATTGCCCAGAGGGCGTGTCTGATCAATCTGATCCAGCAGCCAGACCCGCCCCTGAATCGTATTGGCCAGGATGTTGCGATGGGTCAGCATCGCCCCCTTCGCCACGCCCGACGTGCCGCCCGTATATTGCAGGAAGGCGATGTCTTCGGGACTGACCTGCACCGGCTGCAACGTCATTCGCCGGGCCTGGCCCATCACGCGCGTCCACCGATGCGAACCCGGCAGACGATAGGCCGGAACCATCTTCTGCACATGACGCATCAGGGCGCTGACGGCGACGCCCTTCAGTCCGCCCATCATGTCGCCCATGGCGGTGACGACGACGTGCCGCAGGTCGGTCCCTTCGCGCGCCCGTTCCACCGTGGCGGCGAACATGTCCATGACCACCAGGACGACGGCCCCGCTGTCCTTCAGCTGATGGTTCAGTTCGCGTGAGGTGTAGAGCGGATTGACGTTGACCACGATCCCGCCCGCGAACAGCACGCCGAACAGGGCGGCCGGATACTGCAGGCAGTTCGGCATCATCAGCGCCACCCGCTCGCCCGGCTGCACGCCGATCGACTGCAACCAGGCGCCGAAGCTCTTGGCCGCCTGCAGCATATCGCCATAGGTCACCGCCGAGCCCAGGCTGACAAAGCCGGGTCGGTCGGCGAACTTCAGCGCATCCGCCTCGAAAAGTTGCGGGACCGAGGTCCAGCGCGCCAACTCATCCTCGATGCAGACAGGCACCCCGGCGCGATAGGACTTGGTCCAGAAACGCTCGGCCCACAACTGGTCCATGTCTACAGCGGAATCGGTCACAGCGCTCATTTCTCCACCACTGCGACGACGCCCTGCCCGCCCGCCGCGCAGATGGAGATCAGCCCGCGCCCGCCGCCATTGCGGTCGATCATGGCGGCCAGATTGGCGAGAATACGGCCGCCCGTCGCCGCGAACGGATGCCCCGCCGCCAGCGAACCGCCGTTGACGTTCAGCCTGGCCCGGTCGATCGAGCCCGGCGCAGCGTCCAGCCCCAGCCTTGTGCGAGCGTAGTCCTCATCCTCCCAGGCCTTGAGCGTGCACAACACCTGAGCGGCGAAGGCCTCGTGAATCTCATAGAAATCGAAATCCTGAAGCGTCAGGCCCAGCCGCGCCAACATGCGTGGAACCGCATAGGCGGGCGCCATCAGCAGCCCTTCGTCCCCGCCGACGAAATCCACCGCGGCCGCCTCGCCGGTCCGCAGATAGGCCTGGATCGGCAGCCCTCGCGCCCTGGCCCACTCCTCGCTCGCCAGCAGCACGGTCGATGCGCCGTCCGTCAGCGGCGTGGAATTGGCCGCCGTCAGAGTCCCGTCCTCGCGGTCGAACACGGGCTTCATCGTCGCCAGTTTCGCCGGATCGATGTCGGGCCGCAGGTTGTTGTCGCGCTTCAGCCCGCGATAGGGAATGACCATGTCGTCGAACAGACCCGCCTCCCATGCGGCGGCGGCGTTGCGGTGACTGGCGACGGCCAGAGCGTCCTGATCCTCACGCGGGATGCGCCAGCGCTTGGCCATCAGTTCGCAGTGTTCACCCATCGACAGGCCGGTGCGGGGTTCGGCGTTGCGCGGCGGCTCCGGTTTGAACGGGGCGGTCAGGCCCGCGCCCAACAGCGCCTTGATCCGACCGCCGGTCGTCTTCTCCCGGTTCGCCGCCAGCAGGGCCTTTCGGAACCGTTCGTTCAGAGCGATGGGCGCGTCCGACGTCGTGTCCACCCCGCCCGCGATCCCGACCTCGATCTGGCCCAGCGCGATCTTGTTGGCGACCAGGATGGCGGCCTCCAGTCCTGTGCCGCAGGCCTGAGACACGTCATAGGCCGGGGTGTCCGCGCCGATGGTCGTGCCCAGCACGCTTTCGCGGGTCAGGGCGATGTCGCGCGACAGCTTCAGCACCGCGCCCGCCGCCACCTCGCCCAGGCGCTGGCCGTGCAGGTCGAAACGGTCGGCCAACCCCTGCAGGGCGGCGGTCAGCATGTCCTGATTGGACGCCTCGGCATAGGCGGTGTTGGACCGCGCAAAGGGAATGCGAACACCGCCGATAATGGCGACTCGACGCGGCGCAGCTGCGGTCAACATGGAGCTTCATCCCCGGATGCAAGGGTCAACCGACCCCGCGTATGGATGCGCGATCCAACAGCGTCGCGCACTTCAAAATGGCGTTCACGGCCGCATGACGCCGCGTACAACGCCGCCTTTCCTGGCAGGAACAGAGGCGCGCGAAACGCGACCTCGACCTCGGCGGCCGTCAGGGGTTGCGGCGGCGACAGGGCGGCGATGGCTCGCGCCTTGGTCCACATCCCGTGGGCGATCGCGCGGCGAAAGCCGAACAGCCGCGCCCCCAACGCCGAGGTATGGATGGGATTGGCGTCGCCGGAAACACGGGCGTAGCGACGGCCCAGGTCTTCAGACAGCCTCCATGTCTCGCTCTGCGCGCTCGCTGCGTCGCTCGCCAGAACCGCCGCCGGTTCGCCCGATCCGGGCCGTCCGACGCGCATGTAGAGGCTGGAGCCTTCCCACACGGTCTCGCCGTCGCGAACCGCCGTCGTCTTCAGAGTGAAGGCCTGGCCCTTGTCGTGGGCGACGAACCCTCCCGCCCGGGCCCTCAACGTCAGCCGGTCGCCCAGATCCAACCGCGCATGCTGGCGGATATGGTTATGCAGATGCACCAGACCGACCGCCGGATAGGGAAAGTCCGCTCCCAACAGAATCCGCATCTGCAGAGGAAAGGCCAGAATGTGGGGCCAGGTGATCGGCACCCCCTGCTCGGGCGCAAAGCCGCACACGTCGGCATAGGCGTCGACCGCCGTCGCCTCCAACACCGCCTCACGTTCCAGCACGCGCCCCGGCAGCACCGGGTCAGAGGGCGCTTTGCGTATCAGACCGCGCAGGGCGCCCCCGACCACCGCCAGCCCTGACAGAGGAGCATCGAACCGCTGGACCGCGCCGTCCACGATCATGCCCCCAGCAGGCTCTGGCCGCAGACGCGCACCACCTGCCCGTTGACGCCGCCCGATGCAGGATGCGCCAGCCAGGCGATCGTCTCGGCCACATCGACCGGGCCGCCCCCCTGCCCCATGCTGTTCATCCGGCGTCCCGCTTCGCGAATGGCGAAGGGGATGGCCGCGGTCATCTGGGTCTCGATGAAACCGGGCGCCACGGCGTTGACGGTCAGGCCGCTTGACGCCGACTGCGACGCGAGGCGACGGACAGCCCCGATCCACGCCGCCTTGGACAGGGCGTAGTTGGTCTGCCCCATATTGCCGGCGACGCCGCTTAATGAGGATACGGCGACGATGCGGCCCTTACGGCGCATTCCCCCTCCCTCGATCAGCGCCTGGGTGATCGCCAGCGGCGCCGACAGATTGACCGCCATGACGCTGTCCCACTCGGCGGGTTCCATGCGGGCTATGGTGCGGTCGCGGGTGATCCCGGCATTATGGATCACCACGTCGTAGCCGCCCCGCCCTCGCGCATCGGCGAGCAGGGTCGCGGCCGCGTCAGGCGCCGTAATGTCCAGCGCCAGGCTGTCGACGCCCAGTTCTTCCGCCAGGGCGGACAGGCCGTCCGCCGACCCGGCCACATCCAGCGCCGTAACCTGTGCCCCCTCGGCCGCGAACAGGCGAGTGATGGCTTCCCCGATCCCGCGCGAGGCGCCGGTGACCAGCACCTTTCGTCCTGCGTGGCCGGCTCCGGCTTCGCCTGTCTCGATCGGCGCGGTCACCCGGATCGCCTGCCCCGAAACATAGGCCGAGCGCGGCGACATCAGAAACGCCAGCGTGCTTTCGGCGGCCGCCTCCGCGCCCGGCGCCACATAGAGCATATGGACGCCGATGTTGCGCCGAACCTCCTTGGCCAGTGAGCGGACGAAGCCTTCAAGCCCGCGCTGCACCGCCTCGCCTTCAGCATCAGCCATCAACTCGGGCGGCGTGCCGATCACGACGATGCGGCCATGTTCGGCTACCGAACGAACAGCCTGATGGAAGAAACCATACAGGTCCTTCGCCGCCTGGACGCGCGCGCAGTCCGAGGCGTCGAACACCAATGCGCCATAGCGCGCATCCGGCAACCATTCGGCATGAAGCCCATGCCCCGCCCCCTGCATCAGCCCCGCCAGAACGGCCGCCATCGGGCGCTCGCCGTTGGGCCCCAACAGACACGGACCGACGATCCCCGTCCCCGCCTCTGCGCGACGTTGCAACGGCGCCGGCCGCGGCAGGCCCAGGGCTCCCGTCACCCAACCGCCCACGCCCGAGTTGACGAAATTCAGATAGCGATCGCTCATCAGGCCGCCTTCTTCTTCGTCTTGGCGGGCGCCGTGTCCGTCGGCCGTCTCGCCAGCCCAGCCGCCATATCGAAGTCCGGCGCGAAGTCGTCCACCTGGATCGCCTGATCGGCATAGGCGGCGAAACGACCGATCAACTCGCGCTCCTGCGCGGTGATCAGGCCCTTGCCTTGCGCCTCTGCGGCCCAGTCATCCAGCAGGGTCAGATTCTGCGGCGCCCGTGCGATCACGCCGCCGCGCACGGCGTCCTTCAGCCGCCGCTCAATGGCCTCGACCTGCGGATAGAGCTCAAAGGCGGCCAGGGTCACGGCGATGGGATCGACCTCCACCCGCGCCGTCCACGACCCGGCGATCAGACGATCGCGCGCCGGGCCGTGCGTCTGCATCAGGGCGGCGGCAGCAGCGGCGCAGCGGTCGTCCGGTTCAGACGTCTTCAGCCCGAACGGCGCCCCGATCAGCCTCAGGAACAGGGCTGCGCCCCGGCTTGGGTGATTGGCCAGCAGGCTGCGCCAGGCCGCGCCGGCTCGCGCCAGAGCGTCCTGCGCCGCCCAATGAACGAAAGGCAGGTCCTCCGCCGGACGGCCCTCATCCTCAAACCGCTTCAGCACGCTGCTGAGAATGAAAAGCTGAGACAGGATGTCGCCCAGACGCCCCGTCAGCGCGCCCTTTCTCTTCAAGGCGCCGCCCACGGTCGCCATCGACAGGTCCGAAGCCAGCGCCAGCAGAGTCGAGAGCCGCGTCGCCGCGCGATAATAGCGCTTCAACTGCGGCGCCGCGTCGCGAGGCGCCCCGATCAGGACGCCGCCCGTCAGGCCAAAGGTCAGCGCTCGCGCCATATTGCGGAACAGGAAGCCGACATAGCCGAACAGGGCGGCGTCGAACGACCTCAGTTCGCCCGCCTCCGCCGTCCGCATCAAGGTCAGGACATAGGGGTGGCAGCGGATCGCCCCCTGACCATAGATGATAAGGGTGCGGGTCATGATGTTGGCGCCCTCTACCGTGATGGCGATCGGCACCTGCTGATAGGCGCGCGCCAGATAGTTGCCGGGGCCCATGCAGACCCCCTTGCCGCCGATCACGTCCATGGCGTCGTTGATGACGACGCGCGCGCGTTCGGTGACGTGATATTTGGCGATGGCCGAGACGACAGAAGGCTTCTCGCCCTGGTCCAGCGCCGCCGCCGCCAGACGCCGGACGGCGTCGGTCGCATACAGATGCCCCGCCATTCGGGCCAAAGCCTCCTGCACGCCCTCAAAGGCGCCGATCGGCTGGTTGAATTGACGCCGGATGGCGACATAGGCGCCCACCATCCCTACAGCCAGCTTGGACATGCCGACGTTGGACGACGGCAGGGAGATAGCCCGGCCCGCCGCCAGACATTCCATCAACATGCGCCAGCCCGCCCCGACCTGAGCGCGCCCGCCGATCACCATCTCCATCGGCACAAAGACGTCGTCGCCCGTCGTCGGCCCGTTCTGGAAGACGGCGTTAAGCGGCCAGTGCCGCCGCCCGATGTTCACGCCGGGGTGATCGCGCGGGATCAGAACACAGGTGATCCCCGGCTCGGCCTCGTCGCCCAACAGACCGTCAGGATCAACCGCGCGGAACGCCAGACCCAGCACGGTCGCGACCGGCGCCAGCGTAATGTAGCGCTTGCGCCAGCTGATGCGGAAACCCAGCGTCTCCTCGCCGTTCCACATCTGCTTGCAGACCACGCCCGTGTCCGTGATCGCGGCGGCGTCAGATCCCGCATAGGGGTTGGTCAGGGCGAAACAGGGGATCTCCTCCCCCCGCGCCAGACGCGGCAGATAATGGTCTTTCTGGTCTTCCGTGCCGTAGTGCAGCAGCAGTTCGGCCGGTCCCAGGGAGTTCGGCACCATCACCGACACCGCCGCCGCCGAACAGCGGGTCGACAGCTTCTGGATCACCTGACTGTGGGCATAGGCCGAGAAACCAAGCCCCCCGTATGCCTTGGGCACGATCATGCCCAGAAAGCCCTTGTCCTTGGCGTAGGCCCAGGCTTCAGGCGACAGATCCTGCCAGACCGAAGTGGTCTCCCAGTCGTTGGCGAGGTCGCACAGGTGCTCGGTTTCAACGTCCAGGAATCGCTGCTCCTCGGCTGTCAGGCTGGGCGAAGGCGTCGACAACAGCCGCCGCCAGTCGGGCCTGCCCGCAAAAAGCTCGGCGTCCCACCAGACATTGCCCGCCTCGACGGCCGCCTGTTCCGTGGCGCTCATGCGCGGCATGATCTGTCGAAAAGCGCCCATCGCCGGACGGGACAGCAAGGCGCTTCGCAAGGGTCTGAACGTCAGCAGCGCCAGGATCGGAGCCGCTGCCGCAGCCATGACGCCAGCCGTCGACGGCGAGACGATCCCCAGCATCCATCCCGCCAGAATCCAGAGCCCGGCCAACAAGGCCCACCACGTCATGCGGGCTTGATGAAAGGTCAGGATGAAACCAGCGCCCAACACGGCGCCAATCCATATCAGCATCGTCGATCCCCCGCCGTCGCTGGCGCCGCCAGCCCTCCGGCCTAATCAAAGCTTCAGTCGAAAATCGCGGCCCGCCTCAGCGCAGGCGGGTCCAGGTCTGCGTTCGGCAAAAAAGCGGGGCGATGCAGGCCTGAACCGTCAGCCGGTCAGGCTCAGCCAGGGTCAGCCTGCCTGTAGCCGCGCTCTGCCCGCTTTCCGGGTCATACAGAGGGCCGCCGCTCCACGTCTGCGGCCCGCCTGAAAAGTCCTGCAGCACCACCAGCCCCTTGATCGGTCGGTCACGCAGCGCCGATCTGCGGTTCCGGACGTCACGCTGGTCCGGATCGGCGCGCAGGGCGGCGGCGTCGACCAACCGCCCACACAACGCCGCCCCGCACCGCTCGATCTCCACCACGCCATTCTGCGCCGTCGTACGCCAGCGCCCCAAAACGGCGTCGCCGGGCTGCGCCGTTGACGGCCCGGCGGCCAGGCCCAGACCCGTCGTCACGGCCAGCCCCGTCGCCCACGCCCACGATCGGCGCCTCATCCCTTCCCGCCCAGATAGGCGTTGCGGACGGCCGGAGGCACCCGATCATAAATGGTCGGAGGCGAGATTTTCAGGCGGCGCCGCGCTTCATCCAACGGCTCGGCCAGAAGCCGCTCGTAATCCTCGCCCGGCAGCCAGGCCGCGCGCTGTCCATTGCGCCAGGCCTGAAACACCGCCCGCCCGCAGGGAAAGCCCGTTCGGGCGCGCATGAACTGCACCGCCACGCCGCCGGCGATCAGGCCAAATCCGGCGCTGCGGGTCTGCGGCAGGGAAAAGGCCACAACGCACGCCTCGCCCAGGGCGTCTGAATGATAGCCGGTCAGCACATGCCAGATGTCATGAACATCGCGCAGACGGCGCGCGTACCATGCACGCGGATGCGCCGCCTCAATCTCGGTGTCGGCCACCTTGCGGCTATCCTCCGCCAGGCCATAGGCGGTGAAGTTCTGCGGCTCGACAAAGGCGCGATAGGCGGCGCCGACCGTGCCCGGCCCGAACTGCCTCAACCAATCACGATCCTGAAGATAATCCGACAACTCCAGGCGCTCATACGCCTGCTGGCCGCCCATCGGCGTGTCCAGCATCCGCCGATAACCCCAGTCCGGCGAGCGTCCGGACAAGGCGTTCATGATCTCGAACACCTGACGCGTGTCGTCCTTGTCCGCCACCAGGCCGCGAAACGCCCGGATGGCCCGCACAGGCTGAACACGGCGGCTCGTCACATGCGTCGGCTGGCGGACGCCCCGATCCGCAGCATAAGGCGCCGCGAGCATCGCTGAACCTGCTTGCACTTGCTTATTCCCCTACGGAAGGTTAAGTGGCGCTATCTACATGAATGTCATTTACAGCGATGTCAATTACAAAAGCAGACAAGCCGCGCCGTCGACGTCGCACGCCCGAGGAAGCCCGCCTGGAGGCTATCGCCTCCGCCCGTCGCCTGCTCCTGTCCGGGGGCCCGGACGCCATGACGCTTTCGGCCGTCGCCGCCGACATCGGCGTGTCCCATGCCAATCTGATCCACCACTTCGGATCAGCCGCCGAACTCCAATCGGCCCTTATGGGATCAATGGTGGCGGACCTGAACGAAGCCCTGACGGCCGCCATCACCCGCTTACGCACGGATGAGGGTGCGCCACTAGAGTTGGTCAACGCAGTATTCGACGCCTTCGCGAAAGGCGGCGCCGGCCGGCTGGCCGCCTGGATCGCCATGTCGGGCGACCTGTCGCACTTGGAACCAGTGCGTTCGGCGGTTCAGGACCTGGTCGAAGCCATCTGCGAAAAGATGGGCGACGGCGGTCAGGCCCGTGAGCGCATAGGCTCGGCGGTGCTGTTCATCGCATTAAGCGCATTCGGCGAATCCCTTATCGGCCCGCCCTTGCGCAGCATGTTGGAGCAACCCGACGACTCAGCCCGAAAAGTCGTCGCCTATCTGCTCCCAAGCTTCCTGGACCGAGCGTAGATTCGATCCGCATCGCGTCATCTCGCTAGCCCGGAAGCCTCAAAGGCGCTTTGCAAGCGACACCCGAACCGTGCGCCCGATAGGGTCCTGATCATCGCGGCCATAACCTGGCGCCAACCGGCCATCGCCCAGCCTGGCTGATCGTCGGCGATCGAACACGTTTGCAATCGAAAGCTCCAACCGCAAACCCTCGCCGCGACGCGCTTTATCCTCCCCCGAACCTGACGATAGATCGCGCACGAACCGATAACTCAGGTCCAGATCAAAGGTCGCGAAATCGCCGACATGCAGGTCGTTGGCGCCGTCGACACCCGTTAACTCACGACGACGGAACCCCTCTTCCCAACGCAGGGCAGCACCAAATTTCAGGTCCCCACGAAGGCCGTCTAATTTCACGAAAGCAGATTGTCGGCCGCTTCCGCCTGCATCGCCAGACAATCGGTCCAGTTCCGCCCCATGTCCAAAGTCGAGCATATCTTCCAGACGTAGCGTATAGGCCGCTGAAACCTGCAGCCCCGCGCTCGGCGCAAAGCTCAGATTGGTCATCAGACTATCGGAAATCGCCCCGGCCAGATTGAACGGACGATGATCGATACGAACGAGGCGCTGCTGGTCGTCGCGAATGAAGCGCTCAGGAAAAGCGGCCTCATTGTCGGGTGTTGGCGGCAAGGTCGACACAACACCGTCGATTGCCTCTAGTCGGTTCCACGTCACGCCGAGCAGAAACTGACGCGATGTGAATGGACCCACAGACAGACTTGCAAAAGTCAGGTCGTTACGTGGCGGACGAAGGGCCGGATTGCCGCCAAGGATCGGCGTCACTTCCACGGCTTCATCATGAAGAAAGTCGTAGACAGCGACCGGCGCTCCGAATGTCATTGGATCCAGCCGCTGCCGGGCGGTCGGCGCCTCTTCGGTGCGCGCCCATGATCCTGTCAGACGTACTCTCGTAAATGGAGACCAATTGATCCCCACGTTCGACGAACGACCGCCGCCTGTATCGGTCGCGCTCGCCGCAACCCCCAGAACAACCGAAGCCGTTCCCCCCCTCCATGAAGGATGCCCCGCCCCGGACAAAAGCGGGATTGTGAGGTTTCCCGCTAGCCTGTCCGAGCGTTCCCGCTGGGGGCCTTCTGCAGCCAGCCCCTTCCCTTCCAGCCCCGATCGAGAAAAATTGGCCGACAGATTGGCTATGATGGGCCCAGCAGGCAGCGCGCCAAAACGACGGTTGGCCGCCAGCGACGCATCAACTGTTCTGATCGCCTGCTGCAACGGATCAGGACCGGACTGCGCGCTATGTGTCCACAGTCCCGCAAGCCGTGCCGTCAGGAACCAGTCGCGGACAGGGCCGCCTGCATTTGCCGCCGCCTGAAAGCTCGTGGCCTCGAGTCGGCTTTGGAAAGGCTCCGCATCATATAGAGCTGTGAAAGCACTGCGCGTCTGCTGGGCGTTCAGAGTCAGTCCAGCACTCCACGCTCCTACCGGACGATTGAAAGCTATATCCGCCGTCACGACGTCACTGGCGGGCGCAAGCGTCACGTCCTCCGAGCCCGGACGCCCCGCCAGCCAATCCGACCGTTCACCCCCACGCAGCGCAGAAGCGCGCGAGGCGACAAGACCCCCGGTCATGACGCGCGCACCTTCCAGAGAGGTCATTCGCGTCTCGCCTTCCGTCCGTGTAAAACCACCCGCAGTCGGCGCATGTAGAGCAAGCCTGACGTCGCGGCTGAAAAATTCCTGAGCCACCACGAGGTTGTAGGTTCGCCCGACAGGATCCCCCCCGAATCCGGCTGCAGAACCAGCAGCCAAAACCTCCACCTTCTCCAGCGCATCCGGTGGCAGGCGCAAGAAAATCGACGGATCCGCGACACGACGCCCGTTGATTATAACTGTCGCCTCGCTTCGATCGCCCAGCATTTCTTGAAGCTGAGCAACAACGCCGCCGATATTCCGCGCCAGCAGGGCATCAACCTGTACTGCCGAGAGCTCATGCTCCACGGCCCCCAGGGCAGTATCTCTACGCCCCATGACCACGATATCGTCCAGTTGCACGACTATCGCTTCAGAAGCACCAGAGGTCTGAGCTTCCGCTTCCGCTGTTGAAAGGATCAGAGCACAGATACCGCCCGCCCATGCCGCGCGTCTCCCACCGGGGACCTTCGGCGGACTGACAGAAACGGCCCTCTCTTCCTCAGGAGTGGTCGGCATACGCTCAAAGCCACACGGAGAACTCGACCCGACCAGCGGTCAGGCCGGGGCGCCAAAAGAAAGACCGGAAGGGAGAATGCTCCCTTCCGGCGCACCTGAATTCGGGTGAACTCAGGTGACAGTCAGGGAACCGCCCAGATTGCAGGCGCTGGGCGAACCAGGAATGGACTGAACAGGGATGGTCAGTACATTGGTGGTGGTGTTGTACGATCCAGAGATCGTAGCCGGACCGCACGTCCCGGTCAGGGAGTTCGCGCCGACATTGGTGATGCTGACAGGAACGGCGGCGCCAGTGCCTGAATAGGTAGCAGTCCAGGTACCCGTCAGCGCCACGGCCGGACACAGCAGATCGCCGGCCCTCAGCCGCACGCCATTGGCGCTGAGCGTAATGGTGGTGACCCCGCCTGCCGTGCTGCGGTCACCTGCCAGCGTGATGGAGCAGTTGAGGCTCACACTTTGGCTGACCGAAACATTCCCGCTTGCGGTCACGGGCGCCGCGAAAGCCGGAACAGCGAGAGAAAGCGTCACCGCCGCAGCGAAAGCACCGATTACAGACTTACTCATGTTATCGTCCTCCCATCTTTATCGTCCCCGTCATAAGGAGACAGACAATAGTCACAATTCGCTGAGTAAAATTCAACCGAATTGATAGTTAATGCTAAAATTTCTTGGAAATGTTCACGCCGATGATGCGTGGATCCAGCGTGAAAACGTTAGTCGTAAGCATAGAGTCATCACTATTCGTGAACGCATCTACAATCGGCGCGTCATTCATAAGATTTTTGACGTACGCCTGAACCGTGATTCCGCTGCTAGCATTCTCCAGCGTCGCCGACAGTCCGATCGTGTCCCAGCCCTTCAACCGGTCGTACTCGGTGTTGTAGACACGGAAATAGCTGGAGGACTGGCGATAATAATCGCCGCGCGTGGTCAGATCCCAGTTGCCGAAATGGAAGGTGTACTGGGCGCCGATGTTAGCAGTGACGCGCGGGGCGTTGGGCAATTCGTTGCCGGACAGATCCGCGTTGAAGCCCCGCCCGCCGTTCGGCGCGTCAGTCAGCGGATTATAGGTGTAGCCGAACAGCGCCCAGAACGGAAACAGACCAGGGAAATTCGGATCGAACGACCCGAGCCTCTCCGAGCCGCCGCACAAAGCCGAAAGGGCGAAGGTTCCCAGCGCTTGCCCCAGAGGCGAGCCCATCACCTTTTCTACAGCAGCCGTTGGCGCGATACAGTTCGAAGGGACCTGGATCCAGGGACGCACCACAGTCCAGTCCGAGTTGCCCTGGGTGCGATTCATGACGTCGATTGACCCCTCGCCGTCCCCGATGCGCGTCTTCAACAGACCAAGGTTGGCGTCAATACGGAAGTCCGGCGTAGGTCTATAAACTACCTCGAATTCCACGCCCATAGACTTGGCGTCGAAGTTCTCGTTAAGGGAAATGCGGTCGACGATCTGAGAGACCTGATAGTCGGTGTAGTCATAATAGAACGCCGTGGCATTCAACCGCAGCCGCCCATCGTACCATGCCGTCTTGGCGCCGATTTCGAAGGCGTTGACGTATTCGGGATCAAACACTTCAGGTAGCGGTTGGTATTGAACCACCTTGGTGTTGATATCGGCGCGCGGAGGGTTAGCTCCGCCACCTTTGTAGCCCCGAGCATAAGACGCATAGAGCATCACGTCTTCAGACGGTTTCCAGTCCAACACGGCACGGCCGGTTACCGCATCCCAAGACTGCTTGATATCAGGCAATGCCGGGTATCCACGCGAGACTGAGCCGCCGGAAGAGGGGCCATATCCCACCGGATCATATGTTCCGAGCAAAAGCTGACTGGGATACGGAGTGGTTGTCTTCGTATCGTCAGTATATCGCAGCCCCAATGTCAGCCTCAGATCCGGCCTAAGATCCCAGTACCCCTCTCCATAAACAGCCCACGATCGAGTATGGACAACATTTTTACTACGAAAATAGTTGTGACCGTCCCCTTCAAGCGAGTCGATAGAAGAGCGATCGACATAGATGCATTCATTCTTCGACCCATCAACGCACCGAAGTGTTTCACGGTAGGGCGCAGCGAGATCGACGTTGTAGAAATACTCAGCCAACAGGCTGAAGATATTGTTGAAAACGAAATAGTCGTCCTGCGTTTTGAAATCTAGGAAGTTGGCTCCTAGATTGAAGTTGAACCGCCCACCACCCGAAGATTGCAGCCGGAACTCTTGGTAGAATTGCCGATTATCCGAACGACTGAGATCGGCCGATTCCATTCGGGTCGACGGGCCAAGTTGAGGGTCTGTGTAAATCCCGCCCGGGGTAGCCGGAGAATCCGGTCTCGGCTGACCAAAAACATCCAATACGTTCCGACTATCATTAAATATCGGATTCGAAACGTAACGGGCATAGTCCTGCGTGGACCAGAAATCATCCTTCGCGTAGGCAGTCTGGGAATAAAAGGTCAGAGAACTCCCAAGATCATACTCGAAGTTTAGTTGCACTACGTCGTTAGTGGCGCGGTAGCGAGGATCATAGGATGTCGCCACCTCACGAAGATTCCGTGATTGGGTCACCCCAGCATATGGATCGACACCTGGCGTGACGGCCTGGATCTGTACGAAATCACGCGTCCCGTAGCTGATGTTGGCAGCCGCGAAAAGCTGCGACAGACCGATCGCATTAGGCACGCCGTAAGCGGCGTCGTCATAGAGGGATCCCGGTAGGCACCCCTGCCCAAGCTTGGACTGATAGATGGGATCTGTGATCGCCGTGTCGCCCACCCGAAGCGCGCCGGGATCGCGCGTACAGAGTTGCTTGCCCGTGCGCGAACGGTGATCGTCTTCTTCGAAGTGCTCCCAGATCAGATTAGCCCGGAACCGGTCGCTGGGCTCCCAAGCTGCTGACAGACGACCGCTCCAGAGCTTGCGATCGTTAATGTGGCTGTCCTTGAAGCTATTGTAGTCGAAACCGTCGCGCTGGGTGAAGGAAGCTGCGGCGCGAAGCCACAAGGTGTCCGAGATGGGAACATTGACCATCCCCTGACCGCGCAGGGAGCCGTAGTTGCCGACCTCGGCCTTGGCATATCCCTCAAAATCAGGCCCCGGCAGATTGGGGATCATGTTCACCACGCCAGCGGTGGCGTTACGCCCATACAGGGTTCCCTGCGGCCCACGCAGCACCTCTACGCGCTGAACATCCAGATATTCCTGCTCGAACAGGCGGTTACGGATTAGCGGCGAATTGTTGAAGCTGATGGCCACCGCGGGGTCGGAAGCAGCCGAAATCGCCTTCGTGCCGATGCCGCGAATGGCGAAATTATACATGCTGAAGTTGTTCTTGGAAAAACTGACGTTGGGCACAGCCCGCAGCAGCTCGGATCCCCCTTCGATCCTGAGCGCCTCCAGGGTTTCGCCCGAGAATGCCGAAACGGCGATCGGAACGTCCTGAAGCACCTGCTCGCGCTTTTGGGCCGTCACAATGATATCATCAACGACAGCGACCCCTTCCTGTCCCGCGCTCTGAGCCCACACAGGACCCGACGCAAAAAGGGCGATCGCCGACGCCGTGAGCCACAGGCGCGCGCGGTTACTGACGCAAAACCTCATTCGATCCCTCCCAGACGCCCCCTGCCGACGGCGCCATATGATATCGTTTCCTCCCCGCCTGTTTTTTCCGATCAATGGGGCGGGGCCATCGCCGGTTAAGGCCAGCCTCGCACTATTCAGGACATTGTCAATACTTACTGACAGTAATGTTTACGGAACTTCGACCCCCTCGGGGCTTGCGAGCGATCTCCACAGAGTCGCTCCCCGGGCCGCCAGTCCCGCGAGTATGTCGTGCAGAATGCTCTCGAAGGGCTCGAATAGAAAAAGCCCCTCCGAACTGGTTCGAAGGGGCTTACGAGATTTAACTTATTACTCAGCAGCTTACCTTCCGTACTGGAAGAGCAGCCCAAAGCTATGACAGGCCTGAATTATTCCCACTCGATGGTCCCAGGCGGCTTGGACGTCACGTCATAGACGACGCGGTTGACGCCGCGGACTTCGTTGATGATGCGCGTGGCGGTCTTGGCCAGGACGTCCCACGGGAACTGGTAGAAGTCGGCCGTCATGCCGTCGGTCGAGGTGACCGCGCGCAGGGCCAGCACCTTTTCATAGGTGCGGGCGTCGCCCTGTACGCCGACCGTCTTGACCGGCAGCAGCACGGCGAACGCCTGCCAGATGTCGTCGTACAGGCCCGCCTTGCGGATCTCGTCCAGATAGATGGCGTCCGCGTCCTGAAGCGTAGCGACGGCGTCGGGCGTGATCTCGCCGGGGATGCGGATGGCCAGGCCCGGCCCGGGGAAGGGGTGACGGCCGACGAAGGCGTCCGTCAGGCCCAGTTCGCGGCCCAGGGCGCGGACTTCATCCTTGAACAGTTCGCGCAGCGGTTCGACCAGCTTCAGCTTCATGAAGTCCGGCAGGCCGCCGACGTTGTGGTGGCTCTTGATGACGTGCGAAGGGCCGCCGGTGGGGGACACGCTCTCGATCACGTCGGGATAGAGAGTGCCCTGGGCCAGGAAGGCGGCGCCTTCGATCTTGTTCGCCTCGCGGTCGAACACCTCGATGAAGACGCGGCCGATGGTCTTGCGCTTGGTTTCCGGGTCGGAAATCCCGGCCAGTTCGCCAAGGAATTCCTTCGACGCATCAACATGCACCAGCGGGATGTTATAGTGCTCGCGGAACAGGGTCGTGACCTGATCGGCCTCGCCCTTGCGCATCAGGCCGGTGTCGACGAAGACGCAGGTCAGCTGGTCGCCGATGGCCTCGTGGATCAGCACGGCGGCGACCGATGAGTCGACCCCGCCCGACAGGCCGCAGATGACCTTGGCGTCGCCGACCTGTTCGCGGATCTTGGCGATCTGCTCGTCGCGATAGGCGGCCATGGTCCAGTCGCCGGTCAGGCCCGCCACGCCGTGGGTGAAGTTCTTCAGCAGCTGTGCGCCGCGCGGCGTGTGCACCACCTCGGGGTGGAACTGCACGCCGTAGATCTTGCGCGCCTCATCGGCGATGGCGGCGAAGGGCGCGCCTTCCGAGGTGGCGATGACGTGGAAGCCCTCCGGCAGGGCCGTCACGCGGTCGCCGTGGCTCATCCACACCGGCTCGCGGTGGTCGACGGCGCCGATGCCCGCGAACAGGGGGCTGTCCTTGGTGATGACGATCTCGGCGCGGCCGAACTCGGCGTGGTGGCCGCTCTCGACCTTGCCGCCCAGTTCGGCGCAGATCAGTTGCTCGCCGTAGCAGATGCCCAGGATCGGCGCGCCATAGTCGAAGACGGCGCGGTCGACGCGCGGGCTGTCGGCGTCAGTCGTCGAGTTGGGGCCGCCCGACAGGATGATGGCCTGCGGCTGCATCGCCGCCAAAGCCTCGCCCGCCTTGTTGAACGGATGGATTTCGCAATAGACGCCGGCCTCGCGCAGGCGGCGCGCGATCAGCTGCGTCACCTGACTGCCGAAATCGACGATGAGCACCTTCTGGTGTTGGGTCGGCTGGGTCATGAGGTCGAATCCGGGGCGAGCGATTGCGCGAGGGTTTGGCCCTGGAGGGCCGGAATTTCAAGGGCGGAGAGGCCGTGATCCGTCAACACCGCGATCAGGCCGTCCACGGCCTGGGCCAGGTTCTCGTCCACCAGATGCAGGGTCGAGGTCCAGTCATGCAGGCCGGTCAGCTCGGCCTTGCCGTCCGACACGCCGCGCAGCGCCGCCAGCGGCAGGCCGAAGGTCTGGGCCGCGCGCACCAGCGCCCAGGTCTCCATGTCCACCATCTCGGCGTCGATGGCGTCATAGGCGACGCCCGAGACGACGTTCCCGCCGGTCGACAGGCGCGCGCTCGGCACGCCGGGGATGGGGCACGGCAGCGGCAGGACGGCGGGCATGTCCAGCAGCGGCGTCACGCCTTTGGGGAACCCCAGAGCGCTGGCGTCCATGTCGCGATAGGCCACGGACGACGCCTGATAGACCGCCGCATGATCCAGAACGCGCGATCCGCACGACCCCAGCGACAGGATCAGGTCCGGCGTCTCCCCCCTCGCCTCCAGCCGCGCCAGAGCCGCCGTCAGCGCCACCGCCCCTTCGACCGGCCCGATGCCGGTCATCAGCGGGTCGATGCGGGCGCGCAGATGCTCGCCGTATTCCGCAGGCGCCGCCATCACCGGCAGAACCGTGACGGCGCCGTAGCGTTCCAGCCTCACGCGGCGCGCTCGTACAGGGCGATGAAGAAGCCGTCCGTGCCGGTCGCGGCGGGCGACAGACGCAGGCGATTTCCTTGCGCCAGCGCGGTCAGGCGTTCGCGCCCCGCCTCGGTCAGGTCCGCGCTGTGCGCCGCATCGGCGACGGGGACGGGCTTGAAGTCCGCGTGCGCGGCTTCGAAGGCGGCGGCGGTCGCCTCGTTCTCGGCGCCCAGCACGGAGCAGGTGACATAGGCCAGACGCCCGCCCGGCCGCACCAGCTTGGTCGCCTGCCCCAGAATGCGCAGCTGCAGCGCGTGCAGGCGCGCGACTTCCTCGGCCGTTAGGCGCCAGCTGTCCTCCGGCCGACGCCGCCAGGCGCCCGAGCCCGAGCACGGCGCGTCGACGAACACCACGTCGGCCTGACCGTTCAGGTCCTCGACCCCGCCGCCGTTCGTGCCCAGCAGGCGCAGGTCGGCCTCGACGCCCGCGCGGGCCAGTCGCGGCTTCACATTGTCCAGACGCTTGGCCGAGACGTCGCAGGCGATCAGCGCCCCCTGCCCCTGCATGGCCTGCACCAGACCCAGCGTCTTGCCGCCGCCGCCCGCGCAGTAATCCACCACCGTCGCGCCGGGGAAGGCGCCGGATAGCCAGCCGACGACCTGGCTGGCCTCGTCCTGAATCTCGAAATGGCCGTTCTGGAAGCCGTCCAGCGGCTGCACGTTCGGCGCAGGCTCGGCGTGCAGACGCAGGCCCCAGCCCGACAGCTCCGTGCGCTGGGGCGACAGCCCGGCGTCGCGCAACTCGGCCTCGACCTCTTCCATCGTGGCGCGCAAGCCATTGACGCGCAGGTCCACCGGCGCGCGACCGCTCAAGCCCTCGACCTCTTCGCGCCAGCGGTCGCCGTGAACCGCCTTCAGGTCCGCCGTCACGAAGTCCGGCAGGGCGACCTCGGCCAGATCGGCCGCGTCCTCATGCGCCGCGATGCGCCCGCGCTCATGCTTGGACAGGGGGCGCGGGCCATAGCCTTCGCCGTTGTAGAGGCCCTCGATCTCCTCCAGCGTCGCGCCGTCCAGCAGCGACAGGGCGCCGACGATCAGGGCGCGTCCGTCCTGACGCCCGCCCATGAAGGCCGACAGACGGCCCCGCGCGCGCAGCACCTGATAGACCCGCTCGGCGATGGCGCGGCGGTCGCCCGAACCGGCATAGCGGTTCTGCTGGCTCCAGGCCTTGAGCACGGCATCGGCGGGCTGGCGGCCCTGCGAGATGCTGTCGATGATGGCGGCGGCGGCGGCCAGACGGGCGGCTGGGGTCAAATCAGACTCGGATGAAAAGGGCCAGAAGGCACAGCGCCAGTCCCGCAAGCGAGACCAGCCAGACCAGCGACCGGATATAGGGAACGCCCAGGGCGTAAAGCGGGATATAGGCGACGCGCGCCCAGAAGTAGAGGCCTGCGCCCCACGCCGTCAGCGCGCCGGTCCGGTCGGCGACCTGGGCGATCAGCACGGCGCCGATGAACAGCGGCAGGGTCTCGAACAGATTGGCCTGCGCCCGCTCCAGACGGCCGACGACGGGGCTTTTGGCTTCGGGCGTCTTGTCCCGCGCCCCGGCGTTCCACGACAGGCCGAACTCGCGCGTTCGAGCGAAGGCGGGCAGAAAGATCTGCACCAGGGCCAGCACCAGCGTCGCCGCCAGATAGGTCAGTTCAATCGTCACGCCCGTCTCCTGTTCTACTCGCCCAAAACAAAACCGCTCCCGACCGGGGCCGGGAGCGGATCAGGTCAGCCCTGACGATAGTTGGGCGCCTCGCGCGTGATCATCACGTCGTGGACGTGGCTTTCACGAAGGCCCGCATTGGTGATGCGGACAAAGCGCGCGCGCTCCTGGAAGTCAGTGATGGTGGCGCCGCCGACATAGCCCATCGAGGCGCGCAGGCCGCCGACCAGCTGATGCACGACCGGGGCGATCGGGCCCTTGTAGGCGGTCTGGCCCTCGATGCCTTCGGGGACCAGCTTCTCGGACGAGACCTCCTTCTGGAAGTAGCGGTCGGCCGAGCCGCGCGCCATGGCGCCCACCGAACCCATGCCGCGATACGACTTGTAGGACCGGCCCTGGTACAGGAAGACCTCGCCGGGGCTTTCGTCGGTGCCCGCGAACATCGACCCCATCATGGCGACATTGGCGCCCGCCGCGATGGCCTTGGCCAGATCGCCCGAGAACTTGATGCCGCCGTCGGCGATGACCGAGGCGCCCGTGCCTTGCGCCGCGCGGGCGGCGTCGACGATGGCCGTCAGTTGCGGCACGCCCACGCCCGCGACGATGCGGGTGGTGCAGATGGAGCCCGGGCCGATGCCGACCTTCACCGCATCGGCGCCCGCGTCGATCAGGGCGCGGGTGGCGTCATAGGTGGCGACGTTGCCGGCGATGATCTGGACGCGGTTGTTCTCGCGCTTGATGCGCTCGACCACCTGGGCGACCGAGGCCGAGTGGCCGTGGGCGGTGTCTATCACCACCACGTCGGCGCCCGCATCGGCCAGCGCCATCGCCCGCTCGAACCCGGCGTCGCCGACGGTCGAGGCGGCGCCGACGCGCAGGCGACCCTGCTCGTCCTTGCAGGCGTTGGGGAAGGCCTGCGCCTTCTGAATGTCCTTCATGGTGATCAGGCCGACGGCGCGATAGGCGTCGTCCACCACGATGACCCGCTCGATCTTGCGGGTGCGCAGCAGTTCGCGCGCCGCCTCGCGCCCGGCCGAACCTTCGCGCAGGGTGATCAGCTCGCCGGTCGTCATCAGATCGGCGGCCTTGAGGTTCAGGTCCGTCTCGAAGCGCATGTCGCGGTTGGTCAGCATCCCGACCAGCTTGCCGCTCTTGGGATCGACGACCGGGAAGCCGGTGATCTTCTTGCGCTCGACGATCTGGAGGACTTCGCCCAGCGTCGTGTCGGGGGCGACCGTGACGGGGTTCACCACCATGCCGCTTTCATAGCGTTTGACGGCGCGGACCTCTTCGGCCTGCTCCTCGATGGTCATGTTCCGGTGCAGCACGCCCATGCCGCCCGCCTGCGCCATGGCGATGGCCAGGCGGCTTTCCGTCACCGTGTCCATGGCGGACGACAGCAGCGGGATGTTCAATCTGATTTCGCGTGTCAGCTGGGTCGAGACATCGACATCAGCGGGCATGACCTCGGACGGACCGGGTTCGAGCAAAACGTCATCGAAGGTTAGGCCTTCGCGTATCTCCATTTGGAGCCTCCATTTTGCGGGCCGCGTATAGCCCCCGTTGCCGGGGAACCGCAACCCCAAGCCCGCGCTATCCTGCATATAAGAGGAATTGCCTTGAAACGGACGGCGAGAGGCCGCATTTCCCGATAATGGTTCGCATCTTGATCAACACGGCGAGACGGCTGGCGCTCAAGATCGCGAGCTACGGCGCCATGCACCTGATCGTGGCGATCCTGGTGGCGTTCGCCCTGACCCGCGACTGGCGACTGGCGCTGGCGGTCGGGGTGGTCGAGCCGATATTCCAGACCGTCGCCTATTCGATCCACGACCGTGTCTGGCACCGGGTCGAGCGTCGCAAGATGCTGTCCCGCGTCGAGGAAACGGCCGAGGCCTTCACCGCCCGTCTGGAGGTCATGGACGCGCATGAGCAGAACCGCGCCCACAACCATCACGGCCACAGCCACGCCCTGCCCCGCAACCTGAAGCAGATCGCGCTGAAGACTGTCACCTATGGCCTGATGCACTTCACCGTGGCGGTTCTGGTGGCCTTCGCCCTAACGCGCGACATCCGCATCGCCCTGGCCATCGGCACCATAGAGCCGCTGGTGCAGACGGTCTTCTTCACCCTGCACGACCGCATCTGGACGCGGCTCGAGGCCAAGAAGGCCGCCCGCCGCGCCGCTACAGAGGCCGAAAGCGCGTCGGCCTAGCGCTTGTTCAGCGCCACCAGGAAGACCTCGGCGCTGCCTTTCCGGCTCGATTCGGGCTTCACGTATTTCACCGTCTCAAACTCCTCGCGCAGGCGCGTCAGCACCCCGCCCGCATCGCCCCCCTGGAAGTTCTTCGACACGAAGTTCCCGCCCGGACGCAGGGTACGGATCGCGAAGTCGGCCGCGATCTCGATCAGGGCGATGATCTTCAGGTGGTCGGTCTGACGGTGGCCGATGGTGTTGTGCGCCATGTCCGACAGCACCAGATCCGGCGGCCCGCCGATGGCGTCCAGCATCTGCTGATCCACGCCCGGATCGGTGAAGTCGGCCTGAATCAGCGTCGCGCCGGGAATCGGCTCGATCATCAGCAGGTCCACCCCCGCCACCGCCGCCGCGCCGCGATCCAGCGCCACCTGCACCCAGCCGCCCGGCGCCGCGCCCAGGTCGATGACCCGCGAGCCGCGCTTGATCAGCCGGAACTTGTCGTCGATCTCCATCAGCTTGAAGGCCGCGCGGCTGCGCCAGCCCTCGGCCCGCGCGCGGTCGGACCATTCGTCCGACAGCTGTCGCTTGATCCAAGCCTGGCTGGACAGGGTCTTCTTGTCGGCCGTCTTGATCTTCTGGCCGACCTTGCGGCCCGAGGCTGTTCCGCCCGTAGGCAGACGCACCATGCGGCGGCGTTCCTGCGGCTTGTCGGCGGGCTTTTCGTCTTCACTCATGCTTCCCACATAGCCCTGACGGCGTTCAGCCGCTATGACCCGCGCACAATTCCGGCTCGCATAACCTCAAGGAGCGCCCGATGGCCGACCAAACCCTGACCTTCACCCTGGACACCGGCGACGGCGAAGACCGCAACGTCGTCATCAAGCTGCGCGACGACCTGGCGCCCAACCACGTCAAGCAGATCACCGACCTGGCCAAGGAAGGCTTCTACGACGGCGTGGTCTTCCACCGCGTGATTCCGGGCTTCATGGCCCAGGGCGGCGACCCGACGGGCACCGGCACCTCGGGTTCGTCCAAGCCGAACCTGAAGCAGGAATTCTCGAAGGAGCCGCACGTCCGCGGCGTCTGCTCGATGGCCCGCACCGCCAACCCGGACAGCGCCAACTCGCAGTTCTTCATCTGCTTCGACGACGCCCGCTTCCTGGACGGCCAGTACACCGTCTGGGGCGAAGTGATCGAAGGCATGGAACACGTCGACGCCCTGCCGAAGGGCGAGCCCCCGCGCGCGCCGGGCAAGATCGTCAAGGCGACCGTCGCCTAAGGAACTATCTCCTCCCCACGGCGTGGGGAGGGGGACCACGAAGTGGTGGAGGGGCTTGACGACGGCCGAACCAAGCGGCCCCTCCGTCACGGCGCCTTCGGCGCCGCGCCACCTCCCCATTATCATGGGGGGAGAGAATCAGTCCCCCGCCCACCACCGCATCGACACCCCGTCGAAGGTCCGGTCTCCGACCTTCAGCCGTCCTTTCAGGACCACGCCCTGATCGCCTAGATTGCGCCGCGCCGTCGCCAGCGCATCCTGATCCAGCGCCCCCTCGAACGACACCGCGCCCAGCTCGCGCGACGACGCCTCAAAGCGCACACGGTCCTCGGTCACGTCATAGGCCGTCGGGATCAGCCGCGTCCGCCGCTTGCCATCCCCCGCCTCGAACTCCATCATGATCGGCGCATAGCCTGCCGTCCGCGCGCCGTCGCGCCAGGCGATGAAGTCGGGAACCTGTCCCATGAACAGGTGATGCAGCCGCCAGTCCCCCACCTGCACCGCCGTCGTCGGGATGTAGTAACCGGACACGTCCTCCGGCAGGTCGTGTTTAAACGCCGTCGCCGACGGGGCCTTGTCAGGCGCGGCGGCGCGGTCGCAGGCCGCGACCGTCAGGGCCAGGGCCCCCGCCAGCAGGATCGACAGCGCCCTCAAGGCAGGCGCACCAGGGCCGACAGCCAGCCCAGATCCTGCAGCCGCTCGACCGACTCGAACAGCGGCACGGCCAGCAGGAAGACCAGGCCGTCGCGCAGCGTCGTCAGGAAGAACTGCGGCCGCACCTCCAGGCTGTCGGCGTCGCGCCATTTGGAGAAGTCCGGTCCGAACCGCGGCGTGCGCGCGCAATAGTCCGCATAGGTCTGGCCGAAGGCGCCCGCCAGCCAGGCCTCCTCGCGCTTCACCGTGGCGTAGAAGACCGCAACCGTCAGCAGCAGGAAGACGCTCGCCAGCGTCACGCTGCCCGTCTGCGCCCCCACGCCGAACGCCCCCATGAAGCTGAAGACATACAGCGGGTTGCGGCTGATCGAATACGGCCCCCGATCCACGATCTCGGCCTTCTTGCGCCCGCCGATATAGAGGGAGCACCAGGCCCGTCCGACGATGCAGACGACGATCAGGCCCAGGCCGAACGCCTCCAACCCTTCGTGCAGCATGGTCTCGCCGCCGATGGACCGGCTGACGAAGGCCAGTCCGACCACCCCCATCAATCCGGCCAGCAGCGCCGCCTTGCGCAGCTTCTGCACCCGCTGAAGATCAAACTGTTGCGTCGCCGACATCTGTATTTCCTCGACCGATGAGGCTGCGACAGAACGCCGCTCTGACGGCGCTTTCAAGGCCTATCTTCGCCAGTCTTTTGCGGTGGCCGTCATTGATCCAGCCACCGGTCCAGCGCGCGGAAGCCGCCGATGGCCAGTTCAGTGGCGTCCTGGAACACCGCCGGATTGACCTTTTCGAAGGTGTCGCTGGGGCGGTGATAGTCCGGGTGATAGTTCACCCCGAAATAGAGGAACGGCAGGCCCGCGCGGTGGAAGGCGGCGTGGTCCGACGCCTCGACCCAGTTGTCGGCGCCCTTGTCCTCGGGCGTGTCCTTGCCGAAGGCGAAGGCGACGTTCCGACGCGCCGGAACCTGATCCAGCACCGGGCGGAAATAAGGATGCTGATACGTCCCCGTCACCCACAGCTTGCCGTCGCTGTCGGCCCGCGCCGTCATGTCGAAGTTCAGGTTCATCGAGATCGCATGCAGCGGCACCGGCGGAACTTCGACGAAATGCTTGGCGCCCAGCAGGCCGCGCTCCTCTCCGTCCAGGGCCACGATCAGCACGCTGTGCTCGGGCGGGTTGGCCTTCAGCCGTCTGGCCAGCTCCAGCATGGTCGCGACGCCCGAGGCGTTGTCGTCCGCCCCGTTGAAGATCTGGCCGTCGTTGACGCCGACGTGGTCATAGTGGGCCGTCACCACGATGTATTTGTCGGCGACGCGCGTGCCGGGGATCACGCCGATGATGTTGGTCCCGTTATAGGTCTTGGTCCCCTCGCGCGTGCGGCCCAGCATCTCCCACGGCTGCAGACGGCCCATCGGCGAAGGCTGAACGCCCAGCGCCTCCAACCGCCCGACGATGTAGTCGCGCGCCTTGGCCCCGCCTTCAGAACCCGTGTCGCGCCCCTGCATGTCGTCGGCCGACAGGATGCGCAGGTCGTCCATCAACTGGGCGTAGTCGCCCGAGGGCGCCGCCTCGACAGCAGGCGTCTCGATCACAGGCGCGGGCGTCGTCTCACAGGCGGCCAGCGTCAGGGCGGCGGCGATCACGGACAGGCTGGCGAGGACAGGACGCATGGAGGGCTCCGGCAGGAATCTTTGAGGCGCGACGCTAGCGGCCCCCGGCCGCCGCGTCAGATTACGTTTCTGTCATGGCGCGTCTGCCATCAAGGTCGGGGGATGATAAGGAACCGTTCCGCCTTTGCCGACTTCCTGCGATTCTCATGTCCGATCTCTTCACGCCTGTCGAAACCCTGACCGAAGCCCAGGCGCGCGAAGAGCTGGAGCGCCTGTCGGCCGAACTGGCGCGCCACGACGCCCTCTACTACGCCGATGCCGCGCCTGAGATTTCCGACGCCGACTATGACGAGCTGAAGCGCCGCGCCCTGGTCATTGAGGCCGCCTTCCCGGCCCTATCCAGCCCCGTCTCCCCGTCCCAGCGCGTCGGCGCCCCCGTCTCGACCCAGTTCGCGGAGGTCCGCCACGGCGTGCCCATGCTGTCGCTGGACAACGCCTTCGACGACGCAGAGGTGCGCGACTTCGTCGCCCGCATCGCCCGCTTTCTGAAGCTGCCGGGCGACGAGCCGATCGCCTTCGTCGCCGAGCCCAAGATCGACGGCCTGTCGGCCAGCCTGCGCTATGAAAAGGGCGTCCTGGTTCAGGGCGCCACGCGCGGCGACGGCAAGACCGGCGAGGATGTGACCGCCAACCTGCGCACGCTGGCCAGCATCCCGCCGAAGCTGACCGGCTCCGGCTGGCCCGACGTCATCGAGATCCGCGGCGAGGTCTACGCCCCCAACGCCGCCTTCGACGCCTTCAACGCGGCGGCCGAGGCCGAAGGCAAGCGCACCTACGCCAACCCGCGCAACTTCGCCGCCGGGTCGCTGCGCCAGAAAGACCCGAAGATCACGGCCCAGCGCCCCCTGACCTTCTTCGCCTACGCCTGGGGCGAGACCTCCGCCCCCTTCGCCGACACCCAGCACGGCGCACTGGAGGCCTTCCGCAGTTGGGGCTTTCAGGTCAACGACCGCTCGACCCGCGTCGAGGGCGCCGAAGGCCTGATCGGCGCCTATCAGACGCTGGAGGCCGACCGCAGCCGCCTCGGCTACGACATCGACGGCGTGGTCTATAAGGTCGACCGGCTGGACTGGCAGCAGCGCCTCGGCTTCATCGCCCGCAGCCCCCGCTGGGCCATCGCCCACAAATTCCCGGCGCAGCAGGCGACGACTGTTCTGGAAGGCATCGACATTCAGGTCGGCCGCACCGGCTCCCTGACCCCCGTCGCCCGCCTGCATCCCGTCACCGTCGGCGGCGTCGTGGTCCGCAACGCCACCCTGCACAACGAGGACGAGATCGCCCGCAAGGACGTCCGCATCGGCGACACCGTCGTCCTGCAACGCGCCGGCGACGTCATCCCCCAGATCGTCGGCGTGGTCGAAACCCTGCGCCCCGACGACGCCCAGCCCTACATCTTCCCCACCACCTGCCCCGTCTGCGGCTCCGAAGCCGTGCGCGAGGGGGACGAGGTCAAGCGCCGCTGCACCGGCGGCCTGATCTGCGACGCCCAGATCGTTGAGCGCCTCAAGCATTTCGTCAGCCGCCGCGCCTTCGACATCGAAGGCCTTGGCGAAAAGCAGCTGATCGCCTTCCACGCGCGCGGCTGGATCAAGGAGCCCGCCGACATCTTCCGCCTGGCCCGCGACGAGGAAAAGCTGGCCCTGCTGCGCGCCGAGGACGGCTATGGCGAGACCAGCGTCGGCAACCTGATCGCCGGGATCGACGCGCGGCGCGTCATCAGCCTCGACCGCCTGATCTTCGGCCTGGGCGTGCGTGAGATCGGCGAGCAGACCTCCTTGGTCCTGTCGCGCGCCTTCGGCAGCTGGACCGCCTTCCGCGACGCCTGCATGGCCGCCGCGAACGGCCTCGCCAGCGACGACTGGAAGACGCTGGCCGCGACCCACGCCATCTCGACCCGCGTGCTGGGCCTGATGGCCGAAGCCCGACCCGCCGCCGACGATCCGTGGCCGGAAGCGCCCATGGATCAGAAGATCGCCCTCGCCTTCCCCGGCATGGCCGCGCCCGCCCGCCGCTCGCTGGCGGAGATCTCAGACGGCTGGACCGATCTGACCCGCTGGGCCGCCGTCGCGCGCAATGAAGGCCCCTCCGACATTCTGAACCAGATCGCGGGCGTCTCCGGCGTCGGCCCGGTCGCCGCCGAGGCTCTGGCCCACTTCTTCCACGAGCCGCACAACCTTCAGGTCGTCGACGCCCTTCTGGCCGAGCTCGAGCGCGTCGAGGACGTGGCCGCCCCCACGACCGACAGCCCCGTGGCGGGCAAGACCGTCGTCTTCACCGGCTCTCTGGAACGCTTCACCCGCGACGAAGCCAAGGCCCGCGCCGAAAGCCTGGGCGCCAAGGTCAGCGGATCAGTGTCGAAAAAGACCGACTACGTCGTCGCCGGTCCGGGCGCCGGGTCCAAGCTGAAGGACGCCGAAAAGCATGGCGTGACCGTCCTGACCGAGGACGAGTGGCTGGCCCTGATCGCCTGATAATTTCCGCCTCCTGTCATGGGGAGGAGAAACGATCTTGACCTAAGGTCATGTAATCCTTTGGCGAACTTGACAATTTCGGCCTTGTTTCCGTCCGAAACCCGGATCACCCTTCGTCCCAGGGATCGCCTCGACGATCCGTCAGAAGGAAAACGCCGATGAAGACCTCCGTCCTGACGGCGCTCGCCGTCGCAGCCGCCGCCCTCGCCTCTCCCGCCCTCGCCGGCGACCCCACCGGCCTGTGGCAAACCTCGACCAACGGCGGCCAGGTCCGCATCGAACGCTGCGGTCAGGCCCTGTGCGGCACGCTCGTCACCTCCAGCCACATCCGCGCCAACCCGGATGTGAAGGACCAGCGCAACAAGGATGAGTCCCTGCGCGATCGCCCCTTGCGCGGCCTGCGTATGCTGTCGGGCTTCACCGGCGGGCCGACCGAATGGCGCGGCGGTTCGGTCTACAACCCCGAGGACGGCGGCACCTATCGCGGCACCATCACCATGACCAACGATAATACACTGCGCCTGCGCGGCTGCATCGTCGCCCCCCTGTGCAAGACCCAGACCTGGACCCGCGTCCAGTAATCCAGGCGGCACAGCCCAAACGAAAAGCGCCTCCCCCGCGATCGCGAGGGAGGCGTTTTTACATCAGCGGTTCAGCGAGCTCATGCCGCCGGGCGCATAACGCTCGCCCGCCGCCGCCCCGCGCGGGAAGACGGCCTCGATCCGCGCCAGATCATCCGGCGTCAGCACGATGTCCGCCGCCGCCGCGTTCTGCTCTAGCGTAGCGATGCGGCGCGTGCCGGGGATGGGAACAAGGTCCTCCCCCTGCGCCAGCACCCAGGCCAGGGCTAGTTGCGCCGCCGTCACCCCCTTGTCCGCCGCGATGGCGCCGACGGCCGCGACCAGATCGAGGTTCTTCTGGAAGTTGTCGCCCGCAAAACGCGGGTTCGTCCGGCGGAAGTCGTCGGGCGCCAAATCGTCGATCGACTTGATCTCCCCTGACAGGAAGCCCCGGCCCAGCGGGCTGTAGGGCACGAAGCCGATGCCCAGTTCGCGCACCACGCCCAGCAGTTCGTCCTCCGGGTCGCGGCTCCACAGCGAATATTCGGTCTGCAAGGCCGTGATCGGATGCTCGGCGTGGGCCTTGCGGATAGTGGCGGGCGCCGCCTCGGACAGGCCCAGAAAGCGAACCTTGCCCTCCTTCACCAGTTCGGCCATCGCCCCGACCGTCTCCTCGATCGGCGTATTGGGGTCGATGCGGTGCTGGTAATAGAGGTCGACGTGATCGACGCCGAGGCGGCTCAGGCTGCCCTCGACCGCGCGGCGCACGTTTGCGGGCGAACCGTCAGTGATCGCCGAGCCGTCCGGCTGGCGATTGATGCCGAACTTGGTGGCGATGAAGGCTTCGTCGCGGCGGCCCTTCAGCGCCTTGCCCAGCAGCACTTCATTGGTGTGGGGGCCGTACATCTCGGCCGTGTCGAACAGGGTGACGCCCAGGTCGAGCGCGCGGTGGATCACCGCGATGGATTGGGCCTCGTCGGCGCCGCCGTAAAAGGCGCTCATGCCCATGCAGCCCAGACCGACGGCCGAGACCTCAGGGCCGCTACGGCCCAGCTTGCGCATCTTCATCCGCGCATTCCTTCTGATGTGAGGGGGTCGGCGGCGCATCCGCCGACCCTCTTCAGATGGGCGCCGTATGGCCTTATTTCAAGGGGGCCGTCTGCGCCTTCAGCCACTCCAGCGCCGCCTTGTCCTTCTGCACGCCGTCGGCCAGCAGAGGCCCGACCTTGGCCAGAACCTCGGCGTGATAGGCGTCGACATAGGCCCGCTCGTCCGCCGTCAACAGCGCCACATCGATCAGGCGGCGGTCCAGCGGCGCCAGCGTCAGTTGCTCAAATCCATGCATCGGCCGCTCGCCGCCCGGAACCTGCGTCGGTGCCGTGACGACCTGCAGCGTCTCGATGCGGATGCCCCACTCGCCCTCGCGGTAATAGCCCGGCTCGTTCGACAGGATCATGCCGGTCAGAAGCGGCTGATCCGTGCCCCAGCCGGCGATACGTTGCGGCCCCTCGTGCACGCCCAGATACGACCCGACGCCGTGGCCCGTGCCGTGGTCGAAGTCGAAGCCGGCGTTCCACAGCGGCTGGCGCGCGATGGCGTCCAGCTGGCGCCCGCTGGTCCCGGCCGGGAAGCGGATCGTCGCCATGGCGATGTGGCCCTTTAGGACCAGGGTGAACATCCGGCGCTGGTCGGGCGTACCCTCGCCGATGGCCATGGTGCGGGTCACGTCGGTGGTCCCGTCCAGATACTGACCGCCGCCGTCGACCAGCAGAAGCGAACCCGCCTCCATCGGCCGGATCTTGGCCCCGACCGGCTTGTAATGCGGCAGGGCGCCGTTCGGCCCAACCCCGGCGATGGTGTCGAAGGACAGGTCCTTCAACATGCCGGTCGCCTCGCGGAAGCCTTCCAGCGCCTCGACCACCGCCCGCTCGTCCGGCAGCTCCTTCTGGGCGACCGTGTCGACCCAGTGCAGGAAGCGGGTCAGGGCCGCGCCGTCGCGAATGTGCGCCTGACGACTGCCCTCGATCTCGACGGCGTTCTTCTGGGCGCGCGGCAGGGCGCAGGGGTCCATGCCGCGCACGATGCTCGCGCCCGCCGCTTCAAGCCGGTCGAAATACCAGGCCGAAGACACCGCCGGATCGATCATCACCTTCTGGCCCGACAGGGCGTCCAACGCGGCGGGCAGCGCCTCGGGCGCCTCCAGCGTCACGGCGTCGCCCAGCCAGCCGGGCAGTTCGTTCGTCACCTTGGCGGGGTCAAGAAAAATGCTTGCCGTCCCGTCCGCCTTCACCACCGCCTGTCCCAGCGGCAGGGGCGTGCGGATCACGTCGCCGCCGCGAATGTTGAACAGCCAGGCCAGCGACGACGGCGCCGTCAGCACGGCGGCCTCGGCCCCGGCCTCAGCGATGGCCTTGCCGATGCGGGCGCGCTTGGACGCGGCGTCCTCGCCGGAATAGCGATCCTCATGCGGGACCACCGGCGCCTGCGGCTGGGCCGGACGCGCGTCGCCCCAGGCCAGATCGATCGGATTAGCCTCGACCGCCTTCAGCGTCGCTCCGGCCTTCTCAACCGCCGCGCGCAGGCTGGTCAGCGCGTCGGGGCTGTGCAGGCGCGGATCATAGCCGATCACCGAACCCGACGGCACGGCCGCCAGCCAGTCGGCCAGTTTGTTCAGAGGCTGCCGCTCGAACAGGGCCTCGTCCGTCTGCGCCTTGGCCTGCACCGTATAACGGCCGTCGACGAAGACGGCCGCGCGATCCTTCAGCACCACGCCCGCCCCGGCCGAGCCGGTGAAGCCGCTGACCCAGGCCAGCCGCTCATTGGCGTCCGGCAGGTATTCGTTCTGATGCTCGTCCTCATGCGGGACCAGCAGGCCGTCGAGGCCCTGCTTGGTCATCTCGGCGCGGAGCAGAGGCAGGTGCTGGGCCCCGAAGGAGGGATCGGTCGTTTCGTCGAATGTCTGGCGCATGATGGCCTCTTACTCCTTCTCCCCTTGCGGGAGAAGGTGGCCCGTCAGGGCCGGATGAGGGGTGAAACACCGTCACCTCGCCTGCTGCGCCGTCACCTGCCGAACAGCAGCAAACACCACGGCCGGATTGCTCAAGACGGCCTCGTTTCCAAAGCGCAACACCGTGAAACCCTGCGCCGTCAGCCAAGCGTCCCGCTCGGCATCAGACTCGGCCCGCAGGACATGAACGCCGCCGTCCAACTCAATGATCAGCCGCAACGCCGGGCAGCAGAAGTCGGCAATGTAGCGCCCGATAGGCGCCTGTCGGCGAAACTTCACGCCCGCCAGCCGTCGATCCCGCAGAAGCTTCCACAGGGCGTCCTCGGCCATGGTCGATTCTTGGCGAGATCGCCGAGCGTTGGCCTGAGTGCGAGGCGAGGGCTTCAACATAGCTAAAGCGTATCACCGAACGACGGTGTTTCACCCCTCATCCGTCAGCCTTCGGCTGCCACCTTCTCCCGCAAGGGGAGAAGGATCACGCCCTCCTACTTCTTCCGCAACTGCAGCGCGCTCCACGCGTCGTGATGGATCGTCTGCTCCACCACGAAGCCCAGCGGCAGATAGGCCTCCAGAATCCGCTCTTCCTGCGTCCGCAGCAGGCCCGACAGGATGGCGACCCCGCCTGACTTCAGCGCCCCGGCGATCTCGGGCGCCAGGAACACCAGCGGCGCGGCCAGGATGTTGGCGAACACCAGATCATAGGGCGCGTGCTGGGCGATGCGCGCGTCGCTCAGGCCATCGGCGAAATAGAACTCGCACCTGGCGTCGTTGATCGCCGCATTCTCATTGGCGATCCGGGCCGAAGGCTCGTCGATGTCGGTGCCGACGGCGATGGGCGAGCCGGTCTTGGCCGCTGCGATCGCCAGCACGCCGGTGCCGCAGCCGACGTCCAGCACCTTCTGGAAGGTCTCAGTCTTCAACAGGTTGTCGAAGGCCTCCAGACAGCCGACGGTCGTGCCGTGGTGGCCGGTGCCGAAGGCGGCGCCCGCGTCGATCTTCAGATTGACCCGGCCCTCGGGGATCCTGCCCTGATCATGGGCGCCGTAGACGAAGAAGCGCCCGGCCTCGACCGGCGGCAGGCCCGACAGGCTCATGGCCAGCCAGTCGGCGTCAGCCAGCTTCTCGACCACGACCTCCAGCCCCGGCGTGGCGCGCAGGATCTCGGCGATGCCTTCGGCCTCTTCCTCGCTGGTCGGGAAGGCGTCGATGCGCCAGATTTCCTGGTCCTCATCCTCTTCCAGGATGGAATAGGTGGCGCCTTCCAGCAGGGGGTTGGCGTCGATGGCGGCGGCGGCGGCTTCGGCCGGGGCGCGGTCGCCGCGTGCGATCACCTGAACTGCGGATTCGGACATTTCTTAAACACCGTTATAATAACGAATCGCCAGTACGGGCTTGGTTCTCACGCCCGTGTCCAACGAGGGGTCGGGGAGTTCATGGCCAAAGCACCGTCTGAGACGAAACCTGCCGCGAAAGCGGCCTCTGCCGCTTCCAAGCCGAAACCGGCGGCAAAGTCGAGCGCAACAGCGACAAAAGCTGACGCCAAGCCCAAGACCGTAAAGGCGGCCGCCGCGACGAAGGCTCCCGCCAAAACCGCCGCCGCAAAGCCGGCGACCAAGCCTGCAGCGACCAAGGCGGCCGCTTCCAAGACGACGAAGACACCGGCCGCCAAGGCTGCGGCTCCCAAGGCTGCGGCTCCCAAGGCTGCGACTTCCAAGGCTCCGGCGAAGGCCGCCGCCGCCAAGACCGCCCCGGCCAAGAAACCCGCCGCCAAATCAACTACAGCCAAGCCTGCGGCGACCAAGGCCGCTGCGCCGAAAAAACCCGCCGCGCCCAAGAAGGCCGCCGCCGCTCCGGTCGAGACGCCGGTCGCCGCCTCCCTGGCGCCCGCGCCTGTGGCGCCCGCCGGGGCCAAGCCGGCGCCCAAGTCGGAGCCGGTCGTCGCGACCGCGCCCGTCGCCGCCGAGCCTCCGGTTCAGGCCGCCGCGCCCGCCCCTGCCGCCGAGCCGGTGAAGCCTGTCGCCAGGCCCGCCCCCGAAAAGAAGAAGGGCTTCTTCGCCCGTCTGTTCGGGTTGTGATCCGGCGCTGATCGCCAACAAGAAAGGCCGGAGAGGACATCCTCTCCGGCCTTTTTCAATTCGCGTCTTCCGCAGGTTTTTAGGCCGGCGGCAGGTCTTCCGCCAGGATCGCCATTTCGAACATGTAGGAACCGGCTTCGTCCTCATCCTCGAACACCACGCCGATGAACTCGTCGTCGACATAGACTTCGGCGGAATCGGCGACCTTGCGGCCCTTCACCTTGATGCCGCCGTGGTTGAAAGTGCGCTTCAGGTGCGTCTCGACGCGCTTCAGATCGTTCTCGGTCACGGGGTCAGCCTCGTTTTGGCGCCGAAGCGCATATCGTTGGGCGCGGACCCTAGAGAAGCCGTCCCGCCTTGGGAAGCCCGAGGCGAAGCGTGCGCTTCAGGCGTCCACAGGCGACGCATCTCAGATCACGAAGTCATAGACGATGTCGGACAGCGTATGATCCATCGTCCGCGCGGGCGTGGCGTCGGTCGGACAGTTGACCAGCCGCGCAGGCACCCCCGCCACGGTGCAGCCCGCCGGCACGGGTTTGAGCACCACCGAGCCCGACGCCACCTTGGCGTAGTCGCCGATGGTGATGTTGCCCAGCACCTTGGCCCCCGCGCCCAGCAGGACGCCGCGCCCGATCTTCGGATGGCGGTCGCCGCGCTCGGCCCCGGTCCCGCCAAGGGTCACGGCGTGCAGCATCGACACCTCGTCGCCCACCACCGCCGTCTCGCCGATGACGATGCCCGTGCCGTGGTCCAGAAAGACGCCCGAGCCGATCCGCGCCGCCGGGTGGATGTCCAGCTGGAACAGCTCCGAGATCCGGCTCTGGAAGTGAAACGCCAGGGTGTCGCGGTCCTGCGCCCACAGCCAGTGCGCCACGCGCCAGGCCTGCAGCGCCTGGAACCCCTTGAAATACATGAAGGGCTGCAACAGCGAGCGGATCGCCGGATCGCGTTCCTGCACCGCCTTCAGGTCCGCCTCGGCGGCGGCCACGATGCCCGGATCGGCGGCGAAGGCCGACAGCGCCACCTCGCGCACCGTCATGGCGCCCAGCTCCGCATCGCCCAGCTTGCGCGCGATCTGGAAGCTCAGCGCCCCGGCGAAATCATCGTGCGCCAGCACCACGGCGTTCAGCTGCGACGCCAGACGCGGCTCCTCGCGCGCGGCGTCCTCGGCTGCGGCGCGCAGCTGCGCCCACAGGTCCGGCTGTTGCGGCACGATTTCCAGCTTGGCCATCAGGCTTCCTTAAACTTCGGCTCGACCCTACGCGCCCAGCATGGAACGCGCCAGCGCGGCGGGCAGTTCGCCTTCGCGCGCCATATGGTAGGCCCGGTAGGCCGTCGCCACCGTCAGCCCGTCGCGCACCGCGCCCCGCGCGATCTCGGCCATCAGCTCGCCAAACGGCACGCGCGCCGACAGAAAGACCTCCGTCTCGTCCGGCGCCGTCTCGGTCGCGCTCAGGCCCCACGCCACCCAGGTCATCGCCCGCTCGTCGGTGATGGAGTTGGACAGGTCCACGTCCAGCGCCGCGCGCCAGTGCTGCGCCGTCAGCCCCGCCTCCTCGGCCAGTTCCCGCTTCACGGCCTCGAAGGGGTCTTCCCCCTCCGGCGCCCCGCCCTCGGGCATCTCCCACGAATAGCGCATCAGGGCGAAGCGATGCTGCCCGACCAGAGTGACCGTCCCGTCGTCATGCAGCGGCAGCACGCCCGTCCCCACATTCTTGGGCCGCACGACCACATAGTCGGCGTCGGCCCCCGTCGGCGCCACGGCCGGGTGGCGCGTCACCCGCATCCAGGGCGTATCGACCAGAACGCTGTCGCACAGGCTGCGCCACGGCGGCGTTTCGGCCAGGCCCTCGGCCCAGCGAGGCTTGATGTCGCGGATCTTGCTCATGCCCCTGCTATGGCGCCGCGCGCCTCGAAAGCCTAGCTATCGGCCATGAGCCCGTCAGACCTGTCCGCCGCCCTGCCCCTGCCCGTCCGTTCGCAAGAGCTGCTGTCGCGGCTGGCCGTGCGCCGCTCGGCCTCAGCCCAGTTGCTGACCCTGCCCGGCCCCACGGACGCCGAGGTCGAGCAGATGCTTCTGCTGGGCGCCCGCACGCCGGATCACGGCAAGCTCTTCCCGTGGCGCTTCGTCATCCTTGGCCCGCGCAGCCGCGCCGAACTGTCCGAGGCCCTCGCCGCCCTGGGCGAAACCCAGAACCGCACCGGAAAAGAGATCGCCTCCCTGGCCAAGCTGGCCAATCCGCCGCTGACCATTATGGTCGTCTCGACCCCCATCGAAGGCCACAAGGTCCCGGTGTGGGAGCAGCAGCTGTCCGCCGGCGCCGTCTGCATGAACCTTGAACACGCCGCGAACGCGCTGGGCTATTCGGCCAGCTGGATCACGGACTGGTATTCCTACGACCCGGCCGCCGTCGCCCTGTTCGGCGTCGAGGACGGCGAGAGCATCGCCGGCTTCATCCACGTCGGCTCCCTGACCGAGCCCCCGCTGGAGCGCCCCCGCCCCAACTTGGAGCACAAGGTGACGGCGCGGCCGTAGCGCTCCCTTCTCCCCTTGTGGGAGAAGGTGGCTCGCGCAGCGAGACGGATGAGGGGTGTCAGCGCACCGGTATCCGATTGCATCATCCGCTCGGAGCAAAGGCTGCAAGCGTCACGCCGACACCCCTCATCCGAGCGCCTCCGGCGCCCACCTTCTCCCACAAGGGGAGAAGGACGCCCTACCCCTGTTCCTCCTCCGGCCGGTGCACGATCGACACCAGCACCACCGAGATGATCATCAGCAGGAACCACGCCCCCAGCTTGTTCAGGCTGACCATCTCCCATCCGTCGCTCTGCCCCGGATAGACCCAGGCCCGCGCGAACGTCCCCAGGTTCTCCGCGAACCAGATGAACAGCGCCACCAGCCCATAGCCCAGCAGCAGCGGCATCGACCGCCGCGTCCGGTCGGCGGTGAAGTAGAACCACCCCCGCGCGAACAGCAGCCCCGTCGCAGCGAACAGCGCCAGCCGCACGTCCGGCAGCCAGTGGTGCGCAAAAAAGTTGACGTAGATCGCCGCCGCCAGCACCCACGTCGTCCACAGCGGCGGATAGCGCCGCACCCGGATATGGAAGATGCGCTGCACCCGCGCGATGTAGCTGCCCACCGCCGCATACATGAAGCCCGAGAACAGCGGCACGGCGCCGATCCTCAGCACCGACTCCTCCGGATAGATCCACGACCCGTGCCAGGTCTTGAACAGCTCCATGATCGTCCCGGCGACATGGAACAGGAAGATGACCCGCGCCTCCTCCCAGCTCTCCAGCTTCAGGGCCAGCATCGCCGCCTGTATCCCCAGCGCCCCCAGCACCAGAAAGTCATAGCGCGCCAGCGGCGCCTGATCCGGCCAGAACAGAAACGTCCCCAGGATCAGCGCCAGCATCGCCCCGCCGAACAGACACGCCCACCCCTGCTTCAGCCCGAACCACAGGAACTCATAGGCGTAACGGCGAAGCCGCGAGCGGTCGGCCCACGCCTCGGCGCGGGTCATCAGGCGGCGACCCCAGGCTTCGAGCGGGAGACGGGGGGATGGGGTCATGGGTAGGCTATGCAGAAAAAACCGGGCGTTGGGCGGAAATCGGTTGGCGCGCAGAAAGTGGACTTATCCATAAAGCCGCTTAGCTTGGCTTGTCTCCCGTCAATCGCCTCCTCCGAGCTTTATGGTCGCTACCACCTATCCTCCCGGCTTCATCAAGAAGGTTCGCGATCGGATCGCCCGGATTATCGAAGCCCAGGGTGCCTATGAAGTGCCCGCGATCTGCCGCCGGTACGGATTGGCCGATGGAGACAGCGCGGAGTCCATGAGCGGCAAGTTTAAATACGTTAACAAGCGGCTCATCGAGTTACCCAACGATCGCGTCGTTGAAGTCGCCCGCTCAGTCGCTCATGATGAAGGCGATGACGAGCTCTTGAGCCTCATCGCGAGCATTGAATCCAAGCCCTCGCTGACCACCGCCACAGGCATCCAGCTACCACGCCGCACCTATTTCGCAGAGCGCAACGGCAGAGGATCATCAGGCGGCAAACTCGACCTCAACGCCATAAAAACTCTGTTCCAGGCCGAGTTCGATCACTGGGAGAACGAGGGCTACTTCCAAGAGCACTTCGGCTTCTACTGCATGGACGCCGAAACGATACCCGGCAAGCTTGGCTCCAACATCGAAGCTCGAATGCTGTACAGCCTAGGGAAAAATAACCTGTGGCCCATCGCATACCACATCACGAACTATTCCGAAGACGACCTATTCAGCGTCATCGAGTACCTGTTCGATCACATCAGCAAGCCCATCAAGGGCACAATGCACTCATGGAATGACTGCGGGATGCACTGGGAAACCTTTGACGGGCCTGCGGGACAGGTCAATTTCCGATCCGTCATCAATATGCTGCTAGCGCGCTACAAGGATGGTTGGGAGCTCTCTCCTACTGGCGAGATCACCGAGCGAGCACCCGAGGGCACGGAGAACCTCCTAAGCGCCATACTACCTCATGGCGACGCGAACATTCATGGCCGGGTGCAATCCGCGATCATCAAGTTTCGCCAGCGCCAATCCACTGCTGATGATCGGCGGGATGCCGTGCGCGACCTCGCTGACGTACTGGAATACCTGCGTCCCGAAGCCAAGAAGGTGCTGGCCAAGAAGGACGAACGCGCACTCTTCGACATCGCAAATAACTTCGGAATCCGTCACCACAACCCCGCGCAGCAGACTGACTACGACCCAGCAATCTGGCTCAGCTGGATCTTCTACTTCTATCTCGCTACCATCCACGCGGTTGTACGGTTGATTGCCAAGAGTCAGGTAAACGCTGCCTCAAACACAGCCCCACATTAAGGCTCACCCCCGCCCGCGATACGTCGCCACGCCCTGATCCGGCAGCCACACGCCCTCCAGCGGCGCGCCGGTCTGCCAGAAGACGTCGATGGGGATGCCGCCGCGCGGGTACCAATAGCCGCCGATGCGCAGCCATTTCGGTTGCAGCAGTTCGGCCAGACGCTTGCCGATGGCGACGGTGCAGTCCTCATGGAAGGCGCCGTGGTTGCGGAAGCTGGTCAGGTACAGCTTCAGGCTCTTGCTCTCGACCAGCCAGTCGCCCGGCACATAGTCGATGACGATATGGGCGAAGTCGGGCTGGCCCGTCACCGGGCACAGGCTGGTGAACTCCGGCGCGGTGAAGCGCGCCACATACAGCGTGTCGGCGTGCGGATTGGGCACGCGCTCCAGCACCGCCTCTTCCGGGTTGGTCGGGGCGGCGGTCTGGACGCCGAGCTGGCTGAGGCTGTCGGTATAGTGGGTCATGCCCGCCATTTAGGCCTTCGCCCCGCCAAAGAAAACGCCGCCCCCGTCGCAATCGGCCATCCCCCCATTTCGCCTGTGCTAGACTGCGCTCCGGCCGAGGGGACGGCGGAGGGCGATTTCAGACGATTCAGACGAATTGGACTCTGTTTTTTCCGAGCGTTCTTTAGTCGCCTGTTTCAGGAGCATCCATGATCCTATCTGCCAGGTTTGGCTTTGCCTTGGGCGCCCTCATGATCGTTTCAGGGGGTGTCGCCCTGCCCTCGGCGACTCTAGCTCAGGACGCCGATCAAGCCTTGCCGCCCCCGCGCTGGCGCGTGCCGCCGCAGGCCTCTGTCGATGACTTCCCTGAAGCGGCCCTGCAGGCGGACGCCAGCGGAGCCGCCGTGATCGCCTGCGACGCCACGCCGGACGGCAGCCCCGTCAACTGCGAAGTCCGTTCTGAAACGCCTCCGGGTATGGGCTTCGGTCAGGCCGCCCTCGGCATCGTGCAACGCGGACGCGTGGTGGTCAGCGATGACGGCGCTGACGCGGCCTCTCGCCGTTTCGCCGTCCGCGTGCCGTTCAATCTCAGCCCCGAGCCGCCTCCGACGGAAACGGCGGCGACGTTCGCCAATGTGGAAGCCCGGTGGCTGACGCCGCCTCGCCCCACAGCGTCTGATTATCCGCAAAGGGCGGTCGATCGCGGCCTCTCGGGCGGCGCCGCCGTTCGTTGTGAAGTGGCGCTGTCAGGCAAGCCGACCAACTGCGCCGTTGTCGCCGAGGTTCCTCCCGGCAGCGGGTTCGGAGAAGCGGCCGTCAAAATCGTCCGTCGGGGACGGCTGAACCCCGCGACGATCCGGCCGGAAGAGGTCGGGTCCGCCTTCGTCGTCACCGTGCCCTTCAGCATCCACTGATGCGATTTCAGACGATTCAGACGAATTGGACTCTCTTTTTTCTCCTTCTCCCCCTGTGGGAGAAGGTGGGCGCCGGAGGCGCTCGGATGAGGGGTGTCGGCGCAAGTTTCGCTGTTCTGCGCCTCAACCGTGCAGTCATCGGATGCGGAGGCGCTCACCCCTCATCCGTCAGGCTTCGCCTGCCGCCTTCTCCCTCAAGGAGAGAAGGGCGCTGGAACGCATTGCCTTCCCTGACGACAGCCGGTTAGCGTAGCCAAAAGAAACCCAGGAGAGACGACCCGTGGCTATTCCCGCTTCCCTCCAGTCCGGCCTGAAGTTGCCGGTGATCGCCTCGCCCATGTTCCTGGTGTCCGGGCCGGATCTGGTGGTCGAGGCATGTAATGCGGGCGTGATCGGCACCTTCCCCTCGCTGAACCAGCGCACGACCGAGGGCTATCGGGAGTGGCTGCACGAGATCAAGTCGCGGCTGACGCCCGACGCCGCCCCCTTCGGCGTCAACCACATCGTCCACCCGACCAATCCGCGCCTGATGGCCGACATGATGGTCTCGGTCGAAGAGAAGGTGCCGCTGATCATCACCTCCCTGGGCGCCGTGCGCGACGTGGTGGATGCGGTGCACGGCTATGGCGGCGTGGTCTTCCACGACATCGCCAATGTGCGTCATGCGCGTAAGGCCGCCGAGGCCGGGGTCGACGGCCTGATCCTGGTCGCCAACGGCGCGGGCGGGCATGCGGGCGTGGTCAACCCCTTCGCCCTGATCAATGAGGTGCGCAGCTTCTATGACGGGACCATCATCCTGGCGGGCGCCCTGTCGACCGGGCAGGACGTGGCGGCGGCGCTGATGATGGGCGCCGACTTCGCCTATATGGGCACCCGCTTCATCGCCACGACCGAGAGCGCGGCCCAGCCCCACTACAAGGACCTGATCGTCCAGTCGGGTTCGGCGGACATCACCTACACCCCGGCGGTGTCCGGCATTCCGGCCAACTTCCTGACGCCCTCGCTGGTCGAGAACAGGATCGACCCCAAGTCCCTGCCCGAGCACAAGCTGGACATGGGCGAAGAGGCCAAGGCGTGGAAGACCATCTGGTCCGCCGGTCAGGGTTCGGGCGCCATCCACGACGTGCCGACGACGGCCCAGCTTGTCGCTCGGCTGACGGACGAGTTTTCGCAGGCCTGTGATAAATTCGACAAGAAGCGCCTCTAGGAAGCGGCCTCGAAGCTCACCCTGTCGAGGCCGACCATGCGCATTCTGACGACCGCCCTTCTGGCGACCGCCCCGCTCCTGATCCTGGCCTCGACGGCCCAGGCCCAGGAGATGCCCGGCCGCTGGAGCTTCAGCGCCGGCGCCGCCAGCGACAACCGCTCCAAGGACGCCTCCAAGTCCGACGGCGACCCCTTCATCTGGGGCGCCGCCGAATGGGAAAGCGAAAGCGGCCTCTTCTACGTCAGCCCCGCCGCCGAAACGATAAAGAGCGGCGGCTCGGAGCTGGAGCTGGAGCTGACCGGCGGGGTGCGTCCGCAATGGGCGGGCTTCGACTTCGACCTGAACGTCGCGCACAAATGGCGCGTGAACGCTGACCCCGGCTATGACGACAAGTCGTGGGAGTTCACGGCCGACATGAAGCGCTCGATCGGCCCGGCCAGCGCCCGCCTGCGGCTGCAGCACTCGCCCGACGGCGCCGGTTCGGTGAAGGCCTGGACCTGGGTCGCGGTGCGCGGCGGCTGGGACTTCACCGACAAGCTGAACGTCTCGGCCGAGGTCGGCCGTCGCGAGCAGAACAACAGCGTCGACTACACCGGCTACAACATCGGCGCGACCTACGCCCTCACCTCCAATCTGGAGGCCGAGCTGCGCTGGCACGGCACCAACGCCAAGGTTCCGGGCGAGCAGTACGCCGACGCCCTGGTCGCCGGGATCAGCGTCTATTTCTGACCGGCCGCGCCGCGTTTCGGGCGCCGGTTTCATCTTTGCCGCGAAAAGGCTTAGGCTGACGCCATGACTTTTCGACCGACGACTTTGGAACGTGCCTACCAACTGGCCCAAAGCGGCGCCTGCCGGACCGTAGGCGACGTCAAACAGGCCCTGAAGACCGAGGGGTATGAGCGGATTCAGGACGCCCTTTACGGCTCAACCATCACCTCGGCCCTGCGCAAACTGTGTCAGGAGAACTGGATTTCGCCGCCGGAAACCGCCGAGCCCTGAACCCCGCCCCTTGCATTAGGGCGATGGAGGGTCCACCCTAGTGAGGTCGATCTCTCTGCGTAACGCTCTGCCTTCTGCCCCGCGCACCGAGGTCTAAGCCGATCCATACAGACCCGACAGGCCATCAGGGACGTTCTCTGAGGCCAACTTCTAGCGGAGGTCCTGAAAATGGCTACCGGCACTGTAAAATGGTTCAACTCCACCAAGGGCTACGGCTTCATCCAACCGGATGACGGCGGCAAGGACGTCTTCGTCCACATCTCGGCCGTCGAAGCTGCCGGCCTGCGCGGCCTGGACGAAAACCAAAAGGTTTCCTACGAAATCGAGCGCGACCGTCGCTCGGGCAAGGAATCGGCTGGTCAACTGAAGACCGAAGGCTGATCCGGCTCCATCGCCGACCGCGTCAGCAATGACGGGCCGACGATGACAGGATTTAAAGCGCGCAGGGGTCGCCCTCTGCGCGCTTTTCTTATGCGGGTTTCAGTTGGACGAAGTCCGCGCCGGTGGGCGACTGGAACAGGCGCAGACCGAACTCCGGCAGGATCGCCAGCAGGTGGTCGAAGATGTCGCCCTGGATCGCCTCATACTCGGCCCAGGCCGTGGTGGCGGTGAAGGCGTAGATCTCCAGCGGCAGGCCCGTCTCCGTCGGCTGCAGCTGACGCACCAGCAGGGTCATGTCCTGACGGATGCCGGAGTGGTTCTCCAGATAGTTCTGCACATAGGCGCGGAAGGCGCCGATGTTGGTCGAGCGGCGCATATTGACCGGGTCACGCCCCGCCGCGACCAGTTTGGCGTTCCAGTCCGCCATCTCGGCGCTCTTGTCGGCTAGATAGTCGTCGATCAGCAGGAAACGCCGCATCCGGTCGCGCTCGTCCTCGGTCAGGAAGCGCGCGCTGGTCTGGTCGATCAGCAGGGCGCGCTTGATACGACGCCCGCCGCTTTCCTGCATCCCGCGCCAGTTACGGTAGGACTCGCTGATCAGCCGCCAGGTCGGGATGGTGGTGATCGTCTTGTCCCAGTTCTGGACCTTCACCGTGTGCAGGGCGATGTCGATGACGTCGCCGTCGGCGTTGACCTGGGGCATCTCGATCCAGTCGCCGACGCGCAGCATGTCGTTGGAGTTCAGCTGAACCGACGCCACCAGCGACAGGATGGTGTCCTTGAACACCAGCATCAGCACCGCCGCCAGCGCCCCAAGGCCCGACAGCAGCAGCAACGGCGACCTGTCGATCAGGGCCGCGATCACCAGAATGGTGGCGATGGCGTAGATGACGATCTTCAGGACCTGCAGATAGCCCTTGATGCTGCGTCGATGGGCGCGTGGCGAGCGGGCGTAGATGGCGTTGGCCATGTCCAGAGCGGCGCCGATGCCGATGGCCACGGCCACGATCATGAAGGCGCCGGCGACGTTCTGGATCAGGGTGACGACGCCGGGCGCCAGATGCGGCACGCTGCTGATCCCCTGATGGATGATGACGGCGGGCACGACGCGGGTGAAGCTGCGCACCACCGGCCTGAGCAGAACGTCGAGATCATGCACCGCCCGGCCGACCACTCTCAGGATCAGCCGGGTCAGGATACGGCGGACCACAAAGTCCGCGATAAAGGCGACAAGGGCGAGAAGACAGAGCCCGATCAGCATCTCCGCGATCGGAAACTCCGCCAGGCGATCACGCATGGCGTCGAAATCAAACATGGCCCCAGCCTAGGCAGGCCAGCCGGGGATTTGAACCCCCGGCGCTTAATCAGCCTCAGCCGATGGCCTGATCCAGATCGGCGATCAGGTCATCGATGTCCTCTACGCCGACCGACAGGCGGATCAGGTTATCGGTGACGCCGCCGGCCTCGCGCACTTCCTTCGGCACGCTGGCGTGGGTCATGATGGCCGGGTGGTTCACCAGGCTTTCGACGCCGCCCAGCGACTCGGCCAGGGTGAAGACCTGCACCCGCTCCAGCACCCGCTTGGTGCGCTCAAGATCGCCGTCGATCAGCACCGTGACCATGCCGCCGAAGCGGCCGTTCATCTGACGCGCGGCCAGTTCGTGCTGCGGATGGCTGATCAGGCCCGGATAGATGACCTTGGCGACGCCCTTACGATCTTCCAGCCAGCGCGCGACGGCCAGGGCGTTCTCATTGTGCGCCTTCATGCGCAGGCCCAGCGTCTTCAGCCCCCGGTTGGCCAGGAAGGCGTCGAAAGGCCCCATGATCCCGCCCACCGAGTTCTGCAGGAACTTCAGCTGAGCCGCCATTTCGGCGTCCTTGGCCACCAGAACCCCGCCGACGATGTCGGAGTGGCCGTTCAGATATTTGGTCGCCGAGTGCATGACCACATCGGCGCCGAGCGTCAGCGGCTGCTGGCTCCACGGCGTGGCGAAGGTGTTGTCGACCACCAGGATCAGCTTGTGCGCCTTGGCGATCTTCGACAGGGCCTCGATATCGGCCAGCTTCATCAGCGGATTGGTGGGCGTCTCGACCCACAGCATCCGCGTCCTGTTGGTGATCGCCGCCTCGACGGCGGCCAGATCGGTCAGGTCGATATAGCTGAAGTCCAGCCCCATCGAACGACGGCGCACCCGCTCGAACAGCCGCCACGAGCCGCCGTACAGGTCGTCGCCGGTGATGATGTGCGAACCCGCGTCCAGCAGCTCCAGCGCCGTCGAGGTCGCCGCCATGCCCGATCCGAAGCCGAACGCCTGGACCCCGCCTTCCAGATCGGCGATGCAGGCCTCGAACGCCTCGCGCGTCGGGTTCTTGCCGCGGGCGTATTCATAGCCCTTGTTCACGCCCGGGCTTTCCTGGGCGTAGGTCGAGGTGGCGTAGATCGGCGTCATCACCGCGCCCGTCGTCGGGTCCGGCCGCTGGCCCGCATGGATGGCGCGGGTCGAGAAGCCCTGGCGGTTCTTCAGTTCAGACATGGGCTTACCGGTTCAGGCTGAGGTGGTTGATCAGGTCGGTGCGGGTGATCAGGCCGACGAAGGTCTCTCCGTCCAGCACGATGGCGACGCGGTCACGGTCGAAGACCGGGATCAGGGCGTCCAGAGATTCCGTCACCTGAAGCGTGTCCAGATCACGCGTCATGGCCGAGGCGACCGGCTTGGCGAAGCGTTCCTGACGGGTGATGTCGTCGGTGTTCATGATGTGGACGATGTCGCTCTCGTCCAGAATACCGACCAGGCGGCCGTCCTGAATGACCGGCAGTTGCGACAGGCCGTCGCCGCGCATCCGCTTGAAGGCGGTGTCCAAGGTGTCTTCCGGCCCGATAACCACCACGTCGCCGGCGGCGTATTTGCGGTTGATCAGGTCGGACAGGTCGCCGTGCAGTTCGCGCTCGGCTAGCCCCTGATCGGCGAGCCAAGCGTCGTTGTAGACCTTGGACAGATATTTGGCGCCGGTGTCGCAGACGAAGGTCACGACCCGCTTCGGCTCGGTCTGTTCGCGGCACCAGCGCAGGGCCGTGGCGATCAGGGTGCCGGACGACGATCCCGCCAGAATGCCTTCCTTCAGCAGCAGCTCGCGCACCGTGGCGATCGCCTCGGCGTCGGGGATGGAATAGGCGACGTCGATCAGATCGGGATCGGTCGTCTCAGGCATGAAGTTCTGGCCGATGCCTTCGACCGTATAGCTGCCGTCCGGCCCGGCCACGCCGTCATTGACCAAGCCCGCCAGCGCCGAGCCGACCGGGTCGGCCAGAATGATCTTGGCCTTGGATCCCTGCGCCTTGAAGTAACGCGCATTGCCGGTAATCGTCCCGCCAGAGCCGATCCCGGCGACGAAGGCGTCGATATCGCCGTCCATCTGCTCGAAGATTTCCGGGCCGGTCGTCTTGAAGTGGGCTTCGGAGTTGGCGTCGTTGGCGAACTGGTTGACGAAATAGCCGCCCGGAATCTGCTGGGCCAGACGCTCGGCCATGTCGGTGTAGTATTCGGGATGGCCATGCGGCACGTCCGAGCGGGTCAGGCGCACATCGGCGCCCATGGCGCGCAGGTGCTGGATCTTCTCCTTCGACATCTTGTCGGGGATGACCAGCAGGACGTTGTAGCCCTTCTGCTTGCCGACCAGGGTCAGGGCCAGGCCGGTGTTGCCCGCCGTGGCCTCGACGATGGTGCCGCCCGGTTTCAGCCAGCCCGCCTTCTCAGCCGCCTCGATCATCGACAGGGCGATGCGGTCCTTGATGGAGCCGCCGGGGTTCTGGCTCTCCAGCTTGAGGAACAGGCGGCAGGGGCCGGTGTCGATCCGCGTCACCTCGACCATCGGCGTCTTGCCGATCAGGTCCAGCAGACTCTTGGCCGGACGGCTGAGAACAGGGGCGTCGGTCATCGACATGAAGGCAGGCTCCGTTGCACGCTTTCGAATGAAGCTGGGCGTCCGCCCCTTCGCGGTCAACTCCTGCAAGTTTTCACCCTTTCGCCGAGAAGCGCGTTAGAAAGGGCGCAATGGTCAAGACTCCCAAACGCCCCGCTGCGGGCCTGCCCGACAAAGAATCCCTGATCGCCTTCCTTCGTGAGGCAGGAGAAGCCGAAAAGGCCGACATCGCGCGCGCCTTCGGCCTGAAGGGCGCCGAGCGACGCCAGATGCGCGACATGCTGAAGGAGCTGGAGGCCGAGGGCCGCCTCAGCAAACGCGGCCGCAAGGGCTTTTCCGAGGTCGGCGCACTGCCCCCGGTCGGCGTCGCCGACGTGGTGGACCGCGACGCCGATGGCGAACTTTACGTCCAACTGGTCAAGGGCGGAGAGGATGCGCCGCGCGCCGTCCTGATGCCTGATCGCGAGGGTCGCGGCCCCGCGCCCGGCATGGGCGACCGCCTGCTGGTCAAGTTCAGCCAGGGCGTCGACGGCTGGGAAGCGCGTCTGGTCAAGCGGCTGGATACCGGCGGCAACCGCGTGCTGGGCGTCATCCGCAAATCGGCGCGCGAGACGCGGGTCGAGCCGGTCGACAAACGCTCCAAGGACGTGCTGGTCGTGCCACAGGCTCAGGCGGCGGACCTGCGCGACGGCGATCTGGTGCTGGCCGCCGTCGAAAAGGGCGAGCATCGCTATGGCCCCAAGCGCGGCAAGATTCTTGAGAATATCGGGCGTGAAGACGACCCGCGCGCCGCCTCCATCATCGCCATCCACGCCCACGGCGTGCCGACCGGCTTCTCCGAAGCCGTGGAGCGCGAGGCCGAGGATCAGGCTGTCCCGACGCTGAAGGGGCGCGAGGACCTGCGTCACGTCCCCTTCATCACCATCGACCCGGCCGACGCGCGCGACCATGACGACGCCGTCTATGCCGAGCGTGATGAAGACCCGGCCAATGCGGGCGGCTGGATCGTCTGGGTCGCCATCGCCGACGTCGCCGCCTATGTGCGCCCGAACACGGCGCTGGACCGCGAGGCGCGGGCCAAGGGCAACTCGACCTACTTCCCCGATCGGGTCGAGCCGATGCTGCCCGAAATCCTGTCCAACGGCCTGTGCAGCCTGAAGCAGGGCGAGAACCGCGCCTGCATGGCCGTGCGCATGGTCTTCGACAAGGACGGCAGGAAGACCGGGCACAAGTTCACGCGCGGCCTGATGCGTTCGCACGCCAAGCTGTCCTACGAGCAGGCGCAATCCGCCATCGACGGCCTGCTGGACGACGCCACCGGGCCGATCATGGAGACGATCCTCTATCCGCTGTGGAACGCCTATCGCACCATGCTAAAGGGCCGCGAGCGCCGCAGCCCCCTGGCCATCGAAAGCCCCGAGCGCCGCATCATCATGTCACCCGACGGCGGCATCGCCGGCATCCAGCCGCGCAAGTCGCTGGAAGCTCACCGCCTGATCGAAGAGATGATGATTCAGGCCAACGTCTGCGCCGCCGAGACGCTGGAGAAGACGCACACGCCGCTGATCTATCGCGTCCACGACGCGCCCACCCAGGAGAAGATCTTCAACCTGGCCGACTTCCTGCACACCATCGGCAAGCCGTGGAACAAGGGCGAGGCGCCGAACACCAAGCGCTTCAACAAGCTGCTGGAAGAAACCCGCGACACCCCGCACGCCGAGGTCGTCAACGAAGTCGTCCTGCGCACCCAGATGCAGGCCATCTACTCGCCGGACAACGTCGGCCACTTCGGTCTTCACCTGGACCGCTACGCCCACTTCACCTCGCCGATCCGGCGCTATTCGGACCTGATCGTCCATCGCGGGCTGATCCGGGTGCTGAAGCTGGGATCAGACGGCCTGACCGACCGCGAGATCGCCGAGTTGGGCGGCATCGCCGAACACGTCACCGAGACCGAGCGCCGCTCCATGGCCGCCGAACGCGACGCGATGGACCGCTACATCGCCGCCTTCCTTGAAGAGCACGTAGGCGCGACCTTCATCGGCCGGATCACCGGCGTCACCCGCTTCGGCCTGTTCATCCGGCTGGACGAGACCGGCGCCGACGGCCTGGTCCCGGTCTCGACGCTGGGCGACGAATACTTCACCCACGACGACCGCGCTCACGCCCTGGTCGGCGAGCGGTCGGGCAAGCGCTTCCCGCTGGGCCGCCGGGTCGAGGTGCGGTTGATGGAGGCCACGCCCGTCACCGGCGGTCTGGTGCTGGAAATGCTGTCTGAACCGGACCCGCGCGATCCGAACGCCCCGGCTCCGCGTTACGGCATGCGCGGAAGAGGCGGCGACGGCCCGCCCAAGCGCGGAAAAGGCCGCCCCGGCGGGCCCAAGCCCCGCAACGGCGCCAAGCCCTCCGGCGGCCTGAAGGGCGTCAGAAAGGGCAAGCGGCGGTGAGGAATATCACGTCCCTTCATCCCTCGAGGGAGAAGGTGGGCGCCGAAGGCGCTCGGATGAGGGGGCTGTATCCGCAGGCGGGACGACAGACGTTGAGGGCGCAGCAAGCGCCCCCCTCATCCGTCTCGCTCCGCGAGCCACCTTCTCCCCCGGCGGGGAGAAGGCAGGAGTTTTTGCGATGAAACCGCTCCCCTTCGACGCGGCGCAGGACCTCGCCGATGCGCCGCGTACCGGGGGCGCCCAGCGCCCCAAGGACGCCGCCACCCTGATCCTGACGCGCGACGCCAAGCGACCCGAGGTGCTGATGGGCCGCCGGGCGCCGGGCCATGTCTTCATGGCCTCGAAGTGGGTGTTTCCGGGCGGACGCATCGAGCGGGCTGATTTCACCGCCGCCTCCGACGGCTCCCTGGCTCCCGACGCCGCGCGTCGGCTTGAAGCGGAAATGCCCGCCCGCCGCGCCCGCGCCCTGGCCCTGGCCGCCGTACGCGAGACCTTTGAAGAGACGGGGCTGATCCTGGGCCGCGCGGCGCCGACCGCCTCGGTCGCCGGGCCGTGGCGGGAGTATCGTCAGGCAGGCGCCCTGCCCGATCTGTCGGTTCTGTCCTATGTGGCGCGCGCCATCACGCCGCCGGGCCGACCGCGCCGCTTCGACGCCCGCTTCTTCATGGCCCCGGTGGAAGCTCTTCGCGATCCGGACCGTATCGAAGGCTCAGGCGAACTGGACGAGATCGCCTGGATTCGGCTGGACGAGGCGCAGAACCTCGACCTGCCCGCCATCACCCGCTTCGTGCTGGGCGAAGTGGCCGAGCGGCTGGAGACGCCTCAGCGCCCCCTGCCCTTCGTTCACATGGTGCGCGGCCGCCACGTCATCGACCATCAGGACTGACGCGGCGGCCTCAAGATCTTATTCGGCGACCGGCTTCGTCAGGTCGAAATCGACCTGGAAGTGGCGGTTCGGACGGCGAAGTTCATAGGTGAAGGTCTTGTCGGGATGGACCTCCATCGCCCAGACGTTGGTCGTCGAGACCGAGGCGTCGTTGGCGTTGAACAGGTCGATGGATTCCTGATCGACCGGGAACTCCTGACGCTCGGCCGTGCCTTCGTTGGCGGTGTCGCCGCCGTACCAGTGCAGCGGGTCGGTCTTGCCGTCCGGCTGGCGGTGATCGTGCTTCAGGCGCAGGCCCGACTCGGTGCGGGTCACCACCCAGGTGCGCGAGCGGTCTTCGCCGACCCAGAAGGGTATGCGAATCTCATCCGCCGAGCAGTCGCGCACGTGCATCAGCAGGCGCTTGCCGGCGAAATCGGAATCGGCGGCCTCGTTCGTGACGACCTTGCCCTCGAATCGCTGGCCGCATAGGGCGGTCAGATTGGCGAAGAAGGCGTCCTGGGCCGTGGCCGGGGCCTCAGCATTCGCAGCCGCCGGGGCTGCGGGCTCGGACGAGCAGGCGGAAAGGGCCAGACCGGCGGCGATAACGGCGGCGGAAAGGGCGTGGGCGGGCTTTAGGCAAGGCTTTTTCATGGCGAAACACTAGCGCCTGTATGGCCAGGCTCAACGCGACATCGAAGCCGTTGACTTTGAGCCCGTCCTGAGTATGTTCCGCGCCTCTTATTTCAAGCGGCTTTCGCCGTCGCAGAGGTTAATTCCGATGGCCAAACCGGCTTCCATCAAGATCCGCCTGAACTCCACCGCCGACACCGGCTTCTTCTACGTCACCAAGAAGAACGCCCGTACGATGACCGAGAAGATGGTCGTCAAGAAGTACGACCCGGTCGTCCGCAAGCACGTCGAGTTCAAGGAAGGCAAGATCAAGTAAGGGCTTCGCCCCCCGCTTGAATCTGCAGGAATCGAAACGCCCGGTCGCAGGACCGGGCGTTTTTCTTTGGCCGTTTATCGGAAAGCGTCGCGTCAGGCGGCGCGGGCGACGACGCGGTTTCGGCCCTGAGCCTTAGCCTCATAGACGCCCTCGTCCGCCCGCTTGAGCAGCGCCTCGGGCGTGTCCTCCGTGCCCAGGCTGGCCGCCACGCCGACCGAAACGGTCACGCCCAGCACATCGCCTCCGCTGATACGGAAGGGGGCCGCCCCCACGTCGCGACGAATACGTTCGGCGATACGATGGGCGTCTTCCAGCGTCGTGCCCGGCATGACCACCACGAACTCCTCGCCGCCGAAACGACAGGGCAGATCGACCGCGCGCACATTGGTCGCCAGCCGCACTGAAAATTCGCGCAGCACCTCGTCGCCGACGTCATGGCCGAAGGTGTCGTTCACGGCCTTGAAGTGGTCGATGTCCAGCACCAGCACCGCCACCGGGTCCCCGCCCCGCGCCGCACGCGCGACAAGAGCCTGAAGCTGGCTGGTCATGTAGCGGCGATTGTGCAGGCCCGTCAGAGGGTCGGTGATCGCCATCTCAAGGTTATGGTCCAGCTTGTCCCGCAGGAAGTCGCCGTACCGCTTGCGCTTCACCTGGGTGCGGACCCGCGCCGACATCTCTTCAGGATCGACGGGCCGGGCCAGGATGTCGTGTGCGCCCAAATCCAGCGCCTTCAGCAGACGCGGCCGATCATGGGTGTCGATCAGCGCCAGTATGTGAATGCGCCGCGTCATCTCCTTGGAGCGCAACTGGGCGATCAGGCGCAGGCCGTCGAAACCCTCGGACGACACATTGACGATGACCAGATCGACCGGTCCCCGCGCCGCGTCCAGAGCGTCGGCCAGGTTGTCCGCAATCATCGGGCGATGCTCGATCGACAGCTCCCGCGCGATCATCTCGGCCTGAAGCTCATTGTCGTCGACGACCAGAACCCGACCGCCCGAGCCCTTCAGACGGCCGACGCCGCCTGCATCCATGCCCAGACGGCGGCTGCTTTCCTCGCGCTCACGCAGTTCATCCATGACCATCTTCAGGCGCGTCAGGCTCTTTACGCGCGCCATTAGGATCACATCGTCCAGCGGCTTGGACAGGAAGTCGTCAGCCCCCGCTTCCAGTCCCCGGATCCGGTCATGGCGCCCGTCGAGGGCCGTCACCAGCACCACCGGGATATGACGCGTCTCCTCGGCGGCCTTGAGGCGGCGGCAGGTCTCGAACCCGTCCATGCCGGGCATCATGACGTCCAGCAGGATCAGGTCGGGCTGTTCATCCCGGGCGATGCGCAGGCACGAGGTCCCGTCGCCGCAGGTCAGGGCGTCATAGTATTCAAGGGTCAGCTTGGCTTCGAGCAGACGGACATTCGCCTCTACGTCGTCGACCACCAGAATTCGCGCACTCATCCCCTACCCCAGGTGCTTTCGCACCGTTTCAAGGAAGGAAATGACAGAGATCGGCTTGGAGATGTAGGCCTCGCAGCCCCCCTGACGAATCCGTTCCTCATCACCCTTCATGGCGAAGGCTGTAACGGCGATGACGGGTATATGGTTCAGCTCTTCATCGTCCTTGAGCCATTTGGTCACCTCGAGCCCCGAAATCTCCGGCAGCTGGATATCCATCAGGATCAGATCAGGGCGGTGCTCGCGCGCAATCGCCAGCGCCTGCAGCCCTTCGCGGGTCTGCAGCACTTCGTACCCCTGAGAATCGAGCAGATCATGAAAAAGCTTCATGTTCAGCTCGTTATCCTCGACGATGAGGATCTTCTTGGACATCCGCCACCCGGCCGTTGCGCCTCTGGTTCATTCGCTTTCGCGTCGGGCTGTTACGCCTTCTTGGGTGCACTGTGGCGGCGTCAGTCTTAAGTTGGCGTGAAGCTGACGAAACGGAGTTCCTGTTTGGCCATCACGGCCCTTTGCCGCGACTGTCTCTGGACCGGCGACCGCAAGGTCGTGCGGTGCCCGTCGTGCGCCTCGCGCCGGGTGATCGCCCACGAGGAACTGAGCGCTCTGCACATCGCCCATCTGGACTGCGACGCCTTCTACGCCTCGGTCGAAAAGCGCGACCGACCCGAACTGCGCGACAGGCCTGTCATCATCGGCGGCGGCAAGCGCGGCGTCGTCTCCACCGCCTGCTATGTGGCGCGGCTGTACGGCGTCGGCTCGGCCATGCCGATGTTCAAGGCCCTGAAGGCCTGTCCCGACGCCGTGGTCATCAAGCCGGACTTCCGCAAATATGTGGCCGAGAGCGAGCGCATCTTCGGCGCCGTCCAGCGCCTGACGCCGCTGGTTCAGACCCTGTCGCTGGACGAGGCCTGGATCGATCTGAAGGGCACCGAGCGGCTGAATGGCGGGCCGCCCGCCTTTCAGTTGGCGCGCCTGCAGAAATGGATCGAGGACGAGACGGGCTTAAGCGTCTCCATCGGCCTGGCGCCCAATCGCTTCCTGGCCAAGATCGCGTCTGAACTGGACAAGCCCCGCGGCTTCTCCGTCATCGGCGCGGCCGAGGCGCAAAGCCTGCTTGCGCTGCGCCCCGTGACCACCCTGCCCGGCGTCGGCCCGGTATTCGGGCGGACCCTGCGTTCGGACGGTTTCGCGACGATCGGCGACTTGGCCGCCGCCGAGGTGAAGGATCTGGTTCGGCGCTATGGGGAGACGGGCCTGCGCCTGCACGATCTCAGCCACGCCCGCGACAGCCGCCCGGTGAACCCCGACCACGACCGGCGCGGCATGAGCGCCGAGACCACCTTCAACGACGACCTGACCACCGCCGAGGCGCTGGAGGCCGAGCTGTGGCCCCTGTGCGAGAAGCTGGCCTCAAAGGCCCGGCGTGACGGCGTGGCCAGCCGCGTCCTGGTGCTGAAGCTGCGCAAGACGGACTTCAAGATCGTCACCCGCCGCATCACCCTGGCCGAACCGGTGCAGACGGCGCGCGCCCTGTTCGCCGCCGGGCGTGACCTGCTGAAGCCGGAACTGGGCGTGCCGTACCGATTGATCGGCATCGGCATGGCCGACATCGCCGATGCTCATGACGTCCCCGCCGGGCTGTTCGCCACCGCCGAAACCCGCGCCCTGAAGACCGAGACCGCCATCGACGCCCTGCGCGACCGGTTCGGAGCGGGCGCCGTAGTCGCCGGGCGCGCTCTGAAACGTCCCAACGAACGCCCCGGATGACGCGGCCGCCGCGCCGCGCTAAACCCCCTGCACCCTTTCATACGGAGTCGCCCCATGAGCATCCACGCCCGCATCGCTGAACTCGGCATCACCCTGCCCGAGCCCGCCAAGCCGGTCGCCAGCTACGTCTCCTACGTCCGCTCGGGCGAGCAGATCTTCATCTCGGGCCAGTTGTCCAATGACGCCTCGGGCGGCATCAAGGGCACAGTCGGCGTCGACGTGACCCCGGAGCAGGCCGCCGAGGCCGCCCGCCTGTGCGGCGTCAACCTGCTGGCCCAGATCAACGCCGCCGTCGACGGAGACCTGGATCGCGTGGTCCGCATCGTCAAGCTGGGCGGCTTCGTTCAGGCCGGACCGGACTTCGAGGCCATTCCCGCCGTCATCAACGGCTGCTCGGACCTGATGGTCCAGGTCTTCGGCGACGCCGGCAAGCACTCGCGCTCGGCCGTCGGCGTCTACAAGCTGCCGCTCGGCTTCGCCGTCGAAGTGGACGCCGTCATCGAGGTGAAGTGAGCTTCACCCTTCAGGTTCACGACAGGATCGCCGCGATAGGCCGGGACGCGTGGGACGCCTGCGCGGCCCCGACCGGCGATCCCTTCGTCTCCTATGACTTCCTTGACGCCTGCGAGGCGTCCGGCAGCGCCGTCCCGTCTGAAGGCTGGGCGGCGCGCCACCTGTCCCTGCACGATGAAGACGGCGCCGTGATCGGCGTCATGCCCCTTTATCTGAAGGGCCACAGCCAGGGCGAATACGTCTTCGACCACAGTTGGGCCGACGCCTATCAGCGCGCAGGCGGGCGCTATTACCCCAAGCTGCTGGGCGCCGTACCCTTCACCCCCGCGACGGGCCCGCGCTTCCTGAACGCGCCGGGAACAGACCCCGCCACGGTGCGCGAGGCGCTGCTGCAAGGCGCATTGACGTTGACCCAGCGGCTGGGCGTCTCCTCCCTGCACGTCAACTTCCCGCTGGAAGCCGAATGGCGCGCCATGACCGAAGCGGGTCTGCTGCCGCGGCGGGACATCCAGTTCATCTGGCGCAACGACGGCTATCAGAGTTTCGACGACTTCCTGGGCGCCCTGTCTTCCAATCGTCGCAAGACCATCCGGCGAGAGCGGCGCGAGGCGCAGGCCGGTCTCGACATCCGCGTCCTGACCGGTGCCGAGATCACGCAGGCGCATTGGGACGCTTTTTTCGCCTTCTACATGGACACGGGCGACCGCAAGTGGGGGCGGCCCTATCTGACGCGCGACTTCTTCGCCCGCGTCGGGGCCAGCATGGCCGACCGCATCGCCCTGGTCATGGCGTTTGAGGGCGAGACGCCCGTGGCGGGGGCTCTGAACTTCATCGGACGGGACGCCCTATACGGCCGCCAGTGGGGGACGCTGGTCGACCGGCCCTTCCTGCATTTCGAGCTGTGCTATTATCAGGCGATCGAATTCGCCATCGCGCGAGGGCTGTCGCGGGTCGAGGCTGGGGCGCAGGGGGATCACAAGATCGCGCGCGGCTACCTGCCTTCCCCCGTCTATTCGGCGCACTTCATCGCCGATCCGGCGCTGCGCGATCCCGTCGCCCGCTATCTGGAGCAGGAACGCCCGGCTGTGGAGGCGGAGATGCACGCCATGACGGCAGAGCTGTCCCCCTACCGCCATCGCTGACATGCGGTCGCACCTGACAAAACGCCGGAACCTCGACCTTGGCTGCGCGCTTTGAGGGAGAGTTTCACTCCCCAACAGGTAAGAAGAATGGCTAATCAACGTATCGAAGGCGCTGTCGAAGAGTTTGAAGGCAAGGCCCAGCGCGGCCTGGGCCGTCTGGCCGGCGACGGCAAGCTTCAGGTCGACGGCGCCATCAAGGAAGCCGGCGGCCGCGCCAAGAACGCCTATGGCCGCGTCATCGACGGCCTGGACGGCATGGTCGACAAGGCCCCGGCCGATCTGCGCGCTCCCGCTCGCAAGGGTCTGGACTTCGCCCGCGAAAAGCCGCTGCTGACGGTCGGCATCATCGCCGGCGCGGCGGCCGTGCTCAGCGCTCTGGGCCGCAAGCGCTAAAGACGGCGACCCCGATGTAAAAAAGGCCCGGACGGCGACGTCCGGGCCTTTTCTCTTTGCGCCTGATCGAAATCAGGCGGTCTCTTCCTCAGCCTCCTTCACCGCCGCGCCCTTGGCCGGGGTGATGTCGAAGGCGATCTTGCCTTCCTTCAGCTCGACCTTCACATGACCGCCGCGGGTCAGGCGGCCGAACAGGATGTCGTCGGCCAGCGGCTTCTTGATGTGCTCCTGAATGACGCGAGCCAGGGGCCGCGCGCCATACAGTTCGTCAAAGCCGTTCTTGGCCAGCCAGTCGGTCGCCTCGTCGGTCAGTTCGATGGTGATGTTGCGGTCCGCCAGCTGGGCTTCCAGCTGCAGCACGAACTTGGTCACCACCGAGCGGATCGTCTCGGCGCCCAGCGGCTTGAAGGCCACGATGGCGTCCAGACGGTTGCGGAACTCAGGCGCGAACAGGCGCTGGATGGCCTTGTCGTCCTCGCCCTCGACCTTGCCCCGGCCGAAGCCGATGGCAGCGCGCGCATTGTCGGCGGCGCCCGCATTCGTCGTCATGATCAGGATGACGTTCCTGAAGTCGACCTTCTTGCCCACGGCGTCGGTCAGCGTCCCGTTGTCCATCACCTGCAGCAGGATGTTGTAGACGTCGGGGTGCGCCTTCTCGATCTCGTCCAGCAGCACGACGGAGTGCGGGTGCTGGTCGACGGCGTCGGTCAGCAGGCCGCCCTGATCATGGCCGACATAGCCCGGAGGCGCGCCGATCAGGCGGCTGACCGTGTGGCGCTCCATGTATTCGGACATGTCGAAGCGCTGCATCTCGATGCCGAGGGTGGCGGCGAGTTGCTTGGCGACTTCGGTCTTGCCGACGCCGGTCGGGCCGCTGAACAGGAAGGCGCCGATCGGCTTGTTCGGATCGCGCAGACCCGCCCGCGCCAGCTTCATCGCCGACGACACCTGATCGATCGCCTTTTCCTGACCGAAGACGGCGCGCTTCAGATCGGTCTCCAGCTCGCGCAGGGATTCCGTGTCCGACTTCGACACCGACTTGGGCGGGATGCGGGCCATCTTGGCGATGACGGCCTCGACCTCCTTCTGGCCGATGACCTTCTTGCGCTTCGATTCCGGCAGCAGCATCTGCGACGCCCCCGCCTCGTCGATCACGTCGATGGCCTTGTCCGGCAGCTTGCGGTCGGTGATGTAGCGCGCCGACAGATCGACCGCCGTGCGGATGGCCGCATCGGTGAAACGCAGCTTGTGGTGCGTCTCATAGGTCGTCTTCAGACCCTTCAGGATCTTCACCGTGTCCTCGATCGTCGGCTCATTGACGTCGATCTTCTGGAAGCGGCGGACCAGGGCGCGGTCCTTCTCGAAGTGCTGACGGTATTCCTTGTAGGTGGTCGAGCCCATGCAGCGCAGGCTGCCGGACGCCAGCGCGGGCTTCAGCAGGTTCGACGCATCCATCGCCCCGCCCGAGGTCGCGCCCGCGCCGATCACCGTGTGGATTTCGTCGATGAACAGGACCGCGTTGTCGTGGCTCTCCAGTTCCTTAACGACCTGCTTCAGCCGCTCCTCGAAGTCGCCGCGATAGCGGGTGCCCGCCAGAAGCGAGCCCATGTCGAGGCTGTAGATCGTCGCGTCCTTCAGAACTTCCGGCACCTCGCCGTTGACGATCTTGCGCGCCAGACCTTCGGCGATGGCGGTCTTGCCGACGCCGGGGTCGCCGACCAGCAGAGGGTTGTTCTTGGTGCGGCGGCACAGGATCTGGATCGAGCGCTCGACCTCGGCCTGACGCCCGATCAACGGGTCGATCTTGCCGCTCTTGGCCTTCTCGTTCAGGTCGACGCAATAGGCCTCAAGCGCCTCGCCGCCCTGTTTGACGACCGATCCGTCCTCGGCCTCTTCGGGGCTGGCGCCGCGCACGGAGCGGGCCTCATTGGCCCCGGCCTTCTTGGCGATGCCGTGGGCGATGAAGTTGACCGCGTCGTAGCGCGTCATGTCCTGCTCCTGCAGGAAATAGGCGGCGTGGCTTTCGCGTTCGGAGAAGATGGCGACCAGGACGTTGGCGCCGGTCACTTCCTCGCGGCCGGACGACTGGACATGGATGACCGCGCGCTGGATCACGCGCTGGAAGCCCGCCGTCGGCTTGGCGTCGTCGCCATCGGCCGTGGCCAGGGCGGCCAGGTCGGTGTCGACATAAGAGCCGAGCGCAGCCTTCAGCGCGCCCAGATCGACGTTGCAGGCCGTCATCACGGCCGAGGCGTCCGGATCGTCGATCAGGGCCAGCAGCAGGTGTTCAAGCGTGGCGTATTCATGCCGGCGCTCGTTGGCGTAGTGGACCGCGCGGTGCAGGGTCTCTTCGAGAGGACGGGAAAACGAAGGCATGGCAGGTTCCTCTCAGTCCTTTTCCATCGTGCATTGCAGGGGGTGCTGGTGGCGTCGCGCCGTCTCGACCACCTGGGCGACCTTGGTTTCGGCCACTTCGTAGGTGAAGACGCCGCAGACCCCGACGCCATGCTGGTGCACGTGCAGCATGATGCGGGTCGCGTCCTCGCGGCTCTTCTGGAAGAACCGCTCCAGCACGTAGATGACGAACTCCATGGGGGTGTAGTCGTCATTCAGGATCAGCACCCGATAAAGCGAGGGCCGCTGAAGTTTCGGCTTTGTCTCGGTGACGACGGCGGCGCCTGCGCCTCCGCCCTGTTCACCTGGCCGTCTGTTAGGCATTCGTGGTCCGTTATCGGGGAGTGTCGAGGATCAGATAGGGAATGATGGCCTGATTTGTAGAGGCGTCCAGCCCCGCCGACGCTCGCGCACGCCCAGTTGATGCATGAACGTGAAAAGGCCCCGGTGTTTCCACCGGGGCCATTCCGAAGTTCTGGACCTGAAGGTCGCGCTTAGCGAGCGGCCTGGAACTGCTCGACAGCGGCCGAAACGCGCTCGTTGATCGGCTTGAAGCTGTCCTTCACCGAAGCGGTGAGGATCTCGGTCGTCTTGCCGAACTGGGCCAGATAGGCCTCGGCGGCCGACTTGGCCCACGAGGTCTGCAGTTCGACCAGTTCCTGAACCGAACGCGCCTGGCTCAGCGACTGGGCGGCGGCGACGCCGTCTTCCCAGGACTTCTTCGAGAAGGCGATGGCTTCCTGCGACAGAGCCTCGGCGCCCTTCTGGGCGGCGGCGGCCGACTCGACCACGGCCTCGAGGTTCTTCTTGCCGTGCGCGTTCAGCTCGCTCAGCGAGGCGACGGACTTGTCCACGCCTTCGCGGAACGCCTTGGCGCCGGCGGCCTGGATGGATTCAGCCTGGGCCTTGGCCTTGGCGGTGGTTTGTTCGACGGTCTTCTTCACGGTCTCGGCGGCGTCAGCCATGGGGAGTCTCCTGAAGCGAAAGGGTTCATGCGACAGGCGGAGCCCATCGCGACAACGGCGATATGGTGCACCTGCGAACGGACTTCAAGTGAAATTTGTGCAACGCACAATATAATCGCTGATCACCTGACGCGACGCCGCTCGATCACAAGTCTGTTGACGCGCTGTTAACCCTCTCGAAACCGGGCGAGCCGATGTTAGCGTTTGTAACGTGCGTGATCGCAGCCGTCTTCGCGCCACAGTGACGAGGCTAGTAGCTTGCCCATGAACGCCATCTTCCGCCGTCGTTTCCTGGCCGCCCTGATCCTGGGGGGCATTGTCCTGACGCCCACGGTCGGCGTCGCCCCGCCGGAAGCCCAGTCGACCGACAGCCGGTACGCCGCCATCGTGGTGGACGCCGCCTCGGGCGAGGTGCTGTTTTCGCGCTTCGCCGACGCCCGGCGCTTTCCGGCCTCCATCACCAAGGTCATGACCCTGTATCTGGCGTTCGAGGCGCTGGAATCCGGCAAGGCCAAGCTGGACGACAACCTGACCGTCTCGCCGCGCGCGGCCTCTCAGCCGCCGTCCAAGCTGGGCCTGGCGGCGGGTCAGACGATCAGCCTGGACGACGCCATGCGCGCCACCGCCGTGCGCAGCGCCAACGACATGGCCGTGGTCATCGCCGAGCATATCGGCGGCTCCGAGGGCCGCTTCACCCAGATGATGACGGAAAAGGCGCGCGAGCTGGGCATGGAGCACACCCGCTTCACCACCGCCAACGGCCTGCCCGACACGCGCCAGGCGACCACGGCGCGCGATCTGTCGATCCTCAGCCGCGCGGTGATGCGCGACTATCCGCAATACTATCGCTACCTCGGCCTGCACGACTGGTTCTACAAGGGCCGCGACTACCGCAACACCAACGGCCTGCTGGCCACCGGGCGTGGCTATGACGGCATCAAGACCGGCTTCACCAACGCCTCGGGCTATAATCTGGCGGCGTCCTCGGTGCGCGACGGCAAGCGGATCATCACCATCGTCATGGGCGGCCGTTCGACCGCCAGCCGCAACGCCCACGTCGCCGAACTGATGGACACCGGCTTCGAGGTTCAGCGTCGCCGCGGTCAGGGCGAGAACATCCAGCTGGCTCAGGCCTTCTTTGAACAGCGCGGCTATGGCGTCAGCAGCGATCCGGCCCCCGTGGCCTACGCCTCCCTGTCCGACGAGGATGGAGAAGGCGTCGGCTCCTCGACCGAGGTGGCCTATGTCTCCGGCCCGCCGCCGCGCAGCCTGCCGACCGAGGTGACCCCGCCGCCGTCGGCCCGCCGCGCCGAGAACCGTCCGCCCGAAAGCCTGACCGCCGCGCTGAACGGCGGATCCGCCGCAGCGCCGACGCCCCCTGCCCGCGCCACCCGCAACCCGCCCGCACGCGCCGCCGCCCCGGCCCCGGCCCCGGCCGGACGCTGGACCGTCCAGGTCGGCGCCTTCCGCGAAGAGGCCGTGGCCCGCGACTGGCTGAACAATGTCAGCCGCCGCTTCTCCAGCCAGTTCTCGAACGCCCAGCGTGACGTGCAGACGGCCAACGGCTGGTATCGTTCGCGCTTCACCGGCATGACCCAGCAGGCGGCCGAGGCGGCGTGCGAGGCTCTGTCAGAACGCCGCGTCACCTGCATGGTGGTTCGCCCCAGCTAACGAGGCAGGGCGCTAGCGGCCCTGCCCGTTGCGCCACCCCGGCTCGGCCAGACGCCGGGCGTAGTCGCGCACGTCGACAGGCCACGTCTCCGTGCGAGCGTCGAACGCCGTCCAGTCGCCGGCGAACAGCATCCGCACGGCCTCTTCATAATCCGGCAGGTCGCCCGCCACGGCAGTCATGAAGCGATAGGCCGCCTCGCGACTGCGCCGCATCCGGTCCGGTCCTTCAGCCTCGCGCAGGGCGGCTTCGACCAGCTTGCGCAGGACCACCGACGCCCCGCCCGGCTGTGACGCCAGCCAGTCCCAATGACGCGGCAACAGCGTCACTTCACGCGGCGTGACGCCCAGCTTCGGCCGCCCCGGTCCGCGCTTCTCAGGTTCAGGCTGCGCCTGCTCCTGCGGCAGGCGCTCCAACACGGCCTGCAGGTCGCCGCGCAGATCCAGATCAATCGGCCGGGCGTCCTCGTCCCGGAAAACGAGAACCGTCCGTCCCGCGTCGTGTGCGGCCTTCGCCGCTGCGGCGGCCTGCGCCAGGGGGCCTGCCGCAATCATCCTATGGCCATCAAAGGCCGTGCATAGAGTCATCATCCGTCCTCACTTGTTGAAGGTCGGAATTACCCGGATAATATTATGTCGTCAATACTACCCGGATAAATTATCAGGCCCGATCAGCCATGCCTCCAAACAGGGCGCCCGCGATCCAGCTGACGACGCCCGTGACGATGGCGGCGCCGATGCCCGCCCACAGCCCATGGACCGCAAACCCATCCAGAAACAGCGACGTCAGCCCGATCATGGCGGCGTTCACCACCAGCAGAAACAGGCCGAAGGTGACGATGGTCAGCGGCAAGGTCAGGATCACCATCAGCGGCCGCACGAAGGCGTTGACCAGACCCAGGATGACCGCCGCCGCGATCAGCGATCCCGTGGACGTGAACTCCACCCCCGGCACCAGTTTGGCCGAAGCCCACAGACCGATCGCCGTGACCACGGCCTGAACGATGAAACCCAGCATGAAGCCTCCTTCGGTTGAACCTTGACCATATAAGCGCATATCGCGGCGAACCGCTCCGTGCGTCCATCAGGATCGCCTGCTAGGCTGGCCATCCTTTCCCGAAGGAGACCTCCATGAGCCTTCACGGCGCCTACGACCCGGACAACATCTTCGCCAAGATCCTGCGCGGCGACATGCCCAGCGTAAAGGTGTGGGAGGACGACGACGTCCTGGCCTTCATGGACGTGTTTCCCCAGTCCGAGGGCCATGTCCTGATCGTGTCCAAGACCTCGACCGCCCGCAACATCCTTGAGATCGAGCCGGAGGCGCTGGCCAAGCTGACCGCCGCGGTTCAGCGCACCGCCCGCGCCGTCGAGAAGGCGCTGAAGCCCGAAGGACTCAGTCTGATGCAGTTCAACGGCGACGCTGGCGGCCAGACGGTCTTCCACCTGCATTTCCACATCGTGCCGCGCTGGTCCAACCGCCCGATGAAGGGTCACGGCCACGCCCCGATGGCTGACGCCGAACAGCTGAAAACTCTGGCCGAGAAGATCGCCGCCGCGCTCGACTGACCGCCTCTTACAGCGGCCCTTTGAAGATGAAGAAGGCCCCGCCGGCGATCAGGGCGAAGCCGATCAGGTGGTTCACCGTCAGCTTCTCGCCCAGATAGAGCACCGAGAAGATCGCGAAGACCAGCAGGGTGATCACCTCCTGCATGGTCTTCAGCTCGGCAGCGGAATAGACCTGATGGCCGATGCGGTTGGCGGGCACGGCCAGCCAGTATTCGAAGAAGGCGATGCCCCAGCTGATCAGGACCACGATCCACAGCGGCTTGGCCCCGAATTTCAGATGGCCGTACCAGGCGAAGGTCATGAAGACGTTCGACAGGGCCAGCATGACGATGGGGGCGAGATAGGGCAGCGACGGCATTGCATCAGTGTGCTTGCGTCAAAGAGATTCCGCCAGCATAAGGCGGGCCAGGCCGGTTTAGCTCAGCTGGTAGAGCAGCGGTTTTGTAAACCGAAGGTCGCGGGTTCGATTCCTGCAACCGGCACCACTCTCGCGGCCGCCTCCCCATGTCCGAGACGACCAACAAACTGGGTCACAGGATCCGAACGCGCGGCGCGCGCACCCGCCGCGCCCTGCTGGACGCCCTGCGCGCCCTGCTGAACACCAAGCATCTGGGCGAGATCCGTTCCGCCGACGTGGCGATGGCCGCGGGCGTCTCGGCGCCGACCTTCTACACCTACTTCGCCTCGGTCGAGGAAGGCCTGCAACTGCTGTGCGAAGAGGCGGGCGAGGACTTTCAGCGGCTGGCGGCCCACATTCACGCCGACTGGTCGGGCGACCGGGCGTTCGAGGCTGCGCGGGCCTATGTGCTGGAGGTGCTGAACCTGTGGAGCGACCACGGGCCCGTGCTGCGCGTCGAGCACATGCTGGCCGACATGGGCGAGCCCGCCTTCGCCGAAAGCCGCATCCGCCGCCTGCGCCGCCTTCACCTGGCGCTGGAGCGTCGCATCGCCCAGGCCCACGCCAACGGCCTGCACCCCGAAGGGCTGAACCCTCGTCTCACCTCCTATGAAACGGCGAACCTGGTGGAGTCTGTCGCCGCCGGTTTCGACCTGATGCGCCGCGCCGACACGCCCGAAGCCATCATCGAAACCACCGCCCATATCGTGGTGAAGCTGACGACCGGGCGCTGACGACCACTGCGGGCCTTGGACAAGCTGTCCATTGCGGCGGCGCCTTCATGGGGTAAAGCATCGCTGTCGGCCAAGGAGTGCGTCATGTCCCGTCTTTCGTCCTGCCCTTCGATTCGCAGCATGGCGGCCCCGGTTGCGGCGCTGAGCGCCGTCCTGATGCTGGCGGCCTGCGGTCAGAACGACGCCTCGCCCGCGGCCGGCAGCGCGCCGCAAGCGCCCAAGGCGGCGACGCCGACCGAAGCTGAAAAGATCGCCCTGCTGGCCGCCCTGCCCGCGCCCTATAACGAGGGAGACCTCGATAACGGCCGTCGCGCCTTCGCACGCTGCCGCTCGTGCCACACCATCACGCCGGGCGGGCCGAACATGACGGGGCCGAACCTCTATGGCGTCTTCGGCAGCAAGGCCGGGGCGAAGGAAAAGTACAGCTATTCCCATGCCCTGCGCACGGCCGACTTCACCTGGGACGCCGAGACGCTGGATCACTGGCTACAGAACCCGCGCACCTTCCTGCCCGGCAACAAGATGAGCTTCGCCGGCCTGCCCGACGCCACGGACCGCCGCGACGTCATCGCCTTCCTGAAGGTCGAGACGGGATTCAAACCGCAGGGCGAGTGAGCCGGCACAGCCGGATAAGCAAAAAGGGCGGCGGGCCACATGGTCCGCCGCCCTTATCGTTTTCGATGACCCGAGCGTCCTATTCCGCCGGGCTCATGTCCGGCTCGAGGCCCTCGCGTTTCTCCTGAGCCTCCCATTCCTCGATCTTGCGGGCGGTGTATTCCGGCGACTTGGTGAAGCGCGCCAGCACGCCATAGATCACCGGCACCACGAACAGGGTCAGCACCGTCGCGAACATGGCGCCGGTGAAGATCACCACGCCGATAGTCTGACGGCTGCCCGCCCCGGCCCCTTGCCAGAGCACCAGCGGCAGGGCGCCGAAGGCGGTGGCGATCGAGGTCATGATGATCGGGCGCAGACGCAAGGACGAGGACTCGATGACGGCCTCGCGGATGGTCCGCCCCTGATCGCGCAGCTGGTTGGCGAACTCGACGATCAGAATGCCGTTCTTGGCCGCGACGCCGATCAGGATGATCAGGCCGATCTGGCTGTAGATGTTCAGGCTTGACCCCGCCATCAGCAGGCCGAACAGGCCGCCCGCCGCCGCCAGAGGCACCGTCAGCATGATGACCGCCGGGGTGATCCAGCTCTCGAACTGGGCCGCCAGGACCAGGAAGACCAGCAGCAGAGCCAGGGCGAAGGCCCAGCCCACGGCGCTGCCCGCCTCCTGCTGGTCGCGGGCGGCGCCGCCCCAGCGGATGTTGGTCACGCCCTGCGGCTGCTTGGCGGCCTCGGCCATCAGGAACTGGACCGCGTCATCGATGGTCGTGCCGGGGTTCAGGTCGGCTTGCAGGGTGATGGCGCGCTGGCGATCCAGACGGCGACGATCAGGCGTGTCGCCCGATGTCTTGGTCGTGACCACCGCCGACAGCGGCACCAGCTGCGCCGTGCCGGTCGAGACATAGAGCGCCTCGAGATCCGAAACCTCGCGCCGGTGATCGCGGTCGGTCTGCAGGATGACGTCATACTCCTGGCCGCCCTTGATGTAGGTGGTGGCGCGGCGCGAACCGAACATGGTCTCCAGCGTGCGGCCGATCTGCTGTGACGACACGCCCAGCGCCGCCGCCTTCTGCGGATCGACGTCGACCAGCAGGCGCGGCGCGTTCGGCTCATAGTTCAAGCGCGGACGCGAGAAGCCCGGGTTCTCCTGCGCCGCCGCCAGGACGGGCTGCAGCCAGTTGTAGATGGCGCTGTATTCAGCGCCGGTGACGATCATCTCGATCGAGTTGGAGTTGCCGCCGCCGCGTTGGAAGGCGCCCGGCGTCGAGGCGTTGACCTGCGCGCCGGTCTGGTTGCGCAGTTTGGCGTTCAGCTCCTGGGCGATCTGCTCCGCCGAACGATCGCGCTCGGACCAGTCGGCTAGGTTCAGGACTGCGCTGCCCGAGCTGAAGCCAGAACCGCCGAAGCCCGGCGACGAGATCATGAAGTTGGCCGCCTCGCCGTTCTGGCGATATTCGGCCAGGATCGGTTCCAGCCCCAGCATGATCTCGCGTGTGTAATCAAAGCCCGTGCCTTCCGGCCCGGCGATGCGCAGGGTCACGCGGCCCCGGTCTTCGTTCGGCACCAGTTCATTGGGCAGATGCAGGAAGATGCCCGTCGCCCCCGCCGCCACCAGGACGATCAGGGCGGCCACGCCGCCGACCGCGACACGGCGGCCAAGCAGGGCGTCCAGAGACGCGGCGTAGGAACGCTTCAGCGCGTCCATGCCTGCATCCACGCGCCGCGCGACCCAGCCGCCGGTATGCGCCGGCTTCAGGATCTTCGACGCCAGCATCGGCGACAGGCTCAGCGCCAGGAAGGCCGAGAAGGCCACCGCCGCAGCAATAGCGGCCGCCAGTTCGACGAACAAACGCCCGACATAGCCCGGCAGGAACAGCAGCGGCGCGAACACCGACAACAGCACGACGGTCGTCGCCACGACGGCGAAGAAGACCTGACGCGCTCCGCGCTCGGCCGCAACCAGCGGCGGCTCGCCGTGATCCAGTCGGCGCTGGATGTTCTCGACCACGACGATGGCGTCGTCGACGACCAGGCCGATCGCCAGAACCAGGGCCAGCAGGGTCAAAAGGTTCAACGAGAAACCCAGCGGCGCCAGGACGATGAAGGTCGCCAACAGGCAGATCGGGGCCACCACCGACGGAATGATCGCCGCCCGCAGACTGCCCAGGAAGATAAAGTTGACCAGGGCCACCAGAGCCATGGAGATGCCGATGGTCACCCAGACTTCGTCAATGGCGTGGGAGGTGAAGACCGAGTTGTCGGAGCCGACTTCCAGCGTCGTGCCGGGCGGCAGGCTGTGGCGCATCTCCTCCATCAGGGCGCGGGCGCCCTTGGAGATTTCCAGATCGTTGGACTGGGCCTGACGGGTGACGGCCAGACCGATCTGGTCCAGTCCATTGCCGCGGAACAGGCGCCGCGCTTCGGCCGGGGCTTCCTCGATCCGGGCGATGTCGCCCAGTCGGGTGACATAGGCGGCGTTGCCGATCAGGGCGCCGGTGACGCCGTTGGTCATGGCGGCCGACGCCGCGCCCAGGGTGCCGGACGCCTGCGCCCCCGTGGCGGTCGAGGCCGAACCGCGCGTGCCGATCGGCAGTTGAGCGAAATCCGCCGGGTCGGCGTAGTTGCGCGCCACGCGGACGGTATAGTCCTTCTGCGCCGACTCCAGCGAGCCTGCAGGCAGTTCGACGTTCTGGTTGTTGAGAGCGGTCTCGACGTCGGTGACGGTCAGACCGCGCGCCGCCATCGCCCCGGCGTCCAGCCAGATGCGCATGGCGTAGCGCTGCTCGCCGAAGATATTGACCTGGGCCACGCCCGGCACGGTGGCGAAGCGGTCCACCAGATAGCGGCGGGCGTAGTCGGTCAGTTCCAGACGATCCATCGTGGAGGACCGGAGGAACATGATCAGAATGGGCTGGCTGTCGGAATCGGCCTTGGCCACTTCGGGCGGATCCGCCTGATCCGGCAGACGACCCAGCACGCGCGAGATGCGATCGCGCACGTCGTTGGCGGCGTCGTCGATGTTGCGATCCAACGAAAACTCGATGTTGACGTTGGACCGGCCGTCGCGACTGGTCGAGTTGATGCGTTTGACGCCCTGAATCCCGGCGATCTGCTGTTCGATCGGCTCGGTGATCCGGCTCTCGATCACCTCAGCCGAGGCGCCCGCGTAACTGGTGCTGACCGAGACGATCGGCGGGTCCACGTCCGGCAGTTCGCGCACCGGCAGGAAGAAGAAAGCCGCCAGGCCGATGACGCACAGGACGATCGCCGCCACCGCCGCAAAGACGGGGCGCCGGACCGAAACATCGGACAGCATCATTTGCGGGCCGCCTGCGGAGCGCGAGCGCCGCCCTTGCTCGGAGCGCCCCCTTGAGGGGCTTCGCCCTCGACGCTGATAGGCGCGCCGGGCTGGATGCGGTTCAGACCCGAGGCGATGATGTGGTCGTTGTTGGCCAGTCCCGAAACAATCTCGACATAGCCGCCCTCGACGGCGCCCGTCTGGACCTCGACACGCTGGGCCGTCGCGCCCGTCTCGGCGCGCGCGATGCGGTAAACGAAGGCGCCCTGCCCCTCATACTGAACGGCGGCCTCGGGCACGGCCAGGCTCTGGCGACGGCCCTGGTGGACGGCGACGCGCATCATCATGCCGGGGCGGATGCGGTTGCCGGGATTGGGGAACTCAGCGCGAGCGATGATGGCGCGGGTCTGTTCGTTGACGCGCGTGTCCAGCAGGGCGATGCGGCCGTTGAACTCTTCGCCGGGGAAGGCGTCCGTCGTCGCCGTCAGCGGCGCGCCCACCGGCAGCACGCCCAGATAGCGTTCCGGCAGGGGGAAATCGACGCGCACGCCGCTGATGTCGTCCAGAGTGGTGATGACCGAACCGGGCGAGATCAGGGTGCCCGGCGTCACCGAGGTCAGCCCCAGCACCCCGGCGAAGGGCGCACGCAGGATGCGGTCGCCGCGACGGGACTCCGCCGCCGCCACGGCGGCCTGCGCCGTCTTCAGGGCGGTTTCCGCCGTCTCAGCCATGACGCGCGGCGCCACGCCGCGCTCGGCGAGGTTGCGATAGCGGTCATACTCGCGTTGGGCGTTCTCCAACTGGGCGCGGGTGCGGATCAGATCCGCGTCTTCCTCGCGCGCCTGCAGCTCGACCAGGGGCGTGCCCGCCGCCACGGCCTGCCCATCGGCGAACATGACCTGCGTCACCAGCTGGGTCGTATTGGAGGTGATGTTGACCGAGCGGCGCCCCCGCGCCACGCCCAGAACACGGATCTGGTCGGCAAACTCACGGCGTTGAGCGACGACCTCGGCGACCACCTGGCCCCGTCCGGCGCCGGGTCCGCGCGGACCCTTGCCACCGCCTGCGCCGCCGTCGCTGAACGCGATCTTGAAGACCGCCGCGACGACCATCAGCCCCAACAGACAGGCCGCGCCGATAATGAAAAAGTGGCGTTTGAACACGCGACGCAGTCTCCCCGACAACAAGCGTTCTCGCTTAACGGGTCATCGCCGTTACGCAAATAACGTATCTGTAACGAGCCTACTCTCTGATTCCGTCGCGGAAATTCGCTTTAAAAGCGCCGCCAGATTCCGATTATGGGCCCCTGTCCCGCAGGAGTTTCACGGCCTGCGACCGCTGTTCGCCAACCGGCCTGCAGGCTCCAGTCGCCGAGTCGCCGCACGACCGAGCTTTCCAGCGTCAGCCAGCGGGGTCCGCCGTCGTCCGCCGCTCCGGCGTAGGCCTGGCCCAACAGCAGCCAGTCCGGCGCAAGATGCATGCCCGCCGTCAGGTCCAGCCGCGTCTCGTCATTGAGGCCCGCGCGCCAGAGCCGCGCCGCCTGCGCCTCGATGAAGCCGCCCTGCCCGTCAGCGCCCAGACTGCGCCCCGCCATGACGCGCGCCTCCCAGTCATGATCGCCGGCTCCTGGCGGCGCATAACCGGCGTTGCGCCCCTCGCCGCCCTGAGCGTAGCCGACATAGAGGGCCGCAGCGTTGCGCGTATCGCGATAGGCCTGCCAGCGCACGCCGATCTCGATCGGGCCACGCCCCTGATAGTCGACGAATGCGTCGCGCCCCTGCTGCCATTCGCCCTTCATCTGCAGGGTGAAACGGTCGTCCAGCCCATACTCGGCGAAGAGGGAGACAGAGCGGTCCAGCCGGTCGTGGGACAGGTCAACCCGTTCGTCATCGGGGGTGAAGGCCTGATCCGCGCGGATGGTCTCATATTTGAGGATCGCCTGCCCTTCTCCCTTGGGCAGGTTCCAGGCGCCCGCGTGGGCCTGACAGCCGACAGCAAACGACGCCAGACCGGCCAGAAGGCCGATCGGGCTGCGCCTCAATCCGCCCCCCAGCGGACTCACGCGTCGTAGCCGGGCGATTTTCGCTGGAGCTGACGCAGGGCGCCCGGCCACGCCAGGGACGAGACGAAGCCGATGCCGCGCCCCTGTTCCTTGGTTTCGGCCTGAGCCGCGTCCGGGGCGATCAGAACATTGTCCCGTCCCGCCGAGAGGGCGGCGACCTGCTGGGCGCAGGCGCGTTCCAGAAAGAAGATGCCGAGCCAGGCCTGCGCCGCCGTGTTTCCGACCGCCATCGTGCCGTGATTGCGCAGCAACATCAGCGACCTGTCGCCCAGGTCTGCGACCAGACGCTCGCGCTCGTCATGATTCAGCGCCAACCCTTCATAGCCGTGGTAGGCGACCTGATGCTGCAACAGGCAGGCGTTCTGGCTGATGGGCAGCAGGCCGTCTTTCTGAGCCGCCACCCCGACGCCGTTCACCGTATGCAGGTGGATGACGAAATGCGCGTCCTCGCGCGCCGCATGGACGGCCGAGTGGATGGTGAAACCCGCCGGGTTGATGAAGCTTTCCGTCTCTTGAACAATGTTGCCGTCCAGATCGACCTTCACCAGGCAAGACGCTGTAATTTCGTCGAAATACCACCCGTAGGGATTGATCAGAAAATGCGTTTCCGGTCCCGGAACACGGGCCGAGATATGGGTGAAGATCATGTCGTCCCACCCGTGCAGCGCCACCAGCCGATAAAGGGCCGCCAGTTCGACGCGCGTGCGCCATTCGTCCTCGGAAACCCGCCCCTTCAGCGAGGGCGCCCCGCTCATTCCATCCGCCATGACCACTCCCCTGATCAGCGTTCAGGCGAACGTCCCCCCGGCAGGCGTCGGCGTCAAGACGCAAGGCCCAGCCTTCCCAAGACTTCGTTAACCCCGTTTTCACAGCCCCGCTTCAAGGTGCCTTCGCCTAAGGGGCAGGCAGTTTTTCCGCGAGGGCGACGTGGAACCCACCAATGTGACGCGCAATGGACCGCAGACGCACGGCGCCCTGCCTCTGAACAGTCTTGAACAACTGGTCGACCTGGCGAAGGGACAGCCCCCGGAGCGTCAGCACGGCCTGCTGATCGGCGTGTCGGACCTGTATCGCTCGATCGGAGGGCGTGATCGCGCGCCCCAGGCGCTCGGCGACGCCTTCATCGCGCTTGTCCGCGTGGTTGAGGCGGATATCCGGCAGGCCCTGTCGGAGCGACTGGCGAATGCGGATTGGGCGCCGGTCGCCCTGGTGCGGATGCTGGCGGCCGACGTCATAGAGATCGCCCGTCCCGTCATCGCCGCCAGCCCCCTGTTGCAGGACGACGATCTGCTGACCCTGCTGGCCGAGGCGTCGCTGGATCACCGCATCCAGGTCGCCCTGAGGCCCGGCCTCGGCGCCGCCGTCGCCCGCGCCATAATCAAGGCCGACGATCCGACCGTGCTGACGGCCCTCGCCTCGAACCGCACGGCGGCGGTGTGTGCGGAAAGCATGAAACGACTGGTCAGCCGGTCGCGGGAACTGGCCGCCCTGCGCGCGCCTCTGGCCCGCCACCCGCAGATGACGCCGGAACTGGGCGCGCGCCTGTATCAATGGGTGGGCGAGGCCCTGCGCCAGGCCATCACGGAGCGCTTCACCCTCGATCCGACGCGGCTGGCCGAGGCGGCGCAGGCGGTTGCACAGGAAACCGCGCCCGCCGATGTCGCCGCCGCCCGCCTGACAGCCAAGCTTCAGGCCTCCGACCAGCTTCGCCCCGCCACCCTGATCCGGGCCCTGCGTGAAGACCGGCTGGAGGTGTTCATCCATGCCCTGAGCCGCCTGGCCCGGCTGGACCTGGATCAGGTGCGACGCGCCCTGCAGGCCGACACCACTCGCCCGTTGTTGCTGGCCTGCAGCGCGGCGGGACTGGATCGCGCAGCTTTTCCGGCGGTCCTGAGCGAGGTGCGGCGCATGAATAACGGCTTTCCGCATGATCCCAACGGCGGCGACTGGCGGCTGGCGCATCGGTCGGCGGCGCAGGCGGCCTCTGAATTCCAGTTGCTGATGGCTCCCGACGACGGTCATCCCGTTTGACAGCCGGCCCCGGCTCCGCTTTGCCTAGGCTGGTGAGCCAGCCCTTCCGCCCCACCGCCGTCACCTTCCTCGCCAGCGACCGGCCCGAGGCCGAAGAGGCGCGCCTGCGGCTGACGGAACGCTATGGATCCGTCCCCATAACCGAGGCCGAGGTGATCGTGGCCCTGGGCGGCGACGGCTTCATGCTGGAGACCCTGCACAACAACCTGCAATTGCGGACGCCGGTTTACGGAATGAACCGCGGCTCGGTCGGCTTCCTGATGAACGATTATGAGGAAGACGACCTGCTGGATCGCCTGATCCAGGCCGACCGCACCATGCTGCATCCCCTGCAGATGGACGCCTGGACCGAGAGCGGTCAGGTCCACAGCGGCCTGGCGATCAATGAGGTCTCCCTGCTGCGCCAGACGCGCCAGAGCGCCAAGCTGCGCATCAGCATCAACGACAAGGTGCGCCTTGAAGAACTAACCTGCGACGGCTGTCTCGTGGCGACGCCGGCCGGGTCGACCGCCTATAATCTGTCGGCGCACGGGCCGATCATCCCTCTGGACGCGCCCAGCCTGGCCTTGACCCCGATCAGCGCCTTCCGCCCCCGTCGCTGGCGCGGGGCTCTGCTGTCGCACACGGCCCGCGTGCGTTTCGAGGTGCTGGAGGCCGACAAGCGCCCCGTCAGCGCCACCGCCGACAACTTCGAGGTCCGGCGCGTCACGCGGGTGGAGGTGCGCGAACGCCGCGACATCACCCTGACCATGCTGTTCGACGCGGGCCGCTCCTATGAGGAGCGCGTGATGGCTGAGCAGTTCTCTTCCTGAGCGTCACGATTTTTTAGAACTCTCGCGACACATTGGATTTTACAGTTCAGGAGTCCGCCGTGAGCAATTCGTCCAACGTCTTTCGTCCGCCCAACGCCCTGCGCGCCAAGGTCGGCGGCGGTTTCGGCGGCATCGACGCCAACGCCATCGCCAAGGCCGAAGAAGCGCTGAAAGCCATGTCGGCCCAGTTCGGCCAGTGGCTTCAGGACGAACTGGTCAAGCTCGACCAGGCCCAGGCTGACATCCGCGCCAAGGGCTATACGGCCGAAACGGCCGAGGCGCTGTATTTCCGCGCCCATGATCTCAAGGGACTTGGGGCGACCTATCAGTATCCGCTGGTGACGCGCATCGCCGGTTCCCTGTGCCGGATTCTGGACGACGCCGACAAGCGGATGCAGGCGCCCCTGCCCCTCGTGGACGCCCATATCGACGCCATCAAGGCCGTGGTGCGCGACGAGATTCAAACCGACGAACACCCGGTGGGGCGCGATCTGGCCGAGACGCTGGAAGCACGCGTGGCCGAACATCTGGGCTGAAGGTTGGGTCTCGTAGATAGTGAAGGGGCGTTCGGTCGGACGCCCCTTTTTTCTATGCCGCGCCGGCCGCTGCCTGCATCTCGGGCGCCGGCCGATCCAGACGCTCCATCAGATAGGCCAGATCTTCACGGGCGGCATCGGGACGCTGGCTGAGGAAGCGTTCCAGCATCCGCTGACGGAACCGCTCGCCGGAGGTGTCGCCGCCCTCGGCCTGAAGGGCGCGCCAGGTGTCCACGCCCGCGCGGAACGCCTGAAACAGACGCGGCGGCATCCCCGCCCGATCATACAGTGCCTTGAACCCCAGCGGTCCCGCATCGTGCACCATCAGCCAGGCGCGGTGATGCGGCGTCCCCGCAAGTTCGGCCAGCGCGTGCTCCAGCAACCCCATCTGACCGCGCGCCAGCGCCCTCAGCAACAGGGATGGGGTCAGCGCCTTGCGTCCATATAGGCGTGCGACGAAGGCCGGCAGATCCGTCGCCGTCCGCGCCTGATCAATCAGGTCGACGGTCGCCCGCTCGCGCGCGAAATCGGCGAACTGAATCGCGGTCTCAGGCGCCAGGGCATGCTGGGTGATCAGATGCTCGCGCGCCGCATCTGCGGCCAACCCCACCAGGCGCTCAGTCACCGACAGCGGCAGAACCTGGCGATAGGCCAGAGCCGACACGACATCGGACGCATGGCCGAAGCGATCGACGACCACGCCCAGCGCGTCTTCGGACAGGTCGGCGTTGTCATTGGCGGCCAGGGCCAGCACCGCCTCCTGCCGCCCCTCGGCGGCCAGGACGGTCGCCACATCGCGCGGCACCTGCGGACGCGAGGCCACAGCGGCCTGACGCAGCGCGCACCCGGCGCGGACGATCTCGATCAAGTCGTCGTCGGAAAAGACAGGCGAGCAGTTGATGACGGGCAGCGCCACGCTGTCCACATCGGCCGCCAGTCGGCGCGCCACGTCGCGCGGCATCAGGCTTGAGGCCTTCAGCGTCACAGCCAGGGCGCGGCGCACCAGTTCAGCCGCATCGACGGCCAGCACGGTGAGAATCTTCTGCGCCGCCGCCCGTTCGGCCCCGTCCAGCGTCATGCGGTCGATGCTGCGCAACAGCTTGTGCGCCGCCGCCGCCCGATCGTCCTCGACGTCGGACTTGATCAGACGCCGGATGTCGCTTTCCGTCAGGCGGGCCCGGTAGGCGGTCATGGATGAGGCTCAGGGCGGCGAAGAATCAATCGTCACCCATAGCGTTACATAGTTAAAGCCCCGTTAGGAATAACGGCCGAACAAAGGTCTTCAGACCGACCTGTCCGGCGGCGGGCCATAGGCGCCGCCGAAGCCTCCGCCCGTCCCCTGTCCGTCCTGCCCCAGCAGCAGGGCCAGCAGCCCCTGGTCCTGCTTCAGGCGATCCAGTCGTGCGGCCAGCGCGCGCTCCTTGTCGCCCAGTTCGGGTCCGGCCTTGACGGCGCCGACGCCGGCCGCAGGTGCGATCTCGCCCGCCGTGCGCTGCAGATTGGCGTGCACCTCGGCGACCGACACCGCCCGCCCGTTGCGGTAGAAGATGGAGCGATTGGCCGAAGCCGCCTCCGGGAACAGGGCCGCGGCGCTGGCCTGGGGCCGCATCTGCATGGCCTCCATCAGCTTGGCCGCGCCCGCGGGCCCAAGGAAATGCGCGGCGTAAAGCTCGCCTCCGTTCGGCTCGCGTCCCGTGCGGCCGCGCAGATAGGCGGCGTTGGAGGCTGTCAGTTCGCCCGCCATGGTCGAGGCCGCCTGTGGATCGAAGCGCAGGTCCAGCACGACATTGCGGGCCGAGCCGCGCACCTGCCAGCGCCCGTCACCGCCTTGATAGATCAGGTCCGCATACTGGCCGTAGCCATGCTTGGCGCCGTGCCGCTTCACCGTGCCCAGCCAGGTCTGCTCGATGAACTGGAACAGGCCCGAGGCCGAAGACGTCGGCGCCCGCGCATTGGGGTTCATCGCGCTTTCGCGACGCGCGGTCTTCATCAGAAAGTCGAAGTCCACGCCGGTCGAGGTCGAGGCGCGCCGAATGGCCGCCTCCACGCCGCCGGATGATGGAATCGCTTTCACGGTCATGTGTGAACGGTCGCTAACCTAGGTAAACCAAACCTTAACGCAGCGGCGTCGCCGTTAACAATTCGAAGCGCCACAATAAGGCCGCAAGCGAAGCGCGAACTTCGTTCCGTGGGGCGCTGGGGAGGGCCCGCGACAGGAGGCGCGTAAGTCATGATGATGCGTATCGCCGGCGGCCACGGCGTGGTCAGCCCCCTCGACTTTCAACAACGCCGCAAGCCGCTGTCCCCCTTGATGTGGGCGATGATCGGCGCCTCGGCCCTGGTCCACGTCGGCGCCGGGGTCTGGCTGTATCAGCAACGGTTTGAACTGGCCGAAGCCCCGCCCGCGCCGACGGAGCCGCCGCCCACGATCGTCGATCTGATCCGTCCGCCCTTGCCGCCCAAACCGCAGACGCCGCCGCAGGCCTCGCCCGCGCCGACGCCGCCGATCCATCGGCCGACGCAGGTCACGCCCAGCGATGTCGCCCCGCTGGAGGTCCAGGTCGCCCCCGTCGTCAGCCATGACGCCGGGCCGGCCATCAACATCACCGCGCCGGCAGCCGAACCTTCGGCCGGAACGGCGGTTACGCCCGAACCGCCAAGGGCCTCGCCGGTCATCACCCAGCCTGACTGGGTGCGCAAGCCGACGGCGGAGCAGTTGATGCGGGCCTATCCGTCCGCAGCCGAGGCCCGCGGCATCGCCGGGGTGGCGGAGTTGTCCTGTCTGGTGCGCGTGGACGGCAGCCTGACCGGCTGTTCGGTCACGTCGGAGACGCCGGGCAATCAGGGCTTCGGACGGGCGGCGGTGAGCCTGAGCCGCTACTTCCGTCTCAGCCCGCGCACGGTGGACGGTCAGGCGGTTGACGGCGCCCGCGTCACCATGGCGATCCGCTTCACCCCGCCGACAGACTAAAGGAACCGCAAGGGATGGAGGGTCGGCTCGGCGACGGGCCGGCCCTCTGTCGCGTCGGCCACGACGGCGCCGATCAGCGGCCCCAGCAGCCAGCCGTTGCGGCGCGGCCCCAGCGCGACATGCAGGCCCGGCGCGACCTGCCCCGCCATCGGCAGGCCGTCCGGCGTCGTTCCCCGCACCCCTGCGCGCCAGTCGATGATCAGAGGACGCGGCGTCTGGCCCAGCACCGTCCATGCCGCGGCCAGCATGGCCTCGCAACGGGCGGCGTCGGGCGTCACCGAGCGCTCGCCCGGCTCCATCGTCGCCCCGATCACGCTGCCCTCGCCCATCGGCGCGACATAGGCGCCCGGCCCGCGCACCACGTGGTCGACCAGCTTCTCCTTCACCAGACCGATCTGTCCGCGAATGGGGGTGATGCAGGCGACCGCCGCGCGCGTTTCGGGCGGCAGGCCGTCCAGAGCCGGGTCGGCGCCGGAGGCCAGAATCACATGCTCCGCGTGCAGGGCGCCCGCCGTCGTCTCGACCCGCCAGCCCGGCCCGTCCTGAGCCATGCGCAGCGCCCGCGCCTCGATCACCGTCAGCCCCTGCGCCAGCGCCGCCAGCGCCTGAGGCGGATCGACCTTGGCGTCCTCTCGCGTCGTCAGGCGAGCTGAGGCGGCGTCATAGTCATGCTGAAAACCCAGCGCCGACATCCGCGCCGCCAGTTCGGCGACGTTGCCGCCGCGCCATTCGGCCCTGTCGCCATAAAGGCGCACGCCCGTCGCCTGAGCAAAGGCGGGCCACAGGGCGCGCGCTCGCCGCAGCACCCCGGCCGCCTCGGACGACAGATCGTCGATGGCGCATTCCATGGCCGGCGCGATCATGCCCGCCGCCACGGCCGAGGCGTTGACGCCGCCCGGATCGACCACCATCACGCGGCGTCCGCGTCGTCTCAGCTCCGCCGCCGCGCACAGGCCCAGCGCGCCCGCGCCGATGACAATGGCGTCGAAGATAGGTTCGGGAGAATTAGAAAGGGGCACGGGATGTCCTTCGACCTCCCGCGCCCCTATTTCAACCGTTGAGGACGGTCTTTTATTCAGCCGCCAGCTTGGCCGCGCGCGCCTCTTCCAGACGCTTGGTCAGGGCGGCGTGCTGGCCCCACAGGGCCTTGGGCAGACGATCGCCGAACTTCTCATAGAAGGCGGGGATCAGGGCGGCTTCCTCGATCCAGACGGCGGCGTCGACGTCCAGCAGGATCTGCAGATCGGCGTCGGTCAGCGTCAGGCCCGACAGGTCCAGCGCATCCTTGGACGGCACGCGGCCGACCGGGGTGTCCACGGCCTCGGCCTGGCCTTCCAGACGTTCGACGATCCACTTCAGCACACGGGCGTTGTCGCCGAAGCCCGGCCACACGAACTTGCCCTCGTCGTTCTTGCGGAACCAGTTCACGAAGAACAGGCGCGGCAGCTTCGACGCATCCGACTTCTCGCCCATCTTCAGCCAGTGGCCGAAATAGTCGCCCATGTTGTAGCCGCAGAACGGCAGCATGGCGAAGGGATCGCGGCGCAGTTCGCCGACCTTGTTCTCAGCCGCCGCAGTGCCTTCCGACGCCACGGTCGAGCCCATGAAGACCCCGTGCTCCCAGTCATAGGCTTCCGTCACCAGCGGCACGGCCGAGGCGCGGCGACCGCCGAACAGGATGGCGTCGATCGGCACGCCCGCCGGGTCTTCCCACTCAGGCGCGATCGACGGGCACTGACCGGCCCAGACGGCGAAGCGCGAGTTCGGGTGCGCGGCAGGCTCGCCCGAAGCCGGGTCATGCGGCTGGCCCTTCCAGTTGGTCAGACCTTCCGGCGCTTCCTTCGACAGGCCTTCCCACCAGACGTCGCCGTCAGCCGTCAGGGCGACGTTGGTGAAGATGGTGTCGCGCGTCAGGGTTTCGAGCGCATTCTTGTTCGTGTTGCGGCTGGTGCCCGGCGCCACGCCGAAGAAGCCCGCTTCCGGGTTCACGGCGTACAGGCGGCCGTCGTCGCCGAAGCGCATCCAGGCGATGTCGTCGCCGACCGTCTCGGCCTTCCAGCCGTCCAGCGCCGGTTGCAGCATGGCCAGGTTGGTCTTGCCGCAGGCCGACGGGAAGGCCGCCGCGACATATTTGGACACGCCCTCGGGGCTGGTCAGCTTGAGGATCAGCATGTGCTCGGCCAGCCACCCCTCGTCGCGGGCCATGATCGAGGCGATGCGCAGGGCGTAGCACTTCTTGCCCAGCAGGGCGTTGCCGCCGTAGCCCGAGCCGTAGGACCAGATTTCGCGCGTTTCGGGGAAGTGGACGATCCACTTGTCGTCGTTGCAGGGCCAGGCCACGTCGGCCTGACCTTCAGCCAGCGGAGCGCCCAGGGTATGAACGGCCGGGACGAAGACGCCGTCGGCGCCCAGCATGTCCAACGCGCCCTTGCCCATGCGGGTCATGACGCCCATCGAGACGGCGACATAGCCGCTGTCGGTGATTTCGACGCCCAGGGCGGAGATCTTGGAACCCAGCGGACCCATGCAGAACGGCACCACATACATGGTGCGGCCCTTCATGCAGCCGTCGAACAGGCCGTCCAGGCGGGCGCGCATCTCAACCGGGTCGGACCAGTTGTTGGTCGGGCCGGCGTCGGCTTCGTCCTGCGAGCAGATGAAGGTGCGGCTTTCGACGCGGGCCACGTCCTTGGGATCCGAGGCGGCGTAGTAGCAGCCGGGGCGCTTGGCCTGATCCAGTTCCTTCAGCGTGCCCTTGGCGATCAGGTCGGCCACGATGGCCGACTTCTCGGCGCCCGAGCCGTCGCACCAGTGAACACGGTCCGGCTTGGTCAGGGCGGCGATCTGCTCCACCCAGGCGACAAGGCCCTTGTGTTCGGTGGGCGCCGGATGGAGTCCGGGAATCGATTGCGTCACGTCTTGCTCTCCTGAAGCTGCGCGCGCCGATCTGTCGTCGCCGTCACGCATTAAGCTGATCACGCTGTGTTACGCGGGCAATGAACCCCCGGGCACGTAAGGTCAACCGCTGCACGTTTCATTCCCCCGTTATCCGGGCCAGACCGCCCACGCGCACAATTAAATCGTCAGACCCAGCCCAAGGGCTATCTCCTTCGGCGTGAAGACGATGGATTCTGCAGTATCGACATCGGCCGGCGCCCCTGACGCGCTGATTTCGGCGGCAGCCGAACGCAACAGCGCGGCCATACTCGACGTTCTGCGCGCCCATCTGCCCGCGCGCGGCCGAGTGCTGGAAATCGCGGCCGGATCAGGTCAGCACGCCGCCGCCTTCGCCGCCGCCCTGCCCGGCCTCGACTGGACGCCCAGCGACCCCAGCCCGCAGGCCCGCGCCAGCATCGAGGCGTGGCGGAGGCATACAGGCCTCGCAAACCTGCTCCCTGCACAGGCCGTCGACATGCTGGACGACGCCAGCTGGCCGTTAGAGCCGCTGAACGCCATCGTCTGCATCAACATGATCCACATCAGCCCGTGGACGGCGGCCGAAGGCCTGATGAAGTTGGCCGAGCGGTCGCTGATGCGTCCCGGCGGCCTGCTGTACCTCTACGGCCCCTATCGCGAAGCGGAGGTTCCGCTGGCCCCGTCCAACGCCGCCTTCGACGTCAGCCTGAAGGCGCGGGACCCGGCATGGGGCCTGCGCGACCGGGGCGAGGTCGAAACGCTCGCCCGGTCGCATGGCCTGGCCCTGACGCTGCGGCGAGCTATGCCCGCCAACAACCTGAGCCTGATTTTCCGCCGCGTTTAGATGGCGGCGACCACGGCCGTCAGTTCGGCGCGGTCGTTCAGCAGAGCCACCTTGCCGTCGCGGAAGGCGGCGCCCGGCGCATCGGCCGCTTCGCCGAAGATTTCGGCCGTCAGAGCCACGCCGTCGGCGAACGCCAGAACCGGCAGCCCCTGCGCCTTGGCCAGGCTCACCAGCGCCTTGACCTGGGCCAGTCCGGCCTCGTCCGCCATGCCGCCGGGAACCACCACGCCCTGAACCCGGCCGCCGGTGATGTCGTCGGCCGTCGCCGTGGCCAGAACCGTCAAGCCGCCCGAAACCAGACTGCCCTCGCCGGTCGAGATCGGAGCCAGCGACACGCCTTCAAAGCGCAGGGCGGTCTCCATGTCGCCCAGTTCGCCGAAATCCATGCCCTTGCGCATGATCAAGCCGAACCGCAGGCGGGCCGGCGCGGGGCGGTTGCCGTATTGGCGGGAACGAGGGGCGGTCGCGGTCTTGCGTTGAGCGTACAAAACGTCTCCTTCGAAGGTTATCGATCAATATTCGCGGACAGTTCCTAAAAACCGTCGCGCCCTGCGTGTCGAAATTCGATCAGACACGGCAAACGTCGCGATCCGAATCAATCGGAGGCGAAGGCGTCAAAATCATCAGGGTGACTGCTGATATAGGCTTATGATGCTCAAGGTCAACTTGGCGACGAAAACGTGACCTGAACCGGCATTACAGAAAATCTGAACTTCGACACGTAGCGACCGGCCTTGCCTGAAGGCGTAGGCCCGCCCTACACAGCCGATCGCATCACAGATGAGTCAGCCCCGGCCATGGCCTTCACCCGCACCTATGACGGCGCAGAACCCGTCCGCATCAACAAATGGCTCGGCCAGACCGGCGTCTGCTCGCGCCGCGAGGCCGAGGGGCTGATCGTCGAGGGTCTGGTCAGCATCGACGGCGAGGTGGTGCGCGACGCGGGCCGCAAGATCGAACCAGGGCAGACCCTGACCCTCAACGATAAGGGCGAGGCGGCGCTAGCGGCGGGCGTCGCCGTCCTGCTGCACAAGCCGGTCGGCTATGTCTCGGGCCAGCCCGAGCCTGGCAAGATTCCCGCCGTGCGCCTGCTGACCACGGCCAACAGGGTGGGCGACGGCGAGACGCCCGCCCGCGACGCCTCCCTCCCCCCGGTCGGGCGGCTGGACGAGGATTCGCGTGGCCTGCTGCTGCTGTCGTCGGACGGGGTCGTGGCCAAGGCGGTGATCGGCCCGCAGTCGGACCTCGACAAGGAATATCTGGTCCGCGTCGCCGGCGCCGTGACCGAGGCCAAATTGACGAAACTGCGTCACGGTCTGGAACTGGACGGCCGCCAGTTGAAGCCCGCCCGCGTCACCCAGATGGAGCCCCAGCGCCTGCGCTTCATCCTGCGCGAGGGCCGCAACCGCCAGATCCGCCGCATGTGCGAGCTGGTCGGGCTGGATGTCGTCGACCTCTACCGCATCCGCATCGGTCCGGTGAAGCTGGGCGACCTGCCCGAAGGCCGCTGGCGGATGCTGACGGCCGACGAGCGCGCGGCGCTGATCAATGGCTGACCGGCGCCGTCATGGTCGCCAGACGGTTCAGTTCGGCAACGTGAGAAGAGAAGGCCGCCTTGCCCGCCCCGGTGAGGCTGAGCCAGGTGCGCTGCCGCCCGCCCTGCGCCGCCTTGCGTACGGCGAGATAGCCAGCTTCCTCCAGCGTCTTCACGTGTTTCGACAGGACGGAGTCAGAGACCTGAATGGCGTCGCGCACTACCGCGAACTCGGCCTCGGCGGCGGACAGAATGGCGCATATCTGCAGCCTGCCCGGCGCATGGATCACAGGATCGAAAACGGGCGGCTTCACGACAGGCTCCGCGCGTCGATGCGGTACAGGCGCATCCAGACCCTCATGCCGACGACGCCCAGAAGCGCAGCCGCCAAACCGTTAGCGAAGGGAATCCACATCACGCCCTGCACCCGCCCGAACCAGATGCTGACGCCCATCAACCCCATCAGGATCGCCGCCAGGCCAAAGGCGGCCCAGCGGGCGCGACGCGGAGAATACCCGTTCACCCAGACCCCTGTACGATCTTGCCAGACCCGCATGATCGTCACCAAAATGGCGATCGCCACCACCACGCAGGCCATCCCGATCGCAGTCTGAAAGCCCTGCCCCGCCACCAGCAGCCCGCACGCCACGGCGTACCCGGCGTCATACCACCAGGGCCAATAGTTCATCTTTTCGAGCGCCTGTTCGCGCGTCTGGCGTATCTGCTCCAGAGCGGCCTTCGCATCATTCGTATCTGACATGGGACATCCCTCACTTTCCAAAACGGAAAATGACGATGGCTTTCCACTTCGTCAAGTTATAACTTTCCAGAATGGAAAGTTATCTGAGGGCCTCGAACCACCGCTGCAGCAATGCGGCTTCGGCGCGGTGGGCGGCGGTCCGGGCGGCCGCCTCCTCGTCCACGCCCCAACGCTCCTCGGTGAAGACTTCGTCCAGACGCGACAGGTCCAGCGCCGCCTCGCCCGCCAGCGCCCCGCGCTGCACCGCCAGCCCCAGCACCGCCGAGCCGAACAGCGGCACCGCCGTCGCCAGCCCGGTCAGGGCGAAGTCGTCCATCTCAAGCGCCAACGCCTCTACGCACGCCAGAGCCTCCGGCGCCTGCGGGCGGTGGATGATGCCCTCGACCGTATGCAGTTCGATACCCAGCTCGCGCGCGGCCCAGTCGCGCCACGGGCCCCATTCCGCCTGCTGGCGTTCGATCAGACCCGACGGCGTCTCGGCCAGATAGCAGAGCACGTCCGACCCGGCGTAGCGGGCGATCTCTTCGGCCACCGGCCCGCGCGTCTGGCTGACCCGGTCAATGGCGGTCGAGGCCAGGCGGGTGGCGGGCATGGTGGCGGGCATCAGGTGCTCGCCCTGAGCGTTCCATTCCTCCGCCACCAGCCGGGCGGCGGCCTCTGTCGGCAGGACGATGGCGTTCCCGGCAGGCGTCTTGGGCGCGCGACCGTCCAGCAGGACGACCCAGCCGCCGTCGCGGGCCTCGACCCCGGCGCTCTTCCAGAAGCGCTTGATGCGCTCCTCGGATTCACGAAAGCCCTTCTGGGCGGCGACGTTGGGATCCAGCGGGGGAATATGGGTCATGACGGACTTCTAGGCGAACAGCTTGGTCGAGGCGAAACGGTCCAGCGCCGCCTCCAGATCAGGAAAATCAGCGGCGATGTGCAGCGCGCCCGCGGCGGCCTGCTCCTCAACGGTATGGAAGCCCCAGCCGACGCCCAGCGGATGAACGCCCGCCGCCACGGCCATGGCGATGTCGTGGCTGGTGTCGCCGATCATGGCCGTAGAGGCCGCATCCGCGCCGCAGGCGGCCATGGCGGCGCGCAGCATGGCCGGATCCGGCTTGCCCGGCCCATCCTCGGCGCAGTGGCTGGAAAGGAATAGATCGCTCCACTCGGGCCGCGCCAGGTTGCGGGCGACCCCGCGCCGGTTCTGCCCCGTCGCCAGCGACAGCCGCCAGCCCTCCCGCTTCAACCGCCGTAGCGTGTCCATCACGCCAGGATAGAGCGGCTCTTCATGACCCGCCTCATACATGGCGCGGAAGCTGGCCTGAAAGGCGGCGACGAAATCCGCCAGCTCGGCGTCCGTCAGCGACGGCTCAAGCACATGCAGGGCGTGATGCAGGCTGAGGCCCACGATCTGGCGCACACGGTCATATTCCGGCTCAGGCAGGCCCAGCGCCTGCGCCGCCTCGCAGGCCGCCCGGTGGATGGAGGCGCGGCTGTCGACCAGGGTGCCGTCGATGTCGAAAACGGCGAGCGGCCTCATCGCATCCGCCGCACGCCCTCGAAGGGATCCTCGTCGGCCTCGTCCTCGGAGAAGCCGAAGTGGTTGAAACCGGCCTTCATCTCAGGGCTTAGCGGCGCCTCGACGATCAGCTTGCCGCCGCCGGGGTGGTCCAGTTCGATGCGGCGGGCGTGAAGCTGCAGTTTCAGCGGGCCGGACAGTTCGCGCGACTTGTCGTCGCCGTATTTGGGGTCGCCCAGGATCGGGTGGCCGATGGCGGCCATGTGGGCGCGCAACTGGTGCGTCCGCCCCGTGAAGGGACGCAGCGCCATCCACGCCGCGCGGTGGGCGGCGCGGCTGATGGTGGCGAAGGCCGTTTCGGCCGGTTCGCCCTTGGGGTCCTTGGGCTCGGCCGGGCGCATCATCTCGAAGTCGTTGATGCCGGTCTTCTTCAGCGCCATGTCGATCTGACCGGCCGAAGGCTTGGGGTTGCCGATGACAATGGCCCAGTAAGTCTTTTTCGCCTGACGACGGGCGAAGGCGCCCGCCAGACGCTTGGCCGCTTCCGGTCCCTTGCCCAGCAGCAGCACGCCCGAAGTGTCGCGGTCCAGACGGTGGACCAGACGCGGGCGCTGCATCCCCTCGCCCCAGGCCGACAGCAGGCGATCGACGTGCTTGGTCGTTTTGGTACCGCCCTGCACGGCCAGACCGTGCGGCTTGTTTAGGGCGATGACCATGTGGTCTTCGTAAAGCACCAGCGACTTGGCGTAGGCGATGTCGCGCTCGGTCAGTTCATGCAGGTCGCCGGGCTTGCGCGGATTGGCTTCCGGCAGCGGCGGCACGCGCACGGCGGCGCCGGCCGTCAGACGGTCCTGCGGCTTGACGCGCGAGCCATCGACGCGGATCTGGCCGCTGCGGGCCATCTTCTCGACCTGGATGTGGGTCAGGTGCGGCCAGCGGCGCTTGAACCAGCGATCCAGGCGGATGTCGTCTTCATCTTCGGCGACATAGAGGGTCTGGACTTCGCGGCTCATGCGCCCACTCCGATAAACAGTTTGCGCGCGATCATCAGGCCGACGAACAGAGCGGCGATGGCGAGAACCACCGAACCCGCCGCATAAACGAAAGCCGAGACGATTTCACGGCGTTCGATCATCAAGGCCGCTTCCAGCGAGAAGGCGGAAAAGGTCGTGAAGCCGCCCAGCACGCCGACGGCGGCGAACAGGCGGATGCTCTCTTGCCCCGCGCCCGCCTTCAGCGCCAGCCAGCCGGTCAGCAGTCCCATCAACAGTCCGCCGGCGACATTGGCGGTCAGCGTCGCCCACGGCCAGGTCGCGCCCGCCGCCAGGCGGCCTGCCGCCAGCCCCAGGCCATAGCGCGCCATCGCCCCCAGGCCGCCGCCGATCGCAACCAGCAAGAAACGTGTCATGCTGGCGGCTTATACTGTTCTTACGTCATTTGCGAAGGCCGCCATGCACGACCTTGTCCTCGCCATCCTGCATCACCTGCTGTTCATGGGCCTGATCGTCATGCTGGCGTCGGAGCTGGCGCTGCTGCGGACCCCCGAACCGCCGTTGAAGCGCCTGGCGGGGCTAGATGCGGGCTATGGCGTCACCGCCCTGCTGATCGTTCTAGTCGGGGTGGGCCGAGTGATGGGCGGCAAGGGCTGGGCCTTCTATGAAGCCAACCCCTTCTTCTGGGCCAAGATCGCGACATTCGCCGTGATCGGCCTGATCTCGATCCGGCCGACGTTGCTGATCCTGAAATGGCGTAAGGCGGCGAAGAGCGCCCCCGGATATGTTCCGCCGCAGGGCGAACTGACCGCAGCCCGGCGCGCGATCGGGCTGGAGATTCTGCTGCTGGTTCCGCTGCTGGCCTTCGCGGCGGCGATGGCGCGCTGGCCGTTCTAGGCCCTACAGGCGCGGACGAATGGCGTCCTGCACCCCGCGCGCATCATAGGCTTCCCGGCGATCCGGGCGCTGGCCGCGCCCCATAACGACCTCCAGCGTCGTCGAGGTCGGTTGTGGTCCGCTGAGGTCGAAGCCGAGGCCCACGCCGACGCCCGAGGTCGACCATCCGCCGTAACGGCCGGAACTGGCGCCCACCGACACGCTGGGACGCACGCCGCCCGCGCTGTCGGGACGGCCGTCGATCCAGCGCTGCGTCACCTCAAACCAGTCGTAACCCTGCTCAACCGTCAGCTGGGCGGCGCGGAACAGGGCCATATCGGCCACCGGGCCGGGCGCGCCGACGCCCTTGTAGGTCACGCGGAAGCGGTCGCGCTCGATCTGTTGTTCGGAATAGCCCTGCCCGTTCGGCCCCATCTGCCGACCATAGGGCGCCAGGCTGGCGCAGGCGGTCAAGGCCAGGGCCGAGGCGGCGATCGTGACGATGGCAAGGCGTTTCATGCGCGTGTCTCCCACGCCCGAACAGCGCACGGGCGAGCCTGATTGTTCCGCCATGAAGCTGAACAGGGGATGAAGCGCCTAAAGCCCCGCTGCATGGCGCAGGGCGACGAAATCTTCCGGCTCCGGCGCCTCGACCGTCACGCGCCCGCCATCCGGGTGGGGAAAGCTCAGCTTCGCAGCATGAAGCATCAGGCGCGGCGCCGCGCGGCCGGCGAAGGTCAAAGCGCCGCCATAGCGGACATCGCCGACCAGAGGACGCCCGATGGAGGCCATGTGGACCCGGAGTTGGTGCATCCGTCCCGTCTCCGGCGACAGTTCGACCACCGCCCCGTCCTGACTGGAGGCCAGGGTGCGATAGCTGCTGGCGGCGCCCTGCGCGCCCGGCGCATCGAACGCCACGACGCGCATATAGCTTTCGCGGCCGATCTCTTCGCGACGCAGGGCCGAGGTGATCCGGCCGGATTTGGGCTCCGGCGCGGCCGCGACCAGCGCCAGATAGGTCTTCTGGAACTTGCGCATCTGCATCGCCTTGCCGAAGAAACCGGCGGCGGGCTTGGTCTTGGCGGCCAGGATGACGCCCGAGGTGTCGCGGTCCAGACGGTGCACCAGCTCCGGCCGCTTGCCGTTGGATCGGGCGAAGGCCCACAACAGGTCGTCCAGCGTATGCGCCTGAATGCGCCCGCCCTGACTGGACAGGCCCGACGGCTTGTTGAAGGCGATCAGATGCGCGTCTTCATGCACCACCCAGGAGCGGACGGCGACGATCTCTTCTTCGGTCAGGGAAACGGGCTGGCGGGTCTTCACCCGCCGAGCCTTTAGCGGAGCAGACGGCGCTTCGCCATGCCTCTCAGGAGATCAGGCCCCTCAGCGGATCAGACCCTTGCGGCGCGCCCAGTGGGCATAGGCGATCTGGATGACGAAGACGGCGGCGACCGCCACGACAGAGGCCAGGCCCGCAGCGCCCAGCACCTCGCGCCCATTGCTCAGCGCCAGCACATAAACCGAGTGCGCCAGCATGGCGATCAGGCCAGCGACAAAGGCGTTGAAGGCCAGCTTGCGCCGCAGCAACAGCATCAGCGCGCCCAGCAGGCCGCACCACACCGCCACACCAAACGCCACATCCGTCCACATCGGCGCCGAGCGCAGATAGAAGACCTGCTCCATCGTCAGGGCGCTCCAATAGGCCTGCGCGCCGGTCACCTTCTGGTACCATTGCCAGACACCGAAACCGTTCCAGAGCACCGAGGCCACGGCGATGGCCCACAGATGCCACGGCGCCGTCGAGCGCTTCGCAATATCGACCATCATTCTTCCCCCCAGGACCTTGAGCGCGAAAAACTACGCCGAAATAGGTCGTCGCAACAAGGGCTTCGGCCTCTTCCTAAACGATCACGCCGCGCCGGCTCATCCAGGCGCAATAGACGGTCTGGGCGATCAGGACGCCAATCAGGATCAGGCCTAACGCCACGCCGACCGGCCCCATGATCTCGCGCCCATGGCTCATGAAGTGGACGTAGGCCGTGTCGGCCAGCATGGCGATCAGCGCTGCGGCGAACACCATCGTCGCCTGTCGCCGTCGCAACAGAAGCAGCGCCGCCCCCAGCAGCCCGCCCCAAAAGGCGACCCCGACCGCGATATCGGTCCATAACGGCACGGAACGCAGATAGGCGGCCTCGGCCGTGCTCATGCCGGCCCAATAAGCCGGGTCGCCCGTCACCTGCAGCATCCACTGCCAGACGAAAAGCGCATTCCACAGGAAGGACAGCACGCCGATAAGCCACACATGCCAGGGCGTCGAAATACGTCGCACAATCTCGACCATGGTCGCCTCCGCAGTTGGGAGGTTCAGCTTACGCTTCTCAAACACACACAACAATGAACACTGTTCACCGACCGCCAAGACCATTGCGCGGTGGTAGACGCGTTATGCCTTGTCCGCCTGCATCCGAGCCCGCATCGCCGCCCAGCGCTCCAGACGCGCCTTGACCTTCTCTTCGTGGCCCTCGCCCTTGGGCTTGTAGAAGGTGCGGCGCTCCATCTCGTCGGGGAAGAAGTCGGCGCCCGAGAAGCCCGCGGGCGTGTCGGGGTCGTATTGGTAGCCCTTGCCGTAGCCCAGCGACTTCATCAGCTTGGTCGGAGCGTTGCGGATATGGGCGGGCGGCATCAGGGAGCCGGTCTCGTGGGCGGCGCGCTTGGCCGCCTTGAAGGCTTCATAGACGCCGACCGACTTGGGCGCGGTCGCCAAGTGGACGACGGCCTGAGCCAGAGCCAGTTCGCCCTCAGGACTACCCAGGAAGTCGTAGGTGTCCTTGGCCGCATTGGCCACCAGGATGGACAGGGGGTCGGCCTGACCGATGTCCTCGACCGCCATGCGCACGATCCGCCGCGCCAGATAGAGCGGGTCCTCGCCCCCGTTCAGCATCCGCGCCAGCCAGTAGAGCGCTGCGTCCGGGTCCGATCCGCGCACCGACTTATGCAGGGCGGAGATGAGGTTATAGTGTTCCTCGCGCGACTTGTCGTAGGCGGGGGCGCGTTTCTGCAGCACGCCCGCCAGGGCCTGCACGTCCAGCGGCTCGACGTCCGTCAGGTCGAACAGCACCTCGGACATGGTCAGCAGGTATCGGCCATCGCCATCCGCCAGCGCCAGCATGGCCTGCCGCGCCTCTGGCGTCAGCGGCAGCGGCTTGCCCATCAGCGCCTCGGCCCGGTCCAGCAGCAGATCCAGCGAGGCGTCGTCCAGCCGCTTCAGCACATAGACCTGCGAGCGCGACAGCAGGGCCCCGTTCAGCTCGAAGCTGGGGTTTTCGGTCGTGGCGCCGACCAGGGTGACGATCCCCTCCTCCACGAAGGGCAGGAAACCGTCCTGCTGGGCGCGGTTGAAGCGGTGGATCTCGTCGACGAACAACAGGGTCTGCTGCCCCGCCGCCCGACGCATCCGCGCGGCCTCGAACGCCTTCTTCAGGTCGGCGACGCCCGAGAAGACGGCGCTGATCGACTGGTATTCATAGCCGGCCGCCTTCGCCAACAGGCGGGCGATCGTCGTCTTGCCCGTGCCCGGCGGCCCCCACAGGATCATGGAGCCGAGGCGTCCGGCCTCGATCATGCGGCGGATAGGCCCGCCCTCGCCCAGCAGGTGGTCCTGGCCCACCACCTGATCCAGCGCCTGCGGGCGCAGACGGTCGGCCAGAGGCGCGTCGGGAGGATGGATGCCGGAGGCTTCGAACAAATCAGTCATGGAACGCTCTAGATAGGCGTTCGTTCGGGCGACTGCACCCGCTACAACGCCTCCAAGGAGGAATCGCATGACAGAACCCAAGCCCGATCAGGGACCGCGCGGCGGGGTGACGCCCCATCTGACCATCCCCTCACGCGGGGCCGCCGCAGCGATCGAATTCTACGCCCGCGCCTTCGGGGCCGAGGAAGTCATGCGGATGCCCGCCGAGGACGGCGAGCGCCTGATGCACGCCCATCTGCGCATCAACGGCGGCAGCCTGATGCTGGCCGACGAATTCCCCGAATGGACCGGCGAGGCCGACGTAAAGCCGGTCGGGGTCTGTCTGCATCTTCAGGTCGACGACGCCGACGAATGGTGGGGCCGCGCCCTGGTCAACGGCGCCATCCCGGTCATGCCGCTGGAGGACCAGTTCTGGGGCGACCGCTACGGCCAGGTGCGCGATCCGTTCGGCCACCTGTGGAGCATCGGCGGGCCGCAGAAGGGGTAAGCTTCTCCTCCCCATTTCATGGGGAGGAGGATCGGCGGCGCAGCCGACGAGACGGAGGGGCGTCTTCGTTACGCCGTCGCAAGGCCCCTCCACCGCTAGGCGGTCCCCCTCCCCACCACGTGGGGAGGAAAACTCGGAGCGTTACGGCAGGCGCCCTGTCAGACGGCGGCCGTTGCGGACAATGGTCAGCTCTGAGCCGCGTTGCGCCCGGCCCAGGGCCGCGACCGTGGTGACGGCGCGACCGTCCATCTGCACCACCAGGTCGTTGGGACGCAGGCCGATGCGAGCCGGGACGCTGTTGCGCTGCAAGCCCGTCACCACCACGCCGCTGGTGAAGGGATCGCCGCCCAGACGGTCAGCCAGCGCCGGATTCAGCGCCACGCCCTGAAGACCGGCCAGCGCCCCCTGACCCACGACCGTCCCCTGTCCCGGATCCGCATCGCCCGGCAGGGTCGAGACGCGGGCGGTCAGCGTCTGACTCCGCCCGTCGCGCAGCACCGTCACGGCGACGGAGGCGTTCGGCGACTTGGTGCCAACACGGAAGTTCAGGCCGCCCTGATCATTGACTTCGGCGCCGTCGATGGCGGTGATCACGTCGCCTTGCTGGATGCCGGCGCGCGCGCCGGGACCGCCGGGGTATACATCTGTGACCATCAGCCCCTGCGGTCGCTCAAGGCCCAGGCTGCGAGCGATGTCCGCGCTGACCGTATCGCCCTTGACCCCCAGCCAGGCGCGCTCGACCGCCTTGGCGCCGCCCACGGCCGAATCCACCACCCGCTTGACCATGGCCGCAGGCACGGCGAAGCCGACGCCGCTGGACGAGCCCGTGCGCGAGAAGATGGCCGTATTGATGCCGATCAGGTCACCGTCCATGTCGACCAGGGCGCCGCCCGAGTTGCCCGGATTGATCGGCGCGTCGGTCTGGATGAAGGAGCCGGAATCGCTGATGCCAGTCTCGGTGCGGTTCAGGGCCGAGATGATGCCGTTGGTCACCGTCTGGCCGACGCCGAACGGGTTGCCGATGGCCAGCACCAGATCGCCGACCTGCTGCTGCTCCTGATCGTCGATGCGCAGGACCGGCAGGTCGCCGTCCAGATTCTCGAGTTGCAGCACGGCGATGTCGGAACGCTCGTCGGCCAGCAGCACCTTGGCCGGATATTCGCGCCGGTCGTTCAGGGTGACGCGGATCTCCTGCATGTTCTGGATGACGTGGTTGTTGGTCACGACGATCCCGTCCGGCCGCACGATCACGCCCGAACCAATGGAGCCGGTCACGCGCGACTGGGGCCCGCCCCCGAACAGTTCAAAGAAGGGATCGCGCACGCGCTGGATGCCGCGCGCCGAGATATTCACCACGGCGGGGGCGGCCTCGCGCACCACGGGGGCGAAGCTGGTCTTCAGCGCGCCGGCGTCGCGCGGGGCGACGCGGGGCTGTTCGGCGAAGACGCCTTCCTGCGCCTTGGTGGGCTGCGGCTGGCCGCAGGCGGACAGGATCAGGGCGGCGGCGATGGCCAGTCTGGAAGTCTTCATCTCGTCCCGGTTCTTATCAAGCTTGGGCGTTGCGTCCATTCCGCCTCGGCTTTTCGACAGGATCAAGGCCGTCGTTCGATCCGGGGCGCGGCGGCGATCAAACGGACGTGACCTCGTCCCGTTCCGCCCGGCGCGCGGTCAGGAAGCCGATCAACGCCCCGAACGCCAGCACGATGGAGGCCAGATAGAAGGCCAGCCCCGGCTCGGACAACATGGCGTCGGCCGCGGCGGACACCGCAGGCAGCCCCCGATCCGACAACCAGACCGCCGCCCGTCCACCGCCCTCGCCCACGGACACCGAATAGATCCAGCCGAAGAACAGGGGCGAGGCCACCCCGGCGATGGAGGCGACGCTCATGTTCGCGCCCTGCAGCTGGCCCTGCTCGCTCTCGCCGACGCGACGGGTCATCAAGGACTGAAGCGTCGGCATGGCAAGACCCCACAAGGCGTTGGGGAACATGGCGATGATGAAGGCGACGCCCGTCGGCGCCCACCCCATCAGGGCGATGCCGACCGCCCCGCCGCACAGGCCGAAGATCATAGTCGCACGGTCGCCGAACCGCTTGGACGCCGGGCCGACCAACACGCCCTGAACAATCATGTCCAGCACTCCGACTATGGCCAGCAGGGCCCCGACCTGCCACGGCCCCCAGCCGTAACGCAGCCCGGCGTAAAGAACGAAGACCGCCGAAAACACGTGGTGGGCGAAGTAGAGCAGGAAGTTCACGACCGCGAGGCCCGCCAGCTCGGCGTGACGCTTCAGCAGGATCATAGCGCCGATCGGATTGGCGCGACGCCAGCTGAAAGGCATTCGTTTCTCAGGCGGCAAGCTCTCCGGCAGGATGAACAGGCCATACAGGAACGCCAGGCCCGACAGGGCCCCCGCCACCCAGAAGGGCACGCGCGGTCCGAACTCGCCCAGGAAACCGCCCAACACCGGCCCAAGCACGAATCCGCCCGAGAAGGCCGCGCCGATCAGCCCATAGGCGCGGGCGCGTTTTTCCGGCTCGGTGATGTCGGCCATATAGGCGTAGATGGTGGTGAAGCTGGACGAGGTGACGCCCGCCACGAGTCGCCCGACCGCCAGCCACCACAGGTTGGGCGCCAGCGCCATCAGGACATAGTCGGCGGCCAGACCGGCGCAGCTGATCAGGATGACCGGACGGCGCCCGTACTGGTCCGACAGCGAGCCGATCACCGGCGAGGCCAGGAACTGCATCCCCGCCCACAGGGCCACGAACACCCCGTTCAGCAGGCCTGCCCGCGCGTTCGACCCGACGAACTCCTCAATCAGATGCGGCAGGACCGGAATGACGATCCCCATCGCCACGATATCCAGCACCGCCGTCACAAGGATGAAGGCGATCGCCGCACGGCGGACCTTGGGGATATGCAGGGACATGGATGCTCGCGGAGGTGGAGCGCCGTTCTACTCCGCCGCCCTTTTCCAGCCCATACCTCGAACGGTCGCTCAGTGCTGCGTGACGGGCAGCGTGTCGTTCGGGTCACCGTCGCCGCGCGGCGCCGTGACGCCCAGCAGGCGGGCCAGGAAGGGCTGGACGTCGACGCTGTCCAGGTTCTGCAGCCGCCGCCCTGCAATCACGCCGGGCCCGTGGGCGATGAAGATCGCCTGCATCTCGGGCGCGGCGTTGTCATAGCCGTGGGCGCCGCCTGGCTTGGTCACCGGCCGCGCCTTCGTCGCCAGAAGCCAGCCGGGCTCGGACGCGCAGACGATGGCCGAGACGCGCGGGTTGGAGCCCAGCGCCAGCCGCGCCGGGATCTCGCTCTTGCGCCAGCAGTCCAGGTGAGGGCGCGACCCCAGCAGGGCCTGCTCCACCTCGGCCTCGCGCCCCGCGACGGGGTTCAGGAAGGCGACCGCGCCCGAATAGACGATCTGCACCGCCTCGGGGTCGATGATGTCGTCCAGCACGGTGACGCGGTCGGGCGAGGTCGCCGCCATGCCGTGGTCCGACACCACGACCAGGACGGTGTTGTCATACAGACCCCGCGCCTTCAGCCCCTCCACCAGACGCCCGATTGAGGCGTCGACCGACCGCATCGCTTCCAGCGTCTGCGGCGCATCCGGGCCGTGGTTGTGGCCCATGGTGTCGACGATATCGAAATAGAGGGTGGTCAGGGCCGGGCGCTGGGCGGCGGGCAGGTCCATCCAGGCCAGCACCTGATCGACGCGGGCGTCGCCCGGCATCGACTGATCGAAGGGCTTCCAATAGGTGGGACGCACGCCGCGAATGTCGGCCTCGGACCCCGGCCAGAACATGGTGGCGGTCTTCACGCCTTGCCGCTCGGCCGACACCCAGATCGGCTCGCCCTGGTCCCACCAGCGACGATCGGTGACCGCCTGCTTGTTGCCAAGCGAGAAGCGGCCCAGTTCGGCGTCGACCATATTGTTGCCGACGATGCCGTGGTGATCGGGATGCAGGCCGGTGACGAGCGTGTAGTGATTGGGGAAGGTCACGCTGGGGAAGGACGGCTTCATCGGCCCCGACGCCCCCTCGGCCGCCAGCTGCGCCAGCACCGGCGTCGCCCCGCGCTCCAGATAGTCCGCGCGGAAGCCGTCGATGGAGATCAGGATGACGTTCGGCGCCTGGGCCGTCTCGACCGGCGGCGGGGGCGGCGTGGTGGCGCAGGCGGCGACGGCCAGCGTCAGGACGGCGGCGCGCGCCAGACCGAACAGACGATCAAACATGAAGGGCTCCCGAAATCGGCTTCTCGCGAATATTGCCTAAGCTTAATCCGCGACAGACAGAAGACGGCTTGCCGGTTTTTCAACTCCGGGCCACGCTCCCGTCCATGACCAGCGTTATCGAAACGAACGGCCTGACCAAGACCTATGGCGCGGTGCGCGCCCTGGACGGCCTCAGTCTCAGCATACCGCGCGGCGGGGTTTACGGGGTGCTGGGGCCCAACGGCGCGGGCAAGTCGACCCTGTTCCGCATCCTGCTGGGCCTGATCCGGCCCACGGCGGGCGAGGTGCGGGTCATGGGCCAGCCGACCGGCGATCCGGCCGTGACCCGTCGCATGGGCTCGATGATCGAGACGCCGCGCTATCCGCCGTATCTGACCGCGCGTCAGGCTTTGCGCTGGCTGGCGCTGGCGCACGGAATGGGCGCCGAGGCCGAGACCGACCGCTGGCTGGACCGTGTCGGCCTGTCCGAGGCGGCCGACCGCAAGGTGCGCGGCTTCTCGGTCGGCATGATGCAGCGGCTGGGCGTCGCCGCCGCCCTGATGACCCGGCCCGACCTCGTGATCCTCGACGAACCGACCAGCGGCATGGACCCGCCCGGCATTCAGGAGATGCGCGCCCTGATCCGCAGCCTGGCCGACGACGACGGCGTGACCATCATCCTGGCCAGCCACCAACTGCTGGAGGTCCAGCGCGTCTGCGACCGCGTCGCCATCCTCAACCGCGGCAAGCTGGCGGCCGAGGGCAGGGTCAGCGACCTGACCGCCGCGGGCGAACGCCTGCGCCTGTCGGCCACGCCCCTGGCCAAGGTCATGGCCGTGCTGGGAGAGCGCGGCAGCGTTCAGGACGACGCCGTCATGGCCGCCGTTCCCCGCGCCGAGACCCCTGCCCTGCTGCGCGCCCTGATCGAACAGGGCGTGGACATCGACGAGGCCCGCTGGGTCGGCGCCGATCTGGAAAGCGTGTTCATGACCGAAACCTCTTACGTCGAGGGAGGCCGCCGATGATGCTGGCCGACGCCATCCGCGCCGAAACCTGGCGCCTGCTGCAGAACCGCACGGCGGTGTTCTGGAGCGTCCTGTTCGTGCCCCTGATCTCGGTGGCGCTGGCGACCGCAAGCTTCCTGTTCATCCGCTCCAAGATGGACGGGGCGATGCAGACCCTGCCGGTCGAGTTGAAACTGACCGCCAGCGCCGTCGATCTGGGCCAGTCGCTGGTCGATGCAGCCGGCGGCCTGGCCAACCCCGGCGTGCTGGCCTTCCTGCTGATCGGCGCGGCAACCGTCTTCGCGGGCGACTACCGCTGGGAGACCTGGCGATTGATCACGGCCCGCAACAGCCGACCGAACCTGATCATGGGCAAGGTAGGCGCGGTCAAGCTGATGACCCTGACCGGGTTGATCCTGCTGCTGCTCGCCAGCCTGGGCGCCGATATCGCCAAGGGCGTGATCTTCGGGCGCAGCTTCACCTTCGGCTTCGGCGGCGAACAGGCGCAGGCGTTCGGCCTGCTGGCGCTGCTGTCCTATGTGAGGGTGGTGCAGTTCCTGTTGCTCGGCCTGCTGGCGGCGACAGTGACGCGCTCCCTGCTGGCGGCGCTGTTCGTGCCCCTGGTCATCGGCGTCGGCCAGTTCTTCCTGGCCAAGCTGAGCCCGCTGTTCGGCTGGCAGATGGGCGACTGGGCGACCATGCTGCTGCTGCCCGGCGACGCCTTCGAAGTGCTGAAAGCCCTGATCAACGGCGGCATGGAAGCCGCCCTTGTCCCCGCAGGCGCCGCTTGGCGCGCGATCGTCGGGCTGGCGCTATGGAGCTTCGGCCCCTTCCTTCTGGCCCTGGCGTGGTTCCAGCGACAGGACCTGTCGAAGGAGTAGGCGCCAAGGAGGCGCGCTGGTTCAGGCCAGAGCCTTCTCCATAAAGACGTCGGCCCGCACATAGGGCGTGTCGCGCGGCGGCAGGCGGACGAATCCGAAGCTGTCATAGAGCGCCAGAGCCGGGCCGAGCGTCGAACTGGTCTCCAGATAGAGGCGATGCGCCCCCGCCTCGCGCGCCGCCGCTTCGCAGGCGTCCAGCAGGCGGCGCGACAGTCCCTGACCGCGCGCGGACGGCGCAATGGTCATCTTGGCGACCTCATAGCCGCCGTCGTCCATCGCCATCAGGGCGCAGCAGCCGACGGCCTGGCCCGCCCGCTCGACAAAGAAGATGCGGCCTCCGGGCGTCAGGATCTGGCCTTCAGGATCGGCCAGCACCTTGCGGTCCTTGGCCTCGACGGCGAAGCCGCCCTCGGCCAGCCAGGCTTCGTTCAGGGTTCGCCAGGCGTCGCGATGCTCCGGCCGATAGGGGACGATGACGAAGGCTTCTGCGCTCATGCCGACGGCCCCCGGCAGTGGTCCGCAAACCCGGCGACGAAGGCGGTCAGGCGACGGCGCGTATCCGCGTCGATCAGACGCCCCTCAGCGTCAAAGGCGTCGCCGGCGCGCGTGACCATCACCCTCGCCCCGAACCAGGGCGCCGCGCCCAGGGTGCGCAACACTGGCAGCCAGGCCGCCTGACTCATCAGCGTCCCGAACGGTCCGGGCGAGGCGCCCAGCACCGCCACAGGCCGCCCGCCGAACACGCGCCCGATGTCCGAACTGGGCCGACTCAGCCAGTCGATGGCGTTCTTGAACGGGCCGGGGATGGAGTTGTTGTATTCGGGCGTGAACAGCATCAGACCGTCGCAACCAGCGATCAGATCCTTCAGCGCCACCACGGCGTCGGGCAGGCCCTGCTCGGCTTCCAGATCGCCGTCATAAAGAGGGATGCCGTGGATGGTCGCGGCGATCAGCTCCACGTCCGGCGGCGCCGTCTCCTGCGCCGCGCGCAGCAGGGCGCTGTTGTAGGAGGCGGCCCTCAGGCTGCCCGACAGTCCGACCAGACGCATTTCAGTCCTTCGTCTCCGCTAGCGTCGCCGTATCGGGCGACGACAGTCTTTCGCCGTGAATTTGCTGCTCGGCGCAACCCTCGACCAGAAAATCCAGCAGCATCCGCACCGAAGGCAGCAGTCCGCGCCGCGACGGAAAGACCGCGTGGACGATCCATTTCTTGGGCCGCCAGTCCGGCAACAGGTCGACCAGCCGCCCCGCCTCCAGGTCGCGCATCACCGCCACGCTGGGCAGCAGGCCCACGCCCAGGCCGGTCAGAGCGGCCTCGTGCAGCATGTGCAGGTCGTCGGTGACCAGGCGCGGCGCATGGCGCACCGACGCCGTCATGCCGTCCTTGTGGTTCAGCGCCCACACATGATCACGATGCGCCGGACCGAAATCCAGACTGGGCCAATTGGCGAGATCAGCCGGACCGGTCGGTGTTCCCATGCGGGCGATCAGGTCCGGGCTGGCGACCAGGCGATGCACGCTCTCGTCCAGCTTTCGCATGACCAGATCGGTCTGCTCCAGCGGCGGCTCGCGAACACGGATGGCCAGGTCAAACCCCTCGCCGATGACGTCCACCCGGCGGCTGGTGCTGTGAAGCTGCACCTCCAGCTCGGGATACAGGGCCATGAAGCGCACGATCAGGCCGCTCATCTGATAGGTCAGCAGGCCCGGCGCGCAGGCGACGCGGATCGTGCCGCACGGCTCGGACCGGGCGCCGTCGATCAGGGCCTGCGCCGCCTCGGCCTCGACCAGCATGGCGAGGCAGTGTTGGTAATAGGCCTGGCCGATCTCGGTGACCGAGAATTTGCGCGACGAGCGCTGGATCAGCCGCGTGCCCAGCTGGTCCTCCAGCGCGGCGATGCGGCGGCTGAGCTTGGATTTCTGCATCCCCAGCGCCCGCGCCGCCGGGGCGAAGCCGAGGTGATCCACCACCTGCACGAAGTAATAAAGGTCGTTGAGGTCTCTCATCGTTCTATTGATAGAACGCAGCGAGGCGTTTTCGCAATCTGTCCCGTCCGGCGTTCCAGCGGCATAAAGCCGTCAACGCGATCGGCCTCCCCTCCGGACGGCCGATCCAACGAATGGAGACTAGACCATGAAGAAGGTTCTGGGCCGTTACGGCAACGACCGCGGCCATTGGGTCGGCGACGGTTTCCCCGTCCGTTCGCTGTTTTCCTACAACGCCGTGGGCAAACAGGTCAGCCCCTTCCTGCTGCTCGACTACGCCGGTCCGTACAACTTCGAGCCGACGACCGAGCGGCGCGGCGTGGGCCAGCATCCGCACCGCGGGTTCGAGACCGTGACCATCGTCTATGACGGCGAGGTCGAGCACCGCGACTCGACCGGCCAGGGCGGAATCATCGGCCCCGGCGACGTCCAGTGGATGACGGCGGGCGGCGGTATCCTGCACGAGGAGTTCCATTCTCCGGCCTTCTCGCGCACCGGCGGCCCCTTCCGCATGGTTCAGCTGTGGGTCAACCTGCCCGCCAAGGACAAGATGACCCGTCCCGGCTACCAGTCGATCCTGAACGCCGACATTCCGACCGTTTCCCTGCCCGACAACGCAGGGACCGCGCGGATCATCGCCGGCGCGATGGAGGGCTCGAAAGGCCCGGCCACGACCTTCACCCCCATCAATGTGTGGGACGTGCGGTTGAACCGGGACGCCGTGACCACGCTGGATCTGCCCGAAGGCCACACGGCCATCGTTGTGGTTCTGTCGGGTCATGTCACCGTCAACGGCGACCAGCCTGCGGGCGCCGCCGAGGCCCTGCTGCTGGACCGTCAGGGCGCTGGCGTGACCTTGAGCGCCGATGCGGACACGACCCTGCTGATCCTGACCGGAGAGCCGATCGACGAGCCCATCGTCGGTTATGGCCCCTTCGTGATGAACAGCGAGGACGAAATCCGCACCGCCATCACGGACTTCAACAGCGGCCGCTTCGGCGACATCCCGGCCGCCGCCTGACTTCGTTCCCCAAAGGCCCGGTCTTCGGACCGGGCCGCAACCCGCCTGCTGAAAGGAACCGCCCGATGGCCAGCGAACCGATCCGTGATCCGAAGTCGGACCACCTTCTGACCCCCGAAAACTCGGCCTTCGTCATCATCGACTACCAGCCGGTCCAGGTGAACTCCATCGCCTCGATGGACCGCCAGCTGCTGGTGAACAACATCGTCGGCGCGGCCAAGGCCGCCGTCGCCTATGGCCTGCCGATCGTCCACTCGACCGTCAATGTCGAGACGGGGCTGAACCGGCCGCCGATCGGCCAGCTGCGCAAGGTGCTGAAGGACTATCCGACCTATGACCGCACCACGATCAACTCCTGGGAAGACGTGGAATTCCGCAAGGCGGTCGAAGCGACGGGCCGCAAAAAGCTGATCATGACGGCCCTGTGGACCGAGGCCTGCCTGACCTTCCCGGCGCTGGACGCCCTGCGTGAGGGCTATGAGGTCTATGTCGTGGCCGACGCCGTGGGCGGCACCTCGCTCGCCGCGCACGAGATGGGTCTGCGCCGTATCGAACAGGCGGGCGGAAAGATGATCTCCGTGCCGCAGCTGTTCTGTGAATTGCAGCGCGACTGGAACCGTTCCGAGACCGTTCCGGCCTTCATGAACCTGTTCATCGAAACCGGCGGCACAGCCGGGATCCAGTTCTCTTACGACAAGGAAGACTGATCTTTCCGGGCGATCCGCGTCATAGTGCGGGGATCGCCCCTTTTGTCCCAGACCTCATCCTTCAGGAACCCAATATGATCGAACTCATCATCGACCAGCGCCGCAAGGATCTCGGCGGCTTTGAGGTCGGCCGCGTCCTGCCGTTCGCCAAGCGTCGCGCCGTCGGTCCGTTTGTCTTCTTCGACCACATGGGTCCCGTGGACATGCCCGCAGGCATTCCCAAGACCGTGGACGTGCGCCCGCACCCGCACATCGGCATCTCGACCCTGACCTATCTGTTCGACGGCGAGATCACCCACCGCGACAGCCTGGGCGTCCAGCAGGACATCCGACCGGCCGAGGTCAACTGGATGACGGCGGGCAGCGGCGTCACCCACTCCGAACGCTTCGAACGCGCGCGGATGGAAGGTCTCCGCCTTGAGGGGATTCAGGCCTGGCTGGCGCTGCCGAACGGGCAGGAAGAAGTCGATCCGTCGTTCCAGCACGTCGGCTCAGGCGATCTGCCGACCTGGATTGAGGCGGGCGTGAAGGGCCGCCTGGTCGCCGGCGAAACGATGGGCATGAAGGCCGGCGTCAGCACCTTCTCGCCGCTGCACTACATGCACCTGGAGCTTGAGCCCGGCGCCCGGTTCCAGACCCCGAGCGACCACTCTGAGAGCGCCGTCTACGTCGTTCAGGGGCTGGTCGAGATCGACGACGGCAGGCCGGTCGGGCACGGCCAGATGGCGGTGCTGTCCAAGGGGGTCCCGTCCGTGATCCACGCCCTGCAGCCGACCACCGTCATGGTGCTGGGCGGCGAGCCGGTGGGCGAGCGTTTCATCGAGTGGAACTTCGTTTCCTCGTCGCAGGATCGGATCGAACAGGCCAAGGCCGACTGGCGCGCCGGGCGCATGAAGCTGCCCGACATGGACGATCAGGAGTTCATCCCCCTGCCGCCGGACCGCACCCCGCCTCCCCCGCCCATGTCCTGATCATGTCCTGAGAGGAGAGCAGCCTCATGGCCATCGCACACGCCAACATCGGCGCCGCCCGTTATCGGACCACGATCCGGACGGGCGGCGACCTGCAACACCAACTGATCGCCGACGAGCCGCCACCGCTGGACGGCGGGGATCAGGGACCTGCGCCCTTCGATCTGCTGATCTCGGCGTTGGGGGCCTGCACGGCCATCACGCTGAAGATGTACGCCGAGCGGAAGGAGTGGCCGCTGGAATCTCTGGACGTCCAGCTGGAATATCTGGTCGGCGAGACCCCGCCCCGGATCGAGCGCGTCCTGACGCCGGTCGGTCCGCTGGACGAAGCCCAGCGCGCGCGTCTGGCCGATGTGGCCGAGCGCACGCCCGTGACCCTCGCGATCAAGAACGGCGTCCCGGTCAACACCAGGCTGGCGTAACGCCCTGCCGCCGCTGGACCTGCGCCCTCAGTAGGTCCAGCGGACGCCCAGCCGCAGGGTGCGCGGCGGGGCGTAGCCCTCGACGCCGGTTCCGGTCTCGGACACCTCGACCGCCTTGTCGAACAGGTTGTCGGCGGCGACCCATACCATGGCGGCGGGGGTCATCCGCCATTCGGCGCGGGCGTCGACCACGACCGCAGCGCCCAGGACGCGGCTGTTCAGATCGTCTTCAAACCGCTTGCTCTCATAGCGGGCCTGAGCCGCCAGGGTCAGGCGCTCGGTAGCGCCCCAGTCCAGCCCCGCCGTGGCGCTCCAGATCGGCGCCTGGGCCGGGCGCAGGCCCGTCAGCTGCGGCGCCGCCGAGCCGCCGTCCATGCGGGCGTCGGTGACGGAGAGCGCGCCGTCCAGGCTCAGCCCTCCGGGCAGGCTGCGCCGCGCGGTCAGTTCGATTCCGGTCGCCTCGATGGTTCCGGCGTTCTGACGCTGGCGCAGCACGCCGCCGGCTGGAACAAAACCCGCGCGCGGGAAGGTTCCCGGCCCCTCGCCGATGGTCACATTGACGATGGCGTCCTCGATCCGGTTCCAGAACAGGGTCGCACCGAAGACTGCGATCGGCCCCTCATAGGCCAGACCCGCCTCCACGCCCTGCAGGGTCTCGGGAACCAGGGCGGCGTTGGCCTCGGTCAGGTCGTTGCCGACCCGGAACGGGCGGTGCAGCTCGTTCAGGGTGGCGGGCCGGAAGCCGGAATAGGCCGCCCCCCGCGCCGCCCAGCCGCCGCCGATGAAGCGCCGCGCCGCCAGTCGCGCGCTGACCACTTCGCCCGAGCGGTCGGGATCGGTCTCGTCCAGGGTCGCCGTTCCATCGGCCCGATCCCGCTCCAGACGGCGGCCGTTTTCATTCTTCCAGCCGTCCAGCCGCAGGCCTCCGGCCACCAGCCACAGGTCGTCGCGCCACGACGCCTCGCCATACAGACCCGCGACCGAGGTCTCGCCGCCCGCGATGCGGTCGCGGGTGAAGGCGCCGTCCATGAAGCGGAAGCGTTCGCGGGTCTCGCCGTCGTTGAAGCGAGCGTCGGCGCCCAGCTCCCATTCCAGCCGTCCGCCCGCCACGTCGCGCGAGGCGCGGCGCAGCGCGGCGTTGACGCCCCAGCCGGTTGCGGGCGTCTCATACTGATCATTGGCGGGCGTGGTCGCGTTGCGGTCCGCCGCCACCGCCACGGAAGTGTTGGCGAAATCGCTTTCGCGACGCCAGGCCTGCAGTCGCCAGCCATAGTCGCCGTCCTGCGGCCGCTTGGCCGCCGTGGCCGACAGCAGGTGACCGCTGGCGCTGGACCGCGCGCCCAGGAGGCCCGAGCCGCGCTCTTCGTCATAGGCCGAGGCGCGCAGCGACAGACTGGCCTCGCCCAGCGGCGCATCCAGCCGCAGGGCCGCCGCCTTGGTGGTCAGATCCAGCGGCGTGTCCGCCGCGCCGGCCGCCGCGCCGCGCACGGGCGTATAGCCGTCGCTGGTTTCATAAAGGGCCGAGCCCGTAAGACGCAGAGGGCCGGCGTCGAGCCCGCCCGCACCGGCCAGCCGCGTCCCGCCCCTTTCGGCGATCGAGGCGTCCAGCACCCCGCCGCGTTCCCGCTCACGCAGTTGGATGACCCCGGTCAGGGCGCCCGCGCCATAGGGACCGGCCCCCGCGCCACGCACGATATCGAGACTTTCCAGCGCCTCAGTCGGCAGCTGCGACCACAGGACCCAGCCGCCGAACGGATCGTTCAGCGGCACGCCGTCCAGAGTCACCAACGTCCGCCCCGCCCCTGACGGCGCGATGGCGCGCAGGGATATCCCCTGCGTCGTCGGATTGGCGGACAGGCTGGTGGTGCGCCGGAACAGGGAGACCGCAGGCACGCTGGCCAGCGCCTCGTCCAACCGCGTCGACCGATCGAGCGCCAGCCCATCCAGTCGCACGACCGAAAAGGCCGCCTCCCCCGCCGCCGGCGGCAGACGCGCCGCTGTGACCACGACTTCGTCAACGACCGTCGGCTGTATGTCCAAAACCCAAACGCCCCCGTAAAAAATCGGCCTCGGTGTCAGGCGCGCAGGGTCGCTCCGCCGTCGACGTAGAGGTCCGTCATGGTGATATGCGCCGCGCGATCCGACAAAAGGAACACCACGGCCTCGGCGATGTCTTCCGGCGTCGCCAGCTTCTGCAACGGGATTCCGGCCTTAAAGGTTTCCGGCGAACCGGCGATGACGCGGGCGGCGCCGTTCTCATCGGCCCACATGCCGGTCTGCATCGGCGTCAGCGTCGAGCCGGGAGCGACGATGTTGCAGCGGACGCCCTTGGGCCCCAGTTCCAGCCCCAGACAGCGGGTGAACATGGTCGCCGCCGCCTTGGACGCGGCATAGGCCGCCATCGCATGACGCGGCACGCCCGCCGCGTTCGAGCTGACGGTGACGAAAGCCCCCTTGCCCCGCTCGCCCATCCGGCGCGAAACCTCGCGGCCCAGGTGGAAAGGTCCATCCGTATTGACGGCGAAGACGCGGCGCCATTCGGCGTCGGAGGTCTGATCCACCGTCACATTGGACAGGATGCCCGCCACGCTGGCGACGAAGTCGATGGGGCCGTCCTCGGCCTCGATGCGGTCGAACAGGGCTTCGACCGCCGCGCCGTCGGACACGTCCAGCGGCTCGACCCGCACGCCGTTCAGGAAGGCCAGACCCGACAGGGCGGTGGACGGCAGGTCGGTCGCGATCACGCGCGCGCCCTCCTCGACCAGCAGGCGCACCACGGCGGCGCCGATGCCGCCGCCCGCGCCCGTGACCAGGGCCAGACGGCCGGACAGTCCGCTGTCTCTCATCGTGTCATATCCTCTGCGGCGGTCATTCGGGCGTCCAGCGCCGGGGCGATCAGGGCCGTCGCCGCCGGGCCGGTCAGTTGCGGGTGCAGGAAGGGAACCTCGACCACGTCCAGATCGGCGGCGTAAGGCCGCCACAGGCCCGGCGTCAGGTCGCGCTCCGTGTGATCCAGCGCCGCGCGGACGTGGGTGGTGCGGCCGCCGAAGGGCTTGTGATGATGCTCCCGCACCAGACGGTTGGTGTCCAGCACCACGCGGATCACCCCGTCCAGCGCCGCCTCAGGCAGGCCGCCCAGCGCGCTGTCGCCCGCCTTCAGGAAGGCGACAATGGCCGCGCGGCTGCGCAGTTCGGGATGCTGGGTCGGGTCATATCCTGCGATGGCCAGAAGGGCGCGCATGGCGTCGACCGGGTCCGGTTCCGGCTCGGCGCGCCAGCACTCGGCCGGATAGGAATCCAGCATGGCCATCAGTCCGACCTTGACGCCGCGCCGCTCCAGCTCGACCGCCGCCGCCTGGGCGATGATGCCGCCGACGGACCAGCCGGCGATATGCACCGGACCGGGCGCGCCCAAGGCCAGAATGTGATCGACATAGACGGACGCCAGCGCCTCGATCCCGTCCGGCAGGGCGTTATCGGGGTCCAGCGCGGGCGACTGCACGCCCCACACCGTGCGGCGCGGCGACAGGGCGCGCGCCAGCGTCCGATAGCCCCACGACAGCCCCCCCGCCGGGTGGATCAGGAACAGCGGCGGCAGGGCCGGATCGCCCTCGGCCAGACGGATCAGCACGCCCAGCCCGTTGTCGAAGTCCAGCGCCTCGGCGTCGATCAGGGCGGCCAGCTCGGCCACGCGCGGCCGGTCAAACAGGGCGCCCAGCCCCGGATCGCGCCCCAGCCGTTCGCGAATCAGCATCATCAGATGCACCGCCAGCAGGGAGTCGCCGCCCAGGGTGAAGAAGTCATCGTCGGCGCCCGCCGGTTCGGCCCGGCCCAACGTCTCGGCGAACAGTTCGGCGATGATCTTTTCGGTCGGCGTCTCGGCCGCCCGGCCCGCCGCAGCCTCGAACACCGGGGCGGGCAGCGCCTTGCGGTCCAGCTTGCCGTTGGAGGTCGTCGGCAGGGCGTCCAGCACCACGATGGCGGCCGGGACCATGTAATCAGGCAGGCGCGCGGCCAGCTTCGCCTTCAGGGCGGCGGGGTCATAGCCCTCGTCCGGAACCAGATAGGCGACCAGACGGCGCTCGCCGGGACGGTCTTCGCGCGCCAGCACCACCGTCTCGCGCGCCAAACCGCTGGCGATGACGGCGGCTTCGATCTCGCCCAGTTCGATCCGCAGGCCGCGGATCTTCACCTGATGGTCGCTGCGGCCCAGATAGACCACCGCGCCGTCGGCCCGCCTGCGCGCCACGTCGCCGGTGCGGTACAAGCGCTGGCCCGAATGGTGCGGGTCGGGGATAAAGCGGTCCTCGGTCAGGTCGGGCCGGTTCAGATAGCCGCGCGCCAGTTGCACCCCGCCCAGATGCAGATGGCCGCCCATGCCGGGCGCCACAGGGCGCAGCCGCTCGTCCAGAATGACCAGCCGCGTGTTCCACACCGGCCAGCCGATCGGCATGGGGCGGGACGCATCCTCCGGCCCGGCGGCCCAATAGCTGACGTCCACCGCCGCCTCGGTCGGGCCGTAGAGGTTGTGCAGTTCGGCGCTCACCGTCTGGTGGAAGCGGTCGCGCAGTTCGGCGGGCAGTTCCTCGCCGCTGCAGAAGACGTGGGCGACCGCGATCCCCTTGACCGCCGGATCGGCCAGAAAGGCCGACAGCATGGAGGGGACGAAGTGCAGGTCGGTGATCGCGTGGCGGCGGATCAGCCCGGCGATGGCCGCCGGATCGCGGTGCGCGCCGGGCGGCGCCACGACCAGTTCGCCGCCGGAAATCAGCGCCAGGAAGAACTCCCACACCGACACGTCGAAGGTGGCGGGCGTCTTGTGCAGGATGCGGGTCTGGGCGCCGACGCCGTATTCGGCCTGCATCCACAGCAGGCGGTTGACGATGGCCCGATGCTCGACCAACACCCCCTTGGGATCGCCGGTCGACCCCGAGGTGTAGATGACATAGGCGGCGTCCTCGCCCCCTTGCGCGACGGCAGGCGCAGCCCCGTCCAGCGGCCAGTCGGCGGGCGCCAGAAGGGCCTCTCCGAACGCGCCGCCGATATCTTCATGAGCCAGGACGACGCTCGGCCCGGCGGCGCGGACGATGGCGGCGATGCGCTCGGCCGGATGCTCCAGATCCAGCGGCAGATAGGCCCCGCCTGCACGCAGGGTCGCGACCAGCGCGATGACCAGTTCCAGCGAACGCGGCAGGGCCACGGCGACGAGGCTCTCACGCCCCACACCGCGCGCCGCCAGCGCCGAGGCCAGCGCGGCCGCGCGGCGGTCCAGTTCGGCGTAGGTCAGGGTCTGCTCGCCGAAGGTCAGCGCCGGGGCGTCCGGCGTCGCCTTCATCGCCGCCTCCAGCAGGGCGGTCAGCGTCGTGTCGGGAACTGGATGGGCGGTGGCGTTGAAGGCTTTCAGTTCGCGCACAGCCTCACTCGGCGTGGCGATGGGGACTTCGCCCAACGTCTCGGCGTCCAGCGCATTGGTCAGGAAGGCAGCCAGACGCTCGGCGTGGGCGGCGGCTTCCTCCAGCGTATAGAGGTCGGGGTTGGCGTCGACCTCCAGCGTCAGGGCCGGGGCGGCGTCGCCGCGGAAGGTGAAGCTGATGTCGTCCACCGGGCCTGTGCCCAGCACCTTCAGCGTCGTGTCCAGCCCCGCAAAACGCGGCGGCAGATCGAACGGCAGGACGTTGACCAGCGGCCCATACAGGCGCCGCGCCCCGCCGATCAGGCCCAGGTCGCGCCGCAGCTGCTCGCTGCGGTAACGACCGTGGCGGCGGGTCTTGATCAGGGCCTTGGAGGCCAGGATCAGTTGCTCGTCCAGCGGCGCGTCCTCGTCCAGCGTCAGGCGCAGCGGCGGGACATTCATGATCATGGCGGGCGTGCGCGCCGAGGCGCTGCCCATGCGGCCCATCCACGGCACGCCGATCACGGCCTCCTCCGCGCCCGAGAAACGGCGGACATAGGCGGCGCCGATGGCGGTCAGCACGTCGGGCCAGGACAGGCGCCCGGCGTCGGCGCGGGCGCGCAGGCGGGCCGTGACCTCGGGCGTCAGGGCGCGTTCGATGCGGTGAAAGCGGTGGGCGGTCGTGGCCTTGCCCGGCGCCAGGGAGGCGACCTCGGGCGCGTCGCCCATGATCTCGCGCCAGTAGGCGGCGTCGGCCGTGCGCTTGTCCGAGGCGCGATAGGCGGCGTCTTCTTCCCACACCCTGGCGATGGGGTTGAAGACCGGGCCGGGCGCCGGGCCTCCCCGCACGGCGTTGTAAAGCTCGGCCACGCGGTTGGTCAGCAGGGCCATGCCGAAGCCGTCGGTGGCCAGATGATGGACGCGCAGGCTCCACAGGAAGCGTTGCGGTCCCATCAGGAACAGGATGTTGGCGGCCAGCGGGTCGCGCGTCGGATCCAGCGGCGTCTCATGGTCGCGGCGCATGGCGGCCATGGCCTCGGCGACCGGATCGGCGGCGGCGGATACGTCGACGATTTGAAGCTGGGGCCGATGGGTCGGGTCGAGCGTCTGGAAGACCTCGCCGTCTCGTTCGACGAAACGCAGCGACAGGGCCTCGGCCTCAGCCGCGGTCTGATCGACGGCGGCGCGGAAGGCCTTGACGTCCAGATCGCCCCGGATGTCGAGATAGTGGGCCGTATTGAAGATCGGATTGGCCGGGTCCAGCCTCTGGGCGAACCACAGGCCCGATTGGGCTTCCGTCAGCGGGTGTTCCAGCACCGCCGCCATGCGTCCGTCATCCATGATGTCAGGTCAGGCGTCGTGACCGGCGGCGCGCAGGCGCGCCTGAACCACGCTCCACCAACCTGCGAGCGTGGTGTGCTCGGCCAGTTCGCTGAACTCCAGCGGCACCGCCTCGCTCCACGCCAGCGACAGGTTGAGGGCGCGTAAGGAGTCGACGCCCAGGTCCATCAGATTGTCGTCGTCCAGAATGGAGTCCGGCGTTTCGTGCAGCACGGCGGCGACATCGGCGCGCATCCGCTCCAGCGTCAGATCCTGCGGGGTCAGCTTGGTCATGTCAGTCGTTCCAGAACGCGCGCCGTCGAAAGGGCCACGGCGCAGGTGTCGGCGGCCCAGGCCACCGCGCCCATATGCTTGTCGCGCGAGAAGTCGCCAAGCGCATCGGCGACGAAGAAGGGTTCGATATCGCGCTGAAACGCCTCGGCCGCCGTCAGTTGGCAGCCGATGTGGGCGTAGACGCCGCAGACGATCAGCTGGTCCCGCCCCCGCACGCGCATCAGCGTTTCGAGGTTGCTGCGCTGGAAGGCGCTGTAGCGGTGCTTGACCAGGGGAAAGTCGCCAGCCGCCGGGGCCAGTTCGGGCAAAATCTCTTCATGCTCGGGCGTACGGCTCATGCCCGGTCCCCACAAATCAGCCTGAAGACCCCGGTCGCGGCGATCCTGATCGCCATGCTGGGCGGTGTAGAAGACGGGAACGCCCGCCGCCCGCGCCGCCGCGATCAGACGAGCGATGTTGGCGATCAGGCCGGGCAGCGGCTCGGCGCCCGGCGCATAGGGGCGCATGAAATAGCGCTGCATGTCGTGAACCAGCAGGGCGGCGCGATCACGCTGCAACGTCCACTGGGCGCGCGAGGCAGGGATCTCCGCCTCAGTCGGCAGGGCGTAGGCCGGGACGGTGGGCAAGCCTCTCGAGACGCTCACGCCTTGCCCTCCTCTTCCAGAATGCGCTGACGCAAGGCGGCGCGCAATTCGCGGCGGCTGACCTTGCCCACGGCGGTCACGGCGAAGTCGTCGACGAAGACGATCTGGTCCGGCACCTTGAAGTCGGCGATGTCGCGCTTGCGCATCCAGGCCTTCAACTCGACGCCGCGCGGCGCGGCGCCGTTCGGGATGATGAAGGCGCAGATGCGCTCGCCCAGATAGTCGTCCGGCACCGACACCACGGCGGCGTCGAACACGGCCGGATGGGCCAGCAGATGATCCTCGACCTCCTCGGCCGAGATCTTCTCGCCCGCGCGGTTGATGTGGTCGGTGGCCCGCCCCATGACCACGAGGTAGCCCTCGGGCGTGCGCCGCACCACGTCGCCGGTCCGATAGAATCCGTCGTCGGTGAAGGACCGCGCATTGGCCGCCGGTTCGTTGTGATAGGCGCGGATCGTATAGGGACCGCGCGTCAGCAGATTGCCCGGCTCGCCCTCGGCCACGGGCGCGCCCGCGTCGTCGACGATCAGGATCTCGTCGTCGGGGCTGATCGGTCGCCCCTGCGTCTCGATGATCAGGCTCTCGGGGTCGTCCAGCCGGGTGTAGTTGACCAGCCCCTCGGCCATGCCGAACACCTGTTGCAGGGTGCAGTCCAGTTCGGTGCGCACGCGCCGCGCGGCCTCTGGCAGGAATTTCGCCCCGCCTACCAGCAGCACCTGAAGGCTGGACAGGTCGTGGGTCTTCTTGGCCGCCGCCTGCATCCACAACAGGGCCAGAGGCGGCACCAGTCCGGTGATCGTCACCCCCTCGCGCTCGATCAGGGGGAAGCAGACGTCCGGCGACGGCGACGGCGCCATCACCACCGTCGCCCCGACATAGAGGGCGCCCAGATAGCCGGGCGAGCTCATAGGGAAGTTATGCGCCGCCGGTAGGGCCGTCAGATAGACGCTCTCCGGCTCCAGCCCCGAGATGTCGGCGCTTTCGCGCACGCTGTAGAGATAGTCGTCGTGGGTGCGCGGGATCAGCTTGGACAGGCCGGTCGACCCGCCCGATATCTGCAGGAAGGCCACGTCGGACGGATCGGCGTCGTCCGTCGGCAGGGCGGCCGGATCGGCGCGGAAACCGTCGAAGGATGCGAACTCTTCCGCCTCGCCCACCACGACCACATGGCGCAGGTCCGGAACCTCGGCCTGAACGGCGCGGGCCAGGGCGCGGTAGTCGAACCCTTCGTGCCGATCGGCGACGACATAGGCCGACGCCTCGGCCCGCGTCACGAAGTGGACGATCTCAGTCGAGCGGTGCGCGGGCAGCGCATAGACGGGGATCAGCTTCGCCCGGAACAGGCCGAAGACCACGCTGAGGAACTCGGGCAGGTTCGGCAGTTGCACCACCACCCGGTCGCCGGGCTTCAGGCCCAGCGCCAGGAAGCCGGCGGCCGCCGTCTCGGCCTTTTGCAGCAGGTCGCCATAGGTCCAGCGCTGGTCCATGCCGACCACGGCGACGGCGTCGCCCTGCGCCTCGGCGCGGCTGCGCAGCAGTTGGGAGAAGGTCTCGCCGCGCCAATAGCCCTTGGCCCGATAACGCGCCGCCATGTCGTCCGGCCAGATCTGTTGCAGGGGAATCATACGCTTGCCTCATCCACGCCCAGAGCGCGCAGGACGGCCTGGAACTTACCTGACGTCTCGTCCGCCTCGGCGGCGGGGTCGGAGCCTTCGACAATGCCCGCCCCGGCATAGAGACGCGCCTGATCGCCGCACGTCTCGGCGCAGCGCAGCGAGACGTACCATGCGCCATCGCCGAAAGCGTTGGTCCAGCCCACGGCCCCGGCATAGAAGCCCCGGTCATAGCCTTCAAGCGCGTGGATCATCTCGGCCGCCGGATCGCGCGGCGAGCCGCAGACGGCGGGCGTCGGATGCAGCAGGGCGGCCAGTTCGGCGGCGGAGGTTTCATCGGGACGATGCAGCCGCCCCTCGATACGGGTGCCCAGGTGCCACATGGTCCGGGTCGAGACCAGCGCCGGGCCGGGCGGCGCGCGCAGGTCGCTGCAATACGGCGCCAGCAGATCCATGATGGCCTCGACCACCAGGGCGTGCTCGCGGCGGTCCTTGTCGGACGTCAGCAGACTCTGCGCCGCCGCCTCGTCGTGCACCACGTCGGTGCTGCGGCGGGCCGATCCGGCCAGCGGGTGAGAGAAGACAGCCGGGCCGCGCTTGGACGCCAGCAGTTCAGGCGTAGCGCCGACCAGACGGCGCATGGCGCCGCCCTGTCCTGTTTGTTGGCCCTCGCCCAGCGGCGTCAGGAAGCGCGCGGCGGTCGGATCCGCCTTTAGATCGCGCCAAAGGGCGAAGGGATCGATCGCGCCGTCGCCCTGAACCTTCAGGCTGCGCGACAGCACCACCTTGTCGACCGGCTCGGCGCCGCCCTGCGAGGCGCGCATGGCCTCAAGCGCCTGCGTCACCGCCGCCTCATAGGCCGCGCGCGACGGCTCGGGCGTCAGGGCGCGGATCGACGGGCGCGACGCGGCTGAGGGCATGTCCCAGATGCGGTTAGCCGCGCGCTCGGGCAGGAACAGGCAGTCGTCGGCGTTGCGGTCGAACGGCAGGGCGCCGACCAGCAGGCGCGGCGACGGCTCATCGGTTTCAGGCGCGACGGGCAGATCGGCGAAGAAGCCGCGCACGCGCGCGCCCAGCGTCGCCGCAGGTCCCGGCGTCAGGCGCTGCTTCAGACCCGTGGTGAAGAGCCGCAGCTCCGGCGTGGTCAGTCCAAAAGCCCAGTCCATGTCGTCCTTCGGCGCGGCGGCCTCATGCCGTTCGGATGCGCCGCCGCCGATCTGAACCGACAGATCGGGCGCGCCCCAGAATTCCGCTACTCTCGACTCCATGCTGGTCCCTGCCGCACTCAAGCTGTTGCATATCATTCGCAACAACCGGCCTATAACGGAGGAACCTTCGCGTTGTCTTGCGGCGAGATTAATTCCAAGCCGGTCTGGTCGTTTCGCTGCAGAGGTTTAGAAGGGCGATCATGCGAATGCTTGTCATTGACGATGATGCCCGAACCCGCGCCTTCGTGGCCGAAGGCCTGCGCCAGCAGGGGCATACCGTCGATGAGGCGAACGACGGCGAGACGGGTCTGCACATGGCGATGGAGGGCGAGTACGACGCCATCGTCGCCGACCGCATGATGCCCGGCCTGCCCGGCCTGGAAGCGGTCCAGGCCATGCGCGCGGGCGGGCTGAAGACGCCGGTGCTGATGCTGACGGCGCTGGGGTCGGTCGACGACCGGGTGGCGGGGCTGAACGCGGGCGCCGACGACTATCTGGTCAAGCCCTTCGCCTTCAGCGAACTGAGCGCGCGCCTTCAGGCGCTGGTGCGCCGCCCCCCGCTGGCCGAGGCGACGACGCGGCATCGGGTGGCCGATCTGGAGGTCGACGTCGCCGCCCATCGGGCGACCCGCGCGGGCAAGCCGCTGGACCTGACCCCGCATGAGTTCAAACTGCTGGAGCGACTGGCCCGCAACGCCGGTCATGCGGTGACGCGCACCATGCTGCTGGAAAGCCTGTGGGGCTTCCACTTCGACCCGCGCGCCAATCTGATCGACGCCCACATCAGCCGCCTGCGGGCCAAGGTCGATCGCGGCTTCGATCAGGAGCTGATCCACACCATCCGGGGGGTGGGCTATGTCCTCAAGGCCCCGGACTGAGCCGAAACGCCCCTCGGTCTGGTCCACGGCCAGCCTGCGCTACGCCGCCGCCTTCTCGCTCCTGTTCGGCCTGGGCGCGGCGGTGATTATCGCGGGGGTGGACTACGGCCTGATGCGCTTCGCCGAGGCTGAGGTCCGCGACGGGCTGAACCATCAGATGGACGTCATGCGGGCCGACGCGAACCGGCACGGCACGGCCCAGCTGGTGCAGGAGCTGAACGCCGAGGCCCGCAACCGCGACGCCCGGCGTTATCTGCTGCTGGTCGAGGCGCCGGACGGCAGCACCTTCTCCAACGGCCTGACGCGGCTGGCGGTCAATGAGACGGGCTTCCGCCGCAATCTGCCCAACAAGGCGCGCCCCGCCCGCTGGCCCGACCAGACGCCGAACATGCTGGCGCTGAGCGCGCGGGCGTCCGACGGCGGCCTGCTGGCGGTCGGCCGCGACATCCAGCATCTGGACGAGCTGCGCGGCGGCATCCGCCGCTATGCACTGATGAGCGGGATCGTGCTGATCCTGCTGGCCCTGGCGGGCGGCTGGTTCGCCGGACGGCTGTTCCTGCGACGGCTGGAGGACGTCAACCAGGCGGTCGGACGCATCATCGCCGGACAGGATTCGGCCCGCCTGCCCGCCGTCGGCCTGGGGCGGGAGTTCAACGAACTGTCGGCCAACCTCAACCGGATGCTGGACCGACAGGAGGCGGCGCTGACGACGCTGAAGACCCTGTCCGAGGGCGTGGCCCACGAACTGCGCGCGCCGCTGAGCCGGGTCCGCCATCGGCTGGAAGACCTGGCCGCCAATCTGGACGACGCCCAGGCGCGCGAGGCCGCCGTCGAACGCGCGTTGGAGGAGACGGATCAGGTCAGCGCCCTGTTCGAGGCCCTGCTGACGCTGGCGCAGATCGAAAGCGGCGACGCCGCCCTGAAGACCGAACCGCTGGACCTCGCCGTCCTGACCGGCGCCGTGGCAGACATCTACAGCCCCTTCGTCGAAGAAGCGGGCGGGCGTCTGGCCGCCACCCTCGCCCCGGCCGGAACGGTCGAGGCCGACCCTGCCCTTATCCAACAGGCCCTGGCCAATCTGATCGAGAACGCCGTCTTCCACGGCGGCGGGCGGATCGAGGTCTCGACGTCCAGCGAAGGCGGCCGGGCGGTCGTGCGCGTCGCCGATCAGGGGCCCGGCGTGCCGGAAGCCGAACGCGAGAAGATCCTGCGCCGCTTCTATCGCCTTGATCAGGGCGGGACCGGCCATGCCTCGGGCGCGGGGCTGGGCCTGGCCATGGTGGCGGCGGTGGCCCGGGCGCACGGCGGCGAACTGCGGCTGGACGACAATCGGCCCGGACTGGCGGTCGAACTGTCGCTGCCGGTCACAATGGCCAAGCCCTAAGTTGCAATCCGTTCTCAGTTAGCCGATCAAGCCGCTCCTTTCCGTTCAAGAGCCGCTCATGACCCCCGCCACCACGACTGTCGCCGCCCCCGGCGGCGCCTTCAGCCTGAAGCCCCTGCTGTTCACCGCGGGCGTCGGCAGCATGTCGATGATGGCCTTCGTCGCCGTGGTCGGGCCGATGGCGCGGCTGCTGGGTCTGCAGCCCTGGCATGTCGGAGCGGCGGTGACGGCGGCGGGTCTGGCCTGGATGCTGATGGCCCGCTTCTGGGGCGCGCGCAGCGACGAGATCGGGCGGCGCAAGGTGCTGTTGATCGCCCTAGCCGGGTTCGCCGTCAGCTATGCGGCGCTGGGCCTGTTTATGAGCGCGGCCCTGGCCCTGGTTCCGGCGGCCATCATCAGCTTTATCGGCATGACGGTCGCGCGCACCGCCGCCGGGGCCTTCTACGCCGCCGTGCCGCCGATCTGCGCCGCCGTGGTCGCCGACCACACGGCGCCGCAAGAGCGCGCTCGCGCCATGGGGGCCGTCGGCGCGGCCAGTTCGCTGGGCATCGTCTTCGGACCGGGCGCGGCCGGCCTGCTGGCCGGATGGAGCCTCAGCGCCTCCCTGATCATCATCTCCGCCCTGCCTGTCCTGGCCTTCATCGCCGTGTGGCGGTTCCTGCCCGCCGACGCGCCGCATGAGACCCGCAGGAAGTCGGCGCTGAAGCTTTCGGACCCGCGCATCCGCCGCGCTGTCGTCACCGCCTTCGCCGCCATGTGCGGCGTCGTCGTCTGCCAGGTGGTGGTCGGCTTCCTGGCGCTGGACCGCTTCGGCCTGTCGCCCAATGAGGCGGCGCGGACGGCGGGAATCGCCCTGGCCGTGGTCGGCGTGGTGCTGTTCTCGGCCCAGATGGTGCTGCGCCGGTTGAACTGGACGCCCTCGCGCTTCATCCGCATCGGCGGGAGCATCGCCGCCGTCGGCTTCGTCGGCGCCGCCTTCGCCGGCACGCCGGTGCAACTGTGGGCCGCCTATGGCGTCATCGCAGCAGGCATGGGCTGGGTCTATCCCTCGCAGTCGGCGCTGGCCGCCAATGCGGTCGAGGCCCATGAGCAAGGCGCCGCCGCCGGGGCCGTGGGCGCGGCGCAGGGGCTCGGCGCCGTTCTGGGCCCGCTGGCCGGAACCCTGGCCTATCAGGCGGCGCACGGCGCGCCTTACGCCGTATCGGCCGGCCTGATCCTAATCGCCGCCCTCTGGCCTGCAGCTCGCCTCAAGGCCCGCGCGGCCTGACGCCAAATATTGTCGGCGGGATCGGTTTGCCTCTTTATAATCCGGGGATGCTGCCGGATCAGCCGAACCCAGGAGGCCCCATGTCAGACGGCTTTCCGCACGGAACCGTGCATCAGGCGGCTGCCGACCTTCAGGACGCCCTGAAGGCGGACGCGGAGATTTTCGACCTGTGGCGAAACCTGACACCGCTGGGCCGCAATGAGTTCATCTGCTGGGTTGATGACGCCAAACAACCGGCGACGCGCCAGCGACGCATCGGACGCACCGTAGAGGAACTGCGGGAGGGCAAGCGCCGCCCCTGCTGCTGGGCGGGCTGCATCCATCGCACCGACAAGGCGCCGAGCCGATGGCAACAGGCCGTCCTGATCGACCAAAAAAGCAAGGGCGCGTCCAAGCTCTGACGCGCCCTTGCCTACTCTCTTCTGTCGCCCGTATTTATTGAGCGGCGACCGCCTTGGCCGTCTCAGCGGGTTTGCCGCCGCGCGCGATGAAGGCGCGCATATGCTCTTCCAGCGTGTTCAGCGGCACCGAGCCCAGAGCCAGGATTTCGTCGTGGAAGGGACGCGGATCGAAACGCTCGCCCAGGGCGGCCTCGGCCTCGCCGCGCAGACGGCGGATGGTCAACTCGCCCAGCTTGTAGGACAGGGCCTGACCGGGCCAGCTGATGTAGCGGTCCACCTCGGTCTCGACCTCGTGGCGCGACAGGGCGGTGTGACCCGCCAGATAGTCGATGGCCTGTTCGCGCGACCAGCCCTTCAGGTGCACGCCGGTGTCGATCACCAGACGCGCCGCGCGCCACATCTCATAGCTGAGGCGGCCGAAGTTCTCATAGGGCGTGCGATAGATGCCCATCTCGACGCCCAGCCATTCCGTATAGAGGCCCCAGCCCTCCCCATAGCCTGAGAAATAGGTGTGGCGACGGAAGGTCGGGCCTGCGTCCTGCTCCTCGGCCAGCGCCATCTGGAAGCTGTGGCCCGGCGCGCACTCATGCAGGGTCAGGGCCGGGATGTTGTACAGGGGACGGCTGGGCAGGTTGTGGGTGTTCATCTGGCAGGCTTCCAGCCCGCCGCGCCCCGCCGTGTAGAAGGGGGCCAGCGCCTCGGGCACCTGAATGATGGTGTAGCGACGGCGCGGCAGCTTGCCGATCAGCTTGCCGATCTCGCCATCGGCCCGAACCGCGACCCAGGCCGACACCATCATCAGCTCGTCCGGCGTCTTGGCGTAGAACTGCGGATCAGTGCGCAGGAAATGCAGGAACTCGTCGAACGAGCCGGTGAAGCCCGCGTCGGCCATCGTCTGGCGCATCTCGGCCTGAATGCGGGCGACTTCGGACAGGCCGATCTGGTGGATCTCCTCGCCGCTCAGATCCAGCGTCGTATATTTGCGGACCTGGGACTCGTAGAAGGCGACGCCGTCGGGCATGTCGCGCGCCGCCAGCGTGGTGCGGGCGCGCGGCTGGTACTCGTTCAGATAGAAGTCCAGCAGCGACCGATAGGCCGGGATCACCGCCTCATTGATGACAGCCGCAGCCTCGGCGCGCAGACGCGCCTGGTCGGACGCCGAAACGGTCGAGGGCATCTGGCGGAAGGCGGCATAGAAGGCGTTGGCCTCGGCCGTGTCGGTGATGAAGTTGGTGATCGAGGCTTCGCGGCCTTCCAGCGTCACGCGCGGCACGCTGAAACCGCGCGCCAGTCCGTCGCGCATATTGGCCTTCTGCTGGTCGAAATAGCGCGGGATGTCGCGCATCCGCGAGATGAAGGCGCTGTAGTCCTCGGCGGTGCGCAGGCTGCGGGCCTGATCCAGATAGGTCCAGAAGGAGCTGTCGCTGTTGAACGGCATCTCCCACTGGCGGGCCTGACCGTCGATCAGGGCGTGCTCCAGATTGGTGCGGAAGACGGCGGCGTTGATGCGGTCCTCATCCGACAACTCGTCCAGCGAAATGCCGTCCAGTTGCTGCAACAGTCCGCGCACATAGGTCAGACGCTGCTGCTGGGCGGCCGGGCTCACGTCGGCCAGCCGGTCCGCCGGGCCGTATTCGCCGTCGGCGCCTTTGACGCGGCCGGTGCGGGCCATGCCGGCCTCGGTTTCCGCCTCGTAGAGCGCCTTCAGCCGCGCCCCGGCTTCCTGCATCTGTGCCGCAGAGGGGGAAGCCTCGGCGGCGAACGCCCCAGTCGGGACCGACGCGACCAGAAGGGACGAAACGGCGCAGGCCGTCAGCAGCAGGGTTCTCATGATACTGTTCCTATTCTTACCAGCACGGGCGTCGGCCGAAGCCTGCGCCAGCGTCAATGCCACTCGCCGCCGCCGATCGGCGCGCCCGGCGGAACCGGCTGAGCAACCGGCAAGGTCGCGCTGAGCGCCTTCAGCCCCTCGACCGGCCCAGTCAGGGCGTCGGCCAGATATGCGCACTGCGCCGTCTCCAGCCGATCGCCACGGCAGCGTTTCAACTGTTCGCCGAAGCGACGGGCGCTGTCGCGCACTACGCCCTGAGCGGTCGAAGACAGGTCCTTGCCCTGCATCAGGGCCGATAGATGCGCGGCGTAACGAGCACGGGCGACGCGGCGCAGTTCGGCCTGACGCGGGTTGAGGACGGAGCCCGGCCCGACGGCCAGCGCCACCCGATCCAGCGTCTCGACCAGGCCCAACTGGCCCGGATCGCGGCGCTGCTGTTCGATCAGACGATTCAGCCGCTCGGGCGCCAGCAGGGTCTCGAACACCACCTCGGTGGCCGCCGCCGCCGCCGAGGACGGGTCGAACACGGCGTCGGTCTTGCCCTCGAACAGTTCGATCTGGGTCTGGCGATCCGGATTGCCCGACTGGGCCGAGGACAGCAGGTCGATCAGGTCGTCTCTGAGATCCAGCTCGGCCGGAGACAGCGCCTGCATCAAGGCCTCCAGCGCCGCGCGCTGCTTGTCGGCGGGCACGACCTCGGCCCGCTCATGCCCGGCGCCGCTGACGGCGTAGCTGTAGTCGACGCCGCCGATCTGACGCCCGACCGCCGTGGTCTGATAGCGGTGATACAGATAGATCGGCACAATGACCCGGCGCAGGTCCGCCGCGGGCGCGCCCGCCGGCAGATTGCCCAGGCCGAAACGCGACAGGGCGATGCGGCGCACCGCCATGGTGTTGGCGAACTCGGCCACCGGGTCTTCGCCATTGTCCCACATGGCGCCGTAAGGCTGAAGGCTGCCCAGCGGGCGGGTGTCGCTGTCGCCGACGAAGCGATAGCCCTTTCCTTGCGCCTCTGCCGCCAGGGCCAGACGCCGCGCCTGCGGATCCTGCCCCGGCGTATCGCCATACAGCCAGTCGATGGCGTAGCGGTCCCAGGCGCCGACGCCGGTCGTATAGGCCCGGCTGAAATCCAGCCGGTCGCCGTCGGCGATCACCCAGGGCGCGGGATAGTCCATGACCGAGGCCCGCCCTTCATAGGTCGAGGCGGCGAAGTTGTGGGCCAGGCCGATCGAGTGGCCGATCTCGTGCGCCGACAGGTGACGCAGGCGGTGATAGGCCAGCCGGTCGGGGTCGTCCTCGGCGCCCGTCCCGGCGCGGGCGGCGCCGACCAGTCCCTCGATGATCATCTTGTCCTGACGGTCGCGCAGCGAGCCCAGTTGCACCACGCCGCGCACGATCTCGCCGGTGCGCGGATCGCTGACCGTGCTGCCGGTCGACCAGCCGCGCGTCTCGCGGTGGACCCAGGCGATGATGCTGTAGCGGGCGTCCATCGGATGCGCCCCTTCAGGCAGCACATCGACCCGGAAGGCGTTCTGATATCCTGCCTCTTCAAAGGCCTGCGCCCACCAGTTGCCCCCCTCGATCAGGGCTTCGCGGATGGCGATGGGCGCGGCGCGGTCGACGTAGAAGACGATCGGCTTCTTGACCGGCGAACGGGCGGCCGAGGGATCGGTCTTCTCCAGCCGGAAGCGGCGCGCCATCCGCTTCATCACCGGCTGATCCAGAGGCGCGGCGAAATCCACCGCCATCGCCTGGCTGATGCTGCCGCCGCGCGGATCGTGCGGCACGGTCTGGAAACCGTCGTCCGGCAGGCGGATGAAGGAGTGCTGGACCGTCAGGGTGACGGCGCGCGAATCCGGCGCGATGCGCGACAACTCGCCGCCCGGCTCGTCGCTGGTGAAGGTCTGGACCGTCTGAAGTTCTACGTTGTCGGGGAAGACCAGGGTCTGATCCAGCGCCAGGTGCCCCAGGTCCTGCGCCGCCTTGAACGAACCGAGGTTGGCCCGCTTCAGCCGCCCGGCGATATTGACCGCGTCGCGCGTCAGGAAGCCGGACAGATCGACGACGACCGAGCCGTCAGCGCCCGTCTCGATCACATCCGTCGCCCACACGGTCGAGGGAGCGAAGGAGGCGGCGACCGCCCTCTGTTCGTCGTCGCTGGCGTCAAAGGCGCGGAAGCGGTGATTCTCGAACCGGGCGAAGACCCGGCCGCCGACCTTGTGGAAGGCCACGATCTGAGTCTGGCCCAGGCCGGATCGGTCCAGCCCGGCGTTATCCATGCCCAGTCCCGCCGACAGCCCCGGCTGATACAGGTATCGGCCGATCACGCCCTCGGCGTCCGGGGGCGACAGACGCGCCAGAACCCGGCCCTTCTCGCGGTCCAGCCGCACGCCGAACAGGCCGTCCTGCCAGGCGACCGTGGCCGCCGCCGTCCCGGGCGCGGACTGCCCCGTCGCCTGTGTCGACGCCTGAGCCGAAGCCCCCAGCATCACCAGACCGGCGACGCTCGCCAGCAGAACCTTGCGTAACATCGGCTTCCCCCTCCGACCGCTTGAACTGCCGCGTTCAGAACACTGAACGCCTGCAAGCGCAAGCCAGCCAGACCCTTCGATCGAATAATGTATCTGAAGATTTCCCCCGCAGGGCGCTTTTCGACGTCAGCCTCAGCCGTCTGCTGGCTCGATGCTCCGCTCCTTTCCGCCGAACGGCAAAGGCGCGCGGAACCGTCAGCCACGCCTGTCGTTGGGCCTGGGTACGAAGGAGAACGACATGATTAAATGGGCCATCATCTTCGCCATCATCGCCGTTGTCGCCGGCCTACTCGGCTTCGGCGGGATTGCGGGCGCCGCAGCGGGCATCGCCAAATTCCTGGCTGTTCTGGCGCTGATCATCTTCGCGATCTTCCTGGTGCTCGGCTTCACGGTGGCGAAGAAGGTCACCTAGGACGAACCTGCGCCGCCCTGTTCGCTGAACAGGGCGGCCGTATTCGTTCAGCTATCGTCGGATACGCTCTCTGACCGGCGCCGCCTTAGGGCGAACCCATGCAACTCCACCCGCAGGCCGCCCAGCGCAGACGGCGCGAACCGGACAGCGCCTCCATGCGCCTTCACGGCGGAGACCACGATCGACAGCCCCAGGCCGCTGCCGCCGCCGGGGCTGCCCGAGGGCCGGAAGAATCTCTGTCCTAGCCGTTCCAGATCGGCGATGGAGACGCCCGGCCCGTCATCGTCGACGGCGATGATGGCGAACGGTCCCTCGCCCTGTATCGACAGGTTGATGCGGTTGCGGGCGAACTGCCGCGCATTGGCCAGCAGATTGTCCGCCACAAGGCTGAAGCGATCAGGATCGGCGAAGACCTCGATCTCAGCCTCCGGCAACTGAAGTCGGGGCTCCGCCCCAAGGGCCTCGAAGTGAGCAGCGAGACCCGTCCATCGCTTTTGGCGATCATCAATGGCGGTCACGTCCTCCCGCGCAAGGGCGAGCAGCCCGGTGACCAGACGCGCGGTTCGATCGACCGAGACCTGTATCTGCTCCAGCGCATGTCGACGCGCCTGCGCATCGTCCGTGGCGGCGGCGATCTGGGCCTGAATGCGCAGCCCCGCCAGCGGCGTGCGCAGTTCGTGCGCGGCGGCAGCCGTAAACTCCGTTTCCCGCAACCGGGCCGCGCGCACCCTGTCCATCAGGGCGTCCAGAGACTGCACAAAGGGCTGAAGATCAGACCCGCCCGGCGCCACGCCGATAGGCGACAGGTCGTCGGCGTCCCGTTCGGTCAGGATGCGGGTCATCTGACGGACAGGCCTCAGCCCCGCCCCTACCGACCACCAGATCAGCACGCCCAGTGCAGCCAGCCCCAGAACCGCCGGACCGATCAGGCCTGTAACGACGCTGCTGACCAGATGCTCGCGGATCGTCAGACTGTCTCCGACCATCACGCGATAACCGTCGTCCGGCATATGCACGGTGTAGACCCGCCACCGCTCGCCTTCGATCACCCGCTCTGAGAAACCGTCTTCGTCCGGCGCCAGACTCTCGGACGGAGCGTTCTGGGAACGCGCGATGAGTTCGCCGTTCACCGTCCATATCTGACATGACAGCTGCCGCTCATAGGCCGGAACAGGCCCCGGCAGAGCCGGATTCACCACCGTCTCCATCTCGCCCGTGCGCATCAGGGAAGAGACCATGCGCGCCGATTCCATCAGGCGCCGGTCCAGCACGCGCTGCACCTCATGGCGGGTGTGGATCTCCACCCAGACCACCGCTGCGCCCCACACCAGAGCGGTCACGACGGCCAGAATGGCGAACAGCCTGATCCGGATGGAGGTCATCGCAGGGTGTATCCCACGCCGCGCACCGTGCGGATGAAGGCGGAACCCAGCTTGGCCCGCAGATGGTGGATGTGAACCTCGACCGCGTTGGAGCCGATCTCCTCCTGCCAGCCATAGAGACGCTCCTCCAGCTGGTTGCGCGATTGCACGGCCGATGGCCGCTCCATCAGGGCCTCCAGGATGGCGAACTCTCGGCGCGACAGCGGCAAATCCTGTTCGCCGCGCCAGGCCAGCCGCGCCTTCGGATCCAGCATAACGTCCTTGTGCGTCAGGGCCGGGCGCGATCGCCCCAGCAGCCGACGCCGCACCGCCCGCAGCCGGGCCGCCAGTTCATCCAGATCAAACGGCTTGCCCACATAGTCGTCGGCGCCTGCGTCCAGACCGCCGATCCGGTCCCGGCTTTCGTCGCGCGCAGACAGAATGACCACCCCGACGTCCATGTCGCGCTTCCGCACGAAACGCAGGACCTGAAGGCCGTCGCCATCGGGCAGATTGAGGTCCAGGACGACGGCGTCGAACGCCGAGCTTTCCAGCGCAGCCAGGGCGTCCTCGATGCGGGTCATGGCCTCGACCGTCCAGCCGCACGCCGTCAGCCCGACTTGAAGGCCGTCCGAAAGCACCGGATCATCTTCCACTATGAGCAGTCTCATGCCTTATGCCTTCCGCCGCCCGGCTTAAGCCTGACTTAAGCTCTTACGCCGACCCCGGAAGCATGAAGATCATTTCCTGGCGCCTTCTGGCGATCCTGTTCGCCCTGATGCTGGCAGCCCCTGCCGTGGGCCGCGCACAATCCTTCCCGGCGCTGGACCAATCCTTCCTGTCTCCGGACCAGGCCTTCACGCTCAAGGTCGCGCGAGAGACCAACGGCGACCTGACCTTCCGCTGGACCATCGCGCCGGGGCATTACCTGTATCGCGACCACACCGTCGCCGCCGCGCCGGGCGCCGAGAACAGCCTCAGCCTGCAGTTACAGCCCGGCGAGAAGAAGGACGACCCCGGCTTCGGCGTCGTGGACATCTGGCGCACGTCCGGTCAGGCGCGCCTTTCCGCGGCGACGCTGGAGCGCGCCGGGTCGCCGGCCTCGATCAACCTCACCTATCAGGGGTGCAAGGAAGATTCGATCTGCTATCCGCCGACCACGCGGACCATCGCGGTTCCGGCCCTGCCCCGTGCCGAACCGGCCGCCGCCGCGCCGATCTTGAAGGCGCCCGCGCCTGAAAGCCTGTCAGCGCCTGAGCCTCAATCGGCGCCTGAGCCTGAAGTCCTGGCTGAGTCTGAAGCCGTCGGCGCCACGGACGCTGCGGCAGCTTCGTCGCCCGCCCCCGCCGTTCGACTGGACCAGAACGCAGGCTTCGTCGACCGGCTGGCGGATCAGGGAGGGTTCGCCTGGGTGCTGCTGGCCTTCTTCGGTTTCGGCGTGTTGCTGGCCTTCACCCCTTGCGTCTTTCCCATGTATCCGATCCTGGCTGGAGTCATCGGAAGGGGCGTCGATGGACGCGGGACCCGGCGCGGGCTGGTGCTTTCCACGGCCTATGTCCTGGGACTGGCTACGGCCTTCGGCCTGCTGGGCGTCGCCGCCGCCTGGTCCGGTCAGAACCTGCAGATGGCGCTTCAGTCAGTGTGGGCCGTCGGCGCCCTGTCGATCATCTTCCTGGTGCTGGCCGCCTCCATGTTCGGCGGCTTTGAGCTGCAACTGCCGTCCGGCTGGACCAGCCGTCTTTCGCGCGACAACGGGACCGGGCGGCGCTCCCTCGGCTCGGCCGCCGGGCTGGGCTTCGCCTCGGCCCTGATCGTCGGCCCTTGCGTGACCGCCCCGCTGGCGGGCGCCCTGCTCTACATCGCCCAGACCGGCGACGTCGGCCTGGGCGCGGCGGCTCTGTTCGCCCTGGGGCTGGGCAAGGGCGTGCCGCTGATCGTCTTCGGCACGGCCGGGGCCCGCTTCCTGCCGAAGGCCGGTGCCTGGATGGATCGGGTCAAGACCCTGTTCGGCTTCATCTTCCTGGGCATGGCCTGGTGGCTGGCGAGCCGTATCCTGCCGCCGACCGTCGTGCTGGCGCTGGGCGCGATGCTGGCTCTGGCCGCCGCCGCCGCCCTCGGCCTGTTCAGCGGCCCCGCGACCAGCCGTCCGGCCGGCCTCGCCCGCGCCGCCGGACTGGCCGTCGCCGCCTGGGGGGTCATGCTTCTGATCGGTCTCGGCATGGGCGCGTCCGATCCCTGGCGCCCGCTGGCCCCGCTCGCGTCCCGCTCGGCGCCCGGCGTCGCCGGGCCGGGCGCAACGGCTGTCCCCGCCGCCGTGGTCGTCGACCCCGCCGGGCTGGAGCGCGCCATCGGCGACGCAGCCGCGCGCTCTCGCCCGGCCATGATCTACTTCACCGCCGACTGGTGCGTCATCTGTCGCCAGATGGACCGGGAAGTCTTCGCCGACGGCCAGGTCGTCGCGGCCCTGCAGAACGCCGACCTGATCAAGGTCGATGTGACGGACAACACGCCGGAAACGCGCCAGCTGATGGAGACCTACGGCGTGGTCGGCCCGCCGACGCTGATCTTCCTGTCCCCTGCATCACAGGAGCCCGCGTCCACCCGCCTGGTCGGCAAGACCACCGTGAGCAAGGTTCTGGCCTCGCTCGACAGCGCGCAGGCCGCCCGATGAACGCGCTTGAGCTTGGCCCCCTCGTCCTGTCCGGCGAGCGGCTGTCCATCATCATCGGCATCTTCGTCTTCGTCATCGGCTCGGGCCTCCTGGCCAGCCGGGTGAGCATCCGTTTCAATGCGTGGAGCACCGCCGTCGTGTTCGGCGGCGTTCTGGTGGCGCGCCTGGCCTATGTCGCCGCCAACTGGCCGCACTTTCAGGCTGACCCCTTGCGCGCCGTCGCCGTCTGGCAGGGCGGGTTCGCGTGGCTCTGGGTCATCCCCGTGGTCGCGCTGGCGAGCGTGGTTCTGCTCAAAACCGCCAGAGAGCGCGCCTGGGCCCTGGCCCCCGTCGCCGTCAGCGCCTTGGCCTGGGTCGCAGCGCATCAGCTGGCGTCCGCGACCGAGCCGCTGCCCCCCGCCGAAATTACCCTGGCGCAGCTGGACGGCGCCCCGCTCGACCTGGCCGCGCCGTCAGATCGTCCGACCGTGATCAACGTCTGGGCCAGCTGGTGCCCGCCCTGCCGCCGCGAGATGCCCGCCCTGGCCGCCGCCCAGAAGGCCAATCCCGACGTGCGCTTCCTGTTCGTCAATCAGGGCGAAGGCGAAGCAACCGTCCGGACCTATCTGGCGCGCGAGAGCCTGACGCTGGAGCACGTCTTGCTTGATCCGCACATGGATTTGCCGCGCCACTACGGCACGGTCGGCCTGCCCATCACCTTCTTCCTTGGAAGCGACGGGCGGCTGGCCAAGGCCCATCTGGGCGAAATCGGGCCGGAGCGCATCGCCGCCGAAATCGCGCGGCTGGACTGAAACGGAAAATCCCCGACCCGTCTGCGTCTTAAGCCTGACTTAAGACCGGGCGTGGACGAACCCACACCTTTGAGGCGCGCGCCTCGACGAGATCATGGCCGTAGATGGCCGTCACGCTACCCGGAGAAGTCTGATCATGAACAAGCCCGCGCTCGCCCTGATGCTGGCCGCAACGATGAGCCTGGCGGCCTGCGGTCCGGCCGACGCCGCGCAGGACATGCCCATGGTCGCAGAGGTCGGCTTCAGCGACCTTCTGAAGAATCCGGCGACGCCCTTCGTCGGCGCCGAGCAGGCCGACGTCACCATCATCGGCTTCATGGATTACAACTGCCCCTACTGCAAAATGATGATCCCGGAGCTCAACGGCCTGATGGAAGCCGATCCGAAGGTGCGGGTGCTGTACAAGGAATGGCCCATCTTCGGCGCCGTCTCCGAGAACCTGGCGCGCATCGCCCTGGCCGCCGGCTATCAGGACAAATACCACGCAGTGCACAACGCCTTCATGGGCGCGCCGGATCGCATCCAGACCAATCAGAAGGCGCGCCAGCTGGCGACTGCAGCCGGCGTCGACATGGAGCAGCTGGACCGCGACCTGGCCGCCCACCGCGAGGACATCGACGCCGTCCTGCTGCTCAACAGCCGAGAGGCGGCCGCCCTCGCCCTCAACGGCACGCCCGCCTTCGTCATCAACGGCAACCTCATCCCCGGCGGCATGCCCCAGGCCCAGCTGGAAGCCGTGATCGCCCGCATCCGCTCTGGTCAGCCGCTGCGCTGATTCAGCAGGCGAAGGCTCTCTAGAAAAGGCTCAGGGCGGGCGGGGCGAAGGCTGACGCTGTGCGCCCCGCCGATCCCCGCTCCTCGGCGGTCAGCGGAACCTCGGTCAGCGCAGCGCCGTTCCCTGAAGCATGAACCTTGGCCTTTTCTTCCTCGGCGTCCTGCTGCTGGCGGTTCTTTTGACCGGCCTGGATCGCGCCATCACCGGCCCCCGGCGTGCGGCGGACAAGGATCAGGACGGCGAACCCGACGGCCCGCCGGAGGACTGACGCCTCGTCTCCCTTTCGAAGCCTCAGCAAAGCACTATGTTGGCGCCACCTGTCCCGATTTCGCTGAGCCCCTTCATGTCCTACGTCGCCCGTGACGACCGCCCCGCCGACAAGGCCGAACGCTATGCCGAGGTCGAGACCGAGATCCTGGCCGTGCTGGACGGCGAGCCCAACCTGACGGCGCGCATGGCGACCGTGGCGTCGATGCTTGCTGACGCCTTCCCCGCCTTCTTCTGGACCGGCTTCTACGTCGTGGATGCGGCCAAAGGCGATGAACTGGTGGTCGGTCCCTATCAGGGCACGCTGGGCTGCCTGCGCATCCCGTTCGGACGCGGCGTCTGCGGCGCGGCGGCGAAGACGCGCCAGACTCAGGTGGTCGAGGACGTCCACGCCTTCCCCGGCCACATCGCCTGCGACAGCCGTTCGGCCAGCGAGATCGTGGTTCCGGTGCTTGACGCGGCGGGCGCCCTGATTGCTGTGCTGGACGTGGACGCGACCGAAAAGGCCGCCTTCGACGTCGTGGATGCAACGGCGCTGGAACGGCTGATGGCCAAGGTGTTCGGCGCCTGATGCGGGTCGGCGTCGACTTCGGCGGCACCAAGATCGAGGCGGCGGCGCTGGATGCGTCCGGCGCCTTCGCGGCGCGCATCCGCGAGCCGAACCCCGGAAGCTATGACGCCGCCATCCGCCTGGTCGCCGAGCTGGTCGCGCGGGTGGAGGCCGAAGTCGGCCCGGCGCAATCGGTCGGCCTGGCCATTCCCGGATCGCCCTCTCCGCGCACCGGGCTGATCCGCAACGCCAACTCCACCTATCTGAACGGCCGCCGCTTCGGCGACGATCTGGAGGCCACACTGGGCCGCTTGGTGCGGCTGGCCAACGACGCCAACTGCCTGGCGCTGTCCGAGGCCGCCGACGGCGCGGGCGCGGGCGCCGCCAGCCTGTTCGGCGTCATCCTGGGCACCGGCTGCGGCGGCGGGCTGGTCATCGACGGCAGGCTGGTCGAGGGCGCGCACGGCGTCGCCGCCGAGATCGGCCACGTCTCCCTGCCCTGGCCGTCGGCGGAGGAAGCGCCCGGCCCCGCCTGCTGGTGCGGCCTGAACGGCTGTCTGGAGACATGGATTTCCGGCACGGGCTTCCAGCGCGATCATGAAGCCGCGACCGGCCGGGCGTGGACGGCCCAGGCCATCGCGGACGCCGCCCGCGAGGGCGATGTACAGGCCTCGGCGGCGCTGCACCGCTACATCGACCGGCTGGGACGTGCGCTGGCGATGGTCGTCAATCTGGCCGACCCGGCGGTTTTCGTGCTGGGCGGGGGCATGTCGAACGTGGCCGAACTTTACGATCGCCTGCCCGACATCGTGGCGCGGCACGCTTTCTGCGATCACTGGGAGGGGCGCATAGTCCCGGCGAAGTGGGGCGATTCCTCCGGCGTGCGCGGCGCCGCGCGGCTGTGGGGCGATTGATCCCCGCTGGCGCGCCGCTATGGTCCGCGCCGGATCTTTCAGGAGCAAGATAATGGGCGAACGGGTTGCAGCAATCACCGGCGGGCACGGCGCCCTGGGCCGAGCCGTGGTCGAGGCCGCGCTGGCCGCAGGCTGGACCGTCGCCGTCATCGACCACGCCAGCGGCCACGCCGTCCCCGAAGACGTGCTGGAGGTCGGCGGCGTCGATCTGACCGACCCCGCGCAGGCGAAGAGCGCCATCGACGCCGTCGTCGCCCGTTACGGCCGTCTGGACGCCCTGCTGAACATCGCCGGCGGCTTCGTCTGGACCCCGGTCGAGGGCGACGGCGAGGAGTGGGATCGGATGCACGCGCTCAACGTCAAGACGACGCTAAACGCCAGCCGCGCCGCCCTGACCCACCTGAAGGCTTCGCCCGAGGGCCGCATCGTCAACGTCGGCGCCAATGGCGCGATCAAGGCCGGGCACGGCATGGGCGCCTACGCCGCCTCCAAGGCCGGGGTCCACCGCCTAACCGAGGCCCTGGCCGAAGAGCTGAAGTCGACCTCAGTAACGGTCAACGCCGTCCTGCCCTCCATCATCGACACGGCGGCCAACCGCGCCGACATGCCCGACGCCGACCCGTCGAAGTGGGTCGCGCCCGCCGATCTGGCGGCAGTCATCCTGTTCCTGGCCTCACCCGAGGCGCGGGCGGTGACGGGCGCCCTGATCCCCGTCACGGGCAAGGTCTGATGCGCGCGCGCAGCGTCCTCTACCTGCCCGCCTCGAATGCACGAGCCGTCGAGAAGGCCCGCACCCTGCCCTGCGACGTCGCTGTGCTGGACCTTGAGGACGCCGTCGCGCCCGAGATGAAGCTTGAGGCCCGCGCGGCGGCCGTCGCGGCGGCGCATGAGGGCGGCTTCGGCCTGCGCCTCGGCGTGAGGATCAACGGCCTGGACACGCCGTGGGGCGCCGACGACCTGAAGGCGTTGCGTGACACCCCCGTCGAGCTGATCGTCGCGCCCAAGGTCGAGAGCGCGGCCATGGTCCACGCCCTGTCGGCGGCGCTGCGTCCCGGCGCTGACCTGTGGGCCATGATCGAGACGCCGCGCGCCCTGGTGGAGTTGCGCGACATCGCCGAAGCGGACGGGACCTTGAGCGGCCTGATGCTCGGCGTCAACGATCTGGCCAAGGACCTGAAAACCGGCCCCGCGCCCGACCGCGAACCGCTGAAGCCGTGGCTGGCGGCGGTCGTCGCCCACGCCCGCGCCAACGGCCTGAGCGTCATCGACGGCGTATTCAACCGCATCAAGGACGAGGCGGGGTTCGCGGCGGAGTGTGCGCAAGGCAGGCTGTATGGCTTCGACGGCAAGAGCCTGATCCACCCGTCGCAGATCGAGGGCGCCAACGCAGCGTTCGGCCCTTCGCCTGACGAAATCGAGTGGGCGCGCAAGGTTGTCGCCGCCTTCGCCGCGCCCGAAGCCGCCGGGCTGGGCGTCATCCGCGTCGAGGGCGAGATGGTGGAGCGGCTGCATCTGCACGCCGCTGAAACGCTTCTGGCCGACCTCTAATTTCCTTCTCCCCTTGTGGGAGAAGGTGGCTCGCGCAGCGAGACGGATGAGGGGTGTCAGCGCGCCCTATCGGAAATGCGCTCTACGCGAAGCTCCCAACCGTCCGCCATCGCGCCGGCCCCCCTCATCCGAGCGCCTTCGGCGCCCACCTTCTCCCACAAGGGGAGAAGGAAGTGCGGGGTGGCGCCTTCTGACGGCAGACCTTAGACACGACCCCATGATCGCACCGCTTCCGCCCCCGTCGAAAACCCGCGCCTGGGTCTGTGCGCCGGGGGTGTTGAAGGTGCCGTTCCTGTCCGCCTTCCTGCCCGATTACACGCTGTCCGCCCTGCCCGGATCGTCCATCGAGGCCGTCCTCGGCTGGGGCATGAAGCCGACGGCGGAAGCCGGGCGACGCTGGGCGGCGAAGCACGGAAAGCCCTACATCGCGCTGGAGGACGGTTTCCTGCGCTCGGTCGGGATCGGCGAGAGCGGGGCGACCAGCCTCAGCCTGATCGTCGATGATCTGGGCGTCTATTACGACGCGACCCGGCCCAGCCGCCTGGAGCATCTGATCCAGACCGCGCCTGACTGGTGCGACGCCGCCATGAAGGCGCGCGCGCGCGACCTGATCGACCGCATCGTCGCCTCGGGCGTGTCCAAGACCAATATGGGCGGGCCGCTGGACCCCGCCCTGCTGCAACCCGGCCGCCGGGTGCTGATCGTGGACCAGACCTTCGGCGACGCCTCCATCGGCTATGGGCTGGCGACCGAAGCCAGCTTCTCCGACATGCTGGCGACGGCGCGACGCGACGAACCGGACGCCCAGCTAATCGTCAAGCGCCACCCCGCCGTGGCCGCAGGGCGCAAGCGGGGCTGCATCCCGGCGGATCAACTCGACGGCGTCACCCTGATCGACACCGACGTGCGGCCTGCCGACCTGCTGGCGGCGGTGGACGCGGTCTATGTCGTGACTTCGGCGCTGGGGTTCGAGGCGCTGTTGAGGGGCCTGCCGGTGCGCTGCTTCGGCGCGCCCTTCTATTCCGGCTGGGGGCTGACGACGGATGCGGTCCAGACCGGGCGTCGCGGCGTGGCGCGCGATCTGGAGCAGGTCGCGGCGGCCGCCCTGATCGCCTACACCCGCTATGTCGATCCCGTCACCGGCCAGCGGTGCGAGGCGGAACAGGCGCTGGAGCGGCTGGTCGCCCTGCGCGACCGGGCTGACCGGCTGGCGGGCGACTGGGCCGCCGTCGGCTTCGCCCCGGCCAAGCGGCCGCCGGTGCGCCGCCTGCTGAACTCGCCCAAGGGCCGCGTGCGCTATTTCTGGCGCTCATCCGCCGCCGTCGCTCATGCGCGGGCGACGGGCGGGAAGCTGATCTGGTGGGCCGGCAAGGAGACGCCGCAGATCCGCGCCGCCGCCGACGCCTTCGAGGGGCCGGTCGTGCGGATGGAGGACGGCTTCATCCGCTCGCGCGGGCTGGGGTCCGACTTCTTCGGCGCCCTGTCGGTCGCGCTGGACGATCAGGGCGTCTATTACGACCCGACCCGGCCCAGCCGTCTGGAGAGCCTGATCGAGGCGGGCGAGCCCTCGCCGGATCAGATCGCGCGCGCCGAACGCCTTCGCGCCCGCGTGGTCGAGGCGGGTCTGTCGAAATACAATCTGAAGGGCGCGGGCGTCCCGACGTCCTGGCCGAAGGACAGGCCGATCCTGCTGGTCGTCGGTCAGGTCGAGAACGACCGCTCGATCCTGATGGGCTGCGGGCCGGATCTGCGCACCAACTCAGGGCTGGTGAAGGCGGCGCGGGCGGATCATCCCGACGCCTTCCTGATCTATCGCAACCACCCGGACGTGACGGCGGGCAACCGGCCCGGCCTGCTGGACCATGCGGCGATGGAGGAGGTCAACGCCTCGGCCGACGATCTGGACATCGTGGACTGTCTGAACGCCTGCGACCGATTGGCGACCCTGACCTCCCTGACCGGATTCGAGGCCCTGATGCGAGGCAAGCCGGTCAGCGTCTATGGTCGCCCCTTCTATGCGGGCTGGGGCCTGACCGACGACCGGCTGACGTTTGAGCGCCGCACCCGTCGCGCCAGTCTGCAAAGCATCATCCACGCCGCCCTGATCGGCTACCCGGTCTATGTCACGCCGGAGGGCTGGCCGTGCGAAGCCGAGGATCTGGTCGAGGCCCTGATCGCCGCGCGCGACCATCCCCTGCCCGCCCCGCCGCGCGGCCGCATCAATCGCTGGTGGCGCGGCATAAAGGCCAGTCTCGACCGCAGCCTTCCCCCGGCTTATTGAGGAGGTTCGTCATCGCAACGGACTGAGTCCAGCCCGCGAGGCGCCCGAACTTCGCCGCGAGGCGCCGACATAAGGCTTGTCGAGCGCCGGGGACTCCATGTTCCCTCATGCAGCGAGGCGCCGCGCGCCGAGCGTCAGGGAACCATACAGTGAAAAAAGCCGTCATCTCCGCCACCGGCCTGTTCACCCCGGAACAGTCGATCTCGAACGAGGAGCTGGTCGGCGCCTACAACGCCTGGGCCGAAGGCTGGAACGCCGCCAACACCGAGGCCATCGCCGCCGGAGAGCTGGAGGCCAAGACGCCCTCGTCCGAAGCCTTCATCGAGAAGGCCTCGGGCATCAAGGCGCGCTACGTCATGGACAAGTCGGGGATCATCGACCCCGAGCGGATGCTGCCGCACCTGCCCGCGCGCGGCGACGACGAACTGTCCATCCTGGCCGAAATGGCGGTGAAGGCGGCGCAGGACGCCATCCGGGCCTGGGGCAAGCCGGTCAGCGAGATCGGCGCCGTCATCTGCGCGGCGTCGAACATGCAGCGCCCCTACCCCGCCATGGCCATTGAGGTGCAGCAGGCGCTGGGCATCGAAGGCTTCGCCTTTGACATGAACGTGGCGTGCAGCTCGGCCACCTTCGGCATCAAGACGGCGGCCGACTTCGTGGCCTCGGGCTCGGTCAAGGCCGTGCTGATGGTGAACCCGGAAATCTGCTCGGCGCACCTCAACTTCAAGGATCGCGACAGCCACTTCATCTTCGGCGACGTCGCCACGGCCGTCATCATCGAGGCTGAGGATCAGGCCGGGCCGGGCGGCTGGGACATTGTCGGCACGAAGCTGCAGACCAGCTTCTCGAACAACATCCGCAACAATTTCGGCTTTCTGAACCGCGCCGCCCTGCCGACCGACGCGCATGAGCCCGTCTCGTCCGACGGCCTGAGCGACAAGATGTTCGTCCAGCAGGGTCGCAAGGTGTTCAAGGAAGTCGTGCCGATGGTGTCGGAGATGATCCTGGACCACGCCGCCGAACTGAGCCTGGACCCGCATGGGCTCAAGCGCCTGTGGCTGCACCAGGCCAACATCAACATGAACACCCTGATCGGCAGGAAGGTGCTGGGCCGCGAGCCTGAGCCCGGCGAGAACGTCATCATCCTGGACGACTACGCCAACACCTCCTCGGCCGGGTCGATCATCGCCTTCCATCTGCACCACGACGGCTTCGCGCCCGGCGATACCGGTCTGATCTGCAGCTTCGGCGCAGGTTATTCGGCGGGCACGGTTTTTGTGCGAAAGCGCCCCTGATTCAGCCCAACGGGAATCATTATTTCCGGCGGCGCTTGCACTGTTCGGAAAATTTTGCAAACCGTTACGCGTCGAGAAACAGGGGGGACGATGCCCGAATGACTCAGACAGCTTTGCCTTGGGCTGAAAAACTCAGTGATCCGCTGGCGCACGACGTGGCCACGGTGTTGCAACGCATGGGCGGCTCCGCCCATCAGGATATCGTCATCAACTGCGTCGCGGCGTTGAAGCGCCAACGCGGCGAGTCGGTGACGCAGGACCTCAAGCTGAAGATCATCGAGGTGTTCGAACGCTATCGCGACTTCTTCATCCGCCCCTTCGGCGAAGGGTCCCTGCGCTGGGCTCTGGCGCCCGACGTCGCCTGACGCCATAGGGATTCAGCCAACGAAAAAGGCCCGCTCCGATTGGAGCGGGCCTTCGTCATTTCAGACTATCCGCGCTTAGAAGCGACGGATGTAGCTGACCGAATAGGCGTCAGCCTCGCCGCGGTCGTCGCGGAAGTCACGACGGGTCCAGTCAGCACGGATGCCGTTGACGCCGTCCAGGTAGTAGTTGGCGCCGACGCCATAGTTCCAGCTGTCGCCGCCGACCTTGGTCTCGGCGCCGGCCAGTTCCTGCTTCAGCTCGGTGTGGCCGTAACCGCCGCGCGCGAACAGCTCCAGCTTGTCGCCGATCGGGTACTTGCCGACGACGTAACCGGCGGCGTCCCACTCATGCTTGATCTGGCCTTCGACGCCGGCGACGGTGATGTCCTTATTCTTGACCCCGACCCCGACTTCCGTCTCGATGGCGAGGTAGCGGTTCAGGTCGACGCCCAGGCGGCCGCTGACGGCGCCGGTCTGGGCCGCGTCGCCTTCCATATGCGTGTAACCCAGCGATCCATAACCACGCGGCTCAGGATTTGATTGAGCAAACGCCGGAACGGCAAGAACAGACATAGCGGCGGCGGCGAGAAGAACGTTACGCATTATTTCATACTCCTTAGATGATGTGACTTCTGTGATCACATGCCCCATCCAACACAGGGATAAATGGGTAGGCGTGAGCTATAGTTCCATGTCGGACATCAAAGACATAGCCATATGATGCACCAAAGACACACACGGTGTTACATCCGTGTCTCAAAAAGAAAGGGCGCGCTCCGCCGAGAAGCGCGCCCGATCCGTTCGCTTAAGTCGGCTTAGAAGCGACGGACGTAGTTGACCGAATAGACGTCCACCTCGCCGCCATCGTCGGTGAAGTCGCGGCGGGTCCAATCACCGCGCAGGCCGTTCTGGGCGTCGAAGTAGTAGTTGGCGCCGACGCCGTAATTCCAGCTTTCGCCGTCGGCCTTGCCCTCGAAGCCGGCCAGTTCGGTCTTGATGCGCGTCGTGCCGTACCCGCCCCGCGCGAACAGCTCGAGGTTGGGGCTGAGCGGCAGCGTCCCGACCGCATAGGCGGCCAGATCATAGTCGTGCTTGAGCTTGCCCTTGACGCCGGCGACGGTGAAGTCGTCGTCCTTCACCCCGATCGAGCCCTCGCCTTCCACGCCGAAATAAGGGTTGAACTTGGCGCCCAAACGGCCGGTCACGGCGCCCAGGTTCCCATCTGAATGGTCCAGTTGCGAATAGCCGAGCGTGCCGTAATAGGTAGGGCCGCCCGGCTGCACGACCTGGGCCGCAGCCGGCAGGGCGAATACAGACAGCGCGGCGGCGGCGAGAATAACATTACGCATGAGCTTCAATCACTCCTTATGGCGATGAGCAGGACTGGCCTGACCACCTTGCGGAGAAACAAAGCTCGCACGCCCGCAGGCGTTCCTTATGCTTCACGAAGAAGTCGATGACTGTGCAACAGGAAGCACACACGACGTTCCCTCAAGAGCGACTATTATAAGACAAGAAAAAGGCGACCCTTTCGGATCGCCCTTCTTTATCGATTTCGAGCGCCGGCCTTAACGGTCCTTTTCGCGCTCCACGCCCGAGCGCGCGGCCAGCGCCGCCTGCGCCGCCGCGAGGCGCGCGATCGGCACGCGGTAGGGCGAACAGGAGACGTAATCCAGCCCGACCTCTTCGCAGAAGGCGATGGACGACGGATCGCCGCCGTGCTCGCCGCAGATGCCCATCTTCATGCCCGGCTTGACCGCGCGACCCCGCTCCTCGGCGATGCGGATCAGGTCGCCCACGCCGCTCTGGTCCAGGCGGACGAAGGGGTCGTTCTCGAAGATGCCCTTGTCCAGATAGGCCTGCAGGAAGTGGCCGGAATCGTCGCGGCTGATGCCGAAGGTCGTCTGCGTCAGGTCGTTGGTGCCGAAACTGAAGAACTCGGCGTGTTCGGCCAGATCGGCGGCGCGCAGGGCCGCGCGGGGCAGCTCGACCATGGTGCCGACCAGATATTCGACGCTATCGCCGGCGTCCGCAAAGACGGCCTTGGCCGTGCGGTCGGTCAGTTCGCGCAGATACTTCATCTCCAGACCCAGGGCGACCAGCGGGTGCATGATCTCCGGGATCGGCGCGACGCCGGTGGCGGCCTTGACCTGCAGCGCCGCCTCAAGGATGGCGCGGACCTGCATCTCATAGATTTCCGGGTAGGCCACGCCCAGACGGCAGCCCCGGTGGCCCAGCATGGGGTTGGTTTCGTGCAGTTCGCGGGCGCGGCGCTTCAGCTTGGCCGCGTCCAGACCTTGCGTGGCGGCCAGGGCGTCGATGTCGGCTTCGGTGTGCGGAATGAACTCGTGCAGCGGCGGGTCGAGCAGTCGCACCGTCACCGGCAGACCGCTCATGATGGTGAACAACTCGACGAAATCGGCCTTCTGGAACGGGGCGATCTTGGCCAGGGCCACGCGGCGGCCCGCCTCGTCATCAGCCAGGATCATCTCGCGCACGGCGGCGATGCGGGCGTCGTCGAAGAACATGTGCTCGGTGCGCGACAGGCCGATGCCTTCGGCGCCGAAACCACGCGCGGTCTTGGCGTCCAGCGGGGTCTCGGCGTTGGCGCGAACCTTCAGGCGGCGGATACCGTCGGCCCAGCCCATCAGGGTCTGGAAATCGCCCGTCAGTTCCGGCTCGATCATGGCCACGGCGCCGTCCAGCACCTCGCCCTTGCCGCCGTCGATGGTGATGACCTCGCCCGCCTTGAAGGTGCGGCCGCGCGCGGTGAAGGTTCCGGCCTTCTCATTGATGGCGATCTCGCCCGCGCCCGAGACACAGGGGCGCCCCATGCCGCGCGCCACAACGGCCGCGTGGCTGGTCATGCCGCCGCGCGCCGTGACGATGCCGCGCGCCGCGTGCATCCCGTGGATGTCTTCCGGCGAAGTTTCGTCGCGAACCAGGATGACGGCGTCGCCGTTCTGGCCCAGACGCTCGGCCTCATCGGCATCGAAGACGATCTTGCCGGTCGCCGCGCCCGGCGAGGCGGGCAGGCCCGCCGCAACCACGGTGCGCGCCGCCTTGGGGTCCAGCGTCGGGTGCAGCAACTGGTCCAGCGCGGCCGGTTCGACGCGGCTGACGGCCTCGTCCTGAGAGATGACGCCTTCGGAAGCCAGGTCCACGGCGATCTTCAGCGCCGACTTGGCCGTGCGCTTGCCGTTGCGGGTCTGCAGCATCCACAGACGGCCCTGTTCGACCGTGAACTCGATGTCCTGCATGTCGCGGTAGTGGCTTTCCAGCCGCCCCACCACGTCGACGAACTGAGCGAAGACCTGCGGCATGGCCTCTTCCATCGAGGGAGCCGTTTCGCCCATCTCCTCTCGACCCGCCTTGGTCAGGGACTGCGGCGTGCGGATGCCCGCGACCACGTCCTCGCCCTGGGCGTTGATCAGGAACTCGCCGTACAGCTTGTTCTCGCCGGTCGAGGGGTTGCGGGTGAAGGCGACGCCGGTGGCCGAGGTCTCGCCCATATTGCCGAAGACCATCGACTGGACGTTGACGGCCGTGCCCCAGCTTTCGGGGATGTCGTGCATGCGGCGATAGAATTTCGCCCGGTCGTTCATCCAGCTTTCAAACACGGCGCCGACGGCGCCCCACAGCTGGGCCTGCGGGTCCTGCGGGAAGGGCTTGCCCAGTTCGCGCTCGACCAGGGCCTTGTAGTCCGCAACCACCTTTTCCCAGTTCTCGGCGGTCAGTTCGGTGTCGACCGAGACGCCCAGACGATCCTTGTGATCGTCCAGCACCTCTTCGAAATAGTCGTGGCCCAGACCCAGCACCACGTTGGAATACATGGTGATGAAGCGGCGATAGGAATCGAAGGCGAAGCGACGGTCGCCCGACAGCGCGGCCAGACCCTCGACCGTCTGGTCGTTCAGCCCCAGGTTCAGGACGGTGTCCATCATGCCCGGCATGGAGGCGCGGGCGCCCGAGCGCACCGAGACCAGCAGGGGGTTGGCAGCGTCGCCGAAGGTCTTGCCCACCACGCCCTCGACGTGGGCCAGGGCGGCCTTGACCTGATCGGTCAGGTCGGTCGGATAGGTCTCTTCATTGGCGTAGTACCAGGTGCAGACCTCGGTGGTGATGGTGAAGCCCGGCGGCACCGGCAGGCCGAGGGACGACATCTCGGCCAGGTTCGCCCCCTTGCCGCCGAGAAGATTCTTCATCGAAGCGTCGCCGTCAGCGGATCCGCCGCCAAAGCCGTACACCCACTTGGTCATTTCGCAGTTCCTGAACCGTGGTCTGACTGCGGGTCCCAGCCCCGCATATGTAGAAGTGTGTGCGGGGCCTGTTGTGAGTCCCGCCTTACGGACGCCTTCACTAGCGCGCTGCACCTGCGAAGGCGAGGCTGGAGAAGCAACAATCCGTGAGAGGATGTTTCGTCCGGCGGGCCAGCCGAAGCGGCCTGATGCACTGGAGGAAGCGAGCGGGGCCGCCTATCTAGGCCTTATGCCTATCGCCCGCCTCGACAGTCGCGCCCTGATCCGCATCAATGGCCCCGACGCCCGCCCCTTCCTGCACAATCTGCTGACCCAGAACGTGGAGACGCTGCAGCCCGGCGAACTGCGCTTCGGCGCCCTGCTGTCGCCGCCGGGACGGCTCATGTTCGACCTGTTCATCTGGGGCGAGGAGGACGGCGTCATTCTGGACGTGGCGGCCGACCGGCGCGACGCCCTGGTCCAGCGTCTGTCGATGTACAGGCTGCGCTCCAGAGTGGATGTCATGCCGATTCCAGACGCCGTCTTCGTCGCCTGGGGCGCCGACAGGCCGGACGGCTTTGTCGATGATCCGCGCCTGCCCCCGCTGGGCGGCCGCCGCTGGGGCGATCAGAGCGAGACCGACGCGACCGAGGCCGACTGGCAGGCGCACCGCCTGACGCTGGGCGTGCCCGATCCCACGGCCGACACGCTGCAGGACAAGACCTATCCGATCGAGGCGGACTTCGACCTGCTGAACGGCATCGACTTCCACAAGGGCTGCTTCATCGGCCAGGAGACGACCTCGCGGATGAAGCGGCGCGGCACGATCAAGAACCGCATGATGGCCATCACCTTCGACGGCCCCGCCCCCGAACGCGGGGCCGAGGTGCTGAACGGCGACCTGCGGGCGGGCGAAGTCATGACCGGCGCCGAGGGGCGCGCCATCGCCCTGATGCGGCTGGACCGCATGGAGGGCGACCTGACCGTCGACGGCCGCCCCGTGCGGGTCGAGAAGCCCAGCTGGATCGTTGATCTGTAAGGACAAATCCGGAAGGACGGAAAATCTGCTTGTCCTGATGTAAAAGTCGCTTGACGTAGACGCGACCCCGTTGGTAAAGCTCGCTTGTCAACACGACAGGGGAGCTTGTCATGAATACCCAGATCAACACCGCCGGCTCAGCCGCCGCCCGTAACAAGAAAAAGATGGACGACCTGACCGTCGTCCTGTGCGCCCTGACCGTGGTCGGGGTCAGCGCCACCGCCGCCACGCCGTTCTGGCCTGACGCCTGGGGCCGCGCGCCGTCGATCGGCGTCGTCGTCCTGGCCGCTGGACTGGCCGTCTTCCTGGCCCTGCACACGCTCTATTCGTGGCGCGCCCTGGATGAGGCCGCCAGGGAAGCCCACAAGTGGGCCTGGTGGTGGGGCGGCAATCTGGGCTTCATCGTCGGCGGCGCGGCCGTCGTGATCGCCGCCCTCGCAGGCGTAAACCTGCTGCCCGCCGCCGTGCCGCATACCGATGCAGCCCTGATCGCCCTGGGCGTCGCCGCCGCCTTCGCTGCCCAGGCCGTCGGTTATGGCGTCGCCTGGTGCGGGTGGTGGATCGCCCGTCGATGACCAGCGCCTTCGTCAATCGCCTGAAGGTCTTCCGCGCCGAGCGCGACTGGACCCAGGCCGATCTGGCCGAGCGCCTGGGCGTCTCGCGCCAGACCATCCAGGCGCTGGAGAAGGGGCGCTATGACCCTTCCCTGCCCCTCGCCTTCCGCATTTCCCGCCTTTTCGGCCAGCCGATCGAAGCCATCTTCATCGCCTGATCCGGTCGCCATTTAGACCAAACCCCTAAAATCCAAGGACTTTGCAATGACCCTCGCACACCGCATGGGCCAATCGGCCAACTGTGTCTCGCGCTTCGCCGCCGGACTGCTGGCCGCCCTGGCCGCCTCCGCCGCCCTCGCCGCCCTCGCCGCCGCGCCCGGCGTCGCCCACGCCGAACAAGCCGCGCCGATCCCCCGCGCCGAGGGCGCCGGCCCGCCGCTGTGGGTGGTCAGGGACGCGGACTCCACCGTCTATCTGTTCGGCACCGTCCATGTGCTGCGCCCCGGCACGGCCTGGGGCTCGGACAAGGTTGACGCCGCCTTCGCCAGCGCCTCCGACATCTGGGTCGAGATCGCCGATCAGGACGATCGGGCGGTGGTCATGCCGGTGATCCAGCAGCATGGCGTCGATCCGTCCCGCCCCCTGTCGTCGGTCCTGTCGGCGGCGGAGTTCGCCGCCTTCGACAAGGTCGCCCAGGCCAATGGCGCGTCAGGCGCGGCGCTGGACGCCTATCGTCCGTGGCTGGCGGCCTTCATGATCTCCATGTCGGGCCCGACCAACGCGGGCTATCGGTCCGAGGCGGGCGTCGACAAGACGCTGATGGATCGCGCTAGGGCGCAGGGCAAGGCGCTGCGCGGCTTTGAAACCGCCGACGTCCAGGTGCGCCTGATCGCGGGCATGAGCGAAGAGGCTCAGGTCGCCTATCTGAACAACTATGTCCGCAACGCGGACGGCATCGTCGCCAATCTGGATGAGGCCGTCGCCGCCTGGCTGAAGGGCGACGCCGCCGAGACGGGCCGCCTGAACCGCGTCAACACCCGCGACATTCACGAAGACATCCACCGCGCCGCCCTGGTGGTTCGCAACGCTGACTGGACCAACCAGATCGAGACGATGATGCAGGGCTCCGGCACGGCCTTCGTCGCCGTCGGCGCCGCCCACCTGATGGATCAGGACAGCGTGATCGACATGCTGAGGGCGAAGGGCTTCGTGGTCGAGCGACTGTAGAACGCCCTGCAACGTCCCATGAAGGCCCGGCGGAAACGTCGGGCCTTTTCGCTTGCGCCTCAAGAACATTCCAGCAACATCGCGCCATGACCGAATCCGAAATGGCTGAAGGCCGCTGCGGCTGGTGCGGGACGACGGACCCGCTCTACATCGCCTATCATGACGCCGAATGGGGCGTGCCCGAATACGACCCTCGCGCCCTGTGGGAGAAGCTGGTGCTGGACGGCTTTCAGGCCGGGCTGGCCTGGATCACCATCCTGAGAAAGCGCGAAGGGATGCGCGAGGCCTTCGATGGATTCGATCCCGAGGTCGTCGCCCGCTATGGCGAGGCCGACCGCGCGCGCCTGCTGGCCGACCCCCGCATCATCCGCTCAGGCGCCAAGATCGACGCCGCCATCAACGGCGCCCGCATCTGGCTGGACATGCGCGACAACGGCGAGGACTTTTCAGCCTGGCTGTGGTCCTTCGTCGGCGGCCGGCCGCTGGTGAATCAGTGGCGAGATTTCCGCGACGCCCCGACCCAGACGCCAGAAAGCGTCGCCATGGCCAAGGCCTTGAAGGCGCGCGGTTTCAAGTTCTGCGGCCCCGTCATCGTCTACGCCTTCATGCAGGCGGTCGGCATGGTGAACGATCACCAGACCGCCTGCTTCCGCCACGCACAGATCAAAGACGCATACAGGCAAAAGACGTCAATCGGCGCGGCGTGACAATGCGCCTGATGACTGGCGATCATGGCGCGACAACCCGAACCTTATAACAGATTGCTTTCGATTTCGGCCGCCCCTACCTAAACCCGCAATGGCTTGGTCGATGACGACATTGGCAAGACTGTTGGCCGCGCTGACTCTGGTCGTCGCGGCGTTCGCCATTGCGCCCATCGCCGACGCCGCCGCCTGCGGGCCCGAACTGCTGGCCGCCCATCAGGTGATCGACCAGGATCCGGCGGCCGGGGATCATGGCGGCTCAGGCGAACCTGGCCTGTGCGCCCACGGCCATTGCCATCACACCGCCGGCGAACGGCATCCCTCGCGCGATTTCGTTCTCATCGGCCCGCCGCCCCATGTCGAACATGGCCGCCCGCTGAACGATCGTCTGGCTTCCTGCGCGCCCGAAGGCCTGAAGCGCCCTCCCAGAGCCTGAGCTGAGATCCGCGCAGTCGTGCGCGCTCCTGTTCAGTAATTCTGGAAATCAAACATGTTATCGCTACATCGTCGTCGATCGCGCCTCGCGGTCGGCTGCGCGCTCGTCGTGCTGGGCGCGGCGTCGGCCGCCCCGTCGTGGGCGGACCCGGCTCCGACCTATGCCGAGCTTGTCGCTCGCCTCGACCAGACGCCCGCTTCCGCAGAAGCCGCCGCCCTTGTCGACGCCGCCGAGGCGCGTGTCCGCCAGGCCCGCGTCCGCCCCAACCCCAGTCTGGAGCTGAGCGCCGAAAACGTCGCCGGATCAGGCCCTTATAACGGTTTTGGAGGCGGCGATTTCAGCCTGTCCTTCAGTCAGGACCTCGAGTTGTGGGGTCGCCGTCCGGCCAGGGTGAACGCCGCCCGCGCCGATGCGGGCGCGGCGTCTTTAAGGCGCGACCTGGCCCTGATCGAGACGGCCGGTCGGCTGGCCCTGACCTATGCGGAAGCCGAAGCGGCCCAGCGTCGCGCGGCCCTGGCCGAAGAGGCGCTGAGCCTGTCCGTGGCCGACGCCCGCGCAGCGCTGGCCCTGGTCGAGGAAGGACGAGAGCCTCTTCTGCGCGGCATACAGGCCGAGAGCGAGGCCGCCGCCGCCCGCGCCGCCTTCGACGAGGCCAAAGCCGAGCGCGACGCCGCCTTCGCCCGACTGAGCGCCGTCGCCATGCTGCCGACGCCCGTCACCTCGATCGAGGCCGGACTGCTGGATGCATCGGCGACGCGCTCGTCCCCCTCCGACCGCGAAGCGCCCGCCGTGCGCGTCGCCGAGGCCGAGGCGACGGCGGCCGAGCGCCGCATCGACGTCGAGCGCATCAACGGCCGCCCTGATGTCGCCGCCAGCGTCGGCGTGACCCGCTTCGGCGCCGAGGACCAGACGGCCCTGACCTTCGGCCTCAGCCTGCCCTTGCCGCTGTTCGACCGGAACCGCGGCAACATCGACGCGGCGCGCGCCGAGCACCGGGCCGCCGAGGCGCGGGTCATGCAGGCGCGTCAGGACGCCGGAGCCGACCGGGCCGCTGCGGCGGCGCGTCTGGCGTCGTCCGCCAGCCGGGTGGCGGCCGCCGATGCGGGCGTTACCTCGGCCGAGGAAGCCTATCGCCTGTCGCGCATCGGCGCCGAGGCGGGACGCATCTCGCAACTGGAGCTGCGCGCCGGACGCGCGGCCCTGATCAACGCTCGATCCGCAGCTGTCGACGCCCGCATGGCGCGCGTCCGCGCCGAGATCGATCTGGCGCGCCTGGAAGGCCGCCTCCCCTTTGAAGGAAGCCGCTGATGCGCACCAACCTGTCGAAAAAAGAAGCCCTGCTGGTCGGCGTCGCCGCTGTCCTCATGCTGGGGATCGGCGGGCTGACGCTGTCTCTTGTCCGGTCTGAGGCGCCCAGCGCCGCCGCAGCCGTCACGGAAAGCGGGGCCACAAACGAAACCACAGCCGAAGCCGCCGAAACGCCCGACGGCGTGATCGAACTGACCGCCGAGCAGCTTCAGGCGGCGGGCGTTTCCGTTGTCGCCGTCTCGCGTGGCGGGGGCGGCGAGACCCGACTGTCCGGCCGGGTCGAGGCCATGGTGGACGCGCGCGCCGCTGTCGGCGCCGTGGTCGGCGGCACAGTCGAACGGGTGCTGGTGGCGCCGGGCCAGGCGGTCCGCGCAGGCCAGCCTCTGGTCAGTCTGGTCAGCGGCGACGGCGCTGCGCTGCGCGCCGAGATCGACGCGGCCTCGGCCACCGCGACCGCCGCGCGTCAGGCCCACCAACGCAACCGGAACCTGGCCGATCAGGGCGTCGTCGCCCGTCAGGAGGTTGAGGCCTCGCAAGCTCAGGCCGCCAGCGCAGAGGCCATGGCCCGCGCCGCGCGGGCCCGAGCGGCGGCGGCGGGCTCGCCCAATGCGTCCGGCCGGATGAGCGTGGTCAGCCCCATCTCGGGTGTCGTGACCAGTGTTCAGGTCGGACCGGGCGGCTTCGTCGCGCAAGGCGCGGTGGTGGCGGAAGTGACCAATCCGGCGCGGGTCGAGCTGGTCTTCAACGCCCCGCCGCAACTGGCCGCCCACGTCCGCCTCGGCTCGCACGTGCGCGTCACGGGACCGCAAGGCGAGTTCGACGCCCTCGTCACCGGCGTCGCGGCCGACGCCGGGTTGCAGGACAGCGGCGCGACCGTGATCCGCGCCCGGCCCGAAGGCGGCCGCCTGCCGCCCGCCGGTTCGCCCGTCACCGGCGCCGTGGTCACGCAAGGCCAGTCCGGCGGCGCCCTGACCGTGCCGTCCGAGGCGGTGCAGACGGTCGACGGCGCCACGGTGGTCTTCGTCCAGACCGACCAAGGCTTCCGCGCCCAGCCCGTGCTGGCGGGCCGTCAGGCCGGGGGCTCCACTGAGATCCTGCGCGGCCTGACCGGGGCTGAAAGGGTCGCCTCGGCCAACGCCTTCCTGCTCAAGGCCGAACTGGCCAAGGGCGAAGCCGAGCATGGCCACTAAGGGAGGGCGATCATGTTCAAAGCGATCATCGAAGCGTCCGTCCGCTTCCGCTGGTTCATCGTCCTGGCCACGACCCTGGTCGCGGCGTGGGGTCTGTTCCAGCTGACCAAGCTGCCGATCGACGCCGTGCCGGACATCACCAACCGGCAGGTGCAGATCAACACCGTGGCCCCGGCCCTGGCCCCCGAACAGATGGAGCGTCAGGTCACCTACCCGCTGGAAACAGCGATGGCGGGCATTCCGGGGATACAGAGCACCCGCTCCCTGACCCGCAACGGCTTCAGTCAGGTGACGGTCATCTTCAGCGACGCCACCGACATCTATTTCGCCCGTCAGCAGGTGGCCGAGCGAATGGCCCAGGCGCGCGAGAACCTGCCCGAGGGCGTCGAACCGGCCCTGTCGCCCATCACCACCGGCCTGGGCGAAGTCCTGATGTGGACGGTCGATCTGACGCCCTTCGACGCCAAGGCGGCGCGGGCGGGCCGACCCGGCTGGCAACCCGACGGCGCCTATCTGACGCCTGAAGGCGAGCGGCTGGATACGCCGCAGGCGCGGGCGACCTATCTGCGCACCGTTCAGGACTGGATCATCGCGCCCCGGATGCGGACCGCGCCCGGTCTGGCGGGCGTCGACGTCAACGGCGGCTATGTGAAGGAATACGCCGTCCGCCCCGAACCGGCGCGATTGGCCGCCTATGGCCTCAGCCTGAACGATCTTGTTCAGGCGCTGGACCGCGCCAACACCCAAGCCGGCGCGGGCTATATCCAGCGCGCGGGCGAGGCCCTGACCGTCCGCACCGACGCCCTGGCCCAGACCGTCGAGGATCTGGCTCAGGCGCCCGTGGTCAACCGCAACGGCCTGGTCGTTCGGGTCGCCGATGTGGCCGTGGTCGAGATCGGCCAGGCGCCGCGTCTGGGCGGGGCCAGCCGCGACGGCCATGAGGCGGTGATCGGCACCGCCCTGATGCTGGCGGGCGAGAACAGCCGCACCGTGGCGCAAGCTTCGGCCGAACGGCTGGAACAGATCAGCGCCAGCCTGCCGCCCGACATCGTGGCCGAGCCGGTGCTGAACCGCAGCGCCCTGGTCAATTCCACCATCAAGACGGTGGCCAAGAACCTGACCGAAGGCGCCCTGCTGGTCATCGTCGTGCTGTTCCTGCTGCTGGGGAACATCCGCGCGGCGACGATCACGGCCCTGATGATCCCGATCAGCTTCCTGTTCGCGGTCATCGGCATGAACCGCTTCGGCATCAGCGGAAACCTGATGAGCCTGGGCGCGCTGGACTTCGGCCTGCTGGTCGACGGCGCCGTGGTGGTGGTCGAGAACACCCTGCTGCGGTTGGGCCAGAAGCGCGCCGATCTGGGCCGGGCGCTGACCCGCAACGAACGCCTTGGCGTCGCCGCCGGCGCCGCCCGCCAGATGGTCAAGCCCGCCGCCTTCGGCCAGCTGATCATCCTCTTGGTCTTCACCCCCCTGCTGATGCTGGAAGGGGTTGAGGGCAAGACCTTCATCCCCATGGGCGCCACGGTCATGCTGGCGCTGGTCGGCGCCTTCATCTTCTCCTTCACCTTCGTCCCGGCCATGGCCGCCCTGCTGGTGAAAGAGCCCAAGACGGTCCACGTCGATGAGAACGGCGAGGCGGAAGAGCATGAGACCTTCCTGCTGCGCCACGCGCGCCGCTGGATCGAACCGGCCATCCGCGCCGCCGTCTCCCATCCGAAGACCGTGCTGGTCTCGGCGTTCGGCGCCCTGCTGATCGGCGCCCTGGCCTTCACCCTGCTGGGGCGCGAGTTCATCCCCACGCTGGACGAGGGCGACATCGCCATGCAGGCGCTGCGCGTGCCCTCGGCGTCACTGGAGCAGTCCCTCGCCATGCAGATGGCGCTGGAGCGAGCCATCAAGGCCCAGCCCGAGGTGAAGACCGTCTTCTCGCGCACCGGCACGGCCGAGGCGGCGGTGGACCCCATGCCGCCGAACATCTCCGACGCCGTCATCGTACTGAAGAAGCGCAAGGAATGGCCCGATCCACGTCTGTCGAAGGAGGAGCTGATCGCCCGCATCGAGAAGGCCGCCTCGACCCAGTTGGGCAACGCCTTCGAGTTCAGCCAGCCGATCGAACTGCGCTTCAACGAGCTGATCTCGGGCGTCCGCACAGATCTGGCGGTCATGGTCTATGGCGACGACTTCGCCCAGCTTCAGAAGACGGCGGATCAGGTGGCCAACGCCCTGCGCGATACGCCCGGCTCGGCCGACGTGCGGGTGGAGCAGGCGTCGGGCCTGCCGACCCTGACGGTCAACGTCGACCGCTTCGCCGCCGCCAACTACGGCCTGTCAGCGGCTGACGTGTCCGAAGCCGTCTCGGCGGCCATCGGCGGCGCGGAGGCCGGTCAGATCTTCGAGGGCGACCGCCGCTTCGACGTGGTGGTCCGCCTGTCTGACGCCGAGCGCAACGACCCCGCCGCCCTGAACGCCCTGCCCGTCACCACGGCGAGCGGCGCGACCATTCCCCTGTCCTCAGTCGCCCGCATTCAGGTGAAGGAGGGCCAGAACCAGATCAGCCGCAACGACGGCAGCCGCCGCATGGTGGTTCAGGCCAATGTGCGCGGCCGCGATCTGGGCGGCTTCGTCGCCGACGCCCAGAAACAGGTGGATCAGCAGGTCGGCCTGCCCGCAGGCTATTCGCTCAAATGGGGCGGCCAGTTCGAGAACCTCAAGCGGGCCGAACAGCGGCTGAGTCTGGTTATCCCCGTGGTCTTCGTCCTGATCGGCATCCTGCTGTTCATGGCGCTGGGGTCGTTCGCGGAAGCGGGACTGGTATTCGCCTGCGTGCCGCTGGCGCTGGTCGGCGGGGCGCTGTCGCTGTTGCTGCGGGGGATGCCCTTCTCGGTCTCGGCGGCGGTCGGCTTCATCGCCGTGTCGGGCGTCGCGACCCTGAACGGACTGGTGCTGATGCAGGCGATCCGCGAGCGGTTGCAGGCGGGCCAGACGCCGCATGACGCCGCCCTGCTCGGCGCCTTCAGTCGGCTGAGGGCTGTGCTGACCACGGCGCTGGTCGCCATCGTCGGCTTCATCCCCATGGCCATCGCCACCGGGGCCGGGGCCGAGGTTCAGAAGCCGCTGGCCACCGTGGTCATCGGCGGTCTGTTGACCGCCACAGCCCTGACGCTGCTGGTCCTGCCCACCTTTGCGGCCAGGGCTGTGAAACGTCGTCGGCCGGAGGATGTCGAAGACTGATCAAGGCGGTCCGCCACGCCGCCCGCACGTCGGCCCATCGCGATATCAACCTCGCGCATGGGTCGGCGCCGCGCGGCGCGGCCGCCAAGCATTCACCGCCCTAGGCCAATAGTTCTTTCCGGACGATCTCGGCCCCGGCGCTCAGGGCTTCCAGTTTGCCCTGGGCCACCCCGCGAGACAGCGGCGCCATGCCGCAATTGGTGGCGGGATAGAGTTTGTCGGCGTCCACGAACTGGAGCGCCTTGCGCAGGGTGTCGGCGACCGCCTCCGGCGTCTCGATCGTGTCGGTCGCCACGTCGATGGCGCCGACCATGACCTTCTTGCCCCGGATCAGTTCGATCAGATCCATCGGGACGCGCGAGTTCTGGGCTTCCAGAGAGATGATGTCGATGCTGGAGGTCTGCAGCTTGGGGAAGGCCTCCTCATACTGCCGCCATTCGGAACCGAGCGTCTTCTTCCAGTCGGTGTTGGCCTTGATGCCGTAGCCGTAGCAGATGTGGACGGCGGTCTCGCAACGAAGCCCCTCGGCCGCCTTCTCCAGCGTCGCCACGCCCCAGTCGTTGACCTCGTCGAAGAAGACGTTGAAGGCGGGCTCGTCGAACTGCACGATGTCGACGCCGGCTGCCTCCAGTTCTCGCGCCTCCTCATTGAGGATTTTGGCGAACTCCCAGGCCAGCTTTTCGCGGCTGCGGTAATGGTCGTCGTAGAGGGTGTCGATCATGGTCATCGGCCCCGGCAGCGCCCATTTGATCGGCTGGTCGGTCAACCCGCGAAGGTATTTAGCGTCCTCGACAAAGACCGACTTCGGTCGGCTGACAGCGCCCACGACCACCGGCACGCTGGCGTCATAGCGATTGCGGATGCGCATCGTCTTGCGGTTCTCGAAGTCTACGCCCTCCAGGTGCTCGATGAAGGTCGTGACGAAATGCTGGCGGGTCTGTTCGCCGTCGCTGACGATGTCGATGCCGGCCCGGCGCTGATCGTCCAGAGACAGCCGCAACGCATCCCGCTTGGCTTCGATCAGGTCTTCGCCTTCCAGTTTCCAGGGCGACCAGAGGGTTTCAGGTTCGGCCAGCCAGACGGGTTTGGGCAGGCTGCCGGCGGTCGAGGTGGGCAACAGGGTTTTCATGATGGATGACTTTTGTACGGGGGAACTGATCAGGCGGCGAAGGTGGCGGACCATTGGTCGAGGACGTCGCGGTACGGCTTGATGAAGCGTTCTTCGACGAACTTGCCCTGTTCGACGGCCAATCGGCTGCGCTCTTCGCGGTCGTAGACGATGCGGGTCAGGGAGTAGTCCTGATACTTCAGGCTGGGCTGATAGTGTTCGGTCGCCGGCGAGTTGGCGTTGTAGATCTCGGGTCGATAGATCTTCTGGAAGGTCTCCATGGTGCTGATCGTGCTGACCAGCTCCAGGTCGGTGTAGTCAGCCGTCAGGTCGCCGATGTGATAGAAGGCGAACGGCGCCACGCTGCCCTTGGGCATGAAGTAACGGACCTTCATCCCCATCTTCGCGAAATACTGGTCGGTCGGCGAGAACTCGTCATTCTCGTATTCGAAACCGAGCACAGGATGCTCGTTCCCGGTCCGGTGATAGGTCTTGTTGCTCGACACGCTCAGACAGATGACCGGCGGTTTGCGGAAGTTTTCCTTGTAGGCGCTTGACGTCAGGAAGTGCCTGAACAGCTTTCCATGCAGATCGCCGAACCCTTCCGGGGCTCCGGCGCCGGGGTGGCTCTTCATATGCTCAGGCAGAACCACGCTGAAGTCGTAGTCGCGCACGTAGGAGGAGAAGTTGTTCCCCACGATCCCGTCGATCCGCTCGCCGGTCTGCTGATCGACAATCGTCGTCTGCAGGATTTCGATCAGCGGGAAGCTGTCCGCCCCCTCGCCGGGAGCAAGGCTCATCTCCACGGAGACGATCTCGAGTTCAACCGCGTAACGATCGCCCTTCGGATTGTCGTTGTGCGCCAACGAGTTAAACCGGTTGTCGATCATCCTCAGCGTGTTGCGCAGGTTCTCCTGACGGCTCTCCCCTCGCGCCAGATTCGCGAAGTTGGTGGTGATGCGCGTGTTTTCGGCAGGAACATAGTCCTCGTCGAGCGAGGTGCGCTTGATGCTGAAGGTGAATTCGCTGCTGAGCATAGTCTCTGCCATTATGCTGTGACGGGACAGCGGACAGGGACGCGCGACCGCCCGCGCGGAATCGTCCCGTCGCGGCGCTCATGCGGCCTGACCGACACCCCGTCGGAGGACGTTATCTGTCGCGGCAGGTCTCCTGGCTCACGGGTCATCGCCTCCGGTCCGGCCTTCCCGGAGGCGGACCTCCAGTGGCGCGAAATGGACCTTAGACTCGCCGCTCACAGTTGCGGGGGCAGCGCCGGCATCGACCGCAGTCTCACCGGCTTCCCTCTTAGCTCCGCACAGTCCGAAGACCGCGCGCAGAACCACGACAGCGCGAAAATGCCACGGTCGCCGCCGAAGTCAATAACGATATAAGGATATCTTTATATCGTTATTGGTGTCTGATTCAGGTCGCCGCCGCCGTCGGATAGGGCGTGGAGGCGCTGCGATCCATGTCGATCTGCAGGGCGCGACCGATGAAGGGGAAGGCGCGCTGCGGGCATGCCGGGCGCTCGCAGATCTTGCACCCGGCGCCGATCGGGGTGGCGGCGGCCTGATCAGACAGGTTCAGCCCCTGCGAATAGACCAGCCGCTCCGCGTGACGGATGTCGCAGCCCAGTCCGATGGCGAACGTCTTGCCCGGCGCGCCGTACACCGGCCCCGGACTACCGACAGTACGGGCGATCCACAGGTAGGTGCGCCCATCCGGCATCTGGGCCATCTGGGTCAGCACCCGCCCCGGCTGGACGAAGGCCTCATAGACGTTCCACAGCGGGCAAGAACCGCCGACCCGCGAGAAGTGGAAGTCCGTGGCCGACTGGCGCTTGGAGATGTTCCCGGCGCGGTCCACGCGGACGAAGAAGAAGGGCACGCCCAGGGCGCCGGGCCTCTGCAGGGTCGACAGGCGATGGCACACCGTCTCGAACCCAACGCCGAAATGCCGCCCCAGCCGGTCGATGTCATAGCCGTAAACCTCGGCCTGCCGCAGGAAGTCGCCATAGGGAAGGAGCAGCGCCCCGGCGAAGTACTGGGCCAGGCCGATGCGCAACAGATCGCGGGTTTCGCGCTCTTCCAGCAGGGCGGCGTCGATCAGGCTTTCGATCAGGTCGCCTGCTTCCAGAAAGGCCAGTTGCAGCGCCATCTGAAACGCCTGCCGACCCTGTTTGCTGAAGGCCGAGACATACAGCGTCCGGTTCGGCCCGTCGTAGCGACGCTGGGCCTCGTCTGTCTCGTCGAAGATGACGCGGACGCCGTGCTTCTCCGCCAGCCAGGCGGCCAGACCGGGCCGTATCTGGCGCGGCGCCAGCCCCGCCGCCGCATAGAGCCGCTCGGCCGCCTCATCCAGCTCGGCCACGTGGTTGCGGCGCGCGTAGAAGAAGTCGCGCACCTGTTCGAACGGCATGCGGGCGGGGGCCTCTCGCGCCGCATCCTCGCCCAGCCGCAGGGCCATGATCTCGGCGCGCTCGGCGCTCTGGCGCGCCTTGCGATGCAGGGAGACCAGGGCGCGCCCCACGGCGGGCATGTTGAGCGCCAGTTCCCGCAGCTCGACGGTCGAGATCGGTTCATCGCCGCCGTCCGCCAGCGCGTCGCGCACATCCGAGATCAGCCGCCCCTCTTCGTCCTCCGAAAAGAACTGCACGTCGACGCCGAAGACGGCGTTCAGCTTCAGCAGCAGGGGCACCGTCAGGGGGCGCTGGTTCTGCTCGATCTGGCTCAGATAGGAGTTGGAGATATCCAAGGCCCGCGCAACCGCCGTCTGGGTCAGGCCGCGCTCCTCGCGCAACCGACGCAGCCGCACCCCCATGAAGGTCTTGCTCATGTATTTTGCAACTTTTACAGATCGAACGGGCGCTATTGGCAATATTTGCACGATAAATCGTGCGTAATCGGCAGTTTATGTAAATATTGCAAACATCCTGGCCGCGCAAGAAAGTCAGTCCGCAGCCTCGAACGACCCGGCCGGGACCAGGACGCGGCCTTCCATCAGACGGCGTGCGCTGCGGCTCATGATCGCCTTGGCGACCGTCCAGACGCCCTCGATCTGTTGCGCCTCGGCGCCGACCGTAAGCGCGCCCGACGGATGCCCGAAGCGGACCGAGCGACGCGCGCCGCCTCCGGCCGCCAGATTGACCAGGGTCCCCGGCACGGCCGCCGCCGCGCCGATGGCCACCGCCGCCGTTCCCATCATGGCGTGATGCAGCCTGCCCATCGACAGGGCGCGGACCAGTAGGTCGATCTGGTCCGCTGCAATCACCTTGCCGCTGGACGTCACATGATCCGCCGGTGGAGCGACAAAGGCGATCTTGGGCGTGTGCTGGCGCCGCGCCGCCTCATCGACCGAACCGATCAGCCCCATGCGCACAGCGCCGATGGCGCGCAGGGCCTCAAGCCGCTTCAAAGCCGCCGGATCATCGTTGATCGCGCCCTGCAGTTCCGTCCCCGAATAGCCGAGGTCCGCCGCATTGACGAAGATGGTCGGGATGCCCGCATTGATCAGGGTGGCCTTTAGCCTGCCGCAGGCGACCAGAGCCTCTGGCACGTCCAGTTCGTCGATGAGGTTGCCGGTCGGGAACATGGCGCCGCCATCCTCGCCCTCATCGGCAGGGTCGAGGAACTCCAGCACGATCTCGGCGGCGGGGAAGGTCACGCCGTCCAGCTCGAAATCGCCCGCCTCCTGCACCGCGCCGTCCGCGACCGGCACATGGGCGACGATGGTCTTGCCTATATTGGCCTGCCAGATGCGCACGGTGCGCATCCCGTCCGGCCCGACCGGGACATAGCCCGCATGGATGGCGAAGGCGCCCGCCGCCGTCGACAGGTTGCCGCAGTTGCCTGACCAGTCGACGAAGTCCGTGTCGATCGACACCTGCCCATACAGATAGTCGACGTCGTGATCGGGCCGCGCGCTCGGCGAGATGATCACGCATTTGCTGGTGCTGGACGTGGCCCCGCCCATGCCGTCGGTATGTTTGCCATAAGGGTCGGGGCTGCCGATCACGCGCTGAAACAGGCGGTCGCGCGCCCGGCCCGGAACGCGGCACGCCTCGGGCAGGTCTTCCAGCCGGAAGAAGACGCCCTTGGACGTGCCGCCGCGCATATAGGTCGCGGGAATGGCGATCTGGGCCTGTTGCGACATTCAGGCGGCCTCCGTCCGGGCGGCGAGGAAGTCCTGAGCGAAGCGCTGCAACACGCCGCCCGCCTCATAGATCAGCACCTCTTCGGCCGTGTCCAGACGACAGGTGACGGGCAGTTCGACCGTCTCGCCGGTCGCGCGATGAATCCTCAGCGTCAGGTCGGCGCCGGGGCGACGCTCGCCCGTGACGTCGAACGTCTCCGTCCCATCCAGCCCCAGCGTCAGGCGCGTCACGCCCGGTTTGAACTCCAGCGGCAGCACGCCCATGCCGATCAGGTTGGTGCGGTGGATGCGCTCGAACCCCTCCGCGACGATGGCCTCGACGCCCGCCAGACGCACGCCCTTGGCGGCCCAGTCCCGCGACGAGCCCTGCCCATAGTCGGCGCCCGCGATGATGATCAGCGGCTGGCGGCGGTCCAGATAGGTCTCGATCGCCTCCCACATGCGCATGACCTCGCCGTCCGGCTCGACCCGCGTCAGGGAACCCTTCTTCGCCGCGCCGTCCACCACGGCCATTTCATTGAGCAGCTGCGGGTTGGCGAAGGTGGCGCGCATGGCGGTCAGGTGATCGCCCCGATGCGTGGCGTAGGAGTTGTAGTCTTCTTCCGGCACGCCCATCCGCGTCAGATACTCCCCCGCCGCCGAAGCGGGCAGGATGGCGTTGGACGGCGACAGGTGGTCTGTGGTGATGTTGTCCGGCAGGATCGCCAGCGGCCGCATTCCTGTCAGGGTACGCGGATTGGCGGCCAGGGCGCCGACCCCTTCGGTGTCCCAGTAGGGCGGTCGGCGGATGTAGGTCGACTGCGGGCGCCAGTCATACAGGGGGCTGACGCTGACCCCGCCGCCGCGGCGCGCCCCGAACATCGGCTCATAGACCGCGCGGAACTGCTCCGGCCTGACCGAGGCGGCGACCACAGCGTCGATTTCCTCATCCGAGGGCCACAGGTCTTTCAAGCGGATCTCGCGGCCGTCGACCACGCCCAGCACGTCCTGCTCGATATCGAACCGCACCGTCCCGGCCAGCGCATAGGCCACCACCAGCGGCGGCGAGGCGAGGAAGGCCTGTTTGGCGTAGGGGTGGATGCGGCCGTCGAAATTGCGGTTTCCCGACAGGACGGCGGTGGAATAGAGGTCGCGGTCGATGATCTCCTGCTGGATGGCCGGATCAAGGGCGCCGGACATGCCGTTGCAGGTGGTGCAGGCGAAGGCGACGATGCCGAACCCCAGCGCCTCCAGCTCCGACAACAGGCCCGCTTCTTCCAGATACAGCCGCGCCACCTTGGACCCGGGCGCGAAGGACGACTTGACCCACGGCTTGCGCGTCAGACCCAGCGCATTGGCCTTCTTGGCCAGCAGGCCCGCCGCCACGACGTTGCGCGGGTTGGAGGTGTTGGTGCAGCTGGTGATGGCGGCGATGATGACGGCGCCGTCGGGCAGCAGGCCCTCGCGTTCCTCGGCCTGCGCCTCGGCCAGTCCGACGGCGACGCCGCGCTCTTTCAGGGCGGATGTGGGCAGGCGCCGGTGCGGGTTGGACGGCCCGGCCAGGTTGCGCTCGACGCTGGACAGATCGAACTCCAGCACCCGCCCATATTCGGCGGTCTTCAGCGCCTCGCCCCACAGGCCGGTCGTGCGGGCGTAGGTCTCGACCAGCGCCACCTGATCCGGCTCGCGTCCGGTAAGCTTCAGATAGTCGAGCGTCTGCTGGTCTATATAGAACATCGCCGCCGTCGCCCCGTATTCCGGGCACATATTCGAGATGGTCGCCCGGTCGCCGATCGACAGGCTGTCGGCGCCCTCGCCGAAGAACTCCAGCCAGGCGCCGACCACCTTCTGCCCGCGCAGGAACTCGGTCAGGGCCAGGACGATGTCGGTCGCCGTGATGCCCGGCGCGCGTCGTCCGGTCAGCCTGACGCCCACAATGTCCGGCAGGCGCATCATCGAGGCGCGGCCCAGCATGACCGTCTCGGCCTCCAGCCCGCCGACGCCGACGGCGATGACGCCCAGAGCATCGACGTGCGGCGTGTGGCTGTCGGTGCCGACGCAGGTGTCGGGGAAGGCCACGCCGTCGCGCACCTGAACCACCGGCGACATCTTCTCCAGATTGATCTGGTGCATGATGCCGTTGCCCGCCGGGATGACGTCGACGTTCTCGAAGGCGCGCTTGCTCCATTCGATGAAGTGGAAGCGGTCCTCGTTGCGGCGATCCTCGACCGCGCGGTTCTTTTCAAAGGCGTCAGGATCGAAGCCGCCATGCTCGACCGCCAGCGAATGGTCGACGATCAACTGGGTCGGCACCACCGGATTGACCTTGGCCGGGTCGCCGCCCTGCGCCGCGATGGCGTCGCGCAGACCCGCCAGATCGACCAGCGCCGTCTGACCCAGAATGTCGTGGCAGACCACGCGCGCCGGATACCAGGGGAAGTCCAGATCCCGCCGCCCCTCGACGATCTGGGTCAGGGCGTCGGTCAGCTGATCGGGATCGCAGCGGCGCACCAGCTGCTCGGCCAGCACGCGCGACACATAGGGCAGACGGTCATAGGCGCCCGGCCGGATGGCGTGGACGGCGGCGCGCGTGTCGAAATAGTCGAAGGGCGTGCCCAGCAGCCGCCTGCGGTAATCGGTATTCATCGGCGCGGATGTCCCTGCTTCCATGAGGCCGCGCCGGGCGGCGTTCGGCGCCGGATCAAACCGGCAGCCCATCCCATGCGCAGACGTGCGCCCCTTATCCGACCCTGCCGCCTTCAGGTGAACGGCTGAAAAGGCGGAGACTTGTGAATGCCGCCATGTAAATCTGCAAATGCTGCAAAACTACCGGCGAGCAGATCAAGGGCTGCCTGTCACTTGTTGCTCACGACATCCGGTCGCGCTTTGCACCTTTTACAGGTTTGCATCTTCCGCTTGGCTGTTTTCCGCTTTTTCAGTCCTTAATCGGCGGGCGGAAGCGTGAATATTTCAGGGCGACGCGGATCCACCGCCGCCCTGAGGCCCCATGTCGTCGCCGCCCCTGCCGCCCCACGAAGAGACCCGCTTTGCGGAGATGGTCTTCCCGGACCAGGCTAACCACTACGGTGCCCTGTTCGCAGGCGCAGGGCTGGCGCTGCTGTCCAAGGCCGCCTTCGTCGCCGCCAGCCGCAGGGCGCGCGGCGACGTCGTCATGGCCCGGTCGGAGGCGACCGACTTTCACACCCCGGTCCGCGTCGGCGAACTGCTGGACCTGTCGGCGCGCGTCGTCCGGGTCGGCCGCTCGTCCCTGACCGTGCTGGTCGAGGGCGTGGCCGAGACCCTGTCCACCGGCGCCCGACGCCCGGCCCTCAGCGGCCGGTTTGAAATGGTCGCCGTCGACGCCGACGGCCGCCCTGTGCCCATCGCATCCCGTTCCGATCTTCACAGCTGAAGAGGCATCCATGACCGAACCTGTTCTCGCCCAGGGCGTGAAGCCGAAGAAGTCCGTCGCCCTGTCCGGCGTGCTGGCAGGCAACACCAGCCTGTGCACCGTCGGCCGTTCGGGCAACGACCTGCACTATCGCGGCTATGACATCATGGACTTCGCCGAGACCAGCGAGTTCGAGGAGATCGCCCACCTGCTGATCCACGGATCGCTGCCGAACGCCGCTCAGCTGAAGGCCTATAAGGCCAAGCTGAAGGCCCTGCGCGGCCTGCCCGCCGCGGTGAAATCGGCGCTGGAGACGGTGCCTGCCGCCGCCCACCCGATGGACGTCATGCGCACCGGCGTCTCGGCGCTGGGCTGCGCCCTGCCCGAGGCCCACGACCACAACCACCCGGCCGCGCGCGACATCGCCGACCGCCTGCTGGCCTCGCTAGGCTCAATGCTGCTCTACTGGCACCACTTCAGCCAGAACGGCCGCCGCATCGAGGTCGAGACGGACGACGATTCCATCGGCGGCCACTTCCTGCACCTGCTGCACGGCACGCCGCCGTCCGACGGCTGGGTGCGAGCCATGCACACCTCGCTGATCCTCTATGCCGAGCATGAGTTCAACGCCTCGACCTTCACCGCGCGCGTCATCGCCGGGACCGGATCGGACATGTTCTCCTGCATCGCCGGGGCCATCGGCGCCCTGCGCGGGCCCAAGCACGGCGGCGCCAATGAGGTCGCCTTCGAAATCCAGAAGCGCTACGCCGACGCCGACGAGGCCGAGGCCGACATCCGTCGCCGCATGGAGGCCAAGGAGGTCATCATCGGCTTCGGCCACCCGGTCTATACGATCTCCGACCCGCGCAATGTGGTCATCAAGCGCGTGGCGAAACAGCTGTCGGAAGAAGCCGGTTCGATGAAGATGTACGACATCGCCGAACGCATCGAGAGCGTCATGATGGACGCCAAGAAGATGTTCCCGAACCTCGATTGGTTCTCGGCGGTTTCCTATCACATGATGGGCGTGCCCACCGCCATGTTCACCCCGCTGTTCGTGATCTCGCGCACCACCGGCTGGTCCGCCCACGTGATTGAACAGCGCATCGACAACAAGATCATCCGCCCCTCGGCCAACTATGACGGCCCCGAGAACCTGAAGTTCGCGCCCCTGGCCGAACGCGCCTGACCTTTAAGTTCTGAAGAGAGTCCCCATGCCCTATCTCGTCGCCGACGACCTGCCGACTGAATCCGCCGGGAAGCGCTTCCGCGCGGCGCTGGCCCGCCCCGGAATCTGGCAGCTGCCGGGCGCCCACAACGGTCAGGCGGCCAAGCAGGCGAAGCTGGCGGGCTTTGACGGCCTGTATCTGTCGGGCGCGGCGATGACCGCCTCCATGGGCCTGCCCGACCTGGGCATCATCACGGTGGACGAGGTCGCCTTCTTCATCCGCCAGATCGCCCGCTCCAGCGGCCTGCCGCTGCTGGTGGACGGCGACACCGGCTATGGCGAGGTGCTGAACGTCATGCACATGGTCCGCACCTTCGAGGACGCGGGCGCGGGCGCCGTCCACCTTGAAGACCAGATCCTGCCCAAGAAGTGCGGTCACCTGAACGGCAAGAACCTGGTCCCGGCGCTGGACATGGCCGCCAAGGTCGCCGCCGCCAAGAAGGCCAGCCGCGACATCGTCATCATCGCCCGCACCGACGCAGCGGGCGTGGAGGGCTTCGACGCCGCCGTCGACCGGGCGAAGATGTATGTGGACGCCGGCGCCGACGCCATTTTCCCCGAAGCCCTGAACACCCGCGAGATGTTCGAGAAGTTCGCCAGGGCCCTGCCGAACGTTCCCCTGCTGGCCAACATGACCGAGTTCGGCAAGACGCCCTTCTACACCGCGAAGGAATTCGAGGAGATGGGCTACAAGATGGTGATCTGGCCGGTGTCTTCGCTGCGCGCCGCCAACAAGGCGCAGGCCGAGCTCTACGCCTCGATCGCCGACAACGGCGGCACGCACAAATACGTCGACCGGATGCAGACCCGTCAGGAACTTTACGACGTCATCGGCCTGCACGACTTCGAAGAGCTGGACGCCAGCATCATCAAGACCATCGTACCACAGGGCATGCCGCAGGCCGGCTGAGGGGGCGGCCTCGCCTGGCGCCTAGGTCTCATGCGCTCAGCTTGCGAACCTCGATCCGGCGCGACGCCGCTTCGACGCTGATCTCGAAATGCTCCGCCTGCACGACCTCGGTGACGCCGACAGGGCGGTAGGCGACGATGTTGCTTCCGCCGCGATGGCGCAGGCTGTCGTAAAGAAGCCCCGACGCCTGAGAGGCCCGCACGCCTTCCCCGAACGCCTGCGCTGCTTCGTAACTGTCGGAGGCGTAGGCGCCGGGCAAGGCGGCCTGTCGGCCGCGAATGTCGCGATAGTCGCCGATCAAGACGGCGGTATAGTTGCGATAGGTGCGCCGCATTCCCTTCACTGATCGCGCCACGGCTTCGCGGCGCAGGTGGTGGCCGACTTCGGCCGCTGCGGTGACGATCGACGCCGCCGCATACCAGGCGCCGAGGTCCGGTCCGTTGAACCGCATGCCGCCCGGCGCGACGTGGAGGAAAGACGCCATGACGATGCTGGCGTTGGCTCGACCATACACCCACTGATCACGCGGCAGGCGGTCGATCCGTTCCGCGACCAGGCGGTCATTGGTCCAGCCCGCCAGCTCCATCACCGCCGCGGCGTCGGCCGCCGTCGCCACGGTGTCGAACAGGCCGATCGGCGGAAAGCGCGACGGCACCAGCCGATGCGCCGGACGCGGCGCGGCGACAAGCTTCTCCATCAGCTGAAGACGATTTCGGTGTCGTCATAGGCTTCGAACGCCGCATCAAGGGCGTTGGGGGCCATGTAGGCTCCGCCCCGCGCAGTGTCGAGGAAGCGACGCACCGTCATCAACCCATCCTGGGTCCCGTTGGTCACCAGGTTGATGGGCGGATGCCCGCCGAACACCGCTGCATCATGCGGTTGGAACAGCCAGTGGACGCCCTCATGCTCATCGGCGAACAGGACGCCCAGGGCCTGATGGATGCCCAGCATCGCCGAAATGCGGGTCAGCACATCGACGTCGAGCGTGATCTCGCCATGCTCGCGGGCCTGTTTGCACCAGTTCTGATAGGTCGAGCGCGACGGATAACCGAGGATCAGGCGGCGCTGCTCCTCGTTCAGACCCCAGAGATCGGCGATGGCGGTGAATGTGCGAAGCGCGGGCGCGCTCAGGCGGCGCCGGTTCGCCGGGGCGAAGCGCGACACATCGAGGCGCGCCAGCTCCACTTGTGGATCGCGACCGGAAACGATGCCTATCGCCATAACGAGCTCCTAACAAATCTGGACATAGTCCATATTCGGTCAGATATCAATGTGCGGTGCCTGCCCAAGCAGGATGGACGGACGGCGTAATCAGCGAACCTTCAGACCGCAGCCTCAGACCGCAGGATCTTCTCCATCGCCCTGCCCTTGGCCAGTTCGTCGATCAGCTTGTCGAGGTATCGGATCTCGCGCATCAGCGGCTCGTCGATCGTTTCGACGCGCACGCCGCAAACAACGCCGGTGATTCCGGAGCGGGCGGGATTGAGAGCAGGCGCCTTCGCGAAAAAGGTTTCGAAATCGGTTTGTGCGGCCAGTTCCGCCTCAAGTTCGACCTCGCTGAAACCGGTCAGCCAACGGATGATCTGATCGACCTCCGCCTTGGTCCGCCCTTTCTTCTCCGCCTTGGCGACATAGTGCGGATACACGCTGGCGAAGCTCATCGAGTAAATTCGGTGTCGCGTCATGGCCTTCTCCCCTCAACGGCGGCGCCGCCGTTCTTCGCTTGGCTGTCGACCGCCCCAGTTTCCGGCTAGGCCGCCCCCAGCGCATCTGCGGCCGCGCTGATCAGGGCTCCCCGTTCGGCGGCCCGATAAAACATTAGACAGCGGGAACCGAAATCGCCATTGCCCCCATGGCCGCTGCCGTAGGTGGCGCACTCACGGATCGGTCCCTGCCAGGGCGAGGCGTTCAATCCCGCTTCGTGCTTCTCGGCTCGCCAAGGCTCAGCATCAGCCGGTTGGCCCAGGCGAAGATGGCGATGCTGTGGATCAGGTCGAGAATCTCCAGATCGTCCAATCCGGCCTTGCGCAAAGACGCGATGTCGGTGGGCGCCATCCGCTCCGGCTGAAGGGTCAAACTCACGGAAAAGGCGATGACGGCGCGTTCGCGGTCCGTGGTTCCGGCCGTCGTAGGATCGGCGAACAGCTGAAGGATCACCTCATTGCGCTTGCTCAGCTGCTCATAGCGTCTGGCATGAACCGAGCCGCAGTAGACGCAGCCGTTGATCCGGGACACGACCGTGGCCGCCAACTCCCGTTCGGCGCGCGACAGGCCGCGCGGCGCGTACATGATGGCGTTAAAGACGTTCGACCGGTGACGCAGGATTTCGGGCTGGTGCACGAGCGTCAGATAATAGGGCGACTGGGTCGCGGTTGGGCCGCTATCCTTAAGGACGGCGAGCTGATTGTCGGTCGCGGCGGCCGGATCGACCGTGTCCAGCCATGGCGACCAGGCCAAGGGCTCGAGTGTGAAAACGACCTGAGGATGGGCGGCGATCGGTTGCAAAACGCTTGAGGCGTCGTGGTCCGAAGCGTTGGCGGGAGCGACGGGGGCGGCCAGCAGAGCCAGCCCGGCGACGACGCGAATCTGGAAGGACATGAAGGCGACCAGTTGCGACAGGGCCACGATGTCGCCGGTCGACAGGCTCGCGCTCTTCAGCGCCTCCAGCGCCGCCTGATCGCCTTGGATCGGATTCAGGATCAGGGTTTCCGCATAGGCCATTAGGGCGTCGAGGCGGTCATCGAGCGGCGCGCCCGCCTCGATGCGCCGTGGCGGGTTCGCCTCGTCAGCTAGGAGGTGCAGGGCCTGGCGATAGGTCGCCGCCAGCCCTTCAGCTCCGGACAAGCGACAGGCGTGCACGGCGATCAGCAGTCGTTCCCCCGCCGTTAGCCCAAGCGGAGCATCCGGCGAGAACAGGGCCTGGAAACTGCTCTCGACGCCTTCGCGGACTTTGTCGCGTTGACGGCGCAGCCGGTCCAGCGCTTCGCCGGGCCGGATGCCGATCACGGCGTCAAGGCAATCGGATTGTGCAGTATCTAGGATCATCTCGGGTCTTCTGAAGGGACGGGAAAACGGAGGGGAAGGCGCGCCCTAGGATCCGGGCGTGGCGCGTGACACGTCCATGGCGCGCAGCCAGTCGTCGCCGCGTGCGGCCCACCGAATGCGGGACGAGGTCGCATAGGTATAGGGCTGAGCGTAGAGAAACAGCACGGGCGCCTGTTCGCACAGATGGGCCGTCGCCTGACGATAGACCTCGGCGCGTGCGGTCGGGTCCAGGGTGGTCCGCCCCGCGACCAGCAGCCGATCCAGCGTCGGATCGTCATAATAGGCGTAGGGGCTCTGGCTGTGCAGCAGCGACAGCAGGCCGTCGGCGTCGATGGTCGGCCAGGCGTGCGTCAGCAGGGACAGAGCCCCCAGATCCCGGCCTTTGACGAATTTGTCCATATAGAAGGACGAATCCATCTGGGTCAGCCGAACGTCCAGGCCGATGGCTTGAAGCTGACCGGCTACCACCTGTGCGACCTCTTCGCCCTGAAGCGTGTAATTGACCGGAACCTCGAACTCCAGCCGGGTTCCTGGGACGACGCCCGCTTCGCGCAGCAGGGCGCGGGCGCGCTCCGGATCATAGGGCGTCGGTTTCAGGTCCGGGTTGAAGCCGGGATAGGCGGGCGTCAGCAACTGGCATGGGGACACCATGGCTTGACCGCCGAACAGGGCGTCGGAAAGGGCCTGTTTGTCGATGGCGAGGTTCAGCGCCTGGCGCACGCGCACGTCGTCCAGCGGCGGCTTCAGGGTGTTCAGCTTGATGAAGACCGAACGGATGCTCGGGATCGATCCGGCCAGGGCCTTGCCGCCGGCCTGGATGCGGGCGACCTCAGCCAGCGGAATGTTGATGATCAGATCGACCTCGCCCGCCAGCAGGGCGGCCACGCGGGCGGTGGCCGAGGGGATGGTGCGGAACTCGACGGTTTCGAACGCGGGCGTCGGTCCCCAGTATTTCGGATTACGACGCAGGGTCAGGCGCTCTCCCGGCGCGTTCTCGACCAGTTCATAGGGGCCGCCCGACAGGGTTTCGCGCGCCGGATCATGCGTCCGGCTCCAGTCGGGAGGCAACAGAAACAGCATCGACAATTGCGCGGGCAGAGAGGGAAAGGGTTCGCGCGTCTCGATGTCCAGCGTCAGGCGGTCGACCGCCGTCACAGCGGACACCGGCTCGAACCACAGCCGGATGCGGGCCTGGGTCGCGGGGTCCAGAACCCGTTCCAGATTCCATTTGACGGCGTCGGCGTCCAGCCGCTCGCCATTGGCGAAACGGGCGTCGGAAACCAGATGAAATCTCCAGCGGGTGGGGCTGACGGCCTCCCACGAGGCGGCGACCCCGGGCTGGAGGCTGAGGTCGGGCCGGCGCACGATCAGCGATGGATAGATATGGCTGAGAATGCTGAGATCGCCGCCTACCGCCGCCGTCATGTGCGGATCGAGCGTCGCGGCGTCGCTGGCCATGGCGATCACCAGCCGGTCATCATCCGCGCGCGGCGCGGGCGAGGCCGGGCGCAGCCATAACCAGGCCGCGGCGATCAGCGCCAGCGCCAACAGGCCTGTCCCGATGAAACCCTGCAGTCTGCTCATTGCGCGGGCTCCAGAACCCAATGTCCGGGCGCAGCCTGGATCAGGGCGCTGTCAGGCGTGACGGGATGCTGCGCCGGATCGAAACCGATACGCCGGCGCGTGCGTTCGATACGCGGATCGGCCACCGGGACCGCCGACAGCAGGGCGCGCGTATAGGGGTGTCGCGGCTCCTCGAACAGCGCGGCCGCAGGGGCGATCTCGACGATGCGGCCCGCCCGCATCACCGCCACCCGGCGGCTGAGGTGGCGCACCATGCCCAGATCGTGGCTGATGAACAGATAGGCCACGCCGGTACGGTCCTGAATGTCCTGCAACAGATTGACGATCTGGGCCTGGATCGACACGTCCAGCGCGGTGATCGGCTCATCGGCGACGATGAAACGGGGTTCGAGAGCGATGGCGCGGGCGATATTGATCCTCTGACGCTGGCCGCCCGAGAACTCATGGGGGAAACGCCGCGTCATGATCGGGTCCAGCCCGACCTGCCGGAACAGTTCGGCGGCGCGGTCGGCCAGGGCGCCCGCATGGGTCTCTATGCCGTGGATTCGCAAGGGCTCGGTTACGGCCTCGCCGACGCGCAGGCGCGGATTGAGGGCCGAATAAGGATCCTGAAACACCATTTGCATGCGGCGACGCAAAGGGCGCAACGCACGGCGGCTGAGCCCCGACAGGGGACGGCCCTCGAACCAGACCTCGCCCGCGGTCGGGGTTTCCAGTTGCAGCAGCAGGCGGCCGACGGTGCTCTTGCCCGAGCCGGATTCCCCGACCAGCGCCAGGGTTTCGCCCGCCGCGACATCGAACGACGCCCCGGCCACGGCGGCCGGTCCCGGACGCCGCCACAGGCCGCCCGCGTCATAGCGTTTGCCCAGGTCCGTGACCCGAACCAGCGGATCAGCGGTCATGGCCGGGCCTCCTCGGCCAGAATGCGCCGCAGATCGTACCAGGCGGCGACCAGATGTCCGTCGGCCGCATCCTCGGCCTGACGCAGCGGCGGGCGCTCGACGTGACAGCGCGCGGTGGCCCAGCAGTTGCGCGGCGCGAACGGATCGCCGGGCGAAAGCGCCGCCGGGTCCGGCGGCTGTCCCGGTATGGCCTGAAGCCGCCCGCCCGAGGCCCCCTCGGGCAATGAGCGCAGCAGCCCCAGCGTGTAGGCGTTACGGGTGTCGTGAAACACTGCATCGACCGGGCCGCGTTCGACCACGCCGCCTGCGTACATGACCTGGACCGTATCGGCGAGGCGCGCCACCACGCCCAGATCGTGGCTGATCCACAGCAGCGTCAGCCCCAGTCGCGCCTTCAGGTCGCGCAACAGATCGACGATCTGGGCCTGAACCGTCACATCCAGAGCCGTAGTGGCCTCGTCGGCGATCAGCAGGCGCGGATTGCATGCCACGCCGATGGCGATCATCACCCTCTGGCGCTGCCCGCCCGAAAGCTGATGCGGAAACTGTTTCAGCCGCTGTTCCGCCCGGTCGACGCCGACCAACTCCAGCAGTTCGACCAGCCGCCGCCGCAGGGCGCCGCCCTTAAGGCCGAGATGACGTGTGAGCGGCTCGGCCAGTTGCCGCCCGATGCTGAGGACCGGATTGAGCGAGGTCATGGGGTCCTGGAACACAAAGCCGATCTCGCGTCCCCGGATGTCGCGCAGCGCCGCCGGGTCCATCTGCAGCAGGTCGCGCCCGGCGAATCGCACGACCCCACTGTCGATGCGCGCCGCCGGGTCCAGCAGACCGGCCAGCGCCAGGGCGTGGACGCTCTTGCCGCTGCCGCTTTCGCCCACCACGGCGAGGGTTTCCCCCGCGTCGAGACGATAGGACAGGTCGCGCACCACCGTCGCCCGTCCGCCCTTTCCCGTGGGAAAGGAGACGCTGAGGTTCTCGATCTCCAGCAGCGGCGCGGTCATCGATCAGGCCTGAACGAAACCGTCGTGACCATGGGTCAGGAACTCATGGCCGTCCTGCGTGATCAGTACGGTGTCGGAAATCTGGGTGCCGCAGACAGGCGGCACGCGCAGATTGGGTTCGAAGGTGATCAGCATGCCCGGCTCCAGCCGATAGGGCGAGGCTCCATCCAGCGACAGCGATTCATGCGCGCCCAGGCCGATGCCATGGCCGATGCGGCCCGGAATGTTTCGGGCATAGCCGCGCGCCTCCAGCCCCGCCCTGGTCGCGTGGAACAGGTCGGCGACGGCCTCGCCGGGACGCAGCAGCGGCTTGAGGTCTTCCCTCAGGCTCAACACCGCATCCATGGCCCGCCGATGCGTGTCCGGCAGGACGCCGGTCGCCACGGTGCGTTCGATCTCGGCATGGGTTCCGTTGGCGTTGGTCCAGATGAGGATCGAGGTCAGTTCCCCGGGCTGCGGCCTGCGGCTGGTGGGGACATCGGCGTTCATGAACATGCGCTCGCCGCTCAGCACCCAGGTCCACAGCCCGTTGAAGACGCCGCCTTCAAGGCTGCCGAAATCGGCCACCTCGATATTCGGGCGGCTGTCGGCCCAATGGCGCCCCATGGCGGCCTGGGACGCCAGGCTGATCTCGCGCTCATCGCCGCCCGCGCGCAGGGCCTCAACCGCCGCATCCATGCCGACATTGGCGATTTCCGCGGCAATGCGAGCGTCGGCGATCTCGGCCGCGCTTTTGATCATCCGCGCTTCGAGGAACAGGCGCGAACTGTCGACCCAGCGGGCTTCCGGCAGGGCCTCGACCAGCTGGCGCTGGCGCTGCACAGTGGTGAAGCTGTCCTCCAGGCCGATGCGCGCCCCCGACAGACCCAGTTCGCCGACGATGGCGGCCAACGCCTTGAGCCAGTCCGGCCCCATGGTCACCTTGGTCGACCATGCGCCATAAAGGCGGATGTCCTCGACCCAGGCGCTGGCGCGGGCGTGGTCGTCGCGCAGGGCGTGGACCAGAAGGCGCGGGGCGCCTTCGCGCGGCAACAACGCCACAACGGGATGGCTGTATATGATCGGGTTGAAGCCGCTGAGATAGAAGCTGTGCTCAGGCTTCAGGGTGATCAGCAGGTCGATGTCCTGTTCGGCCATCGACCGGCGCAGGCGCGCGAGCTTGTCTTCATGCACGGCGGCGGATTGAAGGGGCGGAGTCATCGGCGTTCCTCAGGCAGAATGGCGTCGTTTGGGGTCGAGGCGGTCGCGCAGAGCGTCGCCGCCCAGATTGATGGCCAGCACGGCGGCGATGATGGCGAGGCCGGGAAAGGTCACGACCCACCAGGCGGTCGACACATAGACCTCGCCCTCGGCCAGCATGCGGCCCCAGCTGGCGGTCGGCGGCTGAACCCCCAGCCCCAGATAGCTGAGGGCCGCCTCGATCAGGATCACCCGCGCCAGCTCCAGCGTCGCCACCACCACCAACGGGCTGACCAGATTGGGCAGAAGGTGTCTGAACATGATCCTCATGGGCGTCGCGCCGATGGCCTGGGCCGACAGGATGAAGTCGCGCGTCCGCAGCGACAGCACCTGTCCGCGCACGATGCGCGCGAAACGGGTCCAGCCGGTCAGCGCCAGGATCAGCACCAGATTCCCCACGCCCGGCCCGGCTGCGGCCAGGATCAGCAGGGCCAGCAACAGGGTCGGCAGGGCCATCTGCATGTCGGTCAGCCGCATCAGCAGCCGGTCCCAGACGCCGCCGAAATAACCCGCGATCAGCCCGACCAGGACGCCGAACCCGCCGCCGACCACCACCGCCACCAGCGCCAGCGCCAGGGTGACCCGCCCACCGTGGATCAGCCGCACCAGAATGTCCCGGCCCAGAGGATCGGCGCCCAGCCAGTGATTCAGCCCGGGCGGTTGGAGGCGCTGGCTGAGATCGATGGCGTTCGGGTCGCCCAGGCTCGGCAGGAACGGCGCGAACAGGAATATCCCCGCGACCAGGACCATGGCCAGGATAGGCGCCGGAATCCGCCCCGGACTCAGGCCGGAAATCAGGCGGGAAATCAGGCTGGGGCGGCCTGCATGCCGCAGGGATGCCAGGGCCTTCACCGGGTCGCTCCGTCATGGCGCACGCGGGGGTCCAGCCTCGCATAGAGCAGATCGACCAGCAGATTGACGACCACATAGACGACGGCGATCACCAGCACCGCCGCCTGCACCACGGGAAAGTCGCGCGCGCTGATGGACTGGATCAACAGCCGACCCACGCCCGGCCAGGCGAAGACGGTCTCGATCACCACGGCGCCGCCCAGAAGCTCTCCCGCCAATATGCCGGTCAGGGTCAGCACCGGCGTCAGGCCGTTGCGCAACACATGCCAGACGGCGATGGTCGCAGGCTTCAGGCCCTTGGCGCGGGCGGTGCGGACATGGTCCTCCTTCAGCACCTCGACCAGGCTGGCGCGCAGCAGTCGCGCGACGCCGGCGGCGATCGGCAGGGCCAGGGTCGCGGCGGGCAGGATCAGATGCTCAGGCCCGCCGCGGCCGCCCGTCGGGGTCCAGCCCAGCTGGACCGAGAACACCATGATCAGCATGACGCCCAGCCAGAAGGCGGGCGTCGCCTGTCCCAGAGAGGACAGGGCCATGACGCCCGCGCGGACGCGGGGATGCGGCGATAGCGCCGCCGTCACCCCCGCCGCCAGACCCAGCCCGACGCCCAGTCCCAGCGCCGCGGCCGCCAGCAGGGCGGTCGCGGGCAGACGCTCCAGCACCAGTTCCATGGCGGGCCGGCCATGCTGGAACGACTGGCCGAAATCGCCGCGCAGGGCCTCCGACAGATAGGCCAGATATTGCACTCCCAGCGGCCGGTCCAAGCCCAGCGCCTGACGCAGGGCGGCCAACTGCTCGACCCCCGCGCCGACAGGCAGCAGCAGGGCCGTCGGATCGCCGATCATGCGGGTGGCGATGAAGACCAGACTGACCGCGCCCCATACCGCGAGCAGCGCGCCCAGAAGCGTGCCGAAAACCGGCCCCATGGACTGTCGCAGGGCGCTCAAGAAGCGCCAACCGTCAGCCATCGGCGTCAGTCCATTCGTCGCCCAGAAGCTCAGGCTCGTCATAGGCCTGGAGCGCGGCGAAATGGATATCGCGGTCCTCGACATAGAGATGGGCGGCCAGCGCCTCGGCAAGCCTCCAGGCGCCGTGGCTGACGCCGGGTATGTCGCCCGAAAGCTTGCCCAGGCTGAGCATGGCCGGATAGTTGAAGCTGTGGATGCGCGACAGCCACGGACAGGCGCCGGGCGTCTTTTCCTGAAACGAGAAATCGGCGGCCAGATCAGGCGAGGCCGACAACTCGCCGTCTTCCTGACCGGGCTCAGGTCGGTAACGGTCGCCCCACAGGCGAATGTGCGGCGCGATGGCGGACAACTCCGGCCTTCGGCCCAGGTCGGCCCGAAAGCCGGTCGCGGCGATCAGGAAATCCAGCCGGTATTCCCCCTTGGGCGTCGTCAGGGTGATTTCACGCCCGTTATCGGCGATGGCCTCGATGGGGCTGCCGAAATGGAACCGGGCGTTGGCGTGACGAGACACCCTCAGGGTGCTGTCGCGCGGCGGCGGCGTCTGCTGGCGGTTCACATAGTGGTGCATCCGCCATTTCCAGTCGTCAGGCAGGGCCGCCTGTCCCAGAAAGGCGCCGGGGCCTGAACCGCCCTTGCCCTTGTTGATTGTCGGCATCTGGTCCCGGCGCACGAACAGATCGAGTCCGGCCGCGCCCGCCTCCAGCGCGCAGGCGGCGTTATCCATGGCCGAGGCCCCCGCCCCGATCACCCCGACACGCCGGCCGCGCAGGGCTTCGAAATCGATGGCGTCGGCGGAGTGCGCCCACAGAGAGGGGGTCAGCTCTTGCAGAATATCGGGACTGAACGGCCCGCCCAGTCCGTCGCGGCCGGTAGCCAGAACCACGCGGCGCGCGCGCACGTCGAAACCGCCGCCCGGGCCGTTCAGGCTCAGGGTCACCAGATCGCCCTCGCCCGCCAGCCCCGTCAGTTCGACGCCGTTCGTGACCGGCAGGTCCAGCGCCGCGCGGAACCAGCGCAGATAGTCCATCCACTGGACGCGCGGAATTTTGTCCAGGGCCCGCCAGGCCTCGAGGCCGAACTGCGCCTCGTACCAGGCGCGGAACGTCAGCGCGGGCAGTCCCAGAGCCGGACCGGTCAACGACTTGGGCGACCGCAGGGTCTGCATCCGGGCATAGGTCAGCCACGGGCCTTCCACGCCAGCCGGGGCGCGATCGAACAGCCGGACGTCGACGCCCGTCAGCTTCAGCGCTCCGGCCACGGCGAGACCGGCCATGCCCGCGCCGATCACGGCCACGTCCAGAACCTCGGCCCCGTCGTGCCGCCTAGGCGGCGTCCAGCGTCTGGGGGGAAGCTCCAGCCACTCCAGGTCGCGGCGCAGGCGCGCGTTCAGCGCATCCAGCCCCGCGCCATCGCGATAAGCCGGGTCGCGGGGGATTGAGACGTCAGTCATCTGCGGCGTGGATCCGTTTCAGCAGGGCGTCATGGGCGCCCAGTTCGTGGCGCACGAATCCCGGCAGGGTTTCGCGCGAGAGGGTCTCCAGAGCCTCGATCAGCGCCCGTGCCGGGGCGGACAGAGGATGGGCGTAGGGCGTTATGACGCCGAAGAAAAACGGGATATCGACATCCAGCGGCAGAACCGTCACGCCCTGGGCGCGGACGCCATGGGCCGAGACGGGCTCGACCAGCGCCACGCCCAGCCCCGCGCGCGCCATCTGGATGGCGTTCAGCGAGGAATTGGTTTCCAGGATTTCCGAACCGGAAGGGGTCCGCGCCAGCGCCCGGTCAATCCGGCGACGCAGGCGGAACGGATTGGACAGGGTGATCAGCGGCTGCTCCGCCAATTGGTCCAGCGACAGCGCCTGCTGCGTCGCCAGCGGGGAATCCGACGAGACCACGGCCACGCACGGCGCCTCGCCGATCCAGTGGACGTCGATCCCCCTGTGCTCCAGCGGCAGGCTGACCACCCCCAGGTCGATGGTCTTGCTGAGCACGGATTGGACCACGGCCTCGGCCGACTGGCTGCGGAGCTGGACATGGCGCGGCCTGAGCGCGCCGGGCATGCGGGCCAGGGCCGCAGGCGCCAGGCCGGCGGCTATGGCCGGCGTGGCGACGATGCGGATTTCGCGGGTTTCATCCTCGGCCAGCCGCTCGGCGCTCTGGCGGATCTGGCGCACCCCGTCCAGCGCATGCTCGACCTCGGCCCGCAACTGGAAGGCGTGGTGGGTCGGCGTGACCTTGGGTCCGTTCCGCTCGAACAGCTGAAAACCGAGTTCGTCCTCCAGGTCGCGGATCAGGCGCGTGACGGCGGGCTGGGACCGATTCAGCATCTGGCCGGCGCCCGTTATGCTGCCGACCGTCATGACGGCGGAGAAGGCCTCAAGCTGACGATAGTCCATACTTACCCCCCGCCGCCCCGCAGCATTCAAAAAATGGCGAAAACGCCAAAACAATCTATTTTTTGAATACTAGAGAGCCCGAAACCGGGGTTCAATTCGATTATCCTATCAGGACGTTTAGTTTTTATGGGGCAACATCTATCAAAAAACGCTCACGTTTTCTGATCAGTCGCCATAGCATCCTGATTGTTCATGCATAGCAACTCAGCATTCCGTCTTTGGATGATCGCTCAGCTTCAACAGGCTTCGGTGAGCGCCGCCTCCCCCATCTGGCGACTCCCGCAGCTGTCCGCCACAGCCTTTCGGGACTTTCATCCATGCGTGTTTCCTCTTTTCTGGCCAGTGCGTCGCCCGCCGCGCTCGCGGTCGTCCTGACCGCCGTCGCGCCGCCCGCCGCCGCCCAGAACGCCGACCAGGCCACCACGGTCGACGCCATCATCGTCACCGGCAGCCGGGGCCAGCCGCGCACCGTGGCCACAAGCCCGTCGCCGATCGACGTCATCGGCGCGACCCAGTTGGAGACGATCGGCCGCGACGGACTCCAGGAGGCGCTGAACGCTCTTCTGCCGTCCTATAATCTGCCGGCCATGACCGGCAGCGGCACGGGCGGCGTGGTTCGGGCCGCAGGCCTGCGCGGCTTGAACGCCGATCAGGTGCTGATCCTGGTCAACGGCAAGCGCCGCCACAACAGCGCACTGTTGCAATCCAGCTCCTGGACAAACAGCGGCTCGGCTCCGGTCGACATGGATTTGATCCCCGCCGGCGCCATCAGCCATATCGAGGTGCTGCGCGACGGCGCCTCGGCCCAGTACGGATCAGACGCCATTTCCGGCGTCATCAACGTCATCCTGAAGGACGCCGACCACGGCGGCCGCATCACGGCGGGCTGGGGGTCGAACTATGAGGGCGACGGCGACACCTGGTCGGTCAGCGCGGGCCGCGGCTTCGCCCTGCCCAACGAAGGGTCGCTCTATCTCAACATCGAGCATCGCCGTCAGCAGAACTACACGCGCGGCGTGCCCGCGACCCGTTTCGGCTTCGACGAGAACTGGAACATCGTGCCCGTGGCTGTCGAGGTGATCAATCAGGGCTATGGCAACCCCAAGACCGAGACGACCAATCTGGCCTTCAACGCCGAACTGCCTGTGAATGAGGCGCTGGACCTCTACGCCTTCGGCACCTTCAGCGACAAGGAAGGCTGGAAACACGGCAATTTCCGCCAGCCGACGGCTAACGGCAACATCATCGAGCTCTATCCCGATGGCAAATCCCTCAAGCTGGGCATCGACCAGCGCGATCATCAGCTGACCATCGGCGGACGCGGCCGGTTTCAGGGCTGGGACACGGATCTGAGCACCAGCTACAGCCATGACGATGTGAAGCAGCTGACGACCGACAGCCTGAACCCCAGCCTGGGACCGGACAGTCCGACGGACTTCTATCTGGGTTCTCAGGTCTTTACCCAGTGGACAACCAATCTGGACCTGACCCGCGCCTTCGACACCGGCCTGGCGCGCCCGACCCAGGTGTCCTGGGGGCTGGAGCACCGCTATGAAGAGTGGAAACTGACTCCGGGCGAGGAACTGTCCTATCTAGACGGCGGCTATGTCTTTCCGCGAGGCCCCTACGCCGGGCAGATCACCAACCGTTCGACCGGCGTGCGCGGCGTCAGCCCCGATGACGCGGGCGCCGACAACCGCAATGTCTACGCCGCCTATGTCGATGTCGGCTTCTACCCCACGGACCGCTGGTATGCAGCCGTGGCCCTGCGCCACGAACGCTATGACGACAGTGCGGGCGACACCACCAACGGCAAGCTGACCACCCGTTATGAGTTCACGCCCAATTTCGCCCTGCGCGCCACGGCCAGCACCGGCTTCCGCGCCCCATCGCTTGCCCAGAGCATCTACCAGCAGAGCACGGTCAGCGCGTTTCAGGCCACCGCTGACGGCTATGTCCAGTATTTCCTGAAGTTCCTGTCGCCGGAATCGGAGCTGGGACAACTGCTCGGCGCCCGGCCCCTGACGCCCGAAAAGTCGGAAAACTACAGCCTCGGCTTCACTTGGACGCCGCTGTCGAACGCGACCCTGACGGTCGACGCCTATCAGATCGACGTCAACGACCGTATCGTGCGCTCAGGCAATCTGGCCGGACGCGAAGTGGTGGCGATCCTGGAGCAGCACGGGCTCAAGGATTTCAACGGCGCCGCCTTCTACACCAACGCCGTCGACACCCGGACGCGCGGTGTGGACGTTGTGGGCGAATATCGCGCCGACTACGGCCGCTTTGGCCAAGTGCGGTGGAACGCCTCCTACAACTACAACAAGACCGAAATTCAGGACATCAAGGACCTGGTCACGCCGGGAACCAACTATCAGGTGTTCGACCACTCGGCCCAGGTTTACCTGGAGCGTGGCAACCCCCGCCAGAAATTGATCCTGGGCGGCGATTGGAGTCTGGGGGCGATCGGCGCCAACCTGCGCGCCACCCGCTATGGCGACGTCACCCAGCCGGGCAACACCAGCGCGCTGGACCGCACCTTCACGGCCAAATGGATCGTGGACCTCAAGGCCGATTACAATTTCGCCAATGGCGTCAATCTGACGGTCGGGGCCAATAACCTTCTGGACCAATATCCCGATAAGGTCGGCGTGCTGAGCAACACCGGACTGGGCGCCTATGGCTATATTTCACCCTTCGGCTTTGGCGGCGGCTATTATTACACCCGCCTGAGCTACAGCTTCTGAGACGGGAGGACGCGGCGATGAACAGGCGACAAGCACTGCAAAGCCTGGGTGTCCTTTCTGCCGGGGCGACGGTTGCGCCTGCTGCAGTAGCGGCCCAGACCCAGACTTCGGTTCAGACCCCGGCTTCGGCCACAGACCCTAAATCCGCTGGGAATTCGCCCGCGTCCGACCGCCGCACGGTCCGGATCAACGGCGCGGACCTGCACTACTCCATCGCCGGGGAGCAGAACGATCATCCGATGATCGTTCTGCACGGCGGCCGGGGACAGGGTCAGCATGGCGGGGTTTTCGACGCCCATCGCGCGCTGGCCGATCGCTATCGCCTTATCGGCTTCGACATGCGCGGCCACGGCCATTCCAGCCTGACTCCGCCCTATACGTTCGAACAGATCGTCGATGACATCGAACAGCTTCGCCTGACCCTGGGGGGCGGTCGAAAGATGGTGCTTCAGGGCGGCTCGTTCGGGGGCTTCGTCGCACTGAGCTACGCCGTCCGCTATCCAGAAGGTCTGTCGCACCTGATCCTGCGCGGCACGGCTCCGAGTTGGAAGCACGAGGCGGAGGCCATCGACAACTTCGAGGCCCGCGCGGCGCAGAAGGCCCCGATGGCTACCAGAGCCATGCTGGACAAGGTGTTCAGCCCGACCATCGTCGATGACGAGGAATTCCGCCTCATCATGTTCGCCCTTGCGCCGCTCTATCTGCCGGATGGCGCAACGCCCGATTACGACCGCCTTCTGGAACAGTCGCGCCAGGGAATCTATCGGGCCAAGGTGCATAATGACCTCTATGAACCGGCGACCTGGCGGCGGTTCGACGTAGTGGAGCGGTTAAAGGACATCTCCGTCCCAACGCTGGTGATCTGCGGCGAGCAGGACTGGATCTGTGATCCCGCCCAGTCGCGTCTGATGGCTTCGCGCATTCCGAACTCGCACCTGGTGGTCGTGCCCGGCGTCGACCATTCCGTGCCGCCCCAAGTACTGCTGCGAGAAACGCGGGCGTTCCTGGAGCAGAACCCGAATTGACGTCTGCGACGAGGGCGTCGTTATCTTTGGGTGGGGGGCAGGATTTGATCGCTACCAACCCTGAGATCCGTTTCAGAGCGTAGCTGCACTGGCGGCGTCTCAAAGCCCAAACTGCGCCATGTGCGGGCGTGGCTTCCGTGACAAAGCCAGACATTTCCTAACTGCCGAATGGGTTTACAGAAAAGCGCAGTCCGATGGTGCGGGGCTGCAGCGGCGTGGTGGTCAGGGCCTCCGGCAGACGGAACGGATCGCCGAAAGCGAAGGTGTTGGCCATGGTGTTCAGTGGGTTGTTGACGAATGCCTCGGCGCGCCAGAAAGCCCCCTCCAGCCCCATGGCCAGCCGCGCATTAAGGTAGTCGCCCATTCGATGCCGGCCCCGGTCAAAGGTCAGGCGAGACGGCCCCACATAGGCCGCCCAGCCGTCGGCCACCAGGGTCAGTTGATCCGTCAGCGGGCGCCGCCAGCTGGCGTTGATATTGGCAGACATGGCCGAGACGCCGGGCAGCCCGATGTCCCCCTTGGCCGTGAAGGCGACCTCGTCCTTTCGCACGATGCGCGGGCGGGCCAGAAGCGCGTTGGCGCGGATCTCCAGGCTGTCGATCGGACGCCAGTTGGCCTCGACCTCCACCCCCGTATTGGCCCCGTCGCCGATATTGGCGGCATAGGACAGGCCGCTAGGAAGAAACTGGTCGCTCTGAAGATTGCGCCAGTCGGCGTGAAACAGGGCGAGGCGCGCCTGCACGCGCCCGTCGTGGAACGTCCCCTTGGCGCCCACCTCGTAGTTCCACAGGGAATCGCCCTCGTAATGCCGCGCCGGAGAGACGCGCTGGTCCGAGAACAGGACGCCGATGGGGCCTGCAGTGTTGAATCCCCCGGCCCGGTGTCCCTGGCTGATCGAGCCATAACCGCGCCACGTCTCAGTCACGCGCCAGTCGACCGCCAGGCGAGGCGAGAAGCCGCTGTCGCGTCCTCTGCCCTCGAAAGGCCGTTCGTCGCCTCCGTGCGTCACGCGCGAGACCGTCTCATAGTCAAAGCTGTAGTACCGTCCGCCCGCGATCAGGCTGATGTCCTCGGTCAGGTCGAACGCGGCCTGGCCGAACAGGGCGGTTTCGGACTGGCGGTCCGCGCGGCGTTCGTCATAGATGCGATCGCGAAACGGCCACAGGGCGCTGATGTCCGCTTCGTTGCGGGTCGAGACCCGCGACACGAACAGACCAGCCAGCCAGCGAAGTCGGCGGTCGCGCGGCGAGGCGTAGGACAGGTCCGTAATCGCCAGATCGATCATCCGGCGATCGTCCAGCGCTCCGATCTTGGCGGTCGATCCGAACAGGCCCAGGCCCGGCGAGGCGTCATAGCGGCTGACGAAATCATGATCGATGCGGGCGGTCGTCGCCTCGATCCGTCCCCATTCGCCACGGCCTTCTACGCGCGCCTGAACCAGCCCGAAGGCGTTGGAGTGCGGCTCGCGCACCAGATTGGCGCGCCGATGCCCGCCGGCCAAACGATAGACGTAGTGGGTGTCCTCGCTGTCGATCTTCTGTTGCACAGCGCCGAGCGACATCTTCCATTCGGGCGACAGTTGCAGGACCAGGGTCGCGCGTCCGCCGTGACGTTCGCCGTTGTTCACCCGGCGCAGGTTTAGGCTTTCGTCGTCGATATAGCCGCCCGAGGTCTCGCGGTAGCCGACGACGCGAAGCGCGCCTTCGCCGTTCAAGATCGGCACATTGGCGACAAAGGACAGGTCGCTGTTCGAACCGCCGCCCTGAGTATCGGAATAGGCGCCCGAGATGCTTAGAACCTCACGGGTGGGATCGGGCGCCTCCGGCACGATCCGCAGCACGCCGCCGATGGGACCCGTGCCGTAGAGCACGCCTTGAGGCCCGCGCAACACTTCCACCCGATCCACGTCAACGAGTTTCAGATCCGGATCAGGCGCCGAGTAGGTCAGAGGGGTGCGGTTCAGATACAGCCCCACCGTCGACTGGGTTTGACCGGTGAAGGCGCCGTCCGACATGCCTCGCAGCAGGATTTTGTTTCGCCCGGAGCCCAGATTAGTGACGGTCATCCCGGCCACCAAGGCGCTGAGATCGAAGGCGCCGGCCGCGCCTGACCTCAAAATCTGCTCTCCTGACACCGAAGTCAGGGCCGACGGCGAGGTCTGCGGCGTCTCGGGACTGCGGCCGGCCGTGACGATGACATCGCTGAGGCGTGTGTTTTCGCTAACGACCGGCGTCTGGTTGCGGTCGACAGCTTGGGCTGTCGTCGGCGCGGCGCGCGGCGCGCGGCGCTCCTCATGACGAATGATGACCGCCCCGTCGCGACGCAGGGTGTAGAGACAATCGCTGCCCGCCAGAATCCGCGTGAGCGCCGCCTCAAGATCCAGGGCTCCCGTCAGTCGCGGCGCAGCGCCCCGGCACAGGGCGATGTCCCCGCCCATCGACACCCTGGCCTGAACCGCTAGGTCCAGCAGGGCCTCTCGAACGCCTTGAGCCGGAATATTGGCGTGAAAGACGCGCGAACCCGCCGCGACAGCAGGCGATGTCGCCAGCGCCAGCGCCAGAACGCCGCCCGGCGCCGCCTCAAACAGGCGCCGCCGTCGCGCTCGGACAGGACCTTGGGCCTTAACCTTCACCAGGAGACGTCAGACGCACCTCGGCCGGACCGGCCTGGATCGTCACAGGGGCGAAGTCACGCAATTGGGCCAACATGGTCTTTTCATCAGCGATGCGCAGGGCGCCGGTGAAGCGCAATTCCCGCGCCGAGGCCGACACAATAACCGGCTTGCCGAAATAGCGCGACAGATCCTGACCGACCTCCGCCATCGTCGCCGCCCGATAAACCAGGACGCCGGACCGCCACGCCGCGATCGCGCCGGGATCGACGGCATCGACCTGGGCGGCGGCGTCGCCGACCTGTCGGACCCGTCCGCCCGTCGTCAGGCGAACCGGCGCCGTCGCCGACCGGGCCGTAACAGCCACGACGCCGCGCTCGACCTCGACCGAAAAGGCGTCGTCATGACTGACGATGTCGAAGGCCGTCCCCAGAACGCGTACTTCGCGCCCGGCCGCCTCCACCACGAAAGGCCGAGCGGCGTCGTGCGCCACATCGAACGCCGCCTCTCCGTCCGCCAGGACAATGTGGCGGCTCGAACGCGCCAGACGGACCCGCATTTCCGAATGACGGTTCAACTGCACGTTCGATCCATCGGCCAGCCGAACCGTCAGGGGTTGGTCAGTAGTGCGATAGAGATCGCCCTGATCGGCCATGCGCGGCCAGAGCGCGACCGCCAGCGCCACTGCGGCGACTGCTCCTGCGGCGGGGTACAGCCACCCGCGACGGCGCCTCGACCGAGCGTCGTCATTGGCGGGATTGGCCATCGGCGCGATGCGCGCCGGTTCAACCGCGATCTCGACCGCGTCCAGATCCACCCAGAGGCGCTCCAACGCGTCATAGGCCGCGCCATGGTTTGGAGACGCCGCAACCCAGTCCGTAAAGGCCCGCCAGTCGGCTTCGGTCGCCTCGATGTCCTGCAGGCGCGTGAACCAGTCCAACGCCTCCTGCTCGACTTTTCTGTCGTCCATCATCGCGTTGACCGCTCGTGCGACGCCCGTTCCGGCGCCCGACCAGTAGACGGCGCCCGCAAGGCATCGCCTCCAGAAATAGCCCAATCGCCCCCTGGCGCGTTCCGCATCATGACCGAGTCCTTTCCGCCAGCACGCGCAGCGCCTGCATCATGTGCTTTTCAACCGAGCTGCGCGACATCCCTTCCCGCTCGGCCACCTCCGCGTAGCTCAGCCCGTCGAACTTATGCAGGCGGAACACCGACCTGGTCTTTTCCGGCAGGGCGTCCAGCGCTCGAACCAGAGCCTGCAAGCGTTGTCGAGCGTCCACCGTCGCCTCGGCGGACGGCGCATCGTCCACATCGCCGCTCGCTTCGGCGCCATGGAAAGCCAGACGCCAGGCGCCGTCCCGCGCGGCCGCTCGCCGCGTCGAGCGCCAGCGATCCATCATCAGGTTGGACGCCAGCCGATAGAGATAGGCGCGAGGGTCGCGGATATCGCTCGTCTCGGGCGTTCGCGACGCCTTGAGGTAGAGCTCTTGCAAGACGTCCTCGACGTCCGCCTGGCCTCCCAGACGGGCCGCGACGAAGCGGCTCAGGTCGGGGCGCATCTGCAGATAGGCGTCGACAAGTGCGGAGGCGGGCGAACTCAACAGCAGATCTCCGCCGTGATCGCGGCGCATGGGGTTCACAGAGAACCTTATTCCGTCATGCCGCGCGGAAAGTCATGAGGCAAGCCGCCTGCGGCGCCGTCTTCCATGCAAAGGGCCGATGAAGGTCCCATTGCCATCGAGAGGCAACATGAAGACCGCCGCGCCGATATCCCCCTATCTGGGCTGGCTCTCCCTCGCGTTGATGCAGCCGAGGAAGGAGGCCAAGCCCAGCGCCGTCGGGCCCGCGGATCTCGTCCTGGGCTACGCCACCGGTTACGACGCCGCCGTGATCGCCCCCTTTGTCCGCTCCTTGCGCGCCGTCTTCGATGGGCCGGCGGCCCTGGTTGTGGACCGCCGCGACGACGTGCTGGCGCTGTTGGCCGAGCATGGGATCGAGGCCGTTCACCCCGAAGTCCTGCCGGGCTGGGAGCCGCACGCCGTCGTCGCCCGGTTCGCCGCCTATGTGCGGCTGATGGAACGTTGGCCGGACGCGGTGGACGTGCTGCTGACCGATGTGCGGGACGTGGTTTTCCAGGGCGATCCCTTCGACCCTGCGCCGCGCCGACTGGAAGTCTTCAACGAGTGGGAAGACGGCGTCCTGGGCGATCACGCCTTCAACATGAAGCATCTGTCCGCCGTGGCGGGCGAGGAGATGACGGCGGCCCTGGCCGACAGACCCTGCCTGTGCGTCGGGACCGTGATCGGCCCTCGCGACGAGGTCGCCCGCCTCTGCCGCATCATGCTGATGTTGGCGGCCGTGCCGCGATCCGAGATCGGCGGAGCCTTTGGGGCTGATCAGGCGGCGTTCAATCTCGCGATCCACCTGGACCTGGTGCGCGCCTCCATTCAGCCCAACTATGGTCGGGTCGCCACGATCGGCATGACCCCAGGCGAAAGCCTGAGAGCCGTCGATGGTTGCGTCTTGAACCCCGATGGCAGCGTCAGCCCCATCCTGCATCAGCATGATCGCCACCCCGCCCTCGCCGAAGCGGTGCACGCCCGCTGGGGAGGCGGCGACCAATACCATGGGCGTGAAAAGTCCCGCTCGATAGCGGACCGAAGCCTGCGCCTGCGTCGCTCGCTGATGCGCCGCCTGCCCGAATTGCGTTGAGAGCCCGATGTACGACGAATGGCGCATCGGCTTCATCCGCCGCCCTATCGACCATGTCCTGAAGCCCGAGGGCATACAGGCCGACGCCGTGACCTGGCTGCCGCCCTGCCCGCGCCGCTTCCAGTTCCTTGCCGATCCATTCGGCATGGAGCGAGACGGCGTGCTGACCGTCTTCGCCGAGGCCTTCGACTACCGTATCCGTCGCGGCGAGATCCGCTATTTTCAGTACGAAGGCGACAGACTGGTGCGGCAGGGTCTGGCGCTGGCCGCCCCATTCCACCTCTCCTATCCCAGCCTGATCGAGGATGACGGCGCCCTCTACATGCTGCCCGAGGGCTACAAGAGCGGCGCGCTGACGCTCTACCGCTGCGAGCGGTTTCCGGATCGCTGGACGCCCGTTCATCGCCTGCTGGACCTGCCCGCCATCGACGCCACCGTGGTGCGGCGCGACGGACGTTGGTGGATGTTCTACGCCCTGCCGGGTCCGAACGACCGCGCCATGCGGGAAATGCATGTCGCCTGGGCGGACGCCTTGACCGGGCCGTGGACGCCCCATGCCGCCAATCCCGTGCGCGCCGGCTTTATGGACGCCCGCCCCGGCGGCTCAGCCTTCGAGCACGACGGCGCGCTCTATCTGCCGGTGCAGGAATGCCGTCCGACCTACGGCGCTGCGCTGCGGCTGCTGCGGGTGGATGTCCTCAGTCCGACGGATTTCCTCGCGACCGAGGTGCGTCGCTTCGCCCCCAACGGCCTTCTGGCCGGGTTCGAGGACGGCCTGCACACCCTGTCCGGCGACGCCGAGGTGACGTTCATCGACGTCAAGGGGCTACGCCGCTCGCGGGCCGAGAAGGGGATCAAGGCCCTCTACAAGGCCAGGCGGCTGCTCGGCCTGAACGGCCCGCGCGATGTCACAGCCCCAGAGCAGGAACTCGTCTGAACCATGCGCATCGCCGTCGTTCTGCCGCGTGGCAGCAATCTGGACCGCAGTCGGATCAACTCCATGGAGGCGGTCGCCCTGACGCTGAACCGCTGGAGCCGGTTCAAGGCCGACGTTCGGTTCATTTGCGAAGCCGGCGCCGAAACCCCGGTCGAGGCCGAACGCACGCTGACCGTGGCCGCCGGCCTGGGCAAGGCCGCCCATGAGGCCGCCATCGTCGCTCAGCTGCGGGTCTTCCAGCCCGACCTGATCGAATATCATCAGCAACTGGGCTGCGCCGCCGAGATCGCGCGCCGCCTGCCCGGCCGGCCTCAGGTCCTCTATCGCCACACCCGGATCAAGCCGCCCTCCAACCCGCTGGACCGCTGGCGCTATAGCCGCCGGCTGAAGGTGTTCGAGCGCCTGATCTTTGTCAGCCGCGCCGCGCGCGAGGAATTCCTGGCCGACTACCCGAGCTTCGACGACCGAGCCGTAGTGGTCTGCAACCCGATCGATGTCGAGACTTGGTACGGCGACCCCGCGCACAAGGAAAAGCTCATCCTCTTCGCCGGTCGCGCCATGCAGGAAAAAGGCCTGGACGCCCTGTGCCTGGCCCTGGCCGAAACGCTGGACAAGGCGCCGGAGTGGCGCGCCGCCCTGATGCTGGGCGACTGGGACCGCCATCAGGCCTGGGCCGAGCCGCACTTGGCCGCCCTGGCGCGGTTTGGCGACCGGATCGAGGTCGTGCGCTCGGCCTCGCCCGAGGTGGTGCGCGCCGCGGCCCGACGCGCCGCCATCGCCGTCGTCCCGTCTCGCGTCGCCGAAGCCCTGGGGCTGGCGGCGCTGGAGGCCCATGCGGCGGGCGCCGCCCTGATATCGTCCGGACGCGGCGGCTTGCGCGAAGCCAGCGGCGCCCATGCCGTCTATGTCGACCCGCCGGAGGCCGCCCCTCTGGCTTGCGCCCTGTTAAGTCTGACGCGCGACAACGCGCGCCGCATCGCCCTGGCGCGCGAAGGCCAGGCTTTCGTAGCGCAGACCCACGCCCCGGCCCTCCGCGCTGCGGAGCTGGACGCCCTGCGGCTGAGCCTGACCGAATCGCCCTCTCCGGCTATGCGCCCCGTCTTTGTCGGCCTGGGTGGTCGCCAATCCCTGACCGAGGCCCGCCGATGAGACCCCTATCCGCCCTGCGCAACCTCTTTTCCAATCCCTCGCCGGTCAGGGACATTCGCGACCTGCCTGACCGCCAGGCGCTGGCCCATACCTATCTGCCTGCCTTGGCTGCACGCGGCGGCCGCATCCTCTGGGTCGGCTGCCGTCGCTACACCTCGACGGACTATCCGGTGCTGGAGAGCGGCGGCGCCGAGGTGTGGACCACCGACATCGACCCCCGCGCCGCGCGTTGGGGACGCTCGGGCCGTCATCAGACGGGCGATATATGCCAAGCTGATCAGATCTTCGACGACCTGCGTTTCGACACCATCGTCTGCAACGGCGTACTTGGCTTTGGTGTTGATGCGCCCTGCGACCAAGAGCGCGCCTTGACGGCCATGGCCGCAATCCTGAAGCCGGGCGGACTTCTATTGCTGGGATGGAACACGGACAGGATCGCGGACCCGCTTGATCTTCCAGCGCTCGATCATTTCTATGAGCCCGCTTCGCTCGGCGCCATTCCCTCACGGGTAAGGTTCGAAGCGGTCACCCACGTCTACGACGTTCTAGCCCGCGCCCTTCGCTGATCCCGCCGCCGACGCCAGGGCGACTTCGACGGATCGCTCCCTGACGACCCGCCGCCACATTCGAGCTTGGCGCCTGTCCGCCATTGGCTGGCTGAGCCGGACGCGGACAGGCCCTTGCGGTTAGACGGTCGGCACGGAGCCGCCGTCGACGACGAGTTCCGCCCCGTGGATCGAGGAGGCCCGATCAGAGGCGAGGAAGGCGATAGCCTCCGCGACCTCACAGGGCTCGGCGCCGCGACCGATCGCGATGCCGCCGAGCCCGGCAAGGACGAGTTGGCGCGCGTCCTCGATCGTACCGCCGTTGGCCGCCTGTAGACGTTCCAGGAACACGTCGGCGCCTTCGGTCATGATCCAGCCCGGAGAGACGGTGTTGACCCTCACGCCCTTGGGACCGAGCTCCTTGGAGAGGGATTTACTGTAGGTCCGAAGCGCAGCCTTCGCGGCCGCATAGGCCGTGGTCGCATCAGGCAGAGGCAGGACCGATTGTATTGACGTGACATGGACCACCGCGCCCGAGCTCCGCTCGATCATCTGCGGGATCAGGAGACGATCGAGGCGCACAGCCGCCAGCAGGTTCAGGTTCAGTTCAGACAGCCAGTGATCATCGGTCAGGGCGACGAAGCCGCCGCCCGGCGCGGCTGAACCACCCATCACGTGGGCTATGATGTCGATGCCGCCCAGCCGATCGAGCGCCGCTCTGGCGAAGGCTTCCCCGCCTGCGGCCGTCGTCAGGTCCGCCTGCACGAACTCCACGCCGTCGATGGGTTCGGGGTTCGACCGCGCAGAGGTGATGACCCGAGCGCCGCCGGCCAGGAAACGACGGACCGTGGCGCGGCCCAAACCCTTGGTGCCGCCACTGATGAGAACGCGCCTGCCCGCGAACTCGTTGGGGTTCCCCTGGGCGCTCATGCGGACACGTCCATGGTCTTGATGGCGTCGCCGTCGAGTTCGATGCGGTAGGTGAAGCGGATCGGGCTGCCCGGGAATTCGCCTTCGACCGGACCTTCGACCACGACCACATCATCCTCATGGCGAACGGCGTCGGGGGTGAAGATGGCCTTGAGATCGACGACCGTCTCCTTGAGGAGGGCGCGTATCTCATTATGCCCCTCGAACCGCTTGCCGTTGTCCAGGAACACCGCGTTCGCGGCGAAATGTTTCATCATGCCGTCGAGGTCGAGCCGGGCGTTGGCTCCGACAAAGTCGGCGATCGGAAAAGGAAGCTCTAGCGACATCGTTTTGTCCTGCTGTTTCGGTCGCAGCCCAGCGGCTGCACCTTCGATGACGCCAAGGTAGAGATGGACATCTCGCGCGATAATCGGGACAACTCGCAACGAGCCGTCACGAAAAACGGGACAATGATGAAGAGCAGCCTGACTGAGTTGGACGCCGTTCTGGCCGTCGCCCGCTGCGGCAAGTTCCGCACGGCCGCGATCGAACTCGGCGTATCTACGACCGCGCTCAGCAATGCAGTCGGAAAACTGGAGCGCGCGCTCGGCGTCCGGCTCTTCAACCGGACGACCCGAAGCGTCTCCCTGACCGAGGCGGGACATCAGTTCGTCGCGCAAATCGCTCCCGCCATGCGTGACATCCATGAGGCCATGGATGTCGTGCGCTCTCGACAGGTCACGCCGTCAGGCACGCTGCGCATCAACGCCTTCCCGACAGCAGCGCGGGAGATTTTCTCGTCCCTCATCCTGCCATTCGTGCGCGAGCACCCGCAGGTCCACATCGATGTCGTCACCGAGGGCCGCATGGTGGACATCGTCGCGGGCGGTTTTGATTTCGGGGTCCGCAGCGCCGAACGCGTGCCCGTCGACATGATCGCAATCCCGCTCGGGGTCCCTCGGCGAAGCGTGGTGGTGGCTTCGCCGACCTATCTGAGAACTCATGGAATGCCGACGCTCCCTCAGGACCTTGAGAGGCACTCATGTCTGCGCGTCCGCCTTCCCAATGGCGCGATCTATCGCTGGCCGTTCGAGAAAGATGGTCAGTCGGTTCATATCGACGTCGAGGGCGCTCTCACCCTTGATGAAGCCGGCCTTGCCCGTACAGCAGCCCTCGCTTCGGTCGGCCTCACCCTGGCGATGGAATCCGACGTGCAGGAAGACATCGAGGCAGGCAGGCTGGTACGCGTGCTTGAGGACTGGACGCCCACCCTATCGCCCTTGAGCCTTTACTATCCCAGCCGCCGTAACCCGACCGCAGCGTTCAAGGCGTTCGTCGACTTCGCCCGACAGCATGGCGAAGGCAGCGCTGGCTCGCGGCGACCTAGAGGCTGAGGCGCGCCAGACTCGGGCATCGGCGGCCGGCGTCCGTGGCCGCCATACTCCCAAGAGCAATCTGTCAGTTCTCGTCCAGGCTCCTGTCACGACCGGCGGCCAGGCCCAGGATAATCAGGAGCCCGCACAGCAGTGCGCAGATCGCCAGCACCGGCGCCCAGTTCCCGGTCTTGTCGTGCAGCGCGCCGAACAACACCGGCGCCGAAGCCGACAGCACATAGCCGACCGACTGGGTCATGCCGGAAAGCCGCGCGGTCTGGTCCGCCGATCGGGTCCTAAGCCCCAAGAAAGCGAGGGCGAGAATGAAGGCGCCGCCGACGCCGAAGCCAAAGCCAGAAACCCAGAGCACAGCCCATCCGGGCACGAGACAAAGACCAACAATCGAGACCAGGCCCAGGCTGACCAGCGCCGCCGCGATGCCTCGCTGGTCCCGCGTCCGCTGGACAAGCGGCGCGAGGAAAAGTCCCGGCAAGGCCGTGGCGAGTTGCATGACGCCATGAAGGGTTCCCGCCATCGCCTGCGTGAAGCCGGCGTCGGCCAGAATGGACGGCAGCCAAGTCGCAACGGCGTAATAGACGGCCGAGTTGACGCCGAAGAACAGGGTGACCTGCCAGGCCAGCGGCGACCGCCATACCTTGACGCTTTCAGCGGCATGCGGCGTCGTCTGGCGAACGATATCTGAATGCCGCCCCAGTTGCGGCAGCCACAGCAGCGCACTGGCGAGGGGCAGGATGACGAAAGCCCCCAGCGAAAGCCGCCACCCCACCGCGTCGGACAGGGGCACGACGACGGCGGACGCCACGGCTGAGCCTATCCCCATGGTGATGGCGTAGACGGCCGTCAGCTTGGTGAGCTGATCTGGAAAATCGCGCTTCAACAGGCTGGGTAGAAGGGTGTTGCCGATGGCGATCCCGGCTCCGAGAACCGCTGTCCCAAGATAAAGGGCCCACAACGGCCCGAACGCTCGGACGACGATCCCGACAGCCATGACGCCAAGCGCCACGAAGAGCGCCCGCTCCAGCCCCAGACCCCGCGCCAAACGCGGCGCCAGCGGCGACACCAGGCAGAAGACGACCAGCGGCAGGGCGATGAGCAACCCGGCCTCGCTCGCCCCCATGCCGAACGCATCCTGAAGCGTCCCGAGCAGAGGCCCGACAGCCGTGAACAACCCGCGAAGGTTGGCTGAAAAGAGCAGGATGCCCGCGATGATCCACAATGGTCCCGGGCGCAGAGATTTGGGCACGAAGCAGCGTCTCCTCGAATGACGCAGGCCAATCTAGAGATAGGCCGCCCTTCGAGATTTCGATATTATGACAAAAAGTATCGTCAAACGGACAACCCGCCATAACCTCTCTCCATCTCTGTCTAGGGCAGTTCCCCAGCGACGCGGTCCGCCGGACTGCATTCGCTATGAGCATCGGCGTCAGCGATCATGAGGCCGAACTGCCCATGCACACGCATAGCCAGGGTCAGTTGGTGATGGCCCTGCGCGGCGGAGTGATGTGCAGGGCCGAAGGCGGTCTGTGGATGGTGCCGCGGGGCAGCGGAGTCTGGGTTCCCGGATCCATGCCGCACAGCAACCAGGTCACGGCGAACGGCCGCATCTGCCTCCTGTTCGTGGACCCTGATGCTCAGGGCCTGCCCGATCACTGCTGCACCCTGTCGCTCACCCCCATGGTCATAGAGATGATCCAGCACCTGGCGACCCTTCCGCTCGAAACCAGCGCGGAAGACGCCCACACCCAAATGATCGCCGAGGTCATTCTGGGCGAATTGCGGCGCATGAAGGTGGCGGCCTACCATCTGCCGATCCCCGACGACCCGACGCTGAGTCTGATAGCCAACCGGCTGATCCAGGCGCCCGACGACCGCGCCTCCATCGCCGGATGGGCGGCTCGCGTCGCCATGAGCGAACGGTCGCTGGCGCGACTGGTGGTCCGAAAGACGGGAATGACCTTCGGACGCTGGCGCCAGCAGCTTCAGATCGTCCTGGCTCTTCAGAAGCTGTCAGCCGGCGCCACGGTCCAGTCCGTCGCCCTGGATCTGGGCTACGAGTCAGTCAGCGCCTTCGTCAGCATGTTCAAGGCGGCCATGGGCAAGCCCCCTGCCCGCTACATCGCCGACCATGCGGGAACGTAATTAGCCACCGTGACGATCAGCCATTCAGGAACTGCTGCATTCGCGGTACGACGAAATCGAGAAAGACCCGCACGCGTTCCGGCATGCGCGGTCCCCCGAGGAAGACCGCGTGGATTTCCTCCTCGTCCCGCTCGATCACATCGCCCAGCACCTCGACAAGGCGACCATCCGCCAGGTCGGCGCGGACGTGGTAATCGCCCATGCGGGCCAGGCCGACGCCAGCCAGGGCCATGCGCCGGACCGTCTCGCCGTTGTTGCCCAGCAGGGAGCCGTGGACCACGCGCTCCACAACCCGCCCTCCCTCCTTGAGCGGCCAGACGGGAACGGAACGGCGGAAGTTGAAGCCCAGGCAGTTGTGCCGCGACAGGTCTTCGGCGGTCAGGGGCGCGCCATGGCGTTCCAGATAGGCGGGCGAAGCGACGATCTTGCGATGCGCCGTCCCGATGCGACGCGCGACCATGCCGGAGTCCGGCAGGCGCCCCACTCGAAAGGCGACGTCCGTGCGATCAAGGTAGAGATCGACGATCTCGTCCGACAGCGACAGGTCGACGACGATGTTGGGATAGGCCCGCCAGAATTCGGGCAGCAATGGCTCCAGCCCGAGAACCCCAAGCGCGACGGAGACGTTGACCCGCACCCGTCCGCCCGTCGCCGCCGCCCCCTGGGACAGCTCCTGCTCGATCAGGTCCAGATCCTGCAACAGGGTCAGGCTGCGCTCGTAATAGATCTCGCCCTCAGCCGTCAGGGACAGGCGCCGCGTCGAGCGTTCGATCAGGCGCACGCCCAGCCGGCCCTCGACGCGCGAAATCAGCTTGCTGACGGTGGAAGGCGTCATGCCCAGCAGCCGGGCCGCCTCAGAAAAGCTCCCGCTTTCCACCACGCGCAGGAAGACCTGCATCTCGCCAGCCCGATTATCCATCGCCGCACCATCCATAATTTAGTTTCACAGATGATGGAATTTCAGTGTGATTATCAAGATTTGAGCGAGGCCCTACTTCTCGCGGCGTCCTTCCGGGCCTTCAGCGAGGAGTTTTTCAGATGCAGACCGTCACCGCTCACGGCGCCGCCATTCCGGCCCTTGGTTTCGGCGTCTTCCGCATGTCCGACGCGGAGGTCGAACGCCTCGTTCCCGCCGCGCTCGAAGCCGGTTTCCGCCACTTCGACACAGCCCAGATCTATCAGAACGAAGCCGCGCTCGGTCGCGCCCTGCAGGCCGCCGGAGCCCGTCGCGACGACCTGTTCCTGACCACCAAGGTCTGGATCGACAACTACAGCGCCGACGCCTTCGCCGCCTCGGTCGACGAGAGCCTGGACAGGCTGAAGGTCGATCAGGTCGACCTCCTGTTGCTGCACTGGCCGGCCGATCAGGTCCCGATCGCCCAACAGATCGAGCGGCTGAACGCCGCCCAGGCGGCCGGCAGGACGCGTTTCATCGGCGTCTCCAACCAGAACATCGCGCAGATGCGGGAATCGATCGAACGCTCGGCCGCCCCCATCGTGACCAATCAGGTCGAACTGCATCCCTACCTGCCGCAGCACGCCCTGACCGCCGCCGCCAAGGAATCCGGCGTGGCCGTCACCGCCTACTACAGCATGGCGGACGGCGCCGTGCCCAAGGACGAGGTCCTGCAACGGATCGGCGCCAGATACGGCAAGAGCGCCGCCCAGGTCGGCCTGCGCTGGCTGATCCAGCAGGGGTACGTCGCCCTGTCCAAGACCGCCAACCCGGCGCGCGCAGCCGAGAACATCGCGATCTTCGACTTCGCCCTGGATGACGCCGACATGGCCGCCGTCGCCGCCCTGGCCCGGCCTGACGGCCGCCTCGTCAGCCCCGCCGGCCTCGCCCCCGCCTGGGACGCCTAGGAAAGTCCGGGCCCTGAGGAAGATGAAGATGGACATGAACGCTTCCGCGACCGCAACGCCGGCCGCCCAACCCGCGCACGCCCGCTGGGCCCTGCTGGCGCTCGCCGTGGGCGCCTTCGGCATCGGCACCACCGAGTTCTCGCCCATGGGCCTGCTGCCCGTGATCGCCCAGGGGGTCGAAGTCTCGATCCCGAAAGCCGGCCTGCTGATCAGCGCGTACGCCATGGGCGTCATGATCGGCGCCCCCATCATGACGCTGGCCTTCACCCGCTTCGGCAAGCGGACGGCTCTCATTCTGCTGATGTCGATCTTCACCATCGGCAACCTGATGTCAGCCATGGCGCCCGGCTACTTCACCCTGCTGGCCGCGCGTCTGGTCACAAGCCTCAACCACGGAGCCTTCTTCGGCCTGGGCGCCGTCGTGGCGGCCAGCGTCGTGCCCAAGGAGAGGCAGGCCAGCGCCGTCGCCGCCATGTTCATGGGCCTGACCATCGCCAATATCGGCGGGGTGCCCGCCGCGACATGGATCGGCCAGCAGATCGGGTGGCGTATGGCCTTCGCCGGCACAGCCCTGATCGGCCTGCTCGCCATCACGGCCCTGTGGTTCGCCCTGCCCAAGGGCGAACGCGGCGTCATGCCCGACGTGCGTCGCGAACTGCGCGTGCTGACGCGGCCGCCGGTGCTGCTGGCCATGGCGACCACCGTCATGGGGGCTGGCGCCATGTTCACTCTCTACACCTATGTCGCCCCGGCTCTCGAGACCCTTACCGGCGCGTCGAACAGTTTCGTCACCCTGAGTCTGGCCCTCATCGGGGTTGGCTTCACCATCGGCAACTGGCTGGGCGGGCGGCTGGCCGACTGGTCGCTTGACGGCGCGACCAAGATCTTCCTCGGCGCCCTGGCGCTCATCATGTTCGTCCTGCCCTTCGTGTTCAGCAGTCCCGTCGGCGTCGCGATCGGCCTGCTGTTCTGGGGCGGCGCGGCGTTCGCCATCGTCCCGCCGGTCCAGATGCGCGTGATGGAGGCGGCGTCCGAGGCGCCCGGTCTGGCCTCCTCCATCAATGTGGGAGCGTTCAACCTGGGCAACGCCCTGGGCGCGGCCGTCGGCGCCGCCGTCATCAGCCTGAACCTGGGCTATGCTGCGGTCCCCGTCGCAGGCGGCCTGTTGGCCGCCGCCGGCTTCGGCATGGTCCTGCTCGGCACACGGCGGTCCATGGCTCGACAGCATCTTTGAAGATGCCAGATCGACACGTGCACCAGCTTTAAAGAAAGGAAGGAGCGTGGCCCCGAAGTGCTCGGAGCGACCTCCTCCTCAGCATGCCCGCATTGTGCTGGCGGCCAGTCGGTTATGCGAATTGATCGATGACATGTCGGCGCCAGCAGCAGCCCCTGGCGTCGAAAGAGCGTCCAGCAGATCGACGTTGGAGTTCGCCCAATCAACGGGTTCCGAAGCTAAGGCGCTCCGCCGCGTAAAAACACTCGCCTGTGAGGATTCTACGCTTGCGGTAACCACGATTGTCGATCATTGAAATGTTAATGATACGTTAACTTTCGGTGTCCGGGCGCCGGTTCGGCGCTGAGATTGCGCACCCGCAGTCTCATCAAGGGCGACGTCGAAGAAGCGGTTCAGATGCTGCGGCTCGTGGGGGCGGGGACTTGTTTCATCGATCATTTCTCGGCGCCGGAGCGTTGGCGATTGCATTGGGCGGCACGCACGCGCCCGCCCACGCATCGGACGCCGTGGTCATCAAGCTGCAAGGCCGTATCCAGCCCGCTTGCGGCTTGGCCATAGAGAGCTCGACCGGCGAGGACGCGGACCTCAACCTCGGCGATATCAGCCTGGCCGGACGTCGGCCCTTCTCTTTCCAGTACAGCTGCAACGCCGGATTTTCGGTGCTGATGACGTCCGCGCGCGGCGGGCTCGCGCCAGCGGCGTCCGCAGCCAAACCACCCGAGGGTTTCGCCGCGCTCGCCGAGTACGACATCGCACTCGACCTGCCGACCGATGGCGGCGGCGCGGTCCAGCTCGCGTGTTCCAGCCGTCAGATCAGGGATGGGGCCGGCGCCTGCGGGCGCGCCTCATCCCTGGGGCGCTCTGCAATCCGCAAGACCGCCACAGCGACCCTGAGTTGGGAGGGCGAGGCGCACGATCGCCCCCGTCTCGCCGGCGCCTATTCCGACGTTCTCACCATCCGCATGACGCCGCAGATGTGAGCCTGCCCAACCCGGAGGGCCACGCCCGCCGGTCAACCTCGCCCCTGACTCCTGGTCCCGGGCGCATAGACAACCCGAGGAGAAACCATGATCAAGCGCGTCCTTACCGTCGCCGCCGCCCTGACCGCGGTCGCCGGCGTGGCCCAGGCGGACGACACCGTCAACGGCGCCGTGAACGTCAGCGCCACCGTGGCGAACACTTGCTACATCCGCAGCGTGACGCCGGCCTCCCTGGCCGATAACGCAACCTTCGCGGGCGGCGGCGCCGGCGCAGAGAGCACTGCAACCCTGACGCTTTCGGGCCAGACGGTGAATCCCGACACCGCCATCGCGGTCGGCAAGAGCTATCGCCTGGGCGTCAGCGCCTATTGCAACTGGGCCGGTCACGGCGTGGGCCTTCGCTCGCAGAACGGCGGCCTGACCCGCGCCACCGCAGCGACGGTCGAAGGCGATTTCGAGCAGCGCATCCCTTACAACGCGACCCTGACGGGTTGGGGAACGACCAACCTCAGCACGCTGAACGCCACGGGCGACCGCGCCTCTCAGGCCGCCGTCGAACGCAAGGTCAACAGCGGCGCGCTGAACCGCGCGGTGAACACCACGCAAGCCACCCTGACGATCGACACCCTGGCGGGCGTGAACCCGCTGGTTGAAGGCGCCTACAGCGACGTGCTGACCGTGCGCCTGGGCTCGGCGCTGTAAGCACAATGGATCGCGCCGCCTCGGCATCTAGACGCGGGCGCAACCTCAATCAGGATAAGACCATGACCTTCAAGACTCTTCAGATCGCCGGTCTCGGCGCTCTTCTCGGCCTGGCCGCCACAACCGCCCACGCTGCGGACACGGCCAACGCCAGCCTGACTATGAACACCAATGCGCCGCGCACCTGCGCGGTGACGGGCGACGTCACCGGAACCGGTCCGGCCACCATCTCGGGCGGCGCTGGAGCCGCTGGAGCCAACCTGCCGTCAGTGAGCGTGAACTTCGGTTCATCGCTGGTGGACCCGGTCACCGCGCTGCCGACCTTCTCGACGACCGTTGATCGTACAGGCGTGACCTTGTCGCATAAGGTTAAGTTGAACGTCCCCGCTCACTGCAACTACGCGGGTTCGCGCGTCAGCGTTCAATCCGTCAACGGCGGGCTGCGTCGCGAAGGCGCGGCTCCCGCGGCGACGGGCGTCTTCGGCAACGGCATCAGCCTTTATACCGAGGTCGAACGCGCAACCGGGGGGCAGACACGCGCCACGGTGGCCGGCCAGATCCACACCAGCCCCAACAGCAAGGGCAGCGGTCAGGTCGCCAATGCCTGGAACGGCGCCCTTCAGGTCACCTTGGCTCCCGCCCACGTGTATACCTTCCCGACCAGCCCCAGCGATCTGATCCTGGTCAGACCCGCCGCCGACGGTACGCCGCTGCTGGCCGGAACCTATTCCGACACGGTCCGCATCCGCTTCGGCGCCACGGCGCTCTAGGGACAGGCCTGACAACGACCCGCGAGTATCTCCTCGCGGGTCGTTTCGACCTGACGACCTTGGCAGGTTTCTTGAGAGGCGAGCGCAAAAGCCGCCCCCTGCCCGTTTCGTATCAGCACAATTGGAAATGCCCATCTTGTCTCGTTGGATTCGCGCTGGCGTCCTTGGCGGCCTGGTCGCCGCAGCGGTGGCTGTGGCCGCCGCCATGGCCATGGCGGTCTCGCCGATCATGCTCGATCTGGAGAGCGTCGGCTCTCGCGCCGCTGACCAGATCTCGGTGACCAACCCGTCGGCTTCGCCCTTGCCGGTTGAGGTGCTCTACAACGCTGTGGCGTACAATGAGGACGGGACCTATGAACTGATCCCGAACGAGGACGACTTTCTCGTTCTGCCGACCCAGGCCCTGATACCGCCGGGCGAGACCCAGGTGTTCCGCGTCCAGTATCTGGGCGATCCGGCCATTGATCGGTCGCGCATCTATGAATTCAACTTCGACCAGGTGCCGGTGGCGCCGGAAGAAGGCGCCACGGCGGTGCAGATCGTCTACAGCATCGCCGCCGTGGTCGCGGTGGCCCCGCCGCAGGCGACGACCCGGTTCCGTCCGATAGGCGGCGAGGTGGTGATGAACGAAAATGGGCAGCCGATCGCCCAGTTCACCATCCGCAACGACGGCGATCGTCACGGCTATCTCAGCCAGGGGACCCTGCGCCTGACCCAGGTCAACGCCGCCGGCCGCAACCTCTGGTCCCGCACCTACTCCAGCCTCGAAATCTCCCAGACCATTGGCCTGGGCCTTCTGCCCCCGCATCAGAGCCGGACGTTCCAGGCGCCGCACGTCCTGCCGTCGGCCGAGGGCGAGATCCGTATCGAACTACGCTGATGCGTCCTCTGGGGGCTTCCATCTGCGCGGCCGCGCTGGGGTCTTGCGTGGTGGCCCAGGACGCGCGAGCTCAGGCGACCGCGCCTCTTCCCGGCTCGCGTCCGGCTCCGCCTGTCCCGAACCAGGCGCCCGCGACCCGGTTGAATCCCACCAACCGAACGCTGGAAATCTATGTGCCGTTCGTCGAGAGCGGACGACGCCTGGGCGATATCCTCATTCGACTGACGCCCGACGACCAACTCAGCGTGCTTGAAAGCAGATTGGTCGAGATCCTGGGCCCGGCACTGACGCCCCCGCAGATTGCGGCCCTTGAGGCAGGGCGCGCGCCTGACAATTTCATCACCGCCGATCAGGCCGCAGCCGCCGGGCTCGTGCTCAACTTCAACCCCCAACGCATGGAGCTTCAGGCGGCGCTTTCTGGCCCGGATCAGTCTTTGCGGCGCATCGCGATCGCCGATCTGGATCGGACCATCCAGGGTCAGTTCATCGAGCCCGCTTCGTTCAGCGCCTACCTCAATGTGCGCGGGGCCGTGGATTATCAGCATCGCGGCGGAACCACCGGCCTCAACGATCCCATTTTTGATCTGGAGTTCGCGTCGCGGCTTGGCCGTTTCGTCCTGGAAGCCTATGGCGGCCTCGACCTTCGCGACGACGCGGGCTTCGTACGCCGCTCCACCACTCTGGTTTATGATTTGCCGGAATGGCGGGTGCGCTCCCGGTTCGGCGACGTTCAGACCCCTGCACTGTCGTTCCAGGACGCGCCGGCGCTGCTGGGCGTTTCGGTTGAGCGCCTGTATCGCGCTTTCGAGCCTCAGAGGAACATTCGCCCGCGGTCGTTCGACGCCTTCCAGCTGAACCGGGAATCCGAGGTCGATATCGTGATCAATGGTCAGGTGGCGCGGCGCGTCGTCCTGCCCGCCGGCAGCTATCAACTGGATCAGTTTCCCTTCGTAGGCGGCTCCAACGACGTGCAGATCATCGCGACCGATCCGACCGGTCGTCAGGAGATCGCCCGCTTTAGTCGCTTCTTTGATCCGCTTCTGCTGGCGCCGGCTCTGGATGAGTTCGGCGCCGCCGCCGGTCTGCGCGCCGATGTCGGTCTGGATGGCGCCCGCTATGATAGCGACGACTGGTTCGCGTCCGGATTCTATCGTCGAGGGATTAGCGACAGTCTCACCGCCGGCGCTAATCTGCAGGGCGATCGAGACCTGGTGGTCGTCGGCGCCGAAGCGATCTGGTCGACGCCGCTGGGCGTATGGGGGGGAGACTTCGCCCTCTCCCACGGCGACATGGGCGCAGGCTACGCCGCTCGGATCAACTACCAGATTCTCAACAACGTCGGCGGACGGTTCCAGGGGCTGAACGCGGTCTATGAGACCCGCAGCACGGCCTTCGGCCGACGGTACGGCCCGAACGCGGACGGGGCGCCGATTTCTGACGGCGTCTCCTGGACCGTGGCGACCTCCGCCAGCTTCCTTGTCACCGAAGAGAATATCGCCAGCCTGAACGCCTCCTACAGCCACGGACGCGGCGTCACGCCGGACTATTACGACATCGGCACAGCCTTCGCCTTTCGCTGGGGCGACCTACCGCAGTTTACGGTGTCGGCCAGCTATCGACATTCCGACCGCCCCGAAGAACGCGGGTTCGGCGTTCTGTTCGGCTTCACCACGCGTTTCGGCGCGCGGTCCTTCGCCTCGGGCGAGTACGACACGCGAGAGCAGCGGGGGTCTCTGGCCTTCAATCAGGCCAGCCTACATGAAACGAACAGCTACAATCTGAATGCGCGCCTCGACTTCGCCGGCGACGGCGTCGGCGGCTCGGCCGTCGCCAATATCGTGGGCAACAGAGGGGAAGCCGGCGTCAGTCACTCAACCTTCCTGAACGAATCCGGGGAGATCGTCGGCTCGCGCAGCGGCCTGCGCGGCGCCCTGTCGCTGGCAGCGACCGGCGATAGCGTGGCCTTCGGTCGACCGATCCACGACTCGTTCGCCATCGTCAGAGGCCACCGGACCCTGGACGGCGCCGATGTCTGGGTCGATCGCGCGGGCGAACGTTACGCCGTGCGTTCGGGAAGGCTCGGGCCGGCCCTCATCAACGACCTGACATCCTACAACCCGCGCAACATCCGCGCCGACGCGCCAGCCGGTCCGCCCGGATACGACTACGGCACCGGCTCGTTCCGCGTCCTGCCGCCCTATCGCGCCGGTTATACGGTGACGGTGGGCTCGGACTACGCCGTCACGGTCATGGGGGTGCTGACCGACGCCGGAGAGCCTCTTGTCCTGACCTCGGGGTCGGCCCGCTCCCTGGATGACCCCGACGCGCCGGTCGTCGCCATATTCACCAATCGGACTGGGCGCTTCTCGGCGGGGGGCCTCAAGCCTGGCCGTTGGCGTCTCACCATGGCTGGCCCGATCCCGCTCCAGTATGACATTGTTATCCCGACTGGGACCGTGGGCCTGCATCAAGCCGGCGTCTTGGAGGCCAACCCATGAAACGCATCCTTGCTGCAGTCGTCGTCAGCGCAGCCCTGGCCGCCTTCGCAGGTGCGGCCCAGGCCTGCGTCGACATCATCGCCGCCGCCCCTGTGACGCGATATGACTTCACCCAACCCGGCGCGGTGACCGAAACGCTGCGCCTGACCATCACCGACACCTGCATCTCCAGCGCACGCCAGGGCTCAGTCACGGCCTGGCTGGTCGACCGCGTGGAGAACGGCGCGCCCCTGGCCACCCTGGGTCGTCTGCCGCTGGAGGTGCGCCAGGGCGGCCAGAACATCGTTCACGCCTCCACAGCCGGCAGAATCCGCGCGGCTCGCTTCCGCTATCCACGCACCGGCTCGCCTGTCCTCGAGCAACTGGATATCCGGCTTCCCGGCGCCTCGACCGAGGCCGTGTCGGAAACGCGCCAGTATGATCTGCACTGGAGCTATGTGGACGGTCGGGGCGACACTCAGACCGCCACGCGCGCTGTCGCCTTCGCCTTGGACGTGGTCCCCGCCTTTGAGGTGCAGATCGCAGGAGGCGGGCGAGAACACACTATGGATTTCGGCGACCTGTCCCCAGGCGCGCTCGGCCGGGTGAACCTGCGCCTGCGCGCCACGCAGCCTTTCCAGGTGTCCATGACCTCTCAGAACGCAGGCGTCATGCGCCGCACCGATCAGTGCGGGTCCGTTGCGTCAGAGCGTCTGACCCCTCTCAACTCAGTTGAGTATACGGCCACCCTGGACGGTCAGCCGATCAGTTTGCGCACGCCCTATCAGAACCATCGGCCGCTCAGCGCCAGGGTATCCAGTTTCGACAATATGCCGTTCCAGGTGCGGATCGATCAGACGCTGGATCCCGGTGCCAAGCTGGCCGGGCGATATTGCGACGTCATCACGCTCCAGGTCAGCCCGGTTCGCTAGCAGGAGGCGAACCGGTCAGGCCGCCTCGATGGAAAATAGCAGCTGCTCGGTGTCGAATCCGGCCGCCCCTGGCGCGATGACGACCTCGCGGCGCACATTTCCCGCCGAACGGCTGGCGTAGACCACCGCACGACCGCTGCCATCCAACACGGTCCGGCCGCCGTCTATCGAAAGCACCGCGCCCACCAGAGTGCCCGGCTCATAGGTCGCGCTCACCGCATAGCCGCGGCTGTTGTTGCAAAGCTCTCGGGTGGATCCAAGCCGCCATGCGCCCTCAACAGTTTCAGCAATGTCGCTTTCGAACGTGATGTTGCAGATCACCGGCACTTCCAGCCGCAGATCGAACTGCCGGGTGAGAAACACGTCGGCGAACGCCGCCGCGGGAGCGCCCAGGAGCAGAGCGGCCGAGATCAAGGTGCAGAGCCCAGTACGCATTGGAGCCTCTCGTGACGAATAGCTCTCCCTAGAACCGCTCCCCCTAAAACCCGGCTAAGGGATAGGGTGAAAGTTGCGGTAATCTCTGGCGGCGACGAGGAACCGCCGTGCGGTTTTGGATGAGTTGGATCCGGCAACGCAGCCCTGATGGGTCTGCGACATGAGGCCCGCAACCCGTTCAACGTATCCCTGCGGCGCGAAAGCGCATATCGCGTTGACCTCATCCGCCATGCCGAGTGAGCGCGCACCTAGGCTCAGGCGCTAACGGGGCGCCTTCGTCAACGGCGATTGTCTGCCTGACGAGACGCCCCGGCGGCTTACGGCTCTCACAATACCCTCTGCTATCGCCAGGCATGATGAAGCGAGGCAGGCGTCCTCGTTGGATGATGGAGGTTTTGGCCGGCGCCCCGACCGAACGCCGGACCATCATGATCGACGCGACCTTCTGAAGACGCACAGCAGGGCAAAGCCCCTTCCCGCCTGGTTTTGCTCGCCGAGCGCTTCAACGTGGTTGGATTTGACGGGTGAATTTCAAACAATAAAAAACCCGCTAGATCTTGGATCTAACGGGTTTAAAGCTTGGGTGCGGGAGCAGGATTTGAACCTGCGACCTTCAGGTTATGAGCCTGACGAGCTACCGGGCTGCTCCATCCCGCGACAAGGCGGTAAGTAAAGGAAGAAGGGTTCGAGATCATTCATGTGTGTCGGGTAGACCCGGCGACGACCTACTCTCCCGCGCCTTAAGACGAAGTACCATCGGCTCTGGAGGGCTTAACGACCGAGTTCGGAAT